>Ga0207829_100021_pt1 | contig 413358 bp, 335 predicted proteins | sample TtaePargueraPR_4_FD_187738 | JGI IMG/M metagenome (GOLD analysis project Ga0207829, IMG submission 187738) | Aerobic enrichment media microbial communities from Bioluminiscent Bay, La Parguera, Puerto Rico - Tt and P1 (SPAdes) | ecosystem: Environmental > Aquatic > Marine > Unclassified ... | reverse complement strand
TATAGGCTGTCCGCTAAAAATTGTATTTTTACCCATGTCTAACTTTTTGGTGTGGTAACTCAAAAGTAGACATACCGGGTGGTTCTTTAAAATGTACTGCCCGGTAAATTTTTACCGGACACTAATGTTTTCAAATTACATCAATGTGACAATTTTTGGGAATTAGTACCTGCCTGTACAAGCCTGTTTCAGAACCAGGATAACCTGCAAATAACTTAAATAAATCCAACCAAAATAACTTCATAAAGAACTTTCGGCTAAAACATGAAGACGAATTTTCAACTTCATCAAGAAGATTTTCAGAAAAGAACAAGACGATTTTCTGAAAAGTCTTTGTTGATTTCCGGGCGGCAACAGCAACCTCCCAACAAACTGTCGGGAGGTTGTGATAATACAACGGAAAGCAGCCACTAACGGGCCACAAAGGTTGCTTTCGACAGTGCCTCTTTCATCTGTTTGCCGGGGCGGAAACGGATGTTGACCGATGTAATTTTATCGGCCGTACATTCTGCTTCGGTATCCGTGCCGGTACAGTTGAACGTTAGCTGAAACGAGCCCCAGTCGCCCATTTGCACCGAGTAGCCATCGAGCAGGGCATTCTGGATCACCGCTTGCAGCTCATCCAATACCAAAGCCGCTTCTCCACGGCTTAAGGTGGTGTTTTTACTCAATGCTTCGGTAATCTCCTTCTCTGTTTTTTGTTCCACGCGGTTGGGCACCAGGTACCATTTACGATCGGCTTGTGGGTTGCGTGGGTTCACCCGTTGAATTTTTGAATATAATATCGACATAATTTGTTGTTTTTAAATTTATATAAATCTCCACGTACCGCCGGCCATCCCCCAAAAAACCGGGCAATATCTCCCCTGCTCTGTTCGAAACCAAACAGCGTGAAGCGGTAAAAGTAGTATCCGATAAAATGATGGGGTAAAGCCGCTGCTGCGGCACGTGGAGTGAAAATTGAAATAAAAATAATGGATTATCCCCTGCGCAGGAATTCTCCCGACAAGGGCCTGGCCGCAGGTTCTCCGCTTGCAACAAACAGGTACCTCGGAAGCACCCGCCAAAACTGTAACAAGCGGAGGTCTGGTTTAAAAGATGAAAACATGGGTATAGTAATTTAGTCCCAGTTGAATAACCGGGGCAATGATGATCATTATCTTTCATTTGCGATTCGCGAATTGCAAATGAACAATGCACCAGGCATAACGATTTTATCTATTTTTTGAAGCTGGATTTTGTTTTTTGCACGAGAAACATTCTTTGGGTTTTATGAACCCTATTGGATTGCGGAGTGGGGCCGCAGGTTTTTGTTTCATGGTCGGCTCGATTAAAGCGATGAAGGAGAGGCCTGGATCATACTTCTCCGGACACCGATAAGCGTCAATTAGATTTGTAAAGAGTTAATTAAGATTTATCCAGAAATGGTAAAGCTTAATTGGTTTTTCTGAAACTCGTTGATGATTGGAAATGAAATCTGAAACTGTGTAATTCTGAATTAATTTATCTTCGTTATCCCAAACAATATCCGTATCTTTTTCGATTAGCTCTTCGATCCAACGATTGATTTTTGTTTCCCAATACACTTTGCTTTCTTGTTGAATATACCCAATCATTCCACTTTGACTTAGGTGTTTTCCAAAACCATCTTTTTCTCGTTTGAACCGCTCAATACCTCCGTTCGGATTTTTTACATAGTCTTTATTTGATTTGGATAATCGCTTGGCTTCAACAATAAAAATAGGTTTTGCTCCCAATTGTAAAGGAGAAATATGTATGCCAAAATCGACACCAACCTTAGGATTGAAATCAAACAATAACTTTTCGTTATATGCTTTTGACTGAAAATAAAGTGCTAATTGTCCTGATATATCGTCTTCGCGGTAAATTTGAAGTTGAGCGGTTTTAAATTCATTTTCAAATTCAATTAAGGAACTTTTCAGAAAAATCAGAATGCGTTGAACAGTAGAATTCTCAGGAATTGAAAATTCAAGATTGGCTTGCTCGTTCGTATTTAGTTGTTCCCTGAGCATCAATAACCACTGTTGATTAAATCGACCATTACATCGCTGGCATCTCTTAGTGCAATGGATTTAAGCCAATAACGGAGCGTGTTTGGCTTGATCAGGAAAACCATATCTTTTGGGTACAGGCGGAGCACCCTTCGGTAACGAACCGATTCCTGTTCGTTTTCAATCAAATCACTCAGGTCGCCTTCCTGTATTTTTGATGCAAGAACCGGATTGAAACCGGCATTGCCATAAGAAAACGGGAAACAAGTATAGGAAAGTGTTTTGATGGGCTCCATGGGTTTGAAGCTTTTCCCGTCCTGCTGGTAAATGGCATTCAGGCTATCGCAAAATACCTTCCCAAATTCATCCAATTGCTCTTCGGAGGCTACTGTTGTATTGATTTTAGCTTTTTCTCCTATGGAGAGTTCTTCGAGCCTAAACGAGATAATATCATCACAAATAATCTTTTCGTTATTAGAAAGTTGTAACTCCTCTAAATTGACTGGATATGGAAGATTCATAAAATCTTCCATCTTTAAGGTATAAATTGATCTGTCAATTCCAGCTCGACCACTACTGGCAATTAATATAAATCGAAACAAATCAGAATAAGTTTTTAGGCAATTTGTGAGATTTTTTAATTCTTCTATATCATCCATAGGAGCATGTATCCCAAATATTTCCCTCATAAAACCTATATTTTCCTCGAAATAATGTACCGGCAAAATTTTGTGACCTAATGCACTTTTTATAAGAATGTGAGGTGCCAAGAAAATTTTATAGTTCTCTTTTCGCGGAGACTCAAAATATTCAGCCTCTTCAATTTTTGTCCCTAAAATTTTATCTTCAAGAAAAAAACTGGTAGGAATCATTTTATGACCAGTTAAATATTCAGCCCTATTGTCGTCCGTAAATTTTTTTACTTTACTATCTCGTTTATAACCTTCTCCGTAAAACCAGCCTGCTTTTTGTTTTTTTTCTTTTAAATATTGTCCAAGTTTTCTTTTATGTCTCAAATTCTTAATCGTTGACAATAAAGAATTTCCACCTAACAGATTTGTTTTCCAAACATTAACTTCATTTTTTGCTTGATCTTTGGGTACGGGATAAAAATCATAATAATCAAGTTCAAAAAATAATTTTTCTTTTGTTGATCTTGTCCTCTTTGCAATGATTTGAATAATATTATCACTCTCAGGTTTAGAGTTCTCGACAAAAGCAACTGCTGTTGCTACATTTGCCTTGTCGTATAAAGTTGAGCTTAAGTTAGTGCAATCAAATATCTGAGGAACATTATAGGTGTTAAATAACCATTTCCTATATTGAAGAGTATTTCCGTACAATAATGAACTTGATGGCATAATTAGAGCAAGTAGTCCATTCTGTTTTAATAAATGAATTCCTTTTTGTAAAAATAAAAGAGCTATCTGGTTACCATGAATTTTACATTCAGATTGAAAATCAAATTGTTTAAATAAATTCTCAATTTTTTCTGTATTGTACTTCTCAAATGGCGGATTTCCAATCACCAAATCGAATTGCCCTTTTTCTGTTTCTTTTAAGTACTGAAAGAAATCGCCTTCATAAATATTCTTTTTCCTTAAATCTTCAAACTTTAGTTTTGTCCAGATTTCGGTTGGTTTCAGCATATCGCAAAGGGCAATACTTAAACTAAAGACAGATAACCTTACCGAGTCCGCTTCAATATCAACCCCATAAATTGAATGGAGAAGAATAGCTTTTAAATCATCAATTTCAGGGTTGATTAGTTTTCCGGTTTTGTTAAACTGCTCTTTTTGCCACCACTGTACCATCCGTTTGAATACAGTAACAAGGAAAACACCCGATCCGCAACTAACGTCAATTGCTTTAAAATTAGACTTCGGTGTTGATATTGGCATACATTCATCGACCATAAAACGGGCTAAATGAATGGGTGTATAAACTGCATCTTTCCTTTCAGGGATAAACTCCTCGTAGATGCGGCTAATGAGCTCGACCGGCAGGTATTCGAATGAGTAAAGCGGCCAAATCACCAACTGGTCTTTATCCACATTGGCATCGAGGTATTGAGCCAGTTTGCTCAAATCAGTTTCCCCCAAAATTGCCTCATCAGCAGGTTTGAGTTCAAAAATCTTCCCATTGAAATGTTTGCTTAACTCGCCAAAGAGCTCCACAATTTTTCCCTTTTTCCGAAGTACGTCACAAAAAGAATTTGCCCCATCATACACGTTGAAAAAATCAGATGGAAAAACATGGTTACCTTGTTCATCTTTCCGTTCTTCCAGATATTTCACCAAAATGGAAAGAACAATTAACTGGTGCGCCAGGTTCTTTTCCAGGTGTGTGTCACGGATAAACTGGGTGCGAATTTGTTTCAATCCTTCAATCAATTTGTTTTCAGCACTCTCTTTGCTTAAAAAATGGTGGGCTGTTTCCTTTTGATCCCAAAATGTTCCGTTGGCAAAAAGCTTAGCTGAATATTTTTGATGCCGCTTATATGTTTTTGCAACTATTGGCAGTATTTCTAAAGGATTGATACTTATTAATTGGGTCTGACGATCGTATTGTACCTGTTTCCGGGCATCGTAAACATTAATGTTGGTGTTGTCGAAAACATAATAGAGCGGAACAATACCACTGCTCCATAGTTTTCGGTGTATTTCGGCTAAATCTTTTTCTGAAAATTGTCCGGTGGTATTATCGAAAATGAAAAGCTGAGGCAACGATGATCGGTTTTCACCAAACCGACGAAAATAAACCGCGGTAACATTGATTTTTTTTGCAAAATCAAAAACCAATCGTTCTTCAAAAAGTAGCTGATCCGCGGTGTAATCTTGCGAAGTATAGAACAATGTTGAGCTAACAGACTTTGAATTAAAGTCTAAAACTTCAAGTATTTGATTTAACTCTGTTGTTGCCATCACTGCAAATTTACGTTTTATCTTCTCTTATAAAAATATGAATTTTATAATTCCTGTATTCGCTGACAACATAGGTACTACAATATTGAAATCCAGATTTTGGAACCTTATCGACAGTTTCTGTATGATAATTTGATATTAAGGGCTCTTTATACCGCAATTTAACGTTCCTTCCACACTCAGTATACACAATTGTTATGTAGATTGAAAGTAAAACTTATTTCTTCCCCTCCAGCAGCTTCTCCAACATTGCTACTTTATCCTTTTCAGCAGCAAGTAACCGTTCGTAAAGGTCCACAATCTTATCAATCGGGTTAAATGTGACGTTATTTGCAAAAAAACCATTGCCCTGATTATTATAGAAAGTATTAATATAATTTGTGGTAGCTTCTTCGTTCAAATTTTTGATAGCATCCAAAGGAATATTTAAAACCTTCGATACCCGTTCCAATATTTCGTCTTCAATCTTTTCTTTTTGTTCCAATTTTGAGATTGCCTGCTGAGTCATGTTTAGCTCATTTGCGATGAATTCCTGTTTTACTCCAAGCATTTCCCGCAATCTTTTAATATTCCTTCCGTGGTGTACCTTGGGTGATGGGGCAGCGGTGTTTGTTTCCATGATTAATATTTTGATAATTTATTCTATCACTAACAAAAATACAAATTATTTCAGGCGATCAAAACGGATTGTTGTAAAATACAACAACGCATTTGTACGATACAAGCTATTGTTGTTAAATACCTCAATTCAGTGCAGTTATTTCGTGTTAATATACGGAGAAAGCAATCATGCCATAACCTTACAACGTCATGTTTTTGATACAAAGTTATTCTACGTTCTGCATTTGCCTTTCCAAAGCCGAAACTGCCTTGAAGCCTAAAGTTATTCGCCGAGGCATGTTTTTTCTGTGCCAATGGAGGATTCTTTATCGCAACAAGATCAGGTTGCCAGATTAAATTACGCCTTCCCGTTTAAAACGACCGAAACATAATACACCTTCACGGTCAACCTACAATTTCATTTAATAACCAACCTCAACTCATAAAACTAAAAAATAGATTCTATGAAAAAACAAATAATATTCTTCCGGTTTGAATCCGGAACCTTGCCCGGTAAGCGCAAATGGCTTCGGCTGCTATTCCTTGTTTGCATAATGGTTTTACTCGCCGTAAACCAGGTAAATGCACAAACAGTTGTTGTAAGCGGCCAGGTAACAGACCGGACGGATCAGCCTTTACCGGGAGTTACCATAATTGTTAAAGGCACCACCATTGGAACCAGTACCAATTCCGAAGGATACTACTCGTTGAAAAACGCACCAGAAAATGCAGTACTCTCCTTTTCCTTTATAGGTTTCAAAACCCTGGAAATTCCTGTAAATGGCCGCTCACTGGTGGATGTACAATTGCAGGAAGATATAAAAACATTATCCGAGGTAACAGTCAACGCCGGTTACTATACTGTAAAAGAACGCGAACGTACCGGCAGCATCTCCTCGGTGGCAGCTAAAGAAATCGAAAACCAGCCTGTAAATAATGTATTGTCGGCAGTTCAGGGTCGTATGGCCGGTGTAAATATTACCCAGGGTAGCGGAGTTCCCGGCGGTGGATACAACATACAAATCCGCGGCGTTAACAGTCTGCGCCGTGCCGGTAACTATCCGATGTACATCATCGACGGGATACCGGTGAGCGCTGAAAGCAGTTCTTCACTTTCTGGAGCGATACTACCACGCGGAGAAACCAGTCCGCTTAATGCCATCAATCCAAATGATATTGAGAGTATCGAAATTTTAAAAGATGCCGATGCAACAGCCATCTACGGATCACGCGGTGCCAACGGAGTAATCCTGGTTACCACCAAAAAAGGAAAAGCGGGTGGCAAAACCGTTTTCAGTATTAACAGCAGTTACGGGATTAGCCGCATAGCCAATAAAATGGAACTGATGAATACAGAGCAGTACCTGGACATGCGCCGCCAGGCTTATGCCAACGACGGAAGAACAGACGATCCGGCCAATGCCTACGATGTAAATGGTACCTGGGACGAAAGTCGTTACACCGACTGGCAGGACGAACTGATTGGCGAAACAGCCACCAACTCCAATATTCAGCTATCGGTAAATGGAGGCAGTCAAACTACCCGCTTTCTAATCAGTGGCAGCCACAACGAGCAAAGCACAGTTTACGGTAAGGGTTTCAAATACAAGACCAATAACCTGTCCTGGAATCTGAATCACCGTTCCGAAGACAACAAATTTATTCTAAATGCGACCACTTTGTTTTCGGATCAGTCCAACAACCTGGTACAATCCGACATCACCAGCAAAACGCTGATCTTAAGCCCGAACGCCCCTGCACTTTACCAGGACGACGGCAGCCTGAACTGGGAAAACAAAACCTTTAACAACCCGGTAGCTGCATACGAGGCCACCTATTCAAGTAAGGTGAAAACTATTAACCTTAACATGAACATTTCTTACGAATTATTACCTGCAGTTTACATAAAACTTAATGGAGGAATCAACCAACAGGGTTCCGACGAATTACTATTGTCTCCCAACACGAAGTATAACCCGGCCTTTGGAATTACTCCGGCCAGATCTGTAGCGTATAAAAGCAAAAATCATTTGTTCTCCTACGTTTTAGAACCTCAGTTAAATTACAGGCAAAAGTATGGAGATCATGAATTCGACCTGTTGGCCGGAAGCACTTATCAACAGCGGGACAAAACCTCGTTGCAGATCTTTGGATATGGTTTTGAGAGCAATGCTCTTATTACCAACCTGGAAGCGGCTAATACGGTTTCGGTACAAAACGATGCCAAAACCGAATATCGCTATTTTGCAGTATTCGGGCGGGTAAATTACCAGTACAAAAAACGGTACATCGTAAACCTTACCGGGCGGCGCGACGGTTCCAGCCGTTTCGGGACCAACAACCGTTTTGCCAGTTTCGGAGCTGTGGGAGCTGCCTGGTTGTTCAGCGAAGAGAATTTTTTGAAAAACAATACGTGGTTCAACTTTGGTAAACTTAGGGCCAGCTACGGGACTACCGGCAACGACCTGATTGGCGATTATCAGTATCTGGATACCTATACGCTAAGCAGTACCAGCTACGGAGGTAGTACTTCGCTTTACCCTTCGCGGCTTTATAACCCTTATTTTAGCTGGGAAAAAACCACCAAGCTGGAAGTTGCATTGGAGACCGGCTTTCTAAACGACCGTATGCACTTTTCTGCAGTCTGGTACCGGAACCGGTCAAGTAACCAATTGGTAGGTATTCCCTTACCTGCCACTACGGGCTTTAGCAGTATACAGGCCAACCTTCCGGCTACCGTAGAAAACAAAGGGACAGAGTTCGAACTCAACACCACACCAATCCAGAGAAAGGATTTCCGATGGGGTAGTGATTTTAATATCAGTTTTCCTGATAACAAGCTGGTGGAATTCCCCGGTATAGAAGGTTCCACCTACGCCAACTCCTACGAGGTGGGCTATCCAGTCTCCATTAAAAAAGTTTATAATTATGAAGGCATCGATCCCGAAACCGGCCTCTATACCTTTACCGACTATAACGACGATGGCAGTATTACCTCCCCCGACGACAACCAGGTAATTGAAGATGTAGGGATAAAGTACTTTGGTGGCTGGACGAACCAGTTTACTTATAAACGATGGGATTTCTCGTTTTTGTTCCAGTTTGTAAAACAACGGCAGAGTAACTACAATGCTTTAATGCTGAATCCGGGTACGATGAACAACCAGCCTGTAGAAGTGCTGGATGTATGGTCGGAATCTAATCCCGATGGCCGGTATATGGCCTATACCTCCGGAGCCGATGCCCAGAAGAACAAACTGCTGAGGTATTTCAAAAACAGTACATCCACCATTAGCGATGCTTCTTTTATCCGCTTAAAAAACATACAGCTCAGCTATCGTTTACCGGTTTACAAAAAAGTACAGGATATAAGGCTCTATGTACAGGGACAAAACCTGCTGACCTTTACTGATTATTTTGGGCTTGACCCGGAATTTTTCTCGACCGGTTTTTTGCCACCGCTAAGAACATGGTCTTTTGGCCTACAACTTAACTTTTAAAAACATAGAATCATGAAAAATATATATTTATTGTTTTGCTTCGGTGCATTTCTGCTGACAGCCTGCGAAGAATTGGTTGATGTTGACGCCCCAACTAACCAGCTGGGTACGGAACAGGTATTTGAAAGCCCTGAAACCGCAAATGCAGCTCTTGCAGGCTTATATGCCGAATTGCGCGACGGATCAGTTATTACAGGTGCCGGATTTTATACCGCCGGTACCTTAATGGCTTCTTACACCGACGAATTGGATTGCTACGCCAATGACCAGGACGGGATTCTGGATATATACCGAAACCTGCAGCAGGAAACCAATACGGTTATTTCAAATATATGGAATACTGCCTACGGGCAGGTTTATTATGCCAATTCCATTATTTATGGGACAACCCATTCAACAAAACTTTCTGATACCGAAAAGAATCAAATTACGGGAGAAGCCTTGCTTATCCGTTCCCTCATTTATTTTTATCTGCAACAGTTTTTTGGCGATATTCCTTATACCAATAGTTTGGATTATGAATACAATCGTAATTTTACTAAGACAGATGCTACGGCAGTATTGGAACAACTGGAAACCGATGTAACAGAAGCCGTTTCGCTATTAGAGGATGAATACCGTGATTCAGAACGCATTTTCCTGAACCGAAAGGCAGCGCAACTGCTGCTGGCCCGTATTTATCTGCTCAGGGAAGAATGGGAACTCGCCGAACAAATGGCAGGTACGATTATACAATCGCCCTTATATGAGTTTGAGGAGGATATCAGCGAATTATTTCATAAAACGGGCAAACATATTCTCTGGCAACTGGACCCGGAAAACGATGGAGATGCCACCGAAGAAGCCTCCTTTTACTATTTTACCGACGCGGCTCCCAGTGCTTATACCCTGGCTCCTGATCTGGTCAATTCCTTTGATAATAACGACCTGCGTAGACAGGAATGGATGGCCGAAGTATCTTTTGATGGTGAATCGTGGTACCGGCCGTTTAAATACAAGAACAAGGATAACGGGTCAAATGACAATGAATACTCCGTTGTTTTTCGCCTGGCAGAGCCCTATTTTATTATGGCCGAAGCGCTGATTAGACAAAACCGGCAGAATGAAGCTTTACCTTATTTGAATGCGATCCGTGAAAGGGCCGGGCTGACTGCGCTTGCCTCTTTATCTGACGAAGATTTCATTAATGAACTGTTGGCAGAAAAGCACCGCGAATTCTTTACCGAGTTTGGACACCGTTTCCTTGACCTGAAACGTATGGGGCACCTGGATGAATTAAGCGCAGTAAAAGCGAACTGGGAAGATTATATGCAGGTATGGCCGTTACCCCAAAACGAATTATTATTGAATCCTAATCTCAACCCTCAAAATACAGGTTACTAAGGCATGAAAACCGCAATTCTTTTCATAATCCCGGTTCTGCTGATTCTGGCAGGCCGGGAATTAACTGCACAAAGCAGACACGACAGCCTGTCCCGGATTGCTAATGAAGCATCACATAATATTAGCGGTACTGTAATGTCCGAAGACGGCAACTGGCTGACAATACGCAAGCGGAGTAGGATGCCCGTGAGGGAAATAGGTGATATGGATCAGGACACCCTGATTTTGTTCGACCTCCGTGATCCTGTGAAACACAGTATTATGGGATACAGGCAAAACGTATGGAAAGTGGTGTTTGTTGACAACCATCACTTATTATTACAATATGAACGGCAAACCGAGCTGCTTGACCTGGACAAACAATCCGGCATTTTCTATAAAGGTGTAAAAAGCATACAATCCTTAAGCGGTAACGGGAATTTTCTGTTGCATTACAGCCAGGAGCATAACAACAGGTTTGAACTGCGCAATAACAGGGGGGATTTGATTAATGCTGCAAATCATGTGACCCGGTTTTATCCCACAGGCGGCAACCATATTTATGCCATTACAGAAAACGGAGAAAACAGGTATGAAATCGTTCGGTTTAAAGGAGAATCCACAGAAAAAGTGTACGAAACTACGCATAAAATTGTCTCTTTGGTCACAGTTCCGGGAGAACAAGAGATCATAATCTGTGAACAAGTGACTGAGAATGATTACCAGGAAATTGTTTACCTGGATTTTAGCAATAATATAACTTACCCTTTAAAAGAAATTTTACCCTTAAACTTTCAAAAGGGATCTATTGAAATAATACCGGAGAGGAATAGCTATTTCTTAAAACTTAGAATGCCACGCAAAAAAGGAAGCGACTCCCCGGTTGATATCTGGTACGGAAACGAAAAAGGACTGAGACAGAAATTCTTTCCAAACAGAGACAGTTGTTTTGTGTGGGAGCCTGAGAAACGAAGGATACAGCGAATAGGGAACAATCAACGTACTAAAAATGCAAACATCGGGAGTAACCGTTATTTTATAAGCCTGAACCCTTATCACTTTTATGACTATACCCAACCTCCCCGGTATAAGGTAAACGTTTACGACCGGCAGAAAGATAGTTATACACTGATGGATACTACATCCGGGAATCTATATACTTCACCCGACGGACGGAATGTTTTGTACAAAAAAAACGAAGCATGGTCTGTATATCATATCCCCACCGGCATCAAAAGAACGATCAGTAACAGTAAATTAAATACCCCTTGTTTTGTAACAGGTACTGACACTGTACTGTTCGAAGGTGAAGGAGGACTATTGCGTTACAACCTGGCAGAGAAAGAAGAGTCCGTACAATTGGGCCGTTTTGAAGGCTGTCAGGTTTCCATCCTGAACGGGTCATCACGCAATACGTTGCCGGGACTTAATTTTTTCGAAAAAATAATTGTGGCAGAGCAAGCTTTGTTGCTTAAACTATATAACTATCAGAAAAATACGAGTACTTATGTTTTGTGGAAAAGCGGCAGGCAGGATACGGTTATCCCACCAACAGGTAAGCGCATAGAAAACCTTGTTTATAATAGTACGTACAACCGTTTCAGCTATACGGAAGAGGATTACAACCAGCCGCCACGCCTGATTTATAAAGAACTGGGAAAAAAGAAACAGGTTATTTATCAAAGTAATAAGGCCGACAAAGCCGTTTTATCCCTCAAACAGGAAATTGTTTCCTATACCAACAGCGACAGTATTCCTTTGAAAGGTGTTTTGTATTATCCGGCAAATTATAATCCTTCCCTAAAATACCCGATGGTGGTGCACATTTATCAGAAACAGCGTAGCCTTTCAAATCGGTATCCGTACCCGTTTTATTATAACGGGCTCGGGTTTAATATACGTTTATTGATTGAAAAAGGCTATTTTGTGTATCTGCCTGACATTGTTATCCAGGGGAAAGATGGGCCAGGTATTGATGCGCTGGATTGTGTTAACCATGCTTTGGATGCTTTAGACGGCAATCCCTTAATCGATAAAAACAGAATTGGCTTAATCGGCCATTCCTTTGGTGGTTATGAAACTGATTTTATTGCTACCCGGTCCAACCGTTTTGCTACTTATGTTTCCGGTTCAGGGCATAGTGACATTATTTGGGCTGCCAATGCTTTTAATTATAATTTCTTTTTCCCGGATTATGTAAGGATAGAAGCTAATATGTATAAACTGGGTGTAGCTTTTTGGGAGAATAAAGCATTGTATCTCGCAAACAACCCCATTTATCAGGGCGACAAAGTAAATGCCCCCGTGTTGTTATGGTCAGGTCTGGAAGACCAAAATGTAACCAGCGACCATAGCATGGCCTTTTACAACGCCCTGCGCAGGAACAAAAAAGATGTGGTAGCGCTATTTTACAAGGGAGAAGGGCATGGCTTGCAGCAGAAGCCTGCTCAGCTTGATCTTACTTGCAAAATATTGGATTGGTTTGATTACTTTTTGAAAGGAAATACAGACATCGAATGGATTAATAAAAGACTCAATTGACCTCCTAATGTTGAAAGTCGGAAACGGGAAAAAGCATACAGGACATTTATCCTGTAAGGTTTTGGAAAGTATGATAGAAAGGAAAGATATTCTTTTCCTACAAAATGGGAGGAAGGGGGTGCCTACGTGGCATCCCCTTTCTTTCTCAATTCACAGGTTTGTACAATGAAACTGTACACTCTGTATCAGCCTGGAACAAACTGTGGATACTTGAACCATCATCCCAGGTACATAAATCCCCAGGTGTGGTGGAACACATTTCCGGAGATTGACGACATTCTCCCGTAGAGCTGTCGATATAATATCCGGTTTGCGAATTAGAATCCGAATTTTTTGCAACGTTAGTTGCAAGAGCGGCACCGGCTCCTATCAATATAATAGCAGCGGGTAAAATAAGGCTTTTTAAATTTTTCATAATTAAAAAATTAAATTATTGCTTACTCTGTTTTGGGTTTTCAGCTTCCCCCGTTTTGAAATTCGCCGTCACCGGTTGCGCAAAACGGTAGCGCACGATTTCACTGCCACGCAATACAAATAGATAATTATCTGTGGCAAGCATTTGAGACATTTTGTTTTCCCCGCGGTGGTATATATAGAAACTGCCCAAATACTCTTGTCTCCCCGTACTGTACATGTCAACAATGGCAGCTTGTTGCCATGCCTTACGGGATTCGAATTTTCCCATTAACATGGATTCATTAAACAGCACTTGTTTATACAGCACGGATGTCTTATTTACCTGTAGTGGTGGTGCATCTAATTTATATCTTCCGTCAGATAGCCTTCGTACTTGAACCTGAGCATGGGATATGGTATCAATGGTATGAAGTTTTTGCAGAAGTTGTAGTTCCTTGTTGATCACCAGAATTTCGTTACGGTAGCTATAGATGTAGGTCAGTTCTCCGGTGCTGTTATCGCGAAGTAACTTACCGTCGGTATCAAACATTCCGTCTATCTGTTTTTCCAGCAATCCATAGTTGAGGGTTACCTTAGGCTCCCGGTTAAGGCCGAGCCTTCCCAATACCTGGGATTTTGTACTTCTGCTTTGTGCCCTGAAAGCAAAATTAACAGAGTCGATCACCTGCAATTGAGAAAAATAACAGTCTTCAAAACTGATTGTCCGGGCTTGCGAATCGCCCAGCTTTCCTCTGTATATTATCGGGATATTGCCATCATATACATAAAAATAAGGAGCTTCTATTTGTATTCTTATGGAACGAAATGGAAGGGCATTATTATCAAGCTCTAATTTAACCGGCACTTTAGTTGTCAAAGAAGTATCCACGCTGGTTAAAACTAGTGGAGCTGTATAATTTCCTAGATAGATCTGTCCATCTGCGATTCCTGCAAAATAATAGGAATTTACCCCCAGATCTAGTGCCTTTTCATCCCTAAGAGAATGTTGGCCAAACCGGCGAATAAAATTGTTTTCTTTTTTTATAATATGCTCAGATGACAAAAAGAGCCCCACAACAACACCAACTGCCAGTAAGGACGGTAACAATGTTTTCAAAAGAACAATGTGTCTTCGAGTATGCTTCTCTTTTTCTAAAAGAACAATTGCCAATAGGGCCAGGATGACAAACGCAAGATTGAAAATCATGTGCTCCGTCCAGTTCAATTTTTCAATGATACCTCCACACGAACAGGGAACAAAATCGCTGTAATTCAGGATTAGATATATATAGATGGTAAAAGCGATCATTAGAAAGAATGATCCATAAAGACCTGTTAGACGAGTCTTTCTAAAAATCAATAATAAGGACAGCATGAATTCCATGCATATTACAGTAGGTGCAACCATGCCGGCATATGCGCTTAGTAATGGCGACTGTGCTAACTGTACAGTGAAGTTTTCATAGTCCAGCAATTTGCTGAATCCGGCATACACAAAAAGCAGGATATACAAATAGGAGGTGACCGGAACCAGAATTGAAAAGTGTTTTGTCAGGAGCTTTTTCATAGCTTATAAATGTTTGTTTTAAAGGTCTGTCTGCGGGAGAATGTAATCTTCAGGTTATTTGAACAACTAGTGGTTGATGTATATTACTATTCTCCCGTTAAATATTTGAGGTCATGTATTTGCCTCAATACATTTACAAAGGTACAGTTGAGCCGGATCATTCGTCTGAACCTGTATTAACAAATGAAAGAACCCGGATCAAAAAAAATCTTAACCGAATGATGGGGCACTCTTAAAGAATCACAATTCAAAATGTGTATAATTGCAACTGATCATCCTATAAGATGAAATCAAAACTGCTGAACAATCAGGGATGCCCTTTCTTCCTAAGCATTCTACTAAGTGACTGTGGGGCTATGTTCAAATAAGATGCTATGATATCCTTCGATACTTTTAATTCGATACCCGGATGTGATGCTAATAAGTGCAGGTACCTTTCCCAGGGAGAGTTCACCGCCAATTGCCGGGATCTTTGGGCAAAAAAGTAAACATACTGAAGGGAAACACAACGTTCAAAAACACTTGCTTCCGGGAAATCATGAAATATGTCCTGCAATTGGCGGTGAGAGATCGAAAGGAATAAACTTCCCGGCATCACTTCTATATTTACATCAGAAGTCTTGCGCTGAAAAAAACTCACCGGATCACAAACAATACTCTGTTCTTTCCAAAGAATGGAAGTAAGTTCCCTTCCGCTACGATCGTCAAATGAAAAGCACCGGGCAATGCCTTTCTCCACAAAATACATATAATCTGATGTGTGTCCGGCATTAAGTAACAATGACCGGTATCTGTGCTCGGTTATGGTTAAACGTTCTTCAATGGCTGCAACCAGCGCATCCACATAAGACCGTTCTGTAAGCTTTTTAGGCAAGGGCCTCATTTTAAAAATAACATCGTATAAACTGTGTTTTTCCATAGTTAACGTTTTAGGAGCTCGGGTTAAAATAATAAGGTTCAAATGTCTCTTCAAAAAAGAGCAATTGTAATTTTAAGAGTGTAAGGACGTCGCTTTAGTCAGGGAGTTCAAATTTATTAATCTGCGTTTTTAAGTTTCTCGAGGTCTGATTGGCTTATATCGATAAATACTGAATGGCTGATGGCTTTCAGGCGAATACCAAACCGACTTCTATTTCGTCGTTTTACCAGAATTCCTTCATGTCCTTTTAATGGACCGGAGACAATTCGTACATGTTCTCCGCTGGAGAATTGATTCTCTACTGTAATCACATTCCCTATTTCCAACATTTTCCGTATTCCATCTACCTCCTTTTCCGTTATTGTGGATGGTTTCCCGGCAAAAGAAACAAAGTTTACAACCTGAGATATTCTTCGAATGGTATATATTTCATGGTGATAAGTAAAGACAAATAAGTAATTGGGGAATAGCGGGAACCAGATCTTTTTTCGTTGTCTGTTTTTCCATTGTCTTGTTTCATGGATTGCAGGACAGAAAACTTCATAACCATGATTAGCGAGAATCTGTTTCGCAATTCGTTCATTGCGTGGGCGAATATAAAATACATGCCACGCTCTTTTCCTGAAATCATTCTGCGTTTCAACATATAGTGCTCTACCATCCTTATGAATAATTCTGTCTCGCATGGTATAGATTTAAAAGGTGTATATTAAGCAAGCTTTTCAGTGTACTATAGTATATAACCAGGTAGTTAACGGTTAATAATCCTGTCGTATCGACAGAGACTATCAGGTCGTTCGTCCATTCAATTATAATTTTTTCAGGAAGTGATCTTTACGAATATTTACTGCTGCGGTGCATGCCAAAGGCACGTCACTTAGCACAAATAATGTATGCATAGCGTCCAATAAAATACCATATATGCGGTATGTAAATATATGAAAAAATAATCCAAACAAAAAAATGCTTCGCAATACCAAATGATATTTCCAATCATAAAAATGACTGTTTCATTTGCTTAATCATCCTTTTTACGTAAGTTTGTTAGCATTAGATCTACATTGTTATGACAACAAAAGAAAGAATTATTGAAGAGGCTTTTAAATTATTCCTGAATAATAATTATGAAAAAGTAAGTATTTCCGACTTGGAAAATGCAGTCGGGAAAACAAGAGGGGCAATATTCTATTTTTTTAAGAACAAGGAAGAAATATTTAATGAGGTTATAGACACATACATGATAAAAACACAAGATCCTTCTGTGAAATTCAAATTTGATGATAATATTTCTCTTGAGCAGTTTATTAAGCTATATATCAGCGGAATAAATACCTCTATGTCCAGGATGTTATCCATCTCTGTTGTCAATATTTACAAGCAGTATTTTTCTCTATATCTCCAGGCAGCTCGAATCTATCCCAACTTTTCTGAAATTATGACACGTAACTCAGTTGAGGAGATAAACCTGTGGGAAAAAGTGATATCCGCGGCAATAAAGAATAAGGAAATAAAGGCCATAGATACTAAGCATTATGCAACGCTTTTTCGAAGTTGTTTTCTGGGGCTTGCATTCGACAGATGCCTTTTGTATGGGCTCAATACAGAGGAATTGTTTACACTATATCAAACTATTTACCAGCAAATAAAATTAAAATCCTAGGTCATTCATAACAATTGTATGTAAATTTTTACTTACTTTTACATACCAACCATTATAATTTATTGTTATGAATAAAAATGTTTACATCTCATCCGTCAGCAAATTTTTGCCCAATTCACCCGTTGAAAACGAAGATATGGAACAATATCTTGGTTTAATCAATTCCAAACCGTCAAGGGTAAGGCGTATAGTATTAAAACAAAACGGAATAAAATCCAGGTACTATGCTTTGGATAAAAAACAAAAAATTACCCATACCAATGCAGAGCTGGCATTCCGTTCCATACAGAAGTTATTTCCGGATGAAAAGATCCCTGAAGACATAGACGTACTAGCCTGTGCCACCGGTAATCCGGATCAGTTGTTGCCTTCCCATGCCTCCATGGTTCACGGGCTTATGAAAAACAAGCCAATGGAGTTGTATTCAGCTTCGGGAGTATGCCTTACCTGCCTGCAGGCATTTAAAACGGCTTACCTATCTGTTTTGTCCGGAGTATCATCAAAAGCAATTTGTTCTACTTCAGAACTTGCCTCTCCTACGCTGCTGTCGAAAAACTATGAAGAAGAGTATGAATATTGTTCGCAAGTAGGAAAAGATCCATACATGGCTTTTGAGAAGGATTTTCTGCGCTTTATGCTTAGTGATGGTGCCAGTTCGGTATTACTCTCTGATAAAAAGAGCGAGAATGGAATTTCATTCAAGGTCGAATGGGTTGAAATGACCTCATATGCCAATGAGCTGCCCACCTGCATGTTTATGGGAGCTGAACTCAGAGAAGATGGTGAACTCACCAGCTGGAAGGAATTTGAAAGCCGGGAGCTTATCAACCGTTCAGTACTAACCGTAAAACAGGATATCCGCTTATTAAAACCTAATATTATCCGCTACTGGGTTGACCACCTGGAATATTGTCTGGACAAATACAACCTTGACCCAAAGGATGTAGATTATGTGATTCCTCATGTCTCATCTATGTTCTTCTACGGTAAGCTTGCTGAGGGAATCGAAGCCAGAGGTTTAGACCTAGGGACGAACAAGTGGTTCACCAATCTTACTGAAATAGGTAATATCGCTTCTGCATCCATTTTTGCTGCGCTGGATGATTTATGCAAAACAGAAATGCCTAAGGCAGAAGATAAGGTTTTGCTACTGGTTCCTGAAAGTGGACGGTTTTCTTATGGTACGGTTTTGTTGACCGTTAAATAGAATACTTTACTTTTGTTATACAGCCTCTTATTATTTTAAGCTCAAAAAAAAAACTGTGATGAGTGTGGTTTCTAACAGATCTTTGACTTCCTAAAACATGGGATGTAGTAGGAGCTGAGACGCAAGCTTGAATGGAATAAAAAAGAGCTATACTCTTGGGTTATATCGGAGGTTCCAGAATGCATGCAGTCTTCCGAATATGGTCGGAAGAACTACCCGGAATGAGGTTCCCTTAGGCATTGGAGCAATAGAATTAATTTTATTTGGAAGTGCAAAAGATTCCTTTGCTACCTATATCAAAAATAATATCTTTAAAGGTTTACATTAAGGATTAAAAATCACTAATCATAAGCAAATGTCTGAAGACCAAAAGAAACAATTGGAGGCCCAACTTTGGGGAATTGCGAACTTATTAAGAGGAAAAATAAGTGCCGACGATTATCGCGATTATATTTTGGGTTTTATCTTTTATAAATACCTTAGTGAGAAACAATATTTGTACGCCAACGAGCTATTGGTGGGAGAGGAGATCACCGACTATACCGAAGTAACAGACCAGGGAACGTTGGAAGCAATAAAAGAAGAATCACTTTTAAAGTTAGGGTACTTTCTTCTTCCAAAAGAATTGTTTTCGGAATTGGCAAAAAAGGGAAATGCTGACACAGAAAGTGAAAGCAATTACATTATTGAAGATTTACAGGCCGTAATGAATCACATTGAACAAAGTACAATGGGAACAGAATCGGAAGATGATTTTACGGCTTTGTTTGAAGACTTGGATTTGGCATCCACGAAAATTGGTAGAACCATTGGTGCAAGGAACGAGATAATTGTAAAAATTCTTAATCATCTTGATAGTATTGATTTTAAGCTACAGGATGTTGATTCTGACGTACTGGGCGATGCTTACGAATACCTGATTGCAAAGTTTGCTGCCGGAGCAGGAAAATCAGCCGGAGAGTTTTATACGCCCCAACAGGTAAGTAAAATTTTAGCCAAGGTGGTTACCACTGATAAAACAAAACTTAAGTCGGTATACGATCCAACTTGTGGTTCAGGCTCATTGTTATTACGTGTTGCCAAAGAGGTTGATGTTGTTGACGAATACTACGGACAGGAACTCAACCGTACTACCTACAACCTGGCACGTATGAATATGATTTTGCATGATGTGCACTATCGAAATTTCGATATTCGCCAGGAAGATACTTTGGAAAATCCACAACATCTGGAAATGCGTTTTGAAGCTGTTGTTGCCAACCCGCCATTTTCGGCACATTGGAAAAGCGATACTAATCCGTTAAATAGTACAGACGAACGTTTTAGCCAGTACGGGAAACTCGCACCCAAAACCAAAGCTGATTATGCTTTTGTACTACATATGATCCACCAATTGGCCGAGAATGGAACCATGGCTACAGTATTGCCACATGGAGTTTTGTTTCGTGGTGCAGCCGAAGGAGTAATTCGAAAATACCTTATAGAAGAGCTAAATTACCTTGATGCGGTAATTGGCCTGCCCGCCAATATTTTTTACGGCACATCTATTCCAACTTGTATTTTGGTTTTTAAAAAATGTCGAGAAGCAGACGACAATGTTGTTTTTATAGATGCAAGTGGTGTCGACAACTTTATTAAAGTGGGTAATCAAAACGAATTAAGAGATATAGATGTCGATAAAATTGTCAGCACCTATCGAAGTAGGGAAACTATTGACAAATACAGCTATGTTGCCACCCTAAAAGAAATTGCCGAAAACGATTACAACCTAAACATCCCCCGTTATGTCGATACTTTTGAGGAGGAAGAACCTGTGGATATAAATGCGGTTATGAAGGAAATAAAGACGCTGGAAGCCAAACGCGCCGAGCTGGACACTGAAATAAACGGCTATTTTCAGGAATTAGGATTGTCGTTTGCTTAACGTTCAATTGAAATACGATGAATATCGAAATTGAAATTACATTCAGAACACTGAACTGTAGCAAAATATGCGATAGTTCAGTTGTTCGGAATTTCCGAATAACAGCATAACTATGCAAGCAAAAAATGAAATAATTATTTATCAGCCTGATGCTTCTATAAAGGTTGAAGTTAAAATTGAAGATGAAACAGTTTGGCTTACACAAGAGCAAATGGCTGACCTGTTTGGTAGAAATAGGGTTGCAATTACACAACATATTGGTAATATTTTCAAAGAAGGTGAACTTGACAAGGAAGTGGTATGTAAGGATTTCTTACTTACCACTCAACATGGTGCTATAGAAGGTAAAACGCAAACCCGCAAAATCAAAATTTATAATCTCGATGTTATAATTTCAGTTGGATATCGTGTAAAATCAAAGCAGGGTACTCAATTCCGTATTTGGGCAAATAAAATATTAAAAGACTATTTGCTAAAAGGATATTCTTTAAATACGCGAATGAATCGCATTGAAGACAATGTTCAGGCTTTAAACGAAAAAGTTAACCAAATTGATTTGCAACTTCACACCAGCTTACCACCTAAACATGGCATATTTTTTAATGGCGAAGTTTACGACGCCTATACCTATGTTTCAGATATTTTTCGTTCGGCAAAAAAGGCAATTATTATAATCGATAATTACATTGACGATTCGGTGCTTACTTTGCTTTTGAAAAGAAACGAAGGAGTTTCCGCAAATATTTACACAAAAAACATTGACAAAACATTAAAACTCGACCTGAAAAAGCACAACGAGCAATACGACAAAATAAATATTAAGCAGTTCAACAATTCGCACGACCGCTTTATAATAATCGACTACACTGAGCTATATCATTTTGGAGCATCGCTAAAAGATTTAGGTAAAAAGTGGTTTGCCTTTTCGCGCATGGATACAATGGTTCCCGGTGTACTAAATAAACTCAACAAACATGAAAAGTAATAAAAACCTTAATGTTCCAAATTTGAGATTCCCGGAGTTTTGTGGAGAGTGGATCGAAAAGAGATTTGAAGATATTGCCAAATTCAGCAAAGGAAAAGGAATATCAAAACTGGACATTTCAGAAAATGGTGCAACTGAATGCATAAGGTATGGACAGCTTTATACGGATTATTCAGAAGTAATAAGTCAAGTTATTTCTAAAACAGACATTGAAAATAAAGACCTTGTTTTAAGTGAGGAAAATGATGTAATAATTCCTGCATCTGGAGAAAACCAAATTGATATTGCAACAGCATCATGTGTTAAGAAAAGCGGAGTTGCTTTAGGTGGAGATTTAAACATAATGAAATCTAATGAGAATGGCGTATTTCTATCTTACTATTTGAATAATGCAAAGAAACTTCATATAGCTAAGCTTGCACAAGGTATATCAGTAGTTCATTTGTATGCTAGTCAATTAAAAAACTTAAAGCTTATTATTCCTTCGCTAGATGAACAGAAAAGGGTATCTGAATTCCTTACAACACTTGACGAACGCATTTCTACCCAAAACAAAATCATTGAGCATCAAGAATCCTTAATGAAAGGATTGATGCAACAGATGTTTACCCAACAATTACGGTTTAAAGAAAATGATGGAAGTTACTATCCTGATTGGGTGGAGAAGAAATTAGGAAAGTTATTTCACATTGGTAGTGGTAGAGATTACAAACAATTACAACAAGGTAACATCCCAGTATATGGAACCGGAGGATACATGAATTCCGTTGATAATTATTTGTATGAAGGTGAAAGTGTGGGTATTGGAAGAAAAGGAACAATTGATAAGCCAGTATTCTTAACTGGTAAATTCTGGACTGTAGACACTTTATTTTATACACATTCTTTTAAGGATGTTCTACCTTATTTTGTGTTTTTACTTTTTAAACAAATTAACTGGTTAAAATATAACGAAGCATCAGGAGTCCCAAGTTTGTCAAAAACTACAATTGAAAAGATTAAAGTTAAAATTCCAGTTATAGAAGAACAGCAAAAAATCGTTAAATCCTTTTATTCAATAAGTACAAGAATTGAAAATGAAAAGCAAATCTTAGAACAGTATAAACAACAGAAACAGTACCTACTAAAAAACCTGTTTATATAAACAGGTTTTGTAAAAAATGTTGTTTTTGAGATTTTAGCCTTTTTAAAAACTCTGTCTCAAGTTCTATTTTCTTGTCAATTGATAATAAAGCTAATGCAATTTTTTGTTGTTCTGGAATTGAAGGCAATTTTATAAGGAGTTTTGCAATATCTCCAAGATAAAGACCTGGCTGTGCGGATACTACTTGTTTTCTCAATAATTCCTTTTGAAAAGAATCAGAATTAAAAAGTTGGGCAATAAAAGTGGGTAATTCTTTCGTAAACCTTAATATTGCGACACTTCTTTGAAATGCAATTTGGGGATATGTGTCCTTCCAAATTGCAACACGTCCTATTGTTCCTACTATGGTCAATAATATGTCACCCTGTAACAATTGATAATTCTTATAAATAGAATCATAATCTTTCTGAGGTATTTTTCTATCTGTAGAATCAAAAGTTACTTTATTGGCTATTATATTCTTTGCACTTAACAGAAAACAAAAGCTACTATTGTCATCTTTGTGAGTACCATGTGAACCATCTTTGATTAAATTACAGACCTCTTCAAGTCTTTTTTCTTTCCATTCTGGGTAAAAATTATTGTGCTCATCTTTAAACCGTAGTTCCTGATTAAATATTCTCTGCATCATACCTTTCTTGAGCAATTTATAATCCTCAATGATTTTGCTTTGGGTATTGATTCTGTTTGTAATAACAGATAGCAAGGCTGCGATTTTGGTTTGTTCAGGAAGAGTTGGGGTATTAAATTTGAAATTATTAATTTGTGCTAAACTCAAGTTGGGTTGAGCACCAACACTCATACTTTGAAAAATGTATTTTTTCATAGTTGCTGAACCGAGTACAAATAATAAAAAGTCTTTTTGTGATTTTTCTTTTAACCGGATAATAGCAAGAGCTTGGTTTGTATTTGCAGGCAAGATATCATTTGTAACAATCCCTATTTTTCCAACTGTTGCTCCTGCAATAGCAAATAAGATATCATCCTGTTCTAAAATTGACCTACGTAATTCGTTATTGTGTATGTCTGATGTGATTGTGGTGCAATTCTCCTTTAAAATATAGATACCATTTAATGATTCTATTTTCACGAAATTAACATCACCTTTTGAGAATTCTTTAGGAGTTGTCCCTTTTGTTATTAATGAGCATAAATCCCTTAAAATTATTGAATGCCATTCCCCTCTAAATTCCGGGAATCTCAAATTTGGAACGTATATGACCACTAATGTTCGAGGTCAAAAATCCTGATTCTTTTTCTTAAAGTATAAAATGCTCATTGCTTTCTTTGGGCTTTTTAATTTCAAAAAATCAAAAATGAAAAATCAAAAAGACATTAGAACCATTAGTGAATTGTGGCTAAACGACAAAAAACAGTATGTAAAGAAATCAACTATCTCGGCTTATATGGTATTGGTGAAAAATCATTTATCACCGGCCTTTGGTCTGTGTTGCCAGATTAGTGAGGATGAAGTTCAAACTTTTGTATTTCAGAAATTGGGAGAAGGATTGAGCAAAAAAACTATTCAGGATATGCTTATTGTTTTAAAAATGATATTGAAGTTTGGTGCAAAACACAACCATTTACATTATGAACCTTTTGACGTTCGTTTCCCCACAGTACAAAAGAATCAACCGTTAGAAGTTTTAAGCCGTGCCGATCAAAGAACAATTATGAACTATGTACAGGAGAATTTTACTTTCAAAAACCTGGGTGTATATATTTCTCTCTGTACCGGAATACGTATTGGTGAAGTTTGTGCACTAACCTGGAATGATATAGATACCGACACCGGTTTAATAAGTATAAATAAAACCATTCAGCGTATTTATAGCCTGGAAAATGGTATTGGTAAAACGGAGCTAGTTATTGATACACCCAAAACTAAAAACTCGATGCGCGAAATTCCAATGAGCCGTGAGCTTTTACGGATTATAAAACCCATAAAAAAGATTGTAAACCACTCATTTTTCGTATTAACCAATGAGGATAAACCAACTGAACCAAGGACATACCGTAATTACTACAAAAGCTTTATGCAAAAACTTAAAATGCCCGATTTAAAATTCCATGGTTTACGACACAGCTTTGCCACACGTTGTATAGAAAGTAATTGCGATTATAAAACAGTAAGTGTTTTATTGGGACACTCCAACATCAGCACCACGCTAAACTTATATGTCCACCCCAATACCGAACAAAAGAAGAAAGCAATAAACCAAATGTTCCGTTCATTGAAATAAACTTTATCAAGGCGGATACTTTCCGATGTGTATTTCCGGCAGATTTATAAAGTACCGCAAAAAATATATATTTACATATAAAAGGAAAAAATAACCGATATTTACACCAAAACAAACCCGTGTGGCATGTGTCAGAAGAGTTGCTCTCGGGTTGTTTTTTTTTATTTTAATATGACTGCACAGCCTGAACAAATACTGGAAGATAACCTTGTTGCTCAACTCATTCAACTTGGGTATAAAAAAGTAGAAATTAAAGACGAAAGCGATTTACTGGCCAACTGCAAACAACAATTGGAGATTCACAATAAAACTTTGCTTTCTGAGAATGATTTCAGACAAATCCTGAACTACATTAATAAAGGGAATATTTTTGAACGCTCTAAAATTCTGCGCGATCGTGTGCCATTCACCAACGAAAAAGGTGAATTTAAAACCATTGAACTAATCAATCAGATTCATTGGTGTCAAAATCAGTTTCAGGTAACGCAACAGGTAACAATGGAGGGGAGCTACAAAAACCGTTATGATGTTACCATTTTAATTAACGGTTTGCCTTTGGTTCAAATTGAGTTAAAACGCAGGGGCTTAGAACTAAAGGAGGCTTTTAATCAAACCAATCGTTACGAACGGCATTCTTATTGGGCAGGACAAGGATTATTTCAGTTTATTCAGCTGTTTATTATCAGCAATGGAGTTAATACAAAATACTATGCCAATAATCCGATAAAAGCACGTTCGTTTAAACAAACTTTTTACTGGAGTACTGCCGAAAATAGGCTAATAACACAGCTTTCACAGTTTGCCGATGTGTTTTTAGAACCTTGCCACATTGCAAAAATGATTACCAAGTACATTGTACTTAACGAATCGCAGAAGGTTTTAATGATTTTGAGGCCTTATCAGTTTTATGCGGTTGAAGCAATTATCGAACGCGTTCAAAATACAAAAAAGTACGGTTATATCTGGCACACTACGGGGTCGGGCAAAACGCTTACCTCGTTTAAGGCAGCCCAAATTCTTACGAACTATCCAAAGGTTTATAAAGTCGTTTTTGTGGTCGACCGTAAAGACCTGGATTACCAGACCACCAAAGAGTTTAACAGTTTTAGCAAGGGTAGCATTGACGGCACAAACAATACCCATACATTGGTTAAGCAATTTACCGGCAACAATAAATTAATAGTTACCACTATTCAGAAACTTAACAATGCAATTAGCAAAACCCGGTATTTGGGTAAAATGGAAGAACTAAAAAGCAAACGTTTTGTCTTTATTTTCGACGAATGCCACCGCAGCCAGTTTGGCAAAACACACAACGATATAAAAAGCTTTTTTACCAACTGCCAGATGTTTGGATTTACCGGAACACCAATTTTTGAGGATAACGCTGGATCAAACGAATTTGGTAAACGAACAACGGCAATGCTATTTGGCGACAACCTGCACAAATACGTAATTACTGATGCCATCCGCGACGAAAATGTACTCAAATTTTCAGTGGAATACATTAGTACCTTCAAAAAGAAAGATCATATTCTGGATATTGATGTGGAAGCCATTGATGAAGCAGAAGTTATGAACTCTCCTGAGCGAATGAGTAATGTAGTTGATTACATTATAAACAATCATAAACGTAAAACTCATAACAAAGAATTTACAAGTATTTTTGCTGTTTCAAGCGTTGATCCACAAACCGGATTGACACCGGTTGTTGAATATTATAAACTGTTCCGTCAGAAGAAAGAACTAGGATTGCACAATTTACGTGTAGCAACAATATTTTCGTACAATGCCAACGAAGCTGATAAGGATGCCTTGGGTATTACAACTTCCGATTTTGACGAAGTGGATTTAAATGAGGTAGCCGAGCCTCATCCAAAATACCACAATCAGCATACCAGAGACTGTCTGGAAGAATTTATCGGAGACTACAACCGAGAATTCAGTACAAATTATACAACAAAAGACAGCCAGAGTTTTTACAATTATTACAACGATGTTGCAAAACGAGTAAAACACAAGCAAATTGATGTTTTATTGGTCGTGAACATGTTTCTTACGGGTTTCGACAGTAAAACACTAAACACTTTATACGTTGATAAGAATTTGAGATACCACGGTTTAATACAGGCTTATTCTCGTACTAACCGTATCTTAAATGAGCTTAAATCGCAAGGCAACATTGTTTGTTTTCGTAATCTGAAAGGTGCTACTGATGAAGCCATTTCTCTATTCTCAAACATAAATGCCAAGGATGAAATAATAATGCAACCCTATGAAGAATACGTTGCAAAATTCAACCAGGCATTTATTGAGTTGTTGAAAATTGCTCCAACGGTAAACGCTGTTAATGATCTGCAGGATGAAGAAAAAGAACTCGAATTTATTAAAGCTTTCCGCGAGCTGATGCGCCTGAAAAACGTATTGGCAACTTTCACCCAATTTACGTACGACGATGTGTCGATGGCTGAACAATCGTTCGATGATTATAAAAGCAAGTATCTCGATTTATACGATAAAGCAAGAACGAACCGCCAAAAAGAAAAAGTGTCGATTCTCGACGATATCGATTTTGAATTGGAATTGATTCACCGGGATGAAATCAATGTTGCGTATATTTTGAAATTACTTGCCAAACTAAAAGATGCCACATTAGATGAACAGGAGAAACAGAAGAAAGCTATCGTGGATTTAGTTTCCGGCGATACCCAGTTACGCAGCAAACGTGAGTTAATAGAAAAATTTATAAATCACAATTTACCCCATATTGCTGATTCAGACGATATCCCGGAAGAGTTTGAATCATTCTGGAGCGAAGAACGCCAAAATGCCATTAGAACTTTAAGTGAAGATGAAGGCCTGGATTCAGAAAAACTGGAAAAAGTAATTGGAGACTATTTGTTCACTGAAAAAAAACCTATGCGCGACGATATTATTGATATGTTAAACAAGCGCCCTGCATTAAAAGAGCGCGGCAAAATTGCCGAACGCTTAACTGATAAAATATTGGCATTCGTGGAAACCTTTATTAATGGAATAAGCGGGAAATAAAGGTGTCAATTTGAGAGTAGAACTAAACGAACAACAACATGAATCTTTTATATGTATTTGGACTCTTGATTCTGAGTTTTTTACTTGGACTTTTATGTCAAAGAGAAATAGCAAGAATGATTGGTTCTTGGTTAGCGACTATACGTAGGCGCTTGTATTTTAAAAAGGATATTAAAGTAAATTGGTTTAATGTCTTTGTTGCTGTCGTTTGCATCCTTGTATTGGCTTGCGCAATACAATTTTTAAGAGCTTCCGGTAGTTTGTCTTGGAATATAAATCCTGAAATATGGGCATGGTATGGTTCCTTTATAGGAGCTTTTCTATTGGCGGCAACTCTTATTTTTCAAGCACGGGCATTTCGAAAGCAGCAAATAGAGGCAAAGTTTTTTGAAATGGTCAGATACTACAGAGACAATATCACTGAGATGAGGTATCGTAATCCATTTTACTATAAAAACGATAATGAAAGAGAAGTTGATGAAGAGTTTGTTACAGGTCGGCGTGTACTGAAAACGATTTTTGAGCAATATAAGGTTGGAATTAAGGTTGCCGAAAAACGAGTATTTAATACAAAAGTTAATGCTTTCTTAGAGGAAATTTTTACTAAAGTTAAGATAAGTTATATAGAAAAAGGATGGGGTGATGATATTGATAAAACAGATTGGTTAAGGAAGTTCAATGTCAATGAAGTTGCTTATTTAGTAACCTTTTGGGGCATTCCTTTGGATACAGATATTGAGTTAAAAAAATATTTAGAATCAATTCTATCTAATACAGAAAGCACAAACCTTTCAAACGAAATAAAATCAATAGTGGCAGTTTATGAATGTAGTAAAAATAGTCAGTCTGTGTATTCCGGCAATTTGAAATTTACAAATCGCGGGATATTTGACGATCTACAGCAACCATCAGTAAAAAATAAGAAACTAAAATTTTTTGGCGGACACCAGTATCACCTGGGGCACTTTTTTAGGCATTTATACCAGGCAGTAAAATATATTGATAGTCAACCGTGGTATTTGCTGTCTTTTAAGGAAAAATATAATTACGTAAAAACCTTGAGAGCTCAAATGTCGAACTATGAGCAAGCGTTGCTTTTGGTAAATTCATTAACTAAAATGGGGCGGAAATGGGAATATGATTCTAAGAATGAAACTGCTCTTATCTCAACATATAATCTTATCACAAACCTTCCCGAAAGTTTTATCCCATTGTTTGAGCCACAACTATTTTATCCCAAGGTAAAGTATGAATGGAATGAAAAATAAAAACTATGCCACGAGATAGAGTTTTCTTTTATTCAAGACACGACGGAGCCTGTTACAGCGAAATGATAAAAGCAAAAAAAATATTACAAAGCTTCTCGGTAGATAAAGATTACAACGTTAACGATATAATTGAATTGTATCAGGTTAAACTGTATATCGATAATGAGATTTACCTACAAGAATGGACTGAACATGAACTTGAACAAATAAAGAACAAGGTTAAAGATATTTGGGCACTTATAATTGTATTTTGGAATAGAATCAACTATAGTAATTTGATTGATACTTTTAATCAACTGGAATGCTGGACGCTGCAAGATTCGTTTTGGGAAATCACCTCAATTTTATCTACCTGTAAGAACTTCGACAAACCAACTTTTGCGGAACTTTTAAATTCTAAAGATTTTAATATTAGGGCAGTTTTAGCTCAGCAAAAGCTTGTAAAATATTTTGGCTCAGAGATTCGCATCTACTTGTTGAGCTATAACAAAACAGCCGAATTACTCTTGTCTCAATATGTAGAGAAACACGATAAGGATAAAAAAGAATTGTATTTCCCAAAGAGTTTAAGCCTTGCTGACAAAGAAGATATTATCTCCCGATATATCGACGACAAAGATGTGAACTTGAACTTTGTTCGTTTAGTATTAAATATTCGGAAACAGCCTGAATTGGATATATCGGATAAGACCCGCTTAAAGGCTCAAAAGCTTGAGGATAAATTAAATCGTGAGCTCCTTGATAAGAATGGAGGTGTTGATTTCGGGCTTAGTGTTGGCTTTAGTGAATCCTTAGAAGAGCCAGCTAAAATAACTAAGGAGGGAACCACTTATGTTTATGAGTATAGTACAAAACTTATTCTGCAATCAGATACGCCCTTCAAATTACTTACCTTCTTTAACTCATTGTTTTGTTATCTCGATGAACAGCAGTGTATCTCGTTAGTTAGCAAGAACTCTGATTTTTGTACAACTGAAAAGGTATTTATGAGTTCTAAAAACGAATACCCAACAAGCTGGGTATTTGGAAGAAAAGAAAACTTATCCCTAATGCAGATTCTTGCATATGATGATTTACTTCAAAAAAAGCACAATAGTAATATTGAAGAGATAATTGAATATTACATTGTGGAGCATCTTAATAAATTGGGATTAAAAGGTTTTCGATTTAAACTACCATCAAAAGGTACAACTTACTTTGAGAAAATTAGAACTTTATTAGCTGAATATGATGCTTTGCTAAAACAGTATAAATTGTTTAAAGAAGATGGTGAGATTGATTTTGACCTCTTACGTATGAGTTCCCGTTCGTATAGCTTAAGTCAAATTCCAAGCTTCATTTCTAAAAAGTATTTCTATCTGAATGAGGATAAATTATCACTCCCCTTGTATCTTTTGTTTTCCGACCAATCAGGATTAATATACCTTGAACCATTCAAAGGCTGTAAACATAGCTGCCTTTATGATTTATTGGACAAGGAAGAAGTTTTATATGGAGATTATTTGCCACATCAAAGGGATAGATTACACCATTTATTTGAACAAGGGTATCTTTTCGTTGACCACAATGGTTATATAAGGGGGAAAGATGTAAATCAGTTGTTCATCCTAAAGCAGCTTTACACAGAAGAAGTTCTAAGCTATTGGCATTACGATAAAGAATGCAGAGGTATTATTGAGCAAATGGCACATGATGGAATTTTGTATTCCGAAAGCACCCTTTTTAATAAGCTTGAACAGAGCTATTTTAATTATTACTTAAACAAAAAGGAGTTTACCAATGGATTAGATATTAGAAATAGTTTCATGCACGGCACAAATCCTGATTCTGAAAACACATTGGTTAATTTGTATTATATACTTTTAAAACTGATTGTATTAACTGTACTAAAAATACACGACGACCAATATTTGAAGTTTAAGATAAAAGCACAGAAACATGTTGTTAAAACAGAGTATAAACATTAATTATTTTATTCAATAGCCATTTTTACTATCTACCAGTAAGATACAGCTTGTAGTCAAAGCTTCACAAGAAAAATTCTATCGCAATCAAAGACACATAATGCCTCATCCCGCCATAAAGGCCTAGCTTCTTTCTACTTGTGTGAAATTGTCTACGTTTGATATGACTCAATAACCATGTTATAAAATGGTCATATTAAACAATGCAGGAAAACGAAAATAGAAATATAGAAGAGGCAACAGCAAGGGTGAAAAAGAGACTCCCTTTGGAAAAAATCCGCTCTATACCCAAGTATAAACATTTGAGTTCTGATGGTTATGAGAAGCTAATGAAAGATTCTGAAACGATTGCTTTGCTAATACTAAAAGCTTTCATGTTGAAAAAATAACTGCACCTGTATTGGATATTTTTGTAATTTTCAAAGATTATTATCCCTGTCCAATATAAAATTCTTCAAGCCATGAATGATTTAAGCCTGTTTAAACAATTTGCTCCACAAGCTCCAAAGAAATTTCATGAGGGAAACAATGCTGTAATTTACACGCGTGTATCATCAGCAGACCAAGAAGATAATACTAGCCTTGCCTCACAAAAAAGATTTTGTGAAATGTATGCGAACAAACGTGGCTTAAATGTGGTTGGCTATTTTGGTGGTACTTACGAATCGGCAAAAACTGACGACCGAAAAGAATTCAATCGGATGCTAACCTTTGTAAAAAGGTCAAAAAATATCAGCTACGTGATTGTTTATTCATACGAAAGATTTTCTCGTTCCGGAATCAACGGTGCTTCTATTGCTGATGAACTGCTTAAAAATTACGGCGTAATAACTTTAGCAACAACCCAGGAACTAGATCCAACCACACCATCTGGTTCTTTCCAACAAAAAATACTATTCTTGTTTGGGCAAATGGATAATGAACTCAGGCGTGATAAGGTTGTTACCGGCATGCGTGAAATGTTAATGAAGGGCTATTGGGTTTGGAAACCGCCTCGTGGTTATGACGTTTTAAATAAGGGGCGTAAAGCCACAGAACGCCAAATTGTCATTACTAAAGAGGGAGAAATTCTCAAAAAAGCATTTGAGTGGAAAGCGTATTCTGAATTACCTAATATTGAAATTGTACGAAAACTTCAAAAACTTGGAGTAAATATAACTGATAAGAAACTACATGAGCTATTTATTAATCCTTTCTATTGTGGTCTGATAGTAAGTAAGCTTATTCCCGATAAAGTAGTAGAAGGCAAACATACTCCACTTATCTCAAAGAAATTATTTTTGGCAGCGAATAATATTCGGAATGAGAAACGAGTACATGGCTTTGTTCATGATATGGATAGAGAAAACCTGCCATTAAAGGTGTTTACAAAGTGTGAAAAATGTGGTAGCTCGATTACAGGTTATAAGGTAAAAAAGAACGATTTATATTATTATAAATGCAGATCAAAAGGATGTAATGTAAATAGAAGTGCAATAACTATGCATGATCTATTTCGTAACGTATTAAACATGTTCCAAATTGATCCCGAAACGACCTCTATTATTAAAGTTCAATTGGAAGAACAGATGTCGGGTTTCTTCAAAAGTCAATTAGAAGATGCCAGAGCGTTAAAATTGAGATTGGCAGAAACAAGAAGAAGGGTAGATACTATTGAAGAACGTTTCGTTATAGGTGAAATAGATCGAGCTCTATACGATAAATTTAGAAATAAATACGAAAAGGAATGTTTTACAATTGAACAAGAATTAAACAAAGTTGGTGGCTATAGTTCGAACCTTAAAAAAGTAGTGAATTATGCGGTCGATTTATGTCGTAATCCCATGAAAATGTGGAACTCCAGCGATTTAAACGGGAAGAAGATTTTTCAAAATCTATTATTCCCTGAAGGAATTTACTACAACCGAGAATTAGACCGAGTTCGAACAACAAGAATCAATTCCTTTTTTACCCTAATCCCTGAAATAGCAAAGGATTTGAGAGAACACAAAAAAAGGGATCACAACAAAATTGATGAAATCCCCCGTTGGGTGGAGCTGAGGGGAGTCGAACCCCTGTCCAAACGAGGAAGCTACAAGCTTTCTACATGTTTATCTCTGACTTAATTTTCGAATAGCAGCCGGATCAAAGCCACCAACTACTACCTTATCTCTTTTAATTTCGCAAAAACGCCAGAGCTTCGTTTATGCTAGCTTCGATTTATTTGCACCGCCGGTTCGGACCGCTTCAAAGCATTAGCATCCGGGCGATGTCTTGTTCCAAAACCTTGTTTCGGAATTAAGTGTAATCTAAATTGTTAGATTACGCAGCAAGAGCGTAATTATTTTCGCCAATTATGGTTTTGATCATTATTTTTAACGGGTCAACAACCAAAACCCGACATGCTTACCTGTCTCTTCTACCCGCTGTCAAAACCAGTCAGCCCCAGTAGAAATAGTATTGCGTTATAATACAGAACGTTGGATTGATGTTTGTTTGTGTTGGCTAACCAACCGGCAACAAAATGTTAGCATTGTTGCATAAACAACTTTATCAAATCCGGTGCAAATATATTGATTCTGCTTAAATTCTACTAGTTTATATTTTTTACGATCACTCTGAAATAATGTTTGTAAGGCCCGGATAGAGATTAAACGCCTCTTAATTAGTAGTTTGAAATTTATTATTGCTCCTTACAATTATCTTGTAATGTTTCAAACCGTAATTTGGTCAAATGCCGTTTTTAATCTGTTCAATCCTTCCTGTAGAACATCACGCGGACAGGCAATGTTTAGGCGCATAAAACCTTCTCCGGCTGCGCCATAAACCGTTCCTTCGTTAAGCCAAACCTTTCCTTTTTCTATGAGTAGTTCGTTTAGTTGCTCCGACTTAATGTTTAAAACAGAAGTGTCGATCCAAACCAGGTAAGTAGCTTCAAGTGGTAAAATCGGAAATTGTGGCAAGTTTTCCGAAAAGAAACCTTTTACCAACAGGTAATTGTCCCACAAGTATGCTCGTAGATCATCCAGCCATTTTTCAGAATCTTCGTGTGTGTAAGCGGCAATCAATCCTTCAACGGCAAACGGACTCACATCGCAAACTTCGTTAATGTTGATCGCTTTATCGATCTTTTTGCGGATCTCAGCGTCGTAGCTTAAAATATTGGCAATCTGTAATCCCGCCAGGTTAAAGGTTTTACTCGGAGCAACGCAGGTTACCGAGTTCTTTAAAAACTGTTGACCCAGCGATGCGAAGGGAATATGCGTATATCCCGGGTGCACCAAATCGCAATGGATCTCATCTGAAACTACGATTACATTATTTCGGAAACAAATCTCACCAACTTTCTCCAGTTCTTTCTTGGTCCAAACGCGGCCTGCCGGATTATGCGGGTTGCATAATAGCATCACTTTGGCTTTCGGGTCGGCAGCTTTTTTTTCCAGATCATCAAAATCGATGGTGTATTTGCCGTCTTTGTAGATCAGATCGTTGGAAAAACTTTCGCATTTGTTATTCCGGATCGACGAGAAAAAACAATTGTAAACCGGCTCCTGTACAATTACTTTATCACCGGGTTCTGTCAATGCTAAAATGGTAGCCGAAATGGCAGGAACCACACCAATTGTGTAGATCATCCATTCTTTTTCGATTGTAAAATTGTGCCGGCGGGCAAACCAACTAATAACCGCATTGTAATAGGCATCGGGCACTTTGGTGTATCCAAAAATGCCGTGTTGCACGCGATTGGTCAGTGCATCGATAATTGGTTGTGCAGTTTTAAAATCCATATCGGCCACCCACAGCGGAATAATATCGTCGTTGGTTTTCGAATCCCATTTGTATGAATTGGTGTCTCTGCGTACTATTTTTTCGTCGAAATTGTGTTGCATAATTAAATGTTTACTTCGCTTTTCACTTTGAATTTACATCCTCAATTAATCCTTTGCAAGTTTTAGTGGTTGGATTTTCCGGTAAGTTAAACTTCTCCATATCCATTCCAGTGGGCCAAAACGGAAATATTTCAGCCACAAATTACTTAAGATGATTTGGAAACCAAATATAATTACCGCAGTAATAGTCCAGGCCAGCGGACCAAATTGCTGAGCCAGACCAAAACCAACTCCATAAAACAAAATTATCCCGATTATACTCTGAAATACATAATTGCTGAAAGCTGTTTTTCCGACAGCCAGCACCGGGTTCAGAATTGTCTGAATCCACTTCTTTTCAAACAGCAGCGCCAGTGACGTCATGTAAGCAAGAGCCAAAGGAAACACCACAAGCGAATCAGCAATGGTATAATACAAACCTTCGATTTGACGCTGATAATAGGCAGTGTCATTTTTCAGAACACCTTCGAGCCAGTAATTGAGTGGAACAAAAACTATCAATCCAACAATGGTTGCTCTGAATACCACTTTTTTGTGCTTCATCATTTCTGAATACAAATTGGTTCGGCCAATATAAAAACCAATTAACATGGCACCCAGTACTTTCGGAATGCGGCTAACGGCAAACAAATAAGCAAAACGGTAAGGCGCATCAGCCAGGGTAATTTTAATGTTTGACATGATGGTCGTACTTTCACTTAAAACACCTGTTCTGCTGGTATCCTGATCAATCCAGCCAAAGTGTTGATACACTTTTTCTCCAAGGCTGTATAAATAGTCGGAAGGGTAGTTGACCCACGGCCAACTCATCTTCAGTAAATAAAGCAAAACGGGAGACAGAAGCAGGAGAATACCCGTGGTTAACAGGGTTCTGTTGGAATAATTCCGGAGTGCTACCAATACAAAACCAACCAGTCCGTAAAGAAATACAATGTCGCCTTCCCAAATAAAAAACATATGCAATCCGCCCAGAAGCATCATAAACCAGAGTCGTCGGCGAAGGAAGGCGGCGGTAGAGGCATCGTCTTTTTTCGAACGGTTGATCTGAAGTGCTATTCCCCAGCCAAAAAGGATACTGAAGATGGTATAAAATTTACTTTCGATAAAAACGCCTTGCAGCAGGTGAACTATACGATCGATTTCCCCGAAAGTAAACCACCCGCTCACTTGCGGTGAATAAAGTGAGAACCACCTTAAATTGGCGATTAGAATGCCGAAGATCGCGATTCCTCTCAGCAAGTCCATGTAATCAATACGTTCGCGCGAAGAAAGCGGGGTAGGATTGTTACTCATAGTTATTTTCTGACTAACCTTAGCTTGTTAAGTTGCACCAGTGTTACACTTGCAAGAATAAGAACCAAACCGCCAATTTGTATGCCGGTAACCAGTTCGTTTCCCAGCGATACACCGAGTATTATCGCAATAACCGGATTTACATAGGCGTGAGTAGCCACCTCGGCGGCCGGACGAACTTTTAATAACCAGATATATGCGGTGTAGGCGAATATGGAACCAAAAATAATAAGGTAAACAACCGCTGCCCATGATGAGATTGAAATCTCTTTGGCTTCTATCGTTTTCATTTCTCCAAGCGATGTCGAGAAAATCCAAAACATAAGGGAAGCAAATATCATTTGCCAGGCTGCTCCTGCAAATGCATCGGTGCTGGTTTCGCGCATCGAAAAGTATTTGGTGTAAAGCGTACCCAAAGCCCACGATATACACCCGAATATAAGGATGTAGATTCCTATGTTATGAATGTCGGCGATATTTTCGTTCAGATATTGTTCGAGGTATAAAAGTAAAACGCCAAGAAAACCAAGTACGATACCACCGATTGTAAACGGATTTTTAAAGTTCTTTTTCCACATGGGGAAATCGAGCAGCAGTATCCAGATAGTAGTGGAGGACGCGATAATGGCAACCAGGCTGCTGGTTACATAACTTTGCGCCAGCATAATCACCGCCATATCGATAAACAGCAGAACAAGTCCGCTAACTGCCGATTTTTTTACCAGGCTTTTCTCAAATACATTCACCCCTTTGTAATAGCGCCATGCCAGCAGAAGAACTCCGGCAATCGAAAAGCGTACTGCACCAAGCAGGAAAGGAGGGAAGTCGTTTAATGCATAACCGATGAAGTAGTAGGTTGAACCCCAAACCACATAAATAAGAAAATAGGCAAAAATGATTTGTATTGATTTCTTGTCGATTTTGTTTAGCATAGTCCTTTAACGTTTACTTCGCTTTGAACTTTGATTTCGCAGCCCCCGGGACTTTTACAGTGTTCGTCGAAGATGATTTCGCCAATGCTGTGTGCTATAATTTCGCCGGTGGAAGGATTTTTTACACTGACAACCGGACTTGAAATTTCGGCTTTTAAGGTGCTGTATTCAAATGCCAGATCGGCATCCGCTTTCATCTTACAGTTTTCAAGCACCAGATTCTGTGCATAACACAAAGGCTGCGTACCACCAATTACACAGTTAACCAGTCGCAGGTTTTTCGAATGCCAGCCCAGGTATTCACCGTCAATTACCGAATCGTAAACCGTTACATTCTCGGTATTCCAGAAAGCATCTTTCGAGTTGAGGTGCGAGTTTCGGATTTCAACATTTTTGGCGTACTGAAAACCATAGTTTCCCTGAAGTGTAAGGTTATCAACTTTTATATTCTCGCTGTTTTTAAAGATGTAATCGCCATTGGTCACCTTTACGTCTTCAAATTCAATGTTACGGCACCACCAGGTACATTCCTGGGCATCGGTGAGTTCTACGTTTTTCAGGTACAATCCGTCAATTTCGCGAAACATTTTTGGGGCTTCCACACGGGTATTTACCATTCGCAGGTCTTTGCAGTACCAAATAGCTGCCCGGCCTCCGGGGGTAAACAAACAGTCCTCAATAATACTGTTTGTATTGTGCCAAAACGGGTATTTTCCGCTAAAAGTACAAGCGGTAGCTATTATGTTGCTTGCTTCTTTAAGGGCTGATTCACCTATACCGATTTCAACTTTTTTAATGTGTAAACCTTTTGCTGCAAATAAGGGGCGTTCTCCTTCAAAAAATCTGTTTTCTAATAGTTTCATGTTGAATTATGTTCTTAATAACAATATAAGACGCTAATATCTTAATTAGGTTTAAAAATACATCAGTTTTTCTGTCTTTTTTAAGAAATAGTAGATGAGAAGTACGGGTTTTTGTCGCCAAAATAGCATATGGAAGGAAAGTAAATAAAATCGATATCCAACAACCTTTCCCTTTACTCATAAACCGGTTTTTAGCGTATTTTCAATAAAAAGTTGTTTTAGTTAAATAAATATTATTATTTTCAACAATTGTTTAACCTATTGTCATACTGAAAATTGCAGACACATAAATTTCAATAAACAACTAAAATATTTGAAAACACACCGCTTTTTAACGAACAAAGTTTGAATAAAATTACCAGGCAAGGTATATGAATAGAAAGTAGTGATAGAAGAAAATTGACAAGAAGAAGCTTCTCTTTACTCACTACTAAATCCAATAAAATAAATTCCCCGCCTCAAGGCGGAAATGTTAAATTAAAACACATACAATTATGTCTATTAAATTTAAAGTTATTGAGAAAGGCCAACCCGGAGTAGCCGGTGGTGGCGAAAAAAAGTTTTATGCTTTGGCACAGTCGAGTGGCGATATGACGCTGACCAAACTCACCAAAAGCATCGAAAAAGTGAGTACGGTTAGTGGTGCCGATATACGCGCGGTGCTTTACGCCATGGTAGATGTGATGAAAGATGCACTTGCCGACGGACAGATTGTTCGTTTGGGCGACCTGGGCAGCCTGCGTATAAGTATTTCGAGTAATGGCGAAGATACTGCCGATAAGGTATCGGCAAAGTCGGTTAAAGCTGCCCGAACCATTTTTACACCCGGTGCCGAGCTTAAAAACCAGCTTAAAAACATGAAGTACGAAAAGGCCTGATAACAGGGCTTTTCAGAAGCATAAAAAAACCACACTACGTTTTTACAAAAACATAGTGTGGTTTTTAAAAAAGGACGCGTGGTTTTTGTGAAAACGTAAGCATGTTTTTTTACAAGCCTAACTATTCCATTGTTTTTTAACTTTTATCTCGAAAACAATTCTGCACCGGTTCTGCACCGGGCCTCTGGCTACCCCTCGTTTGTAACGAGGGGCAAGGTCTCCTGGCATTTATAATGCCATTTTTATAATGCCGTTACAAACGACAAGAATAGAGGCAGAAGAATAGCAAGTTAGGGATTTTAACCGGTGTTGTTTTAATTCTTTATTATGCTAACTTTAAAATCCGAATAAAAACCATAGCCGTTGAATACGCGCCCTGAAATAACAACAGAAAATAACACTTACAAGATTCAATACTGTATGCCTAAACCTGGTATAATTTCCTGTATATGGAAGTATTGTGCGGTTTTCGTGTACCAATTAACTAGTATGAAAAGTTAAAAAAAACCTAAAAACCCGCTTAATGACTCTGATCTGTTAAATCATAAAACATAAACATATCCAGCAATATATGGTGGGTAGAGTTGAAAAATATGAACGGATAAGTAAGTTATGCGGCAACCTTGAAAAAGAAAAAATGAGACATATTATTTCAATATTTAGCTTTCTTATTTTATTCACCAATTTAACATTTGGACAAAATAGGAGTTATAAGCAATTGACTGAAATCGACTTAAATCTTATTAACGAGTTGAGTTCAACAATTAAAGACTCTGATTTTATTGTTTCTCCTTTGATTTATTCAAATATTGATACTGAACATTTAGACATCCTACTATTGACAAGCAAATACGGATTTGAAAAGGAACAATTTGAGAACTCTCTATTGGATACCTTCCAAATAAATGAGAATAAATATTTTACAATACTCAATCCAGATTCATTAATTGCATTTAAAAATCATAAAGAATCGGGGGTAATCTTCCTTGACCCGTTAATGTATTGCATAAAAAAGTATTATCAAAAAGATGCAATCTGCTACTTTAAAAAACCTGTGACGACAAAAAATAAATCATATGCAATTGTGCAATACTGGATAACATGCGGAGACTTGTGTGGTTGGGGAGAGATAGTATTAATGAAAAGATTGAATAAAGAGAATTGGTCAAAAATTGAAACATTAGTGACAAGTGAAAGTTAAAAGGCAGCCCATAACAAATTGCAAATTGCATTGCGGGTGCAGTGGTGTGCGTTGTCTCTGCTCCTTTCTTGACCGTCATGTCCTATCGGACACTGACGCTCTTCGAAATCCGCAACGACAACTTGCAAGTGACCGTTAGGCTTCATGCTAAAAAAACCAAAAACCAGGCAATATGAATAGTAATAATTTGCAAAGAATAATTGACGAGTTTCAAGATTGGTACGAAAATGATGTTCATAGTACGAATATAAATTTCTATGAAAATATTATTACTAAAGCAAAAATTGGTTCCTTTTCAAATAAAGAGCTAGTAGATTTTTTCTACGAATTTGTAGAAGATGGCGGCAAAATTCAGTCAGGTGGAGAACGAGCAAAAAATACATTCAAAAAAACAGTAGAAAAAGACATAAAACTGTTCAGGTCATTTGTCCTTGAACCATTTAACGAGGACTTTGACCTTCAATCTTGGTTTAATAGAATTGAAGAATTTAAAGGTTTTGGAATTGGAATAGCAACAATTTATTTAAATAGGGTTAGTAAAATCCGGTATCCTGTAATGAATAACAAAACTCTGACAGGATTGAAAAAACTTGGATTTGGATTATCCTCTACTAAAAATTTCACTAACTATTTAAAAGTACACGAGTATCAAAATAACTTAATGAAAAAATTTCCAATCCTTGAGAATTACTATAAAACAGATGCCTTAAATCATTTTATTGTTGCCATACACAAAGGACAAGAAATAATTAAACAAATTGATTTTTTAGAAGATACCTTGGAACAGAGTGAAATAGAAGAAATAAATCGAAATAAAAAATTATCCGAGAATGATTTATACAGCAAAATCAGAGATTGTGAAAAAGATGATTCTGAGATAATTACAATTAAAGGAAAACAATACAAGAGGCATAATTATTTAATGGTACAAATAAAAAAATACCGAAATTTTAAATGCCAGTTTTGCAAGACAACAATCCTCAAAAAAAATGGAGAATATTATATTGAAGCATGTCATATCAAAGCTAAAGCCGAGGGAGGAAAAGACAGACTTGAAAATATACTTATTCTGTGTCCAAACTGTCACAAGTTATTTGATTATGCGAAACGTAAAGATGAAAAATTCACCACTAAAAAATATCATGTAACTCTTAATGGGAAAAAATATAAAGCATCAATAAAATAAAGCACGAAAGCCTAACACGGTACATATTGCAGGGCGGGGTTCAGTGGTACGCCAACTGCGGATTCTCGCATCGCAGTTCCGTGTCCGCCAGCTGGCGGACAGGAACGCTCTCCGAAATACGCCCCGACAACATGTACCAACCGTTATGCTTTATTATAAAAAGACGATATGCCAATACTGAATGACATAATTGATTGGGTAGAAAACAAACCAGAATTTTGGCAAGTTGCTATCGACAAACTAATTAGAAACAATAATCTTACCGACTCCGATATTTCTGAATTAAAAGAAATATGTAAGACAAATGTAGGGTTATCGGATTTTGCATTTAGACCAGTTGATTTTGATGCCCTCAGAAACTTCGCTTTAAGCACCACAAGTTGTGACAGTATTACTATTTCGAAAGTCCATAATGTTGAAAATATTAATGCGCTAGCAAGTACAAATATTCTTGAATTCTCTCCTCTTGGCTTGACAGTCGTTTATGGTGATAATGGTGCGGGAAAATCAAGTTATGTAGGCATATTAAAACATGTTTGTAATACACGGGGTAATAAACCAAAAATAATTGGAAACTTATATAGTCCAACAACTTATAATAATGATAAAAAAGCAGAGGTCGAATTCTCAAAGGATGGAACTAACTTTGAGTCAGTTTCTTTAGTTAATGGAGTAGTAAATAATTTGACTCTTAAAAGTGTTGACGTATTTGATGCAAATAGTGCTAATCACTATATAGAAAACGAAGATGAAATAGCTTTTATTCCGCAAGGATTATCTATCATTGAAAAGTTTGCTTCTGGAATTAAAAAAATAGAAGAAGCCCTAAACGCTGAATTACAATCACGCTCATTAGTAAAGTTTGACTATTTAACTCTCATTGAAATTCCAGAAAACTCAAATTCTAAAGCTTTTCTAAAAACCCTGAACTCACAGACAACTCGTGCAGAATTAAGAGCTAAATCTGAATGGAATAAGACTAAAGATGATAGGTTAACCAAACTAATTGATTTAATACAAAAATTAAAAGCAACTGACCCAAAGAAAGAACTGAAAAGTAATGAAGATAAAATAGCAAGATTCAAAATATTAAAAAACAAATTCAAGGCTCTTGAAGATATACTTTGCGGTGATTCGCTTGGTAATTTAAAAGATGTAATCAATGAATACGTCAATGCAAATCAAGCTTTAAAAGACTCATCAGAAAAAGTGTTTAGCAATCTTCCTCTTAATGGCATTGGAAATCAAACTTGGCAAATCTTATGGGAAAGTGCCAGAAAATTTTATAATGAAAGTAAAGAAGAAGAGGTTTTTCCTGAAACCGAAGGAAATTGTCCTTTGTGCCTACAGGAACTAAATACAGAAGCAAAATTGAGATTTTACAGCTTTGAGGAATTTGTTAAAAATGACATTCAGCAACGATGTAATTTAGCTAATGAGAAATTCAATTTACAATTCAATAAAGTAAACGCCCTTTCTTTTGATTTTCAAGAACAAAATCCAATTGTAGCAGAACTTAACGAGATCTCTCTTGATTACTCGACAAATCAGGAAAAATATATTGAAACATTAAAAAGTCAAAAAGAATATTTACTAGGATTATTCAATGCTAAACAGGTCATTGATACTATAAATGATACTGAGATAGAAAGTAATTCAAGAATTACTATAGAGAATCTAATAACCGATTTAGAAAGTTCAAATGAAAAACTGAAAACATAAACAATCGATGACGTTTTAAAGCCTCTTGAAGCAGAGTTTAATAATTTATTAGGTGAAAAAAAGCTTTTTGAATACAGACCAAAGTTGGGGCGTGAAATTTATAGACAAAAAAAAGTTAGTCTTCTAAACTCATGCATTGGGAAATGTAATACTAGAAGTATAACAGTATTGAGTAATGATTTGACAACTTCTTATGTTAGTCAGAGTCTTAAGGATAATTTTAAATCAGAATTAAGAAAGCTTGGATTTAACCATGTGAGAATCGAAACAGAAACAAAGGGAGCCAGGGGAAAACAGTATCATTTTTTGAGACTTGATGAACCAAATTCCAATAATGTTTCACTTAAAGATATATTAAGTGAGGGAGAACATAGATGTATTTCTCTTGCAACTTTTTTATCTGAATTATCTCTTTCAGAACATAACAGTTCGATAATATTTGATGACCCAGTTTCCTCACTTGACCACAAGTGGAGAGACCGCATTGGGGGAAGAATTGTTGAGGAGGCAATTAAGAGACAAGTGATTGTTTTCACCCACGACATTACTTTTCTTCTTATGTTGCAAGAACATTCAGAACGAGCTGGCGCAAATCTTGAAATAAAAAGTTTAACAAGAAAGAAAAAGGAAACAGGTATAATAGCAAGCAATCCACCTTGGGATGCAATGGCAGTTGGAAAACGAATAGGATTATTGAAGAATGCATATCAAGCACTTGAAAAAATTGAACGAACTGAAACTGAAGAAGTCTACAAAGAGAAAGCTAAACCACTTTATGGTAAACTTAGAGAAACATGGGAACGCTTTGTAGAAGAAGTAATGTTGAATGGAGTAATTCAAAGATTTGGCAGAGAGGTACAAACAATGCGAATTAAAGCAATCATTGATTTAACAGACTCCGATTATTCAATATTAGACGAAAATATGTCAAAGTGTTCAAAATATTTTTGGGGTCATGATAGCTCAGGAGCTTTAATTGAGAATATGCCAGATTCAAGCGAATTCCTATCTGATATTAAAGTATTAGAGGATTTTATAAAGTCCATAAGAGATAGAAGAAAGAAAAAATAATAACAAAGTCCAAATTGTAAAATATGGCAAAAAGGAAAAAATGGCAACGAAGTGATTCAATATCAATCATTGCTTTGGTGTTGGCAATCCCAGCAATAGTATTTTCTTCAATAGAGTTTTTTGAAAATAGAAATGAATCCATAAAGATTGAAAAAATTGACTCTGGTGAGAAATTCTGGCATATATCGGAAATAACAAGAACAAGAAAGAATCTTTATGTATCAGAAGTATTTGAATGGCAAAAAATAAGGATTAGCAACAAATCAGATTTTCCTATTACAATTACCAACTCCTTTTTTAAAATTGATAAGGAATTGTATAAATCATCCTTAAAGCCATACTTTGAAAAGATTAGATACGTAGATGATAAAATTGAATTGGTTAATCCAATTGAGTTGCCATTGAAAATTGAAGCCCAAACAGTTGAAGAATTATGTTTTCCACTTCAGATTCCAGTTGATTCAACTATGGGTATGGCATTACTCTTAACCTCATTTAATGTCGACAATTTATCAGACTCATCTAGTGTTACTCCAATAATTCTACACGATAATTATTTTGATGAATTTATAAACAACTTTGACTCTATCATGGATGGAACACGGTTGAAAAAGAAATTAGGAATTGACATTTCAATGAAGTCATTTAATAAGATTAATTATTGCAGACAAATGATGGTTGAAACAGATAAAGGATATGAATTTATAGATACCCAAAACCATGCAGCTGATGGATTTATTTTTCGAAATAAGGGAAAATGTTTAGTAGAATTAAATGAACTTTTAATCAAGTATGATAAGCCTGTTCAGACTGGATTTTCAGAAATTGAGATTTGCTTCAAGACCTTAGAAAATAATGAGTATTCGTTTAAATATTTAAGTTCAGACTTTTGGAAATAAAATAATAACAAAGCATAACATTTTGTATAAGTAATGGCAGGTGATGTAATAAATATCAAGGTTTATAGCCCGCTCAAACTGCGTAGCGGTTTGACAGGAAAGAAGCTCGCATTCGGCCATTACCAGCAAACCTAATAAAACCGAAATATGAAAATTAAAACTATTTTTCCGGCAGTATTAACCTGTTTGTTATTGTGTTGTGTAATGGGGTTTGCCCGGGATAAAGCACATCCGAATGTTATTATTATCATTACCGACGATCAGGGCTATGGCGACCTTGGTATTACAGGAAACCCGCATGTGCAAACCCCCGTAATCGACAAATTTGCCACTGAAAGTGTTTGTTTTACTAACTTTTTTGTATCTCCGGTATGTGCCCCAACCCGTTCAAGTTTGATGACCGGGCGCTATTCGTTGCGCACAGGGGTAAGAGATACTTATAACGGTGGAGCAATAATGGCATCAAACGAGCTTACTATTGCCGAAATGCTAAAACAAGCCAATTACAAAACCGGGGTGTTTGGTAAATGGCATTTGGGCGATAATTATCCCAGCAGACCAAGTGATCAGGGTTTTGATGAATCTTTGATCCATCTTTCGGGCGGAATGGGACAAGTTGGCGATATTACAACCTATTTCAAAGGCGATAAGAGTTATTTTGATCCTGTACTTTGGCACAACAATAAAAAAGAAGCCTATGATGGTTATTGCTCGGATATTTTCGCCGAACAGGCTATGAAATTTATTGAAGAAAATAAAGAATCACCCTTTTTCTGTTATCTCGCTTTTAACGCTCCACATACTCCTCTGCAGGTTCCTGAAGAGTATTATCAGCAATACAAAGCAATTGACCCGGCCTCTGGTTTCGGCAACGACAACAGGCCCTTTCCTGAAATGACCGAGAAAAATAAAGAGGATGCCCGAAAAGTGTATGCTATGGTTACCAACATCGACGACAATATCGGTAAACTTCTTAAAAAACTGGATGATCTGGATATTGCCGATAATACTCTCATTATTTTTATGACCGATAACGGCCCGCAACAAACCCGATATGTAGGTGGCATGCGAGGTCGCAAAGGAGATGTTTATCAGGGGGGTGTTCGGGTGCCGTTTTATATGCGGTATTCGTCGTTTGAGAAGAATAAAGCTATTGAAACTACGGCTGCTCATATTGATATATTGCCAACACTGGCAGAGTTATGCAATGTTCAATTGCCTGATGATCGGATAATTGATGGTAAAAGTCTGCTTCCGCTAATTGATGGTGAAGAGGTGGATTGGGATAACAGATCATTATTTTTTTACTGGACACGACGTTATCCTGAACTTTACAATAACATGGCACTACGAAAAGGAAATTATAAACTGGTTGGAAAGACAAATTATAATGCCCCGGTTAAGGACTTTGAACTGTTCAACCTTGAAACAGATCCGTACGAACAAAAAAATATCGTATCAGAAAATGAAAGTATTGCAAATAAGCTCAAACAAGAGCTCGATGAAACCTATAATGAATTAATAACTTCTGAAAATCTCATCAATCAACCTCGTATTATTATCGGAAGTAAACATGAAAATCCGGTTATCTTAAACAGGAATGATGCCGGAGGACAACGCGGAATCTGGGCTCAGGAAGAAATATACGGCAAATGGAAAGTTAGCATAGAGGAAGGGCATTACGACATAAAATTTAAATTTATTAAGCCCGTTAAAGCCAACGGCAGGATGTATCTGGAAACGAATACCCTGGTAAAACAAATGCTAAATGAAAAAGAGGATACAGATATCATTGAGATGAAAAACGTCTTCTTTTCGGAAATGGATTGCGATTTGATACCATTCTATACTATTGGCTCAAAAAACATATTTCCATTTTGGGTTGAAATAGAAAAGATTGATTAAAACCTGCTTGTAAGAATAAATATACGGCATTAAAACCTGTGTTTATTCAAGCCGTTATCAAACAAAAAGTCCTGTACTGTTTTCGGTGCAGGACTTTTTGATTTTACGGAATTCCAGGGGTTGTTATTGTTACTATTTCCGTTATTTTTATACTGTTTATTGAACTTTCTAAATCAGCTAAAAAACTAAACCAAAATGCTAAAATTGAATCAGACAAGAATCAGCCGGATCGTTTTATTATTTGCGCTTTTGTTGAGTATGCATGTTAGTGCTCAGCAAAACCGGCCAAACATTTTGTGGATCACCAGCGAAGATAACAGTCCGTATTTAGGGTGTTACGGCGATGCCTTTGCAACTACGCCAACCCTCGACAAACTGGCATCGGACGGATTTCGTTATACCAATGCGTATGCCAACTGCCCGGTTTGTGCACCTGCCCGAAATACAATCATTACAGGTGTTTATGCCGCTTCAAACGGGAACGAGCCAATGCGGAGTACCTATCCGAAATCGGAACTGGTTATTCCTTATCCGGAGCTACTGAGAAAAGCCGGTTATTACTGCACCAACAATGTAAAAACCGATTATAATTTTAAAGGCGATTACAACAGCATATGGGACGAGTGCAGCCGAAAGGCACATTGGAAAAACTGTCCGGAAGGCAAACCGTTCTTTGCCATATTCAATTTAACAACAACGCACGAAAGCCAGATCTTTCCTTTTACGCCTGATGCTGAATTAAGGCACAAACCGGAGGATGTGGTTTTGCCACCGCATCATCCTGATACAAAAGAGATGCGTCACGACTGGGCGCAGTATTACGACAAAGTGGAGGATATGGATGCGCAGGTTGGAGAACTGTTAAAAGAGCTGGAGGAAAGCGGATTGGCAGATAATACCATTGTATTCTATTATTCCGATCATGGCGGAGTGCTGGCCCGCAGTAAACGTTATATTTTCGAAACCGGAACATGGGTGCCATTTATAGTTCGCATTCCTGAAAAGTATAAAAACTATTTTCCGGCTGAAAAACCGGGCGATGCCGTTGATCGAAATATCAGTTTTGTAGATCTTGCACCAACATTGCTAAGTATTATCGGAGCAGAAAAACCGGATTACATGCAGGGCAACGCTTTTCTGGGCAATGCAGTTGAACCCGAGCCCGAATACGTTCATATGACCCGCAGCCGGATGGATGAACGTATTGATATGAGCCGTGCCGTACGAGACAAAAAGTACCGTTACATTCGTAATTATATGCCTTTCAGGATTTACCTGCAGCATTTGGCTTATTTGTTTAATGCCCGTTCTGCCCAATCGTGGAAAGATTATTACCTGGCCGGAAAGTGTAACGATTTGCAAAGTATGGCATTTGAAACCAAACCTGTTGAAGAGCTTTACGATACCGAGAACGATCCGAATGAATTATATAATCTGGCCAATGATCCTGCTTACACAGATGTGCTGGAACGAATGCGGAATGAGAATTTCCGCTGGATGAAAGAGATAAGGGATGTGGCGCTGATACCAGAAACAGAATATGTGAAAAGGGCAGGAGATGGATCGATGTACGATTACATGCGGTCTGAGGCATGTCCGTTTGATGAATTATTGGCAGCTGCAGAACTGGCAACTCAGCCGGGTAGCGAATCGATTCAACACTACATTGAGTTACTTAAACATGAGGATTCAGCAATACGTTACTGGGGGGCTACCGGCTTATTGATTCATATTGATAATGCGGAACCGGCATTGCCGGCACTAAAAGCTGCGGCCGATGAAGAGGCAGCTGCTACAGCCGTTTTAATTGGTGAATCATTGTTTCACCTGGGAGAAAAAGAACTGGCAGAAAAGATCTACCTGCGGATTCTTAAGGATGAGAAAAGTACGATGATGGACCGTACCTGGGTGTTGAACAGTGTTGAAGCTGTTGATTTTGAGAGTCCGGCAATTGAAAAATGGATAACCGATTTTTACACAAACAGAAATGAGGAATCACAAGGAAATAAAATGTACGAAAATTACCTTTTGCGATGTGTGGAATGGGCTGTGCAAAATGAGCAGTAATTTAATAAATGAGTGAAAGGATTTAATTTAAAATTGGTGTTAATAATTATGACTGAAGTGAAAAAAGCATACCAGTTTTATTCAAACAATAGAGGTAATCGTTTGTTTTAAGTCGGGGAATCATAGTTTGGTAAATAAAATTGAATTATGAAATATTTTTTGTTGATTCTGTTGTTTAGCGGTTTGTTGTTTTTCTCGTTTTTGGGAGGAACAAGTGTTTTTCAGCGGGCAGAAGCGCGAAATGCCGAATGTGCCCGCGAAATGATGGAAAACAGGGAATGGATTGTTCCAACTTTTAACGGAGAACTTCGCACGGATAAACCGGCAATGGAATATTACGGAATGATGGCCGGGTATTATTTATTAGGTGTAAACGAAGCCGGTGCCCGGTTTTTCTCGGCTTTGTGTGGTTTATTGGTTGTGCTGGCAACTTTCTGGATTGCACGACGCCACTGGAGCGAGAAAGCTGCCTGGTGGTCGGCTTTAACCATGCTGGCTTCCATGCATCTCATAATCCAGTTCCGGCTGGCCACACCCGATCCATATCTCATTCTTTGTCACACGCTTTCCATATACTTTTTTTATGAAGGCTCGCATTCGCGCAAATGGAAATGGTTTGCTTTGACGTATATTTTCCTGGGATTAGGAATTTTTGCCAAAGGGCCGGTTGGTTTGTTGTTGCCGGGATTAACCATTTTGCTGTTTATGCTGGTAACAAAAACATTTACCTGGAAACGAATTCTGGAACAAAAACCTTGGTGGGGAATTTTGCTGATTTCTGCCGTGGCTTTACCATGGTACTTCGCAGTACATGTAAAAACCGGTGGAGAATGGACACGTATTTTCTTTTTCGAGCATAATTTAAATCGGTTTGATTCCGGCTTAAGCGGGCATCACGCACCGTTTGTAATGCCATTTATCTTTGTGTTGGCAGGATTACTTCCATTTTCAGTATTCGGCGTTCGTGCTTTTAAGGAAACGTGGCAGCAACGAAAAAATAATTCGTTGATGGTGTTAGCCGCTTTATCAACATTGGTTGTAGTGGGGTTTTATGCCCTGTCGCAAACCAAGCTGATAAATTATACTTCGCCGGCCTATCCTTTTTTGAGTTTGATGATTGGGAATACTATTGCAGGACTTATTAGTCATTCTGAATCGCTTCGCAAAACGAAGATCGAAACGCTTATAATGGTGTTTTTGGCCCTGTTACTACCAATTGCAGTATTCTTCTTTATGAAATATTCCCCGCTGCAAAATGTGGATTGGATCGCCTGGTTTATGGTTGCAATGCCTATTGGTGGAATTGTTGCTTTGTTTTTAAGAAAAAAATCTTCAGAGAATGGATTGCTTGCGATTGCTGCTGCTTTTATGGTAACTACATTTATTGTTTTTTGGAAGCCTTTTCAGGTTTTGGATGATCAATCACCGGTTCATAAATATGGAGAAATTGTAAGCGCTCATAACGAGGTGGTTGCCTACAAAGACTTCCACCATGCGTTTGCTTTTTATGCGCACGGTAAAATTCCTGTGTTTCAAGATGAGCAGAATTTAATTGACTACCTGGCCAGTCATGAAGATGTATTGGTATTGAGTAGAAACTATGATTTGAGCTATATGGATGAAATTCCGGAATTAGAGTGCCTTGGTAAAGGCCAAGACCTGTTTAGCCGAAAGTCGACCGGGGTTTACCATAAGCAATAGACGGTTTTCGACAACTCATTCAGTTATTATTTCTTCATTCTTTTAAACCACATGTATTCGCCTTTTTGGTAATACTTGTCTTTTAGTTCCGGATTTTGCTCCAACTCGTCGGATGTATATGGTTTATGAGGAACAAGAACATCGTCGCCTGGTTGCCAATCCATTGGTGTTAGCACATTCTCTTTTTGTGTAAGTTGCAATGCTTCAACTGTTCGCAGTATTTCATCCATATTCCGTCCCACATTCATCGGGTAAAATGAAATGGCCTGAATGATATTGTCCGGGTCAATAATAAATACACCTCTAACATCCCTTTTGTCGTTTACCGAATGATGCAACATGCCGTATTTTTTCGATACTTCTCCCGAAAGATCAGCTACAATAGGGTATTCGATTTTAGTATTTGTGCCTTCATCCTTAAGCACCCTTTCCATAAATTCTTTCCACAATAAATGTCTGTCGATTTCATCAATTGAAACAACGGCTACTTTTACACCCAATGCATTCAACTTTTCCTGGTTACGGGCAAGACCGCACAACTCTGAAGTACAAACAGCTGTAAAATCCAGCGGATGGCTGAATAATATTTTCCAGTTGGTGCCAAAATCCTCCGGAAAGTTCAATACTCCGTTTGTTGATTTTTCGGTAAATGAAGGTGCTTTATCTCCAATCAACGGAGCCTTTTTGTCTTTTGACCAGCTTGTTATTGAAATAAGTACGATCAGAAAAATTAATGCAAGTTGTTTCATAATTCTCAGCAATTAGTTGTTTTAACCGTTTATACAGTTATTGTATTCTTAATCAATAACATATTTATAAAATGAAGGTTTGTTAACGGGGTGTTATTTTCAATAATTATTGAATATCAGTAGGTTATTTTGTAACTTGTTTGGTAAACCAAAAGTGAACGGCTATAAAAAAGTATTTAATCACCGGATTATTTTTTCTGTTGCTGGTTGTTGCCGGTAATGCACAAGGAACTTACTCTGTAAAAAATCTGCAACGGGCTTCGAGTGAGGAACTTAACCTGTATTATCAAAAAGCGATGAACCTTGAACGAATGGGCGAAACTTTGGCAATAACAGGAGCAGCAGCAGGATTATTAGGAATTTTGGGCGGAGCTGCACTAAACGATGACTGTTCGTCGGGAGAAACAAGTGTATTGTGTGTAACAGCGGCTACTTTAATGGCCGGTGGAGTAGCAGCCACCATTATTGGATTTACGATGTACATGACCGGTATATCGCGTATCGATAAAATTCGTAAAGTTCAATTCTCCGATTCCTTTCAGTTGGAGGTTATTCCTGGCGGATTCTATTGTTCGCATCCACAAAATTACCCAACCGGAATAACGCTCCGTATTAGTTTTTAAAGCAAGGGGATTTTCATTTATTCAAAAACACATTATTATTTATTTATAATGTCGTTAAACTGATCGGTGGTCAATATTCGTGGCTGATAATCAATACCTCTATTATTTAGGTCGCGCACAAAAGCCCTCAGGTGATTCTCCGAACCACTAAGCAGATTTTCGTAAACCTGCATAATATTTGGTACACCGGTGGCCCCTGCCAGGATAGCAATATCTTCAATATCAGTTTCCTCAATAAGAGCACCTACTACCAATGCTGAATCCAGGTTAATAGCTCCCAGTGTCATTAACTCATCGAAAAGTGCATCAAGCGATGGATCCGCAAATTCTCCAATTATGTCGATAAACGGGTCCTGCAGTTCGTAGTAGTTCAACAGCTTCAAAATGGCATCGGTATGAACCTGTTCGCTTTGCGAAATATTGTCAAAAATCTGGTGCTCATACTTCGCGTATAAACTTAGGTAAGCATCGCGCGCAAGCTTTTCTTCTTCCCGCATAAAAATTATACCCATACTATCGACATCCGTTAATGTTGGAACCGACAACACCGCACTGTTTTTAAGAGACTCTTCTTCCGTATTATCGGAAAACGTTAGGTCATCATTCTTTTGACTATCAGAGCAAGCTGAAAACACCAGCACAATAGCAAGAATGGCAATTTGCAATAACAATTGTTTTGTTTTCATGACATGTATTTTAAGATGATATCATCTGCAGCCGCACAGTAAATTTAGGCTGGATAATCTTTTTGTCTTCTTCGTATTTTAATCTTGTTCATGGCTCATTACAGTTTTACAAGGCATAGTTGTGCCGTTCGCAGGTTTGTTTCAACTTTTATGAAATACACCCCGGATGAGAGAAATGAAATATCGAAGTAGGATGTTGTGGACGCCTGCCTTTTCAGTATCATTTCCCCGGTTGACGCAAATACATGCAGCTCTTCAATTAATTCGTTTTGATTTAATTGTACAGTAAATCCTTTGGTTGCAGGATTTGGGTAGATTATAATTTCATTGTTATTTTCCTGCTCAAATACAGCATTTAGATTTTGAACAGTGACAAATATGGTGTCCGAAGAAAAACAATAGCTGTCATTTAATATGTCTACCCAAAGCGGATGGGTACCCAAACCGAGTTCGCTCGCAAGAATGGTAATATTAGCTTCGGTTGATCCATCGCACCAAACAATCGAACAATCCGTGTTTGGAATGTGGAGTGATATGGAATCTTCAATTCCTAAAACCTGATCGGGGCCCAAATCAACTTCCGGTTTTTCGTCTACAATAATCTGAAAATCGGTTTCTCCTGTACATTCATTTTCGCTTACGATGTAAGTTAAAGTATGTGTTCCCGCTCCGGCTACTGACGGATCGAAATAAAGCCCGGAAACACCTTCCCCGGAAAGGATTCCGCCTTCGGGAACTGCTTCGATTAAAATGGATTGTTGGTCTTCACAGAAAGTAAGCTTGTCATTTAAAATTTGGGGATGGATAACAGAATCTACAACCACCAGAAATTCAATTTCTCCTGTACATTCATTTTCGTTTATGGTGTAGATTAAAGTATGTGTTCCCGCTCCGGCTACTGACGGATCGAAATAAAGCCCGGAAACGCCGGTGCCGGAAAGGATTCCTCCCGTAGGATCTGCCTCGATTAAAACGGCTTGCTGGTCTTCACAGAAAGCAAGCTTGTCATTTAAAATTTGGGGATGAATAACTGAATCTACGACCACCTGAAATTCAATTTCACCGGTACATTCATTTTCGTTTATGGTGTAGGTTAAGGTATGTGTTCCTGCTCCGGCCAAAGCTGGATCGAAATAAAGCCCGGAAACACCAGTGCCGGAAAGTATTCCTCCTTCGGGAACTGCTTCGATTAAAACGACTTGCTGATCTTCGCAAAACGAAAGCTTGTCATTCAGTATTTCAGGCTGAATAATTGAATCAACGACCACCTGAAATTCAATTTCACCGGTACATTCATTTTCGTTTACGGTGTAAGTTAAAGTATGCGTTCCTGTTCCGGCCAAAGCTGGATCGAAATAAAGCCCGGAAACACCAGTGCCGGATAGTACTCCTCCTTCGGGAACTGCTTCGATTAAAACGACTTGCTGATCTTCGCAAAACGAAAGCTTGTCATTCAGTATTTCAGGCTGAATAATTGAATCAACGACCACCTGAAATTCAATTTCACCGGTACATTCATTTTCGTTTACGGTGTAAGTTAAAGTATGCGTTCCTGGTCCGGCCAGTGACGGATCGAAATAAAGCCCGGAAACGCCGGTGCCGGAAAGAATTCCACCTTCAGGAATTGCTTCGATTAAAACGGCTGGTTGATCTTCGCAAAACGAAAGCTTATTATTCAGTATTTCAGGCTGAATAATAGAATCTACAACCACCTGAAATTCAATTTCTCCTGTACATTCATTTTCGCTTACGGTGTAGGTTAAAGTATGTGTTCCCGCTCCGGCCAAAGCTGGATCGAAATAAAGCCCGGAAACACCTTCACCGGAAAGGATTCCGCCTTCGGGAACTGCTTCGATTAAAATGGATTGTTGGTCTTCACAGAAAGCAAGCTTGTCATTTAAAAGTTGGGGCTGAATAATTGAATCAACGACCACCTGAAATTCAATTTCACCTGTACATTCATTTCCACTAACAGTGTAAGTTAAAGTAAGCGTTCCTGCTCCGGCTACTGACGGGTAAAAATAAAGCCCGGAAACACCTTCCCCGGAAAGTATTCCTCCTTCGGGAACTGCCTCGATTAAGATTGCTTGCTGATCTTTACAGAAGGAGAGGTCTGAATTAAGAATTTCCGGCAGGGGAACTGAATCCACAACCACCTGAAATTCAATTTCACCTATACATTCAGTTTCGTTTATGGTGTAAGTTAAAGTATGCGTTCCCGCTCCGGCTACTGACGGGTAAAAATAAAGCCCGGAAACACCTTCCCCGGAAAGGATTCCGCCTTCGGGAACTGCTTCGATTAAAACGGCTTGCTGATCTTCGCAAAACGAAAGTTTATCATTTAAAATTTGGGGATGGATAACAGAATCTACAACCACCTGAAATTCAATTTCACCGGTACATTCATTTTCGTTTACGGTGTAAGTTAAAGTATGCGTTCCTGTTCCGGCCAGTGACGGATCGAAATAAAGCCCGGAAACACCAGTGCCGGAAAGGATTCCTCCCGCAGGAACTGCTTCGATTAGAATTGGCAGCTCATCTTCACAGAATGAAAGGTCAGATGTAACGATTGTTGGTTGCGGATATCCATATATTTCGATGGTTTTTTCGAATGAATTATTGGTACTATTGCTATCGAGTGCACAAGTGAGATAAAATTCAAAGGTGTAGCTCTGTTCATAGATCAGGTCCAAATGCCTGTTCATTTCATAGCTTAACACTTCGTTGGGTAAGAGCGTTTCAGCAAGCACCGCAATTTCTTCAACGTTTTCGTTGGAGGTACACTTCATAAGAATTGAAATACTGTCGCCGGCTAAGGCCGGATCCGGTCCGATATTTTTGATTGATACGGCTACTTTTTCATCTCCCGACAAAGAGCATGTTGAAACCGGATAATCTAATGCCACAATTGTAAGATCTGTAACACGTGGTTTTTCATCGCCCGTGACAGAAATATTGTCTAGTCCGGCGCCCATTCCCCATTGGTAAAGATCGTCGTAACAGAAGCCCAGCTGTGTGCCGTTTTCACAAATTTCGAGGGGCAATTCAACTGTTTTATGTGTCCATGCAACGGCTTTTTCCAGCTTAATTAAATCATGCCACTTCGTTTCTTCCTGTTTTTTGTAAACTACGTGTAGTTCATCAATGGCGTCGTAAATTTCCGTTTTTAGCAAATAATCGAATGAAAGCGTACAGTTTAAATAATTACCAAGCAATAGCGGGGGAGTTGCTGCTATATCGGAAACATGTACCGCTTCTCCGGCAGAATACGAATCGGTGGCAATAAACTTCGTGGAATCGGATGAAAAATCGAGGTAATAACAATTTAAGGAGTCGCTATCTCCCCATTGCCATCCGGAAATGTTGTTTTTTATCTGTACATCATTTGTTCCGGTTTCGAAATCGACAAAATAGGGTAGTGTAAGCGCAGTTCGGGGGTAAACAAGAATTTCATTGGTTCCAAGGCTTTCGGTTTCTGCGTTATTAATGGTATAAACCGCTGTCACGTAATACGAATATTCATTATCGAAAATAATCGACGCATCCGAATAGGCGGGCGTATTACTTTCGGCCAGAAAAGAGCTATTTCGGTAGATTTTATATTTATCAGGAAGCCCTGAAACGGGAGGACTCCAGCTGAGCAAAATGGCAGATTCGTTTATGGAATAGCTTAAATTTTGAGGAGGAAAGATTTTCGACAATGTTTCAATGCCGGTAACTACGAGGCTAAATTGTTGCGAACCCCCGGACAGAGTTCCTGAATGTGAGATTCTGATCGTTAAATCATTATCGCCCGGATTCGTAAAATAAACCTGTTCCACATTATCTGTATGATTTATTCCGTGCGTAGCCGAAGTTGCCGGATATTCAACATCCAGCACCCATGGCAGAAAAGATTGTGCGGTAGTTGTATTTTCTACCGTTAAATTAAGGTCGTTTACCAGTTTGCTTGTTCGTTGATTCAAAGTGGGCGAGGAAGCTTGTCCGGCCGGATCAGTCCAGCAAACTGTGGCTTTTAAAAATGGCGCATCGCTGGCTGTTTTTACAGGGATCGTTATTTCTTCACCTTCGCTTAAAACTGCCTCATAAATAGTTTTGCCCTGATTGTTTGAATTGTTGTAAATAATATCGGCTGCAGCTTTACTATTTATCAGCCCCCATCCAAAACTGTAATCGGGACCGGGATTGCCTAAGTCGGTGGCGGAATGGATCAAAATACTTTTTAAGGTGGAAGATCTTAGTTTAACTCCGGGGCGAAGCAAATCCTGAAGTTGAAGCAAAAGAGCAATAGAACCGGTTGCAGCTGCGGTAGACATTGAAGTGCCGGTGTAGGTTTCGTAACTTGTGTTGGTTGACGAGATGGAGGAATAAACATCAACACCATCAGAAACCAGGTCAGGCTTTATCCGTCCGTCATCAGTTGGCCCGAAACCACTAAAGGCAGTCATATTTTGGGCATCATCAACAGCTCCTATGGTCAATATATTTTTGGCTACCGCCACCGGCGACAGACAGTCGTAACCATCTTCGCCACCGTCAGGCTCGCGTTCATCGTTCACCAAAACCCAATTTTCATCCCACACGTAATGTGCCACTGCCGTTTCCGGACCATCGTTTCTGTCGTTTCCGGCCGATTTTACGATGAGGTAGTAGGGGGCCATCATCGCAATATAATCAAGGTCGGCACTTACTTCGCTGTAAAATCCAAACTCGTAGTCTTCGGTAGCCGAAATGCCGGGATCACCGTACCAGTACCAGTTTTCGTTTTGTGCATTGTAGTACCAACCGCATAATGGTCCGTACGAATGATTTGAAATTGCTATGCCATCGGCAGCAGCACTGGCCATTTCGGCAATATCATTATTTAAATCCCATCCTTTAATGAGGGCTAGTCCTGCCATTCCTTTGGCTTCGGGTTTTTTTCCCGTGGCTATCATCGTCCCGGAAATATGTGTGGAGTGATCGGATAAGGGCAAATCTAAATCGCGCATGGTAATTCGCGAACCTTCAGGGCTCATCAACTCCTGGTGAGTAGCCAATACCGTGCCTCCGTCCCACAGGTTTATTTCAATGCCTTCGCCGGTAAGTTCGGGGTATTCGTTGCCGGCAGACCAAAGCTGATCGACTGAAAGTGTTGAGGCAACACTTAAATTATCGGTGGCATAATAAACCGGTTTATTGTTAAGCCCCATGCGCTGAAGACTAACTACCCGCCCGGTTTCTTCGATATAAAACACGGGTATTTTTAAGCTGGCTGCAACTGAATCTGCAAATTTCTTTTGTTCTGTCCACGCAGCACCTCTTTGCCAGGCAAACTGCTTTAATTCCGGTTGGTTTGATTTTTCTATCCGGCTGTGTTGTGCAGTTAAAATGTGGGTAGTACCAAAGAAAAAGATAAAAAGAATACATCCTTTTAGAAGAGAAATTGTGGTACGATGTGTAAACATATTGCCGGATTTTAAAGAACCATCTGCCAGGGAAAGGCAGATGGTCACTCTTCAGATTACTACACGGGAAAAATTTAATAAACCCACAATTGCCTGGTGATTTTATATTTTAAGGTTGATAATTTGGTAAGAAAATAATATTTGAATCGCCATGTACATAATCCAGAACTTGTACAGCATCGTCAATGGCGATTGCAAAACCCTGTACTTTATCATGCGCAAACTGGTTCCACCGATAAGTAAATTGCGGCTGTTCACCTATTCCTTTAAAGTCAACATTACCTTCAAAAATGTCGAAAATTGAATATACCGGACCTTCTGATATACCGTCTTCATTTACAGGATAGTAAACATTGTCCCAAACCAAATACTGGATATATCGGTCTTCATAAATTCCACGGTTGTACTGAAATTGTGCATCGCCAAATCTCGGCTCAGTGAAATTGAAGTAATAATTGTTGTCGTGGTTAAAATCGTAATCATGGTCGTTTAAAATAGGATTCAGTCCACAACAATCAAGAAAACCATTAATGTATACTACTTCATCAATATCAACCGTGCCGGTTTTGTCTGAACCTGCAGAAAAACAACCGGCAGCCAACAACAGTGCATCTATTTCATAGGCATCTAAAAAAGCCAGTCTGTTGGCGTAGTTGTTTTCAACAGTATTTTCATACATATAGGTCATCAGGTATTGGTACAAGGCCATGTTTTCACGCGGAGAATCGATTGTTTTAGTAAGAACAAGCGAGTCGGTTACCACCAGATCATAATTCCAAATTGATAATCGTCCGCAGAAATCCAGCGTAAAATCATCGCCGGCTTCAATTACTTTCATGGCTTCTTCAAAGGCCTGATCTAAAACCGATTGAGGCGAACGTACAATGTTTAAGCGGCCAAAGTCCACCTCAATTACCGGAGCTCCTTCCGGAACTTCTCCATATTGATCAAGTTCAATTTCATTGCCCTGAGCATCGATTGGCTGAACAAAGAATTCATCGTCATCTTGTTCACTATCTGCATCAAGATCTACCCATGTCATTGTAGGGACACCATTATCATCCCTCAATAGCACGTATAAATCGCCATAGTCGCCACCACGGGTAGTTCCTGAGTCATCATTTCCTTTAATGTGATCATTGGCCTCGGTTTTACCACCTGCCCATTCCGGTCGGTCGGAGTCATCATCAACCTGGGGTAAAATATCGCCTTTCTGGCAGTTGCTTAAAAGAATAGTTAAGCAGCTCATTAAGAGCAAAAAAAATACATAGCGAGAATAACGGATAATTGTTTTCATGGTTAAGAAATTTTGGTTAATAAATAATGTTCTCTGATTTTATGACTGTTCCAGTTAAATGGAATAACAATTTATAAAATTAGACGAGGCAAGACAATCCTTAAATTGTTGGTTTTTTCGGTCGCTTTGGCCAGTTTTATGTCAACAATTTCATGGAGCGAGTAAACAAATCTGAGTTCTGTCTCAACAATTCTACAGTAACTGGTAAGTAGTTCTTTGTAATTTTTGTAACTTGTATATCAATTGTTTGTGCTGTTAACCATGTAATCGGGTTACACCATGAAAATATTAATAGCATACGATCAGAAGTTAGTCGCAGAATGTATCAAAACTTATCTGTTGGAAAATCAGTATTCTCAGATAGTTGGTATTGTAAATAATGCCGATAATCCTTTTAAACATATTTCAGAATTAAAACCGGACCTGGTAATTCTTGAATTTAAGCTGTGGTCTATAGAATTTATAGACTATGCATCGAATCTGAATTTGAATTTTCCACATTTAAAAATTCTGGTTATCTCCGAACTAATTTCGCAGGAACTGATGGTGAAGATTATGCCTTTTATTAACGGGTATATTGTAAAAAGCTGTTCGGCCGAAAAAATTATCAGAGCAATTCAGGAAATTTATACATCGGGAAAATATTTATGCCCTAAGGCTATCGATAAATTTTTTAGTTGTAAGAACGGAGAGGAGTATGAATCGAAATTAACCAGCAGAGAAAAACAGATTTTAGGAACCTGGATTACGGAAGAAACCTATAATGCAGTTGCGAATACTCTTAACATTAGTGAGTCGACAGTGCGTACGCATTTGAAAAATATCAGGGAAAAGCTGGGTAGTTTAAATCATTTTCAAATGATGATTTATGCCTGTCAACACAATTTAATAAGCGATAAGCACAAACCAATTTGCCCCAATTGCAGGTTTTCGGTTAGCACTTCCTGATGGTTTTATAATTCATTTGCCGGTATCTGATCATTTATAACAAAATAAAAAGGGTTTCCATTTGGAAACCCTTTTACCGTTTTTAGTATTGTGTATGCAAAAATATGCTTATTCCGCAACAACTTCAAATTCAATCTCAACCACAACTTCTTTGTGCAGTTTGATTTTAGCTGTATGAGTACCAACTTCTTTGATGCTGTCTTCAGGAATAGTGATCTGTTTGCGGTCGATCTCAAATCCTTTTTTGTTGATCGCTTCAGCCAACTGGATGGTGTTAACCGATCCGAAGATTTTGCCTGAAGTACTTGTTTTTGCACCAATAGAAATTTTCTTGGCAACAATTTGCTCAGCAATTTTAGTAGCTTCTTCTTTCAATTTAGCTTCTTTATGAGCACGTTGTTTAATGTTCTCAGCCAAAACTTTTTTGGCCGACTCGGTAGCAACAACTGCTTTTCGTGTAGGAATCAGGAAGTTACGTGCGTAACCACCTTTTACCTCAACAATATCGTCTTTGCTTCCTAAACGCTCTACGTCTTGTAATAATATAATTTCCATTTCAAGTCCTCCTCTTATTTCATCATGTCGGTTACAAATGGTAACAGGGCAACCTGGCGGGCACGTTTAACAGCCTGGCCAACTTTGCGCTGATACTTTAACGAAGTTCCGGTGATACGACGAGGTAAAATTTTACCTTGCTCGTTAAGGAATTTCTTCAAAAACTCAGGGTCTTTGTAATCAACATATTTGATTCCGTTTTTCTTGAAACGGCAATATTTTTTCTTTTTAATCTCTACTGACGGTGGAGTCAGGTATCTGATTTCACTTCCTTGTGCCATTTTTTAATCCTCCTTTTTTTCTGATTTTGCTTTCTGAAGTTTTCTTCTCTTCTCGCTGTATGCAACAGCATACTTGTCGAGTTTTACAGTCATGAAGCGGATAACGCGCTCGTCGCGACGGAAATCTGTCTCCATTTTTGTAATGAATGCAGGATCGGCTTTAAACTCAAATAAGTGATAAAAGCCAGTAGATTTTTTTTGAATTGGGTAAGCCAGTTTTTTCATTCCCCAATCTTCTTCATGGATCATTTCACCTCCATTTGCGGTGATGAGATCCTTGAATTTGTTTACCGCTTCCTTTACCTGTGGCTCAGATAAAACGGGAGTACAAATGAAAACGGTTTCGTACTGATTCAACATAATCATCTAATTTTTAAATTATTAAATAAAATATCCAATATTTTGGACGCGCAAAAGTAGAAATAAATTGTTAAGATTCAAATACTTTGGTGGTTTTTTGTTTGTCTGAATCGTATGATTCGGTTTGTTGTGTCAAATATAATGTCATTTCTACGGTCCCGAAACTTCGGGAGAGGAGAAATCTGTAATAATTTGAAACAGATTTAGCTCCGCTGATTTTCAATTCTCAGTCGTTTCTCTTCTTCCAAATGACAAGACTGATTGAGCAAAATAGATATTGTAACTAAAAAGAGATTGATTAGAAAGTAGAAGTTTACCCTCAATCAATCTCTTTTAATTATTGTATATCACATCGACTTAGATTTTTCTCTCAATCCAATCAATCTGAATTTCAATCTACATCAATCCTGTTAAAGCGGAATGTTTCCGTGCTTTTTAGGTGGATTCGATTTCCGTTTATTCTGTGTCATTTCCAATGCGTCGATAACCTTTTTACGCGTATCGCGCGGATGAATAATTTCGTCGATATAACCCAGCGATGCCGCTTTATACGGGTTCGCAAATTTATCGCGGTAATCCTGCACTTTGGCAGCTTTTTCTTCATCGGTCATTTTTTCGCGATGAATAATGTTGATTGCACCTTCTGGCCCCATCACTGCAATCTCAGCTGTTGGGTAAGCAAGGTTTACATCGGCGCCAATGTGCTTGCTCGACATCACGTCGTAAGCACCACCATAAGCTTTTCGGGTGATTACCGTAATTTTCGGAACGGTAGCTTCGGAGAATGCATAAAGCAATTTTGCACCGTGTTTAATAATACCGCCAAACTCCTGTCCGGTACCCGGTAAGAAACCCGGAACGTCAACAAAAGTTACCAGCGGCAGGTTAAATGCATCGCAAAAGCGAACAAAACGTGCTGCTTTTACCGATGAGTTAATATCAAGTACTCCGGCTAAATGACTTGGTTGGTTGGCAACAACGCCCACCGGACGGCCGCCAAAACGAGCAAAACCAACAATTATATTTTGTGCATAATTGGGTTGAACTTCCAGGAAATGTTTGTTATCGATAACCGTCTGGATGATCTCATGCATGTCGTAAGGTTTATTCGGATCGGCAGGAACAATTTCTTCCAGTTCTTCGCTAACCCTGTCGGATGGGTCGATGGTAGTTTTTATCGGCGGGTCTTCCAGGTTGTTGGAAGGCAGGAAGCTTAGCAATTCGCGAACCATCATTATGGTTTGTTCCTCGTCGTTACCTGTAAAATGAGCCACACCACTTTTTGAGCTGTGCGTATCTGCTCCACCCAATTCTTCTTTGGTAACATCTTCGTGCGTAACTGTTTTAATTACCTCAGGTCCGGTTACAAACATGTGGCTCTTTTCTTTCACCATAAAAATGAAGTCGGTGAGGGCAGGAGAGTATACCGCACCACCCGCACACGGCCCTAATATGGCAGAAATTTGAGGAATTACCCCCGATGAAATTACGTTGTTATAAAAAATATCGGCATAACCGGCAAGACTTTCAACGCCTTCCTGAATGCGGGCGCCGCCCGAGTCATTCAGTCCAACAAGCGGTGCTCCCATTTTTAGTGCCAGTTCCTGAATTTTTACAATTTTATCGGCGTTGGCTCTACTCAGCGATCCGCCAAAAACAGTAAAATCCTGGGCAAAAACATATACCAGTTTGCCATTTACTTTTCCGTAACCCGAAATTAAACCGTCGCCCAATATTTTTTTGGCTTCCATACCGAAATCGTAATTTCGGTGTGTCATCAGTTTATCAATTTCGGTAAAAGTTCCCGGATCGAGTAATTGCAGAATGCGTTCGCGGGCAGTCATTTTTCCGGCTGCATGCTGTTTTTCAATTCTATCTTCACCTCCTCCGAGTTCGGCTTGTGCGTTTAGGGCATCAAGCTGTTCGTATTTTGCTTTTAAATCCATTTCTTTTCTTTTAGTCCAATTCAATTAATACCTGGTTGCTGTCTACTGTTTGCTGATCTTTTACATGTACTTTTTTAATCGTTCCATCTTTAGGTGCTTTGTATTCACTTTCCATTTTCATGGCCGAAATGATAACTACAGTTTCACCTTCCTGAACAACATCACCTTCTTCAACCAACACTTTAACCACTTTGCCCGGCATAGGCGAAGTTATTTTATTGTCGCCTGGTCCTGCTCCGTTCGCATTGCGGTTTTGCAGATAACGTGCTTCGGCATCAATTACTTCAACATTGTAACGTTCGTATAATGTGTAAGCGGTATATTTTTTTGGCGTTTCATCCGGAACCAGTTCGATGTCGTACGAATGGCCACCTTCAAGAATTGAAAATGTGCCATCGGCAGTATGCATCAAATCTACATTATATGTTTTTCCGTCAACTTCAACTTCCAGAATGTTGCCATCTTGTTTTAACAGGTTAACCCATGCTTTCCTGTCGCCAATTTTTATTTCAACAGCCATAATTCTTGTTTAAAAATGATTTACGTATGGAATTTTTTTCCAGCGGCTTTGTGCCGGAACAAACTCTTTGGTTACTGCAGCATTGCTTCCCAGTTTATCGAGGTAATCGATAAATGCAGCAATAATAACCATGTCTTCCGGATTGTCTTTCATTCCGTTAGAAAGCAGCTGTTCCTGGTTTTTCTCAATAAAATGGGTGTCGTAATTTCCGGCAATGAAGTTTTCGTTGTTCATTACACGTTCCAGCATTTTTATTGATGTTTTTACTCCGGTAATTTTGTATTCATACAGTGCCCGTCGCATACGTGCAATGGCTTCGTCGCGAGTTTTTCCCCAAACAATCAGTTTCGAGATCATCGGATCGTAGTAAATCGGAATTTCATAACCTTCATACACATAACCATCGGTACGAACGCCCAGCCCCAGTGGAGTTGATATCTTATACACTTTTCCGGCGCTTGGCATAAAGTTATTATCCGGATCTTCGGCATAAATACGGCATTCTATGGCATGGCCTCTTTGTCTAAGGTCGTCCTGCCCAAATTCCAATTCACGGCCTTCAGCAGCATAAATTTGCTGTTTTACCAGGTCGATTCCGGTAACACGTTCGGTAATCGGGTGTTCCACCTGCAAACGTGTATTCATTTCAAGGAAATAGTAATTCAGGTCGTTATCCACCAAAAATTCAATGGTTCCGGCACCTACATAATTTACTGCTTTTGCAGCTTCAACGGCTGCTTTTCCCATTTCATCGCGCAACTCAGGAGTCATCAACGGCGATGGAGTTTCCTCGATCATTTTCTGGTGACGACGCTGAACCGAACATTCACGCTCGAAAAGATGAACGGTATTTCCGTGCTGGTCGGCCAAAATTTGAAACTCGATGTGATGTGGTGAAGTAATGTACTTTTCGATGTAAACGGCATCGTCGCCAAAAGCCGACTTAGCTTCAGAGCGGGCTGCTCGAACTGCAGAAACCACTTCCGACTCGTTTTTCACCAGACGCATTCCTTTTCCGCCACCACCGGCCGATGCTTTTATCATTACCGGCAAACCGATACTTTTTATCACTTCAAGCGCTTCATCTTCCGACTTTATTTCACCATCGGTTCCGGGTACTACGGGAATTCCGGCGGCAGTCATTGCTTCGCGCGCCTGGATTTTATCACCCATTTGAATGATAACTTCCGGCGACGGACCAATAAACACTATTCCTTCTTCGGTACAACGTCGGGCAAAATCGGCATTTTCCGATAAAAAGCCGTAGCCGGGATGAATTGCATCAGCGCCACTTTGTTTGGCAACTTCTATAATTTTATCAATGTTCAGGTAACTTTCGCTCGATGGTGCTTTACCTACACAATAAGCTTCGTGGGCATAACGCACATGAAGCGAAGTCCTGTCTGCTTCCGAGTAAATGGCAACTGATTCAAGATCAAGTTCCCTGCAGGTTCGCATAACGCGAATCGCAATTTCGCCTCGGTTTGCGATTAGAATCTTTTTGATTTTCTTCATACAACTTTGAAATCAATATAAGTTTAAGTCATCTTAATTTCTGCAAATAATAACTCTGTTTTGCAAAAAATGTTTACACTCAAAAAATTTAGATTGGAAGTTACCTGTTGAGAGATACCTGTGGCATGGTTAATTGTTAATAAATGTAAAAAACTGTTTTATATTAGTGTTTCCGGCGGATAAAATTTGAATTCCAAAAGCAATGGGTCTAAAATTATATTTTTTATGATAAGTCATAGATTTTTGAGAAATATGTTTATTTTTGAAAATTATAAGAGAAAAAAGTTGACATTATTCCAAACCCTGGATTCCTTTTACTCAATGTTGTTTTGTTTATACACTTGTAGAAAGTTGTTATGGGCGGCGGGATAAGGCACTGTGATAAAAACATTTAGAGCGAACTAATTAACCACTTGGATGAACATACTATTGTTTCAACTTCTTAAAAAGATACTCTTAACATCCATATTCGTGATGTTGGTTTTTTGGGCTTTTGCCCAAAATTCTGAATTGAAGGGAGTTGTAACAGATGGAACATCCGGAACTCCAATCAGATATGCAACTGTAATTGTTGCACCGCGAGCTGATTCCACAAAAATATATGGCGACATAACCAACGAAACAGGTGGGTTTCAAATCAGCGATCTTCCGTTGGGTGATTATGAGTTGAAAATTAGCTTTGTGGGATACGATATGTATCACGTGAAAAAAATGGAGCTTACCAGGCCTGAACACGACCTGGGGCAAATTGATTTAACGGTTGATCAGAAAGCATTGGATGAAATAATTATACAATCAGGTAATTCAGGAGTTAAATACGAAGTTGACAGAAAAGTTATTGACGCACGGAATTTTCCGGGGGCAGACAAAGCCATCGATTTAATGGAGAATATTCCATCACTGGAACTGGATGTTGACGGGCGGTTGACATACCGTGGCGATGGAACATTTTTGGTTTATATAAACGGTCGCCCCGAATTGAACGGGGAAGAAAAACTGCGCCAAATACCGGCAAATAAAATCCAATACATAGAAGTTATTACCAACCCGTCGTCGAAATACGATGCAGAAGGTACGGCCGGAATCATCCAGGTTATTTTAAAGCGTAATCGTTTAGAGGGTATTGAAGTGAGTACCAGTTTAAACCTCTCCACGCTTGGATCCTCTGAGCTTATTTTCTCCGTCGACCAGAAAGGAGAGCGTGGCGGTTGGTATTTGAATGGGCAGCTTGACGATTATGTCTCGCAAATTCAGTGGCAGCAAGGTAACCAAACGGTTAGCAGCAACAACACCCGTTACCAAACGCTTTGGGACGTTAAATCGAAAGACCGTGAGAATAATACTTTCATGGAGCTTGGGTTTAATTACGATTTAACCGATAAAGATTATCTCGATTTTAAATTAAGTGCCGATCCGATTCGCCGATCGAGCACTTCCAAAGAGAAAGGAACATATTCAGAAAGCATATATGAAGGTAATAATTTGGAAAACTATGACGAGTATGGTTTTGATAGCCGATACCACCTGTATTACCGCTACCTGAGTGCTGTGGCCAGCTATGAGCATGCTTTTAATAAAGACCGTTCGAATTTATTATCGGCCTATATCAGCTCATCTACCTATTTGCAACCGCTGGAAGAACAAAAGCGTGACGAACTGCTATACAGCGAACATTCTGAAAAATATGGCTACCAGACTAAAGAGCACAATGAGTTACTTATTGATGCCAATGTTTCGTACGAAAATAAATTGTCGGATAAAAGCCGGTTAGAAGCCGGTCTTGAAGTTAACATCGACCATATTCCAAAGGTGGAAACAGAAAGTGGTACATTTAATAGTTATAATGTTCTTAGTGTTTTTGTGAACAATAAGGAAAACGAAGAAATTGATTTTAAACAGGATGTGTATGCAGGATATGCAACTTTTAAAAGCCGTTTTGGAAAGTTGGAATATCAATTGGGAATGAGGGGAGAGTTTACGCACCGGGAGTCGAACTACAGTTACAATCTAACGGGCGATAATGAACTGGTAACAGTGCCGGCAACAACACAATTCTGGGATTGGTTTCCAACCGCGCATTTTGTTTATAATATATCGGATGAAAATCAATTTACTTTAAGTTACTCGCGCCGCATTAACCGCCCTGATTACTGGGAGCTAATTCCTTTACGAAGGTATGAAACTCCATATATTTCATTCTCCGGAAATGAAAACTTAATGCCGTCGTACGTAAATGCATACGAACTGGGCTACCTTAAATCGTGGGGCGATAATTTTGTATCGGGAGAGGTATTTACCCGTCAAACAGACAATCTGTCACGGAATTACTACCGCACGGGAGAGGGCAACTCCATTGAGTGGACAAAGGAAAATGTTGGAGAGTCGCTGAGTATTGGTGTCGATTTTATGCTGGGCTACCAGCTTTTCAAATGGTGGAATACCAACCTGTCGACAAGTACCTATTTTTATAAATTAACCACAACGATTGATGGGAAATCTGATATTCAGGAAATATTCCGTGGGAGTATTCGCTCCAATAATAATTTCAGAATCTCAAAAACACTGAGTTTGCGTTACCAGCTGGTATATCAAAACAAGGCAATTAATGCCCAAATGGAAAGGGATGGTTACGCTTATTCGAACCTTGTATTGCGCAAATCATTCTTTAACAGAAGGCTGACAACCGAAGTTTCGTGGGCAAATATCTTTAACAGTATGAAGTATCAGACCCGCACTACAGGAGATAACCTGTATGTTGAAACTGATTTTGAAAGAAAGCCATATGCCTCGTTTAAAGTTTCATATGTATTTGTGAAGCGAAAATAGTTGTGTTCTTGCACAATTGATGACCGCGATGTTGTAGATTTGCGGAATGAAATTTCAAGATTATCTTCCATTTTACAGGCGTAATCTAACCCTGGCACTTCCGATCGTTTTATCGCAAATCGGACAGGTTACCGTATCGCTGGCCGATAACATGATGGTTGGACACGTTGGAACAACTGAACTTGCAGCAGCATCGTTTGCCAACAGTGTATTTATGATTGGGATGGTTTTTGGTATGGGCGTAACAATGGGGCTTACTCCTTTGGTTGGAAAGGCTTTTGGCCAAAATCAATTGCAAAAGGCTATTGTTTGGTTGAAAAATGGAATTGCAGCACATCTTACTGCATCGGTGGCTTTAACGGCGCTTATGTTCAGCATATACTTTTTTCTTCCGTTTATGGGGCAGCCCGAAAATGTTTTGCACCTGGCCCGCCCTTACTATCTCTTACTTTGCGCTTCATATCTGCCTTTTATGTTCTTTTTCACTTTAAAGCAGTTTTTCGAAGGAATAGGAAATACAAAGATTGCCATGCAAATTACCCTCAGCGCCAACGTTATAAATATTGCGGTGAACTATGTATTTATATTCGGTAAGTTCGGTTTCCCGGAAATGGGACTACTGGGAGCTGGAATAGGGACGCTTACCTCGCGAATTTGTATGCCACTGTTGTTTGCCTATTTTATTCTTCGGAATAATCGGTTTAAACGATATTTTGTTTTTGCCCGCTATCAAAAAATATTCAAAAAGGATATTGTGGCTTTATTACGAATTGGTATTCCCATCGGCTTTCAGTTGATTGTTGAAGTTGCAGCCTTTGCAATTGGAGCGGTAATGATGGGGTGGCTGGGCGAAACTCCGCTTGCTGCCCACCAGGTAGCGCTCGGATTAGCCACATTCACCTATATGATTTCGCTCGGCATTTCGCAGGCCAATACCATTCGCGTAAGTCATCAAATGGGAGATAAGGATTATCTCTCGTTACGGCGAGCGGTTTTTGCATCTACACATTTGGTACTTATAGTTATGTCATTGTCGGCACTACTATTTATATTGTTACGAAATGTACTTCCATTAATGTTTAGCACCGACGAAAACGTAATTCAGGCTGCAGCCAGTTTACTGATTATAGCCGCCGTTTTTCAGTTATTCGATGGCTTACAGGTTATAATGCAAAGTTCGTTGCGCGGAATGGCCGATGTTACCACACCAATGCTAATTGCATTTATTGCTTATCTGCTAATTGGTATTCCAACCAGTACTGTTTTTACGTTTGTTTTAAATGCCGGGCCTCAGGGAATATGGTATGGCTATTTGGTTGGTTTGGGAACAGCAGGAATATTGTTTTACATCCGGTTTATGCGCTTGCTGAAACGTTTAGCCTAATTCAGTTTTTACCAAAAAAAAGCGGGTTATCTTTTGTTGATAACCCGATTGTTCATAGTCTAGTTTAGTTAGATCAGAAAACTTATTGGTCTAATAGAGAAAAGGTAGTTCTAATAAGTATCTAAATCGTTTTATTCATATAAGGCTCCGCTAATATAGTATAAAAATGATTTAAATCTTAAGTATTTTTTAAAATTAATTAATGTTTGTTAAAAAGGTCTTATTGATAAGACTTATGGTCCTGATTGTCAGTGTTTGTGATATTGACAATATGTTTTAGAATAGTTTTAGTTTTTTTTGAAAAAAATCGCCATTTATTCGAAAAATGCAAATAAAGCGCATGTTGTGATAAAAATCATGTTCTTATAGTTGTGTAAAGCATCAGTAAAGAATGTAGCATTTTGTATTGTTCCCGGCAGAATTTGGGTGTTCAGAAAGCTGATTTGTTTTAAATCTTTCAATGTTTTTATTTGGTACGAATAATAACAGATCGTATTTTTAGTCAAAATCTAAAAGTGGCAACAAAGCCGGTGTTCAATTTGCAAATAGCTAATTCTTATAAAAAATGAAAGCAGTAGTTTTAACCGGAATTCGGCAGATGAAGTTAACAGAGACAGCTGAACCAGTGTTGACGAGCGATACGGATGTGAAGATAAAAATCTCCACTGTTGGAGTTTGTGGATCGGATATTCATTATTACTCGGAAGGGAAGATTGGCTCGCAGGTTGTTGAATACCCGTTTAAGGTAGGGCACGAATGCTCGGGGGTAATTGTTGAAGCCGGTAAAGAAGTTAGCAATGTTAAGGTTGGTGACCTGGTGGTTGTCGATCCGTCGGTTCATTGTGGCGCTTGCGATCAGTGTTTGGCGGGCCGTCCGCATACCTGCCGGAATAATAAGTTTTTAGGTTGCCCTGGCCAGATTGAAGGCTGTTTGGCAGAATACATTGTTATGCCCTCGTTTACCTGTTATCCGGTAACCGATAAATTAAATGCCAGGCAGGCAGCCTTGATCGAGCCACTTTCAATTGGTGTTTATGCGGTTAAGCTGGCTCTGATTCAGAAAAAGGAAACTACAGTTGGGATATTTGGCGCAGGGCCGATTGGACTGAGCATTCTGTTTAAACTGTTGGCCGACGAGGTTAATAATGTGGGAGTGATAGAACCATTGGAATACCGCTTAAATAAGGCAGATGAGATAGGTGCATCGTGGTTAATAAACCCTGCAACTGAGGATGTAGAAGCGACTGTGCAAAAACAGGAAGAACTGTTGCTTGATGTGGTTTTTGAAGCCAGTGGTGAGCAAGAGGCGGTAAATAATGCGATAAAAATTCTGAAACCGGGAGGAAAACTGGTACTTGTTGGAATTCCACCGGATGCGCAATATGTTTTCGATATGGATTTAATGCGCCGAAAGGAATTAACAGTAATAAATGTGCGCCGGCAGAATCATTGTGTAGAAGAAGCCATTGATTTGGTAACTTCAGGAGCAGTGCAGGTTTCAAAAATGGTTACACACGAATTTACACTGGAAGAAACGCCGGTGGCTTTTGATGTTGTTGAGGGTTACAAATTTGGCGCAATAAAAGCGATGATTAATTTATAAAACCTATTTGGTGTAAAATAAAAAAAGGAAGCAAATGCTTCCTTTTTTCATATGTATTACTAAAAAATTTAAACGTTGTAAGTTGACGATGCTGTGTCGCCACCACGGCCGGTCCAGTTGGTATGGAAAAATTCGCCACGTGGTTTATCAACTCTTTCGTAGGTATGCGCTCCGAAATAATCGCGTTGTGCCTGAAGTAAGTTGGCCGGCAAACGCTCGCTGCGGAAACCATCGAAGTAACACAGTGCTGAAGTTAATGCAGGCACCGGAATTCCGTTGGCCAATGCAGTTGCACAAACACGGCGCCAACCGGCCTGAGCTTCTTCAACCTTTTGTTTGAAGAAAGGATCGAGCAGCAAGTTTGGCAATTCCGGATTATTATCAAATGCTTTTTTGATATCACCAAGGAAAACTGATCGGATAATACATCCTCCGCGCCACATCAGGGCAATTCCACCGTAATTCAGGTTCCAGCCGTGTTCGCTGGCAGCTTCCATCATCAGGTTGTAACCCTGTGCGTACGAAATTATTTTTGCACCTAACAATGCACTTTCAATATCGTCGATAAATTGTTTTTTGTCGCCTTTAAACTCCGGTTTGGGGCCTTCAATTACTTTTGATGCCTGAACACGCAGATCTTTCTGGGCCGATAAACAGCGTGCAAAAACTGATTCACCGATCAACGTTAACGGAATACCCAGGTCGAGCGCTGAAATACCAGTCCATTTTCCGGTTCCTTTTTGTCCGGCCGTGTCAAGGATCATTTCAACAGTTTCCTCGCCGTTTTCATCTTTATAACCTAAAATGTCGCGTGTAATTTCAATCAGGTAACTGTCTAAAATACCTTCGTTCCATTTTTTGAATACTTCATGCATTTCATCGTTGCTCATTCCCAGCAATTCTTTCATTAACTGGTAGGCTTCGGTGATAATCTGCATATCGCCATATTCGATTCCGTTGTGTACCATTTTTACGAAGTGACCGGCACCACCTTCGCCAACCCAGTCGCAACAAGGTTCGCCACTTTCAACTTTTGCTGCTATTGCCTGGAAAATATCTTTCACATGTGGCCATGCAGCCGGCGATCCTCCCGGCATAATCGAAGGACCTTTTAATGCGCCTTCCTCGCCACCTGAAACACCTGTTCCGATGTAAAGCAATCCTTTGCTTTCTACATAATTAGTCCGGCGAATTGTATCAGGGAAATGTGAATTACCGCCATCGATGATAATGTCACCCGCCTCAAGGTGGGGGATAACCATATCGATAAAGTCATCAACCGGCTGACCTGCTTTTACCAGCATCATAACCTTACGAGGCTTCTCCAGCGAGGCACAAAAATCCTCGATTGAGTGCGCTCCGATAAAGTTTTTGCCGGCTCCTCTGCCATTTGCAAATTTGTCAACTTTCTCAACCGTGCGGTTGTATACGGCCACTGTGTAGCCTTTGCTTTCCATGTTTAGCACCAGGTTTTCGCCCATAACAGCTAACCCGATCAATCCAATATCAGCTAATTTTTTCATGCTATTGCGTATTATTTGTTTTTAATTTGAAATCCTAATTCTTTCAGTTTTTCCAAAGTTTCTGTTTCAATATTTTTTGCCTCAATGGTATACGTATTAAACTCCCTGCGAACAGGGTAATCTCCTCGCAGTTGTTCAAATTTTAGAGGTGAATCACGAAGGTCGTCGTCATCGTTTTCAATATCGTAAGTGCTTAAAATAGCTTCCGCCAAAATCGAATATTCGCGGCGTTGGTTGCCATCAATTTCAATGGTTGTAGTTGCAGGTAGTTCAACATTGGTTGGTGCCCAATTGTTGATGCCAAAATCGAAAAAACGGCTAATGGCCTGTACACTCATTTTTGTTCCGTTGGCTTTGCCGTCTTTTGAATAGCCTGCAATGTGCGGGGTGCCGTACTCACAAAGGTTTAACAGATCGAGATTTATATCAGGTTCATTCTCCCAGCAATCGGCAATAAAACCTTTAATATCGTTTGCTTCAAGGGCATTGTATATGGCTTCTGAATCACAAACCTCTCCCCGGCACGAATTTATTAGCAGGGGATTTTTCTTCAGGTTTTGCAGAAAATCTTCATCCACCATGTGAAAAGTAGCATCTTCTCCGGTCATATTCAACGGAACATGAAAGGTAATAATGTCTGCTTCATTTTGAATTGTCTCCAGCGAAGCAAACTCGCTACTTCCTTCTGCCCGTTCTCGCGGTGGGTCGTTCAGCAGGACATTCATGCCAAGAATTTTGCAGGTTTTCGCAATGCGTTTCCCAACATTTCCAACACCAACAATTCCGATGGTTAGCCCCGTTAGATCGGTTCTTTTGCGCATTGCCCATGAGCACAACGCTGAAGAAATATATTGATTTACACTCTCGGCATTACAACCCGGAGCATTGGTCCATTCAATTCCTGCTTGTTTGCAGTAATCCGTGTCAATGTGATCGAAGCCAATGGTTGCCGTTGCGATATATTTTACTTTTGAACCCCGAAGCAATTTCTCATTGCAAATGGTTCTTGTTCTTGTAATAATTGCATCAGCGTCTTTTACAACATCGGGAGTAGTTTCGCTTCCCGGCAGATAAACAACTTCAGCAAAAGGTTCAAGTGCTCCTTTTATATATGGTATTTTATTGTCAATAATAATCTTCATTGTGTTCTAATGTGCCTATTGTGGTTACGAATAATAATCTTTAACCATCTCATCAAGTACCCAACTGGTGCGGGCCGCCGATTCGCCGGTGCTCACACATGTGCCATTTCCCAGTAATTCATTCACCACCTGTTCAACAAGGTTTTGAGAGATGTGTTGCGGATTATCAAAACTTAGTTTTTCTGTTCCATTTTGGTTTTTTACGATAACGTCGCCATGTGTGAAACAAGGCAAACAAATTTCGCCTTTTTCTCCGATAATCTGAATATAATCCTTCTCCGATTTTTCATCTACAACAAAACACCAGCTTCCGGTGCCGACAACACCTGATTCGTGTTTCCAGGTTCCGGTAACAGTATCTTCAGCAGGGTAGAGGCCGGACTGATTAACCGCTTGTCCTTTAACTTCGGTGATTTTCCCAAAAACAAAATCAAGGTAATCCATTTGGTGTGAGGCCAGATCGAAAAAATGCCCGCCACCGGCAATCTCAGGGAATACATGCCAGTGCATTTCTTCTGGTTTTTGATTGGCTTCGGCAGCTTGTTTATACAATTTTATATTCACCATTAAAGGTTTGCCAATACTGCCATTTTTTACCAGCTCTTTTACCTTTAAGAACGCAGGTAAAGTTCTTCGGTAATAGGCCACCCACAGCGGAGTTTTTGTTTCTTCAGCAACTTTAAGCATCTCCAAACATTCGGAATAATTGCGCGCCATTGGTTTTTCAACGTAAACAGGTTTTCCTGCTTTTAATGCTTCAATAGCGTACGACGCATGTGTGTCAGGAGGAGTGGCAATATATACCGCATCCACTTCGGGATCGTTGATCAATGCTGAACCGTCGCTGTACCATTTCGGAACATTGTGGCGACGTGCATAATCTTCAGCCAATTCGGCATTTCGGCGCATTACTGCAACCAGCCTTGAGTTTTCGACTTTATAAAAAGCCGGACCACTTTTAACTTCTGTTACATTTCCTACACCGATTATTCCCCAGTTAATGCTCTTTTTCTCGCTCGAAGTACTCAATTCTGCTGTCTGTTTTTATTAATAATCAAAACGTTCGCGGTATGCCCACAGCCCAATTGCCGGATTTGAAATGTAAAATATTTCTTCCCCATCAGGCATTGTGTTGAAACCATCTTTTAGCTTTTTCGGATTGTATTTGGCTGTGACTTCATCGTAATCGCCATATTTAAATCCAACACTCTCGATTTCCTGCTGTGTTATATTTTCTTTCCCTTTTCCCGGGCAATAGGTGATGTTAAAACGTCCTTCGGATGATCCGTGAATAAGGTGCGCTGCAGCTCCCAGGTTATTTTGCAGATCTTCGTTTTCCGCTACAAGTTTTAAGGTGTGAGGCGTTCCGAAGTAGCCGTACTTTCGTATTAACTCATCAATTTTTGGGTCTTCACCAAATTCCTTTAAGGCCGGAGCCAAAACGATCAGTTCAGCGCCGTCGGCTAATGCCATGCGCGTGCGATAGATACTTTTGTTTCCCAGCCAGGTACTTTTAAATTCGGTAGGATCGAGCCAAACCACGGCTTTCGCAATTGGTTTGTCTACCATTTCAAAATTCACTTCCAGCGAAAGTTTTGCGGCTTTATCAAACACTTCAAAATCATCGCCGATAAAAAGTCCGTACGTTTGCAATTTGCCATCGTTATTTAATCCGACCACCGTTTGCACATATACGATAGGCATATGGTTTGAAAAATTTTCGGAGGCATAATTAAAAATCTTCCGAACAGGCGTATCGGCACGTCCCATCATGCGTTCCATACCGTAGGCCGCACCGATATAATGGCTTTTGTTTATGCCCTCGGCGCCACCGGTTCCTACAAAAATATTTTTATTGTAATTGGCCATTCCAACTACTTCGTGCGGTACAACCTGACCAATCGATAAAATCAAATCGTAATTGCCTTCAACCAGAATTTTATTTACCTGCGCCGGCCATGAATAATCAACGGCACCTTCCGAAACTTCCTTTACGAATTCAGCAGGAACGGTGCCCAGCGTAACCACATCGTTTCGCCAGTCGTGGTCGCGAATCAGCTCGGTTGGCATTTTCCCAAACATGTGGCTGATTTGCTCCATGGTCATTGGTGTGTGCGTGCCCAGTGCCGGAAGTACATCGGTTAGTCGTTCACCAAAATACTCCCAGGTAAATTCGGTAAGCTCGCCTGCGCGTGATGGAAGACGCGTGTAATCGGGTGGAATAGCCAAAACCTTTTGTTTGGCTCCCATTTTATCAAAGGCAGCGAAAAGACCATCTTTCAGATCCTCAGCACTGAGTGCCGTTTCGGTAGAACCTTTTTCGAAATATATCATTTAGTCTGTTTTAAAATTTAATGATTAGCGCTTAACGCGTGCATTACCGCCCCAAACACTCCAAACCTGTTCTTCGTCGGCAGGTTGAGCGTAGTCGGTTAAAAATGTGGTGGCCAGCGCGCCGGTTGCCCAGCCAAATTGTGGCCATTTTTCAGGTTCCCATTCTTTTAATATACCATACAACATTCCGCCAACAAAACCATCGCCACCACCAATGCGGTCGAGTACGTGGATGGTACGTGGTTCAACCACATGCCAGTTGTCGCCTTCAAGCATAATAGCTCCCCAAAGGTGTTCGTTTACACTGATCACTTCACGTAGTGTTGTTGCAAAAACTGATGCGTTTGGAAATGTTTCTTTTACGCGGGTGATAAGTCCTTTAAAACCGTCAATTTTGGCATTTAAACCTTCGCCGCCGGCAGGTGGTCCTTCAATTCCAAAACATAACTGGAAATCTTCTTCGTTACCTATGAGAATGTCTGATACCGAAGCAATTTCGGTAAAATCTTTTCTCAACTGTTCTTCGCGGCCTTTCCAGAATGAAGCTCTGTAATTCAGGTCAAACGAAATTTTGGTACCGTGTTTTTTTGCGGCTCTTGCAACTTCCAGACAAAACTGGGTTGTTTCAGGCGATAAAGCACCGATCAGCCCAGACAAGTGTACGATCTGCACACCTTCTTCCCCAAAAATCCGTTCCAGATCAAAGTCTTTTACGTTAAGCGTACGGCCTACTTCACCGGCGCGATCGTTAAAAACGCGTGGTCCTCGGCTGCCGTATCCACTGTCGGCAATATTTATCTGGTGGCGGTAACCCCACGGATTGCCTTGCTCCACTTCCGGGCCTTCATAATCCATGTGGCGGGCCTTTAAATTGCTCTGTATAAATTTTGCAATAGGACTGTCTTTCACAAATGTCGTCAACACTTTTACCGGCAATCCCAGATACGACGAGATGCTTGCAACATTGGTCTCGGCACTGGTAGCATACAATGTGAATTTATCGCTTGAGTGAACCGGTTGACCGTTTTCAGGAGTAATGCGTGTTCCCATACTTGTTGGAACCAGCATGGCATATTTACAATTTTGTTTCAATTTCATATTTATTGATTTTTTGTATACCACATTAAGTTGTACTGTTTGTGGGGTGTTTTGTTGCTGATGTAACCTGCTTTTAGTAATTTCTGATCGCTCAAACTATTCTGTTAAACGCCACCAAATGCGCTGTATCCTCCGTCAACCGGGATTACAATTCCGGTAATAAAATTTGAAACATCAGAAATCAGAAAAAGTGTTGCGCCCTGTAAATCTTCAGGTTCACCAAATTTTCCCATTGGCGTGTTGTCGACAATTTTTTGCCCGCGAGGGGAGTAGTTGCCTGTTTTTTCATCCATAACCAAAAAGCGGTTTTGGTGCGTGATAAAAAATCCTGGAGCAATAGCATTTACCCTGATGCCAACTTTTGCAAGATGCACCGACAACCATTCGGTAAAATTATTGATCGATGCTTTTGCCGCCGAATAAGCCGGAATTTTGGTTAATGGTTTGTACGAGTTCATCGACGAAACATTAAGTACAACGCCTTTTCTATTGGCAAGCATGTCGCGTGTAAATACCATTGTAGGCAGCAAAGTGCCTTTAAAGTTCAGCGCAAATACTTTATCGAAACCTTCCATTTGCAAACCATAAAAAGTGTCTTCAAGGTTGTCAATATTATCCTCGGTTATGGTTTCTACTTTTGTCGTTGCCTGCGGACTGTTTCCGCCGGCACCATTAATCAATATATCAATTGGTCCCAGTCGTTTGTTAATCTCGGCTTTGGCAAACTCAAGCGATTCTTTATCGAGCACATTGGCTGCAACACCAATCACTTCAGCACCAGATTCAGCCGCAATCTCCGCAGCAACTTTATCGGCTACTTCTTTATTAATATCGGCGATGGCTATTTTGGTGCCAACCGATGCGATAGCTTTTACCATGGCGGTACCCAAAACTCCTGCACCACCGGTAATTACGCATACTTTGTCTTTTAAATCGTTAAATGATAGTGCTTGCATAATGTTTATTTAAATTCTTTGTAATAATCAACGTTCTCTTTGGTAACAATATCAATTGGGGTGTAACTTTCATCCTGAATTTCACGCTTTTGCACAACGCTTCTGAATAGTTTGTTCACCGAATTGTAGCCCTGTTCTTCGGGGCGTTGACAAATAAGAAAATGAACAAGATTTTCTTTCAGGTATTTAATGTTTTCCTTTAAGAGGTCGTGTCCGATGACTTTAATGTCATCGATTTTTAACTTTTTAAGCAAACGTCCTACATAAAATACCTTCGAGTTGGTAACCAGAATCCCTTTAATATTCTTCTCTGAAATATTTTTTTCCACTTTTTGCATCCATTTATCCGAATTGGTATCCGGAATTTCGATGGTGAATAAATCGTGGTTGTTATCCTTTTTTTGCTTAAACCAGTCGTGAATTCCCATTTCGCGCTGTACCAGGTGGTTCTGGTTATCCATTTCTTTTGCAAAATGAATAACAAGAATGTTTCCGTCGCTCAACATCAGGTCAAGCAATTTTCCCGATACCAATCCACTTTGATAGGAATTCTGGCCGATGTAACTAAGCTGGCCAACGTCTTTAATATTCGAATCGATAAAAACAAAAGGAATTTCCAGCTCTTTTAGTTTTTCAATAAAAGCAGTAGCTTCTTTTTTGAAAAAGGGAGCCAGTACAACGCCGTCGGGTTTTATGGCAAGTACCTTATTAGCTTCTTCCACAAAACTTTTTGAATCGGCCTGGTTAAAGGTAAACGACTCAATTTGTAGCCCGTATTGCGGCAACTCCGAAATTCGTTTTTTTATACCTTTTATTGGTTTTGACCAGTAGCCTTCTCCAGCAGGAGGCTGAGGAAGCAGCGTGGCAAACCTGGCCGATTTTTTTGAGGCAAGCGTACTTGCCAAAATGTTGGGTTGGTAATTTAGTTCTTTTACAATTTCAAGAATCTTCTTTTTTGTTGCCGGAGCAACCTCTCCGCGGTTGTGTAAAACCCTGTCAACTGTGCCAATTGAAACTTTTGCTTGTTCGGCAATATCCTTAATTCGTATTTGTTTATTTAGTTTGATAGCTTTTCTGATTTTAAGATTAAAAATTGTTAGTTTAGTAACTCGCTTTCAAATCTAAACAAAAATATCAGTATTCCCGTGTTCGTACACGGAAAAAATTTCAAAAATGCTCAGCAACATTTCAGAGAAGGATTCTTCTTAAAATTTAGCCAGGTTTTCGTCGGGCTTTTCTTCCAGTAGATGTGGATTTTTTAACAAGTATTTTATGTGTCGGAACAGTCGTCCTCCGTGCGATCCGTCAACCACCCGATGATCAAGCGTTGCAGATAGTAACATGATACGGCGCGAAACAATTTCCCCGTTAACTACGGCCGGTTTATTCTGAACAGATCCGAGAATCATTACCAGCGACACATTCGACGATGGTAGCAGCGAACCATAACCGGTATCGAGACCAACAGTGCCAATATTCGAGACCACGTACGATCCAAAACTATTTGAATCAAGACCGATTCCCGGCAACGAAATTCCCCAGTCGATAGTAAGTACCCGATACAAGCGGAACAACCACTTACGGAAAGGCCACGGAACGCGCGCCAGCATATTTTTCGATTGCATTTCGTCGCGTTCGTTACCTTTTCGCGACTGGCGGATATGTTCGGCAATTTCGTCGGTAACTTCCTGAATGGTGCGCTGATCGGCATTTTCAACTTTTACCGAGCCCATTTCGCCACCTGCCAGCAGAACACTTACAACACCATCAACCTGTTTGCGCTGGGCAATTTTCGAGCCCTTAACAAAGGTGTTCAATTCGGGAACTTCATTTCTGATTGCCCTGCCAATAATAAGTGTAATGATATAAGTAAGTGTGGTTTTTAAGCCTTCTTTTCTCTTTTTGGCGATATATTTTTCAATATCAGTAACATCCAACTCTACCATACCATAAATTTTGGAATCGATAGGTTTTTTGTAAATAGTTGACGCTACTTTACGCCAGTCTGAATTATAATCAATTTGCTCCATATAACGATTTTAAGTATCAATCGTTTCCTGTTTTTAAATTGAAGAATTGCGGCTTTAGGGCGCAAATGTAATCGTTTCTATGGAAATCTCTAAAAAAAGGTGCAGCGTTTAATGTTTTATCTGCGCAATCACTAAAATCTTTCCTGGTGTGTTTTTAATACTTTTAAAGTATCTCGGTCTTATTTCTCCATTAAGCATAGAATAATAAAACAGGTGGTATGTCTTTAAACAGTTTGCGAATTACATAAAAAGCATACTTTTGTGTGCTTAAACTAAACTGTAACTAAACTAATTTACTTTCTGTTAATGAAACTCAACCTTGAATCTATATTATTCAGGAAAATTAAAGAAGGTGATTATTCTGCCTTCAGTGAGTTATTCTCAAAGTATTACCAACCTCTTTTTCTTTTCGCCCGTAAATTTGTTGAAGAGGATCTTGCGAAGGACTTTGTGCAGGATTGTTTTTACGAGCTTTGGAAAAACAGAAAGCAAATCGAATTAAAAACCACTTTGTCGGCCTATCTGTTTTCAATAGTTAAAAATCGCTGTTACAAATATTTCGAGAAAGAACGTTTCAGGGCCGGAAAACAGAGTGAGATTGAATTTCAGTTGAAACAGGAAGAAATAAATTATTTTCTGCATTCTGAAAAAAGTATTCTGGAGTTTGAAATCAGAGACCGCATTCAAAATACTTTAGAAAAGTTACCTCCAAAATGTGCTCAAATATTTCACGATAGCCGTTTTAATGGGCTGTCGAACAAAGAGATTGCTCAAAAGTACGAACTGTCAATAAAGACGGTTGAAAAGCACATTTCAAAAGCCCTCAAAATCTTTCATGATGAATTTAAAGACTTCAATTTATCCTATTTCCTGTTAATTCTTAAAAATATTTAGCGACTGAGGTAGGGTTATCTTGTACTTAAATACTCTTATTAAAAATGAACGAGAAAAACACTGAAAATATAGATCAGGTTATTCTGCATTTTATTCAGGGAAATGCAGACCAGGAAGAAAAAGCCACATTGATGAATTGGCTGAATGAAAATCCGGAGAACAGAAAGAAACTGTTCAAAGAAAAAGATATTTGGAATGCTGCAGAAATTGATTCGGACAGGTTAAAAGCTTTAGAAAACAATGAATGGCTTGAATTAGAAAAACGAATAAATATTTCGAAAGTAAAACAAGGATATTTTAAGGAGCTGATAAAAATAGCAGCAATTATTGTAGTGGCTTTAGGAGTTGGTTGGATGAGTCATTATATATATTCGGAGAGAGCATCAACGCGCAAAGTTGAGATGCGGACTGTTGAAGCGATAAAAGGACAAATAAAGGAAGTGTTTTTAGCCGATGGTACACATGTTTGGCTGAATGCCGGCTCGCAGCTTTCTTTCCCATCAGATTTTACTGAAAAGAACCGGGAGATCAGCTTACGTGGTGAGGCTTATTTTGAGGTTACTTCGAGTGAGAAGAATCCGTTCCTGGTAAAAACAGGCAATCACACCGTAAAAGTTACCGGAACCAAGTTTAATATTTGCGAGTATCCCGAAGATAAAATGATTGAGACCACCTTGGTGGAAGGAAAAGTTAAAATCATTTCGGGCAATTTCTTTAAGGATTTGTATCCCGGCGAACAGGCAACTTTTTACACCGAAACGGCCGAGGTTTTAATAGGTGAAAAAGACTTTGATATTTACACTGCCTGGCGCGAAGGACGTTACGAATTCCGCAACGAATCGGTCGACAAGGTTTTCAAAATTATGGAGCGCTGGTGGGATGTAGAAATTGATTACCCGCAAGACGAATTTAAATACGAATATATCTCAGGAGTATTGAGAAAACATAAACCAATTGAACAGCACTTTGAAGTAATCAATGAGTTAGTGCCAATAAACTACCAAGTTGATAAAGACAATATTACAGTGAAGCTGAAATAGCATTTTACAAATTTTATTTAACAAACCAGCTAACTAAAAACAACTTCTGCCTATGAAATGAAATACCTATGCATCTAAAAAAACGGGAAATACGCCACATACTTCCCGTTTAACATTACTAATGTAAATTTTTTGATTTATAAATTAAAATCGTAGCGAAACTATGAAAAAAAAACTAAACCACCGCTTCCTTTTTGAAAGGAGGAAGGGGCGAAAACTGTTTCTTGTTATGAAACTATCATTATTTCTAATTCTAATAAGTTTAGTCGGCGCATCAGCCAGTGTGTATTCGCAATCAGTGCGGATTGACATGGAGTTACGCGATGCAAGTCTTGAGAATGTTTTTCAATCCATTCAAGACCAAACTGAATTTGACATCTTTTACAAAAACGAGCATCTGCCCCGATATAAAAAGGTTGATGCCGTATATGCCAAAGCTACTGTTGAGCATGTATTAGATGACGTTCTTGTTGGTACCGGATTGAAATACAGAGTACTTAACAAAGACATTGTTATAACTAAGGACAACCCCGGAAATGGCAGTGATATGGAATCACAGCAGAAAACGGTTCGGGGAGTGATTACCGACAACGACGGAATACCGTTGCCTGGTGTAACAATTGTTGTGAAAGGAACTACAAATGGAACTGTAACTAACCTTGAAGGAGAGTATACCTTAGGAAATGTTCCTGCGGATGCCGTACTACAGTTCTCGTTTGTTGGAATGCAAACCCAGGAAATTGAAGTAGGGGGTCAAACCGAAGTAAATGTAACCATGCTTAGCGATGCAATTGACGTTGGCGAAGTAGTTGTAGTAGGTTATGGTACTTTGGAGAAAAAAGAAGTAACCAGTTCTATTACCACCGTAAAATCGAAAGATCTGATTCCGGGAGGATCAGGAAATCCACTTATCGGTATGCAGGGAAAAGTTACCGGTTTAAGTATTCAGTCGACTAACGGAACCAGCCCGAATGCTTCAACATCAGTGCAATTGCGTGGTGTTGCTTCGGTTTTGGCCGGACAGGGACCACTTATTGTAATCGACGGAGTTCCCGGAGGTAGTTTAAACTCGGTAAGCCGCGAAGATATCGAGTCGATTGATGTGTTGAAAGATGCATCGGCCGGAGCAATTTATGGTACGCGTGCTGCTGGTGGTGTAATTCTTATTACTACCAAATCGGCAAAAGCCGGAAAAATTCGTCTGACTTATACATCGGAGTTTACTACCGAAACCATTCGCCGTAAACCGGAAGTTTTAAGTGCCGAAGAATTTGTTGCCAACGATTTGGGAACTGATTACGGAAGCTCTACCGATTGGTACAACGAAGTTACTGTTGACAACCCTTTCAGCCAGCGTCATCATATTAACTTAAGTGGTGGTTCTGAAACTTCCCGTATTTATGCCACGTTCTTAGCATCCGATCAGGAAGGTATTGCCATTGGTGATAAAAGAGAAGAAATGGGTGGCCGTATCAATGCCAACTTCACATTAATGGATGGTTTTGCTGAAATTATTGCACATGCTGATTACCGCAAAACAAACAGCGATCGTTCGCACAATGGTATTTTTGATATGGCTTTGAAACTGAATCCCACACAGCCTGCTTACGACGATACGCAAGTTCATGGTTATAATGTTTGGACTGGTGGTTGGGAATACTACAACCCGGTTGCCGATATTAATTTACGTACCGATCAGGGACATGCAACCAATTTCCTTGGTGATGTGACGTTGAAACTTAATATTACCGATAATTTAAGCACCCAGGCAATGATTGCGCATCGTGCAAACGAATACCGCGATATTTTATACTATTCAGCACAACACAAAGAGTCGCTGGATAACGCCCGGGCCGGTCATGCCCGTCAGGCATACGGAAGAAATATGGATAAAACTTTCGAATGGTTGGCAAAATACATTAACACTTTTGGAGAACATTCAATTAACGCAGTGGCAGGTTATAGTTTCCAGGAGTTTAATGCCGACGGTTTTAACATGGAGAACTACGATTTTCCGGTTGATGGTATTGAAGCCTGGGATATGGGAAAAGGCACATTCCTTTCGGAAGGTAAAGCCGGAATGGGATCGTGGAAAGATCCTCGCGAAAGATTGATCGCTTTCTTTGGTCGTGCAAACTACACATTCCGCGAAAAATATATTCTTTCGGTAAGCGGACGATACGAAGGTTCTTCGAAATTTTATAAAGATAACCAATGGGGATTTTTCCCTGCGGTATCCGCCGGATGGCGCATCAGTGATGAATCGTTTATGGATAATGTAACTGCTGTTAGCGATTTAAAACTACGTGGAGGTTATGGTGTTACAGGTAACCAAAGTTTTTCGCCGGGCGCAGCAACACGTATGTATGCTTCCGATACCTGGTGGTTGGTTGATGATGAATGGATTTATACCTACGGATCGGCACATAACCAAAATAGAGAACTGCAGTGGGAAGAGAAAAAAGAGTACAACGTAGGTGTTGATTTCGGATTATTTGATAACAAATTAACCGGTAAGTTCGATTTATACGATCGTAAGGTGGATAAAATGATCTACGATATTTCTGTTTCAGTGCCACCTGCTGTACACGACAAAACAACGATGAATGTTGGTAGTTTACGAAACAAAGGTTGGGAAGCTGAGCTTAATTACGATGCAGTAAGTTCTGCCAACTGGGATTATTCAACCACATTCCGTATTTCACACAATAAATCTACCCTGGAGTCGCTTTGGGGCAGTCAAACCTATTGGGATAGGGTAGGATTTCCTGCTCCCGGCTCTCCGGGTAATGCGGTTCGTTTGTTCCCCGGACAAGACATTGGTAAGTTCTACGTATGGCGTTTTGCCGGATTCACTGACGAAGGAAACTGGATGTTGTACGACAAAGACGGAAACGCCTTTGATGTTACTCAGCAAACAAAAACAAACGACGACAAAGCATTCGTAGGAAATGCAATTCCTAAAGTTCAAATGTCGTGGAACAATACAGTTGGTTTTAAAAACTGGGAACTGGAAGCCTTTTTTACAAGTTGGTTAGGACATGATATATACAATACAATTGATATGTACTATGGCTTGCCAAATGTTGAAGAACAAAACGTTTTGTCGCATGCATTTGATAAAAACAAAGATGTTACAGGCGAGAAAGAACTTTCTGATTACTGGATTGAAGACGGTGATTTCATCAAACTGAAAGCCTTAACTCTGCGTTATCGTTTTAACACACGGAACATCAACTGGTTGGAAAATGCCAATGTATATGTTACCGGTAGAGATCTGTTTACCATTACGTCTTATTCGGGAATGGATCCGGAGTCGAACATCAATGGTTTGGACCCTGGTTTCGAGTGGCATAATAACATTTATCCACGTACCCGTACCTGGACTTTGGGAGTTCAATTAACTTTTTAACCTTTAAATTAAATTGTTATGAAAATTAAATCATATAGTTTACTACTCATCATATTATTGTTTTCCGGTGTTGCTTGTACCGATTTAGAAGAGGTTTGGTACTCGGCAGTTGTTCCGGAAACATTCTTTAAAACAGAGCAGGATGTAAAAGCCGCTTTGTACCGTTCTTTTACGCATGCCCGTTGGTATGTTCAGGAAGACAGATGGCAGCTACAGGAAATGACTGCTGACCAGTTTGCAATAACAACAAAAGGCCCTCACTGGTATAACGGAGGTGAAAACTACCGCTATCACTACCACGAATGGACGGTTAATGATGGTTGGATTTGGGGAACCTGGCGCGGTACACTTATGGGGGTTGCCCTTGCATTGGATTCGAAACAAGACCTTGAAAAACTTGACTACAGCACTGTTGGTTTAACAGAGGAAGATAAAGCATCACACGTGATGCAGTTACAAACACTTATTGCATATTTCTACTTACGAGGCCTTGATTATTTTGGTGGACTTCCAATTTTTACTTCAAACGAAGGAGAAAATATTCCGAGAAGTTCTGATAAGGAAACTTTTGATCATATTGAAACCTTACTTTTGGCGGCAATTCCAAAATTGCCTAAAAAAGTGTCGGGCGAGAAAGAAGAAGGTGCCCTTCGTCAGGGTGCTGCGGCAGCTATGTTGGCACAGTTGTATTTTAATGCTGAATCGTATATTGGTGAAAGTCGCTTTTCAGAGTGCGCAACAATTTGCCAGGGAATCATCGATGGTGATTATGGCGATTACGAGCTCGATCCAACATGGTTTGGTCCTCTTGGCTTCTATAACAATGTATCGCCAGAGGTAATTTGGTCGGCTCCATCGGAGTTTAACAAACTTCAGTACGATTGGATGTGGAACCGTTTCTACCACTACGAAACTTACAAATATTTTGGATTGGATGGCGGAGCCTGGAACGGACATCACCTGCAACCATCGCGTAAGCCAACCGGCGAAATTTATACCGAATTCAAATTGGGTAATCCTTTCGAAAAATTCGATGATGGCGATTTGCGTAAAAAACCTTATTTGTATAAAGGTGGAGGTAAATACGAAGGAATGTTCTTGGTTGGCGATCAAATCAGCCCTTACGGAACTTCTTACGGAACACAGGAATACAAAAATGAAGTGATTTCGTTTGTTGATATGGTGGCCACTTTCAAAAAGGTGGGCGACGAATATCCTGATATCGCATCCTTGCCGTCGACTATGGCTGACGGTGAAGAGAATACCGGAGTTCGTCTGGTAAAAGCTCCAATGCCAAACCTGGCCGATGAATCGTTGCGCTGGGGGGCTGACAATGTGATCATCCGTTTAGCTGAAGTTTATTACATGCTGGCCGAATGTAAACTCCGTGCAGGAGAAAAGCAGGCAGCAGCTGATTTAATCAATGACGTTCGCGAACGTAACTTTGAAGATGGAAATGATCCAAATCCTGTTACAGCCGCAAATTTGGATGAATACAGAATGCTTGACGAATGGGGTGTTGAATTTCTTGGCGAAGGTCGTCGTCGTACTGATTTAATTCGCTGGAATAAATTTGTAAATGACGAATGGTGGGACCATGAAGCATCAGATTCGCAGCATTTACGTCGTTTCCCCGTGCCTCAGAATGCACTTTCGGGTAATAACGCATTAGAACAAAATCCGGGTTATAACTAAACCTGATAGTCTGGTAATTAGTTTATGAATGGGAGGCTGCCTTTGGGTGGCCTCTTTTTTTTGGAAGAATACCCAATTTATCTTAAGTTTATTGGCCTAAATCAATTGCTATTTATTCTAAACTTATACACATGCAAAACAGACGAAACTTTTTGGCCACTATTGGCACCATTGCGGCGGGTGCCGTTGTCTCCAATCCTTTAAAAGCTGCTGTTCTTTCCGAAGGCGAAAAACTTAAACTGGTTTTAGTGGGCACCGGAATCCGTGGAAACAGTTTTTGGGGAAAACGATTGGTTGACGAATACGGCGATATCCTTGAATTTGTGGCGCTGGTAGATATTAATCCCGGCCGGGTTAAATATGCCGCTGATTATATCGGAGTAGGCAAGGATTGCAAAACTTACACCGAGTTTGATGACATGATTGAAGAGCAATCGCCCGATTTAATCATTGTTACAACACCCGATGCCACACATCATCAGTATATTATAAAAGCCTTGGAAAATGGTGTTGATGTGCTTACCGAAAAACCAATGACCACCGACGAAGATAAGTGTCAGGAAATATTGGATGCCGAGCGAAGATACAAACGCAAAGTGATTGTTGGATTTAATTATCGCTGGAGCCCTTATAATACCAAGATTAAGGAATTGCTGATGAATAATGCAATTGGCAAACTGGTTTCGGTTGATTTTTCGTGGATGCTGAATACCAGTCACGGTGCTTCGTATTTCCGTCGTTGGCATGGCCAGCGCGAGTGGAGCGGAACCTTGCTGATTCACAAAGCCACACACCATTTCGACCTGCTGAACTGGTGGATCGACTCGGATCCGGATGAAGTATATGCCAACGGCGACCTGGAATTTTATGGCAACCGTCGCGATAAAAGTGGCGTAAACTGCCGCTCGTGCAATGAAAAGGATACGTGTCCTTTCTTCTGGGATATCACGAAAAGCCAAACAGACTATAACCTGTATGTTAAACACGAACAACACGATGGTTATATTCGCGACAATTGTTTGTTCAGGCCCGAGATAAACATTTACGATAAAATGAACGTGAATGTAAAATACGCCAATAATGTGTATCTGAATTACATGCTTACGACCTATTCGCCATGGGAAGGCTGGCGCGTTGCATTTAACGGTACCGAGGGCCGTATTGAAGCATTTTTGGATGTTCCTTACCTGGAAGATGTGCAAATTTCGCAGGAAGACATGCACCGGGCCGAAATGGATCAGAGTGGAAATCAGGACCAGATTAACAAGCCAATAATTCTGCATAAACTTTGGGGCGAGCAGGAAATTATAAACGTGGGTTACAGCCGCGGCGGACATGGCGGAGGTGATGAACGTTTACATGATCATATTTTCAGAACACCCGATGCCGAGGATGAGTATCAGCACCTGGCCGGCACGCGCGACGGAGCCATGTCGGTTCTGATTGGTACAGCTGCCCGAAACAGCATTGAGTCGGGGATGCCCGTAAAAGTTGGAAGTTTAACCACTTTGCAACCGCGCGCAAAACGATTAGTTTAAATTTAAGTGTGAGCACAAAATAAACGCAGTGTAGAATGTGTACACTGCGTTTTTTTTTGCTTCTATAAAAGTATTTTTGTTTTTAATCTGCTTTTACCTCCGAAGGTTTTTCACCCTTTACAAAACGCCTAATCTTAATATTCAGGTAAGCAAAAAGAATGGTCATAAACGGACTGATGATATTGAAAAAGGCATAAGGTGCGTACGACCACGTGTCAACACCTAAAACACGCGATTGTGTTGCCCCGCAGGTATTCCACGGGATAAGCACAGAAGTAATTGTTCCGCTGTCTTCCAGTGTCCTACTCAAAACTTCGGGTTTAAGGCCCTTGTCTTCGTAGGCTTTCCGGTACATCCGGCCGGGTACCACCAGTGCAATATATTGATCGGAAGCTGTGGTGTTAAAAAAGATACAGGTTCCAACTGTCGATGCCACCAGACTTCCGGTGCTTTTCGCATATTTTATAATAGGTTGTGTAATCCGTTTCAGTAAACCTGCCGATTCCATTACGCCGCCAAAAACCATTGCCGAAAGTATTAGCCAAACAGTGTCGAGCATTCCGCGCATTCCCGAAGTACTCAGCAATTCGTTTACATTGGCATTCGACGTTGTCAGGCTAACATCGCCAAACATGGCCTGCATAACCGAATAATACGATGCGGTTCCGTAGTTGTTTACATTGCCGGCAACAGTGTTTATAATGTCGGGTTGAAAAATGATGGCAAACAATCCGCCCAGTAATGTCCCGATCAGCAACGAAGGAAGCGGCGGTACTTTTAATATGATTACGGTAATCAGAATTACCGGTACCAAAAACAACAAGGGGCTGGTATTAAAAGTAGCGTCGATGGCCACTTTTACATCTTCCACATTTATCGATGCATTTGTAAAGTCGTAGTTAAAACCCATTATCAGGAAAATGATCAGGGTGATTGTCATCGTTGGCACCGTTGTTAATGTCATGTATTTTATATGAGTAAACAAATCGGTATCGGCCATAGCAGGTGCCAGGTTTGTGGTGTCACTCAAGGGGCTCATTTTATCGCCAAAATAGGCACCGCTGATTATGGCTCCGGCAACTACGGCTTCGTCAATTCCGATGGCTTTTCCAATGCCAAGCAGCGCAATTCCAATGGTGGCAATGGTCGACCACGAACTCCCCGTGGCCACACTAACAATCGCACTCACCACAACTGCTGTGAACAAAAACATTTTCGGGCTGATGATATCTAATCCATAATAAATCATTGCCGGAACAACACCGCTGATCAACCATGTTCCCGCCAGCGAACCGATCAACAGCAGAATTAAAATGGAGGGCATTGCCGAACCGATTGTAGAAACGATTTTACTGCTGATTCTGTCCCAGCTAAAGCCCAAACGATGGGCAACAACGCCCGCAATAGCAGCTGCCAGCATCAGCGCAACCTGATTGGCGCCGGATAAAGTATCGTCGAAAAGTAATACGTTAAGTGTTAACAGACCAATTAAAATAAGAATGGGCAACAATGCCAGAAAAAGTGATGCTTCGCGTTTTGTTGTCATGTTAAAGTAGCGGATATATAAATGAAGCGCCAAAATAACACATAATAGTCGAAAAATGTAATAAAATTGCGCTCAATTCGTGCATTTTGTAAAAATCAAGCCCCGAAACAAAAACAATCTACATTTTATTTAGCGTATAATTATTTGTTTTTATTTTCGTTCTTTGTTAATTAACAAATTGATATGAAGCAGGGGTTTACATCTATAATTACCATTTTAATTTTTGTTTTTTGTGTTGGCCAAACCATGGCTCAGCGTGCCAACGGTTTGGCTGTTGAAGGTTTGGTTACCGTTCAGGAAGGATCTTCGGAAGGAGCGATTATACAAATGTATCGCGATGGGCGACGCTTGGATAATTACGGTATTGGAGCCGATGGAAGATATAACGTAGAACTGAACTGGAACCACAAATGGGAACTGGTTTTTGAAAACGAGGGAAATTTTAGCCAGAAAATTGTGATTGAAACAGCGGTTCCGCGCGATGTTTTGAATGCCGATCCTAAATTTCCACCGTTTCCGGTAAATATTAATTTGTTTACTGAAATTCCCGGAATTGATAATTCGTTTGCAGAAAACACTGTGCTGAAAATATTTTACAGCCCAAGCGTTGATAATTTTGTAAAGGAGCTGTATTATAACGATGCGCAAATTGAACGTCTGATTAACCAGGCAATTGCACAGGCGCAACAGATTGATGAGAATGCCGATTTTATGGCGCGATTAACCCGTGCCGAGCTGGCAGAACTTCGGAAAGAATACAATGAATTGCTGGAGCAGGCCGGACAGGAATACAGCAACGAAGAGTTTCTGGAAGCTCTGGATGGCTATAAAGCTGCCAGTAAAATATTTCCCGGCGAGCAGTTTCCGAAAGACCGGATTGCTGAAATTAACGATCTGTTGGGATTAATAATGGCTGCCGAAGAGTTGGATGCAGCAATGTTGGCCCGTTTCAATAAGTTGGTTCGCGAAGGCGATTTGCACCTTGCCAACCGCCAATTGCCCGAAGCTAAAAAATCATACAACCGCGCGTTGTCCATAAAACCGTTTGATCAGTATGTTAACGATCAGTTGAAAAAGCTTGCTGAAATGCAGGAACAACAGCGACTTGCCGGAAACTATCAGAACCTGATTGAGCAAGGCGACCAGGCGATCGACGAACTGTTGTTTAACGAAGCGCTTGGCCTTTTTAATCAGGCGCTGGAGATCAGGCCCAACGAACAATACCCGAAGACCAAAATTGCTGAAATAAATGGTCTGCTTGCCGAACAGCTCAAAAATCAGGAAGACCAGAAAAGTTATGACGATGCCATGTCGGAAGGGGAACGTATGTTTTCCAAGCAGTTTTTCGATCGGGCACTTACTTCGTTCGAGAATGCATTGTCGTATAAACCCGGCGACATAAAGGCTACACGCCGCATTGAGGACTCAAGAAAGGAAATGAAACGCATCCTTGACAGGATGGAATTTGATAAATTTATTGCAGCTGCCGATAAAGCGTACAAAAAGGAAGATTACCCCGAAGCTTTGTCGAACTACGAGCAGGCACTGGAATTGGTTCCCGATGAGCCAAGAACAAAAAAGCGGGTAGAGGAGATCAGCGAGATTCTTTATGCACTAAACAGCTTTAATGAGTTTGTAAGTCAGGCCGATAAACAGTTTGATGCACAAAGTTATGCTACCGCCAAATCGCTTTACGAGAAGGCAAATGAATTAAAAGCGGGCGATAAACATGTGCAGGAGCGATTAGCTGAAATTGCGCAGCTTATAGCTCAGCAGGGAGTTGACGAGCAGTATGCACAGGTAATTGAGCAGGCCGACAATATGCTGGCGCTGAAAAATTACGAGGATGCCAGAAGCAAATACACCGAGGCTTTGCAAATAAAACCTCGCGAGCAGTACCCCAAGGATAAACTGGATGAAATTGCTTCTACATTAGCAGATGTAGCCCGTTTGGACAGACAATACAAAGATTTGATTGCAGAGGGCGATCGTTTGTTCGGACGTGAGGATTACACCGATGCGAAATCAACTTTTGCCCAGGCAGCACAGCTTAAACCGGAAGAAACCTATCCTCCTGAGATGATGGATAAAATTGATGGTTTGATTGCCGAACAGCAACGTCTTGCCCAAGCGGCAGCTGAAGCCGAAGCAGCCCGTTTGGCAGCTATCCAGGCCGAGAAAGATAAAAACTACAACGATGCCATTGCCCGTGCCGACGAACTGTTTACCGCTGAGAATTACGAAGAATCACGCAATGAGTATCGCGCCGCACTGGACATAAAACCGGAAGAGACTTACGCGCAACAGCGTATCGATGAGATTGGAAACGTCCTGTCACAACTTTCAGCAGCGCAAAAAGCCTATGAAGAAGCTGTTTCTGAAGCTGACCGCGAATTTCGTGGTGAAAGTTGGGAGGCAGCCATTGCAGCTTACAATACTGCAAAACAAGCCAAAGCTGACGAAACTTACCCTGATGAACAGCTGGCCAAGATCGATTCGATTGTAACCACAAGAGAACGTATTGCAAGGGAAGAAGCCGAAGCTGAAGCCGCCCGTTTGGCAGCTATCCAGGCCGAAAAGGATAAAAACTACAACGATGCCATTGCCCGTGCCGACGAACTGTTTACAGCTGAGAATTACGAAGAATCACGTAAGGAATACCGTACGGCACTGGATATAAAACCCGAAGAATCGTACGCACAACAACGCATCGATGAAATAGGAAACGTACTGGCGCAACTATCTGCAGCACAAAAAGCCTATGAAGATGCCGTTGCCGAAGCCGACCGCGAATTCCGTGGCGAAAGTTGGGAGGCAGCAATTGCAGCTTATAACACCGCAAAACAAGCAAAAGCCGATGAAACTTACCCGGATGAGCAGCTGGCCAAAATCGATTCGATTGTGACCACAAGAGAACGAATTGCAAGGGAAGAAGCCGAAGCTGAAGCCGCCCGTTTGGCAGCTATTCAGGCCGAAAAGGATAAAAACTACAACGATGCCATTGCCCGTGCTGACGAATTGTTTGCCGCTGAGAATTACGAAGAATCACGTAAGGAATACCGTACGGCACTGGATATAAAACCCGAAGAATCGTACGCACAACAACGCATCGATGAAATAGGAAACGTACTGGCGCAACTATCTGCAGCACAAAAAGCCTATGAAGATGCCGTTGCCGAAGCCGACCGCGAATTCCGTGGCGAAAGCTGGGAAGCAGCCATTGCAGCTTACAATACAGCAAAACAAGCCAAGGCTGAAGAAACTTACCCCGATGAACAGCTGGCCAAAATCGATTCGATTGTGACAACAAGAGAACGTATTGCAAGGGAAGAAGCAGAAGCCGAAGCAGCGCGTTTGGCAGCAATCCAGGCCGAGAAGGATAAAAACTACAACGATGCCATTGCTCGTGCCGACGAACTGTTTGCCGCGGAGAATTACGAAGAATCACGCAACGAATACCGTGCAGCACTGGATATAAAACCGGAAGAAGCTTATGCACAACAACGCATCGATGAAATAGGAAACGTTCTGGCACAACTTTCAGCAGCACAAAAAGCCTACGAAGATGCCGTTGCCGAAGCTGACCGCGAATTCCGTAACGAAGGTTGGGAGGCAGCCATTGCAGCTTACAACACAGCAAAACAGGCTAAGGCAGACGAAACTTACCCCGATGAACAGCTGGCCAAAATCGATTCGATTGTAACCACAAGAGAACGTATTGAAAGAGAAGAGGCAGAAGCTGAAGCCGCCCGTTTGGCCGCTATCCAGGCCGAGAAGGATAAAAACTACAACGATGCCATTGCCCGTGCCGACGAACTGTTTACTGCTGAGAATTACGAAGAATCACGCAACGAGTATCGCGCAGCACTGGATATAAAACCCGAAGAATCGTACGCACAACAACGCATCGATGAAATAGGAAACGTTCTGGCAGAACTTTCAGCAGCACAAAAAGCCTACGAAGATGCAGTTACCGAGGCTGACCGCGAATTCCGTAACGAAAGTTGGGAGGCAGCCATTGCAGCTTACAATACTGCAAAACAAGCCAAGTCAGACGAAACTTACCCGGATGAGCAGCTGGCTAAAATCGATTCAATTGTAACTACAAGAGAACGTTTGGCTCGTGAAGCAGCAGAAGCCGAAGCAGCCCGTTTGGCAGCTGTCCAGGCCGAAAAGGATAAAAACTATAACGATGCCATTGCCCGTGCCGACGAACTGTTTGCCGCTGAGAATTACGAAGAATCGCGCAATGAATACCGCGCAGCTCAGGATATAAAACCGGAAGAATTGTATCCGCCGCAACGTATCGATGAGATCGACAGGATTTTAAGAGAGTTAGCGGCAGCGCAGGCAGCGAAGGAAGAGTTAGACAGGAAATATGCGAATTTGATTATGCAGGCCGACCGTTTCTTCTCTGCAAATAGCTTCACGCCATCAAAACAAAATTACACCGAAGCGCTGGCATTAAAACCTGAAGAAACGTATCCGAAAGATAAAATTGCGGAAATAGATAGGATTTTAGAGCAACGAGCTATCGACGAAAAATACAGAAATGTAATTGTTGTGGCCGACGGTCATTTCAGAACACAGTCGTACGATGATGCCCGTCTGCAATATGAGATTGCCTTAGGGGTAAAACCGGATGAAGAATATCCGAAAGAACAAATTCGGAAAATCGATGCAATTCGCGAAAACGAACGCCAGCAAATTGCGCAGGAACAAGCTAATGCCGAGGACCTGTCCAGAAGGAGAGATCAGATTGCTGCGCTGGAAGAGGAGTTGGATGAACAACGAATTCTGGAAGAATCAGGTTTAAATGCACTCTATGATCAGATCATTAAAAAGGCGGATGGTTCTTTTGATATCGAACTGTACAACGTGTCGAGAGCGTGGTACTACAAAGCACAGGATCTGAAGCCGGAAGAGACTTATCCGCCACGTCGAATTGCCGAAATTAACCGGATACTGGGCGAAATGATGATGAGTGAACGCGACCGCGAATACCAGCGTTTTATCGATCTGGCGGATGAAAGTTTCAGGAATAACGAGCTGGCAGTGGCCAGAGGTTGGTACAACCAGGCATTGTCGCAAAAGGATAGTGAAAACTATCCGAAAGAGCAGCTCCGTGAAATTGAACGTCGTGTAGCCGAGCGTGTTGCAGGCCAGAGTCAGCAGCAGTTTGAAAACTTTAAAACCACGGCCAACAGTGCTTTCGAAGCGGGGAATTATAATGTGGCCCGTTTCTACTACCGAAAAGCGTTGGAATTAAGATCGGATGACGCAGAGGTGAAAGCAAAACTACAGGAAATAGAGTCCATGCAATAACGCACAAAGCCCGGTAATATTAAACTACCGGGCTTTTTTATGATCTGATAATTCTTACAGCTTAACAAATTCTTTTCGTATACATTTTAGCATATCCAGGTCCATCGCTTCCGAGAAAATGCGCACAATGTGAATGAGTTTACCATTGTTGAAAAGCACGCCCTGCTCGGCATCAAAAAGCTTACAAAAACCGTTATATCTGATTTGTGTAATTGCACGCTGGAATTCTTCCGATTCAAAATGCCGGTCAACAATAAAGTATCCTTTGTGCTCTTCTACCTGGTCGATAAAAAAATCGGGCTCCAATTCTTTTAAAACAAAAACTTTGCTTACAATCGTTTTCACCTCTTCCTCTAGGTGGATTTTTTCAACGAGGGGCACATTTTTTTCGCTTAAACACTTTTGCAATTTTACCAACTGGCTGTAATCCGGAAAGTCTTTTACACGTATTGCCGGGAATTGTTTATCACCCGATTCTATAATTGCACTGGCGATATTTATACGTTCATGCAAACACTTTTCAATACCTGGTGTGTAGCACATTAATTGTTCCAGGAAATGGAATCTTTTCGTAAAAAGAAAGATTGAATTAGGAGTGGCTGTTCGTGGGGAGTGCCCGTAATAATCGGCATACGGACTGGAGGCTTCAGCGATATAAACATTGTTTGGTGTGCTTAATGCTATCTGAACGAGTTTTTCATGTTTGATAACAATCCCGTTTAAATGTATGGTATTTTCCATGGCAATTATTTTAAGTTAGTTGAGTGGAAATGAAAAAAAACTGTATCCAACAATACGATTACGGATGACTAAATGTTATACGAAGTTTATTTCCGGTATCAAAAAACACGCAATCAACCGAAAAGTACAACTTATGAAAACATGACAAATGTTTAGTTTCTAAAAGCAATTATTTGTTATTATTGTGTTGACGAAATGTTATTTTTATTGTGTTTTATTTGTCAATTTGCGATTTATGAGGCTTTATTGTGTGTGTTTCGTTTGATAATTGACAAAATAATTATGAATTTTAAATAGGTTGAACTAGTAATTATTAGGACGTTTATATACCTATTAATTTAGTTACAACAAGATATTTAATACATTTCTACAGGATATCTAAAAAAAAACGGTGCTTCTGAGGTGATAACCAAAAGGTGATAATCTGCCAGAATAGCCCATTTTGTAAAACCATAAAAAAAACAATTTGAATCGCATGAAAAAAATTTCTTTATTCTTTGTTCTGTTTATTTCGGGGCATTTATTATTTGCCCAAAATGAGGTTGAAAAAGGTCTGGAGGCTATCACAATGGAGTCGCTAAAAGGACAATTAGAGTTTCTGGCATCCGACTGGACTGAAGGCCGCGCGGTAGGAACAAAAGGCGCCTACATGGCTGCCGATTACATTGCATCGATGTTTCAAACCTATGGAGTAAAGCCATTTGGCGATGTAGCTTTCACGCAGCCATCGCGAAGTGAGCGTATGGCCGGAGCAAGACCTGAGCCGTATTATACTTATTTTCAGAATTTTGGCCTTATAGAGTACGAACCCGGCGACGAGCAGGTGTTTTCGGTTGTTACAAGCAAACCGGGAAGCGAAAGTTCGATGGATTTTACCTTTAAAACCGATTTTTATGTGCAAACCGGAACGGTCGGTCAAAAAGTTCAGGCCCCGCTGGTTTTTGCAGGTTATGGCTATTCTGACGAGGATAAAACATACGACGATCTGAAAAAGATTGACGTTGATGGAAAGATTGTTGTAATTCTGCAGGGCTACCCGGGACATAAAGACACAACCTCGGTGGCCTATAAAAAGTATAAACCTGAAGGACGTTATGCAGCCTATTATCTCGAGCGCGATAAAATGAAGAATCTACAGGATGCAGGAGCTTTGGCGGTAATTTACATCAGCCCGGATGGAAACCCGATGATGGGCTGGGCGCAAAACAATGTTTACAGAGACAATGGCGGTTTTAACGAAAGTGATAAACGACCAAACCCATATTACGGAAACAGAATGTCGTTACCGGGAAAAGAAATCGGTGGAAACTTGTCAACTTTCACGGTGTCATCACGTGTTGTGAACGAAATTTTGTCGGGATCAGGCATCGACATTGAAAAATTTGAAGAGAAAGCTGCTACTGACATGGAACCAGCCTCAAAAATTTTAGGCGGAAAATCGGTGGCTTTTAAAACTACTGTTAATTCTAAAGTTGTAAATGCCCGAAACGTTGTGGGGTATATCGAAGGCGAAAACAAAGATGAGTTTATTGTTGTTGGCGGCCACTACGATCATTTGGGAAAAGTGGATGGAATTATCTACAACGGAGCTGACGATAACGCTTCGGGAACGGTTGGTGTAATGGAAATTGCCAAAGCTTTTATGGCCACCGGAAAGAAACCGGAAAAATCGGTTGTATTCGCTGCCTGGACGGGCGAAGAGAAAGGTTTGTTTGGGTCAAACTATTTTGTTCGCGATGCCAAAGAAAAGGAGATGAACGTAGTGCTGAATTTGAACTACGATATGATTGCACGAAATCCTGAAGGCGATTCATTGGGCAACCAGGCACATATGGTTTACACGGAAGCAAACTCTGTAATCGGCGAAACCACCAAAAAGAATATTGAAGATTTTGATATTAACCTGGATCTGGAATTACGTCCGTCGGAGCGTCCCGGAGGAGGTAGCGATCATGCACCATTTGCACAGGAAGATATCCCGATTTTCTATTTTATGGCTGCTATGCACCCTGATTATCATCAACCGTCTGATGAGTTGAGCAAAATGAACTGGGAGAAAATGCAGAACATAATTAAGGTTGGATTTTTGAATACCTGGAAGTTTGCGAACAGCAATGACTGGAAAAAAACAACGGTTAAACCTAAAGCAGAGTAAAAACAGATTTTACACAAATAGAAAAGGCTACCAGATTTTGGTAGCCTTTTTTTTATGGCATTGGGTTGAATCTCTTTAATTAACTTTTAACCATCCATAAACACTGGTAGGCCTTTAGTGTGCCTGAATCAAATATTGAATCCGAAATCAAATCATAAGTAAATCCTTCGGGAATTTCAATTGCCTTTTCTTCGTCGCAAAGATTGATGATTACCAAAATGGTTTGATCTTTTGTTTTACGTTGAAGAACAAACAAATCGGTTCCGAAATCCAGTATTTCCTGAATGGCATTTGGATGAAATGCCTCTTGCTTTTTACGTATCAGAATAAGTTCTTGTAACGCTTCAAATACCTTTTTCTGCGGGGTATCACCACTCAGAACATTCTGCAATTCATCAAGCTGCCATTTGCGGCGGTTTATGGTACGGTTGTGTTGCGTTTTTTCCACGCCCTCGTAATAATTTGGCGTTGCAGTTAAACTGTGAATATAAAATGCCGGTACACCTGCCAAACTCATCATACAAATCTGCGAAGCCAGGAATCTGTCAGTCTGTAGCCGGTCTTCGCCCTGATGGGTTCCTTTAAGTGCATCAAAATAGGTGATGTTCAATTCGTACGGACTTTGGCTGCCATCGGGGTTGGATTTGTAGTTTATCCTACCGCCAAAACCTTTCATATTTTCCACCAAAGTGTTTTTTTCGTCGTCGGGTAAAAGTCCTTCCAGCGGACGAACACCAATACCGTCGTGCGATGCCGTAAAGTTGAAAAATGTTTTTTCGCCGTTGAGCTGTGGGAGGCTTTTTGCCCAGGTGGTTAAATAACTTGAATTACCCGTATGCAACGCATGCAACAAAAGAGGAGGGAGGCTGAACTGGTAAACCATATGTGCTTCGTCGCCATCGCCAAAATAGCTCAGGTTTTCTTTGTTGGGCACATTGGTCTCTGTCAATATTATGGTATTCGGATTAATAAACTCAGCAACATCGCGCATTAATTTTACCACTTCGTGTGTTTCGGGCAAATGCAAACAAGTTGTGCCAATTACTTTCCACAAAAACGCAATGGCATCAAGGCGAATAATACGTGCACCTTTGTCGATGTAGCCAAGCAGGATGTCCATCATTTCAACCAGCAGATCCGGGTTTGAGAAATTCAGATCCACCTGATCGGCACTAAAAGTTGTCCAAACATGCCGGGTGCCGTTTGCTGTTTCGTAAGGTGTTAAAAGTGGTGTGCTTCGCGGACGAGTAACCTGCGAAAGATCTGTTTCCGGATCTTCGGTTATAAAGTAGTCTTTACCCGTACCGTGTTGTTTTAGAAAGTTTTTAAACCACTGGCTTTTGCTCGATGCATGATTGATCACCAAATCGGCCATCAGGTCGTAATCCTTTGTCAGGTCTTCAATATCTCGCCAATCGCCCAGTTCGGGATTCACCTCTCTGAAATCGATCACCGAAAATCCATCGTCGCTGCTGTACGGGAAAAAAGGCAGAATATGAACAACGGTTAATTGTTCGTTCAGCTTTTCGTTTAAAAAAGTGCGTAGTGTTTGCAACGGAGCTTCATCGTCTGTTTTAACGCTGTCGCCGTATGTGATTAAAACCACATCCTTTTCGTTCCATTTCTGCCCTTTTGATGAGTTAAGCCGGTAGGTTGAAATAACACGAATCAGATCGGAAAGAATTGATTTCTCATACTTATCCTTGTAGATAAACTTTAGCCGACTTTCAATTTTTTTAATGAAAGAAGTATCGGGATTAATCATATTTCTTCAGGTTTTTAAATGATTTTGTTATCTGCTTCTACTATCTCATGAAACTCTTCCAATATGTCGGGGAATGCGCTTTGTACGCGTTTCCAGCTTGGCATTAGCGGTACGGTGTCGGGATTGTTTAAATAATCAATTCCTGCCTGGTACACATTTTTTACAAACAGATCGATCACTTCCTCTTCTCTGTGGAAATCATACGAAAGACCGTTCATTGCGGCATCTGCCTTGTAAAGTTCCACAAATTCAAGTGCTATCCGATAATATGTTGCTTTTAGTGTACGGAAGAATTCCGGTGTTAACGTAATACCATCGGTGGCAAGTTTTCCAAAAATAGCCCGCGAAACGTCGCGACTCATTTTCGATAAACCTTTTTCTGCATCCTCGGCAGAAAGCGATTGGTGTTTGTGATCGTAACGGTCGGCAATTTCAACCTGGCAAATCCGGTTTAACGAGTTGTTTCGTTCAACCTCGTTTAGAATACCAATTTCAAGCCCCCAATCGTACGGAATACGGATGGTTTTAATAATATCAGCACGCATCGAAAATTCGCCTGCCAGCGGGTATCGAAAACTATCAAGGTATTCGAGGTAAGTATGGTGGCCGAGAAGTTTTTTTAGCGTTCGTAGCAGCGGGGTAACCAATAATCGTACAGCCCGACCATGCAACTTTTCGTCATCGGTTCTGAAATAATATCCTTTACAATATTTAAAGTTAAACGAAGGGTCGGCAACCGGGTAAACTAAGCGTGCCAGCATTTCGCGGTTGTAGGTAATAATGTCGGCATCGTGCAGCGCAATCGCTTCTGATCGGTTGGATGCAATCATGTAACCAAAACAGAACCATACATTTCGTCCTTTACCGGGAACGGTGGTAACGATATTCTTCGATGCCAGCTTCTTTTTGAATTCCTGCATACGTGGCCCGTCGTTCCATAAAACACGGTGATGTTGCGGTAACTCAGCAAAAAACTCCAACGCATTTTTGTATTGATAATCATCGGCGCGGTCTAATCCAATTACGATTTCAGAAATGTATGGTATCCCTTTTAAAATCGATACAATATCTTTTAATGCCTGGCGCGAAAGTTCTGAATATAAGGAAGGAATAATTAATCCAATGGGACGTTTTTTACTAAATTTTTCCAATTTTTGTTCCAGCTCTTCATATGGTCTGGCACGTAAATTATGCAGTGTTGCTACAAATCCATTCTGATAAAAATCTCCCATTTTCTACTTTTTTAGTGTGTCAAATAACTGATGAATGGTGCCGTCTTTCCGGCAACCTCTTAAATATAAAAAAACATTTGTTTTAAACATTCCCCATCTGTTTTCAAATGGAATGTTAGGCCGAATAATTAACATGCACCTTTCGTATTATAATTCGCGCATGTACATACTTTTTATAATTGGTTCGAGTTTATCAGCAATTATTTTATGATCGAGTTTTTCCTTCAGCACCTGAAGGTTGTGCATTACCACCTGGTTACGGTACGAAATATCGGTAAGCAGGCGGTAGGCCGAATCAACCAATTCATCAGTTACTCCGCCACCGTCAATCGCCGGAAGTTCAAAACCGTATTGCTCAATCTCTTCTTTATAAACCTCGTATTTGTTAATCACCGCCGGCAGTCCGTACGACATCATTTCCAGCAGGTTATTACCAAATCCTTCCACATCGCTGAAATAAGTTCCAATTCCGCCATGGGCAGCAACAATTGATGGTACTTCGGCAAATTTGTAGAACTTTCGGTCCACAATAATATCGCGGTGCGAAAGAATGTTGTGTTCGCCAAAAATCAGCACCACATTGCTGTCGGGATGTGCCTTGCAAAGTTCGGTGTAATGCACATACAGATTATTCAGGTACTGGTTTTGCTCGTCGCCCGAGTGGCCACTAACAATTACGGCAACACATTTTTTCTCGCGGTTTTTGGTGAATTTCTTCTCCAGCTCAAAAGCCAGATCGATGGCCAGCTCGATTTTCTTTCGCGGAACAACGCGGGTGTGCTGTAACAGAATTACGGTTTCATCGATTGTAAAACCACGACTTTCAACTTGCTGCACCAGCCCGATGTCTTTAAAAAATGAGTCGTTGTAATTGTCTTGAGCCGGGCAAATCAGTTCTTCTGTTGCAGGATCAATGTCTTCCCAAACCCATGGAATTTCGCAGGTGTTAGGAACAACCGTTGTTCGCAACTTAAAGAATTTCTCCAGTTTGCTGGCGTTGTGTTGTTCGAAAAGTCTCTTTCCCAAATCGATTTGCTGTTTATTGATAAAGGCAATCGAATTTACAAAGGTAACTCCCGGCAGGTATTTTAAATATTTCTGAATCACTTCGTTGGGATTCGAAAATATATCGCGCTCAAAATATGAGTCGTGCCACCAAACCATTAATTTCGGCCAGATAATTCCTTCGGCACGCAATTCTTCAATGTAATAACCTAAACCGACTGCTGTTATGAAATTATAAGGATGCGATGTGTTGTGCGCAATAATCAGATCGATATCGTTTTCATCAACCCATTCCTGAATTACATGTTTGGCATACAACGCATTTTCATGAATCAATTCATCCAACCCTTCGGTATCGGGATTATTGAAATTATTCAAAATGGTTTTATGTGCCTCGCTTTTATGCCAGAACACATCGTTTGTTTGTGCATTAAAACGCGGCGATGAGTGCGCTGCCAAAAAGAAAAAGTTACCAATGTTTATGTCGAGGTGTTCCGACATGGCTTCAACTGTTTGGTCGATAACAATGGATACACCATCGTTTTTGCCAATTAAGGAATGAATAATTCCTACGCGTAATTCGTTTAACTTCATCCGATAATTTGTGTAAGTTGTTGTAAATCGTTGATAATAAAATCGGGGAACATGCCTTTCACGCGCGGGTCTTCTTCGCGCAGGCGCAGAGAACGTTCGTCGCCGGCAAAAAGAACGGTGCGCAAACCAGCTTTTGTGGCGGTGTACACGTCTTTCAGCATGTCGTTGCCCACAAAAATGGTTTCCGATGTCTCTATATTGTATTTGCTGTTCAATACCGGAATAAATTTGTCGAACAAAGCCGTATCAGGTTTTGCCCGTAATTCCTTGAACGAGTATACCGAAAGGTCTTCTTCAAAAAGATCGATATGCTGATCGGTTGAAAATTCACCGGTGAGAAAATAGTTCATGATAATGGGCGTGTAGAACTGCGCATTGGAAACAATACCGATCGGCAAGCCCATCTTTTTTATTTCCAGCAGCACTTCTTTCATCCCCGGCATAGGGTAAACGCGGTTGCTTAGCAATTCGAAAACCATTATAGTGTCGGCCCACGATTCGTTGCCGCTCAGTTTTAATAATCCTTTGTTTTCGGCTGCTTCAAACATGTTTTGCCAAACCTTAAAAATATCAACATCGGGGTAGGGATAGCCTTTGGTTTTTAGCTCTTCGTGTTGCCTTTTAACCTGCACTTGTAACTGGTCGAGCAGAAAGCTACCGGTTTCTTTTTTGCAACCCGATAAATCAAATCCACCGGCTTCCATCGCTTTTTGCATGTTGTCTTTGTTCAGCGAAGCCTGATCGATATCGCCCGAAGAAGAAATAAGCAAAGTGCCGTAGATATCGAAAATTACGGCCTTGATTTTTTCATTCGAATCGGTTTTTAAATTGGGGCAAAAAGTGGTTGGTATGGGTTGCAGTTTCTCCGAACTATCCAACCATTTTTTTATATCGTTTCTGAAGTTTAATTCCATATCCTTGCAACGAATAGTTGTTTTTGATAATTGTCTTGTTTATTTCTGTAATATGTGACTTTACGTCACTAAACAAAGTGTTTAATATGGGGTTTTGTTCAAACAGTTTGTGTTTTTCTATCTTTCCGTTAATAACTCCAAGAATGATCTCCATCTGCATTTTTAAGTTCAGATCTTTGAAATCGGTTTTAATTCCGGGAATATTTAATTTGTAGTATAGCGTGGGGAAGCTAAAACCATCGTTTTTAAAATCGCGGGTGATAAAATCAATATCGCGGCCAACCACGGGTGTATCCAGCAACCATGGCTCAAGATATACCATTCCAAAACCTTCTTTATAACTTGTGGTGATGCAGAAATCGCTGCCGCGCAGTAAGTTCTCGAAGTTTACTTTTTTGCCGGCTTCAAACACAATGTCAATCTCATTCTCTTCACAGAATTTAATCCACTGGTTGTACATTTCAATCTCTACCGGATTTTGGGGAGGTTGTGTCACCGCAAAATTTGCCCTGTGCCGGAATAGTATCGATAGCAGAATAAATTCACCAATATTTTTTCGTTGAATTACACGAACCGGATACGTCACCAAGAGTTTGCCGGCATCGATATTCAACTCATCACAGACGGCTTGTTTGGCCTCCGCTTTTTCAGGCAGATCATCAGATGTATTAAACGTTACCGGGTTTGGAAGCCATTCAAGACGGTCTTCGGTTACGCCGAGTTCTTTTAATCGGTCAAAGTCAAATGAATTTAGCACCCCAAAATGATAGTTGGGCAACTTCGGATACAACACCTCGTTGATATCCTGAAGAAAAATGTCATAGATAATTTCTTCCAGAAATGAATAATTGCTGGGGCGGTCTTCGGCAAAATCGTGCGCGTGGTTAAATACCTTTACACCTTCTTTTGCCAGCAAATAAACAGCATAAGTAACTATCGGGTTTTTCCCAAGATTTAGATTGTGAAAATGTAAAACAGTATCGGCTGTGAGGTGTTCTCTAATGTCTCGATGAACTTTAAGCAATAGCTCTTTTGCTTCTTCTTCTGTGTATTGCCGGCGCTCCAAATAATTCAGCTCCGGAAGAATATGAAGTTCTGCATTTTTCGATGTTATTTTACCGGCATCAGGGCAGGAGCCCACCAAAACTTTTATCTTTTCGCCTTGCAGGCTGTCTATTTGCGATTCAATAATCCTGGTAACTCCACCGGGATTTAAATGACTATGTGCGATTACTACTGGCATGTTGTAAGTTTATGTATAAAATTAGGAAATCGTTGGGAAAATGTTTCCAAGAATCTATATTTATGGAAATATTAACTAAAACCTAAAACCTATGAGAAAAATAGTAACATTATTGTTATTGGCAATCACTTCTTTTGTTTCTGCACAGGAGCTATCATACCGTCTGGAAGAATTAACCGCTCCCGATTTTATTAAAGCTGTTGAAAAGAGTACAAAAACCTGCATTATTCCTATTGGAGTAATGGAAAAACATGGCGCGCAGTTGCCACTGGGTACCGATCTTTATTTGTCGCGCGAATATTCGTTAAGGGCAGCAGAACAGGAATATACAGTAGTTTTTCCGTGGTATTATTTTAGCCAGATAAACGAGGCCCGTCATCAGCCAGGCACTATTTCGTATTCGCCCGAACTGATATGGAAAATGTTACAGGAAACATTGGACGAACTACATCGCAATGGTTTTGAAAAAATCATAATCGTAAACGGCCACGGTGGAAACAATGCATTTCTGAATTATTTTGGAATGGCACAACTCTCTGAACCGCGGGGTTACTCACTGTATTGGTTTCGACCGGAAGATAGCAAGGAGGTTAATGAAAAAGCTGAAGCTTTAACACGACACGATCCGTATGATGCACATGCCGGAAACAGTGAAACTTCGGCAATGGTTGCTGCACAACCCGATGTGGTGCATGTTGAGCGGGCCAAACAACAATCAGGAGTTAATCAGGACCGCATGAATGCATTAAAATATGTTTACACCGGAATTTGGTGGTATGCCAGTTACCCGAATCATTATGGCGGTGAAGCCTGGGATGCCAATGCTGAAGCCGGAGAATTGTGGATCAATCATACCGTAGATCAATTGGTTGAAATGATTAAGTTGGTAAAAGCCGACACAGTTGTTCCGGCTTTGCAGGAGCAGTTCTTTAAAGAGGCTGCTGATCCGTTGAAGACGAAACAATAAAAGAAAGCTATTAGCCTCGAGCGTTGAGCTACGAGCAAAAAGATTTCATTCCAAAAGGAGTGAAATCTTTTTTATTTCTGATCCTCAACATATTCCAAAATATCACCCGGCTGGCAATCCAGCGCCTCGCAAATGGCTTCCAGTGTGCTGAAACGAACTGCTTTGGCTTTCCCTGTTTTTAGTATCGAAAGGTTGGCCAGTGTGATGTTTACTTTTTCTGAAAGTTCGTTAAGCGACATTTTTCGCCGGGCCATCATTACATCAAGATTTACAATTATAGGCATAGCTTAAACGGTTAAATCATTTTCTGACTGCAACTCAACTCCGCGTTTAAATATTTGCGAAATAATAAATACCAGGCCGGCCATAAACAGATACGGACCATGACTCCAGGAATCATTTAATTCACCTGCTTTTTCTCCAAGCCACGCAAAAAATCCTCCAGCAGAAATTGATAAAATCCAAATTATAAAAAGAAGATAGCTTATTCGTTCTAATCTTTCGATAACTTCCATATTAAATGGATTGGTCAATTGTATTCTTTTTAATAATCTCAACACCAATATCCAAATTGTGATATTTAAAAGACTAACTGACATTACTAATACAATTACGAGCGTTAAATATCCAGGATTCGTTTCTAATAAATTGAACCAATCTGGGATAAAAAACAAATTTGAAAGTGGTATACCTCTGATAAGGAAGGATAATCCCATTAAACCAATACCAACTAGTTTTAGAAAATACCAGGTAATTGATAGGTACACCAAAAATTTCATTACAGCCAGCACTTGTTGGGTTCGGGTTAGTTCTTTGTTTTTCATTGTGAGATATTTAATTTGTAGACGAAAATAAATAAATAATTATTGAAAAACAATAAATAAAAGTCTTAAATCAATAAATATTTATTGATTGGTACTGTTTTGATGATAACTACACGATTCTTTGTGTGTGTTATATTTCAATAGTTAGTAGCCTATACTTTCTTAATTCAGACAAATTTATCTTTACTTTGCAGCCTCAAAAGAAAGAAGAAAAGTTATGGCGAAGAAAAGGGTAAATGTGGTAACCATGGGATGTTCGAAAAACCTGGTTGATTCGGAGGTTTTACTGAACCAGTTGCAGAAGGGAAAGTTTGAAGTTTTGCACGATTCAAACGAAACCAATTTTGATGCTGTGTTTGTAAATACCTGTGGTTTTATTCACGATGCCAAGCAGGAATCGATTGATATGATTCTGGATTATGCCGAGGCTAAAAAACGTGGCGAGATAGACAAACTTTACGTTATGGGATGTCTCTCGGAGCGTTACCACAATGAGCTGCAGGATGAATTGCCCGAAGTAGATAAGTACTTTGGTAAGTTTGATATGAAAGCCATGGTTGAAGAGCTAAAAGTTACCTATGCGCCCGAATACATTTACGAGCGTAAAATCACCACGCCATCTCATTTTGCTTACCTGAAAATTTCGGAAGGTTGTAACCGCTCGTGTTCGTTTTGTGCCATCCCGAAAATGACAGGCCGACACCAATCGCGCACCATCGAAAGCCTTGTGATGGAAGCACGTTACCTTGCTAAAAAAGGAGTGAAGGAATTGTTGCTGATTGCCCAGGATCTTTCGTATTACGGAATTGATTTGTACGGTAAAAACCAATTGGCAGAATTGATCAACAAAGTTTCGGAAGTGGAAGGAATTGAGTGGATTCGTTTGCATTATTTGTATCCGACCAAATTCCCGATGGAGATTTTGCCGGTAATGCGCGAAAACCCGAAAGTGTGCAAATACCTTGATATGCCGTTGCAGCACATTTCAAACCGCGTATTGAAAAATATGTTGCGTCATGTTACCCGCGAGGAAACCGAGGCGTTGATCGCCAAAATAAAAGAAGAAGTACCTGGAGTCGTAATCAGAACTACTATGCTTGTTGGATTCCCGGGTGAAACAGAGGAAGATTTTGAGGAGTTGAAAGAGTTCGTTCAGGAACAGAAATTTGGCCGACTGGGTGTTTTCCCGTACTCGAATGAAGATGGTACGTACGCTGCCAATAAATTTGAAGATAACTTGCCCGACGAAGTGAAACAAGCGCGTGCCGACGAAATCATGGAAGTGCAGCAATACATTTCGGCCGAACTCAACCAGCAGAAAATAGGGAAGGAGTTCGATGTTATTATCGACCGAAAAGAGAGCGATTACTACGTTGGACGTACCGAGTTTGATTCGCCTGAAGTTGATGGAGAAGTTTATATTACTACCGACGAGGAAATAAAAAACGGCACCATTGTTACGGTTAAAATAACAGGTGCCGAAGATTATGATTTGTATGGAGAACTTGTGTAGAACCCGGTTATAGTTTCTGCATCTCCATTTCATTTATTTCTTTACCCCAGTTCGGATGAAGCGGTGATTTCGGTTCGAATTTGTCGAATTTCTCTTTTGCGGTTTCAAAATGAGGACGGGCAACTTCAGCACCGCCGCCAAATTGTTCGGGCATATTAAACAAGGTAATTGCACGCAAATAGTAGCTTCTTGGATTTTCCGGATTTAGTGCAATGGCTTTGTCGAGCACTGCATTCATTTTAGGCATGTATTCCATTCCTCGTGTCATCGGATCAACGGTAATTCGCGAAGGATATAGAAATGCCTGTAGCGAATACAATTCCGATTCAACCGGGGCAATTTTAAGCGCTTTGTCCAAAAATTGCTGCGCTTTATCGAGGTAAGCATCTTTTTTGTTTATGTCCTGGTCGAAGTAACTGACCACGATCATGGAATACGAAGCATAATACAAAGGCAACCATTCTTTGGTTTTCGTCATGCTGATTCGCTCAAAAGTATTTGCTGCCTCCTGAAAGTTGGCCACTGTTTCCGAGCTTTTCATTTTTTCGAGAGCGGCTGTCATTGCGGCCTCGTAATTTTTTCCCTGTGCTGCGGCAGTTAAAACTACCAGACTGAAAATAAGCGTTAATAAAGTCTTCATGTGATTTAATTTTTAAGTTTATAATTGAAATGATAGTAGAAATACAATGAGTCGTTTTTGCCCGGGTACGATTGGTTGTGATTGGTAAACTCCATTGTTGTCGGGCGTTTGAGCATAATTGTAACCAAACACATTGTTAAAACCCAAGGCATTGTTTACAATTACATGAGCTACGGTTTGCGTGTTGAAAAGGTAAAATAAGTGCGTAAATCCGAAACTTAAATCGTTGTAGGTTTTGGTTTTGCCAGCCATAAATTCAGGAGTATTTGGATTATTGTACGGACGTCCGCTGGCAAAAGTGTAGGAGCCCGAAATAAAGGAATTAATCTTTGTAAAATACTGCTTGTAAACCACAGAGAGGTTGTGTTTTGAAACGTAGTGAGGTGTTACTTTTACCGGATAATCGCGGTAATTTCTTTTTGAATCGATCCACGAATACGAAATCCAGTAATCGGCTTTCCCAAACTGTTTTTGGTTGCGCCAAAAAACATCGATTCCTCTTGAATAACCACTTCCTGTATTGCTGTAATTCCCGGGTTCAACAGAAAATTCTTCATCAAATTTAACCAGGTCGGAATAGTTTTTATTGTAGGCTTCAATACGTAAGGTGCGGCTGTCTTTTTTATACTGCCAGGTTAAAATCGAATGCGTTGAAGTTTCCGGTGCCAGCTCGTCGGTAAATTTCAAATAATCATCATTTGGATTCTGAAAGAACTTTCCATAAGCTGCCGAAAGCTGGCTGCTTTTACCGGTTTTTACCGCTGCTGAAAAACGCGGAGTAACATTTAATTCCTTTATAAGCGAGTTGTATTCGGTTCGTAATCCGGCTTTCAGCGCAAAGTTTTTTGTTACTTTCCACTCCGATTCGGCAAAACCAGCGAACAGATTGTTGTTGAATGAAAGGTTGAAATTCCCGTTCATATCAATGTCCTGGTCGTATTTGTAAATCAAAGCTTCAGCTCCAAAAGTTGTGGTTACATCTTTAACGGAATAATTGGATAATGTAAGTTTCAGTTGGCTGCTGTTTCGCGAAGTAGCGATATTATCGGAATCTATATCCATATTTTCGCGGTCGATGTTAACGGCAACGCCTGTTTGTATCATCCAATCGTCATTCAGCATTTCGTTATAGGTTGTATTCGAATACAAATTTTTATTGCCCAATGAAATTTCCTGGAAAGCCAACTGCTCAAAGTTATCATACAGTAAACTGCTGGTATCGTAGTTAAAACTGGCAAAAGATTTAAGCATTCCTGTTTCACTGGTTTTGTGTCGGAATAGCATCGTTGAACCAACTATAACCGGAACTTTTAACCATTCAACATTTTGCTTAAAGATTTTATTCGTAAGCGCTGTGTTCAGGTATTCTCCACTAATTGACAACGATGTATTTTCCCATCTTTTAGCATGCGATCCTTGTAACCCGACTGATAAAACTGAAATACTCGATTTGGTTTCGGGTTCCAACGCAACAGTGTTTAATGCCACAATCGAGGAAAGTGCCTGCCCGTATTCGGCCGAATAACCTCCGGTGCTAAATACCGAACCGTTAAAAAGTATGGGGGAGAACCGGCCCCGTGTTGGCAGATCGGGCATTTTCGAATAATAAGGCGTATTTACCAGCATACCATCCATAAAAGTTTTGGTTTCGTAACTTTCGCCTCCACGAACAAAAAGACGTCCTTCTTCGCCCACTGTATGCGAACCGGGTAATTTGCCAAAAGCACCAAAAATATCGCCATTGGCGCCTGCTGTAAGCGCCACATCAAGCGGTTTTAAAACCACCGATTTCTTTTTGTCGCTGGCCTCAAAAGTACCGGCGTTGATTATAACTTCGTCGAGTTCGCTGATTTCTTCAATCAGTACGATTTTTAGGTCTGTAATATTATTTGTGAGGTTTAACTGTTCACCATAAGTTTCAAATCCAACACAACTGGCAACAAGTGTCTGTTCTCCGCTTGTTTCGGTTTTAAAGGAGAATACACCTAGGCTATCGCTTGTTGTCCCGTCGTAAGTTCCCTGTATAAAAATATTCACCCCGGTAATCGGGCTTCCGGTTTCCGATTGTACTACTCCTGAAATTTCTACCTGAGCGTGAGCAAACAAAATCAGAAATTGAAAGAGTATTATTAGACGAGTTTTCATGGTTTTTTCTGTTTTATTGTTTTCATACTTCAAATATCTTTCAGAAAAAGGAGGGACAGAAATAAAAGAATACAGTTGGTTAGCTTTAACCCACGAACGGGATTAATACAAGTACGAACCGGAAAACGGTTTTTGAGGGTGAAGTTAGAATGAAGCGGAGGCTTTTATTTAGATGGATAGGCTCAGAAATGAAAATAGCCGCTCCCTAGGAACGGCTATTTTTAGGATACTATATTTTCGTTTGCAATGCTATTCGTAAACGCGAATGATCTCTCCGGTTCGCAGGCCTTCCACACTTCGCTCATAGCCTTTGGCTACTTTCTGCATCGAAACAGGAGTGTGCCCCGGGAATGCATTTCCAAGTCGTTCTGCCGAGTCTTCAACCAGTTCGGGCGAAACCACATTTAAACGAAATTCATTTCGGTGCTCCTGCGAAACAGCAAGCACAAAACCATGGATGGCATTATTTGCCATGGCCGAGTTGGTTGCTCCGTACACCGGATCGTCGGCCAAAACGCCTGTTGTTAAAGTAATCGATCCTCCTTCATTGAGGTAGTGTCTGCCAATCCGAACAATGTTTACCTGACCCATTAGTTTGCCTCTTAATCCAACATAAAAGTCCTCTTCCGAGAGTTCGGCAAAAGGTCCCCATTTTGTAGCTCCGGCGCAATTTACAATGGCATCAACTTTACCGATCTGCTCAAACATGTTCTTTATCGATTCCGAATTTTCCATATCCACCTGCACATCGCCGTTATTTCGGCTGGCGGTTATTACCTCGTGCTTTTTCTTAAAATGGTTGGCTACGGCGCTTCCAATTGTGCCTTGTCCTCCAATAACTACTATCTTCATAAATTCAATATTTATTTACCGTTTAACAGCTTAAACCGGCGGTTGTTTAATTCCGCTAATTGTTTCTAAAATACAATAAAAGAGAAAAGCCAGACTTGCGAAAGCCTGACTTCTTAAATTGGAATATAGGAAATTTAATGTAGTGCTAAATTCAGGGGTGTTCTATTTAGTTGATGTTTTCATAGTTAAAAGTGTGATCTTAAAAGATTCTAAGGATTTATAATCGTTGCTGTATCAACAGCCTGAAAGAATACAGATGGTTTCCCGTTTTTAAATGTCCAGGTATGCGTGGCATTGGCTTTAAAACGTTTGCCTGTAGCTTTCCATATACCGGTATAATAACCTTCCATAACTATTTTATCACCTCCATCTATAAAATCGTGAATTTCAATATTGAAATCATTGTAATTATCTGGTATTTTGGAAAGTACACTCTGTACAATAGCTTCGGCTCCTACAAAAGTTCCATCGCCGTCTATGAATGGAAACCCTTTGCACTCGTGCCACACAATTTTCTCATCCCAAAGTGCAAGAACACCTTCAATATTACCTTCAGCAAATAGTTTATACCCTTCTTTTAACAGATCTAAATTGCTCATGATTATCCTAATTTATCGAACTTTCATTACAAGACGGGCCATTTCAACACCGCGCCAATCCCTTGTTTTTAATGCTTTCTGAACCGCCAATGAAGTGGTTAAATCCATATCTCCATTATCTCCTTCCCAAAAGTTGGCAAGCTGACTGTAATCTTTATACATGCTGTATGTTATATGCGTTCCAACCGCCTGACTTCCTGCCGGGAGTATAACCCGTAATAATCCCCATGCACCTTTTTTCCCATCGTCAACCATTTGTTGGTGCCAGGGTTTAAATATTTCGTTTTCAACTTTTTCGTAACTGTCGTGCTCTTGTTTCATGATATCCATAACCAAAACGGTTCCAAGTTCCATATCAAAATCCCCGGATGTTGTATTTATTTCTTTGCAATATACCTGATGAGCCATATCGCGCGATTTTACAGTTTTTTCCATCATTTCATCCCGTTCTTTGTCGCTTAAATTGGGATAAGCATTTTGCAGATATTCATCAAATTTACCGCCCGGAATACCTTCAAACATGGCTGCCATGCTCGAGAATAATGTAACGGTAAAATACTGAGATCCCTGTTCTGTACCACCGGGATTCATAGCCCACAGGTCCCAACCTATAATATTATTGTCAGCAACACGTTGCTGGTGAATCTTTGACCAAAATTGTTCTACTTCCTGATAATCCCCGTTCATATCGTCAGAAACAGACATAAACTCCATAAGAATGTAAAGTGGTTGATCTTCTTCCTGTGCAAAAAGAGAAACTGTGCATAACAGCATTAAAACGATTAAAAAGACAAACTTTTTCATAATGTTAATTTTTAATTAGTTAGAATTATTACGATGTTTTAAAAAGCACAGTGAAGTTTCCGGAATAAATTTTCCGGGAGTATTATTTTGCATTTTGCAGGTTGTGGAGATCAAACAATTCTGATGGATTCTTTTAACGAATCTGGTGTCTTTCATATTCTGATTGTTTGATAAGCAATAACAAGTTAGTGTATTTTGAAAATAGAATACAAATTACTCCTTTAATATTTTTCGAATTGAGTTATTTTTGTACATAATATTGATTAGAAAGTATGCCATGTGTCGGTCTTTTATGAAACATCTGTATACTAGTAGTTTGTTATTATGTGTGTTGTATATATCAGTATATGAGCGATATAAGGTGCTTGTGTTTGGTGTTTGTCGGTTTTTGTTTTATCTATTTTGAAAGATGAAAAGTATAATACAAGAATTAATCGAATAAATGAATTAATTGTTCGATAGCTAATTTCGAATAAATCAATATAATCCAGTTGTTAAGGAAAAACAGAAATCATATGTTCTTAAACTGCGTAAAAAACGAAACCCGTCGTATGTAATTGGTGTAAGAATAAACTGAGAAGAACCTATCGTACTTATTGAATTTCGAGAAATTTTCTGATTAAAGAGTTAAACTAAAGTTGTTATGCCGGTAAAAAAACTTAAAGCATTTCTTGATGAAAACGATGTAAAGTACATTGTAATCAGACATTCAAGCGCCTTTACTGCTCAGGAAATTGCAGCAAAAAGTCACATTTCGGGTAAAGAGTTTGCAAAAACTGTAATTGTAAATGTTGATGGTAAATTGGCAATGACCGTACTTCCTGCTTCGTACCAGGTTGATTTTGAATTGTTGAAAGAAATCTTCGGAACACCACATGTTAATTTGGCGACTGAAGCTGAATTTCAACGTTTTTTCCCCGACTGCGAAATAGGAGCGATGCCGCCATTTGGTAACCTTTACGACATGGAGGTTTTTGTGGCCGAAACGCTTGCTGAAGATGAAGAAATTGCATTTAACGCAGGCTCGCACACCGAGATGATTAAAATGAGCTATGCCGATTTTGAGCGTTTGGTTGAACCGCGGGTATTCAAGTTTTCGTGGAAAACAGTTTCTATGCCCGGCGATCCGAGCGAACGATGGGCATTTGAATGAACAAAAAAAAGGATTTCTGAAGCAGAAATCCTTTTTTTTATATATCGTAAGCAGTATTTCTTACATTAAGAAACTCAACAAAATACCTGCTGCTACTGCCGAACCAATAACACCCGAAACGTTTGGTGCCATAGCGTGCATTAACAAGTGGTTGGTTGGGTCTTCTTTTAATCCCATACCTTGAACAACCCTTGCGCTATCAGGTACAGCAGATACACCGGCTGCTCCAATCATTGGATTGATCTTGTTCTCTTTTTTCAGGAACAGGTTCATGATTTTAGCACCTGCAACACCACCTGCTGTTGCAATTACGAATGAAGCTGCACCAAGCCCGAAGATCTTGATTGACGCAGGAGTAAGGAATACGTCGGCTTGAGTTGAAGCTCCCACGGTAATACCAAGCAAAATTGTAATGGCATCGATAAGTGGGTTAGCCGCAGTGTTTGCCAAACGTTTTGTTACACCCGATTCTTTCAACAAGTTACCAAAGAACAACATACCAATAAGTGGCAATGCCGATGGGGCAATATATGCTGTCAGAATCAGACCAATGATAGGGAACAGTACTTTCTCCGTTTTAGAAACCGCACGTGGAGGTTTCATTTTGATTCGGCGTTCTCTTTTAGTTGTCATCAGTTTGATTACCGGCGGCTGAATAACAGGTACCAGCGCCATGTATGAATAGGCTGCAATGGCGATCGGGCCAATCAGGTTTTTCACCGTAGTTCCGTCGGGCAGTACGTTCAATCCATTCGCCAGTTTCGACGAAATGAAAATCGCAGTAGGGCCGTCGGCACCACCAATAATACCAATTGCTCCGGCTTCAGGTGCGGCAAATCCTAAATAAATCGCTCCAAGGAACGTAAGGAAAATACCGATTTGAGCGGCTGCACCCAGTAACATCAGTTTTGGATTCGAGATCAGCGACGAGAAGTCGGTCATTGCACCAATCCCAAGGAAAATAAGTGGAGGATACCATCCCTGAACCACACCCTGGTAAAGAATGTTAAGTACCGAGCCAGGCTCGTAAACACCCAACTTCAGGTTAAAGTCGGCCACCTGGAACATCGGAATATTACCAATTAAAATACCAAATCCGATTGGTATCAGAAGCATCGGCTCGAAATCGTACTTAATAGCCAGGTACAGGAAGATAAATCCTACAATCATCATAATGATGTTTCCCCAGGCTATGTTGGCAAATCCCGAAAATTCGTAGAAGTTAAATAATCCGGCAACCGCTCCACTGTAACGTTTGTAAACATATCCGTCTCCCGTCAGGTTGCCATCGGCGTTAATTTTCAGCACACGGTTTGGCAGTTTAACCTGGTTTGTCGTTACGGTATAACCTCCCTGTTGGTTTGGATCTTTGTTGGTACGCAACTCGGTAATAGGCACAGTGTTGAAGTGTAATTCAACCTGGTCTCCAATAACTTCGTAGCGCCCTGAGTAACGTTGTTTTGCTGAGTCAAGAAGAAATCCCCCGTCGGTTTCAAACGTAAATGTTTTGTAACGTTTTACGGTAACAGGGTCCTCTTTCTGATCAGGTTCTCCTTCTTTATAAGTAGGAATTGGCACATATCCGTCGGAATGATTTATCCATTTCCCCTTTGTAATTACATCGCTGAGTTTTTCCGGCTGACCGGCAGCAAATACTGAAGGCGCAAGAAAAATCAATACGAATAATAATTGAACTATTTTTCTCATGTCAGCAATGTATTGTTTAAGCAATTTCTATTAACAGATCATCTTGCAACACGCTGTCGCCCACATTAACTTTAATGGCTGTAACTTCTCCGCCTTTTGTGGTTTGTACCTGGTTTTCCATTTTCATGGCTTCCATAACCATCAGGTTTTGGCCTTCAGTTACCACGTCGCCAACCGACACATTAATTTTAAGAATTGTGCCCGGTAGTGGAGCAGTTACTTTGTGTTTACCAGTTGATGCTGATTTTTTGATCTGTCCTTCTCCCGGCATTTGCTCAACCGGTTTCCGAATCAGTTTCGGCGTTTTCGAAGTTTTTACTTCTCCGTGAATTTGAACTTCGTATATGGTTCCGTTTACATCCACTTCTGCAACATTGTCTTCAATGTCTTTTAAATGAACATCATATTCCGTACCACTGATTGTGAATTTATATTTTTTCATTGTATTCTTTTTTTACACTTTCTAATCAGAATTATTTATCGCGGCCAGTTGTTTTGTACACTGTAAATTTTAGAACTCCATGGAGAGTACGACTTCTTCACCTTTTTAATGGTAACGATGTTACTCTCTTCGTCGTGCAGTTCGTTAAAGTACATGTGCAGGGCTAAACTGATTGCTGCAGTTACGTTACCTTCAATGTAATCTTCGTCTTTCTTGTCTTCTGCCTGCCCTTTGGATTTATTTCTTTTTAGCTTCTCCTTGTTGAATTTCATATTAATCAACTTTGGAGCATTGGTAAACACAATAACCAAACAGGTAAGCGCAGTGAAAACGATGCAGAATCCAACGATTGCAACAGTGTACCCAAACTGAACAGAACTGGCTAATAGAATTGATAATGGTTCCATAATTTGTTCTGTTTTAAAGTGGGATGTTTGAATGCTTCTTAGGTGGATTAACCAGTTTCTTAGTAGCAAGGCTTTGTAATCCGCGAATAATTCTGAACCTTGTGTTGCGAGGTTCGATAACATCGTCGATGTAACCAAAAGATGCAGCCTGATAAGGATTAGCAAACTTCTCTTTGTATTCCTCTTCGTGGTCGGAAATAAATTTAGCACGCTCTTCAGCGTCTTCAATATCGCGTAATTTTCTTCCGTGAAGTACTTCAACAGCACCGGCAGCACCCATAACTGCAATTTCGGCAGTTGGCCAGGCATAGTTAAGGTCGCCACGCAATTGTTTACTCGACATTACGTCGTGCGCACCACCGTATGATTTACGCAGTGTAATAGTGATTTTTGGAACAGTAGCTTCGCCGTAAGCAAACATCAGTTTTGCTCCGTGAGTAATAATTCCGCCGTACTCCTGACGACTTCCTGGTAAGAATCCGGGAACATCAACAAGCGTGATGATTGGAATATTAAATGAATCGCAGAAACGTACAAAACGAGCTGCTTTTACCGAAGCATCAATATCAAGCACACCTGCCAGGTAGTTTGGCTGGTTAGCAACAATACCAACCGGCTGTCCGTCGAATTTGGCAAAACCAACAACGATATTCTTCGCATAGTTACGGTGAATTTCGAGGAACTCGCCATAATCAACAATAGTGTGAATTACATCTTTAACATCGTAAGGCTGGTTCGGATTGTCAGGAATGATTTCATTCAATACATCGTCCAAACGATCAATAGGATCTGAACTGTCGGTAACAATCGGATCTTCAAGGTTATTTTGAGGCAGGTAGCTGATAAGTTTACGCAAGATCGAAATACCTTCCTGCTCGTTTTCAACCAGAAATTGTGCAACACCTGATTTAGATGCATGAACTTTACCACCACCAAGGTCTTCAACTGAAATGTCTTCGCCGGTTACTGTTTTAACAACTTTAGGTCCGGTAACAAACATGTACGAGTTTTGCTCGGTCATCATGATAAAGTCGGTTAGGGCAGGAGAGTAAACTGCACCACCGGCACATGGTCCGAAAATAGCTGAGATTTGTGGAATAACTCCTGATGCCAAAATGTTACGCTCGAAAATTTCAGCATAACCCGAAAGCGAGTTAACACCTTCCTGAATACGTGCACCACCCGAGTCGTTGATACCAATTACCGGTGCGCCAACTTTCATGGCCATATCCATTACCTTGCAAATTTTCTGTGCAAAGGTTTCTGATAATGATCCACCGAATACGGTAAAATCTTGTGAGAAAACGTAAACTACACGTCCGTCTATTGTTCCGTGACCGGTAACAACACCATCGCCCAAAAATTTGGTTTTTTCCAAACCGAAGTTTGTACAGCGGTGGGTAACAAACATGTCAAATTCTTCGAAACTTCCTTCATCAAGCAGAAGTTCGATTCTTTCGCGAGCAGTAAATTTGCCTTTTTTGTGCTGTGCTTCAATTCTTTTCAATCCGCCACCCAGCTTAGCTTCTGCTCTTAGGTCGATTAACTTTTTAATTTTATCCTGGTTGCTCATAAAATCGGTTATTAGAAGTGTGTTTTACTCTTTTCCACAAATTTCGGTTAATACACCCATGGTAGCTTTTGGATGAAGGAAACCAATGTTTAATCCTTCGGCCCCTTTGCGCGCTGTTTTGTCGATTAGCTGAACGCCTTTTTCTCCCAGTTCATTCAACGAATCGTTAACATTGTCAACAGCAAAAGCAAGGTGGTGTACGCCCTGACCTTTTTTCTCCAGGAATTTGCCAATTGGTCCGTCAGGACTGGTTGATTCCAATAACTCGATTTTAGTGTCGCCAACCTGAAAGAAGGCGGTTTTTACTTTTTGGTCTGCCACTTCTTCAACGGCATAGCATTTTAGACCCAGCATCTCTTCGTAGTATGGAATAGCTTCTTCTAAACTATTCACTGCGATCCCGATGTGTTCTATATGTGAAATGTTCATCTTGTAAATAATTGTATTCTTGAAAATAAGCAGATTTTGAACCAGTTAGTACAGTTTGTTCAGGCATTAATTGTTTCTATTTCTGCTTATTTAGAATGGTTATAAAATATTAATAGTCAAATTTTTAAACTCCAACAAAGTTATGCTTCTTACAATTCCCTATTCATGAAAAACCGAAAACCTGATTGTTTGGCATCACGATTTTAGAATTAGTTAATATTCGAACGAAATGATAGAATGGTTGATGATAATAGTCATAAAAAAAGCAGACCTTAAGTCTGCTTCTTTAAACATATGTCTTTTATTCACCCCTCACATAATGGTAATGTGGACCGAACCGTTCAAACGATGCTTTGTCTAAAGATTCCTGATGGTCAGGGTGAGCGATAGAAATCAGAAGTTTTGCTCTTTCCTGAAGTGTTTTACCATATAAGTTTACAGCACCATACTCAGTTACCACCCAATGCATGTTTGCACGAGTAGTTACAACGCCTGATCCTGAAAGTAAGGTTGGGCTAATTTTAGAAATACCTTTATTCGTTACCGATGGGAGTGCAATAATAGGTTTACCTTTTTTAGAGTGACCGGCACCACGGATAAAGTCGATTTGTCCTCCAACGCCTGAGTAGTGCGTGATACCAATTGAGTCGGCACAAACCTGACCGGTTAAGTCGATTGCCAGTGCTGAGTTAATTGCTGTTACCTTATCGTTCTTACGAATGTTTGCCACGTGGTTGGTGTGCGCAACGTCCATCATGGCAACACGTGGGTTGTCGTCAACAAAATCATAAAGAGCTTGTGAGCCCATCAGGAAAGATGCTACCATCTTACCCGGATCTGTTTTTTTCTTCTTACCGGTAATAACACCTTTTTCAACCAAAGGAAGAATTCCGTCGGCAAACATTTCGGTGTGTACTCCAAGGTCTTTGTGGTTACCCAATTGAGCCAATACTGCATTTGGAATACCTCCGATACCCATTTGTAAACAAGCACCATCTTCAACTAATTCGGCAACATTTTTTCCAATTTTAATGTCCATGTCCGTAAGTGGAGCAGGATCATGAACATACAATGGAATGTCGTCTTCAACGAAAATATCAATCTCATCAATATGCATCATTGCATCACCCCAAGCTCTCGGAACATTTGGGTTTACAGCTGCAATTACCGTATCTGCATTTTCAATAGCGGCGCGGGTTGCATCAACCGAGGTACCTAATGAAACGAAACCATGTTTGTCAGGAACTGACACCATAATCATGGCAACATTTACTTTTAAATAACCTCTGCGCATTAAACGCTGGGTTTCGCTCAGGAAAATTGGAATGTAGTCGGCGTAACCGGCCTGAGTTTGTTTTCTCAGGTTTCCGCCAACAAAAAATTGTTCAGAATGAAAGATTCCTTCGAATTCAGGATTGGCATATTCAACCTGACCTTCGACATGGATATGCTGAATAGTAACATTGTGGAACTCTTTGTTGCGACCTCTCTCAACCATTGGTTTAATTAAGGTGTGAGGAGTTACTGCAACACTACTTAAGTGGACTCTGTCTCCGGTTTTGATAACCTTTACGGCTTCTTCCGGCGATACGTACTTGATATTTTTCATGTTTTATCGGATTTTAAAATCGGCTAATAATTTCAGGTGCGCAAATATAGAAATATAATTCCCCCGACTATGATTCGAATATTATAATCTGAGGTTCGAATAGATTTGTAAAGTATTTGTTAATTGCGGGTTTCGTTACTTTTATTTGGACTAATGACAGATAAGGAATGATTGATTCGCTTCAATTTTTAAAAAACTGGTAGACCCAATTATTTCATGAAATTTGTTTGAGCAAACTGAAAGAACTATAAAGTGCCGGAAAGGACCATGAGAACTAAGAGAAAAACAGTTTGGCCTAAATTGTCTCATTTCCGAACTTAAGTATTACAAATATAATTGGTTTGTTCTTGGGTTATTTTGGTCTTTAGTTTTAAAAAATGTCATTTAACTGTGTCATTTATTGGAAATTATCTTAATTTAGTTGTCACCTTTACAATACATAATAGCGATGAACCATCTGCAACAAGAAAAGTTGATCCTGCTCAACATGTCCGATGATGAATTATTCAGGCAGTTTAGCAGTATCTTAATAACACACAATTATCGTGTACAACGAGCTGTGACGATTCAGGCAGCCATTCAAAAAGTTATTGAGTATTCTCCCGATCTGATTATTTGCAGTCATAATTTAATGGACTACACGGCTTATCAGGCTTACAATTTATTGCGAAAGACCACATCAAATTGTATCACTCCTTATGTTGTAATTGTTGAAAATTATGATTCGGAAGAAATACTGATGGGGCTGGAGCTGGGAATCGATAATTTTATTTTTAAGCCACTAGTTGAAAAGCGTATTGTTACAAAACTAAAATTGCTGTTCGAAAAAATAGATAGGCTAAAAGCAATTGAGCGCTCCACTTTCGAAAAGCTTTTTGTTACCTCGCCAATTGGAATGCTGATATGCGAAACTGGCAGAATTGAACGAGCCAATCCGGCTTTTTATCAGCTAATGGGTTTTGACAAAAGTTTGAGCCTTCCGGGATTAAAAGAAATTTTTGATTTTAGAGAATCTCATGAGCAGAAAAAACAATTTTGTATGTGTTTAAAAGGCCTTACACACGATTGTACAGTTTCGAATGTGCAGTTGAAAGGAGATAAGGAACATGTTGCAAATTTGTACATTTCCAACATTTCGAATTTTGTAGTTAACCGCTTGCTAATACAGGTAGAGGTTCAGTTAAATAATGCCGATTTGCCCTGTTCTGGCAAGAATAGGAATGTGTTAGAAGAAACTAAAAAGGAACAAATAACTGATTTTGTGTTAACCTCAAGAGAATATGATATTTTAAGAATATCGGGGAAAGGTACACCAATTAAACTAATTGCTTCTGAGTTGGGAATTTCGCAACGAACGGTGGAGAAACACCGCTCGAATATCATGAGAAAAACCAATTCGATGAATATTATTGAAGCCATTGGTAAGGTGTATGGCATAAATCAAAAACTGTATGATACGTAATATTGCGTACCCGACCTATTAGATGGAGGTATTTACGTATTGTGAAAAATCTTATCATTATTTACTTTTGAATCGTGATTAAATGATTAGCATCCCTAAGCGAAAGTTTAATTAAAACAAGTGCCGGATAACTAGAAGGTAATTTGTTGAATTTATACCCAGGAAGAATTATTGAAAATCGACCTCCGTTAAATCTATACCAGGTAAAATGTTACCATGCGGTATGGATTTTTGTAAAGAATATATCTAAAGGAAGTATCAGATAGTGGCAATTTTCTGACTTCAGATACAGATGAAATGTAATGGTCCTCGCGGCTATATTCCGGAGTTTACCATCAAAAATAAAGTATAAAGCTGCAGAAAACACGTATACACTAACTATTGATCGATCCTTTTGATTGTGGTAATTTTAGTTGTAGTGTTTTTGGTCTTTACCCACAAATAAAAAAGCTATGCTAAGGAAAATATTCTATATGATTTTGTTCGCCTGTTGTTTTACAAATGTTAAAGCACAGGATGACCTGGTTGAGCATTTACTGGAACTTATACAGGTTGGCATTATCGATAATGAAATGCTGTTGAATAGCAAAAGTAGCATTGGTCAGGTGGGCAATGTAAATACAATAGTTGTAAATCAGGAGCAAGTTGGTTTGTTAAACAATACCATATTTTCTCTTCAGCTTCAAACTGAAAATCAGGCAGGAATAACTCAGTATGGATCCGGACATTCAACACTTCTTATTCAGAATGGAGTAAACAACCAGGCAAATACATGGTCGATTGGCTCGCTTACGGCCACCGAAGTATATCAGAAAGGGAACAGGAATACCATTAATTCGTTTATCAATAACGAAGGAATACTTCCTAAATCGAATTTGCTTAACCAAATTGGAGACGACAATACCATGGAAATTGCCTTAATGGGTATTGGGGGCTCATGGACAGAGCATTTACCCAAAACCGTTGATGCAACACAAATAGGAATGGATAATAGCCTCGAGTTAATTCTTAATCATGCGATTATACCTGGTATAAAAGTTACCCAAACGGGCGGAATGAGTTTAATTCTCAAGCACAGCGATTTTTATTTCCCTGCACAATAATATGAAACTACTTCTTTCTATACTCCTGATACCTGTTTGTATTGGCGTTTGTAGTGCCCAAACCGATTCGATTAAGGCTTCAAAACAAATAAAAGAAGCTCCTGATGATTTAAAACAATTACTAAAGGAGATTACCGAAGAGAAAGCTAAAAAGGTAGGCAAAGATGCTGATTTAGAGATTGATGGGTTATTGTTCGATGAAACCAAAACCAAAAGCGGCCGGGATTTTTACGACTTATTTTATCGCGATTGGGAGGCTCCGGTAAATGTAAAAAACTATTCAATTTTTGTAAGTGAAAAACCTTATCGTTTAACTACAACTCAAATTCAGGTTAGAATAAACGAAACACTTGTTTTTCAATCTTTCCTGCAACCGCGGGGCGACATTGTCGAAACCCTTGCTCAGCAAGCCGTTGCACGCACACAGGTATACCTGCAAAACTATGAAGCTATTTTAAAACAACTGGAAGGTGCCGACCGCGCAGGCTCGGGTATCTTTTAACCAAAACTATATGTTATGAGAAAAAAAATATTAATTCTATTAGGTGTTTTTACAATGGGTGTCACTTGTTCTTATGCGCAGGATTTTGTTTATACTCCTAAAAATCCGGCTTTTGGCGGAAGTCCTTACAATTATAGTTGGCTGTTAAGTTCGACCCAGGCACAAGATACCTACGAGGCTCCTGCAGATGAAAGCAGCTCGTACAGCAGCTATTATAATTCCGATCCGGTAAATAATTTTACAGAAAGTCTTAATCGGCAAATACTTAGTCAATTGTCGAGGCAGATTGTGAGTCGTCAGTTTGGCGAAGATGCTTTAGATGAAGGAACATATGTTCTTGGTGATTATCAAATCGAAATTGGAAATGGCGGTACCGGTTTAAACATATCAATTGTTGATAATTCAACCGGCGCTACAACATCGGTAGAAGTACCTTATTTCTGAAGCAGATATGATTGAAATGTTAAAACTTCAAAGACTGATTTTCAGAACACTAAAGTTCTGCGTAGTTGCATCTGTAATTGCAGGCTGCAGTCCTTATTTCTATCAACCATTGGGAGAAGAACGGGAAGCACAGCTGGGCCCTGAAACTCCGGTGAAAAAGGAATTGCTCGATCTGCCTCAGCCAAAAGAGCCCATAGTGGTTGCTGTTTATAAATTCAGAGATCAGACCGGGCAGTACAAAGCATCTGAAGTTGGCGCCAACTGGTCGACAGCTGTTACCCAGGGAGCTACCAATATTCTTGTACGTGCATTGGAAGAATCGGGCTGGTTTGTACCCATTGAAAGAGAGAATATCAGCAATTTGCTGAATGAGCGAAAAATAATTCGGTCGAGCCGCGAGCAATACGAAGGTAATAATGGAGTATTGTTGCCTCCGCTTTTATTTGCAGGTGTTTTGCTCGAAGGAGGAATCGTTTCGTACGAAACAAATGTTTACACCGGCGGGGCTGGAGTTCGCTATTTTGGAACGGATGCATCGGCACAATACCGCGAAGACCGGGTGAGCATCTACTTACGCGCTGTTTCTACCAGTAATGGAAAAATTCTAAAAACGATATACACCACAAAATCCATTCTGTCGCAGGAAGTTTCGATGGGTGTTTTCCGGTATGTTAAATACAAGCGTTTGCTGGAAGCCGAAACCGGTTACACTTATAACGAACCAACCGAGCTGGCTGTTACCGAGGCTATTGAAAAAGCTGTTCATAGCCTCATAATCGAAGGTGTTTTGGATAATTTATGGAGTCTTGAAAATCAGGAAGAAATAAAGGACGAACAAATACAGAATTACAAGGCCGAAAAAGAGGACAGGGTAGATATTGACCATATGGGCCGGCCATTTGAACAGCATCTGAGAGGAAAAATGTTCATGTCCATATTGGGAACCGCGCAATTTTATGCCGGCGATTATTCTACGAGTTACATTCGTCCGGGAGCTACGTGGGAACTGGGATATGCATTGCATAAGAATTTCTTTCTTGAAACCGATGTTGGGTTTCAACGCATATTTATCGAAGATCTAATGACTTCAGAAGAATATTATGCCGACATAAGTCTGATGTATTTGCTTAATCCGAGAGGGAAATTCTCGCCTTTGTTTGGTGTGGGAGGGGGCACGTATTATGACTTTGATTCGAATGTTGGTTTGTCTGATGAGAGGTTGATCCCTTACATTTCTTATCGGGCAGGGGTAGAATATTTATTTGGCAACAGGTTGGCAGCAATTGGGAAAGTATATGTAAATCAACTATTCTCCGATAGCTATGATGGCGAAAAAAACGGACAGTTTAAAGACCATATTTGGGGTTTTAAACTGGGTTTGAAATATTATTTGGGTAAAAATTAAAACGAAATAAATGAGCAAAATAAATTGTATACTAATTCTTTTTATAGCAATGCTTTTGTTAGCATGCGAAGAAGAAAAATTGGACATTGACAGGTTCGGTACAATCCGTGGCCAGATACTTGATGGAGAAACTTACGATCCACTAAACGGAGTTCAGATAGTCACTAATCCGGCCAGCAGCTCAACAATTACAAATACCGATGGTGTATTTGAGTTTAATAAGGTTGCAGAAGGTGAACTTGCCGTTACTGCCCGGAAAAAGGATTATTTGAGCAGTACGGTAAGCGTAGCAGTATACGACAAGGAAACAACCGCCCTTACTTTCTTTCTTTTAAAAGATGAGAATGATATCGGCTGGGTAACCTTTTACGACCCCGTGCCTGGAAATGGGGCTGTTGATCAAAACACCTCCTTAACAATGCAATGGAAGGTCGATCAGGAAGATAGCGGCAAAGATCTGGAATATAACGTCTATTATTTTCAGGCAAATTCAACGACACAAAAAACGGCTGGAGAAAATCTTTCTGATAAGGAAGTAATTGTTTCCATGCTGGAGAATAATACAACCTACTACTGGTATGTTGTTGCTAAATACGAAGGAAACCAGGTGGCGAATAGCCCAACCTGGAGTTTTAGAACACAAAGTGATAATTAGCGTGCGATGTAATTGGTTTAAGGAAAGTGAAGGGCATTAGTAGTTCCCTTCATTTTTTTCCGGAATAATTACGCAATATTAGGGTGTTTTGTGTTGCTAATGAGTTAAATATAGAGAAATTACGTATTTTATTATCTTTTTGGTTTTTGTAATTTGCTATCAGATAAAAAATGAGGATTTAAAATGAAAACTACCCAAAGTAATCTGCTTCTGATTGGCGAATCGGAAGCATCAAGTAAAATGTTTATTGATGTACTGGCAAAAGAAAACTATCACGTCACATTTGTTAGTAATATCGAAATAGCTATTCAAAAGTTAATGAAAGAGCTCCCTGATTTAATTATCTGTTTCTACGATGTAAATGAATTAAATGGTTTCCAGGTTTACAATATTCTCGATAATGAGATATTAAAAAACGAAATTCCGTTTATTATAATCTTTAATCAATTTCGCAAAAATGAGTTTTTTGTTGCTGTTGAATTGGGTATTGATAGTTTTATTTTTCCACCATTCGATCAGGAACGTATATTAAACATTGTTCAAAAACAATTAATTAAGAATATGGAGCGAAAGGCTTATGGCGCCATAAAATTCGATTCAATTTGCCGGATGATTCCTTATGGTGTATTTGTTGCCGATGATAAGTGTATTACTCAAACCAACGAAACGTTTGATAAACTGGCAAACTTTGCCACCAAAAAAAACGGTAATTATTTGTTAAGCGAGGTTTTTGCTCTTAACACCGGTTATGAAGATGAATTAAAATTATCGCGATTTATGAATGGATTAACTAAGGATTGCCGCTTAAACAGAATTAGAATTCATGGACGGGAGAATGAGTATTTCAACCTCTATTTTTCGCTTGTAAAAAAACGTGGGTCTTCATCAAAAATTATAGGGGTTGTTATTCCGTTAAAAGATAAAGAGCAACTAGCTGAAGTGAATTACCTTAATACTAAAAACAGCGTAAAATATCTTGATCCAAATGTTATAACAGCTCGCGAACGGCAGGTACTACAATTGTCGGCAACCGGAGTGCCCATTAAACAAATTGCTGAGCGCCTGGGGATATCTGAACGAACCGTAGAAAAACATCGTTCGAACATTATTCAGAAGACTGATTGTGGCAATATTATGGAAGCCGTATTTATGTTTGGAAAGAACCATATGTTGAATGTTTAAGTGTTGACTGATAATTAAATAATACAATACTCGTTCACACAAAAAGAGGCAACTAATAAGCTGCCTCTTTTTTGTTTCAAGAATTGTCCTCCCCGCCAAAATAGTGTTAATATTGATTAACCGTTGCAACGTTTCCTGCCCCCGACTGATTGACGGTAGCGCTGGCGCCGAAAGCAGTTTGCCCTATATTGGCAATATTGCCTGTTCCAAACTGATCGATGTCCAATGTTCCGTTACCAATAGCAAATTCGGCACCCGACAAGCCCTGTACAACGTTTAATTCTCCTTCCTGATAAATGTCGGCCGAAGCAACAGATCCGTTTTGCTCGAGCGAAGCAACGTTGTTGTCGCCAATAACAAGCATTACAGCACTGGCGTTTTCACCATTCTGTACTGTTTTTAGGGTATTGCCATCGCCGGTAACAGTTTGGGTAGCAAAGTCATTATCTGCATATTGAATTACGCTAATATCGTTTAAATCACCTGTAATGGTTTGAGTCAGGTTTTCTCCATTGCCATACCAAACTCCGTGTTGTTCGCCGTATACAGTGTTTGAGCTTCCGCTTACCGTTTGTAAAGCATTGTTGTCGTCTCCCCAATCTTGATTAATAGTTAGTGTGTTGTTCGAACTTTCTGCACCCAAAACATTTTGTGTTGCATCACTATACCAGCTTTCAGCTGTCTGTGTGATTGATAAATTGTTTGAAGTACCTTCAACATATTGTGTGGCTGTATTTGGAGGAGTAGCTCCTCCTAATCCATTTTGTAATATACTGGCAGTGTTGTCTCCACTTGTACTAGTAAATGTTTGTGAAGCTGTGTTGTACGACCCGTAAGAGTTATTTAGTTGTTGAATTGTTGCATTATCATTGTGACCTTCCATTTTTTGTGTTGCCGAATTTTCCGAGCCACCTACTTGTTCAATTGTGGCGTTATTCATATCTCCTATCAGATCTTGGGTTGCAACATTCATATAACCAGACTGATCAACTGAAGCGTTGTTGTCGTCTCCTGTAAAGGTTTGAAAAGCATCGCCATAATTACCTGTCTGTTCAACATATCCTGTATTGTCGTTTCCAACAGTTACAGTCTGCTCTGACTGGTTGCCTTGACCGTTTTGAAAAGCAGTTAAAGTAGAAATTGCGGTGCTATTACCTGATGAAAATGTCTGGTGTGCTTCATTTGCTTCCCCGAATTGATCAATGTCAGCATAGTTTTCTTTGCTTAAATTCCCAAAAAACTGGGTGCCAGTATTAGAACTACCATTCTGGTAAATGTTGCCATCGGCATCAAGACTTTGCATTATCTGTGTTGCCTGGTTTAAATTTCCTTCCTGAAGAATTACACCCGTAGCAAAAGGTGTTTGGTCTCCGTCGTACGAAGAACCACCTGCCATTAAAGTTGTTTGTGTTGCAGTATTCTCATCTCCAACCTGAGTTGCTGTAAACTCAACCGATCCCTGGTCACCATCAGTAGATGATTGTTCAATAAGGTTTGAATTCCCAGTCTGCGAAGCTGTGAAAACCCGGGATACAAATCGGTCAAGAAAATCATTTCCATTGTTTTCCTGAGTTTGTCTGATGCTGTTGTCTTCTCCTTCCTGCGTAGCATCAGCCGATAAAATGCTTCCATCGGAGTCATCATCATCTGTAATGCTTTGGTTAATAGTAACGCTGTTTGCCACTCCTCCAGGTGTATTTGTTTGATTAACTGTAGCACTTATAGTGTTAACATTGTTAACGTTTAAAACACTGCTTTGTGTAACCGTAGCTGTGTTTGTTCCGGTTTGTGTAACGGCTGCCTGCACAGAAGTGCCGCTTTCGTTGGTTTGGTCGACTACTGCGTTTTGAGCAAACGTTAAGCCTGCTAACGCCATAAAGACAAATAAAAATCCTAATTTTTTCATAATTTAAAATTTTAGTTGTTAATAATGTGGATTTATAAAGAGTATGTTGTTTGCCATGTTTGACAGGTATAGCGGTTATTTTCTTTCAGTTGCTAACTCAAAAGTATTTCAGTTTCAACCAAAAAAAAATACGTGAAATAGGAAGGTTGTTTTGAGGTGTGGATAATGCTTAACTTGGTTATGATGATGAATATCGTGTTGGTTAAGTTGTTGATAATCAGTTGATAGTGGTTTTAGTGTTTTGTGTGAGTTGCAAATTTTTAATAGAAGTAGTTCAGATTGTTCCCTTAAATGTTTGCTTATCTCTTTTCAGGCTAGTAAAACCGCGTATTCTGTATTGTTTGCTTAAAATGCTTATTGCCTTGCTTATTTTAACCACTTAATTTTGCAATACAGTACTAACGAAGTAATTAAGATACCCTTATTTTTTATTAAACCTTGAAATTAAAGATCGAATAAAGCCACCATTAAATCCGGTATCACAACTGACGTGAAAATTTTCTCTGACAACATTCGATTTTTAATTCGTTAAGAAAGATCCGTTTTCGGATCTTTCTTTTTTATCTTTCTACTGTTTTTTCTACTTTTAAGCACAAAATCATTAAACAAGTAGATCATGTTGAAAGAAAAAGTACTAAATGCGTTAAATGAGCAGATAAACGCAGAACAATATTCATCATTATTATACCTCTCAATGTCAGCCTATTTTAACGATAAAGGGCTGCCGGGATTTGCCAACTGGATGTATGTACAGTACCAGGAAGAGCTGACGCATGCCAATAAGTTTTTCAATTACGTTGTAGAGCGTGGAGGTAAAGTGGAGTTAAAAGCCATTGACCAAATGCCAACAACATGGGAAGGTGTTATCGATGTGTTTGAGAAAACACTGGAACATGAGCAGCTGGTTACCAGTTTAATTGACAAGTTGGTTGATGTTGCCGTTGATGAAAGAGACCATGCAACACAAAGTTTCTTACGCTGGTTTGTTGATGAGCAGGTTGAAGAAGAAGCAAACGTTACAGAAATTCTTGACACCTTAAAACTTATCAACGGACAGGGTAACGGTATTTTTATGCTGGATCGCGAAATGCGTAATCGTACCTTTGTTGATACTACTGCTGCAGCTCAATAAAATTAGGATCAAAATATAGAATTAAAAGGCTGCGGGAAGTGCAGCCTTTTTTATTTTTACACCATGGAACCCAGAGAACAAATATATACCAGATACGACCACTTAAAGGAGTTTTGCCAGTTAACGTGGGACGATGCATCGTTTCTGAAACTTGAGAATGCTTTTGAGTTCGCCCAAAATGTTCTTGGTGAAACCCGCTTTTCGCACGACGAAGTGATTTTAAGCCATTCGCTTGAAGTGGCCTCTATAATTGCTATGGAAATTGGTCTCGAGCCCGACTCGGTAATTACAGGCCTCTTACACAACGTTATGTACGCCGGGTTAAAGGAAAAAGTAACTCAGGAAGAAATTGGTGAAAAGTTTGGTGCGCATATTAGTTCTATTCTGGAGGGCATGGCAAAGATCAATGCCTTGGGAACCGATACCATTGATCTGCACTCGGAAAACTACCGAAAACTAATGCTGGCACTGGCCGGCGATGTACGTGTTATATTGGTAAAAATTGCCGACCGCCTGCAGGTAATGCGTAACCTTGAAGTATACAGCAGGGACAATCAACTTAAACTGGCCAACGAAACACAGTATTTATACGCCCCTTTAGCACACCGGCTTGGTTTGTACAATATAAACTCCGAGATGCAGGACATTTGCCTGAAAATTCAAAAGCCGGATGAGTACTATTACGTAGTAAACCGCTTAAAAGAAACGGAACGCGAGCGAGCCAACTTTGTAGCCGAATTTGTAAAACCCATTGAGAAAAAGTTGCAGCAGCGTGGATTGAAGTTTTCGATGAAAGCGCGCACAAAGTCTATTTCGTCGATAAATACCAAAATGCGTAAAAAGAATGTTTCGTTCGACGAGGTGATGGACCTGTTTGCTATTCGTGTAATTCTTGACTCGGAACCGGAAAATGAAAAGGCCGATTGCTGGACCGCTTATTCGTTTGTTACCGAGGAGTATCAGACCAACCCAAACCGCTTGCGCGATTGGATAACCATTCCAAAATCAAACGGATACGAGTCGCTGCATACAACGGTAATGGGGCCGCATAAAAAATGGGTAGAAATACAAATCAGAACCAAAAGAATGGACGAGGTTGCCGAAAAAGGTTTGGCAGCTCACTGGAAATACAAAGGTGGCAAGGAATCGAATTTTGACTCATGGTTGGCCGGAATTCGTGAAATTCTTGAAAATCCGGGATTAAATGCGGTTGATTTTATCGATCATTTTAACACAGATATTTACAGCGACGAGATATTTGTTTTCACGCCAAAAGGCGACCTCAAAAAAATGCCATCGGGTGCTACAGTACTGGATTTTGCTTACGAAATTCATTCGCGAATTGGCGATACCTGTGTTGGCGGAAAAATAAATGGTAAAAAAGTTACTTTAAAACATAAGCTAAAAAACGGCGATCAAATTGAAATTGACACGTCAAATAACCAGAAACCAAAGTTAGACTGGTTGGATTTTGTGGTTACGTCAAAAGCGAGAAATCGGGTTAAGACGAGTTTAAACGAAGATCGTAATCGCCAGGCGAGTGATGGTCGCGAAATGTTGTTGCGCAAGTTTAAAAACTGGAAACTGGATTTAAACGACGATGCAATACGTAAAATTCTAAAACATTTTGGTTTTAAACTGGCAGTTGATTTTTACTATGAAGTAGCCAATGGTAAAATCGATACGCTTGAAGTAAAATCGCTGTTTATTGAAAAAGAAGAGGAAGCAGACACGGCGAAAAAAACAATTGAAGAACTGTTGCCCACCAGCGAAGCGAAAAATCTCACGTATGATGGAGGCGAAGATTTTCTGATCATCGACAACAACCTGAAAAACGTAAATTACAAGCTGGCAAAATGCTGTAATCCGGTTTTTGGCGACCGAATATTTGGGTTTGTTACCATAAATGATGGTATAAAAATTCACCGTGCCACTTGCCCGAATGCGCCTCAAATGAAAGAGCGTTTTCCTTACCGAATTATAAAAACCGTTTGGAAAGACAATACCAGCAACAGTTCATTTTTAACATCATTGCATATATCCGGAACGGATGAAGTTGGCATCATTTCAGAGATTACGCACATTATTGCAAAAGATGTAGGCACACAAATGCGCTCGATAAATATTTCTAGCGATAAAGGCAATTTCGAAGGAATATTGCAGATTTCGGTTTATAATCTCGATCACCTCGAATTTCTTATTCATAAACTTAAAAAGGTAAAAGGTGTTATTTCAGTAAGTAGGGGAGAGAAATAGAAATGGAGAACGCAAAGATTGAAAACAGCCTGAAAGTAATTGAAGATTTGTTAAAAACCGAAAAAGCAGAAGAGGCGAAAAATCGTTTTGAAGAGCTTGAAGAACAAAATACCGTACGATATTTTCTGCTGAAAGGAAAAATTGAACAAAAATATCAGAACTGGGGCAAAGCCATAAATGCTTTTAACCGTGTGTTGGATATTGACCCCGCGAACACTGAGGCGGCAAATAATCTTCACCTGATTAAAAATATATTGAACTTTTGGAATCCGGATCTGCTCAACCCGTAAGTCGTTAAAAAATAATACCATTTATAAATGGTACTGTTTTTGTTTTTGCTGGAATGTGTAAAATGAGTTGGGAATCTTAATTGCTGTATTTTAGGTTTTTAATTCAGAATTACTATTTTTGGGGCTCATCGACGAAATTTAGAGAAAAATTAAACTGAATTATAAAATATCAAAAAGTAGTTGAAAAATGAAAAGAGTAGTATTATTAATGGTGATGGTGTTTATTTCAGTAATGACATTTGCCCAGGACGCCAGTGAATTAATGACGCAGGCAAATGCCGCTGTTGAAAGCAAGGATTTTGAAAAGGCTATTAAATTATTTGAATCTGTATTAGCCGTTCCTGATCATGGACAGAATGTAGAAAATATTAACGCAGTACTTGGTCAGTTGCGCCCGGCTGTTGCAAAAAGTAAAGCATCGGATGCAGTTGATAGCAAAGAGTACGATAAAGCAATTGAGCTTTATAAAGCTGCTATTGCCGATTATCCAAGTGAGGGAATTGAAGAGCAAGCAGGTAAAATTTTCTATAACGAAGGAATTAAAAGCTATAAAAGCGAAGACTTTGTGGCTGCCGCAAATTGTTTTGCGATTTCACAAAACGATTTTAATTACGACAAAGCCGAAAAATATAAAAGTGCTTCGTTGAAAAAAGCTGCTGAAGCTTTGGTTGCTGAAGGAAAATCGTCTGTTGAAGGAGTAGCGGTTAGCGAGGCAAATAAAGCCGAACTGGTTGAAAACATTGCCAAGGTTTATTTCTCTCAAGGCTATGACAAGTACCAGGAGGGAGCTGCAACTATTAAAAGTGCAACCGAAAGTGTTAACTCAGGAAGTATCACAACTTTGGATGATGAATACAAAAATGCAGTAGCAGCAGGTAAGAAAAGCTTTGAACAAGCTATTCCGTTCTTGAAAAAAGCTTTAGAGCTTGATCCTAATAATGCAAATGCTAAAAAAGTATTGGCAGCATGTGAGCAAAGTTTATAAGAGATTTTTTAGATAAAAAGTGAAAGGTTCGGGGTTAATTCCGGACCTTTTGTTTTTATACGGCTTTTTGATTCGAAAACTATTGTTCATTAAGTTTCTCCAGAGAATTAACCGGAGTGAATTAATCATAAAATACGCTGTTATTCATCGGTTTTCAGAAAAATTAATATTGCTTCAATATTCTTGTCAAGCTGTCGAAAAATAGCATATATTTGCAGGCGATTGAGCAGAAAACTCGTTTTTTCCTGAGTATTAACACTGTATTGTTAATTGTTTTTGCAAAAATTAGGGTAACTGCTTGATTATTTTCTAAAAAAGTATTTTCTTTGCACTCCGTTTTTAGTAATGTGTTTATTTTGAACATCAAGAAATTAAAAAGAAATGTCACGAGTTTGTCAAATAACAGGTAAAAGAGCAATGGTGGGTAACAATGTTTCTCACTCTAAGAGAAGAACTAAAAGAAAGTTCGATGTAAACCTGTTTAAAAAGAAATTTTATATGCCCCACGAAGATCGTTGGGTGCAACTAACAGTATCTGCTGCCGGTATGCGTACCATTAATAAAAAAGGCATTAAATCTGCTTTAGCCGAGGCACAGGAAAAAGGTTTTATTGATAAATTTTAAAAGATCTTAAGCAATGGCAAAAAAAGGTAACAGAGTGCAGGTGATATTAGAATGCACAGAGCATAAAGATAGTGGTGTGCCAGGTACTTCAAGGTATATTACTACAAAGAACAGAAAGAATACTCCGGATCGTATGGAATTGAAAAAATACAATCCTATTCTTAAGAAAGTAACAGTACATAAAGAAATTAAATAAATAAGACATGGCAAAGAAAGCAGTAGCATCACTACAGAAAGGTGCCGGTAAAGGTTATGCGAAAGTAATCAAAATGATTAAGTCGGAGAAAACCGGAGCATACGCTTTTAAAGAAGAAATGGTGCCAAACGACGACGTTAAAACTTATTTTAAAAAATAAGAAAATATAATGTATAACAGGAAAAGCTTTCATGTAAGATGAAAGCTTTTTTTGTTTATATGAACGATTTGGTATTTTTTGTACCACAAATTTACTGTAACCAAATTTTGTACTATTTTAGGACCTGCAAATCATTTTTATATGGCCATATTCGGAAGTTTTAGCAGAAAAAAGAAAGAGAGTCTTGACGAGGGCTTGTCGAAAACAAAAGAAAGTGTTTTTAAGAAACTGAGTCGTGCGGTTGTTGGAAAATCGAAAGTTGACGACGAAGTTCTGGATAATCTGGAAGAGGTACTTATTACATCAGACGTAGGAGTTGATACAACGCTTAAAATCATTGAACGTATTGAAGAGCGTGTTTCCCGTGATAAATACATGGGTGTTAGCGAGCTGAATACCATTCTTAAAGATGAGATATCTGATTTATTAGAGGAAAATAATACCACCGATGTTTCAGACTTTGATCTTCCTAAAAAAGACGTGCCTTATGTAATTATGGTTGTTGGTGTTAACGGTGTAGGAAAAACCACTACCATTGGTAAATTAGCATACAATTTTAAACAAGCCGGAAAATCGGTTGTATTGGGAGCTGCAGATACGTTTAGGGCGGCTGCAATTGAGCAATTGGAAGTTTGGGCCAAAAGGGTAGATGTTCCTATTGTAAAACAAAAAATGGGCTCGGACCCTGCATCGGTAGCTTACGATACTTTGGCATCGGCAAAAGCCAGCAACGCCGATGTGGTAATTATTGATACTGCCGGCCGACTGCACAATAAAGTTGGTTTAATGAACGAGCTGAGTAAGATTAAAAAAGTTATGCAGAAGATTGTTCCCGACGCTCCGGATGAAGTTTTACTTGTTTTGGATGGATCTACCGGGCAAAACGCATTCGAGCAGGCAAAACAGTTTACAAAAGCCACCGAAGTAACGGCACTGGCATTAACCAAGCTCGACGGAACTGCTAAAGGCGGTGTGGTGATTGGCATTTCCGATCAGTTTAAAATTCCGGTAAAATACATTGGTATTGGCGAGAAAATGGAGCATCTGCAAATTTTCCGTCGTCGCGAGTTTGTCGATTCGCTGTTTTCGTAATACGCTATTGTTGTTATGGCCGAACTGAATAAGGTTGAAATAAGAGTTCAAATCACTTCCGAAATTGAAAAAACGGAAAAACTTATTCAGGAATATACCGAGCTTACGAAACCAATTGAGCCGGAGAATGCAATTGGCCGAATATCCAGAATGGATGCCATAAACAACAAGAGTGTTACCGAAGCCACTTTGCGTAAGGCAAAAGAAAAGCTGGAGAAATTAAAATTTGCATTAACGAAAGTTAATGACGATGATTTTGGCCGCTGTATAAAATGTAAAAAGCCAATTCCTTTGGGGCGCATTCTTATTATGCCGCAAGCACGCACCTGCGTAAATTGTTCTCAATAATTCTGCTATTCAAATCAGGCCGGTTGTTTAAGATTTGACAAAATCTTTTTTAGCTGATTTTTATTAATAGGCTTAACAATAAAATTATTACATCCTGCGGCAATTGCCTCTTTTTTGTAGTTATCCTGGGCATAAGCCGTTTGCGCAATAATGTACACATCTTTGTTAAATGCTCTTATTCGCTTGGTGGCTTCAAAACCATTTATCTTAGGCAGTTTTATATCCATTAGAACAACATCGGTATCCGGATTTTTCCACACCAATTCAATAACATCGGCCCCGTTTTTAACACGTTTTATATTGCCAGGTACATCGGAAAGGATATGACATAAAAAGTTGTAGGATATTTCATCATCCTCGGCTATAATAATATTTAGTTCGCCATTCCTGTTGTAATCAATGTGCTCAGCAGGTGTTTCTGTTTCCACCAATTCCGCAGGCGTACTAACCGCTTTTAAATTTGGTAAAACAAAGGTAAACGAGGTGCCTTTTCCCGGTGTTGATGAAACGCTGATCTCGCCATTCAACAATTTTATATAGCCGCGTGTAATTGAAAGCCCCAGCCCCGATCCTTCGTATCCGCTGGAGTGCGAATGGTTGGCCTGAACAAAATAATCGAAGATGGCTTTTTGCTTTTCGGGAGGAATTCCAATTCCGGTATCGTATACCGTAACCTTTAATTCTGTATCGCTAAGCGAGTAATGAATTTTTACATATCCTTTTTTGGTGAATTTAATGGCATTTTTAATGAGGTTGGTTAAAATGGAAGTTAGCTTGTATTTATCGCTGTAAAAGTTCTGCGATGCTACTGCAGTCTCGGGTTCAATAATCAAATCAATTCCTTTTTCATTTGCTTCCACCTTAAAAAAGTCATTTAGTTCAGATATGATTTTTACAATGTCTATCTTTTTTATCTGTACCTCTTCGTTTTCCGATTCGATTTTTGAAATATCAATGATGTTGTTAATGGTATTCAGCATTCTGTCGCCACTTTGCTGAATAATGTTTATAAACTGAAGTTCTTCTTCTTTTGAGTAGACCTGTGTTTTTAAAAGTTCAGCAAACCCCAGTATCCCATTCATCGGGGTTCGTATTTCGTGGCTCATATTGGCTAAAAAAGCCGACTTCATTTTGTCGCTCTCCTCTGCCTTGTTTTTTTGACGCGACAGTTCTTTCATTATTTCGGAGTTCAGGTCGAGTTGATGCTGAAGATCTTGTGTTTTACTCCGAACCCTTTCCTGAAGTATTCGATTGATTACAACTAGCAGCAAAATTACAATGCCAACAATCGTACTAATTAAAATAATGTAGCGCCAATAGTCGCGTAAACCATTCGATTCTTTGTCGTACTCGGCAAGCCATTTGTCGTAAATACGCTGGTATTCGCCGTTTGAAAGTAAAACCTCGGTTGCATTATTTATAATTGCTGCCAGTTCAACAGATTTTGGAGAAAGCATAAAACCCATGTTTCGCTCCAATATGCGGTGGTTGGTGCTTTTTATGTATTCTTTTTGCAGCTCTGCTACATGGTACATTCCTCCAATTCGTTGAGCAATTGCGCAGGTTACATGCTCGTCTTCCAATAATTCAATCAATTGATCGTAGTCAGTAGCATAAACAAATTTTGCCGCCGGATTTATACTTAATACGTAGCGTACCAGCACATCATTATTCCACAGAGCAACAACAGGTTCTTTTACGGTACGTAATAGTTCGGGTGTTATATTTTTCTGATAATTGTTGTTGTAAAAAAAGCAGTGCGAAGTATTGATGACCGAACGTGTATAAAGGTGCTGATTGTCGGGGTAACCGGGATAGTGAGCTCCGGCAATACCGTCAATCTGGCCTTCTTCCAGCATTTCATTAATTGTTTGCCAGTCTGCTCCCGAAATTTCAATCTGGTTATTATAAAGCTTGTTTATGGCTTTTGCCAGATCTATATTAAAACCTACAAGATTACCATTTTTATCAGTGTAGTTAAACGGAGGGTAATCATTACTGGCTTTAATTTTATATTGAGCATTTAGGTAATAGCAATTAGTAAGTACTATTACGCAAATTAAAAGAATTCGCATACCGGGTTCTTTTGAAACAAATCTAAATAGTTTTTTTGAAATTAAAATCCTGTTAAATTTAAGGATATTCTTGAATTAAGAAAATTAAGGAAACAAAATGAATATAAACAGTCAGGATTATATTTTGCAAGAAGTTGAAGAAAGATTGTTGGAAGTATTTGGCGAAACAGTAAAAGTGTTGTCTGCCAGTGCTTTGTCCGGAGGATGTATAAATCATGCTTCGAAAATTGATACGAATTGTGGTCGTTTTTTTCTGAAATGGAATTCGGATTGCGAAAGCGATATTTTTACCCGGGAAGCAGAGAGTTTAAAGGAGCTAAGCAAGGCATCGGACGGGACAGTTTGTATTCCAAAAGTATTGTATGCAAAAGAACTCGATGAAACGCCCGCCTTTCTGGTAATGGAATACCTGGAGCCTGGCGGTACCGATCACTCGGAACGCCTGGGAAGAGGGTTGGCACGTATTCATAAATACCGGCAAGATAAATTTGGATTCTATTCCGATAACTATTGCGGGGCAACCACTCAGAATAATAACTGGGGAGACAGATGGGTGTCGTTTTACCGCAACAGGAGATTATCGTTTTTAATCACCATGATTCGGGAAAGCAGAGGGCTTGACAGTTCTTATTTGCGCCTGTTCGAAAAGTTGCTCGATCGCCTGGAATTGTTAATCCCGAATGAAGAAAAAGCTTCGTTGATTCATGGCGATTTGTGGTCGGGTAATTACATGTTAACAGCAAATGGTCCGGCGTTGATCGATCCGGCAGCCAGCTATTCGCACCGCGAAATGGAATTTGGAATCGTTACCATGTTTGGTGGTTTCTCTTCGCGTTTTTTTGATGCCTACAACGAAGAATTTCCACTAGATTCAGGATGGCGTGAAAGAAATCAACTGTATCAGTTGTATCATGTGCTCAATCATTATTATTTATTTGGAGGTGGATATTTGCAACAGGCCATAGCTATAGCCAAACGATATTTATAAATTTCTTTCCGGCAATTACTTGTATTTGTACGTTTTGTTTTTGTAACTTATAGTTATAATCCAAAAGGCTACAGCAATGAAAGATGAAGTTTTTGAGATACCGTACAGGGCAGAGCTGTGTTACATGAAGAACAAGGGGTTGATATTGCCGGAGGAGGTGCCTTATATTGGTATGGGGGCTTCGCATATTGCAACAAAGGCTTTTCGTTTTATGGGAATAGACTTTTTCCCGGAGAAAGCTGCAGAGTATTTTAATTACCTTTTAAAGTATAAAGAGCCTGATAAAGGTGTACTAATTTCACAATCGGGACAAAGTTCCGAAACAATTTGGTGTGCCGATTATTTTAAGTCGTTTACAGCAATAGTGAACGACGAGAACAGTCCCTTGGTAAATCATCCGAACTGCACGAAAAAGGTACTGTTGTATTCCGGAGTAGAAGATCATATTGCAACAAAAACATATATTAATACTCTACTGGTATTGTACCTCGGGTTTGGTTTTGACCCGGTTGAAGCGGTTAATGCTCTAAAAAAACATCAGACAGAATTTGAAACACTGGGTGCCGAAATTGGCTCGAGAATATATTTAAAAACTCAACGAAAAAAACGCTGTTGTTTGTATATTCTTGGTAACGGGCCAAATGTTGCTACCGCTAATATTGCGGCACTGGTACTCGGTCAGGTTACGCGAATGCCGGTTTTAAGCATGTCGGTTTCGCAATACGAACACGGATTTATTGAAACAGCGAAAGACTCGCTGGTAATTGCTGTAAACCACGAGGGACGCGAACATAACCGCACCAAAAGGCTGCTAAAAAAAGTAAATGTTGCAGGAGCAGAAACTTACGAATTGTCGAATAAATATGTGGAAAGCATTTTTAGTCCTGTAACTTTGCCTATACCATTCTTTTTTGCTGCTGAATATTTGTCACAAAAATTAAAAGTAAAAACACTCTTCCAGGTGGGCGATAAAGTGGTAAGTAAAGTTACCATCGATAAAAATTATGAGTAAAGCCATTGTTGGCACTTTGCTTATTGATTAAATTAGCCCCAAAACCAAATTCCGATTTTAATGATCGCACAAAAGGCCAAGGAAATTACCCCGTTTATTGTAATGGAGGTGCTTGAAAAAGCTGCCGAGATGGAGCAGCGGGGGATTAATGTAATCCACCTGGAAGTAGGAGAACCCGATTTTAATGTTCCAAAATGTGTGTCGGTAGCCGAACAAAAGGCCTTTGATGAAGGCCGGACGCATTATACGCACAGTCTTGGCGACCCTGAGCTGCGAAAACAAATTGCCGAAAAGTACAAAGAGGAATACAGTGTTACCGTTTCGCCCGGGCAGATTATTGTAACATCGGGAAGTTCGCCTGCCATTTTGCTAACGCTTGGTGTTTTGTGCGATGCCGGCGATGAAGTTATCATCTCCGACCCGGGGTACGCCTGTTACGAGAATTTTATCCGGTTTATTGGCGCAAAAGCAATTAAAGTGCCGGTTTACGAGGAGGATGGTTTTCAGTATCGGTACGAGGAAATAAAAAAGCGCATTACCAACAGAACCCGTGCAATAATGATAAACAGCCCCATGAATCCTACCGGAAACCTTTTGTCGGTTGAGTTGATGAAAGATTTGGTAACATTTGATATCCCAATTATTTCCGATGAAATCTACCACGGTTTGGTTTACGAAGATCGCGCCCATTCCATTTTGGAAGTAACAGACAAAGCCTTTGTATTAAACGGATTTTCAAAACGTTATGCAATGACTGGTCTTCGTTTAGGGTACGTAATTGCCCCACAAGAATATGTACGGTGTATGCAGAAAATGCAGCAGAACTTATTTATCTGTGCCGGTTCAACCACACAGCGTGCCGGCATTGAAGCTTTAAAAAATGCAGGTTCAGAAGTCGAAGAAATGCGCTTAACCTACGATAAAAGGCGCCGGTATATAATTGAACGATTAACCGGCCTGGGTTTCGATATAAAAGTGAAGCCCACAGGAGCTTTTTATGTAATGGTAAATGCCAAACATCTTTCAACCGACAGTTACAAATTGGCTTTTGATATCTTGGAAAAAGCGCATGTTGGTGTAACTCCCGGAATTGATTTTGGCGAGAATGGAGAAGGTTTCCTGCGTTTTTCGTATGCTAACTCCATCGAGAATATCGAAGAAGGCATGAATCGTTTGCAGAACTACCTGACTAAATATCACAATTTACCTATGGATTAAAGCGATCGAAATGAACGATTTCATCAATCGGTTTGCGCTTTTTATCAGGCCTTTTGTTGTTCGGATAACCCACAGGAATCATGGCAACAGGTTCGATATTGGCAGGAAGTTGTAAAAGTCCTGAACATGCTTTTACATCAAAATTACACACCCAGCAGGTTCCCAAACCCAATTCTGTAGCTTTTAATGTAATGTGGTCGATGGCAATTGCCAGGTCGATGTCGGCCGAATCTTTGCCGTCCGAAGCCCGTTTCCACGATTGTGAATGATCGGCACAAGCTACAACGATTACCGGGGCTGAGCGAAACCAGCTGCGGTCGTAACAATTATATAGTTGAGTCAGGATTTCTTTGTTTTGCACAACAATAAAATGCCAGGGCTGAAAATTAACCGCCGACGGAGCCAACCTGCCGGCTTCCAGAATTTCTAATAGTAATTCCTTTTCTACTTTGGCAGCTTTATAATCTCTAACTGAATAACGGTTTTTTATAATATCTGACAAATTCATAGGCCATTAATTGTTTGTTATTAACTGTTTGCCAATTTACGGATTTTATTATTTCTACCGTTTGGCGGGTGTTTCGAAGGGATTTTTGTTAAAATATGTGCTTTTAGTTCGTAAAGATAAACTTTTTCAATTTTTAAAAGTGTAAGCAAAAATATGGTTTTCTGTCAATTATTTATTCGTTTTTCAAATTTTGAAGATCAGAGTGTAAGGGAAATATGACTTGCGCTTAAAGTCTTTTATTTTCAACGTTTTAATCGTTTTTGATATGTGTTTTAGAGCATTAGTTTTTCTTGTTGCAGCATTAAAAAATATACGTCATTTGCACGAAAATTAAACAATAACAAAGTTTAGAGTTGAACCTTAAATTTTAATGTCATGAGAAAAGTAAATTTTATAATCGCAATTGTTACATTTATTACAATGGCCACTTCTGTTGCCAATGCCACCGGAATACGTACCGAATTTAATGAATTTGAATTTACCCTTGTTGATGATTTGTACATGGGCAAAAAGGTTGATGCAATTTGGACCTTGAGCTATGACAAATCAGAAAAGCCTGTTACAGTTGTTAAAAGAAACACAATTGAAGGAACTGAGTACGTGATAAGCGCAGAGTTCTTTTCTGTTCGTTACGTAGCTTCTGCATCGGGTTTTGGAGCAAAACAGGTTCGGAAATCATGGTGTAATGTAGATAGCAAAATTAACCATGCGGTTATCAATCAGGCCGAATTGAAAAAACAGGAGATTATTTCGCCAAACAAGGTGGATGATAAAATGGCTTTAGGATTGATTGCAAGCTACCTGCCCGACCTGTTAAATGATGGATATACGCACTTACTCAATTAATCGCAATAATAGAATAAAAGCAATTTTAATTCGAAGCCATCCGTCAGTTGACGGATGGCTTTTTTAGTTTTTGTTGTTTTAGTGGAAATAAAACTAAAAAAAGCACAAAATTTTCGTCGATAAATTCTGTCGTTGGCCGACAGAAAAAAATTGCCGTTAGAATAGGGGTAATCACTAATCTTAAGAAGAGATTTGAAAATAAAACACAAGGGTGTCTTTATATTTTAAAATGAAAGTAAAAAGGAGCAATAAATGTCAAATCGTAAAAAGCAACCTTTTTCTGCAAACGGAATCTGTTTTGCAGCAAGGCTTTTGGGTGTCACCAAAATGTAATTCGTGCGTCTCTTCAATACAAATAATTACGAAAACAATTACAGTCAGAAAACAAAAATTTAGAGTCATGAAAAAAGTAAATTTATTATCCGTATTGGTTTTAGCATTCTTGTTCGTATCAGTTAGTGCATCAGCAACTGGAGTACGTACTCAGTTTAAATCGTTCGAAATTGAAGAAGTCGATAATCTTTACATGGGAAAATCGGTAAAAGCACTTTGGACAGTAAGTTACAGCTCAGAAGAAGAGCCTGTTACAGTTGTAAAACGTAAAACGCTTGAAGGTGTTGAGTATGTAGTACATTCAAAACATTTCCAGGTGAGCTACGCTGCAACCAGCGAAGGATTTGGTGCTAAAGAAACCCGTAAAGCCTGGAGCGATGTGCCAAAAAGAATTTCAAGAGCTGTTATTAGCCAGGAAGAAATGGAGCGCCAACGTATTATCACGCCTAATAAAGTTGATGATGAAACTGCGCTGGGTTTAATTGCAAGTTATTTGCCCGACCTGATTAATGATGGTTACACTCACCTTTTGAATTAAACAGCAAATTTTATTTCATAGAAAGCAATTTTAAAGGAACCGCGAGCGATCGCGGTTTTTTTTTATATGCAGCCGCAAACAAAACCGTCGGCCAAACTGTCGAACGCCTCTTTTTCGGCCTTTTTCTCAGCATCAGTTGCTTTGCATTCCACACAAACCGGCAAATTAACGGTAGTATTCAATTCCGAATTCTCAGAACTAACCGCTTGCTTACAAACAAAACAGGTATTTTTTAAATCTCCCATCCGAAATATTTGCGTCAAAAGTATTAAAATTGGTCGATTACCAGATGATCGCTTTTTTAAAAGTTGAATAAAGTTATGCGCATATGGCAGTTGTATTGGCAGATAATGGTGCAGAAAACTGTTAATGTGTCTGATAACAGACAGCCAAACTATTTGGCATAATTATTAGTAATAAGTAAAACGATTGTTTTTTTAGCCTGTACAATTAATTACATTTGCACAGGTTTTATATAATTTAAATATAAGTTGCACAGATGGCATTTGTAAATAAGATCCTGGGAAAATTGCTGGGAAACAAATCGGAGCGGGATATTAAAGAAATAACTCCTATCATCAATAAAATAAAAGAGGAATACGAAAGAATCTCCAAATTATCGCATGATGATCTTAGGGCTGAATCGGCGAAATTAAAACAAATTATTGCCGACCGAATTAAACCCGAAGAGGACGAAATAGCTGCGTTAAAAGTAGAAGTTGAAGAAGTTGAAATTCAGGAAAGCGAAAAGATATACGAACGTATTGACAAGCTGGAAGAAAAAATAGATGAGAAAATAGAAGAAGTTCTCAACGAAATTCTACCCACTGCTTTTGCTGTAATTAAAGATACGGCACGACGTTTTTCCGAAAATGAAACCATTGAAGTTTCAGCCAGCGATTTCGACCGCGATCTTTCGGCAACTCGCGACAGCATTAAAATTTCCGGAGAAAAAGCCATTTGGGAGAACAGTTGGTTGGCCGGAGGAAACAGGGTAACCTGGAACATGGTTCATTACGATGTGCAGTTGATTGGTGGTGTGGTACTTCACAGGGGTAACATTGCCGAGATGGCAACCGGTGAAGGAAAAACACTGGTAGCAACATTGCCGGTGTTTTTGAATGCACTTACCGGAAAAGGAGTGCACATTGTAACGGTTAACGATTACCTGTCGAAACGTGATGCCGAGTGGATGGGGCCGATGTACGAGTTCCACGGATTATCGGTTGATTGTATCGATAAACACCAGCCAAACTCTGAAGCCCGAAGAAAAGCATATAACTCGGATATTACATTCGGAACCAACAACGAATTTGGTTTCGATTATCTGCGCGATAACATGGCTATCAATCCTGAAGATTTGGTGCAGCGCAAACATCACTATGCCATTGTCGACGAGGTTGACTCGGTGTTGGTTGATGATGCACGTACACCACTGATTATTTCAGGGCCGGTGCCAAAAGGCGATAATCAGCAGTTTGAAGAACTGAAAGTTTATGTAGAAAAATTATACCGGGCGCAGCGCGAATTGGTAAATAAAATTTTTATCGATGCCAAACGTCTGCTTACAAAACCCGATGCAACTTCCGACGAGAAAAAAGAGGGTGGTTTGCTTTTGTTGCGTGCCCATAAAGGGATGCCTAAAAACAAATCCATTATTAAGTTTTTGAGCGAGGAAGGCATGAAAGCTGTTATGCAAAAAACAGAAAACCTGTATATGCAGGAGAACAGCAAAAACATGCATATCGTTACCGATCCATTGTTTTTTATTATCGAAGAGAAGCAAAATTCAGTAGAGCTTACCGATAAAGGTATCGATTTGATATCGGCTGGTTTTGAAGATGCTGAATTCTTCGTTCTACCTGATATGGGTGGAAAAATGGCCGAGCTGGAAAATAGCGAGAAAGCGCCGGAAGACATTCAGGTTGAAAAAGATAAGTTACTGCAGGACTACGCTATAAAATCAGAGCGTGTTCATACCATCAACCAATTGTTAAAAGCATATGCCATGTTTGAAAAAGATGTGGAATATGTGGTGATGGACAATAAGGTGAAAATTGTTGACGAGCAGACCGGTCGTATCATGGAAGGTCGTCGTTATTCTGATGGTTTACACCAGGCAATTGAAGCGAAAGAACAGGTAAAAGTGGAAGCCGCAACGCAAACTTTTGCAACTATTACGCTTCAGAACTATTTCAGGATGTACCACAAACTGGCTGGTATGACAGGTACTGCAGAAACAGAAGCAGGCGAATTCTGGGATATCTACGAACTGGAAGTTGTGGTAATCCCTACCAACCGTCCGATTGTTCGCGATGATAGGGAAGATTTGGTTTTCAAAACCAAGCGTGAAAAATACAATGCAGTTGGCGACGAAATTGTTGAACTGAACAAAAAAGGTCGTCCGGTATTGGTGGGTACAACATCGGTTGAAATATCGGAGTTGCTCAGCCGAATGCTGAAAATAAAAGGTATTAAGCACAACGTTTTGAACGCGAAGCTACATGCTCGTGAGGCCGATATTGTTGCCGAAGCCGGTCAGCCGGGAGCGGTAACAATTGCAACCAACATGGCGGGTCGTGGTACCGATATTAAGTTGTCAGAAGAGGTGAAAAAAGCCGGAGGTTTGGCAATTATTGGTACCGAACGTCACGATTCCCGACGCGTTGACAGACAGTTGCGAGGACGTGCAGGGCGCCAGGGAGATCCGGGTTCTTCGCAGTTCTATGTGTCCTTGGAAGATGATTTGATGCGTTTGTTCGGCTCCGATCGTATTTCTGGGGTAATGGACAGGCTTGGTTTGGAAGACGGAGAGGTTATTCAACACTCCATGATCTCTAAATCGATTGAACGGGCGCAGAAAAAGGTTGAAGAGAACAACTTCGGAATTCGTAAGCGTTTGCTGGAATACGATGATGTAATGAATTCGCAACGTGAAGTGATCTACAAAAAACGTCGTCACGCATTATATGGCGAACGTTTGGAAGTTGATGTGCTGAACATGATGTACGACTCGGTTGAAGAGTTGGTAAATGAGTACCACGGTTCCGATATGTTTGAAGATTTCAATCTGGAACTGATGCGTTTACTTTCGCTGGAATCGCCGGTTAATCAGGAAGATTTCAAGAGTTTGAATGCTGCAGAGGTTACCCAGCGCATTTACGAAAAAATGATCAGCAATTACAACCGTAAAGTTGAAACGATTGCACAACAGGCTTACCCCGTAATTAAAAATGTATACGAAACCAAAAAAGAGGTTTACAAAAATATTGTTGTTCCGATTACCGATGGAAAACGTGTATTCCAGATTATTTGTAACCTTGAAAAGGCCTACAATAATAAAGGTAAGGAATTGGTAAAATCGTACCAGAAACAAATTGTTTTGAACACGATTGATGAAGCGTGGAAAGAACAACTTCGTGAGATGGACGACTTAAAACAATCGGTGCAAAATGCCACATACGAGCAAAAAGACCCATTGTTAATCTACAAGTTCGAGTCGTTTAACCTGTTTAAGATTATGGTTGCCAAAGTAAATAAGGATGTTGTTTCAACCTTAATGAAAGGCCAGATTCCTATTCAGAGCGCGGAACAGGTACGTGAAGCAGAAGTACGACGCAGAACGGATATGAGTCGCTACAAAACACAAAAATCGGAACTTCCAACGGCCGAAAATGCTATGGAAGGAGCCAATACAAATACGGCGGAAAAGGCGAAACCTCAACCTGTTAAAGTTGAGAAACGTGTTGGACGTAACGATCCTTGTCCTTGCGGAAGCGGCAAAAAATACAAACAATGCCACGGAAGAGGTGGTGACTTATAATCAAACTATATGATGAGTATGATCAGTTTTCTGAACTTCATTCACTGGAATGTCGATCCTGAAATTTTTAGCCTGGGGCCACTGTCAATACGTTGGTATGGTTTATTGTTTGCCTCAGGTTTTTTAATTGGCTATTACATTGGCGAAAAGATGCTAAAGTCGGAAAATGTAAACCAGAAATGGATCGACAGTCTGTTCTTTTACATTATTATAGCAACTGTTGTTGGTGCACGTCTCGGCCACGTTTTCTTTTACGGATGGGACTATTACTCGCAAAATCCGGCCGAAATTATAAAGGTTTGGCACGGTGGGCTGGCCAGCCACGGTGGTGCGCTTGGTATTTTAATTGCTATGTACCTGCATTCAAAATGGGTAACCAAACGTACCATGCTCTGGACATTGGACCGCATTGTGGTTCCAACAGCTTTGGTAGCAGCTTTTATTCGCACAGGAAACCTGATGAACTCTGAGATATATGGAATTCAAACTTCATTGCCATGGGGTGTAATTTTTGAAAGAAACGGCGAAACCGTAGCAAAACATCCTACACAGGTGTATGAAGCGTTCGCTTACCTAATTTCGTTTGGAGTGCTAACGTTTTTATACTGGAAAACAAGTGCCAAAAACCGTCCGGGCTTATTGCTGGGGGCATTTTTCGTTCTCATTTTCTTAGCTCGTTTCTTTATCGAGTTCATAAAAGAAGATCAGGAAGCATTTGAAGCAGGTATGGCATTGAACATGGGGCAGTGGTTAAGTGTTCCTTTTGTACTTGTTGGAGCACTATTGATATACAGAGCAATAAAAAAACCGGAGGTGGTTTTTAAGAATAGTAAAAATTAATGTTAAAACTGAATAGAGGAGCTGCAAGTATTTTGTTAGAGAATTGAAAATAACTTATTTTGCAGATCATCAAGAGAATTAAAAGAATATGTTAGAGATTGGAAAATATAAAATGGTGAAGTTGACGTACGACCTACGTATCGACAACGAGCAGGGAGAACTGGTTGAGCAGGCAACAACTGAACAACCTTTGGAGTTCCTTTACGGAGCAGGTATGATGCTACCAAAGTTCGAATCTGAATTGATCGGTTTAAAACAAGACGATCCTTTCACAATTAAAATTGAAAGCACGGAAGCATATGGTGCAGTAAACAACGAAGCAATTGTTGAGCTGCCAAAAAATGTGTTTTTGGTGAATGGTGAATTCGACGCAGAACTGATTAAAGTTGGTAATACTGTACCAATGATGAGCAGTAACGGCCAGCGTTTAAACGGATTGGTTTTAGACGTTAACGACGAAACTGTAAAAATGGACTTTAACCACCCATTGGCGGGCGAAGATTTGTTTTTTGCAGGCAAGGTTGTTGATGTTCGCGAAGCATCAGACGAAGAAGTTGCACAGATCCTTTCAGGAGGTGGTGGCTGTGGCTGTGGTAGCGGTGGTGGATGTTCTACCGAAAGCTGTGGCGACGGTTCATGTGGAACTGAAAGCAGTGGTGGCTGTGGCTGCGGCTGCTAATAAATTTTGATAATAAGTTCAATTTAATTATTTTAACCCTGTTTTCATTTGATATTGGAAACGGGGTTTCTCACTTTATAGAGCTGATGGTGTGAAAATCAACCACTTTATTAGTAGTTGCGAATAACACAAGATCTAATTGTTACAAAAAGTAACAAACAATATTTTACAGATGAACACTTTTGGAAAGATATTTCGCTTAACCTCATTTGGCGAATCTCATGGACGAGGAATTGGTGGTATAATTGATGGTTGTCCGGCTGGGGTTAAGCTCGATATAGATTTAATTCAGAAAGACCTGGCCCGAAGAAAGCCAGGACAGTCGAAAATTACAACACAACGTAAAGAGCCGGATCAGGTGGAATTTCTTTCAGGTGTATTTGAAGGAAAAACTCAGGGCACGCCAATTGCATTTGCCATTTGGAACAAAGACCAGCACTCGAACGATTACAACGATCTTAAAGATGTATTCCGTCCGTCGCATGCCGATTTTACCTACACCAAAAAATATGGCACACGCGATCATCGCGGTGGCGGCAGATCATCGGCACGCGAAACCATTGCACGTGTTGTAGCCGGTGCAATTGCCAAACAAATTCTGGCTAAAGCAGGTGTTTCCATTCAGGCTTATGTGTCGCAGGTAGGAGAAATTAAACTGCAGAAAAGCTACAAAGAACTTGATCTTTCGGCTACCGAGAATAACATTGTACGGTGCCCCGATAAGGAAGTAGCAGATCAAATGATCGCACGAATTGAAAAAGCCGGACACGAGCACGATACTGTTGGTGGTGTTATTACCGGAGTTGCTACAGGAGTGCCTGCAGGATGGGGAGAACCCGTTTTTAACAAACTGCACGCCGATATGGGCTTTGCGATGCTTGGAATTAACGCTGTAAAGGGATTTGAGTATGGTTCCGGATTTGAAGGAACAAAACTTAGTGGCTCGGAACATAACGACATTTTTATAAAAACCGACGAAGGTGTTCGTACAAAAACGAATAACTCAGGTGGTATACAGGGAGGTATCTCCAATGGCGAAGACATTTATTTCAATGTTGCATTTAAGCCCATCGCCACCTTGTTAAAAGAACAACAAACACTCGACAAGGATGAAAAAAGCATAAAAATTAATCCTAAAGGAAGGCACGATCCCTGTGTGCTTCCACGTGCTGTTCCCATCGTTGAGGCAATGGCTGCATTAGTTTTAGTTGACCACTTTTTACTAAATAAACTTAACACGATTTAATATGCCAAGAAGAAAAAGAAACAGAAGGATCCAGGTACCTCCGGTAATTAAAGGTATGTCGGTTTATGGTGTTCGCGGACGTAAAACCAATGAAGTTATTTTACACCTCGAAGAATACGAGGCAATCCGTTTACTGGATTACCAAAACCTGACACAGGAGGAAGCAGCCGTTTTTATGGATGTTTCGCGCCCGACATTAACCCGTATTTACGAAGAAGCCCGAAATAAAGTGGCTACTGCATTCGTTGAGGGAAGAGACCTTATTTTCAGAGGTGGTGATGTTTATTTTGATAAAAACTGGTTCAGATGCAACAGTTGTAAAGCAAGTTTTAGCGATTACTCTGAAAATAATGAAAAATGCCCGGTTTGTAACTCCGAAGACCTGGTATCGTTAAACGACTATTATATGGATAAATAAAAGCTTTCAAGTAGAAAGTTATTAAAAAAAAGACATGAAAAACCTCCGGCTCAATAGCCGGAGGTACCCAATTAAGTTGTGATAAAACCAGAGCCCTAGTACACTAGGATGAATGCAATATACAACTATATGCTTTTCATGTCAATACTTGATTTCTCTTATAAAGACAAAATTACCTGAATTAATCTCTCGAATCGTAAACATGACGCGGTTTATATTGATTATCAATATTTTCCAATAATGTTGATATTTAACATTTTTTGTTAAACTGCTAATCAACTCATTTATCATATATTTACTCCCAAAACAATTTATCCATGAAATTTCGGAAACTTCTACGCATTTTACATCGCGACTTTGGATACTTCATTGTTGTAATGACAATCGTATACGTCGTATCGGGAATCTATCTGAATCATCGGCACGATTTTAATCCAGATTATAAAATAATAATCACGGATTTCTCGCACGATTTGCAGCCTCAACAATCCTATACTGATGATGAAATTGAAGAAATTGTTAACTCCGTTCAGCCCGGTGTGGTGTATAAAAAGCATTACATTGATAGCGATGGCGATATAAAGGTATTTATTGCCAACGGAGAAGTGATTATCATTCCCGGCTCGGGTGAAGGAAGAATGCGTTACCTGCAGCGTCGTCCGTTGGTGTTCAGCATGAACAAACTTCACCGGGCAACTCTGGGAACGGCCTGGAAATGGGTAAGCGATACAATGGCGGTTATTCTCTTGTTTGTGGCTGTTTCAGGCCTGTTTATCTTAAAAGGGAAAAGAGGTTTGAAACGTTGGGGCTGGTGGTTAACTGTTGCCGGTTTTATTGTTCCTTTAATCTTTGTAATTTTATATCTTTAATCACATAAAAAATCCAAAACATCAAAAAAAATGAAAAAAATTGCATTAGTTAGTTTGTTAGCGGTAATTCTATTTGCCTGTGGCCAGCAAACAAAAAAACAGGAGGCTAAAATTGAAGCTGAGAAGTCAGCAGTTGTTTTAAGTGTTGACGAACTTCTCGAAAAAGCACCTGAACTAGCCGATAACGAAGTGGTTGTAAAAGGAACGGTATTTCACGTTTGCCAGCAAGGTGGCGAGCGCTGCTTTTTAATGGGAAGTACGGAAGATATCTCAATTAGGGTAGAAGCTGGCGAAAAACTCGGAGCTTTTACACAGGAGCAAATGGGAAGCGAACTGGAGATTACAGGTATTCTGAAAGAAGTTTTAACCGAAGCAGATGCTCACAATCCCGGTAAGGAACATGGTGAAGAAGAAGGCGAAGTTGAAGACGCCGAAACAGCCGCAACGCATGAAGTTCTTGCTGAAAATCAGGCCGCAGCAGAGCGCGTGTTTTTTATTGAAGGACTGAAAGTAAAAGAAATGACAGAGTAGTCAATTGATACTATCAATACAAAAAAAGGAAAACAATTATTGTTTTCCTTTTTTTGTGTCTTTATCTGCCGGAATAAAATCAAGCGAAACAGAATTTACACAATGCCTTGTATTTTTATCCGTAAAACCTTCACCAAAAAATACATGACCCAGGTGCCCACCACAGTTGGCACAGGTAATTTCTGTTCGTCTGCCGTCGGCATCAACGGTTCGGTTTACGGCACCATCAATCTCATCGTCAAAACTTGGCCAGCCACAGTGCGAATCAAATTTATCGGTCGATTTATACAGGGCGGCTCCACATTGTTTACATACATAAGTGCCATTTTCTTTATAATCCGTATACTTTCCGGTAAACGGGCGTTCCGTACCTTTTTCTATAATTACGTATCGCTCGAATTCGGTTAATTTGTTGTATTCCATTTTTTTATCGTCTTTGTTTTGTTTTGAATTTTGGGCATAACTACCAAAACTTAAACAGAGAATAAATATTAATACCATTGTTTTCATACCACATATAACAACCCGATAGCCTGGTGGTTTAGCGCAACTCGTTAAGAAATGTAAAGAACAAATATGAATTATACTACCTTTGTGCATTTATATAAAACATGAATATTCCAGTACTATATCAAGACGAATCGATAATTGTGGTTGAAAAACCCATTGAGCTTCCGGTTCATAAAAATGATTTTATGCCCAACGATGCGCCGTATTTAACCAAATTAATTGGCGATGAAACGGGGAAGTGGATATATAATGTGCATCGTTTGGATTCGAAAACATCGGGAGTGATGGTTTTGGCATTTTCATCAGAAGTGGCCAGTGTTCTAACCAAACAGTTTGAGCAGAAGGAAGTGCAGAAGACTTACTTTGCCATTGTGCAGGGTAATCCGGGAGAAGGGACGTTCGACTCGAAAGTGTTGGTGAAAAAGAAATCGAAGTTTAAAAAAACGGCTGTAACCCATTATAAAACATTGCGTACCATTCAAACCAAATTGACTTCGAAAGACAAAACGGATATTGAACTGAGTTTGGTGGAGATTAATCCGGAAACAGGACGCTGGCACCAGTTGCGCCAACATTTTGCCAAAAACCGGTTTGATATTATTGGCGACACTCATCACGGAGATTTTACATTAAATAAAATTATTTTGGCAGATACCGATATACGCCGGCTTTTTCTGCACGCCGGGAAACTGGAATTTAAACATCCTGAAACTAAAGAAACGGTTTCTTTTGAATCTGCTATTCCTGAAGAATTTAATCGTCTGCTTAACTTTTATGACTCCTGATTCATTCCGATTGTAACGTTTCCCCGTTAATTGATAAAGTTTTAAGTTTTCATGTAACGATATTTTGAGTTCTGCGTCTTATTCAGGAACAGAGATATGAAACGAATATTCAGAAAACAAAAAACAATTAACAGATGAAACGTATAGCTTTAATTCTATCGGTGGGTCTTTTTTTACTGACCTCGTGTGTTTACGAATCAGGCGTATCAGAAGCCTATTCCAAATACCGTTTTAAAGACGGTGTAACCACGGTTACGGTGCCGGGCTGGGTAATTCATCTTGCAGCCGGAATTGGTGATTTGGAAGATAGTGAGCGGGATTTACTAAAAAGTATTGATGGAGTTAAAGTAATTGCGGTTGAAGATGATAATTTGAATGCACGAGTTGATCTGCACGAAGAATTTTACAAGAAAATAAGCGAGAAAAAGAATTATGAACAACTATTGGTTGTACGTGAGGAAGACCATAATGTAACCATTTTCGGACGGATGGATGAATCGGTAATTAAAGAAATGGTGATTTTGGTTGGGGGCGAAGACAATGCTATGGTTTACGTTAAAGGCGAAATCAGTCCGGAAATTCTAAATAATCAAATTGATATTTCGAATCCCAATCGTTTTTTAAGCTTTAAACATTAACAGGGGCACTGTGTTTTTTTAACCGCAATTTGTATAGTTCTTTAGTTTTCGCTAAAGAACTTTTTTTTATGTATTTCTGCGTAGTCCAATAGCTCTTCAGCAATTTCAGGATGCTCAAGAATTACGTTTGTTGTTTCATACGGATCGTTCTCCATATCAAACAGCGAAAGCTCAATTTTAGCCGAATAATCATATTTGCCGGGCATGCCATCTTTTCCTTTAATATCAGTCATTGTGCGGTAAGAGTGGGGAAGATGTAACTTCCATTTTCCGTCGCCCGACATTACTGCCTGAAATTGTTTGTCGTTAGTAAAAGCGTAATAATCGTGGGGGTTTGTGGCACCAGGTTTTCCGGAAATGATGTCCCAAACATTTTTGCCGTCTATTTCTGTTTCAGGAAGCGGAATATTTGCCACTTCACAAAGTGTGGGCAGCAAATCGATGGTCATTAAAGCCTGAGTCGACTGATGATTGCCTTTTAATTCAGCCGGATATTTAATAATGGTTGCCGAGCGGGTTCCGCCATCAAATGTAGTGCCTTTTGCCTCGCGAAACGGAGTTGTGCCGGCATGGTTGCCATAGGCGATCCACGGGCCGTTATCCGATGAGAAAATTACGATCGTATTTTCCTCAATGCCATTGTCTTTTAACGCCTGGTTTATTTTTCCAACCGACCAGTCCAGTTCCGTTAAAACATCAGCATATAATCCTTTGCCGGTTATTCCTTCAAACTCGGGACTGCAAAACAACGGAACATGCGACATGGCATGTGGTACGTATAGTAAAAACGGTTCGTTTTTGTGTTTCGAAATAAAATCAACCGCATGCTCGGTATACCATTTGGTCAGCATTTTCTGGTCGGCCGAATCCACATCTTCTATGGTTACTTCGCCATTTTTCCAAAATTGAAGTGGCCACTGTCCCCAGTACTCAGGGCTTTCAGGGTGATGACTCCACATGTCGTTTGAATACATCAGTCCACAGGTTTCATCAAAACCTCGACTTTGCGGACGCGTTTCCGGCTGATCGCCACAATGCCATTTACCAAAAAGTGCGGTTTTATATCCTGCATTTTTAAATACTTCGCCAATCGTTGGGAAAGTAGTCTCCAACCCGCGACCATTAGGGCCATGTGCACCAAAAACCTTTGTTCGCCCAGGGTAGCAGCCCGAAATAAGTGCTGAGCGCGAAGCCGAACAAACGGCCTGAGGTACATAAAAATTCCTGAACATTATTCCTTCTTCTGCCAGCTTTGTTACGTTGGGTGTTTCAATTCGCGTTTGCCCGAACGGAGAAAAATCTGAATAACCCGAATCGTCGAGAAAAATAATTACAACATTGGGTTGTTTGGTTTCTGTTGAATTGTTGGAACACGAGTTTAGAAACAGAGCCAGTACTAACAGGCAAAGAAGTTGGTGTAAGTTCATTTTTGTAAAATTTAGTATCGGCTAAATTAGCATTAATATGATTGTAGCAAAATGACTGTTCGAAGAGTTCGCTAAGTTTTTTAAATTAGTGGAAACTTTTAGCATGAATTTCACGACACAGATCATACTTTTACTGGGCGGGCTGGCATTGTTCCTGCATGGAATGAACGTAATGACCGACGGTTTAAAAGCTGCTGCCGGAAGCAAAATGAAGTCGTTTTTACAAGGAATGACACGCAACCGCTGGACTTCGCTGGTGGCAGGAACCGGAATTACTGCAGTTATACAATCATCGTCGGTAACCACCGTTTTGGCTGTGGGATTTGTTTCTGCAGGTTTAATCTCTTTCCAAAGCACACTTGGTATTATTCTGGGGGCCAATGTTGGTACCACTATTACGGCGCAGATCATTGCTTTTAAAATAACAAAAGCCTCGTGGATAATGATTGCTGTGGGATTTTTGGCTGGGTTTTTATTTAAAAATAAAATTGTCAAAAATGTAGGTACTATTATTCTTGGCCTTGGTTTGGTTTTTCTTGGAATGAGCGTGATGAGCGAAGCCACAGAACCGTTAAAAAGCTACGAACCATTTTTAGACTTAATGCAAGGCCTTGATAATTACGTTTACGGCATACTAATCGGGGCGTTATTTACGGCACTGGTACAAAGTTCATCAGCAACTACCGGGATTGTAATTATTATGGCTTCGCAGGGATTAATAGCTATAGAACCGGCCATTGCCATTATTATGGGAGCTAATATCGGTACATGTGTCACAGCAATTCTATCGGCATTGGGTAAACCAAAGGCTGCAGTGCGGGTGGCAGTCTCGCACGTTCTTTTTAAGGTTCTTGGAGTTGTACTTTGGTATGCTTTTATTCCGCAATTGGCCCATTTGGTTGACGCTATTTCCCCGGGAAGCGAATCCCGGCAAGTGGCAAATGCTCATACCATTTTTAATTTGGCCAATACCTTCTTGTTTATCTGGCTGGTAACACCAATCTCAAAGTTGGTGGTTTGGCTGGTTCCCGAGAAGAAGAAGAAAGAGGTGAGACTATTTCCTGAGTTGCACGAGTTTTATTTAGAGGATGTTAGTCTTGCATTGGATTTATCGCAAAGTTCCATCGCCAAACTTGGAGAGAAAGTACTTGAAATATTAAAAGCAGGTATTCCGATGGCCTTAACCGGAAAAGAGCAGGAACTGGTTGAGTTGCGATATAAAGATGCATTTATCGATAGGGGACATGCCGAGATTTTAACCTTTCTGCAAAACATACAAAGCCAGTCGATTAGTAAAAAGCAAAGCCATATACTTGAGCGGCAGATCGAAGCTGTAAATGTATTGGAATCGGCAGCCGATTTGGTTACAACATCCCTGGTTGAGGCTGCTGAACACCGGATTGAAAAACGATTTGAGGTAAGCAGCGACACTGTTCAGCGAATAGCAGTAGTTCATAAAATAGCGCTTGACGCTTTTTATACGGCAGTACTATTTTATAGTGAAGATGATATTTCAACAGATGATTCGCTTGCCAAAGATCAGTTTAAAAAGGAACTTCAGGATGTTCGTTTATATCTGATCGAAAGGTTGTCAGTAAGCGATGAAAACCGTATTGAGATTTACCGTTTTGAATCGGAAGTACTGGAGGGAATTAGACGAATACATGCGTTGGCAAGGCGGTTAAAAAGAAAGGCAGGATAACTTCTGTCTCCATAGTATCCTGCCTTCTCAGAGTTGTACGTGTTGCTAGTACTTATCTTTTAATAACTTTCCTGTTAAATGTTTGCGCATCGGTTTTTACAACCACAAGGTAAATGCCGGGTGACTTTTCGCTCATATCAATTGTTGTTAGTGATGCAACGATTGATTGTTCTTCAACTTTTTTCCCAACGGTATTATAAATGGCATAAGATGCCTGATCTGTTATGTCAGATAAGCTCAAATTCAGCTGGTCGGTGGTTGGATTCGGGTATACTTTCAAATCCATTTCATAGATTGATTCGGCTGTAGCTTTAGGCATCGACGACTCTAACATCGGTGCATCAAACGAAACCAGATAATCCTCAACCTCACCTTCAAAATTATCGTCGCAGGCTGCCGGAGCTTTGCCAACTTTCATCGATATACGTACTCGAGCTGTTCCCGAAACATAAGTGGGAATTGCAATCGTTTCAGCAACAGAGCCTTTTTTGTTGTTTAAGGCCATCAATGTCTCGTCGGCATCATCAAAATCTCCATCGTTGTTAAAGTCAATCCATATCCTCCAAAAATTACGGCTTGAAGAATTATTTGGTACCAAATTAACGGCGTACGAACCACCTGCATTCAGCGTAAATGGGTTGGTGTCGAGCGAATAACCATCGCCATAGCTGTTAACTGCCAGGGCATTACCAATAGTTACGTTTTGAATGTAATCAGAAGTGCTACTGATTAAAGCAGGTTCGCAGTAAACGGATGGAGTAGGAGTTGGAGTTCCATCGTTTTCACTAACACCAATGTAATTTGTAAGTGTTATTTCCGAAGAAGTAAAACCTGTTTTGTATGCAATAAGCGTAACATCGTATGTTCCTCCGGTTGCATAACTAACCGTTGGATTAGGCTCTGTACTTGCTGATGGCGTACCACCCGGGAAATACCACTGATAGCTGGTTGGTTCGTTCTCAGATAAATTTGAGAACACAACAGATTGGCCGGCAACAATAGTTGTTGAGCTGGCATTAAATGCAGCAACAGGAGGCGCAGGTGCCGGTTCCGCAATTACAATGGTGTAATCTTCCACCTCACCAGGTCCTGCAAAATCGCAAGCCGTTGGGCTGCCGGTTCCCATTGCAATCCTCATACGTGTAGTCATATTCGTTTGCGGGATAGAAATTGTTCCGCTAACCGATGACTTGGATTTTGATGAAGTAAAGACCTTTTCATCTTCCGTAAAATTCATGTCTGAATTAAAATCAATCCAAATGCCCCAATATTCAAAACTGCTTCTTCCGCCAAATCCCGGAACAAGTGTAAAATCGATATTCGTTCCGGCAATAAAATTGAAATTCACCGCTGAGTTGTAAGCATATCCATCAGAACCTGAAGTAAAGCTATTTTCGCCCATGTGTACTTCGGCAATCCATTCATCTGTTGCAACCGGTGTTGGAATACAGTAAGCAGGATCGGGTTTAGCTTCAACCGTAATGTAATTTTCAACGGTTTTTGTATGATTACCGGCTGCGTTAGTTACGGTAAGTGAAACTTTATAACTATTAGGCGAGCTATAAGTTACTTTCGGATTTTTTTCAGTCGATGTTGATGGATTACCACCATCGAAAACCCATTTCCACGAAGACGGAGTATTTTTCGACTTATCAGTGAAAGATATTTCTCCACCTTCTATGATCGCTGTGTTATCTGCAATAAAATCTGCGATTGGAGCTTCGAGCGTATCCTGAACGGTAATAAAAGCACTCTTTGATATGGTATTCGATCCTCCATCGTTAGTTGCCACCAGCGACACACTATATACACCCGGAGTAGCATAAACAACCGTTGGGTTTTGATTGACAGATGAAGCTGGTGAGCCGCCTTCAAATGTCCAGCTCCATGACGTTGGTGTATTGGCAGACTGGTCGGTAAACGTCACTGATTGTCCTTCAGCAATGATAGTGTTGTTTGCTGTAAATGCAGCCACAGGAGCTTCAACGGTATCAATTACCTGGATGTAATTTGTAATTGTTTTCGTATTAGTACCTCCGGAATTGGTAACTGTTAGCGTAACATCATATGTTCCGGGAGTACTGTAAACTACCTTAGGATTTTGATCTTCAGAGGCTGAAGGAGTACCGCCTTCAAAAGTCCAGCTCCAGGCTGTTGGTTGGTTAGTGGTTAAATCAGTAAAAGAGACTTGAGAACCTTCGTTTACAGTAGCAGGGGTAGCCGAAAAACTGGCAACAGGAGCAGAAACAGGTTCCTTAACAGTAATGTAAGCAGTTTCAGTTTTTGTATCCGTTCCATCGGCGTTGCTAACCGTAAGGCTAACACTGAATGTACCTGTTGTATTATAGCTTACAGTTGGGTTTTTCTCGGTAGATGTTGTTGGTGTACCACCGTTAAAAGTCCAGCTCCACGATGTTGGAGTATTTGTTGAAAGGTCGGTAAAACTAACACTCTGTCCTTTATTTATTGTGGTGGTGGTTGAAGCAAAGTTCGCTACAGGTACGGGCGTGCCATTTATTGGCATACAATAACCGTATTCATCCAGAGGCCCTTTTGTTGGATCTGAGTCATCGCCATCTGCCAAATCAGGACATGGCGGACAATTGGCAGGTTTTTCTCCTAGTCCCCACCAGTAGTAGCCGTCGCCGTCGTTGTCGGTGCACACTACTTCGTAAGTTTGAACTTCACTAATTATCGGAGTATTAATTGCATGAGTCCAGTGAATGTTTGTTAAAGGTGTTTCAACAAATACATAACCGGCATCACCAAAATAGGGCCCCCAACTATTTTTAAATATCCACACAACTTTTCCGATCAATGGATCACCTGGCGCAACAGTTTTCCAGTATCTTGAAAGATTTAGATCCCGATAGAAGAAAACATCTCCTTCTTTAACAATTTTGTATCCAACTAAAACCATAGCATGACTCCAGTTTGCAAGTCCTCCACTTAACGGCCCTCTTTCTATCAGCATTTTCTTTAAGTCATCCTCGGTACTTGTCCATTCATTAAAATCAGTTCTACCGCTAATTTTTATTAATTGCGAAGGATTGCTCGCTTTAGCACTACAGTCAAGATCTGCTTTTGCATATGGGAACGTGGCTTCATCAACAACTCCTGTGTTTTTGATGTAATCCAGGGCGTATTTTGGGTATCCACCCGCACACGATCCTCCACCACTACATGAAAGGACATCCTGTTCAGATAAGTCCAGATTAATTTGTTGATTGAAAAACACATTAACCATTGCCTCGGTTGCTCCTGTGGATGCAAAAGCCCAGCATGATCCGCACGAACCCTGATTGGTTATTGGTGATATCCAGTTCTTTCCATGACGATCACGCCAATCCCATTCATCGACGTAAGGACTTGAAATAATAGCTGATTTTTCGATGATACCCGAAGTACTGGCTGTTTCAGTTGAAATTACGCCACCCGCATAAAACTCGAATCCGCCAGGGAAGGTTCCTTGACCGTATAGCTTTTTGCGTTCTCCATAACTTAATTGCGAAACACTGGTTTCACCTGCTATCCAATTTTGGCCTTTGGCTTTTAGGTTTTTGTTCAGCCTCTCAATCTTATCCTTATTTTGAGCTGAATGTTTTTCCTTTTTCTGTTTGTTGTAATCCGAAATCACATCTCCCTTTGTTGAATAAGAGAGGTTTCTGATTTCAATTGAAGCATTATTTAGCTCTACCCTAAGAGTATAAGGAACAACACCATCCAATAAGGCTGTTTCTTCGGCATAATCGTTTAACGAAACATGATTTGTTCCGTTTAAGTTTGGATAACTCTCCAATAACAGGTGTTCGTTAAAATCCTGATCGAGCAATACCAAACGTACCCAGCCATCGGCCGAAGAAAAATCAATATCGGCGCTGGCCGCAAGTCCATAGATCTTTTTGCCCTGTTCTTTAAAAGGGTTGATTTCTAAAGTTTTAGAAAATGTTTCATCAATGGTGATAGATTGATGATCTTTACTTTCTAGCTTGAAATGTGGGTTTTGGGCAAACGTACTTTTCCCAATTAATGCTATAAATAGCATTAGCAACACTAACTCTGGTTTTCTCATTTTTGTTTTAATCTAGTGGTCCATACTTCTCCTATATCGATTAATATCGATAAATCTCTCAAAGCATCATAAAAATTCTATCGGATAGAATCTTTATCACAACTTAATTTCACATTACTAGACTTTTTTGATCCTTTCTGGAAATCAGAAATTCATGGAAACAAAAGCGTCTTTAATCAGTTCTCTTTAAAAAGGTTTGCGATGTAAATCTAAATCGCTGATTATTAATATGCAATAGATTTTTTTAACAGCACGCTATTTAGAAAAATTCTTTGATGTTAATTTCTTACCAAACTACCAGTGTTTTCTAGCTGTTCAGCTTTTTGAAAATGTAGTAAAAAAAAAGAAAAAAAAATATCCAGCAGTGTGTAAGTGTTTGATATTGTGAACAATCGGATTGTTATGTAAAGTGTTTTTGCCTAAAAAAGCCAGTAAAACGAACACTTTCTCTCAGTTTTTGTCCTATTCTATTGTCAGTAGAAAAACACAAACGGCTATTCTTTTTAACTGGCTAATCTTCAGTGTTCTGGAACTTTTGTGTCATTTATCTGTTCTAACAGTTGTAATGAAACAATTGGGAAGGAAGAAGATAATATTGGTTGATGATAATGTCATCTGTCGTGAAGCGTTAAAATTGCTTTTTAACGAGGCAAGTGGTTTTCAGTTGGTGGCTTGTTATTCGTATCTTGAAGAACTCAAAGCAGCCGATGGTATGAATTCGGCCGATCTCTTTTTGCTAAGCTATACACTACCATATGAGGAATTATTAACGGTTGCTGATTGGTTGAAAAAAAAATATTCTGATATTCCTTCAGTTTTGATAAAGGCTGGAAAAGGTGATAGTGTGGTATCACAATGTATAGCGAAGGGAATTAAAGGGATAATCTGGAAATCGGATTCAACAAGCGAGTTACTTTTTGCATGCAACAAAATCCTTAAGGGCGAAAGCTATCTGAGAATGAATGAAACGGATTTAAAATTGAATTCCAATAACTTAAAAAACAATAACGATTATTTGGACAAGATCTCCGCCAGGGAATTAACCGTATTAAAATTGTTCGCTAAAGGTTATTCATACAAACAAATTGGAGAGGAGCTTTCCATCAGTCCGCGCACTGTAGAGTCTCATAAAATTAATATATTGTCCAAACTTGGGCTCGATTCGTTGAAAACGTTAATTGGTTATGCGGTAAAAAATAATATTGTCTGATCTATTTTTAGCTTTTCAGTTTCTTCTGCAAACGAAAATGCGGTGGATTTACTTTGTCTAATCCAACAAATATTATCCTTTTAATTTCTGTTTTAAGCCTTAATTCAATTCTGAAATTTTGTTGAGCTGCTATCATTTCTATAGTCGTAGTAATATGTACTAGTATTTATAGTCGGGTAGTTCCATTCTTGATTAATGCAATAGTTTGGTTGGTTATTTTCATGGTATCCTTCGTATTCTATAATTATCTGGATATTTAATTATAATTATAAATAAAGAAGAAATATGACTGTTTAAATAAAAAATCATAAAATACTTTCAGGTGTTTTATTGCGTAATTTTACGGAAATATTTTACGGAAAATTACGGATTGACCGAATGCGTAAAAAGTGGTATATTGTATACTGAATTCACGTAATTCCAAGCCCCTCCCTTAAATAAGCAATAATTGAGTCTCTGATGTGGTTGGTATTATACCAGCTTTGTTAGTGTATAATGATAAAAAATGGGGGTATTATGTGCAAAGTTGCCATATTGGAAAACTATTCACTTTTTTGTTCCGGTATAAGGTCGGTGCTTGAGGAAAGTGGAGAGTACACGATTGTTTTTGAATCAAAGACAATTAACGAGTTTATCGATGAACTAAAGACCCAAAAACCTGATGTAATTATTATTGATATCATCCATTGTTTAGATGAAGGAATCAGTAGCATCAAAAAAATCAGACGAAAAACTTCGCGAATCCCCATTTTACTGGTACTAAGCACCGATTATTCCGATTATTTCGAAGAGTATATTGGCCTGGGAGTTAATGGTTTTATTTTTAACGATGCCGGAAGTGGGATGTTGGTAAATGCCATTAAAACAGTTCAAAGTGGTGATGATCATTTCCCTCCACGGGTTTGGCAATTGTTAAAAAGTTATTTACGTACAAAAAAGGCATCAGCAACATTTGAGGATAGAAATATACTGACCAACAGAGAACTTACTATTTTAAAATTGTTCTGCAAAGGTTATACTTATAAGGAAATCGGTGCGAAACTGAATATTAGTCCACGAACGGTTGAATCGCACAAAAAAAATATTCAAACAAAGTTAAGTGTTCGATCTACTGCTGAAATGATCGAATTTGCGTACCAAAATAGTTTGCAATAAATCTCGATTTATCTACAAAAAAAATCTCATAAATTTCAGTAAAATTCCCGATTGAATTCAATTTCATCTTGTGGTAACTTGTATATGCAATTCCGAAAGAGTTGTAATGAAATGATAAATAAGGGTAGACATTGCATCTTGCCCCAGATGTAATCTCGAAAAATCATGACAAGTACGTTTGGACGCGTAGAAGTTTGAACTTCTCCTTTTGAAGATGAAGGTAATTGAGTAAAACAGAAACTAAAACAAACTTGGTTTACAAAATTATTTTTTAACTCTTCAAAATTACATGTATGAAACAAAATTACGTAGAACCTTCGAGAAAAGATTTCTCGTTGTCGTATTTAAAAAAATGGCTGTTCCGATGTTGGTGCAGCGGTGTAATGATATTGCTGTTAGCCGTATTTATGGCTCCAAACAGCTATGGTCAGATAATCACTCAAGGGGCAAATGTCGCTGCAAACTTTGGCATTGATGCAGATATGTATGCAGATACGCTTGTCGTTGATTCAAACAAAGTAGATGATATTGGAACTGATGACTGGTTTGATATTGATCCGGGATCAGGTGAGGCTGTGATTGATACAAGTGGCGCTTCAATGTTGACCAATTTAATCCTGAATAATCACAATTATTCATTTGTCAAGGGTATGAACGCTGACTTCAATGTAGTTGTAAACGATCATATTTGGATTGATGCGGTTTATAATAGAGATTGGAATTCAATTGGGAACTTTATTGATTCAACAACTTTCTATACCGGATCAAATAAAAACGGTGAAGATCCATCGACTTGGGATCTTGGTCCAGGAGGTACACCTCCTAAAAATGACCTTGTAGAAGTAATGGGGCATATGCGAAGATCAGGAACAGATCCTCTTGGAGGTGATGTTTGGGGGATAGGAGCCTTTACTACCATTTCAACAGATGGTAACTCGCATGGCGATTTCGAATTCTTTCAAAATGATGTAACTAAAAATCCAATAACAGGCAAACTGGAAGGAACAGGAAATGAAGGTGGTCATAATGCCTGGAATTTTAAGTGGGACGATATTGAAAATAAGTTAGATGTTAAAGATCCTGGAGATTTAATTGTAAGCATTGATTACGAAAAAGGGGGTAAACAACCTCTTGTTGCCATACGATTATGGATGGCTGAAACTGCATTTGATAGTCTTGTCGCTTTTGGCACTGTTTCAGCGGTTGACTTTGCTGTAGTTCCAGGTGAATTTAATGACGAAGATGCTACTGGTTATGGATATGCAGAGATACAAGTTGATCAGGATGGTCCTGATATTATTTCTGCGTATGCTTTAATCAATACTGATTTTACAATTTTAGGACCACCATGGGGAACTTTAGATGGTAAAAATATTACAGATGAAGCTGTTTTATTACAGTATACAGAGTTTGCCATTAATCTAACTTCATTAGGACTTGGTTCTTATGGTGGCCTTGATCCTTGTAATAAGCAATTGGGAACGCTAATGGTGAAAACACGTTCTTCGTCTTCCTTCACTGCGGAACTGAAGGATTATTCTGGGCCTTTCCCATTTGGATTTAGGGTTGAAACCAGTGTGCAAACCAGAAAAATTGACACTTGCTATTCTGCCCTTGCAGATGCACAAATTAATTTAACAAGAGGGGTTCTTCCAAATTACGATGGGGAAGATTTGAGGTTCTTTACAGATTCCGCAAAAGCGGTAAGTCTTGATACTGATTATGAGATTCCTCAAACTTATAGTCTTCCATCAATTAATCCAGATACTACATATATAATTTGGGCTAGGGTTAGAAATGCAGATATTGAAGACTGTGTTGATGTAAGTAAATTTGAAGTAACACTGCACGGTGATCCGGAATGTATTGTATCAGCTACAGATGAATCATATTTTGGTGCTGGAGATGGTTCTGTAACTGTTGATACTGTGTTAGGAGGAGAAGCTCCATATACTTATTCCTGGACTGCATGGGATGGTGGAGATTTATCAGGAAAAGATAGTACTCTACGAACCATTTCCGGCCTGGGAAGCGGAGTTTATGGGGTAATTGTTACTGATGCCAATGGTTGTACAACAAGCTGTCAGGATACAATTGATTTTATTGCCTCCGCTCCAATCTGTGAAACGAATCCAATTGATGTTGATTGTTATGGAGCATCTAATGGCAGCTTGGAAGTTTATTTAACAAACTATCCAAATTTCCCGGAATTCAAATATGTCTTAATGGATTCCGTATATAATCATCTTGATTCAATTACATCAAGTGATACATCAGTTGTATTTACAGGTTTAGAGGCCGGATTATATCTTGTTAATGTTTTCAATTCAATTCATCCTGAAGCTGCATTTTGCACGGGCCTAGTTAATCAACCTCCATATAATCCGGTAGCGGTTGCATGTTCAGACCTCACTTTGGAGTCTTGTTTGGACGAAAGTACAATTGCTGATCATCTAAGCAATTGGTTGGATACTACTTTTACAGTAGATCCAGGCACAGAACCTATGGATACAATTTATAAAGTTGAAGATGTTGTTTCTGATCTGGCTTCTATTAAGGCTATGACACTAAATGAATGCGGTGATGAATTAACTGTAAGAATGATTGTGTCTGATTATTGTGGATTGGTTGATAGTTGTGATGCAACTTTAACGGTAACTGCACCAAGTGCAGTAGTTATCAGTGATGTTCAGGATACAATGGCTTACTCTTGTGATTATGCAAATCAGGATGCTGTTCAGGCAGCGTTTGATGCGTGGTTAGCAGGCTTTAGCGACAGCGAAGGTTGTGATGCTTCAGGATCATTTGAAGAGACACCGGTAGCTCCGTTATTGTGTGATGGAGGCAGTGTAGAAGTGATCTATACGGTAGCTGATTTGTGTGAAACAGTATCCGATACCGGAACCTTTACACTGAGTGCACCAAGTGCGGTAGTTATCAGTGATGTTCAGGATACAATGGCTTACTCTTGTGATTATGCAAATCAGGATGCTGTTCAGGCAGCGTTTGATGCGTGGTTAGCAGGCTTTAGCGACAGCGAAGGTTGTGATGCTTCGGGATCATTTGAAGAGACACCGGTAGCTCCGTTATTGTGTGATGGAGGCAGTGTAGAAGTGATCTATACGGTAGCTGATTTGTGTGAAACAGTATCCGATACCGGAACCTTTGTGTTAATACCTGACACTATTGCACCAGTAGTAGACTCAATACCATTCATGGATTCAATCTGCAACGATGAGCCTGCGGAAATGATATATGCTTACTGGACAGATAACTGTGGAGGTTCGGATAGTACAATGGCTTATAAGGTAAATGAAGGTGGTGAGTGTCCTGAGATATACAGTTATACTTTTCATATTGAAGACGACTGCGGAAATCCAACGGATACAACAGTATATGTTAAGAAATGGACCGAACAAGTTGGTAACTGCGAAACTGTATTTGGAGTATTGCCAAACGATGAAAATGTAATCGACTTCTGTAGTGATGGTATCTTCAAACGATGGGGATGGACTAATCCAATCACAAAAGCTGATACTACTTATGTCCTTGATCTTTATGCCGGAGCTGCACATTGCGATACAACGGGTAGAACACCTGTAGGAAAAGTTTACGTTATGTGGCATAGCGATGGAGACAGTGTAACTGTTGACTACGAAATGGATCCTGGTAATTATCTGGAAGAAGTACATGTTTATGTTGGTTACGAAAAATATCCTGTAATGGGTAATGGTAAAAAACAGAAACAAACAGTTGCACCAGGTCAGTATACCGTTGTTGTTGAAGGAGAGGGTTATTATACAGGCGCTCATGTTGTTATAACAAATGTTATGGAAGAATTCTATATCATTGCTCATGGAGTAGCCTGCGAACTTACCTGCGTATGTTATGGTGAAGTGGAAGTAGGAAACGATGGAGTTAAGCTTATGGGAAGCGATTCATTAGCTGATCATGATCCTGATTCTGATTCGGATCCAACTGCTACTACTATGTTTGCTGAAGATCTACCACAATTCAATGGTACGTTGAACAGAAATGAAAGAGCAGAAGACAAAAAAGTGAAAAAATCAGCAGATATACAATTAGATGTTGAGCCAATTCTTCAGGATAGTGAACTCAAAGTATTCCCGAATCCATTTGATGAAGTGGTGAACTTTGAATTTATTCCTGCAGTTAGTGGTCATGCTGTTCTTGAAATTCACAACATGCTTGGACAACGAGTTGCCAGATTACTGGATCAGCCGGTTGAAGCAGGTGAATTGCAACGCGTAGAGTTCAGACCTAATTCTGAAATTTCAGGAGTCTATCTCTACAGACTGGATATCGATGGCGATACCAGGATTGGAAAAATTATTTACCGAAACAGATAAATACTTTTTCAGAATCAATAAATTACAACTTTACTGAAAACAGTAATTGATTTCGGGAGGTTCTACTAAAAGTAAGATGAGAGGCTAGCTCAGAGGAGCAGCCTCTTTTCTTTTGGTCTAAATTAGAATGTGCTTTCTTAACCCCCTTTCTTGTATGTCTAAATTAGATGCAAAATTGATTTATACATACCCTATATTATTTATATCAAACGATTAATTACATGCTCATCCAGCGTTAAGTTTTTTTGAATTAGATTCTCTGGCCATGAAAGATCAAAATAACAGTCACTAAAAAATCATTATAAGTCCTTGAAAAAGTTTCCGAAAGTAATTATCAGAAGTTCGCAAGAGGGTAGATCTATTTCAAAGAATTCTACTGAGTCTAAATGATTATATTCGATAATGTCTTAAATAATATAAATAATATTTGAGTTGAGCTTAAAGAGTTGTCTATTAGTGTTATGCATGGTTGAGAGATTTTGATCAAACATCGCTTTTTATATACAAAAAGAAAATGCCAAGGGGTAGATAAAACAACCAAAAAAGTAACGAAACTGATCACATAGCTGTTCCGGTTTCATAAATACCATTTTGGATTTTTTATGAGAGCCAGAATAATGAATAAATACAAAAGCTATTTTCAGAAGAAGAATCATTAATAACTATTTTGTCATTAACAACTGACATGTATATCTAGTATAAATACGTCAGAAATTGAACAAATAGAATTATTTGTGATTCGATGTAAGCTGTTGGGAATAGCTAATGTACGACTGGAAAATAAATACGTTAAAAACGAACAGATTAATGGTATGTATCTTTCTTCTCTCAAAAAACCAAATCTAAATTCTTTTGTATTTCTATATTATGCCTAATTCAATTTGGTAATGACCGATTTGAGAAAAGTTAATTTGTCCAGCCAGGTGGTTTCGGTTCTTCCTTCGCTCGTACATTCATAATAATATTAACTTCCTGGGTGCCTCCATTACTGGTTATTGTAATTATTCCTGAATAATCCCCGGCCGACAAATTGGTGCGATCTACAACGATTCCAACCTGATCGGTCTCTGTTGTAGTTTCCCCTGATGCCAGGTCTACAGTTAACCAACTTAAATTTTCGGCAAATGACCATGTTAAAACATTCCCTCCAATATTATTGATACTTATATATTTTTGTGTTGATATAGTATCAAAATCAAGGAATATTGGAGACACTGAAAGTACCGGGTCCGGAATTGGCAAAACTTCAATGTAATCAGTCTTAACAATCGTGCCTGGTCCAAAACTATTGCTTGCGACTAATTTGACAGTATATAAACCCTCCGCAATATAGGAGTGAGTAGGATTCTGAACAGTACTGGTATTACCATCACCAAAATCCCATTCCCATGATGTGGGCGAATTGGTGGACTGATCCAAAAAGGTGACTGTATTACCCTGAATAATTGTCCTCTCATCTGCCGAAAACTGCGCGATAGGAGCTAATGAGTTTACTGTAATGAAGCTATTTTTGATCATTGTGTCAGAACCAAAAACATTAGTGACCGTTAGTGTAAGGGTAAATGTCCCGGCCGTTAAGTAAGTATGAGTAGGATTCTGAACCGTACTTGTATTTCCATCCCCAAAATCCCATAGCCATGATGTTGGAGAGTTAGTAGACTGATCTGAAAAGATGATTTGATTTCCCTGGTCGATAATTGTTGTATTTGCTGAGAATGCCGCGACAGGAATAGCGGAATTGACCGTAATCAGGTCTAGTTTTATAACTGTGTCAGAACCAAAGTTATTCGTTACCGTCAACTTAAGGGTAAATGTCCCGGCCGTTAAGTAAGTATGAGTAGGATTCTGTGCAGTACTGGAAGTTCCATCTCCAAAATCCCATAACCAAGATGTTGGAGAGTTAGTAGACTGATCCGAGAAAATGACTTGATTTCCCTGATCAATAACTGTATTATTTGCCGAGAATGCAGCAACAGGAACAGCAGAATTAACTGTAATCAGGTTTTGTTTAATCATTGTGTCAGAGCCAAAATCGTTGGTGACTGTTAACTTAACGGTAAATGTCCCGGCCGTCAAGTAAATATGAGTAGGATTCTGAACCGTACTTGTATTTCCATCCCCAAAATCCCATAGCCATGATGTTGGAGAGTTAGTAGACTGATCCGAGAAAATGACTTGATTTCCCTGATCAATAACTGTATTATTTGCCGAGAATGCAGCAACAGGAACAGCAGAATTAACTGTAATCAGGTTTTGTTTAATCATTGTGTCAGAGCCAAAATCGTTGGTGACTGTTAACTTAACGGTAAACGTACCGGCCGTTAAGTAAGTATGAGTAGGATTCTGAACCGTACTTGTATTTCCATCCCCAAAATCCCATTCCCATGATGTTGGTGAATTGGTAGACTGATCCGAGAAAATGATTTGATTTCCCTGGTCAATAATTGTTGTATTTGCAGAGAATGCAGCAACAGGAACAGCAGAATTAACTGTAATCAGGTTTTGTTTAATCATTGTGTCAGAGCCAAAAACATTAGTGACCGTTAGTGTAACGGTAAACGTACCGGCCGTTAAGTAAGTATGAGTAGGATTCTGTGCTGTACTGGAAGTTCCATCTCCAAAATCCCATAACCAAGATGTTGGAGAATTGGTCGACTGATCTGAAAAGACGATTTGATTTCCCTGGTCAATAACTGTATTGTTTGCTGAGAATGCAGCAACAGGAACAGCAGAATTAACTGTAATCAGGTTTTGTTTAATCATTGTATCAAAGCCAAAATCGTTGGTGACTGTTAACTTAACAGTAAATGTACCTGCAGTTAAGTAGGTATGAGTTGGATTCTTAACCGTGCTGGTATTTCCATCTCCAAAATCCCACAACCATGAGGTTGGAGAATTGGTCGACTGATCCGAGAAAATGATTTCACCTCCCTGATCAATAACTGCAGTATTTGCCGAGAATGCAGCAACAGGAACAGCAGAATTAACTGTAATCAGGTTTTGTTTAATCATTGTGTCAGAGCCAAAATCGTTGGTGACTGTTAACTTAAGGGTAAATGTCCCGGCCGTCAAGTAAATATGAGTAGGATTCTGAACCGTACTTGTATTTCCATCCCCAAAATCCCAGAACCATGAAGTTGGAGAATTGGTCGACTGATCCGAGAAAATGATCTGATTTCCTTGGTCAATAACTGCAGTATTTGTAGAAAATGCAGCAACAGGTACAGCTGAATTAACTGTAATCAGGTTTTGTTTAATCATTGTATCAGAGCCAAAAACATTAGTGACCGTTAGGGTAACAGTAAATGTGCCAGCCGCTAAGTAAGTGTGAGTTGGATTCTGAATCGTACTGGTAGTTCCATCTCCAAAATCCCATTCCCAAGATGTTGGTGAATTGGTAGACTGATCTGAAAAGACGATTTGATTTCCCTGGTCAATAACTGTATTATTTGCCGAGAATGCAGCAACAGGAACAGCAGAATTAACTGTAATCAGGTTTTGTTTAATCATTGTGTCAGAGCCAAATTCATTGGTGACCATTAACGTAACAGTGAATGTTCCTGATGTTAAGTATGTATGAGTTGGATTCTCAACCGTGCTGGTATTTCCATCTCCAAAATCCCATAACCAAGATGTTGGTGAATTGGTAGACTGATCTGAAAAGACGATTTGATTTCCCTGGTCAATAACTATATTATTTGCTGAGAATGCCGCAACTGGAACAGCAGAATTAACTGTGATAAGGTCTTGTTTTATAATTGTATCGGATCCAAAGCTATTAGTTGCCGTCAACGTAACAGTAAATGTGCCAGCAGTTAAGTAAGTATGAGTTGGGTTCTGAACCGTGCTGGTATTTCCATCTCCAAAATCCCATTCCCATGATGTTGGTGAATTGGTAGACTGATCCGAGAAAATGATTTGATTTCCCTGGTCTATAATTGTTGTATTTACCGAGAATGCTGCAACAGGAACAGCGGAATTAACTGTTATCAAGTCATTTTTAATCATTGTATCAGATCCAAAAACATTAGTGACCGTTAGTGTAACAGTAAATGTGCCAGCAGTTAAGTAAGTATGAGTTGGGTTCTGAACCGTGCTGGTATTTCCATCCCCAAAATCCCAAAGCCAAGATGTTGGCGAATTGGTAGACTGATCCGAGAAAATGATTTCATGTCCTTGGTCTATCGTAGTAGTATTTGAAGAAAACGCTACCACTGGAGGTGTAGGACTTGATATAATAATAAAGTTTTCATTTATAATAGAATCGGACCCAAAACTATTAGAGACCGTTAATTTGACCGAATAGGTGCCAGCGGATAAGTATGTATGAGTTGGATTCTGAACCGTACTGGTATTTCCATCTCCAAAATCCCATAGCCATGATGTTGGAGAATTGGTAGACTGATCCGAAAAGATGATTTCATTTCCCTGAATTTCGTTGGTCTTATTTGCAGAGAAAGATGCTATTGGGACATTTGAGGAATATACCGCAATAAAATCCGTTTTAGTAATTGTATCTGCTCCAAAATCGTTGCCAACAATAAGTTTGATTGTGTATACTCCTGCTGTTGGATAAGTATGAGTAGGGTGCTGAACATTACTGGTATTGCCATCCCCAAAATCCCAATTCCATGAGGTTGGATTGTTTGCAGACTGATCCGAAAAGATAACAGCATCCCCCTGATTTATCGTTGTTTTATCTGCGGAGAACTCAGCAACCGGCACCAATGAGTTAACGGTAATAAAATCCGTTTTGGTAATTGTATCCGTTCCAAAACTATTGACGACAATAAGTTTGACCGTAAATAATCCTGCTGATGTGTAAATATGAGTCGGATTCTGAATTGTACTGGTGCTTCCATCCCCAAAGTTCCACAGCCATGAGGTTGGAAAATTGGCCGACTGATCCGAAAAGATGATTTCATTTCCTTGATCAATAATTGCTGTATTTGCCGAGAATGCGGCAGAAGGAACGGCGGAATTGACTTTAATTAATGCTTCTTTTATTGTCGTGTCAGAACCAAAGCTATTGTTTACGATAAGTTTAACGGTAAATGTGCCAGTTGTTAAGTAATTATGAGTAGGATTTTGAACAGTGCTGGTATTTCCATCTCCAAAATCCCATTCCCATGAGGTTGGGTTGTTTACTGACTGATCCGAGAAGACAACAGCATCTCCCTGGTTAATCGTTGTTTTATTTGCAGAGAATTCAGCAACCGGCATCAGGGAATTAACGGTAATAAAATCAGTTTTAGTAATTGTGTCAACTCCAACACTATTGGTGGCTATCAATTGCACAGTATAAACACCAGCAGATGAGTAAGTATGAGTTGGATTTTGAACAGTGCTGGTATTTCCATCCCCAAAATCCCATTCCAATGATGTTGGATTGTTTGCCGACTGGTCCGAGAAGCTAACAGCATCTCCCTGGTTAATGGTCGTTTTGTTAGCAGAGAACTCAGCTACCGGAACCAATGAGTTAACAGTTATATAATCAGTTTTTGTGATTGTATCTGCTCCGACATTACTAGTAGCTATAAGTTTCACCGAATAAACGCCAGCTGTTGAATAACTATGTGTAGGATTTTGAACAGTACTTGTATTTCCATCGCCAAAATCCCATTCCCATGAGGTTGGATTGTTTGTAGTCTGATCCGAAAAGACAACAGCATCTCCCTGGTTAATAGTCGTTTTGTTTGCAGAGAACTCGGCTACCGGAACCAGTGAGTTAACAGTTATATAATCAGTTTTTGTGATTGTGTCAGCTCCGACATTACTAGTAGCGATAAGTTTCACCGAATAAACTCCAGCAGTTGTATAAATATGAGTTGGATTCTGAACAGTGCTGGTACTTCCATCTCCAAAATCCCAAAGCCATGATGTTGGATTATTGGTAGACTGATCCGAAAAAATAACCGCATCTCCCTGGTTAATCGTTGTTTTATTTGCAGAGAATTCAGCAACCGGAACCAGTGAGTTAACAGTTATATAATCAGTTTTTGTGATTGTGTCCGCTCCAACAGTATTGGTGGCTATCAATTGCACAGTATAAACACCAGCCGATGAGTAAGTATGAGTTGGATTTTGAACAGTGCTGGTATTTACATCCCCAAAATCCCATTCCCATGATGTTGGGTTGTTTACTGACTGGTCCGAGAAGAAAACAGCATCTCCCTGGTTAATCGTCGTTTTATTAGCGGAGAACTCAGCAACCGGCACCAATGAGTTAACAGTGATATAATTAGTTTTAGTAATTGTATCTGCAGCAACACTATTGGCGACTATCAGTTGCACCGTATAAACTCCGGCTGTTGCATAGGTATGATTAGGATTTTGAACAGTACTGGTATTTCCATCTCCAAAATCCCATTCCCATGATGTTGGATTGTTTGCCGACTGGTCCGAGAAGCTAACAGCATCTCCCTGGTTAATCGTCGTTTTGTTAGCAGAGAACTCAGCCACCGGCACCAAGGAATTAACGGTAATAAAATCAGTTTTAGTGATTGTGTCTGCTCCAACACTATTGGCGACTATCAGTTGCACCGTATAAACTCCGGCTGTTGCATAGGTATGATTAGGATTTTGAACAGTACTGGTATTTCCATCTCCAAAATCCCATACCCACGATGTTGGATTGTTTGTAGTCTGATCCGAAAAGATAATGTCACTTCCCTGGTTAATAGTCGTTTTGTTTGCAGAGAACTCGGCTACCGGAACCATTGAGTTAACAGTTATATAATTAGTTTTTGTGATTGTGTCAGCTCCGACATTACTAGTAGCGATAAGTTTCACCGAATAAACTCCAGCTGTTGAATAAGTATGCGTAGGGTTCTGAACAGTACTTGAATTTCCATCGCCAAAATCCCATTCCCATGATGTTGGGTTGTTTACTGACTGGTCCGAGAAGCTAACAGCATCTCCCTGGTTAATGGTTGTTTTGTTTGCTGAGAACTCAGCGACCGGCACCAATGAGTTAACAGTGATATAATTGGTTTTAGTAATTGTATCTGCAGCAACACTATTGGCGACTATCAGTTGCACCGTATAAACTCCGGCTGTTGCATAGGTATGATTAGGATTTTGAACAGTACTGGTATTTCCATCTCCAAAATCCCATTCCCATGATGTTGGGTTGTTTGCAGACAGATCTGAGAAGATAACAGCATCTCCCTGGTTAATCGTTGTTTTATTAGCGGAGAACTCAGCAACCGGCACCAATGAGTTAACGGTAATAAAATCAATTTTGGTAATTGTGTCCGCTCCAACAGTATTGGTGACTATAAGTTTTACGGTATAAACTCCAGTTGTTGTATAAGTATGAGTTGGATTTTGAACAGTGCTGGTATTTCCGTCTCCAAAATCCCATTCCCATGATGTTGGGTTGTTTGCAGACAGATCTGAGAAGATAACAGCATCTCCCTGGTTAATCGTTGTTTTATTAGCGGAGAACTCAGCAACCGGCACCAATGAGTTAACGGTAATATAATTGGTTTTAGTAATTGTATCTGCAGCAACACTATTGGCGACTATCAGTTGCACCGTATAAACTCCGGCTGTTGTATAAGTATGAGTCGGATTTTGAACAGTGCTGGTATTTCCATCCCCAAAATCCCACAACCATGATGTTGGATTATTGGTAGACTGGTCCGAAAAGTTAACAGCATCTCCCTGGTTAATCGTTGTTTTATTAGCGGAGAAGTCAGCAACCGGCACCAATGAGTTAACGGTAATATAATTGGTTTTAGTAATTGTATCTGCAGCAACACTATTGGCGACTATCAGTTGCACCGTATAAACTCCGGCTGTTGCATAGGTATGATTAGGATTTTGAACAGTGCTGGTATTTCCGTCTCCAAAATCCCATTCCCATGATGTTGGGTTGTTTGCAGACAGATCTGAGAAGATAACAGCATCTCCCTGGTTAATCGTTGTATTATTTGCGGAGAAGTCAGCAACCGGCACCAATGAGTTAACGGTAATATAATTGGTTTTAGTAATTGTATCTGCTCCAAAACTGTTGGTGGCTATCAGTTTTACGGTATAAACTCCAGCTGTTGTATAAGTATGAGTTGGATTTTGAACTGTACTGGAATTTCCATCTCCAAAATCCCATTCCCATGATGTTGGGCTGTTGGTAGTCTGATCGAAGAAGCTAATGCTACTACCTTCATTTATATTTTGTGTTGAAACATCGAAATTTGCTACAGGAAGATAGTTTGTTACATCAAAAATAAGAGTATAAGTTTTGTCTCCATCAGGTATGTCATGAATGGTTTCTGATACAATTTCTCCTGAATATCCGATAAAAGTGAGGCTGTCGCCGGATCTGTATTCAAAAGTGTTGTATAAATTACTGCCGGATTTGATTTTATAATTCGTTATTGGGGAGTAGGAATTGTCAATCAATTTTAAATCGGCTGTTCTACTGCTTTTGTTACAAATTAATTTTGCTTTTAGTCGTAAATTTTGTGAATAGATCGTTAAAAAAAGCACTCCGGTTACATTAGATTCTAAAAGCAATTTATTCTCTCCAACGCGAATAAAATCATTCCATTCCGCTATTTTCCTGCCATTTACGGAAAAAACGTTTATTTGCGCCCGTTCGTAGAAATTCGAATTTAAGATAATGTTAGCTGAATTGTCGAAGGGATTTGGGTAAACAACAATATTATTGTTTTCCTGGTCATCTAAAATTTCCAATGACGTTATTAAGATTGAAAAAATATTGCCTGCAACCAACGTATCTGTACCATTGGTATTGTTAATTATTTGAACGCTATCAATCGTTAATGGTGCATTATTAAAACTGTTTTCTCCCAAAAATGTTAACGTTATATTTTGACCAAAAGCGTGAATATTACAAATGGCAAATAGGATTGATAATAGTAACAAGTGTTTCATTTTTTGGTCGTTTAATGTAACATGAATGGTTTACTGGATACATAAATCATCTTCTGCTATTTTGTCCAGATGATTTTCCTACTATGGTTATAAGTTTCATTTTTTATATTGATGATATAAACTCCCGGTTTGCCTGAGAAGCGAATCAAATTGTTATTTCCTTTGTAAATCTCTTCCGAAATCAGGATGCGTCCGGAAATGTCGATAACATTTACGCGAGCAGGTTTCTCTTCCGTGGAAATCACTTGAATGTAATCTTGTCGGGTGTTTGTTCTAATTTCAAAAGGATTGCTAAGTGCTACAACATCGGCACTGGTAGCTACATTACTACTGGTATGCAGAAACAGTTTCTCTGAATTTTTATATTCATCAGTATAGACAAAAGAATATTCATTTCCTTCTTTTAAGGAAGTAAAAGTTCCCTTCACTTTATCTTCAATGGTAATATGGCATTCTTCCGGAAGATTAAATGCTGCTGAAGTAAAATTGACTTCAACTCCTACCTGAGCATCAAATCCCAATGGGATCACTAAATTATCGTAGTCAGGTGGCAGACATTGAACCGAAAAATCGACCCCATTATCGTCAACCAGTCTTGTATAAAGCGCAAAATCAGGATTTGCTTTGAACATACCTGCATCGTAAGTTACATCAAGACCAGTTGTCATTGATGAATTAAAGGTTACCAGGGTATTGCTAACGCTATTGCCGCCGGTTGCAGTAAGCTTTATTGTTGGCCACCCATTGTCTTCCGATTTTAATGGTATGGAGGTTTGATGAGCTTGCATCGCTTTTGAAATGCTAAAACTTCGGGAACTATTGTCTTTTGCGCGCACAAAAAAACCTTGACCTGCTTGTATGTAGTCCTGATTTAATGTGCCGTCTGGTGTTCCTCCCGAGTTGTTGATTATAACATACTGTCCGGACGAAGGATCCCATAAGTACAGGCCTGCGAAATTCGGATCCATATTTTCAACATTGGCAACTGATAAAAGACGATCAGTACCCGACGCAGCGTTGGTAGCAGCTACGGATGAAGTAAAAGGATTTCCCAATAAATTCCATCCTTTATTTACATATGAAATGTGGATATTAGAAATGTCACTTAAATTTATTTGTCCCGAAAAAGATACAATACCTGAAGTTTCACGTAGTGTCGAGTAGCCTTTGCCCAGCGTAAAGTTCATGCCCGGATCTATTGACGGGTAGTTGTCCCAATTGTCATTTTCTTCGATATAACTTGTAATTGCGTATTCTGATGAATTGGTGGCAATATTATTTTCTGTTGCAGTAGCCCATTCCCAAATATCCTGCCCGGAGACCGGTGAGCTTATTAAGTGCCAGTTTGGATCGCCGGATATATATTTTTCGAAGTTTATGGTAGCATCAGACTCACCTTTAATTATCATTGAGCCGGAACTTGATTCGCTCGTGGAACTTACGGTAACTGTACCTTGATTAACTAAGTTGCCATTTACCGTTAATTCTCCTCCTCCGGTTATTGTTAAGTTACCACCCGGTTCAACAGTTAGATTTTTACAAATTACACCACTTGTGTTGATAACAGGATTAATGGCAGAATCAGGAATCAATGCATTGTCAAAAGCCGACGGAATTGTATCCAATTCCCAATTGGTTTTGGTAAACCAGTCATCGTCGGTTAAACCTATCCAACGGGTGGTAGGAGTGAATCTGTATAGTAATCCGTCATTAATGTATTCTTCCATATTGGTAAATCCAATTTCTTTATCAACAGTAAAACTATATGTTGGCTCTGGCCCGGGCGTTATACTCATAAAACTATAATCGCGTTCATCGTTTAACCCAATGTTAATTCCAGCGTCAGAAAACGACCACCAACTGTTTACCGATTCATCATCACCATATCTGAATTCGATTACATTTGTTCCTTCGTATAACCATACCTGGAATTTCAAGTGAAATCTTTCATTCTCATCCAACCAAAACGTCAGATCATTGAATTCGATTTTTAAGATTCTGTTACCTGCCGATCCGGTTAACTGGTATCTGATACTTCCGCCATCGTTAATAATGAAATCATCCCAAAGCGGAGCAATAACAAGCTTTCGATATGCACTTTCAAAGTAGTTCCAGAATAAATCTTCATTCCATCCAAAATTTTCATCCAAGGAAATAAAACCATTTGCGCACACTTTAAATTTTGTGTAGGGTTTATAGTTATATATAAAGGTAAAACCAATGGGAAGAGCTTCGGAGAGGCCATCATCCCATGCGTCATATTCAATATCATTGACAAATAATTCAATAGGAGGTGTGTTCAGGGTGTCGTATGTATTTCCCGTGCTATATGAGAAAGTATATAGTGGTTGTGCTTCCATACAAAGCGGAAAGAGTAATACAAGTATGATTAGGAAATGACTTAAATACGGTGGCTTGTTTTGGAATATTTTTACGAAACTTTCCATACACAAAGATTTAGTTATGGGTTAAAACTTTTTATAAATTTCGATTGGACTAAACTGAATATAGAGTTAGACCACTTATTTTTTATCTGATATAATTTAAGGATTATAAACGATTTTGCAAAAAATAACTTCTTGATTTTTAGTTTTGTACAACTAAGTATAACAGTGTTTGTGCCTGAATCATGGCCTTTTGGTCAGTATTGAAAATAGATATTGAAAAGAAATCGGAGAATGTTTTATTCCGGTTTATTGATCTTTTCTCTTCTTTTATTTAGTATTGAGAGGCCTGTTTGCTGTTGAATTTTCCCTGATGTAAAGGAACTGAATTTTTATACCTTGTCGGTAAATCATGGCATAAAGGGCATGGATGTACCGCTTTCATTGAAAGAAAGATGCCATCGTATTTCTGAATGTTATAGCACAAATCCACTAAAGCATAATGGATTAAGAATAAACGCTTATGAATTCTTTTTTCGTTTTACGCCACGTAATGGCTCTGCTTCCAACGGATTGTCCGGCCAGTGGTGTTTCGGATACCTTGCTTTTAACTCCTTTTTTACTTCGAAATAGGTGTTGGTCCAAAAGCTGTTCAAATCATCGGTTACCTGAACCGGTTTAAACCCCGGCGACAAAAGATGTAGTAACACTTTTACTCTTCCATTGTAAACGGTTGGCGTGTCGAGCAAACCGAATATTTCCTGCAGGCGAACAGCCAGAACCGGTGCTTCTCCTCCGGGGCCATATTTTAGCTTGACATTTGATCCGCTTGGTACTTGAAGTTTCTCCGGTGCAAGTTTATCCAATAATTGCTGTAGTTCATAAGGCAGGTGATTTTGCAGCACTTTCTTCAGGTCTATTTTTTTCAGGTCTTCCGGCTTTTTTACAGCATTAAGGTAAGGCGAAAGCCATTCGTAGTTGGTTGTCAGCAAGTGGCTGGTACTAACTTCAGGCCAATCATTTGCTGTGTCCCAATACCTCAGACTAATTATGCGGTTTTGCCATTGTTCAACTTCCTGATTAAAATCGAGCAGCCAGGCACCTTCTTTTTTTACGGCATCAGAAATAGCCTTTATTTTCTGGTCGATATTATAATCCTGTAGCGGTTTTTGTTGCAGAATTATACTGCCAATTCGTAATTCTGCAAAAGCTGAAAAACCACCTCTTTTTGTATCCCAACTTATGGATTCAACGGTTTTAACCATTGGTGCAAGATCGCGTGGATTTAGTGGCGATGCCAAAAATATGCGGCCAACACCATCGCGGGCATTTACACTTGCAATCGACAGCCAATCTTCATGAGCCAGGTCGTCTTCGTGCCCTGCTGCAGCGATATTGCCGTTAGCCAGTTTGAACTGAGCATTGTTACCCGGAGTTGCGTGAGCAATACGTTCAGGGTAGGCGTAAGCCAGCAATAAACCGGTCTCAAACGGATCGGTTGATGAATTGTCTTCATCAATATTGAGCATTTTCCGGTATTGCGCCGAAATTTTGGCAATATGTTTCAATCGTTTGTTTTTTAATGTCCCGCTGCGATAGCGTCGCAAAGCCTCAATACGCAGATTTATATCGATTCCGGCGTCGCGTTGTAAAGGATCGCGTTCTTCCAAAATGGCAGCAATATCGCATGCCAGTGCCGTTAAATCATCGTTTTGCGCCAGAAGTAACATGTGTGCCAGCCGCGGATGACAGGGGAGGCGATGGATTGCCTTTCCGTGCTCTGTAACCTTTCCATCATTTACTGCATCCAATTGCTCCAGCAGTTCGTTGGCTTGCAGAACATGGCCTTTAGGTGGGGGTGTTAACCAGGTCAATTTATTGATATCGTCAACGCCCCATTTAGCCATTTCCAGTGCAAGCGAAGCCAGATCAGCTTCCTCAATTTCGGGAGTGCGGTGTTTATTCAGGCGATGATGTGTTGCTTTGGTCCACATGCGGTAACAAACACCGGGGCCAAGCCGGCCGGCGCGTCCGGCTCTCTGGTCGGCCGAATCTAAAGTTATTTCTACAGTTTCAAGGCGCGACAAGCCGGTGTTGGGATTAAATTTAAGTGTCCGGCTAAAACCGCAGTCAACCACAACTTTAACGCCTTCAATCGTTAAACTGGTTTCTGCGATGGATGTGGCAAGAATAATTTTTCGTCGTCCTTCGCGGCTGGGCATTATGGCAGCAAATTGCTTTTGCGGCGTTAACTGCCCGTAAAGCGGATGAATGGCAATTCCTTTGTGTTTGTTTCGTAAAATGGCCTCAGTATTTTTAATTTCCGCTTCGCCGGGCAAAAACACCAATATGTCGCCATCGTGTTTTTCAACTGCTTTTGTAACTACACGACTGGTTAATTCAGGAAGAAGTTTTAGGTCATTATCGCCTTCATAATGCACCTCAACGGGGTATTGACGACCTTCACTAACTACCGACGGTGCGTTAAGCAGTTGCGTTAGTTGTGGCATATTAAGCGTGGCCGACATGATCATGATGCGCAGATCAGGACGTAAAATCTGTTGTGCCTCGCGCGACAACACCAAAGCCACATCGGCAAAAAGACTGCGCTCGTGGAATTCATCGAAAATAACCATCCCGATACCTTCCAAGGCATTGTCGCTTTGCAGCATGCGGGTTAAAATTCCTTCGGTAACCACTTCCAGTTGAGTGGATTCACTTACACAATTGTCAAAACGTATGCGGTAACCAACCCGTTTACCAACCGGCTCGCCTAAAAGATCGGCAAGGCGTGTGGCAATAGTTTTGGCTGCCAGGCGACGCGGCTCAAGCATGATGATCTTTTGCCCGTTCAGCCAGCTTTCTTCAAGAAGCACGAGCGGAAGAACCGTACTTTTTCCGGCTCCGGGAGGTGCATGTACAATTAAGGTGTTTGCCTTTTGCAGGTGTTGTTTTATTTCGCCGATAACTTCAACGATGGGCAAATTGGTAGTATGTGGATCGAAACTCAATTTCTCAGATTTTACTGTAAACTGCAAAAGTAGGGCGTTTTTATAAAACAACAGCGGATGAATAAAAACTCACCCGCTGAATAGTATTTATTTTTTGCGAATTAACCGGCAATTTCAATGCCTACAGGGCAATGGTCGGAGCCCATAACTTCGTTTAAAATATATGCTTTTTGTACATGCGGAATAAAACTTTCGGAAACGAGGAAATAATCGATTCTCCAGCCTACGTTTTTGCCACGCGCTCCGGCCCGGTAACTCCACCATGAGTATTTATCAGTAACATCGGGGTAAAAATGGCGGAAAGTATCAACCAGCCCGCCTTGAGTAAAACGGTCCATTCCATCAATTTCTTCCTGCATGTAGCCGGCCGATTTATTGTAGTTTGACTTTGGTCGTGCCAGATCGATAGGGCGGTGGGCCACATTAAAATCGCCACACACCACAACCGGTTTTGTTTTTTCCAGGTCTTTCAGGTAATTAAAAAATGCCAGGTCCCATTCCTGGCGGTAGTCCAAACGCTTTAATTCGCTACCCGAGTTGGGTACATATACAGTTACCAAATAAAACTTTTCATATTCCAAACACAAAACACGGCCTTCCGTATCGTGAACTTCAATTCCCATATCGCGCGAAACGCTTAGCGGTTCAATCTTTGAAAGGATTGCTGTTCCCGAGTAGCCTTTCTTTTCGGCCGAATTGGAGTAAATATGATAACCGTTTATTGGCTCCAGTGTTTCAGCAACCTGATCATCCTGCGCTTTGGTTTCCTGCAAACAAAGTATGTCGGCATCCATTTGTTTAAAATCTTCAAAAAAGTTCTTTTTAGTAACGGCACGAATTCCGTTTACATTCCACGATATGAGCTTCATTTCTTTTCTTTCAAATTAATATTTGCGGTTAAAATACTAATTACAGTTAAATCGGGGAAGAGTTCAAAATAAAAAGCAATAAAAAACCCGGACGAAAGCCCGGGTCAGAAATATACTATTTCTAAATTTTTGGAGTATGCTAAATTGTATTCGTTAGAACGAGAATCCAAGTTCCAATTCAAACTGGTTCATCTCAAGTTCAATCATTTGATTCGGAACCATGTTACCTTGCATTGCCTCTGTTGGGTCGAAATCCATTGGGTTGTAGCCTTTAGTACTTCCATTCATGGCATAATTTATGGCCACATGAAGATGATTTCCGCTATTTCCAACTTCTTTAGAAAGCCCAAGTGCTAACTGTTTTTCAATTACACCAGGTGCAAGAATATTAAACATTACTTCTGATGAAGGGATTGGATTATCGCCAATTGAGAAACCTGCGCGGAATTGCCAGGTATCAACTCCTGCATAGTTAACACCAACTTTGTATACCATAACATCTTCCCATCCAAAACCAGAGCCATTATCAGACCCCAGTGGAACATGGTTTGGATTAGGTGTGTAAGTTCCGTCAGGATTTTGGAATGCCGGCATCAGTTCGCTAAGATTCATAGGATTGGCAATCGACTTAACATCGCTGTACATAATCGACTTTACATCTCCCATAACGGTAAGATCCTCGATTACTTCCCACGAAAAACCTACAGTCCAGCTTGATGGGATATCAAAATCACCTTGCTCGGCAAATAAACCGGCGTAGTCGTCAAACTCGCTCATAAATACTTTCGACTGGTACATGGCACCGATAGCAAAATTATCAGTTATGTGTCCCATATAGCCAATTTTGAAGCCGTATCCAAAACCGCTGTCAGTTCCATTTCCAGATAAAGCATTAGCATCAGCAGAAAAACCATACTGACCGAAAGTACTTAAACCTTTTGCCTCAAAATATTGATAGGCCAAAACACCTGTAACACCAACACTGTGGCGTTCGCCCAATTTTACAGAGTAACTAATATTACCAAACATTTGAGCCAGGTTAACGCCTGTTGTTGTTTCACTTTGATCTCCGAAAGTTTGCGTAGGATAATCCGTGTTCATACCACCATTTCCGAATAAGGCCGCAGAAATACTGGAATTCTCACCAAGCATCCAGTTGGCACCTGCCGAAGGCATTAAAAACAGTCTGCTGTCGCTTTCAACTGTACCCGGCATTAAACCAAATGTACCTGGCATACCCGAAGGAGCTCCTGTTACGGTGTACTGTCTGTTCGGATTAAAGAAGTTAACTCCCAACTGGTATTCCGTTCCAAGGAATACGTTTCCGGCAGGGTTGCCGTTAATTAACGATCCCTGGTAAAATGCAATCCCGGCACCGGCCAGTCCTTTATTGACTGTACCATAGCCTACACTAAAATAACCATCGGTTGCAAATGTTTGCGAAGAAATAAAAAGACCAGCTACCAGAACCAGCAAAGCCTTTAGTTTTAAGTGTTTCATTTGTAATAATTTTTTGGTTTCGGTAGAACAGAATCAGGTTGTTAGTAACAGATATAATGATTTTATGTTTGTTATTGATTCGTTTACCTATTAATATTATTCAATAAAAGCTCAAAGATATTTCTGAAATTATTTTACTATTAAGAAGTGCCTATGATACATATCATAAGGGTAACATTGAAGGGAAAGTCACGTATATCGGATGAAAAGCTAACCTTTTACATTTTGTTACAATAAGTCGCCTTTGGGTTAACAAATCAATAAAGAATTGCTGTTTTTAGGTTAATTCCGAAATTTCATTCAATCGATGAAACTTCAATTCTATATTTTTGTTTAAGGACTAGAAATATAATTATTATGAATAAAAAATCCGCTTCTTCTAAACAGACGAGAAGAGATCGCCGCGATATGATTCAATACATTAATCTGCAGTTGGCTTCCCTTGGGCAGCCAACGTTTAATGATGATTCAGACTCGGGCACTAAATATGCCAATTCTAAATTTCAGGAATTAACTGAAGGCCTGGTAAAAAGTTTCCAGGAAAAATCGCGCTTATTAAGCGAGCACATGTCTCCGGCCGATGAACGAATTCAGAATTTTATCGATGATTACCTAAAAGAGCTTGAATTTAATAAGCCTTATCGTTTGCCAAATAATACCCTGGTGTTGAACCAGAAGAAAATGGCACGCGAGCTGAGTTTGCCACCCAATGGCAATGAGTTTAAAAGCGATTTGTTGAGTTCGTACCGTTTAAAACAGGGTATTCTTAATAATCCTGCCAAGGATAAACGAACAACACAGGGAACTTTCCACATTGTGCGTGGTGGACTTCCGGTACCAGCTGATAAAAAAGAAGTGCCGAAAATTACTTTCGCACACCTGTTGCACAATGCGCTAAAACCTACTGACGAGTTAATGACTTTGCCTTTTACATCGGCGCAAGATGAGAAAGCAAAAGTGATGGTGTCGTTGTTGTTGCGCCCGGTTGTTTGTCCTGAAGTGCCTGGTATTGTTAGCGAAAAGAGTATGGAAGTGCGCTTCTTTGCACCTGGAAGTTTGGTGAGCAACCTCGACTTTGTTGAAACCATTTTTGGTAATGCCGGCGACCCGAACCTGGCTGTAAACGATGCGGCATTGGATGTGGAGCACTGGACCGGCCACACCGGATGTATAATTTTGGCACCACACCTAACTGCGCTTAAGAAAAAAGATGTTGGTCTGCCGCATTATGATGATGCATCTGAGCGTCAGAAACGCGACGGTATGTGCTGGAAAGACGAGAATGAGTTGTATAATGATGGTTCAGCCTTTAAACTTACTTGCCGCGATGAACGCGGGGTAGTGGTTACGATTATTGCGGATAATTATTACGGTTATTCAAAAAAGGAGATAAAAACACAAATCAGCTATTCGGCCAACCTTTATGGATTGGTGGAGGAAGAGCATGCAGGTGGAGCCATTGCTTTCCCGCGTGGAAATATGAGCGACAGTGTTTTTGGAACCAATTTTACCAAAAAGTTCGATCAGCCTTATTCTTTTGAGGAAGCGAAAAAGCTGCTCGGAAACCGAATTGAGGCGCAGGAAGGAAATTATGCAATCGATAAAAAATATCCGGATGTGGTTTACATTCCTGAGAACGCCGACATCGATGTGGAGAAAAGTTCGGTAAGCTGGAAATACAAAAACAAAGATTACAGCCTGAAACTTTCGCCGAAAAAAGTTTACGTTCATCCTACCGGGCATAAATTTCAGTTGGTAAAACATCCAACACAAGCCATGTGGCGTATAATCGACACCGCACCCGAAGGAATGTTCTGCCATAAACCAAGTACTGTTTCAGGAGGTGGAAAATCAGAGATCTCAAAATCAATGCAGAATGCCATCAAATACGGTTCTTTTTACATCGAAAACCTGGAGCAGGTTGAAAACATGGTGGATGAGATCATTAATAAAGATTATTCTAACCGTTGGAAAAAGGTGCGTCCGGATGCCGATCCGTCACGTTCGTTCCTGAGTAAAGAACGCACATTAGGTTCGGCCGTAAAATTATTAACGCCGTCTGATCAATACAGCGACGAATACAATAAATTCTTACAAGATCTGCCTGATAATGTTCGTACGCTGGCCTTTTTTGTAAAACGTCACTACCGCGGTAACGAAGAAAAAGGATTAAAATGGCGCGAGTTATTTAATGTGGAAATTGTAAATGGCCGCCCCGGAAATGTGTTGCGCTACAAGCACAATCCAATTACAGCTAGCTATGTGCGTATTGGATTTAACGAAGAAGGACGCTGGTATTTGCATAAACTACGTTCTGATTTTGTTCCTTCGATGAAAATTCAAACCGAGGATGACATTTCGGCTACGATTACTGTGCCGTCAAACCGTTTGAAGGATTTGAATAAGGAATACAACAATCCGAGTGTAAAACTGGTTGCCAACTGCGAAAGCTACTTGTTCCAGCGGCCCGATGAAGCCGTAATAAGAGGTTACGATAAAGAAGCCGAAATGGAAATTGTGGATAATAACACATTCCTTACGAATTACGAACCGCTAACCCGCGAGAATGCCATAGAGCTGATTGAAGAGGCCATTAGTTTTGAGAAATATACCAAGCCGGTAAAAAACTTCATCAAAGAAGTGGCTGAAAGCGATAGCGATAAATACTTCGTAACACCTTCGCATCCGCGAATTGTAGATGGTGAACCAACTAAAAACCCACGTTACCTGCAACGCAATATATTTAAAGACGAAACACAAGACTCATACCTCGGTGAGATTGGTGTGCGTTTGTTCCGTAAAATAAAAGACAAAGATCCGGTGGTTTGGCCTGTAAACGCCGTATTGCCCGGACGAAGAAACAATCCGGTTGATAAAAAAGCAGGAATTCGCCCGCTGGCCGTTTATAATCCAATTCATTACCAGGAATTGCCTGAATTGTTTATGGATTTTGTTGCAAGTATTACCGGAAAGTCGCCATCAACAACCGGTGCCGGATTGGAAGGTGCCCTTACCAAAGGGCCTTTTAATATGTTGGTGCCAACCACCGATTTGAATAACGCCTTGTTGTCGTACATTCTTACCGAATACCAGGGATTTAGTTCGGCAGCAGGTTATATTGGCTCGGAGAACCGTTTCGATCATGATATCAGTATCCTTGTTCCTGAAATCTGGGCACGTTTGGTTCCTGAAGATCGCGATCCGAAGAAGCTGATTGAAAATGGTTGCTTGGAGAAACTGGAGGACTTTGAATACAATGGGCAAAAAGTATTGGCCAGCCGTTTAGGCTATCGTATTACCAAAAACTTTGCTTTCCGTTGTATGAACCGTTTGTTTGATGAGCCGCTGGCGGTATTTAACGAGCGCATGCTTAAGCCTGAACTTCAGGGAATGGACGACTATGTTGATGGTATTAATAACATTACCGAAGCCATGCAACGAGCTGCACTGCCATTCTTTGAGGATGGAAGTGTTGAGTCTGCTATTCCGCCGCTGAAAGTGTTGCTGCATGTTATGGCTTATGGCCATTACGAAGGCAAAGATATAAGCGATCCAGAGCTGCGTAAACTATTCGAAAGGGAAGAGGTACTAAAAAGCGACTGGTATAAGGCCCGCCTGAAACTAAAGCAGGACAAGGATATTGCTTTCCTTGTGGAGCAAATCGGTTACCTCGAGGACTTTAAAAACAATGAAAATAACGCTGCGCTGGTTGCCGAAATGGATATTGATGGTCGATTGGCAAAAGCAAAAGAGCGCCTGAAAAATGTAGAATCGAAACAGTACCTGAAAGATTTGGTTGGTACTATCGGTGTTGATCCGCTGTGTAAGTAAGAGATAGATTCTTTTATTAAAATAGTAAAGGTTCCGTTTGTTGATACGAACGGGACCTTTTTTTGTGCCTGCTTGTAAACATTTGGCAGATTATTGTGGTTACTATTCCGTAATTAAACTTCATTAACTGAATAAATAGAAAATGAATTCAAGAAAACTCTCGATCATTACCGGAATCAGCTACCTGATTATATTTTTTGCGGCCATTTTTGCCAATTTTGTTATGCTGGAGTCGCTCAAACAAAATCCGTTGGAAACGATCAGGCTTAATCATATGTCTGTGCGCCTTGGAATCATAGCATTTTTAATAACCGTTCTGTTCGATGTGGTTGTGGCGTGGGGACTTTTTGGTTTATATCGCAAGCATCAATTTACACGTTTAAGTACCTATTTTCGGTTGATGCATGCTGCAATAATGGGCGTTGCGGTATTTGCGCTGGTGCTTACTTTAAAACTTGATTCTGCAGATGAGATTTTATACCAGGTAGATGTGTTCGAAATTATCTGGCTTATTGGGTTGTTCTTTTTTGGTGCACACTTAATTCTTCTTTCCAATATCATACAAAAGCCAAAGTGGATTGCAGCATTTCTTTTCATTGCCGGAATAATGTATATGGTTGATACAACAGCACATTTTTTGTTGCCCAACTACGCCGATTTTGCCGGAATATTCCTTGCTCTGGTAGCTGTGCCAAGTATTTTGGGTGAGATGGCGTTTACGGTTTGGTTGCTTGTAAAAGGAGAAAGAGATTGAGAAAGATTGAATATAGATTGAATTAGATTGATAAATTGTAATTTTGGTCATTTATTTTTTCTCTGTGAAACTCCGTGTATTCTTTGTGGACCTCTGTGGTAAAAAAATAATATCCGAAGATCCTCCCATTCAAGCATTCCTCATTAACTCAATTACTCATTCACTCATTCCCTAATTAACCAATTAGTCCTTCAACTTCTTCACAAGGTTAACTTTCTGAACCGAAGCCCCCTAAATCTGTTTCACCAATTCTTTTTTAATATTTTCAAAAAAAAATGTAACTATCCGTTTTTAGCTTTACTAAATAGGAAAAAACACTGAAAAGTGACGAAAGAAGAGAAATTTAACACGATTGTATCTGAGAATGGCGAGCGGATCCGCAACATCTGCAGGTACTACAATTCTAATGTCGAAGATCAGAAAGACATGTACCAGGAAGTGCTGGTAAATATCTGGAAAAGTCTCGACAGCTTCAGGGGCGATTCGGCCATGAGCACCTGGGTTTACCGGGTGGCTGTAAACACGTCGTTAACCTTTACCGGAAAGGCTTTCAGACACATGAAGTTGATGGTTGACAGCGACACCACAAACCTGAACTCCATACTGGATGATGAAAATCTGAAACAAAAACTGGCCGAAGAAAAGTTACTCGAACGTATGCAACTTGAGCTTAATCAACTGTCGGTAATTGATAAAGCATTGATATCGTTACTGCTCGAAGGGCTTTCGATGAAAGAGATTGCCGAAGTGATTGGTATTACCGAGCCAAATGTAAAGGTGAAAATCCATCGTATTAAATCGCAATTAAAAGAAAAGCTGAAAGGAGAACAATTATGACCGCACATGAATTTGATACCAACCTGAGTAAATTAACCGGGAAACTGAAAAAAGAAGACAGGCATTATGCCACAATTGTAAAAGTGGTACAGATTTTTTACTGGATTTTTATACCATTGTTTATGGTGAAAACTGTGGTTGAGTATACCAACTCGCACGAGATTAGCGATATAATCAGTGGAGTTGCCCTTATTTTGGGATTTTTGTTCATTGCACTTTCTTTCCGAAAACTTTATAAGGAATACCAGTATGTTGATTATTCGTTGCCTACGCTCGAAATGTTGAAAAAAGCAGTCTGCCGTTACCAGCCTTTTCAGAAAAGGGCATTGGGGATTGTACCTGGCCTTTTGCTAATGGATGTGGGGTTAACTTTCGAATGGATGGGTGAAGGCAAATCGGTGCTCGATTCCCAACTGTTCTTTCTCGGAGCTATTCTGTTTGGAGTGATAATTGGCCTGGTGATCTGGTATTTCAAATACAAACCCTTGCGCGATAAGATTTTTGCTCTGGTCAGGGAAATTGAGCAGTAAACTAAGGGCGCGATTTTTTAATACTTGAGGTAATTATCATTCTTACCTTGGGTAAAAGCCTTCTACCTCAGGTAATAATCGTTCTCCCCTTGGGTACAGGCCTTATACCCTTGGTAAAAATCATTCTACCCTTGGTTACAGGCTTTCGAACTTAGGTAATTACTTCGCTACCCTTGGGTAAAAGCTTTCTACCCTCGGTAATATCCTTGCTCCCCTTGGGTATCGTCCTTCTTACCTTGGTAATAATTATTATTCCCTGGCGCAGGATTGTTTTTTAGGCATAAAAAAAACGGCCTGCCCGAAAAAGGATCGGGCAAGCCGTTACAGCTTAACTTTAGACTTAAAAGAACTATTCTTCAATATCCCACCAAACAGGTGTGGTCATATATTCATTTTCGAAAACGCCAAGTGCCTCAACTTTCGAAGCATTGTAATAACGCTCGTAATAGGCCATCTGGTAACGACGTATATAGTCGTCATCCTGAGGGAAAGCCGTTTCGTATACAAACGTTGGACGATCAAATCCTTTGTAAACGCCGGCTGCGTAGTCGTATGTACCATCAGGACCAATACAGTAATCGCAACGTCGCATATCTGTCCAAACTTCAGGACTGTAAGTACATGCAATGTATTTTTGCATCATAATGTGGCTCAAAGTCAAATCCGAAGCAGTTTGAACGACCGCTTCGCTGGCCATAAAAGCAGCACTTTCATCTACCGGAATTCCCAGTTTGTCCATGTTTGCCTGAATCGCATCGTGGTACGAAGTCAGCGCGCTTTCCAAACTTCCCTGGCGGAAATAAACCTCTGCTTCAATAAATTTCAACTCTGAATAAGAAAGCAGGAAATAAGGAGAATTCTTTTCCGTGTAAAACAATGGATTGTCCTCTGAAGAACGCATTCCAACATAATTTACATCGTCGGTGGTTGGTGCGTGATCTGTTTCGCTCAAATCAACAGCAAACGAGAATTCGCCGGCATTGTCGCCATCCAGAATTTTAGGAAGCAGTACCTCTGTACGTGGATCAACTACACGGCTGTTCCAGGTCTCATCGCCACCGTTAATAGTGTCAACGGTATTCATCAGGTAATCTTTCCATAATTTGCCTGGTTTATTCGAACTACTTACATTCTGACGTTGAATACTCCATCTTGCCGAAATGTCACCATCTTCGCCAATGTATTCAGCATCGTCGTTGTTCGACTGGAATGATTTCTCAATATTTGAAAGAATTCCTGCAGGATTGTAGGCCAACAGATCTGTTCCTTCAGCTTTTTTCGACAGGTGGCTCATAAAACGGGCTTTTACACCATAGGCAAACTTAATCCACTTGTCAATGTCGCCGTTATACATTACATCTCCAACAGACAGGTCAGGAGCATTTTCTCCCTGTGTTTTCTGAAGATCAGCAATACCTTCGTCAATTAACGGAAGAATTTGGCTGTAAACGTATTCAGCATCGTCGTAATCGGGCTGAATATTTCCGGCAATACCGTCCTTGTAAGCAATATAGCCGTAGGCATCAACCAGCGAACCATTTCCAAATGCTTTAAGAATTTTACCAACGCCCGTGTAATGCCATGCATCAACGTCTTCGGCATCGTTCAGCATTTCTTCAATGTTTACCCAGGCATAACCATACCAGCACTGCCAAACCCATGCATCAGCATTATTCGCAAATTGCCAGTTTTGAAACATATAGTAGCGGTAGCCGGGACGATAAGCGTAACCCAGCTGCTGGGTAAGGTGAGCAGTACGTGTTCCGTGGCTACCATAAAAATCAACCGTTTCGGCTAAAATATAGGGTAGACGTTGTTCCGGACCTGCCTCTTGCGGGGCGTTCGGAGAGTTGTTTATGTCGAGGTCGTATTCGCAAGAGGTGAAAAACACCCCTATGAAAAACAGAAATAATATTGTTATCTTCTTCATATCTAATTCTTTTAAAACTTAACATTTAAGCCGAATGAAACACTTGTTGTGGCAGGTACTCCGGCATAATCAATTCCTGATGACCCGGCTCCTAATACACCAGAACCACCGGCGCTAACTTCCGGATCCATTCCATCGTAATTGGTAAACAGGAGTAAGTTGGTTCCTGTTAACGAAAGATCAATTCCTTTTACAAAACCAATGCGGTTGCAAAATGCTGCAGGCACGGTATAGCTCAACGATGCGGAACGCAAACGGAACCAGTTTACGCTGGTAATGAATGGTTCGGCTTCTTTGGTGTAATAGTTTTGGTAATAATCCTGATCAAGTGTGATCGTACTTGTAGCCGGCTCGTATTCGCCGGTTTCGCTGTTTATCATCACTCCTTCAAAAGTTTGAGTATTACCGCGGTTTTCAGTGATTTTACTCATTCCTGAGTAAGTCATCGCATATTCAGTAGCATTATAAACATCGCCACCAACTCTTACATCTACAAGGAATGACAGGTTCCAGTTTTTATGCGTAATGCTGTTATTCCATCCAAAAAGCATGTCCGGTTCGCGGTCGCCAACAACGTTGGTTGCGTCGGTTGAAGTAATCGGGCGTCCGGTGTCTGAATCCAGTATCAATTCACCATCATCAGTTCTTTCCCAACGTGTGCCGATTAAACCAAGGAAGATATCGTCGCCAATAGATGCCGGTGTGGCCGGTCCAACCTGAACGTCGGTTACATACAGTAACTGAACACCTTCGGGAAGATCGGATACTGTTCCGTTGTTATGCGAAATGTTTAAGGTTGTTTGCCAGTTCCAGTTGCGGTTCTGAATTGGTTTTCCGGTCAATGTTAACTCAAAACCTTTGTTGGTAACGGTTCCGAAGTTCGTATACTGGAAAATATAACCGGTTGCCATACTTACCCTTGGCGAGATGATTTGATCTTTACTTCGGGTATTGTAATACGTTAAATCGGCACCCAGTCGCCCGTTAAAGAAACGAAGATCTAAACCAAGTTCTGTTGACTCAGTAGTTTCAGGAGCCAAATACGGGTTACCACCAGTCCAGCTGTTGTTGTAACCACCACCGATTGTGTTTACCGTTTCTATATAAGTTGCTGTTTGGTATACAGGAGCGTCTTTTCCAACCTGCGACCAAGAAGCACGAATTTTACCAAACGAGAAAGTTTCTTTCAGGTCTTCGCCAAATAATTCAGAGAAAACAAAACTACCACTTACAGAAGGGTAGAAGAACGATCGATTTTCTTCGGCAAGTGTAGAAGACCAGTCGTTACGGCCGGTAACACTCATGAATACCATATTTTTGTAACTGGCACTAAATTCACCAAAAGCACTGTACAATCTCTTTTTCGATTGGTAGTTGCTAAACGTTTGGTTTTCGCGGTCAGCGTTGTTTACACTCATAAAATCAGAGAGTAAACCAATTGCACTTTGTCGTTGGCTGAAATAAGTTGACTGCTCGTAGTTGTGTCCTAACATTAAGCCTAAATCAAAATCATCAACTTTTTTGTTGGCCGAAACGGTTAAGTTCGATGTAAGGATGTTGTTTTCTCTTTGCGACTCGGTTACAGCTCCTTTGTCGTACGGAGGAGCGACTGCAGATCCCGGAGTGAGAATGTTGCGAGAGAATGTATTGTAATGGTCGATACCCGCACGGTAAGTGGCGCTCAACCATTCAGTGGGTTGCATAGTAACATAACCCGACCCGATAAAACGGTGAACATCGTCGGTAACCGGATTTTTGTGTGCAGTCCAGTAAGGGTTGTCCACATCTTCTTCCGGATCAACATTTGGCAGAAGCGGAACTCGTTGCCCACCTTCAATCCAATGGCTCATATCGTTCGATCGTGGCCATCTCAGCAAACTAAGCATTGCACCTGTTCCTCCCGATCCGTATAAACCCGAGCCGGTAAGTGTTTTGGTAGTTTGCGAATAAATATAGTTGGTATTCATACCGATGGTAAACCAACCTTTTTTATGCTCGCCGTTAAAACGAATAGAATTGGTTGCATATTCCGTAGTTGGAACAATACCGTTCTGGTCGAGACGGTGAACCGACATAAAGTAGCTCCCGTTTTCAGTTCCACCCGAAATACTTCCTGTTACATCGTATGAAAATGCTGGTTCAAAGAAATCTTCCAGGTTGTTGTAAATTGTTCCGGAAATCGGAGCTCCCCACGATGAAGTTGTTCCGTCATCAAAAGCACCGTCGCTACCTTGTCCGTACATGGCTTGTTGCTCAGGTAATTTGTTGTAAGTGTCAACTTTAAATTTCGAGCTAACATTTACCTGCATTGCTCCGGCTTCACCTTTTTTAGTGGTAATAACAATGGCTCCGGCAGCTGCTTTTAAACCGTATAACGCAGCAGCAGCAGGGCCTTTAAGTACCGAAATCGACTCAATATCATCCGAGTTGATATCCATACCACGGTTACCGCTGTAGGTTGAAGTTGCACTCAAACCAGCACCATAGTCAGCACTTACCGTACTGTTGTCGATTGGAATACCGTCGACAATAAACAGTGGTTGGTTATCACCCGAAAGAGAGGTGCTACCACGAATAATAATTTGTGATGATGTACCTGCTCCACCGCCTGAGTTGGTAACGTTAACACCGGCAATTTTACCGTTTAACGAGTTTACCAGGTTTGGCTGCTTAACTTTTACAAGCTCATCGCCTGCAATTGCCTGAACGGCATAACCAAGCGCTTTGGTTTCTTTGCGAATACCCATTGCAGTTACCACTACTTCATCAACTTGTTCAGTAGATGGAGCAAGGAAAACTTCAAGAGTAGAAGAGGTGCCCACAACGACCTCTTTCGATTCAAGTCCGATGTAAGAAACAACAAGTGTTGCTCCCTGTTCTACAGAAAGGGTAAATTCACCGTCGACATTCGTCACAGTTCCATTTGAAGTCCCTTTTTCCAGTACTGTTACTCCGGGGAGTAAATCATTGGTAGATTGTTCTCGTACGACACCATTAATGGTGCGTTTCTGCGCCGTTGCAAATAGTGTAACCGCGCTCATCAAGAAGATTGTGAATAAGAATCTTTTCATAGAGAATTATTTGTGTTATAAAAAGTAAATTGATTATGTCTTTAAATAAGTGTATATCTGTTTGTCTTTGTCGAATTTTTAGAATTTGGTGAATAACTAATTGATTATTGTTTCGTTGTTTTGGTAGCTTTTGGTTTTAAACTGAGTCAATATTTAAACTCTGTGATTGAAATATTAATAATATGATGCAATATTGTGAAATATATTGAGAAATGACATCATATTGTATTATATATTATAACTGTTAATAAAAATACTAATTTATGTTGAAAAATAAATATGATTAAAAACAGGGATTTCAATGTTGAGAGGTCGACGTATGAATAGACTGTACGTGTTTTGTATATTGCGAATATTTCTATATCGTATATGTTTAAAGGGGTATGGAAGGGATTGGTTCCTATATTAGGGAAAAATGAATGGAATGTTTGCGGAATATTAAAGTGGTAATTTTTAATAGTATAAATAATTTATATTGAAAATGAATATGTATTACATATTTTTTATAAAACATAAAAAGCTAATTAATGTATTCATTAATTAGCTTTTTTCTCATGTAATTGAAGCCGTGTATTTTTTGTGCTGTAATCTGTTTCTCTTTGACTTATATTTTAAAATCCGGCCGCTTGCCCGTCTTTTCTCGATTCAGATGCTCCGTAATACACTTTGTTTTCTTTGTCCCACATTATAGCCTGGTAGCCACCGTACGGGCCAAGTGTATAGCCAATCCTGTGTCCTTTGCTCATTAGTTCACGTATGGTTTGGTATTCAAAGCCACTTTCCAATGAAACGCGTCCGCCATCATTCATTTTCTCACCTGTTGGCTGGCTCGATCCGTCGTGGCTTATACGCGGAGCATCACCGGCTTCCTGCAGGTTCATGCCAAAATCGATCAGGTTGCAGACGATTTGTACATGTCCCTGTGGTTGCATGGCGCCGCCCATTAATCCAAAACTAATATAAGGTTCGCCATCCTTGGTAATAAAGGCCGGGATAATGGTGTGGAACGGACGTTTGTGTGGTTCGTAAACATTCATATGGCCTTCCTCAAGGGCAAATAATTCGCCACGGTCTTGCAGGATAAATCCAAGTTTTCCCGGAGTCATTCCCGATCCCATTCCACGGTAATTACTTTGTATTAGCGAAACCATGTTGCCGTCTTTGTCGGCGGTTGTCAAATAAATGGTGTTGCCCTGCTCCAGCTCTCCGGCAGGATAGGACCGGGCTGCACGGTTTTCATTGATCAGTGCCGCTCTTTCTTTGCCGTATTCTTTTGAAATAAGTTCTTCGATAGGAAGATCATTAAAATCCATGTCGGAATAATATTTTGCGCGGTCTTCGTAGGCCAGCTTTTTGGCTTCAATAAAATGGTGCATGTATTCAGGAGAGCCAAATCCCATGCTGGCAATATCATAATTCTCCAGGATGTTTAACATCTGCAATACCGCCGTCCCTTGTCCGTTCGGCGGGAGTTCCCAAACATCGTACCCTCGGTAGTTGGTTGAAATTGGCTCTACCCATTCCGAACGATGGTCTTCAAAGTCTTTCATGCTTAAAAAGCCACCTTGTTCGCGCACATATTTTACAATCTTTTCGGCGATTTCGCCTTTGTAAAACACATCGCGGCCTTGCTCTGCAATCAGTTTAAAAGTGTTAGCCAGATATGGATTTTTAAATACTTCTCCTTTTTTAGGTGCTTTTCCATTGGGCATAAAAATCTCTTCAAAACCCGGGTATTGACTTAAAAAGGCACTGCGCCCCCAGTAGTAAGCAATAAGTTCGGTTACTGGAAATCCATTCTGTGCATACGAAATAGCAGGATACAGGACTTCTTTCATTGGCAGACTGCCAAATTTATTATGGAGTTCGAACCAGCCATCAACACAACCTGGAACTGAAACCGGAAGTGGCCCGTGCGATGGTATTTTTTCGTAACCGTTTTCCTTAAAATAATCAAGCGTTAAATCGTAAGGCGAGCGTCCGCTGGCATTTAAGCCGTATAGTTTTTTTGTTTTTGCATCCCAAACAATGGCGAACAAGTCGCCCCCCATGCCGTTTCCCGTGGGTTCTACCAATCCCAGAACAGCGTTGGCTGCAATGGCTGCATCGATGGCATTTCCGCCGGCTTTTAAAATATCAAGTGCCGCTTGTGTGGCCAGAGGCTGGCTGGTGCACGCCATTCCGTTTTGTGCGATTACCTCGCTGCGGGTGGCAAAGTTGAGACCTGTAATACGATCTTGAGCGAACAATTGAACCGTTAGAACAAACGATAAGAGTGATAGTGCTATTTTTTTCATGTTGTGAAAGAATGATTTATACAAAAAGCTTATTACGAAAGCTCTAATTTAAGAAAATTTTATTGCATCAATTTCTTGTTTATTCAGGCTAAACTATGAACTTTAAGCCCTGAACGATGAACTGAAGTATGGAAAGATTTCTCTCGCAATGCGCTAAATTTATTTATCAAAAACATCAAAACGAGTTAAAAGATTTGTGTGTGGTTTTTCCTAACCGAAGAGCCGGCGTTTTTTTTACTCATTATTTGCAGAAAACAGTTGACGGAGCGGTAATTGGCCCCAATACTACAACGATAAATGAGTTAATGGCATCGTATTCTACCATGCAAAAAGGCGAGAAGCTGCAGTTGATTTCGTTGCTCTACGATGTGTTTCTGAAGCACACCAAAACCACTGAAACCTTTGATGAATTCTACTTTTGGGGAGAAATTCTGCTGGCAGATTTTAATGATATCGATCGTTACCTGGTAAATGCCAAAGATCTGTTTACCAATGTTTCTGATCTGAAAGAAATAGAATCGGTGTTTGATTACCTCACTGACGAGCAGAAAAAAGCGTTGGAGCAGTTTTGGGGAAGTATGGCCGTGGTGGATAAAAAAGGTTTCAAAGAAAAATATATATCGATTTGGGATAAGTTGTATCCCGTTTATCAGGATTTTAAAAACCAGCTGGCCGAAAAACAACTGGCTTACCCCGGAATGCAGGATCGGGAAGTGGCTGAACATCTGGATGACGAAAAAAAGAGTTTCCAGTACAAAAAATATTATATCGTAGGCTTGAATGCACTGAATGCCTGCGAAAAGCGATTCTTTAAGCATCTGCAAAGTTTGGGAAAGGCTGAGTTTTTATGGGATTACGATGAGTCGTATCTCAACGACCAGCAAAATGAAGCCGGCCATTTCTTGCGAACAAATCTGCTGGAATTTCCGCAGCCTGACGATTTTGAGTTGGACGTAACAAGTTTTAATCATCGGAAAAATATGAAAATGGTTGCTGTTTCGTCGGTTTACGGGCAGGCGCAACAAATTCCTAATTTTCTGGATGAAACAAAAAAGTCGTACAAAAAAGAGTTTGACAATACAGCAATTGTTCTCGCTGATGAAAGTTTATTGTTCTCAGCAATGGGAGCGGTGCCGGCGAATATCGACAAGGTAAATGTTACTATGGGGTATTCGGTGCGAAATTCGGTGGTTTACGGCTTTTTAATGTTGCTGGTAACGCTGCTGAAGAACAAACGAAAAGAAGGCGATAATTTTGTGGCTTATTACCGCTATGTTACCGATGTGCTGAATCATCAGTTGTTGGGCGATACCGCGAGTGAGGCTGCAAAGGCATATATTAACCAATTAAAAAATTACAACCGAATTACGGTGCCACTTGCCGAGATTGATTTCTCGCCGTTGCACAAACAAATATTTACGCTTCCGGAAAAAACCGCAGATTACAGTTCGTACTTCTTAAATGTGCTTGCCGCATTTTATGGTCATTTAAAAGATAGTGAGATTGATAATGCAATGTTGCTGGAGCTTATCTATTCTATTTATCAGGCCATTGAAAAGCTAAAGGCAGTTGTTGATGATGTGTTGAGTGAACAGCAGCGTGAAATTAGTGAAGCCGTATATTTCCGATTGTTTTCACAGTATCTCGGGCAGGTTTCGGTAGCTTTTGAAGGCGAACCGTTAAGTGGGATGCAGGTGATGGGAATTTTGGAAACCCGCTGTCTTGATTTTGAAAACCTGATCATTCTCGGGTTGAACGAAAATAAATGGCCGCGTAAATTTACAGCGCCGTCGTTTATTCCTTTTAATATTCGTTTAGGATTTGGCTTGCCGGGTATCGATGAACAGGATGCCATGTATGCCTATTATTTTTATCGCCTTGTTCAGCGGGCAAAAAATATTACGGCTACCTACAGTGTTGTCAAAGAAGGCATTGGCACAGGAGAGTTAAGTCGTTACGGTTACCAGTTGCAATACGATTCGATGCATAAGCCTGAGATGTTAAACCTCGATTTTTCGTTTTCGAATGATCCGGTAGAGGAGATTCGCATAAAAAGTTCGAAAGAAGTAGTGGCGAAACTGCTGGCTAATAATTCGGAAGATCACCCGCTTTCACCAAGTGCAATTAATACTTACCTGAATTGTAAGTTGAAATTTTACTATCAATATGTGGTTCGTTTGCCGGAGCCGGAGGAGGTAAAAGAAGAAATTGACGGTGTTGTTTTTGGGAATATTTTTCACGATACGCTGGAAGAATTGTATAAACCGTATGTGGGCCGGGTGGTTGAGAAAAGTAATATCGAGAAAATTCAAAAAGACCGTGTGTGGCTGGAGAACGAGGTGACCAAACAGATTGCCATTCACTATTTGAAAAAGAAACTTCCGCTTAAAGGCGAAATTAAGCTGGAAGGTAAAACCTTGCTGATTTTCGAGAATGCTATAACCTACTTGCGCCAACTTTTGAAAATTGATAAGGACATGGCGCCATTTACCGTTGTTAGTCTGGAACAGCGCTACAAACGTTGGATACAAGCCGGCGATAATAAAATATGTGTTGGTGGAATGATCGACCGTGTTGACCGTGCTGATGGCGTGACCCGGGTGCTCGATTATAAAACCGGAAATGTAAAAACGACGCGGTTTAAAGCGGTTGACGAGCTGTTTGAAAGAGATGCAAAAGAGCCGAAAAAGGAGATTTTGCAGGCTCTGATTTATTCGTGGGGATTGGCGACAGAAACCAATGCTGCCGAAATTCAGGCGGCCATTTATCCGTTGCGCAGTTTATTTGCCGAGAATTTTACGGCGGCAGTGCAAATGAATTACAAAGATTTTTTCTTTGACGAAGTAGCTGAAGAATTTGAAGGTGAATTGGCCGGTTTGGTTTCCGAAATCTTTTCAGAAGACAATGAGTTTGCACAAACCGAACACGATAAGAAGTGCGAGTACTGTGCTTATCGTGGAATTTGCAGAAGGTTTTGATAAGCCTGAAGACCGAAGCACGAAGATTGAAGAGAGAGAGCCTGAAAACTGTTTGCTGAGACTGTAAACTAGTAAACGGCCAGCCAATCAAAAATCTTTTCCGTTTTAGTATAGATGCTTTCGTAAGCTTCTTCATCGTCGTATTCCAGCGTGATGGTAGGTATGTTGCGTTCAACACCGCAGTAAGTGCCAAACGATCCGGGAGTAGGGTATCCCAAGTCTGCAATTACCGGATAATCACAAAATTCCGAAATTTTCTCCGCCAGTTCTTTTGCCGGGCCATCATAGTTCACACATTTTAATGGTGCATGGAGTGTAAGTATTATCTCTGGTTTTACTTCTTCAAGTAAATCGATCATTTGCTGAGTTACGATTTCCGAAGCTGGTTGTTTTCCTGAGTAGTTCTCATCTTTCTCGGTTTCAATCCAGTTTTTTGTTGGGTAGTTGCGGTTTAAATCCACGCCATTATGATTTACACGAACGCCGCGCTCTTTGCCCCAATGATTTAAACAGGGAATAAAAAACAAATGATTTTTTGTGTCAGACAGATTCCCGTTTTCAAGATATCTGTTGATTACATATTCTCCCTGAGGTTCCTCCCCATGAAAAACGCCAATTATCAGAATATTTTTAGCTTCAGTATGGTTCGAGCTTCTTTTAATTACCTCAATTGTGTTGAATGGTGCTGTATTTGGCATAAATTAATCTTCTCCTAAATACTTTTTGTATAAGTCGGGACGCAATGTTTTAGTTCGTTCAATAGCTTGGTCGTGTTTCCAGTCATCAACCAGTTTATCATTTCCGCTGAGTAGAACTTCCGGTACTTTCATTCCTTTATATTCAGCCGGACGTGTATAAACCGGCGGACTTAACAGGTGATCCTGGAACGAGTCGGTGAGCGCGGATGTTTCGTCGGAAAGTACTCCTGGCAAAAGGCGAACAACAGCATCAGTAATTATTGCTGCGGCAAGTTCGCCACCGGTTAACACAAAGTCTCCAACCGATATTTCTTTAGTGATGTATGTGTCCCGAATTCGCTGGTCGATACCTTTATAATGTCCGCAAAGAATGATTAAATTTTGCTTTAGCGAGAGTTTATTGGCTTCCTGTTGATCAAAAACTCCTCCATCAGGTGTTGTGAAAATTATCTCATCATAATCGCGTTCGGCTTTTAATGACTCAATCGCTTTTTCAATAGGTTGAATGGCCATTACCATGCCTGCACCCTTGCCAAACGAATAGTCGTCAACTCGTCTGTGTTTGTCTTCCGAATAATCGCGTAAATTATGAATATGTATTTCTGCCAGCCCTTTATCCTGTGCCCGCTTAATGATTGAATGACTAAACGGACTTTCAATAATTTCCGGCAAAACTGTTATAATATCAATCCTCATTTCTGGAAAAATTTTGCGCAAAGGTAATAACCTGAATTCAATTCTAAAATATTCTCACAGAAAGTCATAATTGCGTCAGATTTGTATTTTAATTTTTGCAGGAATAACGGGTTATTTCAAAAAAATTAAAATGCATAGATGGCGTAAGAAGGACTTTCCTTACAGGCTTTGCTCTTTTTGCCATAAACTTCCCCCAATTTTCTTGAATTATCCCGATAGTACTTCGAAAACCGGTGGAAGTTTCTGACTAAAAATAGCTAAAGCTGTGACTTATTTTAGAATTGAACTCAGGTTAATAATATTTTCAGCTTTGATTGATCCTCATTAAACATCTATAAAATTGAACAAAGTGTCAAATAGGCATAATTTAGATAATAATTCGGTCAATATGGCATTGTGTTTATGGGCAAAAATGATAAGATCGGCAGAAAAAGTTTGTTGGAACAGGAATTGATTTATGGCATGCAGTAATTTGAAAACAAAATTTTAAACAAGAATTTAAAATATTAGGAGGAAAAGTCATGAATTTAGTAAGATTTGAAAACCCACGTTACAACGTAAACAGAACTTTAGTTGATGAATTATTCAACAATTTCCTGAGAAACGATTACCACGAAGACTATGTGAATAAATGTGGTGCATCACCTGCAACAAACATTTTTGAAACAGAAAAAGAATTTAAGATCGAAGTGTTGTTACCAGGTTTCGTAAAAGAGGATCTTCAGCTAAATGTTCACAAAAATGTATTGACCGTTAAGGTTGAAAAAGAAGAAAAGGAAAACGACGAGGTTTACAAATATGCACACCGCGAGTTTGGTGCAAAAAATTTCGAAAAGAAATATCGTTTGCCAAAATCGGTTGATGCTGAAAAGATTAGCGCAAAATTTGAAAATGGAATTTTAAACATTAAACTTCCGAAAAAGGAAGAAGCACTCGAAAAAGAGCCCGTTGAAATTAAAGTGTCATAATTGGTTTTTAGAGGAAAGTTAATAACGCAGAAGCCTGTTTTTGTAGAAATACGAAAGCAGGCTTTTTTATGTGTATGTGGTAGAGTCGAATTTCAGCGAACAATTGAAAGTATTAGTGAATTAAAAATAAAATGGCGGGAACCAATAAATTCTGGTTCCCGCCATTTTTATAAAAGAGACAATTAATTATTCCTCAAAACAGTACAAGCTTTCAAATCCTCTTAAAATAAGCTGATTGTCAACAAATACCGGCGATGCATGGAAGTCGTCATCAAGTTCGTTTGAGGCCAGGATTTCAAAATCCTCACCGGCTTTAATAACTAAACAGATTCCTTTCGCGGCAATGTAAATTTTTCCGTCGGCCCCCGAAGGAGATGAAAAAATTGTGCTTATTCCTTCCAGTCTTTCTTTGGAGTAAAGAACACTTCCGTCTTTCGCATCAAGACAGGTCATAACTCCATTGTTTGCACGCAAAAAGTAAAGTTTTCCATCCATTAGCAGAGCGCATGGCGTATAGGGTGTATCCTGGTTATATTCCCATATTATTGCATCAGTTCCGGTGATATCGCCACTGGCTTTTGTTAAATCAATTGCCTGCAGAGCTGCTCCTCTAAAGCCACTCGTTACATACAGCATGTTATTTTCAACCATTGGTACCGGTATTACATTACCGGTCATTCCGGTTGACGACCATAAAACGTTTCCGTTCTCATAATCGTAGCTCCGAATTGCTGTTGTTGCACTGGTTATAACCTGAGTTTTTCCGTTGGCCTCCACAACAAAAGGTGTCGACCAGCTGGTGGGTTCGTCGCGTTCCATTTTCCAAATGTCGTTACCGGTTTTTTTATCAACACAATATATCCATGAGTCACCTTCATGATCCCATTGTATAAAAAGCCGGTCTTTGTAAAGGTATGGCGATGCACCATCGCCAAAGTTCATGCGCTTTTCCATTGTTCCGAAATCGCGTTTCCAGATGATGTTTCCATCAAAATCAAGACAGTAGAGTCCAAACGATCCGAAGTAAGCATAAATCATTTCGCCATCGGTACAGGGTGAATTCGAGGCCCAGCTGCTTAATTCATGAATTTTGCCTTGAGGAAGATCAGTGGCAACCGTTTTTTCCCAGATGATGCTACCATCGTTTCGGTTCACCAGAATTACGTTAAAGTTGTGGTCTACATTGGGTGACACTTGCGGATCGGCAGACGAATCAGTTGGAACAGCGGTTAAAATTATGATCTTGTCCTCGTAAACAATTGGTGTAGCGTTTCCTCTGCCAGGTATTGCGGTTTTCCATTTCAGGTTTTTGGTTTCGCTGAAATCAACCGGGGGATTTGCTTTTACAGCCACGCCGTTGCCCAGCGGGCCGCGCCATTGCATCCAATTATTGTCGGCCTGAGGTTGTGCTTTGCTCGTTGAAACAGCAAAAAGAAAAAGAAGAGAAAATAGAATGAACTGAGATTTCATGGTAAAAATTTTTGGTTTATTTTGATTTTGACTGAAAATACACTTTTTAGTTTAAAACCCTAATCGCTTTCTACTTCAAAACTGTTTACGGTTTCAAATTGCCAGATTTCCATCACCTGCGAAACCGCAATTTCGTAAGGCGAATAATTTCGGTTTAACGAAACTAGTAAGAATTTTTTGTCTTTTAATCGTTTGTAAACCAGCTTAAAAACTACACCATCATCCTGAGTTACAACAATGCAGGCTTTGCCATCTTTAATGTTGGTCCAGTCTTCGGTAAACGAACAGGTTACCCACGAGCCTTCTTTTATGGGCAACATCGAATCGCCCTGAATTTGGAAAGTGCGGTATGTTTTGTCTTCCGGAAGAAACGGGAGTCTGAATTTGGGTAGCGACGCAATAAAATCCAAATCGCCATAGCTGTTGGTATAACCTGCCTGTGCCTTTACCGGAACCATTTCAATGTTTTCCTTGCCTTCTTTATCCACAGAGATCGTAAGTAGCCGGAGTTTTCGTCCGGTAACATCTACATCAAATCCTTTTTCTATTTGCGAAAGTTGTTCTTCCGACAAAACTTCCAGCCGGTATTTTATCAGTGCATCGAGCGATACATTAAAGTACTCCGATATTTTTATCAGCACCGGAAAAGGTGGCTGCACATTTTTTTCGTACCCGGAAAGGGTAGTACGCGTTAATCCCAGCTCGGTTGCCAGGTCCATTTGCGATCTTTTGCGCCGTTTACGTAGGAATTTTAGATTGTTTGCGAAATGCATAGTTTATTGTTTTTAGTATGGATTGAAGATTGCTTCAGTCGTCGTGTCGACTCCTTCGCAATGGCTCTGTAAATCAGAACGGAGGGTAGTTTGGGCGCGGTAAGCCGCGCCCAAACTACCTATGTAATATATAAATTACGTCATTGCGAACCGACGCAGGAGGTGACGCAATCTTTCTTCCGTCTCCCGACTTTTATTTCCAAATATAATAAAAAATGACTAAATTATAGTCGAAAATTTGACGAAAATATCGACATTTTGAATCGAAATATTGTACATATTGATCTGGACACCTTTTTTGTGTCGTGTGAAAGGCTGATGAACCGCGAGTTGATTGGCAAACCGGTGTTGGTTGGAGGTACCAGTGGACGGGGAGTGGTGGCAGCCTGCAGCTACGAAGCGCGACAATACGGTGTACATTCGGCCATGCCCATGCAAATGGCGCGCCGGCTTTGTCCCGAGGCCATTGTGGTAAAAGGAAACAGCTCCATTTACAGCAAATTCTCTGATGAGATAACCGATATTATCAAAGAAGAGGCACCTCTTTACGAAAAATCATCCATCGACGAGTTTTATATCGATGTAAGCGGAATGGATAAATTTTACGGCTGCTACAAGTGGGCGCAGGAATTGCGCGAACGAATTATTGATCAAACACATTTACCCATTTCTTTTGGGCTGTCGACCAATAAAACGGTCTCGAAAGTAGCCACCGGCGAGATAAAACCCAATAATTTTCAGCAGATTGAATACGGGCACGAAAAAGAGTTTCTGGCGCCGCTGCCGGTGAAAAAAATTCCGATGGTGGGCGATCAGACTTACAAAATGCTGCTGAGTATGGGAATCCGTTATGTGAAAACCATCCAGGAGATGCCTATCGAACTGATGGACAAAGTGATGGGAAAGAACGGAATTGTGCTGTGGAAAAAGGCGCAGGGAATCGATAATTCGCTGGTAGAACCTTACCACGAGCGGAAATCCATTTCGTCGTCGCTTACTTTTGAGAAAGATACCATTGATGTGCAGGCGTTGAAAAACCTGCTGCTGGCGATGGCCGAAAAACTGGCTTTTTATCTGCGCAACGGAAACAAATTAACGTCGTGTGTTACGGTAACCGTGCGTTATTCCGATTTTGATACCCGCACCCGGCAAAAGCGCATTCCGTACACTTCGCTCGATCATACGCTAATTCAGACCACCATGGAGCTTTTTGATCAGCTGTATACGCGTCGGGTTTTGGTGCGTCTGGTGGGTGTGCGTTTTAGCCATTTGGTGGGCGGAAGTTACCAGATGAAATTGTTTGAAGACGATACCAAACTGATAAACCTGTACCAGCGCATGGATAAGATACGCAACCGTTTTGGACAAAATGCAGTGCAGCGGGCCTCTACCATGGGAACCCGTGGTATCGGACAAATGACGAACCCGTTTAACGGCCTGCCACCGGTAATTCCGGCACATAGGAGGATGTGAAAGAAGCTGGAAGCACGAAGTTAGAAGACTGAAGAAAGCCGGCAGCATGAAAGTAGCAAGATTGATTGTAAGAAAGATTGAAAAGATTGATTTTGGTAATAAGGTACATCCTTCGACTACGCTCAGGGTGACACTGGCTGATTTTGCATACTGCTATTTTGCCTATTGCCAATTTTTTGAATTAGATTGATTCTTGAAGCTTGCGGCTTGAAAGTAATAGCTAAAAACTCGTAACTAAAAATGCTACTAAATTGCCATACTTATTACAGCTACAAATTCGGTACACTTTCTATCGATGAGTTGATTGATGAAGCTACCGGAAAAGGTTACAGTTCGTTGGTGTTGACTGATATCAACAACACTTCAGCAACCATTGATTTTATCCGTCGTTGCGAGGGGAAAGACCTGCGTCCGGTTGCGGGCATCGATTTCAGGAACGGAGCACAGCAGCAATACATTGGGATTGCACGAAATAACAGTGGTTTTCAGAAGCTGAACGAGCTACTGACGATGCATTTGCACGAGGAAGCTGATTTTGCGGAACGGGCTCCTGAAATGGAGGACGTGTATTTTATTTATCCGGTTGGAAAAGTGCATCCAAAACTGTTGCACGAGAATGAATTTATCGGTGTAAAACCAACGCAGATCAGCAAAATATTTGGCGACCTGCGCAATCACCGGGAAAAACTGCTTGTGTTGCAGCCGGTCACTTTTCGCAATAAACGCGATTTTAATATCCACCGGCTTTTGCGTACGATGGACAACAATACGCTGTTGAGCCGTCTGCCCAAAAGCGAGGAAGCCAGTCCGGATGAGATTATGTTTCCGCAGGAAAAAATCAGGGACGTATTTCGCGATTTTCCGGATATTATTGAAAATACGCAACGTTTGATTAACAGTTGTTCCATTCATTTTACCTTCAAAAAAGCCAAAAACAAAAAGTGTTTTACGAACTCGCCCGAAGAGGATTTTGAATTACTGACAAAGCTGGCGAACAAAGGGTTGAAATATCGTTACAAAAGTCCTTCGGAGGCTGTGGTGGCGCGAATGGAGAAAGAACTGGCGGTAATTCGGCAGATGGATTTTGCTTCGTATTTTCTTATTAATTGGGACCTGGTGGAGTACGCCCGCCGCGAAGGTTGTTACTATGTGGGGCGGGGAAGTGGCGCCAACAGTATGGTGGCCTACCTGCTTCGTATTACCGATGTCGATCCCATTGAGCTGGACCTGTATTTCGAGCGTTTTATTAATCCTTCGCGGCAGAGTCCGCCTGATTTTGACATTGATTTTGCTTCGCGCGACCGCGATCATATTACGCGCTACATTTTCGAACGGCATGGCTGGGATCACACAGCGCTGGTGGGAACTTACATTACATTTCAGTACAAATCGGTAGTTCGCGAGTTAGGAAAGGTGTTTGGTTTGCCTGCGCATGAAATTGAGAAACTGCAAAAGGTAAAAGATTTTGGTAGTCTTGATGAAATCAGTCGGCTGGTGTTGCAGTACAGCAAACTCATCCACGGTTTTCCGAGCCATTTGAGTGTGCACTCCAGCGGGATATTGATTTCAGAAGAGCCGATCAGTACCTATTCGGCTACTATTATGCCGCCCAAAGGTTTCCCAACCGTTCATTTTAGTATGCTTGAAGCTGAAGACATTGGTTTTGCCAAGTTCGATATTCTGGGGCAGCGCGGCTTGAGTAAAATTCAGGATGCCATTCAGCTGGCACAGGAAAATGCCGGTGCCGAAATTGATATTCACGACCTGAAAACGTTTAAGGAAGATCCGCAAATAAAAGAGCTCCTGAAGCGTGGAAATACCATCGGGTGTTTTTATGTGGAATCGCCGGCCATGCGTATGCTACTCACCAAGCTGGAGGCCGACGATTACCTGCGTTTGGTGGCAGCCAGCTCCATTATTCGCCCGGGTGTGGCACAAAGCGGAATGATGCGCGAGTATATTTTGCGTTACCGCGATCGTAGTCGTTGTGTGGCTGCCAAAGCCGAGGCTCCGGAACTTTACCAACTGCTGGAAGAAACTTATGGCGTTATGGTTTACCAGGAAGATGTAATAAAAGTGGCGCATTTGTTTGCAGGTCTCACGCTGGCCGAGTCGGATATTTTGCGCCGCGGTATGTCGTGGAAATTCAAGCAACGCAACGAGTTTGGAAAGATCAAGGATAAATTCTTCTCCAACTGTGCCGAACGCGGTTATGCCCACGATTTGGTAAAACGCGTATGGGAGCAGATCGAGAGTTTTGCCAATTACGCTTTTTCCAAGGGGCACTCGGCCTCGTATGCGGTAGAGAGTTTTCAGGCGCTGTTTATAAAGGCCTACTATCCGCTGGAATATATTGTGGCAACCATCAATAACGGCGGTGGTTTTTACCGCACCGAATTGTATGTGCACGAGGCACGCATGCACGGGGCAACGATTTTCCCGCCCTGTGTTAACCGCAGCGAAATGCAGACCGTGATTGATGGAAAAGTGATTCATCTTGGCCTGGGGTTTTTGAAAAGTCTTGAAACAAATACGATAAATACTGTTTTGAATGAGCGTTACCGGGGTGGTTATTACCACAGTTTGCAGGATTTTCTGGAGCGTGTGCCCATTTCGCTGGAGCAGCTGAGTATTTTGATCCGGATTGGCGCCTTTAATTTTACCCGCAAATCGAAAAAGGAATTACTGTGGAATGCACATTTTATTCTGTCGAAATCGAAAAAAACAGCACCCGAGCGCACTTTGTTCAAACAGGAAGTAAAGGAGTTTAAAATTCCGGAGTTGTACTATCATCCGTTGGAAAATGCTTACGATGAAATTGAGCTGTTGGGATTCCCGGTTACCTGTTCGCCTTTTCATTTGCTGGAAAATATGCAGTTGCCGCCAACCACTGCCGCCGATCTGGCCTTTCTGATTAACCAGAACGTGGCAATTGTAGGAAGCCTGGTACATGTAAAACGTACCCGCACCAACGATGGCAAAAGCATGAGTTTTGGTGTGTTCATTGATTTTAAAGGGCACTGGATCGACACGGTGCAGTTTCCCGAAATTGCCGCTCGTTACCCGTTTTCGGGAGGTGGCTGCTACCTGATAAAAGGAAAAGTGGTGGAAGAATTTGGCTTCCTCAGTATTGAAGCCACTCAAATCTACCGTTTGCCCAACGAAAATATGGAAGAACCGTCGACACGGTTGAAAGCTCCGGATAAAAGTAAGTTACTGCAGGCTCATGTTGCCGAAGATGCCAAATTGTTGAATTGAAAAACTGATAAATTGTATTGTATCTTAATAATTTTGCGCCATGCTTTAGCTTGGCGATAATTAGGAGAACAAATTGGCTTTAGCCTTTAAAATGATTAACGGCTAAAGCCATTTTCATGGCATCTACTATTCACCGCACTAAAGTACGGTGCAAAAACACAAAGACTTTTATAAATATCTTTTCCATTTCAAATTACTTCTAACTACATTTGAGTTCGTCAAGATATTGTGAAACTTAAAAAATAGGAAAGATTGATTTGGGAGTTGGAGACTTTTCTTCAGACTTCTGTCTTTGGTCTTCCGGCTAATTCAAATGAAGGCTGTTTATTACGAAGAATTCCAGGGGAAAATAGAAATCAGAGAAGTTCCCAATCCAACGGTTTCAACCGATAGCGTGATCGTTAAAGTTGGAGCTACCGGGCTTTGTCGCAGCGACTGGCACGGTTGGATGGGGCACGATCCGGATATTGTTTTGCCACATGTTCCCGGTCATGAGTTAGCAGGAACAGTTGCCGAAATAGGAGCAGAAATCAAAAACTTTAAGGTTGGCGACCGCGTTACGGTTCCCTTTGTTAGTGGTTGTGGCTGTTGTCCCGAATGCCAGACGGGTAATCAGCAAGTGTGTGATAATCAGTTTCAACCGGGGTTTACTGCTTGGGGATCGTTTGCTGAGTATGTGGAAATAAAATATGCCGATATTAACCTGGTACATTTGCCCGATGAGATTGATTTTGTAACAGCTGCCAGCCTGGGGTGCCGGTTTATCACCTCGTTTCGTGCGGTTATCGACCAGGGGAAAGTTACAGCCGGACAATGGGTTGCCGTGCATGGTTGTGGGGGAGTAGGTTTATCTGCCATAAATATTGCATCGGGTGCAGGCGCCAATGTAATTGCCGTTGATATTGATAATACAAAATTGCAATTGGCTAAAAAGTTAGGCGCAAACATTCTGATCAACGCAAAAGAAACGCATGCTGTTCCGACCGAAATTATAAAAGTTACCGGTCGAGGTGCGCATCTTTCCATCGATGCGCTGGGCAGCCAGGAAACCTGTTTTAATTCCATCTCCTGTTTGCGAAAACGGGGAAAACATGTGCAGGTTGGTTTAACAACTGCCGATCATAAACACCCAAAAGTGCCTATGGATAAAGTGGTGGCTCACGAAATTGAAATTCTTGGAAGCCATGGAATGCAGGCATTTCGTTACAATGCTGTTTTCGAAATGATAAAAGCAGGCAAGGTACATCCTGAACTCATGCTGGGTAAAACCATTTCGCTGGAAGAAGCACCTGAGGCTCTGGTGAATATGAACAAATTTGAAAATCTGGGAGTTACTGTGATTAATAAATTTTAATCTGCGCTTATCCGTGTAATCTGCGAGAAACAAAATGGAAAACCTAAAAATTACCGTCATACAACCCGATATAATCTGGGAGAACCCAGACGCAAACCTGAAAAAATATTCGGAATGGTTTGATAAGATTAACGAGACAGACGTGATCATACTTCCTGAAATGTTTACCACCGGTTTTTCGATGCGGCCTAAAAAGTTAAAGGAGCCGATGGATGGGCCGTCAGTTAGATGGATGCAGCAAGTAGCTGCGGATAAAAATGCGGCAGTGGTTGGAAGTCTGATCATCGAAGATGATGGAAAGGTGTATAACCGTGCGATTTGGGCATTTCCTGACGGTAAAATTGAAACGTACGATAAACGCCATTTGTACAGCATGGGGCAGGAGCATTTGCATTATACACCCGGAAAAGACAAATTAATCGTCGAATACAAAGGCTGGAAGTTCTGTCCACAAATTTGTTACGACCTCCGTTTTCCGGTTTTTGCAAGAAACCAGGAAGATTACGATGTGATATTTTATATGGCCAACTGGCCATCGCCACGGCATCATGTCTGGAAAAACCTGCTCATTTCAAGAGCTATTGAAAATCAGGCCTATTGTTTTGGTGTTAACCGTGTTGGAACGGATGGTACCGGTTTAAAATATCTTGGCGATTCGTCTTGTATTTCTCCAAAAGGATTTGCCGAGTTTATGGGAGAAAATGAAGCGGTAAAAACCTTTGAAATTTCCTATTCTCAACTTCACGATTTCAGGCATAAATTTCCCTTGCTTTCCGACAGGGATACCTTTAAAATTCTATAAGACAGCTCCTTTTTCGAAATTCCTACACGATCTATAACTAAAAATATAGTTCTGTAATAAGCGGTAATACAGTCTATTAACATGTCATAGTTTTAAATAACTAAGAATTTAGTTTGAAAACTAAAATATTAGTTATATGTTTGTTCAAGTAACGGATAACTGAAAAATGGCCATACAAAAGATGTTGTTTTTACTATTAATGAACGGTAAACTTTAGAGTAATAACAAAAATCTGATGATTATGGAATGTAAAAAGACACAGAGAGCAGATCTGGAAGGAAAACGAAACACCTTCTTTTTAGTTGGTTTAGTAGTTGCGCTGGGAACCATGTTACTGGCTTTTGAATGGACAACGTCGCCCAAAAAAGCAGATTCCCTGGGAATGATTCAATCGTTTGAAATAGAGGAAGAAATTATTCCCGTAACACGAGAACCGGAGGTGAAACCACCGCCGCCGCCGCCACCTCCTAAAGTAATTGAGGTGTTAAATATCGTTGACGATGATATTGAAATTGAGGATGAACTTTTAATAGAGGACACCGAAGCTGATGACGAAACCATTATTGAGGTGCAGCCAATAGTGGAAAGTATGGATGAAGAAGAAGAGGCCGTTGATGAAATATTTGTGATTGTGGAAGAGTCTCCTGAATTTCCGGGCGGTACCAAAGCCTTGTACCAGTACATCAATTCGCATGTACATTATCCGGTAATAGCACAGGAAAACGGAATACAGGGAAAAGTATATGTAAAATTTGTAGTAGATGAAAACGGAAAAGTAAACAATGCAGAAGTGCTGCGACCTGTAGATGCGTCACTGGATAAAGAAGCACTACGCGTAATAAACAGCCTGCCTCGTTTTAAACCCGGTAAACAACGCGGTAAACCTGTTAAAGTGTACTACAATGCGCAAATAACATTTAAGCTGCAGTAAGCAATTTTAAAATAACCACTAATAAAAAGAATTATGAGAAAATTTGTTTTAATTATCTTGGGTTTGATGCTGACAATGAGCGTATTTGCCCAGGAGGACAATAAGGAAAAAGGCGTATTTCAAGTTGTTGATGATATGCCCGTATATCCGGGAGGAGATATGGCTCTTCGAAACGACGTTGCATCGTTGGTAAAATACCCGGTTGTTGCTAAAGAAAATGGTATACAAGGTAAAGTCTACGTTTCTTTTGTGGTAAACAAAGAGGGAAAAATTGAAGATGCAAAAATAGCACGTGGTGTTGATCCGTCGATTGATAAAGAGGCATTGCGGGTAATTAATGCGCTCGACAAAACCTGGAAACCCGGTAAAGAAGACGGAGAACCGGTTAAGGTAAGCTACACGGTGCCTATTAAATTTGCCCTTGGCGAAGATAAATCAGACGAGAAAAAAACATTCTACGGAGAAGGGGAAAACAAGGTATATTATATTGTAGACGAGATGCCTCAATTTCCGGGTGGCGACGAAGCGCTTAGAAAGTACATTGCCAATGCAGTCACTTATCCGGATGTGGCCCAAAAGAACGGTATTGCAGGAAAGGTATATATTTCTTTTGTTGTTGAAAAAGACGGTACGGTAGGTAATGCCCGTGTAGCACGCGGAGTTGATCCATCGTTGGATAAAGAAGCATTGCGTGTGGTAAAAGCTTTACCAAAATGGAAACCCGGAGTGGAGAAAGGAAAGCCTGTTCCTGTTGAGTATACTGTTCCAATTAATTTCGCCTTAAATTAAAGCACTATTTTTAAACTGTACCTAAAACAATAGTTTTTTAACTAATTTTTTAGGTACAGTTTTTGTAGTTTAGCAAAAATCATAAATAAACGAACAAAATGAAGGAACTTACCAAAGCCGAAGAGCAGGTAATGCAGTTACTCTGGAATCTTGAAAAAGCATTTGTTAAAGACATTATTGAAGAAATGCCTGTTCCGAAACCCGCGTACAATACGGTTTCTACAATTGTCCGCATTTTAGAAAAGAAAGGTTTTGTGGGGCACAATGCCTACGGTAAAACCCACGAGTATTTTCCTTTGATATCGCGAAAAGAATATACCCGTTCGTTTATGAAGAATTTTATGCGAAATTATTTCAGTGGCTCATTCCAGGAAATGGTTTCGTTTTTTGCCAAGGAAGATAATATGAGTTTATCGGAACTGGATGAGCTGCTGGAGGATGTGAAACGCGATATAGAAAACGAAAACCGGAACACCGATGAATAATTTGATAAACTTTATTATCGAGTCGGGGATAAGCCTGTCGCTGCTGGCGCTCATTTACGTGCTGTTTTTACGTAAAGAAACATTTTTTCGTTTAAACCGGCTTTTCCTGCTTTTTTCCATTTTGTTTTCCGTTATTCTGCCATTTCTGCATTTTCGGGTTTACGCCCCTCAATCAAACATGCTTGCCGAAGTTACTGTAACACCATACCGAAATGTTTTAGAGGCAGTTACCATTTACGGTCAGGATCTTTCAGGTGCTATGGTAAATTCAATCAGTTCAAGCAAGATTATCATACTTATTTATCTGTTGGGATTGATATTCTTCCTTGGAAGAATGATTTTTCGGATCATTCAGATTTTAATGATCATCTCGAAAAATGAGATGCAACACATTGATAATTATCGTTTTGTGTTGGTTGATAAAGAAATTAGTCCGTTCTCATTTTTGGGTTATATTTTTATAAATCCGGGCATGAAAAAACAACCGGGTTACGAAAAAATGGTGACTCACGAAATGGAACACATCAAACAAGGCCATACATTCGATGTACTTATTCTTGAGATTCTTACCGTTTTTCAGTGGTTTAATCCATTTATGTGGCTTTTAAAACGTGCAATTCGCGAAAATCACGAATATTTGGCCGATCATGCGGTACTGAGTTCAGGTATAAGTTCTGCTCAGTACAAACATTTGCTTTTAAGTCAGGCGGTTGGTATGCAATTAGAAATTGCCAATAACTTTAATTCATCGTTGGTTAAAAAAAGGATCCAAATGATTTCAAAAATCCGGTCTTCAAAATTGGCCAACCTGAAATATATTTTGGGATTTGTTTCGCTGCTGGCCTTGGTTATAATTTTTGCCTGCGAACAAAAAGAAACACTTCAGGTAACTAAGGTTGAGGATAGTAACGAACGAAAAGTTACGGTTCGATTGCTTGATGATGGGATGAAGCTGGAGGGCAGCCAGGAAGACCTGGAATTGTTACATGCCATGCTGAATGAAAAAAGTAAATACGAATTTGATACCGATAGTACCGGATCAGTTTTTTTGGTAAAAAGCAAAGAAAAAGAGCCGCTTCAGCTGGAGGAAGAAGATCAGGTATTTTTTATTGTTGAGAAAATGCCGGAGTTTCCGGGGGGCGACCTCGCGTTACGCAAATACATTGCCAACTCAATTAAGTACCCGGAGATTTCTATAGAGAACGGAATTCAGGGCAAAGTTTATGTAAGTTTTGTGGTTACAGCCGAAGGCACAATTGCTAATGCTAAAATTGCCAGGGGAGTTGATCCGTCGATAGATAAAGAGGCACTGCGTGTAGTAAATACTTTACCAAAATGGAAACCCGGATATCAGCGTGGCGAGCCGGTTAATGTGAGTTATACCGTGCCAATTAATTTTGTTCTTCAATAACCTTTTGATGAATTAATACACCTCTTCAACCGACAACACTATTGAATAAATAAAAATTATGCGATTTAAAATTTTAACCCTATTGATTATTATGTTTTGTGCAGTTAGCAGTTCAATGGCACAGCGCAAAATTGATTTACTTTTAATTGAAAAGAGCTACGATAAAGCACTTCAGGAGATCGATAAAGAATTGGTTGCAAATCCGTCGGCCGAATTGTATTATAAAAAAGGTGTGGTGTATAAAAACCTGCAAAATTACCAACAAGCGTTGGAGGCTTTTATGCAAGGGCTTCAGTACGATGCCAATAATATTGTAATGCTGGAAGAAACGGCAGAGTGTTTTTCCATTTTAGGCAACAACCGCGATGCTATAGCTTTTTACGATAAAGCGCTGCAGGTTGAACCAAATAACCTGGCTATGGCCGGAAAACTCGGACGCGTTCATATTAACCTTGAAGATTATAAAACTGCTTACAACGTTTTTTCCGGTATTTATGAAAAAGACTCGTCCAACGTTTACTGGAACAAGCAGTTGGCTTATTGTTCGTACCGTGTTTTTCAGCGCGAACAGGCACGCGATCTTTACGAAAACGTGCTTGAGGCGAATCCCCGCGATCATGGAACTTACATTAATCTGATACACTGCTATAACTGGAAAAAAGAGGCCAACGAAATAATGGCTACTATCGATTCAGGTCTGGTACAGTTTCCGGCTGATAAAGAGTTGCTGTTTGAAAAAGCGATGTTTTTTTATAAAACAAAACGTTATGGCCCTGCAATGTTGCAGTTTGAGAAATACATGGAACAGGAAAAACAACCGGCTTTTGAAACATTGATGAATTACGGCATTAGCACGTACTTTGCCGGGCACGAAGAAAAAGCGCTCGACATATTTGGCGACTTAAAACTGCTTAGTCCGAATGATCCGCTGGTGATGTACTACCAAAGTTTATGTAACCGAAAATTAAATAATTTCGAGGACGCTATTGAACTAATGACTTTTGCCATTGAAGCAACGGTACCTGATTATGTGTCGGAAATGTATCATCATCTGGGGCAAATGTACGGCCAGCAACGACAGTTTAAAGAATCGATAGAAGCATTAAAAAAAGCCTACGAGCTGAATCCGGGAAAAACCGAAGTTCTTTTTGAAATTGCCACTACCTACGAAGAATACAATTCCAATAAAACGCTGGCAATGAATTATTACCGGATCTATTTGACCGAATCGGGTGAAGCGGCTAAAAATGCGATTTACGCGCTTGACCGCATTGAAAAATTAAAAGAGGATCTCTTCTTTGAAGAATAACCGGGGGAGACACAGTTAAATCTCGCCGGTTTTTTCGCGAACCAGGTTGGCCAGTTGAACCCTGCTTTTTACTCCTGTTTTGGTGTAAATCCGATGGTTGTGATCTTTTACAGTTTGCAAGGTGATAAACAATTTATCGGCAATCGCCTTGTTTGATTTTCCGCTGCAAATTTCCTGAATAATCTCAGCTTCGCGTTTCGATATTTCGAAAAAGTTACAAAACGATTGAAAATCCATATTCTCATTTTCGTTTACCGATTGATTTTTAAGGCGAACTATTGCCGGAAGAGCCAGGTTACATGCAAATAAAAAAATTAAGGCAATACACGTAGAAATATACCCGAACCGGTTAAAAAAGAACATCACGCCTGAATAAAGTAAGGTGCTGCCAATAATAATAAGTACCCGATTTTTGTTGAGTCCGCTTTCTTTTAAAATACCGGCATCTTTTGTTTTTCTGAAAAACGGAAACAGAAAAAATAAATAAACGATCAGGTTTAGCAGTACTAAAATTCGTACAACAAAAAGATCTGCATTATCAGGCACATCGATAAATTCTTTCTGAATAAGAAAAACCAGGACAAAAGCCAACACTACAAAAGTAGGAAAGAAGGTAAAAATGAATGTCTTTGTTAGCCGGCGTCCGTTGCAATTGTTGGCAAACTTTAAAAGCATAAACCAACTTACCACCATAAACGGAATTCCAATAATGGGTATAAAAACGGCTAACTTGGCACTTAATGCATCGCTAATATTTAAATCGGCAATTACCATCCGCAGACTTATATTTCCCCAAACGCCATAAAACAGAAAGGAGAATAGAAATATTTGCTGATACAGCAAAGTCGTGAAAATTGGCTTCTTGTTCTGCTGGTATTGCTGATAGGCAAGCATAATTCCCAAAGCCGATATTCCGGCCGAAATAATAAATGTAACTGTGTATGCTAAAATTTTAATCCACATAAAAACTACTTAAGTAGTGCATTGCAATTTTACGCACTTTGCCCGTGCAGCGCTAACTACGAAAGTAGTGAAATTACTAAATCCAACTTTAGTAGGAAGGATTTTTTTGAGATATGCAGTAGATTTGAATAACAATTACAAAAAACAATGTTCAGGCGCCGAAAGGTGCCACTCAGAAAACAGAAAACAAAAACATTAAAAACAAAAACAATGGAAAGCTTAAAGTATTTTAATTTGGGACCATCGGCAGGTGGAAGTTTTAGTTACGCGTGGAGAAAAATGTTTGATAAATCATTCCTGACACTTCTGGTAGCCGTTATAATTACGGGGCTACTTAATGGCCCAGGATTTGGTTTTAGAGGCGAATGGAATGGAGGTGATTTTAATAACATTGGCCTATTGCTATTCCCAATAGCATTATTTGCATTGGCGTATGGTTTTTTATTTGTGCCTGTAATTAAATACGGCGAAAAAAAGCTGTTTTTAGCCGCCATGAGAGACGAAGAAACCGACCTAAAAGTAATGTTCGAAGGTTTTAAAACACAGTATTTAAATATTGTATTAGCCAACTTAATTGTAGCAGCATTGGTAACGGTCGGAATATTTATGCTGGTAATACCCGGTATAATTGTGGCATGCCGACTGGTTTTTGTACCGTACCTGGTAATGGATAAGCAGCTGGATGCCATGAAAGCTGTTGAAAAAAGCTGGCAAATGACACGCGGTTATGGTTGGACCGTTTTTGGAATGGCTATTTTATCGTTCTTCATCATAATTGCCGGATTAATAGTGTGTTTCGTGGGAGTCATTTTCTCACTTATTTGGGTTCATGCAGCATTTGCAACACTTTACGCATCTATTGACGGTGAAAAAGAAGATGAAAATCCAATCCCTATTTTAGGAGTTAACGAAGTAGAAGAATAAAAAACAAAACATGTTCAAGTTCAGGAGCCCGGATTTTTCCGGGCTTTTTGTTTTTATATAATTTCGTTTGTGTATTTTGGCATTTCATTTCCACTGATAAAATGAAGAAACTATTTTTATTGCTTTTTGTATTGACAACCTTTGTTGTTCATGCTCAGTATTTCGATACGGGGCAGGATCCGGCGTCGTTGAAATGGCGCCAAATTAACACCACCAATTTTCAGCTGATATATCCCGATTATTATGAAGATCAGGCACAGATTCTGGCTCAAAAGCTGGAGATGGTTTACGATTTCGGAAGTTATTCGTTGAAATACAAACCGGGAAAAATATCGGTAATTCTTCATACACAAACGGTGCAATCGAACGGTTTGGTGGCTTATGCCCCAAAACGCTCGGAGTTTTATACCACGCCGCACCAGGCCATTTATCCGCAAGATTGGTTGGAACAGCTGGCTTTGCATGAATTCCGGCACGTGGTGCAGATCGATAAATTAAATGCCGAGTTACCAAATATCATAAAAATTATATTGGGCGAGCAGGGAACGGCCTTATTGTTTGGAGCTTATCTGCCGTGGTGGTTTATTGAAGGCGATGCAGTGGTAACAGAAACAGCATTAGGTAACTACGGGCGCGGACGTTTGCCGTCATTTTTGGTGGAACATCAGGCGCAGGTGGTCGACAACAAAATATTTTCGTACGATAAAGCTTACCTCGGATCATTCAAAGATTACATTCCCAACCACTATCAGCTGGGTTATTACCTGGTGGCTGGTTCACGAGAACGATACGGAAGTGATATCTGGGAAAAGGCCATAAAAAGAGTGGGCAGGAAACCTTTTTCGATCACTCCTTTCAACAGAGCTTTAAAGCTTGAAACCGGTTTAGGTAAAGTAAAACTTTACGAATCTATATTCGACAGTCTGGCAACCGAATGGAAAAATAATGATACAAAATTCGTAGCCGATCCATCAAATCAACTTTCGAAAGAAAATAAAAGATATACGAATTATTTGTACAAACACTGGCTTAACGATAATGAACTAATTGCCTACAAAACAGGCTTGAATGTAGTTCCTTCATTTGTAAAGATCGATACAAAAACAAATAAAGAAAAGCGCGTAACAATTCCCGGATATATTTTTGAAGAGTCGGTAAATTTCAGAGGAGAATGGATTGTTTGGGCAGAAAAAGTACCTGATGTTCGCTGGTCGCACAGTGGACTTTCGCGAATTCGGATCTTAAATGCGGCTACAAAAAAAATGTATTCTGTTGCTCCTGAATTTAAGGCATTTGCTCCGGCACTTTCACCCGATTTAAAAGAGGTAGCAGTTGTGGAAACCGATTTTTCAAGTTCTAATTATTTAACGGTTTATGATATCTCGAGTGGAAAAATGAAATTCCGCTTCCAGACTGACAATAACAATTATTTCTTTTCTCCGGTTTGGTTAAACCAGCATGAACTAATTTATGTGCTGCTGGATGAGAACGGAAAACATATAGCAAAAGTGAACCTGCAAAATAAGGAGCAAACTTTGCTTCCGGGAACAGCGTTGGGTGAGATTAAACAATTACAGGTTTCCGGAAACAACTTGTATTTTATTAGCAGCTACTCGGGTAAGAATGCCCTTTATATGTACGACTTAACCAGCTCTGAAATTAAACAAGTTTACGAACCTCGTTTTGATGTTGCTTATCCGGCCATTCGCCAAAACGGAACAATTGCACTTAGCGATTATACCGGTGATGGTTTTCGGATTATTGAATTTCAACCGAAAAATGCAGTACCGTTAAACGAGATTTCTCCAGGCGACTGGCCACTGGCCAATAACATGCAACAGCAAGAGCCGGGCATTGTTGACTTTTCACAAGTTGATAGCACAAACTTGTTCGTTTCGCAGACTTATAATAAAACAAAACATCTGTTTAATTTTCATAGTTGGGCGCCTGTTTTTGTAGATCCCGACAACTATGAGTTTTCGCCCGGTGTTAGTCTGATGTCGCAAAATAAGTTGGGAACAGCTTTTACCACTTTGGGATATAGATGGGACACCAGCGAAAAAACAGGAAATTTTTATGGCCGGTACACTTATAAAGGTTGGTTCCCTGTTTTTGATTTTGAAGTAACTGGAGGTAAACGGGCATCGCAATATTGGTTGATTCGGGAATACCAGAATCAGGAAGGGCAGGTGACAAAAAGAGATACCACGCTTCAGGATTATAAATGGAATGAAACGAATTTTAGTGCCAATATGCGTATTCCGCTAAATTTATCGAGAGGAGCATTTACGCGCTTTTTTCAACCTGAAGTTGAATACCAGTTTACTCGCTACGGAAAAGAGGAGTCGACACCCGACGAGTTTAACACTGGCGATTATCAATCGCTTTCGTACCGCTTATATTATTACCAGCTTCTACGAAGAAGCCATCAGGATATTTATCCGAATTTTGGCTTTGCATTAGAAGGGAACTTTCGCCACTCGCCATGGCAATCAACCGAAATGGGGCGTTTGACTGCCGGCGCAGCCACGATGTATCTTCCCGGCCTTTTGAAAAATCACGGCATTCGTTTTTATGGAGGTGTACAGGATAAAAGTTCCGGAAATCTCTTTGGATTTTCTGATGCCATCCGTTTTCCCAGGGGCTGGACAAAAATAGAAACGGAACAATTGCATTCTCTTTCGCTAAATTATGCGCTGCCACTTGTTAATCCCGATTTAAGCATCGGAGGATTTACATATATACGCAGGATAAGTGCAACCTTATTTGCTGATTACGCAAATCTGCAAGGTAGCTACCATGGCGGTGAAACACCCACAAAATATAATGTTGACATATCGTCGTATGGTGTCGAGTTACTGGGCGATGTTAATTTCTTTAGATTTTATGCTCCTGTAAAAATAGGAGTCCGAGCTTCGTACCTTAAAGAACTGGAAGATGTTGGTTTCGATTTCTTGCTGTCCGTTGATTTTAATTCGTTATAGCCAAATTATAAAAAAAGTATTCTACAAAATCCTAGTCTTTTAAGTAATTGATTTGAAAAAGTAGAAATTCATCGCTATTTATTCTATTTGCTCGTTTGTTTCATTTTCTTCTATCTTTCTCTAAGTGGTTAAATTATTGCTATTTATATCGAAAAATGGCCATTTTAAAGCTTTTGAGAATTCGTCAGACCTTTGTTTGTGTGTAATGATGCGTAAATATTTACAGCATTTGACGCAATAGCACCAAAATAAAAAGGACAGGAGCCGTTTTAAATCGCTTAGCTGATGAAATTGAGTTTTACTAAAGTGTTAGTGAAAATATACCTTGTCAATAAACACTACATCAAAGCGAATGGAATTGTTATTACAACTTAGTGTCCTCTTGTAAAATTTACAAATATATCTTAAACGTAGAATAATAATGTAAAAACTATTTAATACGAAAAGTATACATATGTTTCATGTTTGATTTTTTGACACATTACAAATGTTTTACATGTGTAAAACGAATTTCAGAATTTAGTACTTCATTTTTAAATTGAAATCATGATGCAATTGTATATATGTAACACAAAATAGGGTAGTGTTTAAATAAATAAAGTCTAAATATACAAAGTGGAAAATTGTTGTCAATATTTGCTTTGTATAAATATACATAAGATGCAAATCTATTTTTAAATCTCTATATCAATTAATTACGATATTCATATAAAGTAGTTTAGTGTCAAAGCTTGATAAAATACACTATTAGTGCTTTGTTGTAACAATATTATCATATTACTTATTGATATCCTGCTTATTATGAAGTTTATATGGATTGGTTTAGCGGCCTAGTTAAAGGTTTTTGCAAGTAATTTCGTATTTACATTTTATGAAAAGTAGTTGTTATATTCGAAAAGAATATTTACATTTGTTTTTGAAGTATACACGAAGTCTGTTGGACGCATGACAAATGTATCTTTGCAACACACCTTAGAAAATGAAAGACCGAATTAAAAATTTTATCGAGGTAAAAGGAATTTCAGCCGGAGAACTGGCTGCTGTTCTGGATGTGCAACGATCTAACATCTCACATATTCTTAATGGAAGAAATAAACCAGGTGCTTCGTTTATTGAGAAGCTACTACTGGAGTTCCCTGATTTAAACGCTCGCTGGCTACTCACGGGTGAGGGAGATATGTTTAGTAGCCAAGTAACATCGGATAACAGTCCGCAACAAAAGCTACCAATAGTTGAAGAAACTATTAAACAGCAACCTTTGGCTGAACAGCCAGTGAAGAAGAATATGATACAGGAGGAGAATATTGATAAGACAATCTCGGCTCTTGATAGCGAAATAGATAAAATGGTTATTATATACCGTGATGGTACATTTAATATATATAAGCAACGCTAAGAAATTATTGAAGAAATGTATTAAGCAAAGCTTATAAAATTATATGATGCATTTACGGGCATGAAGTATATTAAATGCAGATAGTTTAAAAAAGGATTTTACCCTATAGTTTTAGTTATAATTAGAATAAAAGCATTTGAATATTATATGTTGTAGAGAATTGTAATCGTTTTTACAAAAAGGTACTTGACCTCCAAACGGTGGTTAAACCAGAGTAACAAAGAGGGCTGTAGCAATACAGTCCTCTTTTGTTTATATGTAAATTTACCAAATACACAACCATAGTTTATATTTGTAACACGGACAAACTATTGATATTCAATTGCTGCTTAAACAAAAGTAAACTTTTTACAAAAATAAATTAAAAAAGATTTGCATATGTAAATTAATAGTTTCATATTTGTAACAACAAAAGTAAACAACAATACGACAGGATGATTAAAACAATATAGATTCAATTTACAAACCCAATTTAAGTTGATAAATCCAGAAGTCGCTTGGCCACTAGAAATAGTGGCCATTTCTGGTTTATAGAAGAATGTTTTTTCTAAATGAAGTTAAATGTAAAAAAAGTAAAGCATTATTTTGTAAATGTAAATTTTATTGATACATTTGTATACATATAAACAAAGACCCTTATTTTTTACCTAATTTAAATATAACATAGAAGGCCGTTATTCAACGGTCTTTTCTTTTTGTATCAATTCATGGCGCAAAATTCAACGATTATTCTATTATCTTTGCGGCAAAATCAGAATACATGCCAAAAAAGTTTGTTAAAGAATTCACCGTAATTGAAAATAGCGCGCTAAACGCTACAAACTTTCTTATCAAAGTACAGTCGGATACCGAACTTCCGGAGATAAAACCAGGACAATTTGTAAATATTGAGATAAAGGAAGCGGAAGAGATCTTTCTTCGCAGGCCTTTTTCAGTGTTTGAAGTGGATTACGAAAAGAATGTAATCTCGATGATCGTTAAAATACTGGGGCGGGGATCGCGTAAGCTAACAGAGATTAAAGCAGGAAGTAAGCTAAGTATGGTTTATCCACTTGGAAAAACTTTTACGTATCCGTCAGCAGACGATAAAATCTTGCTGATTGGCGGTGGTAGTGGTGTTGCGCCAATGCTTTTCTTAGCCAAAGAATCGGGTTTACCGGTGGAGAATGTTGACATTTTACTGGGTGCACGATCAAAAGAAGACCATATAAATGTAGATAGCTATAAACAGTATGCGAATTTACATTATGCATCAGAAGACGGTTCGCTTGGTGAAAAGGGATTTGTAACACAACATTCGGTATTTACCAATAACTTAAATACATACACTAAAATATATGCCTGTGGCCCGGATGGAATGATGCGTGCCATTGCAAAAGAAGCAAAAGCGGCTGATGTATTTTGCGAAGTATCGCTCGAAAACCTTATGGCCTGCGGTTTTGGCGTGTGTTTGTGCTGTATCGAGCCAACCACGAAAGGAAACCTTTGTGTTTGTACTGAAGGTCCGGTGTTTAACATTAATGATTTGAAATGGTAGATTTAAAAGTAAAATTACACGATATAGAATTTAAGAATCCGGTAACACTGGCGTCGGGTACCTGCGGATTTGCACGCGAAACAGCTGAATTCTTTGAACCAGGCTTGCTTGGAGGTTATTTTCTGAAAGGTACAACGCTTAAAAACCGCGATGGTAATAACTACCCGCGAATGGCGGAAACACCTTCAGGTATGCTTAATGCGGTGGGTTTACAAAATAAAGGCATCGATTACTTTATTGAAAACATTTATCCTGATATTGTTAACTATGATACACAATTGATTATAAATGTAAACGGATCTACTGTTGAGGATTATATTGCATTAACCGAAAAAGTTAATGAACTGGATAAGATAAATGCCATTGAGTTGAACATCTCTTGCCCCAATGTTAAAGAAGGCGGAATGGCTTTTGGTGTAAGCTGTCCGGGAGCCGAAATGGTTACCCGCGAGGTTCGTAAAGTATACGACAAAACGCTTATTGTAAAATTGTCGCCAAATGTTACCGACATTTCTGAAATTGCCCGTGCTGTAGAAGGGCAGGGAGCAGATGCTGTGTCGTTGGTAAATACCTTTTTGGGAATGGCCATCGATGCCGAAAAAAGAGAACCACTATTATCTACTATAACCGGCGGATTATCCGGTCCGGCAATAAAACCTATTGCATTACGCATGGTGTGGCAGGTTGCCAACGCGGTTAAAATTCCCGTTGTTGGAATTGGCGGAATAATGACTGCTTCCGATGCTATTGAGTTTATGCTGGCAGGAGCTTCAGTTATTCAGGTTGGTACAGCAATATTTAAAGATCCGATGATTCCGGTGAAGATTGTTGAAGGCATTGAAGATTACTTGAAACGCCACAATATGCAGTCGGCCAGTGAATTAATCGGTGCTTTACAAGTGTAGTATACATTTGTTTCCGTATACTTCTGTATATTACTTTTGTCATTCGATAAAATCTATCTGAGATAAATACTATTTAGTACGAATTTGCCCGATTTTGATCGTTAAAATTCTTTTAACTCTATTTTTGCACAAATTTAAAATTGCAATCTGAACATTTCAATTTTAGTTCTGTTGTTATAAGTGCAAATAGCAAAACATAGATTAAAAGTATTTATTATGGCAAGTTTTAATATCGTTATGCCTAAACTGGGCGAAAGTATCCAGGAAGGCACCATTACTAAATGGTTCGTAAAAGAGGGAGACACTATTGAGGAGGACGATATGCTCTTCGAAGTTGCTACTGACAAGGTAGACTCTGAGATCCCGTCGCCGGTAGATGGCGTAATCACAAAAATTAATTATCCGGAAGATAGTCTGGTTGCAGTTGGCGAAGTTCTGGCTGTTGTTAGTCTTGATGGTGAAGTTGACGAAACTGAACAGGAGGAGACCGATAGCAAAGACGAAAAAGAAGCCAAAACCGACGAAGCACCTGCAAAAGCAGAAACAACCGATGCTTCGGTTGATGACAGTAGAAAACTTTCAAACCGTTTCTATTCTCCTTTGGTAAAGACAATTGCTAAAGAAGAAAATGTTTCGTTTGACGAGTTGGAAAACATAGAAGGATCGGGCGTTGGAGGCCGCGTTCAGAAGAAAGATATTTTAGCTTACCTGGAAAGCAGAGACAGTTCAGCAGCCCAGCCGGAAGCTAAAAAAGAAAGCAAACCAGCTGCACCGGCAGCGCCTGCAGTAGAGAGAAAAGCTGCACCTCCGGTTTCAGTAGGAGCCAACGATACTGTTGTAGAGATGGATCGTATCAGAAAACTGATCGCAGATCACATGGTGATGTCGAAACAAGTATCACCACACGTAACTTCAGTGGTTGAAGCCGATGTTACCGATTTGGTGATATGGAGAAATAAAAACAAAACGGCTTTCCAGGAAAGATATGGTGATAAAATTACGTTTATGCCGATATTTACAGAGGCAGTCGCTGCTGCTCTGGCCGAATTCCCAATGGTTAACTCATCAGTTGACGGGGATAAAATCGTAATGAAAAAAGATATAAACGTTGGTATCGCTGTGGCTAAGCCCGATGGAAACCTTATTGTTCCTGTAATTAAAAATGCTGAACAGCGCAACCTGGTTGGTTTAACAAAAGAGCTGAACCGACTGGCTAATGCAGCGCGTAACAATAAACTCGATCCGGCCGAAATTCAGGGGGGAACATTTACTATTACCAATTTCGGATCGTTCGGAAATATTATCGGAACACCAATTATTAACCAACCACAAGTTGCTATTCTGGCAACAGGAATTATTGAGAAAAAACCAGCTGTTTTGGAAACACCAAGCGGCGATGTAATTGCAATTCGTCATAAAATGTACCTGTCGTTATCGTACGATCACCGTATTATCGATGGTGCCCTGGGAGGCGCTTTCCTGCGACGCATTGCCGATCATCTGGAACAATTTGATATAAACCGCGCAATATAATTTATTATGAAGGATTTAAAAGTACCAAAGCAATATACAATTAAGAAAACTCCGAAGGAGACTTTAGAGAATTGGTACCGGTTAATGAAGATTGGCCGTGCACTCGACGAAAAAGCACCCAATTATCTGAAACAGGCTATTGGGTGGTCGTACCATGCTCCTTATGCCGGACACGATGGAATTCAGCTGGCTATCGGACAAAGTTTTGAGAAGAAAAAAGACCACTTATATATGTATTATCGCGATATGTTGACTGCTCTTGCGGGCGGAATGACATCGGAAGAGATAATATTAAACGGTATTTCAAAGGCAACCGACCCTTCGAGTGGTGGTCGTCACATGTCGAATCACCTGGCAAAACCCGAGTGGAATATGCACAGTGTGTCGTCGGCAACCGGAAACCACACTTTGCATGCTGTTGGAACCGGCCGCGCTATTAAATATTATGGCGAAAAAGCGGTTTCTATCAGTAGCCAGGGCGAATCGTCGGTTAGTGAAGGTTACGTTTACGAAGCCATTACCGGTGCCGATAAGGAAGAATTACCGGTAATTTTTGTGGTTCAGGATAACGGTTATGGTATTTCGGTACCTAAAAAAGACCAAACTGCGCAACGAAAAGTGGCCAATAACTTCACAGGTTTTAAAAACCTGCGCATTATTCACTGTAACGGTAAAGATGTTTTTGATTCGATGAACGCCATGGCCGAAGCCAAACGTTATGCCATCGAGGAAAGCAAACCTGTATTGCTGCAGGCCAACTGTGTGCGTATGGGATCGCACTCTAACTCCGACGATCATTTGCTTTATCGTTCAGATGCGGAAAGAAACTACGTGGTAGAATACGATCCGCTGGCAAAATACAGAAGGTTGTTATTGCGCTACGAGCGATTTACTGAAGAAGAGCTGAATAAAATTGACGAAGAAGTAAAATTAGAAATAAAAGCTTCGCACAAAGCTGCAATGGCTGCTCCGGATCCGGATCCTGCATCCATTTTCGATCATGTATTTTCTGATCCATACGTTTCGGAAAAATACCCTGAAGGATTGCATAACGAAGAAGGAGAGAAGACAAAATTTATTACGGCGCTTAACGAGACTTTAAAGGCTGAATTCCGCAATAACCCAGATACGTTTATCTGGGGACAGGATATGGCCAACAAAGATAAAGGCGGTATTTTCAACGTATCAAAAGGTATGCAGGCCGAATTTGGCGAGAAGCGTGTTTTTAACGGCCCGATTGCCGAAGATTTTATTCTGGGAACAGCCAACGGGATGTCGCGCTACCACGAGAAAATCCGTGTTGTAGTTGAGGGTGCTGAGTTTGCCGACTATTTCTGGCCGGCTATGGAACAATATGTTGATACCAGTCACGACCTGTGGCGATCGAACGGTAAATTTTCGCCGAATGTGACTATTCGCCTGGCATCAGGTGGTTATATTGGCGGTGGAATGTACCACTCGCAAAACATTGAAGGTTCGCTGGCAGCCATTCCGGGAGTACGTATTGTTTATCCGTCGTTTGCCGATGATGCAGCCGGATTGTTGCGTACATCAATACGTTCAGAAGGATTAACCATGTTTATGGAGCCAAAAGCACTTTATCAGGATCCGAAAGCTGCAACAGTAGTTCCGGATGATTTTGAGGTTCCGTTTGGAAAAGCCCGAATTCGCCGTGAGGGTAGTGATCTGACTATTCTTACCTACGGAAATACAACGCACTTAAGTCTTGACGCTGCTAAAAAACTGGCAGAAGAAGGAATTGCAGATGTTGAAGTTATCGATTTGCGTTCACTGATTCCACTGGATGAAGAGACCATTTTGAATTCGATTAAGAAGACCAACAAGGTATTGGTTGTTCACGAAGATAAAGTGTTTGGTGGTTTTGGTGGCGAGTTAAGCGCTCTCATCAATGAAAAAGGTTTTGAATACCTTGATGCACCGATTAAACGTGTAGGTTCGCCATTTACACCGGTTGGTTTCAACCGCATTCTTGAACAGGCGATCTTACCAAATACACAGCGTATTTACACTGCAGCAAAAGAATTAATTGAATACTAAAAATCGGAAAAATGAGTAAAACCGCAATTATATACAGTTACAATACTCAAAAATCGAAAAAGGTAGCAGAAAAAGTGATTGCTGCTTTTGGCGAGAAAGAGATTGAAGCAATTAATGCTGAAGAGCTAAGCAAAGATGTGTTGAATAAATTCGACAATTTTATTCTTAGCGCACCAACCTGGTTCGATGGTGAATTACCCAACTACTGGGATGAGTTTGTGCCGGATTTGGAAGAAATGGACCTTAAAAAGAAGAAGTTTGCAATCTTTGGATTAGGCGACCAGAAAGGATATACAGAGAATTTTTGCGATGCAATTGGTTTACTGGCTGAAATACTTGAAGAGTGTGGAGCAACTATCGTTGGGGAAACCTCTGTTGAAGGTTATACCTTCGAAGCATCGCGTGCACAACGCGGCGACAAATTTATAGGATTGCCGATTGACCAGGAAAACCAGGCTCGTAAAACAAAACAACGGGTAGAAGACTGGGTAGCGCAACTTAAGAAAGAGTTTTAAAGTTAATAGTTATCGATTAGAGAAAAACGCTTGCTATATAAGGTTTTTCTATTTGCATAAAGGCCGTTGGTGTTGACCAATGGCCTTTTTTATGCGTTGTATACAAATGTGTAGTTCATGGAAGTGTTGTTACATATAGCTTTTATAGATGTGGGGCAATAATGAAAAGTTTCCTGTTACATATGTATCAGTGTGTTGATTTACAAATGTATTAACTTTTGTAAACAAGTTGATCGCTATTATTGGCCAATTAATATTTTTTGATATTTCGAGTAACTGATCAGTTCATTTTAAATACGCTCAGGAAAACGATTTAATTATTGTTAAACAGAATAAGGTTTTTAAAAGCTCATTGTTATTAACTATTTACTATATCGGTTAAATTGCCGGTTCATTAGTTTACGGTTCGTATTAATTGATTAATTTTGTGGCTTCGAATTATAAATAAATTTACCGTGCCTGAAACTAGATACATATTTGTTACCGGTGGAGTTACTTCGTCGTTGGGAAAAGGTATTTTAGCCTCGTCGCTAGCCAAGTTGCTACAATCTCGTGGTTATAATGTTACCATTCAAAAATTGGATCCGTATATTAACGTTGATCCGGGAACGCTGAATCCGTATGAACACGGAGAGTGTTTTGTTACCGAAGACGGAGCGGAAACCGACCTCGATCTGGGACATTACGAGCGTTTCTTAAATACTGCAACATCGCAGGCTAACAACGTAACAACCGGAAGAATTTACCAATCGGTTATTGATAAAGAACGCCGGGGTGATTACCTGGGAAAAACCGTTCAGATTATTCCTCACATTACCGACGAAATTAAACGGAGAATTAAAATTCTCGGTTCAAAAGGTAAATACGATATTGTTATCACTGAGATTGGGGGTACGGTAGGCGACATTGAGTCCTTACCTTATATTGAAGCAGTTCGTCAGCTGAAATGGGAATTGGGAAGCCGGGCAATGGTTATTCACTTAACGCTGGTTCCATACCTGTCGGCAACGGGCGAATTAAAAACCAAGCCTACACAGCACTCGGTTAAAATGTTGCTCGAAACCGGAGTTCAACCTGATATCCTGGTTCTTCGTACCGAGCACGATATTGAATTATCAGTTCGCCAAAAAGTTGCACTGTTCTGCAATGTTGGCTTGGAGTCTGTAATTCAGTCGGTTAATGTGCCAACAATTTACGATGTTCCGTTAAAAATGTTGGAAGAAAAGCTGGATATCACAGTACTGAATAAGCTTGGATTAACCATTAACGAAGAAATTGATCTTTCGGCCTGGAATGATTTCCTTGCACGTCATAAAAACCCGACACAAACCGTTGAAATTGGTTTGGTTGGAAAATATGTTGAATTGCACGACGCCTACAAATCAATTGCCGAAGCTTTGGTACACGCCGGAGCTGAAAACAGATGCAAAGTAAATATTAACTGGATTCACTCGGAAGAATTGAATGCCGAGAATATTGACGAGCAATTGAAACCGATGAACGGAATTATCATTGCTCCGGGATTTGGTCATCGAGGAATGAAAGGAAAAATTCTGGCTGCACAATATGCCCGCGAAAACAACATTACCTTCCTGGGAATTTGTTTAGGTATGCAGGTTGCCGTTATTGAGTTTGCACGAAATGTAATTAATCTTGAAAATGCAGACTCATCAGAAATGAATCCAAAAACGCCACATCCGGTAATCGACCTTATGGAACAACAAAAAGGTATTACCAATTATGGAGGCACAATGCGTTTGGGTGCTTACGAATGTCGTATCATCGACGAGAACTCAAACGTAAGCAAAGCATACAATAAATTAACGGTTCATGAAAGACACCGTCATCGTTACGAATTTAACGAAACATACCGTCAGCAATACATCGACGCCGGAATGATACCAACAGGAATTAATCCTGAAACCGATCTGGTAGAAATTGTTGAAATACCAGAACACAAATGGTTTGTGGGTGTGCAATTCCATCCGGAATACAGAAGTACGGTATTAAATCCCCATCCGTTGTTTATTGATTTTATTAAGAACTCATTACCTGAAAAATAAAAAATGGATAGAAAGTCGATTATTGGAATCGTTTTAATCTTTGTGATTTTGGTTGTATTTTCATTGATCAACCAGCCATCAAAAGAAGAAGTTGAAGCTGCAAGGCAACGACGCGATTCCATAGCACAAGTTGAAGCACAGCAAGCGCTGGAGCTGCAGAAAATGCAGGAACAGCAAGAAATGCAAAATGCGGCTATGGAAGCCGACACTGCAGTTCAGAATCAAATAATGCAGCAAAAAACCGAGGAACTTGGTGTTTTCGGAGCCGCATCAGTTGGTACCGAAGAGTTTACCACCCTCGAAAATAACCAGGTTAAAATTACCTTCTCAAACAAAGGAGGACGTATTTATTCGGTGGAGTTGAAAGACTACGAAAGATATGATTCAACACAATTAGTTCTTTTTGATGGGCCTGAAACGCTGTTTGGTCTGAATTTCTTTGCGCAAAACAGAAGCATAACCACTGATAACCTTTACTTTAATCAGGTTGGTGGTGCAAAAGATGTTGTGGTAAGTGGTCCTAAAGTTCCAAAAGGAGATGAAGGAAGAACTAAGTTTAATAAAGAAAATCCGGGTGGGACAGAGTCGGTAACTTTCCGTTTGGAAGTTGCTCCCGGTAAATTCATCGAGTACGTTTATACACTGGCATACAACTCGTTTATGGTTGATTTTGACGTGAATATGCAGGGGATGGACAGCTATATTTCACGAAATCAATCGTACCTGAATTTTAGTTGGGCTTTTGATGTGCCACGTCAGGAACACTATTCGCGTTTTGGCGAAGACCGTTATACTTATATGACCTATAAGTTTTTTGAAGACGAGGTCGACAACCTGGATAAAAACAAATCGGACGAAGAAAACCTTTCAACAAGTGTTAAATGGATCGGTTTTAAGCAGTTATTCTTTAACTCTACAATAATTGGCGACGAAGCATTCCCGAATGCCCAGGTACGCCAGGAGAAGTACGATTACGAAGACAACCAGAATTATTTGGGAAATTTCAAAGCTGATATTGCCATTCCTTTCAACGGAACACAAAGTGAAAAGGTTGGTATGCAGTTTTATTTTGGTCCTAACCACTATCAAACCTTAAAACAATACGGGCTTGATATGGAACGCCAGATCGATTTGGGATACGCCATTGTACGTCCGGTAAACCGTTACGTAATTATCCCGGTATTTAACTGGCTCCGTCGTTCTATCGATAACTTTGGTATCATCATCCTGCTGCTTACGCTGATGATTAAAGTGGTACTGTTCCCGTTTACCTACAAATCATACATGTCGCAGGCAAAAATGCGTGCATTAAAACCTGAGGTTGATGAAATAAATGCCAAGTTTCCGGGGCAGGAAAAAGCTATGGAAAAACAGCAGGCAACTATGGCACTTTACCGAAAGGCCGGAGTAAACCCAATGGGAGGTTGTTTGCCGATGGTATTACAGATGCCGATTTTGTTTGCCATGTTCTTTTTCTTCCCAACCTCTATTGAGTTAAGAGGAGAAAGTTTCTTGTGGGCAAATGACTTATCAACCTATGATTCGATTCTGAGCTGGGATTTCACAATTCCACTTATCGGAGACTTTATGGGTAACCACCTTAGTTTATTTACCATATTAATGACCATCACAACAATCATTTCTACTAAGCTAAGCCAATCGGCTACTTCAAGCCAGGCAATGCCGGGAATGAAAACCATGATGTACATAATGCCGGTAATGTTCTTCTTCCTGTTGAACAGTTATCCATCAGGTTTGAGCTACTATTATTTCCTTGCCAACTTGATTACTATTGGCCAGACTTACCTGATTCGCTCGTTTGTTGATGATGAGAAGATTAGAGCACAGCTGCAAGCCAATAAAAAGAAACCGGCGAAAAAGCAGTCGAATTTCCAGAAACGTTTGGAAGAAATGGCAAAACAACGCGGGGTGCAGGCACCAAAGAAAAAATAATATACTACTAGTATAAAGCAAAGCCGGCTAAGAAATTTTTAGCCGGCTTTTTTATGTTTCTTTTTTTTCGTGGCAATTATCTTCTAAAACAGTAATCCCAGGCTTATCGATGCCATTTTGTTGTGCAGATCTGGTTCTGATTTATAGACTTCTACAAATCCCATATCGTAGTTTAACCCTACTTGTAAAGCTTTCTGATTAAATACCGGAAACTGCATTCCCAGTTCCATGCCCAAACCGGCATCAAAATCTTTGGTATCGCTTTTCATATCGAATTTTACACCATCCAACTCACCGTCAGCATCAAGGATGTAGCTTAAGTAGGGGCCGATAGCAAAATACAGACGTTGTCTTTTTTTAAACCCGGCTTTTTCTCCTGCCGAAAATTCAGCTTTTACCGGCATCGATAAATACTGAAGTTTGTTTGTTACATCCACATTCTCTTCGGTAAAGCTGCGTCCTTTTTGTTGGTACTCCAAACCACTCTTTACGGCAAAACCTTCGGTAATCTGATATTTTCCAACAAAACCAATAGTTGGGCTAAAACGCACATCGCAGTTATTGGCCAGTTCCAGTAAATCAGACTGGCAGGCAGCACCAGCGCCAATTTTAATTCCGTAACTCACCTGGGCTTTTGAGGCCAGTGATAGCCCCATTGTTAAAACAACTATCAGCATTAAGCTGTAGAATGTTTTTCCTGAATAATTTGTTTTCTGTTTCATTTTTTAATTCTGTTTTCTATTCAATACTAACTTGTATTATTTGAACTATTATCTAAAATATTCGAATGTTGATGCAAAAAAATTAAGTACAAATCCCGTAAAAAAACATGTCGATTACATTATTGATTTTTTTTACCGACTCTTCAGTAGTGTGGGTTTTGGTTAGTAAAGGAACCTCGAAACCAATCATACAGGTAAGAATTGCTTCACCGGTAAAATTGGCATCAATCGGTTTAAATTCATTATTCTCAATACCATGGCTAATTATTCCGGCAATCATTTCTACTTCAAAATCACGGTAATTATTCCGTATTTTTTCAATAAAAGCAAATGTTGCCAAAAAATTGTCGTTTAAGGCCGTTGCCAGGTTGCCCCTTTGTACAAAACGTTTCATGCGAATATTCACATAGCTTCTTAACTTATCGACTGCCGAGTGCGACTCATTTATTGCCTTGTTTATTTCGGCTACCAATTGTTTTGCTTCATGCGCTACAACTGCTTCAAAAACCTCTTCTTTATTCTTGAAATAATAGTAAAGCGAACTTTTTCCTTTGCCTGCAGCATAGGCTATGTCGTCCATGGTTGTTTTTTTAAAACCATAACGTTCAAAAACAATTCCGGCAGCTTCAATAATTTGTTGTTTCGAGTTCGCGCTCATATTTATTTACTTTATTCGACGAATTTGTTCCAAATGTACAGGATTTTTAGTTCTTAATTATAGAGCATTACCTGATGTGAGAATGTTTTTACCTGAATTGCCAATTTTAACATTTGAAATGAAAAGCGACATTAAATTATAAATTCTGTTAAGGAAAATATATTGTTTTCTATTTTTACATCCATGCAAAAATTGTACGTAATATTATTGTTGATTCTTGCAGGCACTAGCAGTTTTGCACAAGAGCACTCATTTGAACTTTGGAACAAAAACCAGGTTGAGATAGCCCCCTGGGAAAAAATAAGCATTACTGTTGCCGAGAAAATGCATTATTCACCTAAACGAAATACACTCGATTTAAAATACGGTGAAATATTTATTGGTCACCAGGTTTTAAACTGGCTGGAATATGGTGCCGGTTTTCGTGTGAGTTCAACAAACCTTCAGATTGGTGAATGGTTGCAGGAGAACCGCACTATGGTTTATGCAGACTTCGGAAAAGACCTTAAAAATTTTGAATTCGACCTTTATAACCGCTTTGAATACAGAATCTATAAATCGCTCAATAACTATTTTAGATACAGGCATTCGTTACGAATGAAATTCCCTGCGATTACCGATTGGGGACTGCAATTTTATTTGCAGGAAGAAGCGTTTATTAAACTAAATGGAGAGGGCACACATTTGGCTCGTTTTTATTCGGGTTTAACAGCTTTTGAAAAGGAGCATATAGAGATAAAAATTTATTATGCACTGCAAAAACGTCAAGTCCTGAATCATTGGCTATCTGGCGATATTGTTGGCTTAAATTTAAGTTTTGAAATTTAAGCTATCTCCAACTGTTAAACTAAACATATCTCGTCTGGTCTAATCTCTTGATTTTTCACTTAAAAACAAGTCTCATGAGAAAATTAGCATTTTTATTGGTAGTTGTTCTGGTAGGAACAACAATGGCTATGGCCCAAAACAGGGGAGGACAACGTCAGTTTAACCCCGAGGAAATGGCGAAAAGGCAAACGGCGCAATTTAAAACGGATCTGGAATTGAATGATACGCAGGCTGAAAAAATGGAAAAAGTTCTGTTAAAATCATACAAAGACATGTCGACTTTACGCCAGGAAATGAACGGCGAAGAAGACCGAAGCAAAATGGATGAAAAGATGCGTGAATGGAGAGAAAATCAGCAGAAAGAAATGAAGAAGATCCTGACGGAAGATCAGTTTGCCAAATATGAAAAATTAATGGAAGAAAGAAGAGCCAACCGTAGAGGTGGATCTGGTGGGGGAAGACAATAATGCTGAAAAATAGGAGAGTGGCCGATCCGTAAGAACAATACATACAACTACATGCACATAAAAAAAGGAAGCCAAATGGCTTCCTTTCCTATTTTATAAAACGATAATCGCTTATTGTAACTGTACTAAAACAACTGATTTTGATGGTAGCTCAACGGTTAATTTACCGTTTTTTGGTTTGGCTACATCAAAGTCTTTTAAGCTTACCGTTTCCTGCCTGCCAAAATCGTTATAGTTATTCATCTTGTCAGAAGTGATAATTTGTCCGTTTGCTGATGAGAAATCATCTCCGGTCACTTCAATCTCGATTGATTCGCTTTCATTCGGGTTCAGATTACAAAGGGTAATTGATACCACTCCGTCTTTTGTTGAAGCCGAAGCATGTACATTCGGTACTGATTTTCCGTCAGCTTCATATTTTCCTGTTTTCAGGTTAGCCGGAAGAAGCATTGCATCCTGGTGAACGCTGTACATTTTAAATACGTAGTATGTTGGTGTTAACACCATTTCGTCTTCTTTGGTAAGAATCACGGATTGCAAAACGTTAACGGTTTGTGCAATGTTACTCATTTTAACACGGTCGGCGTGGTTGTTAAAAATATTCAGGTTGATACCTGCTACCAACGCATCGCGTAAAGTGTTTTGCTGATACAGGAATCCCGGATTTGTACCTTCTTCCACATTAAACCAGTTCCCCCACTCGTCAACGATTAAACCAACGCGTTTGTTAGGGTCGTATTTGTCCATAATGGTTGAATGACGGTTAACAAGCGTTTCCATATTCAGCGTGTTGTTCAGAACCGAAATCCACTCTTTTTCGCCAAAATCGGTAGCGTGTCCTTTGTCTTCCCACGAGGTGGTAAAAGTATAGGCGTGCAACGAAACTCCCTGAACCAGGTGTGGGTGACGCATGGTTTTTTGCATTAAAACTTCCATCCAGTTATAGTCGGCAATATTTGGTCCGCCGGCAATTTTATATTCGGCACCGCCGCAGTAGCTGGCAAAACGATTGTATAAATCAGAATAATATTCCGGGGTCATGTTTCCACCGCAACCCCAGTTTTCGTTACCAATTCCCCAGTATTTTACATCCCATGGCTCTTCACGACCGTTCTTTTTACGCAGGTCGGTCATTGGGCTAACGTTCGATGATGTAACGTATTCCACCCACTCCGAAGCTTCCCGTACGGTTCCCGATCCAACGTTAATATTGATGTATGGTTCGGCACCAATTATATCACAAAAATCGAGGAATTCATGTGTTCCAAAACTGTTGTCTTCGGTAACTCCGCCCCAGTGAATATTTACCATTGAGGGGCGTTCGTCTTTCGGGCCAATTCCGTCTTTCCAGTGGTAGGTATCACCAAAACATCCTCCAGGCCAGCGTAATACCGGAATATCCATTTCCTGAAGTGCAACAATTACATCATCGCGAAAACCACGGGTATTCGAGATATCGGAATTTTCGCCAACATAAATACCACCGTAAATACAGCGGCCAAGATGCTCGGCAAAGTGTCCGTAAATTTCTTTGTTAATTTTTGTCTCTGCCTGATCGGTGTGCAGCGTAAGTGTACTTTGTGCGAAAGACACCGAAACCGCAAACAGAAGTATAGCAGCTAATGTGATTCTTAATTTTAACATGATTCAGTTATTTTATATTTGTTTCTAATAGATTTTTTTACCCCACATAGCTTGGCCCTGAGCGTTTAACCCGGAAAGTACTATGGTAGCTTTTCTGGGCGAACTCTCCCAATTGTAACCATCGCGAACTATAAATTCCAGGTTGCCAATTGTTAAGATTCCTGTGCTGGCATTTAATGACCATTGACCCGACATTGTTCCACCGACTGAACCATCGGAGTTCAGTTTAAAAGTTGTTGATGTTTGCTGGGTTTGGTATTCGTATTTCATGTTGATCAACTCGTAGGTTCCCCACATGGCATCATCGGTAAGGGCCAGTTGCGGAACAGCGGCATAACGTTCGGGCATTACCACCGGCCAACCATCTTCCGTCCATTCAATGGCACGAATCTGCCCCATCATTACTGCATTTGAAGCATTAATTCCGGGTACACCTTCCGGTAAACGGCCTTGCGACGAGAAGTACCATTGATCGGTTTCTGCATCCTGAAAAATACAACAGTGTGAAATTCCTACCCAGCCATTGCTGCCCGAAAATTTATACGGATGTGTGAGCATTGGCCAGCATTCATCTCCATCGGTAATGTTTCCGCCATTTATTCCGTAGTACGGTCCTGTAATATTCTCTGATCGGGCCACGCGTGTATTGTAGGCAACGGAAAGTTCATCGTAGGCCAGGAATAAGTAATAATATCCCGTTTCTTCGTTGTATATAATTTCCGGTGCCTCCAATGCCTGCCAGCGGTTTGTCGACACATCTCCACGACCTGCAATTCGAACACCATAATCTTCCAGTGTTTCAAGTTGATATGGTTTTCCGGTTTCCGGATCGAGTTGCACAGCAGCAATACCTGAGTGCCATGAACCGTAAATCAGCCAGTGTTCGCCTTCGGGCGTAACAATAAAACTGGGATCGATGGCATTAAACTGAAAATAGCCACTCCAATCGTTGCTACTGCTTCGAGTATACGTTTCCAAACCATCGGGCTCTGAACAAATAACCATGCCTTTGTCTTCCCAAAGGTTTGATGCCAGATCGTCTGATTCGGCCAAACCAATAAAGGCGCGTTCGGTCCAGGACGTTTCGGTTGAATTGCCCACAATCGGATTAGTTATCACTATGCTGTAATAAAAACGGTATTTATTTCCCACTTTGCGGATGCATGGTGCCCAAAATCCGTAATCAGGATTTTCAATTGGAGGCAACGATGGCGTCATTTGTGCCCGCTTATTGTTTAACGAATCTTTAACCCAGGCCGGAACGGTTTCAAAGGCCATTCCCATAAATTCCCAGTTTACCAGATCTTTCGAGCGGCGATACGGAAAATGTCCGTGCCCATCGTGAGCATTACCATATGAGGCATCGGTTTGATACATGTAATAGTAATCGCCACTTTTTGCTATTGTAGGGTCGTGTACGTTTGCAAGATTCCACTGATCACGTGCCGCCCAGCTTGCAACTGAGGTGTAATTATCGGAGTATGTTGGCCCGACAAAATCCTCATTTCGTGGTGGCGATACTTTTTCCTCCGGCTCTGGTTCCGGCTCCGGATCAATTGCTGAGCCCGAATTGCAGGAAGTTGCGAACATGATAATTGAAAACAGGTATAGAATATATTTTTTCATGAATTGATTCTGTGCAATTTTACTTTACTATTTTGTCCGTCAATAACTCAAATGATTGAGAAGAAAGCATAGTTATATTGTTCTGCTTTTTACTATTCTACATCACTTCAACAGGCTTGTTTGGGTAAACCCAGTTTGTGGTTTTGAGTGGCTCTTTATCCAGCAGAACGTTATTTCGTTTGATCAACAACAGGCCAGTCGTTTTTATCCCAGCTAATTTTCCTGATAATCAGTTTTTGTCTTGCATTATCGTGCCTGTCGTAGCCATGGCAAACCAAATAATCTTTACCATCGAAAGTATAAGCGGCATTGTGCCCGATTGCATACCAGTCATCGTTGCCTTTTAATACCAGCGAACCTCCGCCGGTAAGCATCGATTTTCCTTCTTTGTCAATGTACGGTCCTTCAATATTTTTCGCGCGGCCAACCATGATTTTATAGGTGCTTTCCGCTCCGCGACAACAATAATCGAAGGAAACAAAAAGATAATAATACCCATTCTTTTTGAAGATAAAGGGGGCTTCAATGGCACCATCGCCAGCCTCGCTTTCATCAATTTCAATGCTTCTTGGTCGTTTTGCAATGGTGTGCCATTCCTCGGGCTGCGCAATGGTTTTCAGGTCGTCGTTTAATTTTACCAGTTTTAAGCCATTCCAGAACGAGCCAAACGACATCCAGGGCTGTCCTTCATCATCAAAAGCAATGGCCGGATCAATGGCATTCCATTCATCTCTTCCGGGTACCGACTGAACCACTTTGCCATGGTCGACCCACTTATAATCCGGATCTTCCGGATCGAGGGTACGATTGGTAGCAACGCCAATGCACGAAGTGTTTTTACCAAAAGCTGAAACTGAATAGTATAAATAATACTGATTATTATGGAATATAATGTCGGGTGCCCACATGTGGCCTGCAAAATCATCCAGTGTTTCCGTAACCCATTGTGGAGTTTCCTGAAAAACACGGCCGTCTCTGGTCCAGTTTTTCATATCCGGTGAAGACCAAATAGTTATTCCCAATCCTGTACTAAACAGATAATAGTTATCGTTATGTTGCGTAAGAACAGGGTCGTGTACAAAGATTTGGGAAAATACCTTTCCTGAAAAAAGGATCAGGGCAATGAGTATGATTAATTTTTGTTTCATTTTGATGTCGTATTTATTGAATTCCTTCTGAAGTCATGATCACCCGCTTCATGGTTCCATCTTCGTTGTAATAAAGCCGGTCGATACATACCGATCGGCGAAAGCTTCCACCGTGAGGTTGAATACCGCCGGTGTGATAAAAGAAGTACCAGTTACCCTTGTATTCGATAATGGCCTGGTGATTGGTATTTGAATTACCGGCCAGCTCGTTTAAAATTCCCTTGTATTCCCATGGGCCGGTAATCGATTTACTCATGGCGTAAGCTGTTTTTTCAGGAAACTGATAAGCGTATGACAGGTAATACCAGTCGCCACGTTTATGAATCCACGGGGCTTCGGTAAAATTAGGCAGATCAACGGTGTGTATTTCACCATCCAGTTCGATCATATTATCTTTTAGTTTTGCCCAGTAACAAGCTGTATTTCCCCAATAGAGGTAGGCCTGACCATCATCGTCGATATAAACAGTCGGATCAATATCGTCCCAGCTAATTTTTGTATGTTCCGTGGTCATATCGTTTGTTATTAGTGCTTTTCCCAAAGCATCTTTAAACGGACCGACAGGGCTGTCGGAAACAGCAACACCAATTGCTTTTCCATGAATACTTCCATGTTCAACGGTTACGTACCAATAAAACTTACCATCCTTTTCAATTACCTGAGCAGCCCATGCGCTGTGTGCCGCCCACTCAAAATCTGCAGGCTTTAACGGCACCGGATGTTCTTTCCAGGTCACCAAATCGGTTGATGAATACACCAGCCACTCGTTCATCTCGTAAAAGTTCTTTTCAATCGGAGCCTGATCATGTCCCGCATACAAATAAACGGTATCGTTATAAACCAGAGCAGCCGGATCTGCTGTGTATTTATCGGTAACAATGGGGTTGTTAATTTGCATTGGAGTGCTATCCTTTGCAGTTGTTTTAAGCTCTGTTTTAACTTTTGTTGTACAGCCAAAATTAAGCGCAAAAAGCAAAACGAGTGTTGATGTAATGATCGATCGTCGCATGTCATTGATGAAAGAAAGAAAAGGCAGGCTATAACAGAGACCTGCCTTTTCTGTATTAATCTATATTCTTAAATTCCCCAACCCGGGTTTTGTGTATAATTTGGATTTTTGTCGCGTTCAGCCGGTGGAATAGGAAAGTATTCGCGGCCTTCGATAAATCCTGAAAATTCTGAATCGTGGTCTTTTAATTCCTGAAGTCTGTCGGCGTTGTATAACCAACCCCAGCGAACAATGTCTTCGAAACGAATTCCTTCGAAAGCAAATTCCAGCACTTTATCATGTGAAAGCTGATTGTAGAATTCTTCGCGCCCCATGCTTGCAATATCAGCAGAAATATCGGCTAAATCCGATCTGTCGCGTACCATCTGGATGTATTGTCCGGCTACTCCGGCATTTCCAAGTTCGTACTGACATTCTGCATACATCATCAATACTTCTGCATAACGCATAACTCGTTCGTTGATATCCGAACGCCAGTCGAATTCATTAGCTACTTCCGTAGAAAAGGCGTTTGTATATTTTCGAATATAAACATCGTCCCATCTCGACGCATCGAAAGCTTCTCTGAATGGAGTTCCGTACATCGTACATGCTGTTGTATCGTAGCTCATGCTAATAGTTGCACGTGGGTCAACTTCACCATCAACTGTTTTTTCAGCCATATATTCATCAAAAATCCATCGTGTTGCTGCAGCATCGCCAAAACCATAGCCTGTTGGAGCAAAAGTAATAGCGTGAGCCGACGTTTTCGACCAGTCGGCAGCAGGCTGGCTTACCCATCCTAATACTGTTCCACCTACATTTCGGTCGAGCTGAATTTCGAAGATCGACTCGGAGTTGTTCTCGTTAGATGTGGTAAAGTTATCAGCATAATCAGGAACCAGGTTGTATACGCCAAGATCGATAACCTGTTTTAAATAATTCGATGCATTTTCGTAATCGTGGTTCATTAAATATGATTTGCCAACAAATGCAAGTGCGGCACCTTTTGTTGCGCGCCCCAAATCAGACTCAGGATAAGTTGTTGGCAATAAATCGGCTGCAGCTTTAAAATCATCGATTACAGCTGCCCAGGCAACTTCAGGACTTACCTGTTCCGGATACAAGTCTTCTTCACTTTGGTATGTGTTCATAACCAAAGGAATATTTCTGAAAAATGAAACGAGGTAATAGTTTGACAAACCTCTTAAAAATAAAGCTTCGCCTTTGTATTGATCGTAAGTAGCCTGGTTGGCAAACTCAACATTATCGATGTTTTCAAGAACCTGGTTGGCACGGTTAATTACACCATAAAATGCGGTCCATGGCCACTGAGCCATAATCGGGTCTTCATCCAGGTTAAATTTACCTGTTAAACTTAATACGCGCCATGGGCTGAAACTCTGAATATCATCGCCTTTCAGGCTTAAAGCAAAAGGTACAAAACGCAGCCAGGTGCCATCATAAAGTAATCCCATATAGGTGGCACTAACGCCGGCTTTTACATCAGCTTCCGATTGCCAGAAGGTTTCGGTAGTTTGCAGATTCGGGTTGCTTAACTCCAACCACTCTTCGTTACATGATGCCATGAACAAGGTTAAGAAGGCAAGAAAAATATATTTTAATTTCATGATAATACTTTTTAGTTATTATTAAAATCCAACTTTTACACCGAACAAAATTGTTCGTGGAGTAGGTAATCCACCTGAGAAATCGGTAAATGCTTTGTTTGCCGCCGCACCATTGTCGGTTCCGCGACTAAATAACCCGTCGTTGTTAAACTCAGGATCGTAGCCCGAGTATTTGGTAATGGTAATGGCGTTTTGAATCGAACCATACAAACGAACTGATGACAGGTTTAAGAAATCGAGTGCTGATGCAGGTAAGGTGTATCCTAACTCGATGTTCGAGAATCGCAGGTAGTCGCCATCTTCTAACCAGAAATCTGACGCTCTTGTGTTACGGTTTGGATCATCTCGGATTATCCGTGGTCTTCCTGTGTCTGTATTACCAGGTCTCCATCTGTCCATCAGGTCAGTGCTCATGTTTTCTAAACCGGCACCGGCACGAAGACCATTTCCGATGGCATTAACAACTTTGTTTCCGGCAGCACCTTGAGCAGAAACAGTAATATCGAAGTTTTTGTATTCAGCGTTGAAGTTAAAACCATAATAAAAATTTGGTAGTGCGCTTCCAATGTGTGTACGGTCGTCTTCCGTAATTTCATTGTCGTTGTTAAGATCTTTGAACATGAAGTCACCGGCATCGGTTAGATTTTCCTGGTAAAGACCGTCAGGAGCGTTGGCATCCAGTGCTTCAACTTCTGCTTTACTTTGGAATACTTTCTCCACCACGTAACCATACAGTTCACCTACCTCGGTACCAACATCGGTACGGCTCCAGTTTCCGTCAATTGGGTTAATACCTTCACCCAGGCTCAACACCTCGTTTTTAAGGGTAGAGAAGTTAGCATTTACACTGTATTTAAATTCTCCTTCAGCCTTACGATAAGTGGCATTAAATTCAAATCCCTGGTTTTTAACCGATAGTGCGTTTCTTACAGGTGATTCCCAATCGTACCACCCCAGGTGAGTTGGAGTAGGAATAGTTCCTAACAGGTCATCAACTCTTTTAATGTAATATTCTGTTGTAAACAGGATTCTGTTTTCAAGAAGTCCGAAATCCAAACCAATGTTGGTGGTTTTCGATTGCTCCCATTTAATGTCGGTTGAAGCAGGAATAAACTGAGCTGCACCGGCAACTGCGTTACCATTTAATACATAACTTGCGTATGGGTTAATGTAACCCTGGTAGCGGTAATCTCCAATGTTTTGATTACCCAGCACACCGTAACTTGCACGAACTTTTAACTGGCTGATAAATTCGCTTGAAGCTAAAAAGTCTTCCTGATGAGCTTTCCATGCTACTGCTACAGATGGGAAGTTACCCCACTTGTTTTGCGGACTGAATCGCGACGAACCATCGCGACGTATTGTTGCTGTCAGCAAATACTTGTCATCGTATCCAAGAATTACTCTCCCGAAATAAGAAGCCAAACGCGACTGGAATTCATCGCCACTGCTTGTTCTGTCTTCTCCGTTACTGAGTTGTTTAAAATAAGGTTCTGAGAAACCTTCTGCATGGCCGAATGATCGAGACATGAATGTGTTAAGAGCACTTTGTCCAACCAAAGCATTCACTGTTAATTTATCGATTGTTGTATTGTACGACAAAGTATTTTCGATGGTACCTGTGTAGCCATAGCCGCGGTTATCATCCATTTTTGCAATGGTGTTTGAAAAACCGGCAAACCAACCCAGGTCGTAAAGTGGTTCAAAGTGGTAATCGCGCCAGTCGGTGCGCTCATAACTTAAACTAAGCTTGTATTTTAATCCTTTAATGATTTCATACTCACCATAAACGTTTCCAATTAAACGATATCTTTTGGTATTACTCTCAATCAAATTATTCATACCTATAACATTGGCAGAATAGGCTCCGTGCAAGTCGGCACTTGCCGAAGAGTAACCATTCATTTTAGTTTCGTCGTAAACCGGAAGTGTAGGAATAGCCGAAGCGGTGTAACCTAACATTGTTCCATCGTGCAGAAATGACATCAAATCACTATTAGCATAAGTATAGTGTATCGATTCGCCCACTTTTAGTTTACCCAATTTATGATCGGAGTTAACCATTATGCCATATCGGGTGTAGTTTGGGCCGTTACCCTGAACCGTACCGGTTTGGTCAAAATAGTTCAGACTCATACTGAAATTCGATATTTCATTTCCTCCGCTAACCGAAATGGTTTGGTTATTAATATGGCCTGTTTTAAACAATTCATCCTGCCAGTTGGTGTTTACATTATCAACGTAATAAGGACTTGATGGATCGTTTGCAGGGAAAATGTACAGCTCGCTGTATTCAGGATATGCTTTTGCATTGTTGGTTGACTCGTTAACCAGCGTTTGATACTGTTCGCGGTCGAGCACATCCATACGTTCTGTAATTTCCTGAAAACCGTAATACCCACTGTACGAAACATTCATTTCGCCTTTTGTTCCTCGTTTTGTAGTAATGATAATTACACCGTTTGCCGCACGCGAACCATAAATCGCCGCTGCCGATGCATCTTTTAATACCTGAATCGATTCGATGTTTTCGGTTGGGATATCATTTGCCGGAGCAAAAACACCATCGATAACATAAAGCGGATCGTTGTTGGTAAACGAAGTGATACCACGAATTTTTACTTTCGGAGCGGCTCCCGGGTCGCCCGAGCTTTGGATGGATACACCGGCCACTTTACCTTGTAAAGCTTTACTTACATCGTTTGTAGCGGTTTTGGCCATTTCATCGGTTTCAACAACAGAAATAGAACCTGTTAAATCCGATTTTTTCTGGGTACCATACCCAATGGCTACCACTTCTTCAATTCCAAATACATCTTGTTGCAGTTGTACTTCAATACTTGACTTTCCTTCAAGCTGAACCTCCTGAGCAACAAAACCAATAAATGAAAACTGAAGTGTTGCGTTTTCGTTTGAAACAGAAATATTAAAATTACCGTCGACATCAGTAATCGTTCCGTTTGTAGTCCCTTTTTCAACTACGTTAACTCCGGGAAGAGTGGTGTTGCTCCCAGCGTCGAACACAACACCGGTTACTGCGTGTTGTGCGAAACTTATTCCTGAAGTGAATAGGAATAAACACACTAATAGATAAGTTAAGTTTCTCTTCATAATTAATTAAATTGGTTTACACTTTAAATTCTGAGTGTAAAATTACGGTGGGAGGGTATCCAATATGGTGGACAATTTAATATTGATAGTGGACGATTGAGGAAATCTCGCTTATAGGGGATTAATAAGCTGATAACCAGCAAGTAAATTATTATTTAGAAAACTCACTCGGGCTCGATCCGTAGAATTTTTTGAAAATACGACTGAAGTATTTTGGGTCGTTAAAACCGGTTTTAAAAGCAATTTCGGATATGGACTGATCGGTGGTTTTTATCATCTCAACCGCCTTTTTCAATTTGTATGAATTGATGAAATCGGTAATATTGAGGTCGGTTAATGCCTTAATTTTTTTGTACAACAAACTTCGGCTTACAAACATTTCACGCGCAAATTGTTCCACCGAAAAGTTTGATTCGCTGTAATTTTTTTCCAGTACATGGTAAGCTTTCGTAATAAACTCCTCGTCTAATTTGTTTGATGACAGTTTTTCGGGAGCCACCTGTTCAGGGCTGCTGAATATGCTTTTTATTTTTCGGCGCGATTCAATGATGTTACGCATTTTTATTTGCAGAATCTGCAGGTTGAAAGGTTTCGGAATGTAGTCGTCGGCACCGGTCTCCAGTCCTTCAATCCAGCTTTCTACCATATTTTTTGCCGTTAGCAGGATGATCGGGATATGACTGGTTTGGATATTCTTTTTCAGGCGGCTGCACAGTTCAATTCCGTCCATAACAGGCATCATCACATCGCTGATAATCAATTCGGGCGAATATTTCCTGGCCATTTCCAGACCGATTTTTCCGTTTTCGGCACCCAATACCCGGTAATCCGACCGGAGTGTTTGTAACAGGAAGCTACGCAAATCGAAATTGTCCTCCACAATTAAAATGGTAGGTTTTGTTTTGTTGCCGGATGTTACTTCATCCAGTTCGTAGTTGGTGTTACGCGCTACAATATGCTCGGTAAGTACATTTACCCTGCCTTCAAGATTGATTTCGGTGGGCACATTGGTTTCGTTAATGGCCTCCGAATCAAAGCGGTCTTTCGAATACGGCAAACACACCGTAAAGGTGCTGCCTTTTTTAGGTTCACTTTCCACTTTAATTTCGCCGCTTAAGGCCTGAACAATCTCGTAAGTAAGTGCCAAACCAATACCTGAGCTGGTAAAATCGGTTTGTTTTCCCGATTCTGTATCTTTATAAAAGCGGTTAAAAATGTGGGGCATATGTTCTTTGGAAATTCCGCGTCCGGTATCAAGAACACTGATTGCCACAAACGGAGTTGGAATACAATCTTCCCGTTCTTTTGTAATTTTCTCAACTTTTAAGGTGATTGCCCCCGAAGCCGGCGTGTTTTTAAAGGCATTGGAAAGCAGGTTGTAAAATACGTTTTCCACTTTCTCTGCATCAAACCATGTTTCTTCGTTTATTTCGGTTTCAATAAAGCGGTAGTTAATTTTCTGGTGCTCGGCCAGGTCTTTAAACGACTCGAAAATACCGTATAAAAATCCTTGCAGATCGCCTTTGCTAACGTATAGTTGCAGTTTTCCGGTTTCAATACGGCGGAAATACAGCAACTGGTTAATAAGGTGCAGCAAACGTTGTGCGTTGCGGTTAATAATATTTAGCGTATTCTGGGTGTTGACATCGGCTTTCATATTTTTCATTAACTGCTCCAAGGGGTCGATAATAAGCGTTAACGGTGTGCGGAATTCGTGCGAAATATTGGTAAAAAACCGTAGGCGCAACTGATTAACCAGCTTAACCTTTTCGTTCAGTTCAATTACTTCGTCGCGCTGTTTGGCAATTTGTTGGTTTTGTTTTTCAAGTTCTTCTTTTTGCTCCTCAATTTTAAAAGTACGCTCCCTAACCTGTTTTTCCAACTTGCGTTTTTGTTCTTTCAGGAATTGCGTACGGTAGCGTATGTAAATTAAAACCATGGTGATGATAAACAACACCGCCAGTATTTGAAACCAGGCCGTTTCCCAAAACGGAGGAACAATGGTTATGGTAAGTGCAGTGTAGTTTTCCGACCAGATACCATCGCTGTTGGCAGCTTTCACCTTAAAAACATATTCGCCCCCCGACAGGTTGGTGTAGTTGGCAAAACGGCGGTTCGACGAAACTTCAACCCAGTTTTGATCCACCCCTTCCATTTGATAGGCGTATTTTATTTTCCCCGGCTGAAAATAATCGAGTGCTGAAAACTCGATGGAAAAAACAGCATCTTTATAGGAGAGCGAGATCTCCTGTGTTTCGCTTATTGGTGCGTTCAGAATTACTTTTGAATGGTATTTTTCGCCAATGATCACCGGATCGCTAAATACCGAGAATTGTGTGAATACCGGCTGCGGAATATTTGGATACGATTCGAAATCGGCCGGGTTAAAATAGTTCAGGCCCTCTACACCGCCAAAATATAAATTCCCCCGGTCGTCGGAGCAGGAGGCCGACCAATAAAACTGATCGCTCAACAATCCATCACTTGAGTAGTAGTTCTGGAACGTTTCGCTAACCGGATCAAACTTCGATAATCCGTTATCGGTAGATATCCACAGATTTCCTTCAGCATCTTCTTCAATTCCATAGGCAACATTATTGCATAATCCGTTCTGTTGGTTATAATTAATAAAGTTGCCGCCATTCCCGTTTTCAATGTATTTGCAAATGCCGTTTCCGTAGGTGCCAATCCAAATGGTTCCATCGTGTGCTTCACAAAAAGAAATAACATAATTGCCGGCTAACGATTCTGGATCGGCCGGATCGGTTAAATATTTCTCGAAATCGAATTGTTCGGTATTTTCGTCAAGCGCAAGTAGTTCTGATCGTTTGAAACGGTACAGACCATTTTCGGTACCCACCCAGACTCTGCTTTTGCTGTCGGTTAAAATACAACCAACTTCGAGCGCCTGATCGATGTTCATTTTTTCGTGAACATGCAGGAAAGTATTTTCCCCGGGATTATAAATATCAAGTCCTCCTCGCGTACCTATTAAAATGTGTTTGTTGTCGAGGTATTCGAGACTGGAAATAAAGCTGCTGCACAGACTTCTGTTGTCGCCGGGTATGTTTATCAGAATTTCAAAACGATTTTGTTTTTCGGAGAGCAATTTGTTTAAACCGCCACCCCAGGTACCCACCAGCAGGTGGTTTTGGCTGTCGCGGATAAAAGAGGTTACAAAGTCGCTGTTTATACTTTGGGGATTTTCGTCTGAATGTTGGAAATGGATTGTATTTAAGCCGTTGTCGCTAATGCGGGTTACTCCGCCACCGGCTGTTCCTACCCATAATACATCGTCTTCGGCAAATATGGAATTGATGGTATTGTGGCTTATTGAATTAGGATTGGAAGCTTCGTGGGTAAGCGCATTAAATGGCTTTTGATAGGAGTTATAATGATTTATGCCTCCTTTTTCGGTACCAATCCAAATGTTGCCCACCTTATCGGCATACAACGAATTTACAAATGGGCTGCTAAGTTTCGAATCGTTGGAAAGGTGCGAAAAAGTTTGGTTGTTTTGGTCGAAATAATTCAGTCCGCCAAGCGTGCCAATTATAACTGTCCCGTTCTGGTCTTCAATAATGTCGCGAATTGTCAGGTGATCAAGGTCTTCTTCGCTTGTATTTGTTGCTCCAAAAAACTGAATACTTTTTGAACTGCTTTCGAAATAGTATAAGCCCACTTCAGATGTGCCAATCCACAGATTGCTTCTTGAATCCTGAAAAACAGACTGTATACTAATGGTTCCTATTTCATCGATCAATAAAGAATAGTTGTCAACGATTTTCTCTGTGTCCAACGAAAGCACTGCCAAGCCATTGTCGGTGCCAACAAACAGCCTTTTTTCGGGGCTGATAAAAATATGGTTTATATTTTCTGCCGGAAGCAAATCGCCAAAACGTTTTTGGCATAATAATGTGTCCTCGTCGCTTTTTGTTATTTTCCACAATCCATTTTCTTCAGTTCCAACCCAGATTGCACCTGTATCGTCTTTGGCAATTGTTGTAATTGAAGAGTTCAGTACTTCACTGCTCAACTCATTAACGGGTAAAAACCGAAACAACTGATAGTCGAAAAACGACAGGCCTTTATCGGTTCCAACCCAAAGGTTGCCATCGCCGTCTTCACATAAAGCCTGAATCATATTTCCTTTCAGCCATTCATGTTGTTGCTCATGAAAAGTTTTAAATGTGTAGCCATCAAAACGGCACAGGCCGTTCCATGTTCCAAACCACATAAATCCTTTGCTGTCCTTTGTAATAAAATCAACCGTATTTTGTGGAAGTCCGTCGTTTGTGGTAAGCACATTTAGCCTGATTTGCTCGGTCGATTTTGCAAATATGGTATCTGTTATAATACCACAAATGATGATAAGGAAAGTTACAAAGAATTTACCCGACAGTTTTACCATAAATATGCCCAGTTTAAAACCTGGTCGTAAAAATACCTATTCTGACAAGATTGACCAACAAGTAAGTATTTAATTCGGTTTTGATGTGTTTTGCTGTTTTGGGAATCTAACCGTGCTTTCTTGTTGCAACACTATTGGAGCATATGATGACTACTCCGAGCATTGAGCAAAATAAAAATTGGGGAACTGTATTGTTTCATACTGCCCCCCAATTTGGTTTTACCTTTTCGGCTTATAATCGTTTCAACTAAAACTCAAACACCGGTCTGCCGTCAACATCAAACTTAACCTCCATAACTCGTGCATGACGGTTTGGATCGTACAACGAATCCTCAATAATTTCTTTCAGTGGCCGTTTATCGCTTGCAGGAACAACTGCAGGATCGCCAACAGCTTTCTCATAATCACGGGCATGATAGATACAAAGTGGCGTTAAATCATCTTCAGCCACGGTAAAACAGTTGTGTCCCGGACCATATATTTTCTTTTCGTAATCGGTTTCCAGAACCGGATATCTCGATTTCTTCCACGAATTACGATCCAGCAGATCTGCATTTTCATCGACTTCCATCATTCCCATACAATAACAGGCGCCGGTGGCACTTGCCGAAAACGTAATATAGATTTTACCTTTATTTTTGATGACTGCCGGTCCTTCATTCACCCAAAAATCTACTCTTTCCCAATCGTAATCGGGTGTAGTAAGCATAAATTGTACGGTTTTCAGTTTAATGGGCGATTCCATTTCGGCTAAATATAAATTAGAAGCAGCAAACTGCCCACCGGTTTTTTCGGCCCAGCAAAAATAGCGTTTGCCCTTATTTTCGAATACCGTTCCATCGAGCGAAAAGTCGATAAATGTTTTTTCATCGCCATCGGCAGGCTGCATTTGTCCCAGCTCAATCCACTCATCTTTTAAAGGATCCTGGCCGGTGCACTCCAAAACATAAGGTCGTAACGCCCAAATGTCCTCCTCTTGGCTGGCGGCAAAATAAACATACCATTTGCCATCGAGGTAATAAATTTCGGGAGCCCAGATATGGCGGCTCATCGGGCCAGATTCGTGCTTGAACCATACATCAAACGTTTCAGCCTCCTTTAAGCCTTCAATAGTTTTTGCTTTCCGAAGCTCGATGCGATCGTAAGTTGGCACCGAGCCGGTGAAGTAGTAGTAACCATCAGTATGCTTGTACACAAACGGATCGGCGCGCTGCTCAACCAATGGCGCATTTTTTCCTGTAGTATCCATCTTAAATGTGAATTTTTGCTTTTATCGTTTCGTAATATTTGTCGGTGATTTTATAACGGTAGATCAACATTCCGTTGATCACATGAAAAACACCCGGAATTAGAGTTAGCATAATTGCCAGTCCGGTAAGTGCTGTTTTTGTTTGAATGGCATCGGGAATATATCCAAACGCATCAAGCAACAGGCCAACTACGGCTCCGGCAATTCCCATTCCTGCTTTTTGTGCAAAAGAAATACCTCCAAATGCCAGTCCTGACACACGTTTTCCACTTTCTGCATGACCGTGATCAACTGCTTCGGCAATGGCCGACCAAAATACAGGTGCGTGCACATCAACCACTAACGACAGGATAAAATAAAGCACATAAGCCAACAGTACACTATCGGGTTGTGGTTTAACCAATACAAACATCAAAACACTTAGTACGCCCACCCCAAACTGCGACATCCAGAACAGCTTTACTTTACAAAAGCGCTTGGTGATAAGCGTTGACAAAGGCATAGCCAAAATAGCGGCTGCTACACCGGTTCCCATAAAAGTGGATTGCATTCCGGCATCGCCACCCAGGTAATATTTTGCATAAAAAATAGCCACCGAACTACGGATTACATAACCGGTAGTTCCCGACAGGCACGATCCCCACAGAATAAGCCACTGTTTATTTCTGATCAGCAATTTAAATTGCTCGAGTAAGGGCTTTTTATCCACAACGTGTTCAATACGCTCTTTGGTGGTAAAGTAGCTGAACAAAAACAACAAAGTTCCCATAAGCGCCATTAGCCCCATAGCCAGCTGGTAGCCTCTTCCCATATCATCGCGTCCTAACTTTTCGGCCAGAATAGGAACCACGATCGACACCATAAAAGCAGCAACCTTTGCAAAGAAAAGGCGGTACCCGTTTGCGGACAGGCGTTCCTGTGGATCGTTGGTTAAAACCCCAATTAGCGAAATATAAGGAATGGTAACCGATGTGAACATCAGTGTTACAAAAATATAGGTAATGTAGGCGTATATCAGTTTTCCGGCATAATCAAAACCCGGCGTGGTGAAGGTTAGAAAAACCGAAATTCCGAAAGGAACCGACAGAAACAAAAAGTAAGGACGAAACCGGCCTCCTTTAAATTTATACTTGTCTGTTATTAACCCCATCAGCGGATCGCTGACAGCATCGATAAGCCGAACCAGCAGAAACATAAGAGCGACATCTTTGGGTTTAAGACCAAAAATATCGGTATAAAAATAAGTGATAATAAGGAACATGGAAGATATAACCACGTTAACGGCAGCATCTCCCGATCCGTAGCCAATTTTTTCCAATAAGCTAAGTTTTTGATTCTTCATTGATTTATTTCTGATTGTTTGATTAAATTTAATAATACCAACTTTTACCCGTAGACTAAAACCAGGAACTCTTACAGATCGTATTCTGCAATGCTTCTGCTTCTTGCTTTATTGTATTAGTCAGGTATAAAAATTACGGTCAAAGATTGAAAACAAAAAAGAAAATAGGGTGGAGTATTGGGTAAAACAGGTGGACTATAAAGCACATGAACATGAAAAACAAGTGCTTTGTGCCCGAATCTTGATATGTTTTTACTGAAGTTGAGGAACTTAGCTGAAAATGGCAGGGTATATGTTTAGAAAGCGAAAGTGGGAGGGATACTCAACCTAAAACCTTTCTCTCACTTCGTTCGAAGCGTTTTCTTTTTAGAGTTTCACTTCGATTGTCATCCAGTTTTATTCCAAAAATAAAACCCTCCCGCAAGAGCGGAAAGGTTCCATTTGGTCGGGATGACAGGATTTGAACCTGCGACCCCGTCGTCCCGAACGACGTACGCTACCGGACTGCGCTACATCCCGAATTGTGGCTGCTAATTTAAGTAAAAATTAAAAAATATTTTAGCACACGAATAAGAAAAAATTAGCTTCACTAATGTCTGTATTATTTACTATTTTGATCATCAGTTCAAAAGACAGATTATGAAAGAATTAGAAAAAGTTGAATTAAGTATAATTGGTACGATTTCTACACCACATAAAACCATTGCAAACATTCCAATTCAGTCGGTAGGTGCAAAAGAGTATACCGGCATCATTGAGTTGGAACCGAATTTAGCAACGGCCTTGGAAGGGCTTGAGGGATTTTCGAATTTGATTTTGCTTTACCATCTTCATCGTGTTGACGGCTATAAACTAAAAGTAAAACCTTTTATGGACGACAAAGAGCATGGTGTTTTTGCCACACGATCGCCCAAACGCCCATCGCCAATTGGATTGTCAACCGTTGAGTTACTTAAAATTGAAGGAAATAAAATCTGGTTTCGAGGCGCCGATATGTTAGATGGAACACCACTGATCGATATCAAACCTTTTTTCAGGCAAGTGGATAACCGCCCAGATGCAATTTCTGGCTGGTTGGATTCGAAAGACGATGACTTACCCGCCAAACACCGTTCCGATGATCGTTTTGCTTAATTTTGCTATTTGTCTTTTTTACTAAATATACCTTTGATTTTTTTCCAGAGCTGACCTTTTTCTTTCTCTTCCGCTTTAACGTCTGGTCTGTCTTTCAGGTTTTCGTTTTCTTTCTTCCCAAAAATACCGGCAAAATCGAAGCCGTGTTTTTCAATGTCCAGTACTTCCTTGTATTCCGGTTCGTTTAACATAGCAAGTAATTCCGGTTCCGGATCGGGGAAAGTGCTGTATTGCAGGTGTTCAAATTTTTTGTCGTGGTAAGTTTTATAAAAGAACTTTCCTACAATTGGCAAAGCCATATATGCACCCTGCCCATAGGTTGTTGTACGGAAATGTACACGCGGATCGTCGGCGCCTACCCAGCAACCGGTTACCAGCTCGGGTGTAAGACCGATAAACCAGCCATCCGAGTTATTTTGTGTGGTACCGGTTTTCCCTGCAAAATCGCCCGGAATTTTATAAACGGTACGGATTCCCCGTCCGGTTCCGCCGTCAACCACTGCTTCCATCATATTTATTACCGCCCTGCAATTTTCAGGTGAAACCACCGGCTCGTAAGGCAAATCATAATTAAATGTTTCAAGAACTTTTCCGTTCTTATCGGCAATTTGCAACAGGTAATTCGCTTTAACCGGTTTTCCATCGTTTACAATGCCGGCAAAAGCTTCCACCATTTCTTTTAGTGATACTGAAGCTACTCCCAGTGCCAGAGAAGGATAATCGGGGAGATCGGCCGAAATACCAAGATCCCGCGCAATATCGATGGTTTCATCAATTCCGGCTTCCAATAATACATCAACCGAAACGGTGTTTAACGATTTTGCCAAAGCTCCTTTCATGGAGTAGTAGCCGCCATATTCGTTGTGCGAATTCCGCGGTGCCCAGTCTTTATACTCTTCGTAAACCTTGTACTGATTTACAAAATAGGTATCAGCCGAAATATCTTCTTCCAGCGCTGCCAGGTACACAAACGGTTTAAATGTTGATCCGGTTTGCCGCGGAGCAGTAACATGGTCGTACTTAAAAAAACGGTAATCGATTCCGCCAACCCAGGCTTTTAAGTGCGAAGTGTGCGGATCGATGGCTATAAATCCTGCATTTAGCATTTTCAGGTAGTGTTTTAATGAATCAAGGCGCGAAACCTCCATATTTTCAACACCATCCCAGGTAAATAACGAGGCATGCGTTTTTGCCGAATATTTTTTCAACTCATCAGCGTAGCTGTCTCCGCTGGTATTCAGGTTCTGAATAGCACTTTTTAAAACCTCCGGTTTCTCTCTGAAAATATCTCTCGATTTCCAGTGGTTGTCGAATACCGTTTGCAGGTTTTTCATGTATTCTTTAACCGACTGCTGTGCGTAGCGCTGAAGATTATAATCAATACTTGTGGTAATCTTCAAACCATCGGTGTAAAGGTTGTATGGCTGGCCGTTTTCATTTACATTGTCTTCGCACCATTCCAGTAATTCGGGTTTTAAACGCTCCAGAAAATACGGAGCAGGTCCCTGGTTATACGAAATCAGTCGGTAATGCATTCCAAGCGGCTTTTCTTTGTATTTGGCAGCATCGGCAGCATTCAGGTAATTATTCTTTACCATCAGGTCGATAACCACATTGCGGCGGCCTAAGGCACGCTCGGGATGTGTTCGCGGATTGTAATAGTTGTTGGCTTTTAACATGCCCACCAAAACTGCCGCTTCGTGCACATCCAAACTTTTTGGCGATTTAGAGAAAAAACGCTCGGCAGCTACCTCAATTCCAAAAGTGTTTTCGGCAAAAGGAACCGTGTTAAGGTATAAAGCCAGAATTTCCTGTTTGTTATAAATACGCTCCAAACGATAGGCAATAATTGCTTCGCGCAGTTTATTTACCGGCATCGATAATGGCCCGTAATCAACCCGTGGAAACAGGTTTTTCGCAATTTGCTGACTGATGGTACTTCCACCTCCGGCAGCATCGTTGCGTAAAATAATCGATTTAAAAAGCACCCGTGCAAGGGCAATTTCGTCAATACCGCGATGCTCGTAAAAACGCGAATCTTCAGTGGCAACAAGGGCATTTATTACATTCGGTGAAATTTCGTCGAATGAGACATAACTTCGATTCTCGACGTAATACCGGCCAAGTATTTTTCCGTCAACAGAATATACTTCCGAAGCCAGTGGATTGTTTATCTGATGTAACTGCGTCTTTGAAGGAACCGGGCCCAATACGCCCAGGAAAACCAGGATAAAGAACAAACATCCGAGTAAGAATAATACCACTCCCGCTTTAAAAATAAAACTGAGTAACGGATATTTTTTACCTGTTTTCTTCGATTTACCTTTTTTTCTGTTCACCGGCTTTTTGGTCCGGGAAGTTGTATTTGTTGTCTTTTTTGCCACGCGACAAAAGTATTATTTTAAACAATGTTCTTGGTTATCAAACTAAAATGAATTGAAAATATTATAAACGGGGCTTTGTTTATATTCTAAATGTTAAACAATCATTTCTTTTACGAAATACCAGGTCATCATTCCCGATGCGATAAGCTTTAGCAGTGTCCCTGCCAAAAATCCCATAAACGATCCAAAACCCGATTTTAAGGCTGCTCCCGAGTCTTTACCAACGGTAAGTTCTCCAATTACAGCACCAACAAACGGTCCGATTATTATGCCAAAAGGAGGGAAGAAGAACATTCCTATTACCAGGCCGATAATGCTGCCCCAAACGCCACGTTTACTTCCGCCGAATTTTTTAGTTCCCCATGCAGGAATCAGGTAATCGAGTGCATACACTACCACTGTAATTATAGCCCATATAATCAGAAACTTTGAAGAGAACTGATAACGTTCGGTGAAATGAAGCAACAAAAGACCAATATAACTTAATGGAGGCCCGGGGATAATGGGCAAAACGCAACCTAAAACTCCGCTGATAATAAAAACTGCTCCTAAAACGATTAATAGAATGTCCATATTTAGAATATTAATTACGGGCGTAAAAATAGTGTTTCCTCTTTATCGGGTTGAAAATATTCGGTGAACAAGCGCTTATCGTCGGCGTTTGCCAAACCACGGAATACTTGTGAAATACATAAGCACAACAGAAAGGGCCATAACAAGTGCACTTAGAAGCAACAGGTTATTTCGCTCTAAAAGATAGATGGAATGTTCGCGAATTTGTTGCCAGTAGGTTACGGTTAGCAACACCATCGCATTATTTATGGAGTGACCGATAATAGCTACAAAAATATTATTGGTGCGCAACATTAACCAGCCCAGCAGTAACCCCAGCAGAAACGTAGCCGGCATTTGCCATGGATTTAAATGAAAAAGGGAAAATAAAAGTGCCGACATAAATACGGCAACAAAACCATTGTAGTTCTTTCTGAAGCCATTAAATATCAGGCCTCTGAAAATCAGTTCCTCAATAACAGGAGCCACAACAGCCACTTTTAGGAAAGCGCCCATAAAACCATAGTCGCCCTCAAAAATACGATCGAAAAGTTCCCAAAACCAGGGTGGGGCAGGTAACAGCTTTTCAACCCATATGTTAACATCTTCGAGAATATTATGCGCACCCCAAAGAAATGTTACGATTGGAATAAACACCAAAGGATTAAAAAGTTTAATGGGGAAGATTTCCAAAACCGGAGCTTTTGCTTTTCGGATTCCGTAAAGAAGGATAAACACTACAGAACCTACGCCAAGTGCAATTTTTTTGACGGGATTATAAAGGTATTCGGTGCCTTTGTAATAATCGATTACGGCCAACGGAAAATCAACAACGGTTTGAATAAAAATGTAAAGAATTACAAGGTGAATGCCCTGTAAAATGGTTGGATAATATTTAATACGGTACTCTTCCATACGGCTAATAAATATAGTACAATCCGCAAAACAAATGTTAACCAGAGTGAATTTTTACGAACGATTTCGGGCTGCAAGCAGCTTTTTACCCGTTTTGAAGGTAAAATAGCGCTGAGCCACATAGCTGTAAACAACTACCAGAATGGTAGTTAACAGTTTCGAAAGAGTGGCATACATGCCGCAATATTCAACAAAGAATTTCAGAAAAATATAGTTAAGCAGAATCGATCCGCCAACGGTAAGCAAATACCTGAACAGTTGAATGCGCCCTTTTAATTCCGACGCAGTAAACGTTACATATTTCGCTAAAAAGAAGCCTGTTGTAAAGGTTATCGGAAAAACAATTAGAAAAGCGGCAATGTGCGGACTAATTGCAATAAAACCCAGATCAACGATCTGCATTTTGATTACAAAACGGTAGAAGATAAAATACAAACTGATGTCGAGCAGCGTGTTAACTCCACCGGTGGTGGCATAGCGAAAGATTTCGCGCGGAAGAAATTGCAGGAATGGAAAATAAAACCAGTCAACAAAGTTGATGATCATTTTTCCTATTTTCTCCAGAATGTTACGCATGCTTTACCTTAAGATTTAGCTGTAAAGAAACAAAAAATACTTTGATACCGGCAAACTACAAATCAGAATACAAAAAACAGGGGGTAAAGTCTGTGGTAATATTTGGTGCAAAACGACTGAAATATTTAAGAATGATGATTAACGATTTTTGATTGCAGATGTGTTTATTATTGGCTGTACACAGCTTCTTCATATAGTTTAACTTACGCTCAATTTAGAAGTTTTGCAATTTATCATTTTATCAATTTCCCCAATTACAAATCAGGCCGTTGACGCAATTGTTTTTTAGTTGAATGTTGTTTTTTCTTCTCCAGTCGTTTTAATTTCGACGAAATGGTAGGCTTTGTTTTTACTCTGCGTTTAACAGGAGTTAAGGCCTTTTCTATCAGCTCTATAAGTTTGGCGATGGCTTGCTGTTTGTTTTTTAATTGACTGCGTTCGCTGCTCTCAAAAAATACAATTACTCCATCAAGATTTATTCGGTTCTTTAATTTAGTGGCAAGCCTTTGTTTTTGAGTTTCGGTAAAAACAGCGGTGTCATTCAGGTCAAAACGCAGCTCAATTTTAGTGTTTACCTTGTTCACGTTTTGTCCGCCGGGACCACTACTACGGATGGCCGAAATCTTTAATTCATTTATTATTTGGTCTTTTTGTGTTTCCGAAAGTCTCATATTAAGTATGCTGTGCCTATAAATTCTATGCAACAAAAGAACATGGATTTTTTTTATTATCAAATCATTATATGGATTAAAACAGATTACAAGTTTTAATACCGAGCCATGAAACCCTACTGTAACAGTCGGGTATACTGTAACCTTTATTGTAATTAAATGGTATATAACACATAAAAATACCGGACTCCGGTCCATTGGCAGTTCAAAGTATTAACCATTTTTCCTCCAGTACTTTTTTAGAAAGTTTTTCCCTCACACTTGTTTTGATAGTTAAACTAAACCTGGCGAAAGTGAATAAAAACAAAAACTTTAATATCGGTAATGGATCTAGAATTGCTGTTATTGGCGGTGGTCCGGCCGGAAGTTTCTTTGCTTATTTCGCACTTGGTTTTGCCGAACAAAGAGGAATCAACATCCACATTGACATTTACGAAGCAAAGAATTTTCATGTAGCCGGCCCGGCAGGCTGCAATCGATGTGGCGGAATCGTTTCAGAGTCATTGATTCAGGCCTTATCCTCCGACGGAATTGTTCTGCCAGCGAACGTTGTACGTCGCGGAATCGAATCGTATAAGCTTCATATGGAGCAAGGTGCAACCTTAATTGAAACACCATTAAAAGACCAAAAGATCGCCTCCATGTTCAGGGGATTTGGCCCCCTGGGAAGTGAAAACATTGACTCGGTTAGTTTCGACAATTATTTATTGGAGCTCTGCCAGGATAAAGGAGTTCATACCATTTATGAAAAGGTAAGCAGTTTGGAACGAAACGAGACTGGGATTACCGTTCAAACGAAAACTAATTCAGCGAATTACGACCTGGTTGTTGGGTCGGTGGGATTAAATCCACGCTCATTTTCTTTGTTTAAAAAAGTTGCTCCGGCTTTTATTCCTCCTGAAACCACAAGAACGTATATCTGCGAATTTAAACTGGGCAACGAACTGATTAATCAATATTTTGGGAATTCGATGCACGTTTTTCTTCTCAATCTGAAAAACATAAAATTCGGGGCACTCATTCCAAAAGGACAATACGTAACCCTGGTTTTATTGGGAAAGCAAATTACCGGAGAGATTGTTGACAGCTTTCTATACAGCGAGGCCGTTCAGCGATGTTTCCCAAAAGGATTGGATATTGACAAAATTATGCCTTGTCAGTGTTTCCCCGGTATTAATATAAAGAATGCGCATTATGCCTATTCTGACCGTGTGGTGCTGATTGGTGACTCCGCATCATCAAAACTGTATAAAAACGGAATTGGAGCAGCTTATATAACCGCCAAAGCGGCCGCAAAAACTGCGTTGTTCAGTGGAGTGTCCGAATCTGATTTTAAAAGGCACTATCAACCTGAATGTACCCGCTTAAACAGAGACAATGCCATTGGGAAATTTATTTTCTGGGTGACTACAATCATCCAAAGATCATCAGCGCTCAAGAAAGGAATATTTCGAATGGTAGTTAACGAACAGAAGAAGGTAAACGACAAACGAAGAATGAGTTCGGTTTTATGGGATACGTTTACCGGAAGTGCCCCGTACACCGATATTTTAAGGCGGGTATTGCATCCCGCAACAGTAATGTTATTACTGGCTAATACGGTAAATGGCATATTTAAAAAGCCAGAGAAGGGAACGGAGTAAAAATTCGTTTTGAAAGGGTTAGGAATCGAACTTAGAAGAGCTCAACTATAAATACTCCATATCGTTAGCCATCTTTTGCAAGCGCCATTCGCTTAACTGTTTAACCCGGTTTAAAACGTTTGAAGTAACCCGGTTATGCACACTTTCCCAAATTTTATTTACCAGCTTGTTGGCCTCTTTTTCTTTTCCGTAAAAATTAAAACTCACGGCAAATATGAGCTGGGATTGAGCAATTTCGCCCATCTCTTCAATTGGTGAACGTACGTACATAACAAAAATGCCAATGGGGTATCCTCCGGTGCAATCGTATAATAAATAACGGGCGTTATCAAAATCAAATGCATCGGGGGTACTTTTAATTCGTATTGAATGCAGCTTAAACAAGGGAATTAAGTCCATGCCCAGAAAGCTCTTTTTTAAGCCAAAAGGATACTTTTTAAGACCAAACGGAAGAATCTCGATATTTTCGATCTCATTATTAATACGTTCAACTTTGGCAACGTGGTTGGGCCAGCAGGTTGAATCGCCGTTCCAGTTGAGTAATTCATTGAAGATATAGCCAACCGGGGCATTTACGCCAATTTTATGAACGTTTAAAACAAAGTTTTTATTTACATCGATACCTACACGCTGCAGCACCCGCCTGTTGTAGTCTTTCCGGTTTTCTTCCGATTCAAATTTAATTAAAGTCGGCTTTTGGGGCTTATTTATTAGAAAATTCCTTATATCGGAAAATACATTTTTACTCCTTGATGGTGGATTTAAATTAATCGGTGAAGATTCCTTATAATTGGTCATTTACGAGTAAAAGTGTTGAATTATTTCGAATAAATATAAATCTAAAAACTACCTCAGTTGAGACGTAATAATTTGATTTTTAAAGTACGAAATAACCGGATGAAAAACAATGAAGTGATGAGATAATATAAATTACTTTCTCATTTAATATTAGCCGTTTTTGCTGATATTCAGCAATTGAGCCGCATCGTCAATAATAATGTTTTTGCCATTAAGTGTAACAATGTTTTCTTTCTCAAATTCTTTCAGAAACTTAATGGCGCTTTCTGCCGAAATAGACGCAAAATCGGCAATATCCTGGCGGGTAAGAAACTCAAATATATTCTTTTTCAGAAATTCTTCCTGGCTTAGGTAGAGCAGGGCAGAAGCCAGTTTTCCTCGCATTTGTTTATACGAAATATTTCTGATCACCTCAAACAAATGCCTTTCGTTACGGTAGTTTTGCGAGGTAATCTTTAAGGCAAATTCCGGGTTTTCCAACAGAATCTTTTTCAGGCTTTCTTTTTCGATCATACAAATTTGGGTGTTGCTAATAGCCTGTGCCGAGTAGGTGTGTACCGGTTCGCCAAACACCGACGAAAACGCCAGAAATTCGCCTTCGGAAGCTACACTGATACTCATGTTTTTATCAATTCCGGTTTGCAGGTACACTTTTACCAGCCCCTCAACAACGTACATTACATAAGGTGCAAACGCCCCCTGTTTAAAAATCGTTTCGCCTTTTAGGTACTGAACGCGGGTTTTATATGCATTCAGGTCGTCTAAGTTTTTTATGTTGTCCGTTAAATCCAATTATGAATCTGATATTTCTCCAAATTTACATAAGAATTACGATTAACCAAGCTATACCAATTGTATTTCAAAGTGAGGCCTGGCGAAACTTTGAGATTATCCCGAAACTTCGGGAGTTAGTGCCGATAGAAAATTAAAGAGGCTTTTGGAGTTTTCGAACAAAAGGCTCATTTTAATTTCTAATCGGTACTAAACTATCATACGACAGGAATGAAACTGTCAAATTTCAGTTTACGAACCGACAGACTTCAGGGCCCTTTTCGTGGGCGGTATTTCACTGCTGTTTATCTTTGTGTATTGGTTTTTCATAATGATATTGATTTTAATAAGGTTTGAATAGAGGGGAGATAAAACAGAGTTGCACTATTATTTAGGCACTCTGTTTTTCACAAGAAAAAAAATGAAAAAAGTAGCCATACCTATAGCGAACAAAAAAATTAGCGAGTATCTGTGCGGGTGTTCGCACTTTGCCTTTTATGATATGGACACAAAAAATACAACCATTTCTAAAAAAGAAGTTATCGATTTCTCCAATGCAGATGAAGTTCGCTTGTGGATTAAAAATAATGGCATTACAGACATTATTCTTCACCGCATAAAAAAAGAATTAATTGGCATTTTTACTTCAGAGAAAATTAATTTGTTTGTAGGTGTGCCAATGGTTTCGGCCGGGCAAATTATTGAGGCCTATCGTTGTGGAAAACTGGAATCGGATAAAAAAATTATAACAGAAATAACAAATTAAAACGAACACAAATGAAACTTTTAAGAACAGGATTACCTGAAATAGAATCGGCAGCAGAATTGGAAAAAGTACTGGCCGAAAACGAAAATGTAATGGTATGTTGTGGCCGCATGGGCCCTATGTGTTTCCCGGTATACAATGTTATGGAACGTTTGGAGAAGGAGCGTAGCAACGTAAAATTTATGGTTATGGCTTTTGATAATCCCGAGGCCGCGCCAATTCGTAATGCACCTGAATGCAGCGGTTTTATGGGACTTCCGTTCACCATGTATTACAAAAACGGAAAAGTGGCCAAAGCAACTACTAGTATCCAAACTCACGAGCAGGTTACAGCTATTCTTGACGAGCAGTTTGGTAATTAAAGAACCTATTTTAATATGGCAAAACAAGAAGTAAAAGTTAGCTGGAAAGATAAAATGGCCTTTGAGGCCGAAGTAGATGGACACAAAATAATGCTTGATGCAGCGGAGGCTGTTGGGGGCGAGAACCGTGGTCCGCGTCCGAAACCGCTTATGCTTACGGCACTTGCCGGCTGCACGGGAATGGATGTGGTATCGATTCTGAAAAAAATGCGCGTTGAAGTGGAAGACTTTAATGTAACCGTTGAAGGTGATTTAACCGACGAGCATCCGAAACAGTATTATAAAATGAATGTTATCTATACGTTTAAAGGTAAAGATCTTCCTTTGGAGAAACTAAAAAAAGCAGTTAGTTTGTCGGAAGAAAGATATTGTGGAGTAAGTGCGCTTTACAGAAAAGCAATCGAAATTACTTCTGAAATTAAAATTATAGAATAAAGTTATGTCGACTACACTAATTGTAATTGCGGTTGTTCTTGCCGCGTTGGTAGCATTAATTGCAGTAAATTATTTTCGAATGAAAAATGCCAAACCGGTGGCAAACAGCAAACGGATTAAAGTGCTGAATAATAAAAACTTTAAAGCAGCAACAAAACGCGGAGTTGTATTGCTTGATTTTTGGGCTCCCTGGTGCGGACCATGCAAAATTATTGCACCAACATTAAACGAAATTGCCGACAGCCAAACTGATTTTATGGTGGCAAAAGTTAATGTAGACCATAACCAGCAACTGGCACAAAAATTTAAAGTTCGCAATATTCCAACCATGCTGATTTTAAAAGACGGAAAAGAAGCCGGTCGTATTGTTGGAGTAAAAACCAAACGTACTATTTTGAAAGAGGTTGACGCTGTAATGGCCGGATAATCAGAAAAATAAAAAACCACATATATCGAGAGCCGCTTATCATTTATATTGATGGGTGGCTTTCTCTTTTTAGCAGCTTTCTCATGCCTGGTTCAGAAAAGCTGATATTGGTTAAGCATTTTTACCGGTAATTTCAAACCTTTTAATAGCTGAAATTAAGAAGATTATTTGCTATTGCCCGCAGGGAATAAGCTATTTTTGAAACATAATTAAGAACACAAAACAAATCACAGATAGAGTCGCTTTCGACTAATTTACAAGCCTGAAATTTTTCAGGCTTTTTTATGCCTCATTACTCGCCCAAATACAATCAATAACGCTATTCAACATATTTTTTACATCTAACATATGAGGTGATTGCCGTATGAAAAAGATATTTATATTGCAGCACTTAACTAAACCAATAAATTTTCAGCAGGAGGCTGCAAAAAAGCCTTATAATTAGTATTTTAGAAAAATGAATGCAGAAAAAATTATTATTGGTAGTGAAGAGTGGTGTGGTTTGCCGCATTTAAATATTCCGGGAATAAAAGCCCGGATTGATTCCGGGGCAAAAACTTCAGCACTGCATGCGGTAAATATTAATCAGTTTAAAAAGAATGGCCAGCCGTGGATTAGTTTTGATGTACATCCGCTGCAAAAAGATGGAAAAACAACCATTAACTGTGAGGCACCATTATTAGATAAACGAAAAGTAAAAAGCTCGAGTGGCAATAGCGAAGTACGTTTTGTAATAAAAACAGTGCTGTCGATCGCAGGTGAAGCATGGGAAATTGAGGTTACCCTTACCAACCGCGACTCGATGGGTTACCGAATGCTGCTGGGACGGCAAGCCATGTCGGGGAAAATACTGGTCGATCCGGAAGAATCGTTCCATTTGGGCGAGCTTTCCAAAGAACGTATTGCATCGTATTACTATACAAATATTACTCGCCCTACAGGTTTAAAAATCGGACTACTGGCCAGTAATCCCGAATTATACAGCAACATACGAATTATGGAAGCAGGGCAGGAGCATGGCCACGAAATGGAGTTTCTGAACCTGAAAGACTGCTACATAAAACTTGATGGTAAAAATCCTGAAATGCATTATCGTGGTGGCCGTGTTTTGAATGAGTTTGATGCCATTATCCCGCGAATCAGGCCAAGTGCCACCTTTTATGGTTGTGCGCTTACGCGGCATTTCGAAGCAATGGGCGTTTACACGCTGAACACGGCATCGGCAATTACCCAGTCGCGCGATAAGTTGTATGCCTTGCAGTTGCTAATCAATAATGGCCTACCAATTCCTACAACCGGTTTTGCCAACTCGCCACTTGATACCAACGAACTGATTCAGATGGTTGGCGGTGCTCCGCTTATTGTAAAACTGTTGGAAGGAACACAAGGAAAAGGAGTAGTTTTGGCCGAAACAAAAAAGGCTGCAGAGAGTTTGATTAACGCCTTTAAAAGCCTTCGCGCCAATATTTTGGTACAAGAGTTTGTAAAAGAAGCAGATGGCAAGGATATCCGCTGTTTTGTAGTAAATGGAAAAGTGGTGGCCAGCATTATGCGAACAGCCGCTCCGGGCGAGTTCAGGGCAAATATTCACATGGGAGGAACAGCGTCGATTACCAAAATTACTGCTGAAGAACGGCGTATTGCAATTCTTGCAGCAAAAACCCTAAATCTGAAAGTTGCCGGTGTTGATATCATCCGAGGAAAAAACGGGCCGTTACTACTTGAAGTAAATTCTTCTCCGGGACTTGAAGGGGTAGAAGGAGCTTCGAATAAAGATATTGCCGGAAAAATGATTGAAGCGATTGAACGTGACTTAAAATACCACAAGAGAGGCGTTTAAACGGCTTCCGGTGGAAATAAAAATGGCAGGAAAGGAAAACCTTACCTGCCATTTTTTATATGATAAAATTTTGCAATCGTACCGGGTTTAGTTAAACCAGGCATCGATCATTGCTTTATTAGCATCGTAAAATTGCTGTGCGCCGGCTTCTTCTCCCGAGTCTGAAATTTTACCCATCAAATCGTAAAGCAGAGCTTCGTCAAGGTTGAAGTTTTTAAAGAATGTGCCTGCTTTAGGTATATCTTCAGCAAATCCTCTGCGCGAAATAATTGCACAAACATCTTTTGGGTAAATTCCCTTTGGATCTTCCAAATATTTCAAATCGTTTTTAGCCCATTTAAAGTGTGGTTTCCATCCCGTAATAGCAATCCATTCGTTGTTTTTAATCGCTTTTTCAAGGCTGGCAACCATGGCCGGTCCACTCGATGTAATCTGCTCGAAATCCAGATCATACTCTTCAATAGCTTTTTCAGTGTTCGCATGAATACCTGCACCACTACCAATTCCGATAATTTCGCCATCAAACTTGTCTTTGTTGGCGTTCAGCTCTTCAATAGAGTTAATGCTTACATACGAAGGAACTACAAGGCCGGTAGTACCGTTACTAAACGACTCGCCTAATTTTACCAGTTTATCACCATAGTCAGCCCAATAATCTTTATGGGTATTGGGCAACCATGCATCCATAAAAACATCTCCTTTTGAATCATCTTTCGACAATTCGCCGTAGATCAATCCCGGTTCCAGGTTGGTTAATTCTACCTCAAAACCGTTGGCTTCAAGTGCCACCTTTGCCAGGTGAGTAAAGGCAATACCTTCAGCCCAGTTTGGATACAAAATGTTTACTTCTTTTTTCTCAACTTCAGCAGATTTATTTTTCGATCCGCTGTTTGAACATGATGTAATTGCAAATAACAAAGTTGCAGCTACAAGCAGAGTTCCTATTTTTTTAACGTTCAGCATAATATAATTTTTTTTAAGATTTATAATTTATTTTTTAGCAACAGCCTGAGTTATACGGTCGAGTATAATGGCCAGCACAACAATTCCAAGTCCAGATTCAAAACCTTTGGCAATGTCGTTTTGCTGAATTCCCTGGTAAACGATGGCACCCAAGCCTTTGGCACCAACCATCGATGCAATAACAACCATCGACAGAGCCAGCAGAATTACCTGGTTTATACCGGCCAGAATAGTTGTTTTAGCCAGTGGCAACTGTATTTTAAACAGAATTTGTTTATCGGTGGCACCAAAAGCATGTCCGGCTTCAATAACATCTTCAGGCACATTACGGATTCCCAAGCTTGTCAAACGCACAGCAGGTGGCAACGAGAAAATTACGGTTGCAATAACACCCGGCGTATTTCCAACACTAAAGAAGAAAATAGCAGGAATAAGGTAAACGAATGCCGGCATGGTTTGCATTAAGTCGAGAATTGGCCGGATAATAGCATTAGCCGTGTTGCTGCGTGCAGCCCAAATTCCCAATGGGATTCCGAACAGAAGCGCAATTATGGTAGCCACAATAACAAGTGTTGTTGTTTGAATGGCTTCTTTCCAATAGCCCATTGCCCAAATCAGCAACAATCCAAGCACAACAAACAAGGCTAAGCCAGCACCTTTTTTAAGACCTTCTTTTTTAAAGGCTAGTTTTCCTGCGTTGGCATAGTAGGCACCAAAAGTAACAAGGGCAATAATTACAACGAAAGGAATGGCCAGAAACGTGTCGTTTAAGAATTCTACCGTCCATGAGATTACATCATCGATAGCTCCCCACAAACCGGAAAGGCTTTCTTCCAGTACATTAATTCCCTGTTCAATATATTTTCCGAGGTCTATTAATTTATCCATACTATAATTCGTTAGCTTGTTCTTTTAATTTAATCACTTCTTTTTTCTCGAAGCGTGTAGCCTCAATAATCAGCGAGGTTTGTGTAACCAGGCCGAGGAATTTCCCTGTTTCTTCTTCAATTACCGCAAGCGGGTGCCTTATACCGGTAATCAGTGGCAGCATTTCTTCAACAGTATAGTGTCTGTAAACACTGGGGACATTGGTGTTTATTACTTTTTCTATCGATTTTTCCTGCTCTTTCTCCAGCTCAAAAACATCCTGCAACCAAACGTGGCCAAGAAATTTCTTGTGTTCATTAATAACCGGCAATTGATCTACAGCGATTGAACGCATTTTACGAACAGCACCTTTCGGCCCGTCTTTATGAACTTCCAGAGCTGTATGCTTTTTAAACATTAAAGTTTCTGCGGTAATAATCGTTTTACGGTCTACTTTTTCCACAAAAGCCTCCACATATTCGCTGGCGGGGTTCGTAAGAATATCCTCGGCAGTACCAATTTGTTCCACCACTCCGTCTTTCATAATAGCAATGCGGTCGCCAATTTTAATGGCCTCGTCGAGGTCGTGCGTAATAAACACAATCGTTTTGTGCAATTTGTCCTGAATTTCAAGCAATTCGTCCTGCATATCCGATTTAATAAGCGGGTCGAGCGCCGAGAATGCTTCATCCATTAGCAGAACTTCCGGATCGTTGGCAAGCGCACGGGCCAAACCTACACGCTGTTGCATACCTCCCGACAATTCAGCCGGATATTGCGCTTCGTATCCTCTTAAACCAACGGTTTCAAGAGCTGTTTTTGCTCTTTCGTCACGCGTAGTTTTTTCTTCGCCACGAAGCTCTAAACCAAAGCCTGCATTTTCCAGAATGGTACGGTGGGGAAGTAGTCCAAATTTTTGGAAAACCATACTCATTTCTGTTCTTCGTGTTTCCAGTAATTCTTTATTGGTATCGCGGGTTATGTCGTGATCATCGAAAAATACTTTCCCTGCCGTTGGCTCGTTCAAGCGGTTTAAGCAGCGAATTAAAGTCGATTTTCCACTTCCTGAAAGTCCCATGATCACAAAAACTTCCCCTTCTTTTATTTCGAAACTTGCACGATTTACACCAACGGTGCACTTCGTCTTTTTCAGGATCTCTTCCTTTGAAACACCTTGTTCCAATAACTTAAGTGCTTCTTGTTTACGTTTGCCGAAGATCAGTGTCAGGTCTTCGACCTTAATTTTTGTTTTTCTATTATCCGACATGATTAAATCAATTAAAAATAGTATCCAATGTTAATATTGAAACGGGTTTCCCACTCAGCATCAGGAGTTCCGGCTGCCAGACCATTTGTCCACGCCGGCCCAATCCACGGGTGATCTTTTCCCTGGGCCAAATCAACGTAGGTGTAAACGTTTCCGGCTGTTACCAAAACTCCGGTAGTATTCATAAAACTGTCTTCAAACGCATCATTGGCCTTATCCATATAGCCAAAATCGTTATAAAACTGAAGGTTTGAAATTGGTCCCCATTCAACCGGAACAGAGTACGCTGGCCCAATTGTGTACGTTGTAGCTTCAGAAGCCACAAGGTAAGGCGCACCGTAAGCAGTCATCGCAAGCCCTTCGCTATCCTGATCGGCAGGGTTTTCAGGATTCATCTTGTATTTCGTAGCCTGAACTTTCAAATTGAAGTTTCCGGCATTTAACTCGTAATGCGCTGCAAGTGCGTAGCTGTCACCTGTTTTCTCCGTGTCGAGGTTGTAAAGCCCGCCATACTGTGCTGATACACCCAACATGTGCTTACTGTTACCCGATGAGAGTTTTCTGACCACCTTCAGGTTTAACTGGTTTACTTCCTTATTTCGGTATAAACCATCGGCTGACGAACCAACATCGTACGAGTAGCGACTGTCTGAAACATCAGAGCTACCGCCAAAACGCAGCTCTTCTGCATTTTTAAAAAATGCAATGGCATACAACCAGTTCTCGTCGTTGTGGGTGTATTTTATCCCCATGTCGTGGTCGTCTTCTAAACCAACGTAATAGTTAATACCAAAAAACCAGTTGTGCGAATTGTACTGGGTAATTCCAAAAGGCACCTGTGTTAAACCGATCTGAAGGTTGTTTTCAGGGCTGAAATCGTACCCAACCCAACCTTGTTTTAGCATTCCTCCGCCAAAACCTTCGGAATAAAGCCGGTACTCAGCATTTAGTTTTACGCCTTTGTACTTCGCTTTCGCATTAACTCTGAAAACATCGTAGCCAAAATCGCCACCACGGGTTTTCTGACCTTCTTTCCACGATGAAAGGTTGTAATTAAAACGAAGTGCTCCACCAATTTGAACCTCAGGTTTTTCCTGTGCAAACAAATTAGTTGTAAAAAATAGAATAATCAAAAATAATGAACTAAATTTTCGTAACATATAAAATAGTTTAATGAAAAAATCGGTAATACAGGGAAGGGGGTAAGAGAGAAATTAGAATAGAGTTACAGGCGGCACAAACCTGTCGGACCGCATCTTATAAGCCATTTTAATGGCCACAAATGCCCGCTGATTATTTAGTTTGTATGTTTTAATACGACTTTTAATCATGCGCGGCAAAAATAGATCTATCAATTGTAATAGCGTGTACTTTATTGCGTTCACCCTGTTAATATAATGTATTGTTAACATCATTTCTGTACGAACAATTATTCAAAAATCCGAGAATGCAAATACAATACACGCGTTTTACCACCTTAGGACAATCGATTTTAAATTCAGCAATAATGGTGTTTTTAGCTATACAACAATAAGTTGGCCTGCTTTTTATTACCGGAATTATATATTACCAGCTTCAAATATGTTTCTACAGAAATCAATAGTATAAATAGCTAATTGTTTCGCGTCGCCATTTCCAACAGTAAGTAGCCAATTGATTATTAGATAATGATTCGTAAGCAACCGGGAGAATCTTATTGGTTGCACCATATTTAATGCTGATGCTACATATTTTATATCTCGTAGCGAAACTTCACATTATCTGGCGCATAAGTTATTGGTGCTGTATCGGTGTTTGTCGGACCTTTACATCAACAAAAATTAACAACAAATCATTAAAAACTAAAAATCATGAAAGCAAAAAAGAGAAACAAAGACAAAAGTTCCTGGATAACTGGAGGGACAACAATGATGGGGTTGGGAGTAGGATTTATCTTGCTAAAATATTCAGTAATGTATTTTCTGGCCTCATTGCTGATCGGGATTGCAGTTGGTCTGGTGGTCACACCTTTTTTACCCATACATTATAAAAGTGCAAAACAATCATGAAAACATTTATAAAAGTAACAGGAATTGCCATTTTATTTTTTGTACTGGCTGCGGCTAGCTGCAACAGCACAAGTAAGAACTATTACTACCAGATTCCGAAGCAAACAAGCGATGGGCTACAAGTTGAATCTCTGGAACGATCAGGCATTGATTCAACTTTGGTAATAGATGCTGCAAAACGGATTAAGAAGGGAAAATATGGAGAAATACATTCGATGTTAATTTATAAAGATGATAAGTTGATATTTGAAGATTATTTTGAGGGACATAAATACCAGTGGGATGCTCCTGGACATAAAGGAGAATCAATAACCTGGGATGCAACTACGCCACATGTTCTGCAATCGGCCAGTAAAAGTTTTGTATCGATATGTTTCGGAATTGCCATTGAAAAGGGATTTATCGAAAGTGTTGAACAGTCGATTTTTGATTACCTGCCAAACTACCAAAACTACAATGCCGACAATAAAGATTACGTGACAATAAAAACCCTGTTAACCATGACATCAGGCTTTCAATGGGATGAATGGAGCTCGTCATTAAACAGTATCCAAAACGACGCAATTGGTATTTATTTTTCGGATAAAGATCCGGTGGAATTTGTTTTGCAGCGACCGTTAATTGCTGTTCCCGGTACACATTTTACATATTCAGGAGGCGACATGCAAATTCTGGGTGAAATTCTAAAGAATGCAACAGGAATGAATATCGATGAATTTTCAGAGAAGTATTTATTCGAACCACTTGGCATTGAATCAAATGATTGGTGGCTAAAATACGACACCGGCGAAATCAGTACCGGCGGAGGTTTAAAACTCACACCGCGTGACATGCTAAAAGTTGGCATACTGTTTTTAAACGATGGCGTTTGGAACCATCAGCAGATTCTTTCAAAGGAATGGGTAGAAAAATGTGGAAATCCATTTGGGCCGAATTATGGCATTAAAATTCCGGGAGAAGATTTGGGAACCGTAGGCTACGGCTACACCTGGTGGACCAAACAGTACGAAGAATACGGGCGTATGTATTGCGCTCTTGGCTGGGGAGGACAGAAAATTATGGTTTTTCCGGATTTAAATGCAGTTATTGTGTTTACAGGCGCTAATTTCAAATCGAAGGTGAAGCAGAATCGAATTTTGGAGAATTACATTTTACCAGCTATTAATCAAGGAAATAAATTTTGATACAGATCCTCAAAATATGTAATAACTATTTCAGAAACCAAAAATTCTTAAAGCGCTGAGAATTGTCTAAAATATTTTTTGTGTATAAATGCTCAGGTTAGCAAATTCTCAGCAATTAAGATTTTGAATTGAATATTTGAAAAAAACTCTTTTGATGAAAGTATGGTATTAATTCAAGGTCGTTCGTTGTAAGAATAAGTATTAGAAACAAGAATATGAATGAATATTGAAGTTCAGGAAAACTTATGCAGGTACTTCGGTTAAACTTTTACATAAAATCTTTACCGATATCGGACTTATCGTCGCGATATCTGATTTTATATAAACCAGCAGAGCTGGGCGTAAACATGCAAGGTATTCCAAAATATAATATAAACACGTTTGTCTTATAATTGATATTATGTTATTTATATAAATATAAAAAAAGGAGAGAATTTCCCTCCTTTTAATTATATACTATTGTCCTAACATTTCAAGAACTTCGTTGTACTTGTCCATATTTTTCATACGGTAGTACAAGTTTTTAAGCGACTCTAATGTCATTTCATCCTCCGGATTTAACTCATGACATTTTTCCATATAAGGAAGTGCTTTCTCAAACCAAGCGTCAGCTTTTTTCAATTCAGCTTCGTATTTTTCATTTTCGTTAGCCGGAACTGCATTAGCAACTTCAATTTGTTTTACACCTTTATTATAATAAAGCGCACCTAAATTATAGTATGCATTAAAGAATGTTGGATCAACTTCCGACGCTTTTTCATATGCAGCAACTGCATTCTCTTCTTCACCAAATTTTTCGTATAACGCACCTTTAGCAAAATAGTAAGTTACATTGTTTGGATCTTGCGCGATGGCCATATCCAGGTATTTCAATGCTTCTTCGTTTTTGCCTATTTTCATATAAAGGTCAATCATACTTGTCAATACGTTATTGTCATCCGGATATTTTTCAAATCCTTCCTGTACAGCTTTTAACGCATTTGTAGTGTCTTTCATCTGAATATAAGAGTCAGATATTAAAGCGTATGTTTTTGCACCATTATAACCATATTTAGCAGCCTCTCCGTAGTATTGAACTGCTTTATTATAATTCTGAGCATTGTAAGCAGCTAAACCTGAGTTAAATAAAATTACAGTATCAACTGCATCAGGGTTATCTTCTTTCACAACAGGAATTTCCTGAATATCAAGTATTTGCTCGAACGATTTTAACGCCAGTTCGTAATCGTTATTATTAAATGCTTCAACTGCCTGATTGGTAAGGTCGTTGGTTAATAGTGTTAATTTAATTTTTACACTTTTCGAGATCTTGTCATTATCATCCAGTTCAAGTGCTTTTTTATACGATTCTAACGCTGTAGTTAACGGATCATCACTTAAAGCTTTAACATTTGCGTCCTGGCTTGCAAAAATAGCCTGAAAGATTTCCCCTCTCACTTCCCATGTTTTTGGCCATGGAATTGATTTTTCAGCCTTATCGTTTGATGGATCAGTTGCTTCATTGATCGCTTCCAACGCTTGATCTAATTTGCCTGAATCTTTAAGGTTCTGAGCACTTGTTACTTTCCCTTTCTGCGCAAATACTGCAGAAACTGAAAAAACCAAGGCCAGAAGAATGATAGTTTTTTTCATTGTTATACTTATTTAAAATTTTAAAATTTCGTTAAATAGCCCCCTTTACAGGCCACAAAAATATATCTTTTCAAATTTTATCAAAATTCCAACAAGAATATTCAATAATTTATTCTTGTTCTAAGTTATTTTCTTCAGTATCAATACCTTCTGTATTCTCGTCTGTTACATCTTCAGAAGCTTCTTCTTCAACAGCAATTCGGGCAACCGAGGCAATTCTGTCGTCTTCCCGTAAGTTGATAACGCGTACTCCCTGTGTTGCTCTTCCAAGTACTGAAATGGTGTTAACCGCTAAACGAATCGTAATTCCTTTCTGTGTAATAATCATCAGATCATTATCGTCAGAAACACTTTTAATCGCTACCAATTCACCGGTCTTCTCAGTTATGTTCAGTGTTTTTACACCTTTTCCACCGCGGTTGGTAATACGGTAATCCTCAATTTTAGAACGTTTTCCATATCCTTTTTCGGCAACTACCAGGATATCTTCATTCTCATCCATTACACAAACCATACCAATTACTTCATCATTTTCGTGACCAAGTGTAATTCCGCGTACTCCGGATGCCGTTCTACCAATTGCACGAACGATACTTTCGTTGAAACGAATTGCCTTTCCGGAACGCACTGCGAGCATTACCTCACTTTTACCATTTGTTAAACGGGCTTCCAGTAGCTGGTCGCCTTCTTTAATGGTAATTGCATTAACTCCATTTTGGCGTGGACGTGAATAAGCTTCTAAAGTTGTTTTCTTGATAATACCTTTTTTGGTAGCAAGAATGATGTAGTTATTATTGATGAATTCCTGATCGGCCAGTGTTTTTACTTTAATAAATGCCAACACCTGATCATCAGACTCAATATTCAACATGTTTTGAATTGCACGACCTTTTGAAGCCCTTGTTCCTTCAGGAATTTCATAAACTTTTAGCCAGAAACACTTTCCTTTTTCGGTAAATAATAAAAGGGTGTTGTGCATTGAGGCAATAATAATATGCTCCAGGAAGTCTTCATCGCGAGTCGTACTTCCTTTCGAACCTATTCCTCCCCTGCCCTGAGTTCTGAACTCGGTAAGTGGCGTACGTTTTATATAACCTAAATGCGAAATAGTAATAACCATTTCTTCATCGGCATAAAAATCTTCAGGGTTGAATTCTTCGGCGTTAGGAACAATTTCAGTACGACGCTCGTCACCGTATTTGGCTTTAACTTCCTCCAACTCTTCTTTAATGATTTCCATTCGCAAGTTAACGTCGGCAAGAATGGCTTTATAATGCTCAATCTGTGCCATAATTTCGTCGTATTCTTTACGAAGTTTGTCTTGCTCAAGACCGGTTAACTGACGTAAACGCATTTCTACTATCGCACGCGACTGTACATCACTTAATTCAAATCGTTCGATCAGTTTGTTTCGTGCTTCTTCAGGAGTTGAAGATCCGCGAATAATCGCAATTACTTCGTCGATATTATCGCTGGCAATAATAAGTCCTTCCAGAATATGAGCACGTTTTTCGGCTTGCTCCAGTTCGTATTGCGTACGGCGTGTTACCACTTCGTGACGGTGATCAACAAAGTGTTTGATCAGGTCTTTCAGATTTAGAATTTTTGGACGACCATGTACCAGAGCAATACTGTTAACACTAAACGAAGTTTGCAGCTGCGTATATTTGTATAGTTTATTCAAAACTACGTTGCTCATTGCATCGCGTTTTAAATCGTATACAACACGCATACCTTCACGGTCTGACTCATCGTTAACGTTCGAAATTCCTTCAATTTTCTTTTCGTTAACCAAATCTGCAGTTTTCTGAATCATTTCTGCACGGTTAACCATGTATGGAATTTCGGTTACAACGATTTTCTCGCGTCCGCCTTCATTTTCAATATGAGCTTTACCTCTTATAACAATACGTCCCCTTCCGGTTTCATATGCATCCTTAACTCCCTGATAACCATAAATTATACCACCAGTTGGAAAATCGGGAGCCTTAACGATATCGATCAACTCTTCCATCTCGATGTCATTATTGTTGACGTACGCAATGGTAGCATCAATCACATCACTAAGGTTGTGTGGAGCCATATTAGTGGCCATACCAACGGCAATACCCGATGCTCCGTTTACAAGGAGCTGCGGTATTTTTGTTGGCAATACAGTAGGTTCTCCCAACGATTCATCGAAGTTCGGTTGGAAATCAACAGTATTTTTGTCCAGGTCGGCCAAAGTTTCTTCCGAAATTTTCGACATACGAGCCTCGGTATAACGCATTGCTGCCGGGCTGTCACCATCAACGGAACCAAAGTTCCCCTGGCCATCTACCATCGGGTAACGCAACGACCAGTGTTGCGCCATACGTACCATGGTAAAATAAACTGATGAGTCGCCATGCGGGTGATACTTACCAAGTACCTCACCTACGATCCTGGCCGACTTTTTATACGGGCGATTGGAAAGTATTCCAAGCTCGTGCATACCAAATAAAACCCGGCGGTGTACCGGTTTAAAACCATCGCGTACATCGGGTAATGCACGCGAAACAATTACCGACATTGAATAATCAATATAGGCAGATTTCATCTGCTCCTCAATGTTTATTCTGATAATCTTTTCACCTTCTGTCATTATATCTCCTTTCAAAATAAATTATCACTGTTTAAGACCCACAAAAATAGTAAAATCATTCGTGTAACACGTATATCTAGTAGTGTTTTACATACTTTTGACAAGAAGATATTAACATATCAACTGACAATTATGCATGATGTTTAGGTTACATTTGATAACTTCTGCCATTTCGATACATCCCTGCTTCAAATTTTATTTAATTTAGTCTTTCAACCTTTTAGGAATAGTATTTGTTAAACGAGAGATAAAAAGGAGACTATATATGGATTCACAATTTTCACCAAGAATTAAAGACATTATCGGATATAGCCGGGAGGAGGCAATTCGTTTGGGGAATGATTATATAGGCCAGGAGCATCTTTTTTTGGGAATTTTGAGAGAAGGCGAAGGTACTGCTACTGATATTCTTGAAAACCTGGGTGTTGACCTGGTTGAAGTAAAACAACTAGTCGAAAGCAAAGTACGCACAGATAAAGATATCAATCAGAAAGCTGATTTGATTATGCTTAAATCAACCGAAAAGACCTTGAAGTTGATTTATTTGGAAGCACGATCGTTTAAAAGTGCAACGGCCAACAGTGGTCACCTCTTGTTAGCGATATTAAAAGACAACGACAGTTTGATAACCCAGATGCTTGTTGAATTGGGCATTAATTATTACATGGTTAAGTCGCAATTACAAGATTACCTTCAACCTGAAGCAAAATCAGATTTCCCTGAAAGCGATGACGATGAGCCGGGCGAAGGTTTTGGAAAAGGCCCGTCGGGCGGACAAAGTTCGAAAAAGGCCGCCGGCGCAAAATCGGATACTCCTGTACTCGATAACTTCGGTATTGATATCACCAAACTGGCAGAAGAAAACAGCCTTGACCCGATTGTAGGTCGCGAGAAAGAGATTGAGCGACTGGCACAAATCCTGAGCCGACGCAAAAAGAACAACCCAATTTTGATTGGAGAACCGGGTGTTGGAAAATCGGCCATTGCCGAAGGATTGGCACTTCGTATTGTAGGTAAAAAAGTATCCAGAATATTATTCGACAAACGTGTTGTAAGCCTTGATATTGCCTCTATTGTGGCGGGTACAAAATACCGCGGACAGTTCGAGGAACGTATGAAAGCGATTTTGAATGAGCTGTCGAAAGTAAACAATGTTATTTTGTTTATCGACGAGATTCACACTATTGTTGGTGCCGGTGGAGCAACCGGATCGCTGGATGCTGCCAACATGTTAAAACCTGCTTTGGCACGTGGCGATATTCAATGTATTGGAGCTACAACACTGGATGAATACCGTCAGCAAATTGAAAAAGACGGTGCTTTGGAACGTCGTTTTCAAAAAGTAATGGTTGACCCTACTTCGGTTGATGAAACCATTGAAATTCTGAATAACATTAAAGAACGTTACGAGGATCACCACAACGTAACCTTTACGCCGGCGGCGATTGAGAGTTGTGTAAAATTAACCGCACGCTATATTACTGATCGTTATCTGCCGGACAAAGCGATTGATGCGCTTGACGAAGCCGGTTCGCGTGTACATATTTCAAACATCAATGTTCCGGATAACATTGTTAAGCTGGAAGAAAAGATAGAGAAAACCAAAGAAGATAAGATTGCTGCAGTAAAAAGTCAGAATTTTGAGCTGGCAGCGAATTACCGCGATAAAGAAAAGAATCTGCTTACGCTTTTGGAAGATGCAAAAGAACAGTGGGAAAAAGACTTGCTGAATCATCGTGAAACGGTTGATGAGCACAAAGTAGCTGAAGTGGTTGCAATGATGTCGGGAATTCCTGTACAGCGTATCGCTCAGGCTGAAGGAAAACGTCTGATGAATATGGGCAACGACCTGAAAGGCAAAGTTATCGGTCAGGACGAAGCAATTGCGAAAATTGTTAAGGCCATTCAGCGTAACCGTGCAGGGTTAAAAGATCCAAACCGCCCGATCGGAACATTTATTTTCCTTGGCCCTACAGGTGTTGGAAAAACCCAGTTGGCAAAAGTTTTAACCACTTATTTGTTCGATAACCTTGATTCGCTGATACGTATTGACATGAGTGAATACATGGAAAAATTTGCGGTGTCGCGATTGGTTGGAGCGCCTCCGGGATATGTGGGTTACGAAGAAGGTGGACAGCTGACTGAAAAAGTGAGACGAAAACCTTACTCGGTTGTTTTGCTCGACGAAATTGAAAAAGCACATCCTGATGTATTTAATATTTTGCTTCAATTGATGGACGAAGGACGTTTAACCGATAGTTTGGGACGTAATATTGATTTCAAAAATACGATCATTATTATGACTTCAAACATTGGATCGCGTCAGTTAAAAGATTTCGGACGTGGCGTTGGTTTTGCTACGGCTAAAACACCGGAAGAGGAAAACGAGCATACCAAATACATCATTCAAAAAGCACTGAAAAAGGCATTTGCTCCGGAGTTTCTGAACCGTATTGATGATGTTGTAATGTTCAACCAGCTGGAGAAAAAACACATTCACAGCATTATCGATATTGAAATTGATGGATTGTACAAACGTGTTGAATCATTGAATTACAAACTTAAGATTTCTCCGGCCGCAAAAGATTTTATTGCCGAGAAAGGATATGATCCTCAGTTTGGTGCCCGACCATTAAAACGTGCTATCCAGAAGTACCTGGAAGATGAAATGGCCGAAATTATAATTAAGGCATCAATATCCGAAGGAGATACTATTTCTGTAGGTTTTGATAAGAAAAATGAAAAGCTTCAGATGCGTATTTTATCGAATAAAAAAGCGTTGAAAGAATAAGCATCAAAATACTTTAAATGAAAAAGGAGGTTTTTACCTCCTTTTTTTTATGCTTTGTAGTTAAAGACCAGCATGGTAATATCATCGGCTTGTTGAGCATGGCCCATGTACATTTTGAAACTCTTTTCTAAACGTTCAACAATTTCCTTTGGGCTTTTTCCAGTCAGTGATATCAGGTTATCAACAAGTTGATGGTTACTGTACTGCTCGTTGTTTTCGTTTAGCATTTCTGTAACTCCATCGGTATACAAAACAAGCGTATCATCACGGTTCAGTTGAATTTTAGCTGAACCATAAGATTTATCGGAATAAAGCCCTAATGGCAATCCATGCGACTGTGCCAATTCTTTTACTTTCCCGTTTTTGGTTAAAACATATCCGGGAGTGTGAGCCGCATTGCAGTATTCTAAAATGCCCGTTTTTACATTCAGAACGCCCAAAAACAGCGTTAAAAAGAACTGATGATAGTTGCTTGTACACAATTCTTTATTTACTTTTTCAACAATTATATTTGCTTTCGGCACCAAAGCATTTGTTTTAATTGTTGTTTGCGCAACACTCATAAAAAATGCAGCAGGAACTCCTTTCCCCGAAACATCACCCATGGTTAAAATCAGGTGTTCGTCATCAATAAAGAAGTAATCAAACAAGTCGCCACTTACTCCTTTTGCCGGTTGATAAGATGAATACAGATCGATGTCAGTACGATCCGGAAAAGCAGGATATATTGTCTTAATAAAACTTTGCTGTATTTCGGAAGCCTGATTCATATCTTCCTGTCGTCGTTGTTTTTTCTTTTGTTCGTCGGATTGGGTTTGCAGGTACTTTTCGTACCACGATTTCATGTAATTCAAACTCTCGGCAACCTGAATGATTTCATTTTCAGGAATATCCTTGTACGGTCCGGTTAGATTACTAAAACTTTTTAATTGTTTGGTAACCAAACTCAGTGGCTTTATTTGTTGGTTTATAATGTAAGTTACGGTTAAATAAATGATGAGAATTCCCAAAACAGAGAAAAACAACATCTGTAACACTGGCAAATATAAAGGTTCAAACAGTTCCTTGTAGGGTAAAACAGAAACCAAAACCCAACCATTTTGCTGAATAGGAACATAATAGACAAGGGCTTTTTCGAAGTTAAATAATTCGGGATAAGCAATTAAAGTTCCCGGTTTGGTTTCGGCAAGTACCTGTTTGGTTGTTGCTGTAATATCTTCGCGAAGAACTTTTTCATGAACGTCATAAATGCTGCGGTTAAGAATCCAATCGTTTACGGGATGTGTAATATAAACACCGTCGTTCGACATCAGAAAAGCAAATCCTTCTTTTCCAATTTTCAAGCTGTTCACCTGCTTGTTCAATTCATTTAACGACAACTCGCAGATTACTTCTCCAACCCTTTTTTTCTGCCCCGAAGGAGTTTCAACCATAATTGGTGAACAGTAAGCTGCAACAACAATATTATTTCGTTCGCACAAATAGGGCTCCGACCAGCCTTCATCTTTCTTTTTAATCAGTTTCTCAAATTGTACTTGCTCATTCGCACACGACGAAATATTACGACTTCCACGTTGCACCGTTATAGAATCACGATCCCTGTATGTAAAATAACTCCAATACGGCAATTGGTTAACAGTTGAATCAATCTTCACATAAATGGCATTAATAAAGGGATACTTGATAACCAGGCTTTGAATAAACAAATCGGCATGATCTTGCTGACCATAAAAAATAACCTGATCGGCAATATTTCCGGCAACCTCAGATGTGGTAACAATGTAACGCTGCACCTGGCTGGTTACATGATTACTTTGCGACATTGCCTTATTTTTTACACTTTCTTTTATAAGTGATTGATTGAAGAGAAAAAATATACCAATAAAAGCAATAAATACCCCTATCACTGCAAGGGAGATATAAACACTCAACCGGTATGCAATTGATTTATTTAACATTATTCTTTTATTGTTCCCGAATAAAACAATTTACGGATTATTTTTCAGATGTCAGGCATTATGATCAAAATTTAACCATTTCCGTGTACCCTTAAAACCACAGGTAAACGAAGCCAATGCGGCTGCTTTTTGTATAGCGCTTTCGAAATCAGTGATTTCAAGAAAATAGTAACAAAAAGCACCATGTAAAAAATCTCCTGCACCAAGCGTATCTTTAACCTCAACTTTAGGTACAGTAACTCTTCCCTTCTTTTCTTTTGATAAAAATTCAATTTCAGATTCGCCGTTTGAAATAGCCACCGAAGATATGTTTTTATCTGTCATATAATTAAAAAGGTCTTCGCTGGTTTCACATTTTGGAGGCATAAAATCGGCTGAACATATGGCGATGTCAACATAGTTTAAAAGATCGGAAAACTGGGGCTTCCAGCTTCCACAATCAGCAACTACGGGTATTCCCTGTTCTTTACAAATTCGCACACATTCCAAACTAAACTCAGGATAAAAACCATCTATAAGAAGAATCTGTGGTTCAACTAGGTCTATTAGTTTTTGGGGCAAAATCGTACTCTTAACTTCTGTTGGATTATGCGTAACGATGGTTCGGTCACCATTTTTTGAAGTTAACACGGTGGCTAAAATAGTTTCAAATTCCTGGCCGTATGCCAAATCAAAATGATCTACTCCAACACTGTTCAGATCCTGATCAATAAACGTGGAAAAAGCATTCAGCCCGCAAGGACTGGCCAGCGTTGCTGTTTTATTCAAATACGCAAACGCAACGGCTGCATTGGTTGCCGGGCCACCAACTAAAATATCCGGATTACCGGTTTTAATTTTAGTATTGGCAACCGGAATATCATCTATAAAATACTGAATATCAATTGTAGTGAGTCCTACAAATAAGGCTCTGTGTTTCATCAAACACAAAGAAACAAAAAAAGCTGCCTTTTCAGACAGCTTTTCATTATTTTATAAGGTTTTTTAAGTGTTCATTGCACCACAAACAGTAATAACCTGTCCGCTAACATACGATGAAAGATCGGATGCAAGGAAAGTAGCAACACCTGCAACTTCTTCCGGTGTTCCACCTCTTTTTAACGGAATAGAGGCTTCCCATGCTTTACGTGCATCTTCCGGAATTTTACCGGTCATTTCAGTAATAATAAAACCAGGAGCGATGGCATTTGAGCGAACACCACGAGAACCCAGTTCGCGTGCTATCGACTTGGTGAAACCAATAATACCAGCTTTTGATGCCGAGTAGTTCGACTGACCTGCATTTCCGCTAACACCCACAACCGAACTCAGGTTAATGATTGATCCTGAACGTTGTTTTAGCATCGTGCGCTGAGCTGCTTTTGTAAAGTTAAACACTGATTTCAGGTTAACATTAATTACTGCATCCCACTGGTCTTCAGTCATTCGCATTAACAAAGTATCTTTTGTTATACCGGCGTTATTTACCAATACATCGATACGGCCAAATTCTTTAACAATTTCGTTTACAACCCGGTCGGTATCTTCAAAATTACTTGCATCAGAAGCGTAACCTTTGGCTTTTACGCCATAAGTTTTTAATTCCTCTTCCGTGGCTTTCATATTGTCATCTTCAAAAAGATCGGTAAAGGCAACATCGCACCCTTCCTGTGCATACTTTACAGCAATTGCTTTACCAATACCGCGAGAAGCTCCGGTAATAATCGCTGTTTTTCCTTCAAGTAATTTCATTCGTTTATAATTTTAATTAAAATGGTAACAATTTAGCCTGGTCAAGAAACCCTCGGCTAAAACCAAAGTTACCCTATTTATTTTCGTAGCGCAAATATAAATTTTCTTCAAGTTATACCGAAAATGATACGTAGATTAATTGCTTTCAGGTGGAAGTATATGCCACGCTACAATAAAGTTCAAACATTTGGTTGAAAAGTTCAAAATAGCAACTCTCCCAACTGATTTAAAACGTCAGTGGCTTTTCCTTTTAAATGAATATCGGTAATTGCCGAGGTAAAGATGGTTTCCTCCGGATTAATCTCAATAATTGTTGCCCCGGCTTGTTTGGCAGTACGAGGGACGTACGATGCCGGCGTTACTTCGCCTGTTGATCCAACAATAATGCAGACTTCAGCTTTTTCGGCTGCAGCGAACGAATCGGCATAAGCATCGTGAGGTATTCCTTCGCCAAAGAAAATAAAGTCGGGTTTTAGCACTTCTTTATCATATACACATTTGGGCGGAATATTTTCAAAATCAATATCTCTGGCATCATAAACCTGGCCGCACTTTAAACACTTTAGCTTTTTCGAATTTCCATGAAACTCATAAACTGTCTCACTTCCGGCTTCGTAATGCAGATTATCAATATTCTGAGTAACAACAGCATTCAACAGCTTATTTCTTTCCATTTGTGCCAGTATCCTGTGTGCATCGTTTGGTTTGGCATCAGCAAAAAAATCGTAAAATATCTCACGTATATAAGTCCAGCAGTATGCTGAATTATTCAGAAAGTAGCCCAAATCAAGTACCTGCGGATTGTATTTGTTCCAAAGTCCGTGCTCTCCGCGAAACGGCGGAATTCCACTCTCAACCGAAATTCCGGCCCCGGTAAACGCGAATGTAAAATTTGATTCTTTTATCAGCTTTGCTGATTCTTTTAATAATGTATTCATATATCCCGAATTGAACTTATCAAATAATAGCAGACATGAAAATAAGAAAAAAAGGGCACGTTTGGTTTATTACAATTCAAAGATTAGCTTTGTGCTTTTCTAAATTAGGACATGAACCCACAAAAAGAATTTAGGATATATTCATTCTTTTATAAACCCATAAAAGTTGACTTTCTCAACGACTCGTATATTCCTGTTTGGGCCGGAAAAAATAACAGAAATGAAGTTGAAGGATTTTGTGGCGATGATAGCGGCGATCATATTTCTGCTAAAAATAATAACTATAGTGAGCTGACGGGCCTTTACTGGGTTTGGAAAAATACACAAACCAAGATTGTTGGAAGTTGTCATTATCGCAGGTACTTTACCACTGCCAAAGAGCCGTTAGCCTATCGAATAAAACGTTTACTTTATTTTCCGTCAAATTTATGGAAGAAACGTTATGGATTAATCTACACCGCTAATATCAACTATTGGAGAAAGCAACTATTAAACGAAAATGATGCACTAAAGATTTTAGAGGAATATGATGCCATCCTTCCGGTAAGACGCAAATTACGCCAAACTATAAAGCAGCATTATTCTAAATATCATAGTGCCGATGATTTAGTATTACTTGAAAATATTTTAAAGGAAAAATCTCCTGAGTTTATTCCGGCTTTTAATAAGGTTTTAAATCAGAACCGATTATTTGCCAATAACATGTTTGTATTGAGAAGAGTTGATTTTGAAGAGCTAATGGAATGGCTGTTTGATATATTATTTAAATTTGAAAACAGAGTTTCGAATGATACATACAAAGGATATCAGGAGCGGATATATGGTTTTCTCTCTGAACGACTAATTACAGTTTGGGTTGAACACAAAAAACTAAAATATAAAGAACTACCTTTAATATATTTCAAGAAATTGAAGAAATAATGAATATGCTCGATCAATCAACAATATGTGCCATATCAACATCGCCCGGAGTTGGTGCGATTGCCGTTATTCGTCTTTCAGGTAGTGATGCTATTGCAATATGCGACAAGGTTTACGAAAGTCCGAAAACAGGCAAATCACTTGCGGATCAGGAGGCAAATACCCTTCATTTTGGAAAAATCGTTTCAGCCGACGAAACGATCGACGAAGTGGTTGTAGCGTTGTTTCGTGCGCCACATTCGTTTACCGGCGAGGATATTATTGAGATTTCGTGCCATGGTTCGGTATATATTCAGCAGCGTATTTTAAATGTACTGGTTGAAAACGGAGCGCGCCTGGCATTGCCCGGCGAGTTTACACAACGTGCATTTTTAAACGGAAAAATGGACCTTTCGCAAGCCGAAGCTGTGGCCGATGTAATTGCTTCGTCGAATGCGGCAGCACATAAACTGGCCATGAATCAAATGCGTGGTGGTTTTTCAAAAGAGATTGGCTCATTACGCGATCAGTTGTTACATTTTACGGCCATGGTAGAGCTTGAACTTGATTTTAGTGAAGAAGACGTGGAATTCGCCGACCGTACTGCATTGCGAAAACTTACAGAAGAAATTGAGGCTTTATTACGCAAACTTAAAGATTCGTTTCAGTTGGGAAATGCCATTAAAAATGGAATTCCGGTGGCCATTGTTGGCGAAACCAATGTAGGGAAATCAACGCTTTTAAATGCTTTGTTGAATGAAGACCGTGCTATTGTTTCCGATATTCACGGTACTACACGCGATGTAATTGAAGATGTGGTAAATATCCGTGGAACTGCTTTCCGCTTTTTTGATACAGCCGGCATTCGGGAAACAGAAGACCAGATCGAAACCCTTGGTATAGAGCGTAGTTACAGTAAATTAGAACAGGCAACAGTGGTTTTGTTGGTAGTTGACACCAATAACCCCTACCCGCTTGTTGAAAGTCGTATTCAGCATATTCGTGAGCGAATTGCCCCACATCAAACATTGATTATTGTTGCCAATAAAATTGATTCCGGGTTGCGCGATACCATTCAGCAGATAGAAGTAATGGAACTTACCGACAATGAAAAAGCGGTATTTATTGCAGCTAAACAAAAGGAAAATCTGGAAGAACTGATTGATTATATGAGTCATTCCATAAACCTGGAGGAAGCTGAGCAACAGGATGTAATTGTTACCAATGCCCGTCATTACGAAATATTAAAGAATGCGCATGAATCAATTTTACGTGTTTTGAATGGCCTTGATATGCAAATTACCGGCGACTTCCTTGCGCAAGATATTCGCGAATGTTTACATTACCTGGCAGAGATCACCGGAGAAGTCGGAACAGAAGAAGTCTTGGGGCATATTTTTAAGAATTTCTGTATCGGAAAGTAATTAGAATAATCATTCAAAATTCCCCAATAAAAAAGTGCATTTCATTCACGAAATGCACTTTTTGTAGTCCGTATTTCTAAAATTTACTATCTCAATTTCATCGTATCCGGATTCCAAAGTACCGGTTTTGCTTGGTAATAGCTTTCATTGGCCAGCAAAGCAGCTCCGGCAGCACGTAGCCCGTAAACCGGATCTTCAACGATTTCCTTTTGTCCGCGAACACCCTGAAAGAAATTATAGAAATGATCGTAATGAGCACCTTCGTAATCGTGCGGAGCCTCGTAAACGGTTTCGCCAATATTCAGATCCGCCTTTCTTTCGTTCAGGTATTTCATATCATACTCTTCCTTAATTTTCTTCTGCATCTCTTCCGTATAAGCAATTAAGGAATAACCTTGAGGCTTCATATTCAGTTTCGAACGATTGAGTTTTACACTGTTCGAACCGATTTCCATCTCGCCTTCAGTACCAACTAACCTGAAACCACCTCCGCCACCGCTTCCGGCTATGAAATTCACGCGGAAAGCAGCATTAAAAGCAGCATGTGTATTCGTTTGCGGAAAATCGTAAAGTGTTATCGAAACATCAGGAACGTCACGTCCATCATCCCAGTAACGTAATCCGCCGGTTGCCTGAGCACGCTCCGGACCATTTGAACTAATTACATAATGCAGGGTAGAAAAAGCATGAACAAACAAATCGCCAGCTACTCCGGTACCATAATCCCTGTAATTTCTCCAACGGAAAAAACGTTTCAGTTCAAATGGAACCTTAGGAGCACTCCCTAAGAATGTATCAAAATCCACCGTGTCGGGGTTGGCGTCCGGCGGTATCGGATATTGCCAGGCCCCTTCTGCCGAATAACGGTCGTTATACATATCAAGCATTACAATCTCGCCAATGGCTCCATCTTCATACAATTGTTTGGCTTTCTCGTTACCCAGCGACGACATTCCCTGACTTCCAATTTGCATAACCTTCCCCGACTGTTTCCAGGCTTGAATCAGCGGGTGACCTTCATCGAAATTTTGTACCATTGGTTTTTCACAATAAACGGCTTTTCCGGCGTTTAACGCTTCGGTACTGATTTTTATATGCCAGTGATCCGGTGTGGCAATAATTACGGCATCAATATCCTCGCGATTGAGGATTTCACGGTAATCACGGGTTACAAAAATATCGTCGCCCCATAATTCTTTTGCTCGTTGCAAACGGCCGGTATACAAATCACAGGCAGCAACCAGTTTCACCCCCGGCACGCGAAGAGCCGAAGACGTATCGTAAATACCCTGAATTCCGGCTCCTATCAGAGCCAACTGTACCTGGTCGTTGGCTGAATACTGGGTCGGTTCAAATTCACGTGGGTTCAACATTATCCGCTGGCTGTAGGAATTCGCTAAAATTGTTGGAGCCGAGGAAACAAGGGCTGTGCCGAGAACCGTGTTTTTTAAAAACGATCGTCGGGATGAATGACTTTTACTTTTCATTACTCAGATTATTAGTTTTAGTTAGTTTTAAGTGCCACATACCTGTTTGTACAAATAATGGCTATACTCACTACCAAAGTTATAAAAGATTATGATAGAAGAAAATACCAAGATGTAAGGATATCTTAAGCTATTTTAAGAATTATTGTACACCTTTATTTTTGGGGCCTCACATTTTTACAGAGCTATACCCGCAAGTTTAAAAATAACCTGTGGAAATAAAAAAAGCCGGAAAAAACCGGCTTTAAATATTGGAATAGATCTTATTCTTTAGTCATTATCCATTTCATCGATAACGCGAATCTTGTCTTTCAGCAACTCAATTTTTTGCTTGGTTACTTCAATTTTCTTTTTCACATCCTTAATCAGCGATTCTGCATTTTTCGATTTGGCAAAGAACCCAACATTATTATCCAGCAATACCAGGTCGTTTTCCAGCTGTTTCATTTTGTTCATGTACTTATCGCGTTCCATGCGCATTTTGTTTTGCCCACGCGATGACTCAGAGAACGACGACATTTTATTTCTGAATTTCAACAGATTGCGTTTTTCATCGTCCAAATTTAGTTCATCGAACAATTTGTTAATAGCATCTCTGAACTGTACTTTAATTTCATCTTTCTTTTTAAACGGGACGTGACCAATTTCTGTCCATCGGCGCTGGAAATTTTTAAGCGATTCCAGATTTTTGTCAACGCTGTCAACCGGTTTAAAGTTTACCACCTCTTTAATCAGGTCTTCTTTCAGTTTCAGATTATCATCCTGCTCGGTATCCACATCCGTGAAGTGCTCCGATTTTTTATCGAAGAAAAAGTCGCATGCTGCGCGGAAGCGTTTCCACAGAATATCAGAATGTTTACGAGGCACCGGACCAATTTCTTTCCATTTTTTCTGGATGTTTATAAAGTCCTGTGTTGTTTTTTTCCAGTCTTCACTGTCTTTCAACGACTCTGCCTGAACACACAAATCAGTTTTCAACTGCAGATTATTCTGTTGCTCTTCTTTGTTTTTGGCATAGAATGCGCGCTTGGCATTAAAAAAGGCATCACAGGCAGTGCGGAAACGCTCGTAAATTTTGTTGTTGTCTTTTCGTGGCGCAAACCCAATTGTACGCCAAACTTTTTGTAATTCAACAAGTTGTTTTGATCTTTCATCCCACTCTTTGTGGTTCGAAATTTCTTCCTGAATAATCTCTTCAGCTTTTTCGCACAGTGCTGTTTTGGCTTCCAGATTTTTCTTTTGCTCAACTTTTCTATTCTCAAAAAAGTCCTGATGCTTTTTATTGATTTTGGTTGTTGCCGCTTTAAAACGTTCCCAAATATCGTCTTTTTGCTCGCGAGGCACCGGGCCAATTTCGCGCCATTGTTCATGGTATTTCTGAAGGGTGTTAAAAGCTTTCAGAATTGATGGTTCTTCAACCAGCAGCTCTTCCGCCCTTTCGCAAAGTTTGATTTTTGCTTCCAGGTTCTTTTTCAGATCCAGATCGCGCAGCTCGCGGTTAATCTTTATATAATCGTAGAAATTCTCAACATGGAAATGATAAGTATCCCAAAGATTTTTCATTTTTGATTGCGGAACCAAACCAATCTCACGCCATTCTCTTTGAAGATCACGAAATTCGTTAAAGGTTTTATTGATCGATTCTTCGTTATTGATCAATCCTTTAATTTTTTCGATAACCTCATATTTTTTCTGCAGATTTTCCTCCTTTTCGGCTTCCATCTGCTTGTTGTGCTCAATACGAATGTGGCGGTATTTTTTTAGCAGATCTTTAATGTCTTTTTCGTACGGATCTTCTTCGGGTTCAAACTCTTCTTCAGCACCGCCATCGGCAATAAATTGCTTTTTGTCGTCTTCTATGCTTTCGTTCAGAATCTTATAAAAAGCTGCTTTAATCGTGTCTATTTCTTCTTTTACGTTGATATCACTTTCACCTTCAAGTACGTCGCGAAGAGCATTCACAAGCTCAACCTTTGAGTGATTGGAATAATCGACCGGCTCTCGTTTTTCCGGCTTTTCTTCTTTAACAGGCTCTGCTTTTTCTGCTGTACTTTCCGTTGTTGGCTGCTCTTTTTCTGTGGCTACAGTTTCCGGTTCAGCTTGTACTTCTTCTGCTTCTTTTTCTTCAGTAGTGTCTTCCTCTACTTCGGCTGAATCTGTTGTGCTTTCTTCTTCTGATTTTGATTCGGTCTCCGACTCCGTTTGTGGTTCTTCTGCCACTTCTGTTTCAGGCTCTTCTGTCGCAGTTTCTTCAACGGCTTCTACCGGAGGTTGTTCGGGTATTTTTTCCTCGGTGGGTTCAACACTTTTTTCATCCTCAACAGTATTCGGGTCTTCCGATTTCGCAGCTTCTTCCGAAGTTGGTTTAACTTCAGAATTCTCAAGGTCAGTATTCTCCGTACGCTTTAACTCTTCCGAGTTTTTTAGATCTTTAGGTTCCATTTACATTATTTTTTACATCGTATTGCAACGATTTTCATGATATCATTCACCTACGAAAATAGGGAAATCCCCATTAATACTCAATTAATAAGAGAAAATAATATTTTATGAATTTTATAGCAATTGGTTTTCAATTGGTTAGCGAATGTTATTTTGCACCATTCATGCGCTAAAATCTTCTGTACGAGCCTTTTTTAGCAGGTTTAATGCATGTTTACTTTACATTTATCGATAAGGGCTGTATCCACTACTTAATTCAATATGATTGATTAAAAATATGTTCTGAAACCATGTTTCTAAACATTGTTAAAAGTTTAATTATCAAAACATAAGACATTTTTATTCTGAAAGAATTATAGTAAATTACTATTCCAATTTTTGAACAGACACCAACTTAAATCTAAAATGATGGGATAAGTATTTTATTCTTAAGCAACCGCAACTCTTGCCGAAGTCAAATGGCCGAAGCCATACTACGAAACTACAACGATGACAATCTACAAATTTATTCTGCCGGATTAGATCCTGTGGATCATGTTAGCTCAATTGCCATGGAGGTGATGAACGAAGCCGGCATAAATTTGCAACAAAGCGTGCCTCACAGTTATACAGAATATGCTGATATGGATTTTGATTACCTGATAACGGTGGGCGAAGGAACAAGCGAGGAGTTGACAATTCCGAAAGTAAACTATAAACGGAAACTGCATTTGGGCTTTAAAAGCCCGTATAAAGGCGCTAAATCGCAGGAAGAAATTCGGGAACGATGTTGTGCCGTGCGCGATGAGCTTCTGTCGGAAATGGATTATTTTTACCATCGGATATTAAAAAAAAGGCATCCACAATTATGAATGCCTTTGTATGATTTATCCTTGTTGAACGATTTTTTCAACTTCATCGGGGTCAATAGGAACCCGCTCTCCTATTACTTCACTACCTGTTTCGGTAACAAGAATATCGTCTTCAAGACGGATTCCGCCAAAATTGCGGTATTCATTCACTTTATCGAAGTTTATAAAGTCTTTGTTTATGCCTTCGGCCTGCCATTTGTCTATCAGCGCCGGAATAAAATAGCAGCCCGGTTCGTTGGTGATTACAAAGCCCGGCTTTAACCGTTTTCCCAAACGCAATGCTGCTGTTCCAAACTGATTGGCGGGCCTAATCTCATCATCGTAGCCTACATAAATCTGGCCGAGATCTTCCATGTCGTGAACATCCAGCCCCATCATATGTCCCAAACCGTGTGGAAAAAACAGGGCATGTGCTCCGGCGGCAACTGCTTCTTTTACATCGCCTTTTATCAGCCCCAGCTCTTTTAATCCGGCAGCAATTACTTCGGCAGCAGCCAAATGAACCGATAAATAGGTAACACCCGGCTTGGTAAGCTCTGTAGCCTTATTATTGGCAGCCAAAACCACCTCATAAATCTCGCGCTGTTTACTGGTAAATTTTCCGCCTACCGGAGTAGTTCGTGTAAAATCGGACGCATAATGAAGTAATGATTCAGCACCGGCATCGCATAACATCAACCGGCCTTTTTCAAGAATTTGCGAATGATTGTGGTTATGCAGCGTTTCGCCGTTTTGCGAAAGGATAATCGGAAATGAAGCCATTCCTCCACCGGCAAATGAAATTCCTTCCATAGTTCCGGCAATTTTTTGCTCCCAGGTTCCGGGTTGTGCCATACGCATTGCCGTCACATGCATTTGGTAACCGGTTGCACAGGCCTTTTTTATCTCTTCAACTTCCTGCGCTTCCTTAATTTCCCGAATCGAGATAATGGCTTTAATAAACTCCAGCGATGCATGACTTTGAATTGATAAGGCAGAAAGTCCGGTTAATTTTTCCAGTAAAATCTTGTTCTCGCCACGGTACGGAGGCAGGAAATGAACTGTTCGGTTGGTATCCATCGCTTTCTTAACAATGTCGAAAAGTTTTGCAAACGGTGCTGTTTGGGTAATTCCCACTTTGGCGGCATTATCTTTTAAAGGAACCTGTGGTCCCATCCAAATAATGTCGTCAATCTCAACATCGTCTCCAAAAATGTATTCGTCACCACTTTCAAAGTCAATTACTCCGGCCAGCCCGGGAAAATCAAGACCGAAGAAATACAGGAAAGAACTATCCTGACGAAAATGATAAGTATTATCCAAACAGTTCATTGGTGACTCACCATTTCCGAGGAATAATCCGATACCTTTTAAACCCTTGGATTTCAATTTATTTCTACGATCGATGTAAGTATTTTTGTCAAACATATTGTCCAGCTTTATAAAAATTTCACGAAGATACTGTTTCTGTAATTATATAGAATGTATTAAGATTTAATAGAAGTTAAAGATAGCGCTTCGTGTTCAGAATTGAACTGACTGTTGTCACCACCAAGAACAACAACCAATCAAAACCCAGACATTCTGATAGTTATAATTGGCACAAATTCGGTTAATATTCATAAAAATTGAAAGTGCAGTATAATCTCACACCAAAATCATGGGCAAAAACATAACATGATTACCAGAATTAGCGTAATCTAGAATGTAACAAAGCTTGGAAATTATGGGAAATTCATTGATGAACTATCTGAACAGCCGCCTGAAAGAGGCAAAAGCTCGTGAATATGGCAACATGCATGAGGCCGGACCGGTGATTACCATATCTCGCGAAGTGGGTTGTAATGGTCTGGTTTTGGCACGGCTAATAGCTGAACGACTCAATAAAAACCTCGCAAAAGGCTCGTGGAATGTACTGAGTAAGGAAATATTTTATGAAAGCGCCAAGGAGTTGGATCTGGATCCGGAAATGGTACGGCAAACCTTTAAAAAGACCGACCGCTATGTTTTTGAAGAGATTTTAAAAGCCTTTCGTGATAAGCGCTACAAAAGTGAAGAGCGGATTATAAAAACGGTTAAAGAAGTGGTTCGAACGCTCGCAATTGACGGTCATTGTATAATTGTGGGACGCGCCAGCCACATTATTGCCAGCGATATTAAAAATGCCTTACACATACGGTTAACGGCACCGCTTGGGTACCGGATAAATACCATTATGACGAATAATAAACTCAACCGGAACGAGGCAATTGCTTTTATCGAAAAGGTTGAGAAAGAGCGGGCAACATTTCGAAAGGCTTTAAAAGAAAACAACCTTCATGAAGATGTATTTGATATTACAATTAACCGCGGATCATTTACGAATGAACAGGCAGTTGACCTGATTGAATTTGCGGTAGAGAAAAAAGGCATTTTGCATGAATTCAGCCCAAGGATAGAGTTTCATTAATCGATGGTTATTTCCCATAAAAAACGGGTAAGATCTATTTGGTCTTACCCGTTTTTTTATTTTTCTATCCCGTAATTTTATCGGGTAAACCTTTTACATTTACGGGTTTTTCAGCATCCGGTTTGGGCTCAAACATATCGTTTGGCGTTAATTTACACTCTTCCAACATTTCAAGGCAATATTCCAGTTCGCCAAGGTTTTTGGTTACGTTGTTTGTTCCGAACGAAAACTTTACACCGGCTTCTTTAGCCATTTTTATCATTTCTGCACTTGGTGTTTTATAACGGGCATTTATTTCCAATGCAATCCCGTTATCAGCCAAAACTTTTACCACACGTTGCATGCGTTCTTTTGTCCAAAGCTGTTCGTATTCAGGCATCAATTCGTTGGGCAAAACTGTTGGATTCACATAAATATCAACCGGTTCCTGCGAAAAAATGGCTTCGATCTTTTCTACCAGGTCATCCATAAACTGCTGTTTATCGTCCACCCACACTTCTTCCGGAATCCAAATACGGTTACGTCGTCCTTTTCTATCGGTAAAAGTCATGGCATCAGTAAAAATATAATCGAATTTAGCCACCGCTTCCTCGGAGAACAGCGTGATCCATTCGCGGCCTTCAGCCTGCATACCTTTATACGTTGGGCTTCCTTTTACTTCATCCATGTAGGCATACAACGATTCATCGTCGGTTACCGGGAAATGAAGGCCACAGTTTGGCGCAACACCGTAGTTTATTCCCAAACGTTGCGAATTCTCCACCAAATCGTCGAGCGTTAAACCGCCTTTTAAGTGTACGTGGTAATCTACCAACGGAAAACCGGCAAACATCAGTTTGGTAACTTTTGCATCCCACTCTTCATCAACTTCCGGAGTTACTGGTTCTGCCTCAGGCAATGCTTTTACACGGATATTACGGTAATAAGTTGTGCTGCCCGGATCATGAGCCTGCAAGGCAAATGTTCCATGGCTTAATTTGGTATTTTCTCCACCATTCCAGCGCCATGGATTTTCAGGCTCGATGTATTCATTCACCTTAACATCGTTCACAAAAACTTCAACAACATTTTCCACCACTTTAATACGTATGGTAAACCACTCGTTATCGCCAGCCAGCGGATAATAAACGTTACGCACGTTGTAAATACTTCCGGTTTTTCGTCGCTCGGGAAAATTAACAGAGCCACGATACGAATTATTCACCTGTATTTCGTAGCCTTTTGACGGCCATCCTTCTTCCTGGTATTCGGTATGAATAAATACGCCCGAATTGGAATGTTCCTGCGCATTTATTTCGGCTTCAAATTCAAAGTTTTTAAAATCGCCTTCATAAAACAGGTGCGATCGTTCTCCTGCACATTTTATCATTCCATCTTCAACGCTAATACTCTCTGGATTTTCGCCGGCTTTTTTCCAGCCATCCAGCGTTTCGCCATCAAAAATGGTTTGCCACTCTCCCACCGGAACTTTATTCTGGCAAGCGGTAAGCGTAATAAATAACAGGATAACAAAGGGAAATACTACTCTTCTCATGTTTATTGGTTTAGATTATTAATGGATTTTAAAACTAAAGAAAAAATCGTTAGCAGAACAACGATTGAATATTTGTTTAAAAATAAAGGCGCTTGCACCATTTGCACAAACGCCTTTATTTTTACTCGTCAGCCAGCGGAATCAGTCGTGCTGAAAGATCCGGATCGGCCATGTCCTTATCAAGCGGGAACATTGGGCGATGGATACGTTTGTACCCCAGTCGTTCCAATTCCTGATCAACGCCACCGGGAGTAAGTGCCATCAGCCAACCGGCGCGCATATTGTAAAGCTCCGGAACCAGGTAGCCAATTTTAACGACAACAATATCAGCTTCGCGTGGATACAGGCTCAAATCGGTAAAATCAGTTTCGTGGTGGTAAGGTTTCCGTTTTTTAGTCACAATAATATCAACACTGCCAACATTAATAACCACTTCGGTTTCGGCATAACGATCGCCCTCTTTGATGGCTTCCACCCTGCCCGTTAATTCAAGTGGTCCGCAATAACGATCATCCACCAGGGCACCAACCATGCCGGTAACTGTTTCGCCTATACCGGCCTCAACAGCTTTGGCAACAAGATCCGGTCCGGGAATAGATGCATAAATTAACGATGGTCCGTTTTCCTTTTTGAATTCTTTCCGATTCAGGATTTCGTTTAATGTCCAGGTAACGTCTCCGGCACCACCGGCTGTAGGATTATCGCCCATATCGCTGATGATAAAGGGTTTTTCTTTAAAGGCAATGGCGCGGTCTAAACATTCGTCAAGAGAGGCTACCGGAGCCACAAATTCAAACTGTTCGCGTACATCCCAAAAGGCCTGCGCCAGCTCTTCTGCTGATTTTGTTACTGCTTCTTCATCGTCGCCATACGCCATAACCACCGCACGGTTGCGGGGCTCGTCGGCCCATGCGTAGCCCACCCAAATAGCTGCGTCAATTACACCTTCGCGCGCTGCTGCCGGGGCAACCTTAGCATAAAGGCTTTTGCCCGGTTCGATTCGGGTACTGGTCTTTTCGCCGGGTAATAATATCGGAACCGGAATCCAGGCTTTGTATTTTGGTTTTCCCAAACCGCTCTCCAAACGGTCGAGCAAATTGGTTAACGCACGTTTTTTCGATTCAATTGCATCTTCGTGTGGTGCCATGCGGTAACAGGTGATCATATCGCTGTAATGTGCCAGTCGTTCCGTTACATTTCCGTGCAAATCCATCGATGTAGAAATAAGTACATCATCACCAATTATTTTACGAATACGTTCGATAAAATCGCCTTCCGGATCATCCAAACCAACCACACTCATGGCGCCGTGAATATCAAAAAACAATCCATCATAAGGCATATTTTCCTTTAAACGGTCAAGCGTTTCACCAACCAGCGTTTCGTATGCCTCGCGGGTTACAATTCCTCCGGGCAGCGCATGACCACGCAAAGTCGGGAACCACTCGGCCCGCTGGCGCGTAGTTGCCGTATCGTCCATAAACGGATAATAACTGAATATCTCGTCTCCGCGGCGTGCATGAAAGGCCTCAATACCCGACTGTGCAGGCGAAAAGGTGCTCGATTCAATGGCCAAACCGGCAATGGCAACACGCGGAAGTTTGTTCTCCTTTTTTTTCTCTTTGCAACCAAAAGTAAACACCATGGCGGCAATCAATAATCCGAAAAGAATTCGTCTCATATCTTTCTAAAATTTTTAAATAACAATACAATTAAAGCAAATTTACGGAGAATTGCAGGAAAGCAAATGAGATTATTCAGAATTTTTAGGAAGCAGGTTTCAGGAGAATCAGAAATTGCTCAATTATATTTTTTGTAGTTTACATTTCTATTTTGAATTTGTCTATTTTTACTGCATCTATTTGAAATAAATGAAAACAGACATCAAAATACAATCGAACAAAACGGTAAATGACGACCGGAAGAAGATGCTCCTGTTTTTATACATATTTTCCGAACTATAAAATTTTCATTTCATATCGCCCCCATATTTTAATTCAATAACTATTCATTTGATCGTTCTTTTTTGAAATGAAAACGTATTATAACTGGCTGAATCAGCTGGTTAACAACAATAAGTCTGCTTTTTCGGAGTGGACAAACCTTAAATGGTTAAACAGCTATTCAGCCCACGAAGCGCAGGAGAAGAAAATTGTTTTACTGGAAAAGGCTGAGAATATTTTATTTAAAGGCACCAAACCGTATTACAAACAACTATCAAACGGGTGCAAGCTTTGCGGCCTTGGCCAATGGAGCTGTTTGTTTATTACCGGGAAATGTAATGCCTCGTGTTTTTACTGCCCGGCATCGCAGCAGGAAGACCATTTGCCCACCACCCAAAATCTGAGTTTTGCCGATCCGGCGGCCTTTGCCGAATACGTAGATCATTTCCGGTTTAAAGGTGTGAGTTTTAGCGGTGGTGAACCCTTGCTGCAGTTCGACCGCACATTGAGTTACCTGAAACAGGTGCGCAAAAAGTGCAATCCGGACACTTATGTGTGGATGTATACCAACGGAATTCTGGCCGAAACGCAAAAGTTCAGAAAACTGGCGGCAGCCGGAATTAACGAAGTACGTTTTGATATTGGTGCCACGGCCTTCCGGCTCGATAAAATTGCAGCGGCAAAAGGTATCATCCCGGTAATCACCATCGAAATCCCGGCGGTACCCGAGGAACTGGAGCGTTTAAAAAAGCTTTTGCCCGAAATGGTAAAAGCAGGTGTTTCGAACCTCAATTTGCACCAATTGCGCCTTACTCCACACAACGTAAAACAATTGTCGAAACGCAACTACACCTACATTCATGCCGAGCAGCCGGTGGTTTTAGAGTCGGAACTGGCAGCATTGGAACTTATTGCTTATGCCCACGACCATTCCATCGATATTGGCATAAACTACTGTTCTTTTCATTTTAAAAACCGTTTTCAGAAAGCAGGATTTCGCAACAAGGTGGCTACCGCACTGGCCAACGATGAAGATGTGCTTACATCAAACGGTTATATCCGGCGCTATAACGGCACAGGAATTGGCTACGATTCGATACGTATTTTTGATGTAAAGCCCGATCGAATGGCGGTACAAGAATTTCAGCTAAAGAACAAAACCTACTATTTTTCGCGCCAGGCGGTGATGAATTCGGTAGCGATTAATTCAGCAATGAAAGACAAAATAGACAGGCTGCTTGCTACCGAACCGTCGGAAATACCCGACGATCCGCTACTGTTCAGAATATGGCAACTGGAATATATTGAGTCGGGATTGCGGGAATATTAAAAAAATTGGATTCCCGCCTATTTCATTTGCTCACTTTCCTCAACCCTAAACTTTACTATCTCTGCGATTAAATCAAGCGGCAAAGCCTGGTTGTAAGGAAACTGTACTGATCCCTTCCCCTGTTTATACGCGGCCAGCTCATTTTTAAATCTTTCGTGCCCCGTAGGAGTGGCATAAAAACCGATGTGTTTTTCGTAGCCGCCAAAATAAACCAGGGGCTTTTTATTCAATTTATAGGAAGGCATACCATAAGAAATACCCTCAATAGCATCAGGAGCATTCTCTCGAATTATTTCGCGTATTTGAATAAGTTTATCCTGAATCTCAGCCGGAAATTCGGAAATATAAGCATCAACATTATCAATCTTCTTCATGATTCTTGATTTAGAAATCCGAAGATAAATAAAGATTTTGAAAATAGATTGAGTCGCCTAACGCTCAAATGCATCCTGTGGATTATGCGCTTTAAAGCTGATAGCCGAAATAATCAATATAATTCCGAGCAAGGTATAAATGGCATACGAATAGCTGCCCAGGTGCGAATGCGATAAGCTGAAAAAGATTGGCCCGAGTGCGCTAAAGAAAACGATAATGGCCATTACAAAGCCGGTGATTTTTCCCAGGTTATCGCGGCCATAAAAACGTGGCCAGGTAACACTTAACAGCACATTGTACATGCCGCTTGGGATAGCGCTGCCAATTATAAAAGCGTAGTAATAAAAGCCGGTGTTAATATTTGCCAGTGCGATTAAAGCCACTACCATTCCGGCCAGCATAAAGTAAAGCAGGTACTGAAGTTTTATGCGGTCGCTAATCCATCCGCCAACAAAAGCAAGTACCACCGAAATCATCGACATGGGAATAAACACCGATAGTGCGTGCTCTTTGTCGATGCCGGCCTCGCCAAAAACCGAAACCAAGTGGAATACATAACCCGTAATAAACATGGCGTAAATGGCCGAGGGCAGTACGAATAACCAAAATGTCAGTCCACTACGTGCCTCCTTAAGCGTGAATTGTTTAAACGGTTTGATGATTACATCGTGCTCCTTGTTTCCGTGTATTTCTCCGTCGGGAATCTGGTCACAGTCTTCAGGATTATCGCGGAAGAAAATAAACACAAACAAGAAGAAGCCAACACCGATTCCCATTGCCATAAGCAACCAGGCCCAGCGCCACGTAGTTCCAACGATTAACAAATCGAAGCTTAGCGGAGCAATGGAAAATCCGAGTGATACAAATACCGAGGAAATACCGTTTACCAATCCCCTGCGGGCAATAAACCACTTCATCAGCATATTTCTCGAAACCATGGTAATAACGCCCTGCCCCGAGAAACGCAACATAAAAAAGAACACGATACAAGTAGCTACTGCCACACCAACATAAATGTCTGAACTCTGCGGAACAATAGCTTTGATAATTCGGTCGGACTGGCTAAACAGAACCAAAACAAAACCCAGCGTAAGTGCTGCGGCCATGCCCACCCAACGCGCGCCGTATTTATCGTACAATTTCCCGGCATAAGTTAAAATAAACGAACTGGCTATGGTTCCAAACATATAGGCGGTGCTGATCTGGTCGCGACTAATTCCAATGTTCTCGATCAGATAATCGGTAAACGTTGAAACCCCTGTTGTTTGTCCGGGCGCGCTGCACAACACACCAACGGTGGCGGCAAATAAAATCACCCAGCCATAAAAGAACGGTACTTTTGATGGATTGAACGGGAAGTTGTTGTATTTCTGTTTGAGCTCCATTATTGCAAAGCTACTTATTGATTAATAGCAATTCGTACAATATGGTATTTATTTTTGAATGGTAATGATTTGTTATTGGAGGTTGAGGAACTGAAGGACTGAGGGATTGAGGTTTTGAGATATGCGTTAATTTGTGAATGCTTTAATGCTAATATGCTTCAATGCTTTAATAGTGGGAGTTTGGCGGCATTATTAGAGATAATTGTAAAATTGTCGCACAACTCGGAGCACGCAACTTTTTCCTTTTTCCTTTTGCCTTGACATTTATTTCAATAAATGTAGATACGTCTCAATTCCCGAGGTTATGGCCCACGAATCGAATTCGTAGTTGTGCCCGGTGGTAACAATAACGGCATTTAGCGTTGGAAAAATATAAATGAACTGACTGCCAAATCCGTTGGCCCAAATACAGGGATACTCCTCTCCTCCTGATTTTAGTGTGAGATTCCACCACTGAAAGGCATAATCATCACCCTGTATATGCGTGTGCGTTTTAAAGCTTGTCGACTGTTCTATCCATTCTTCGGAGACTACTTGTTGTCCGTTAAATCTCCCTTTATTCAGCACCATCAGTCCAATTTTTGCCATTTCGCGCGGCGCTATTTTCAGCGAACCGGCCATACACGGATATCCGTTTTGTTTACCGATATTCCAATTGAAATACGTAATATGCAAAGGTTCAAATAAATATTCTTTGGCAAACTCGTCGGCGTACAAACCTGTTTTCTTTTTGAGGATGGCACCCAGCAGCTCTGTATTTCCACCATCGTATTGAAATTTGTTTCCCGGTTCGTTATTCAATTCGCGCGATAAAATTGTAGCTAAGCGATTATTACTTAAATAAAGTTCCTCGTCGTTGGGTGTTAAGCCCGAAGTCATGGTTAGCAAATGTGTTAGCGTGATTCGCTTATCAAAATCCGGAACTTCCAGAATTGTTGCCACCGGCTCATTCAAATCGGTGATAAATCCTTTATCCATTGCAATTCCAATCAGCAACGAGGTAATACTTTTTGTTGTTGACTCAGCCTGGTGAAGGGTATTTTGCCCGTAGCCATAAAAGTATTCTTCACAGATCAGTTGATTATTCCTGATGAGTAAAAAAGAGTTGAGGCGGCCATAATCGCCGTTTACAATTTGCGGTAATAAAGAATAGATAAAAAGCGAATCGCCTTCATTTCGAATATGCGAGGTAGGTAAAATATCATCAAGTTGTTTCGGAGTTTGGCAGTGATATTTATAATCAGTGTTATGGCACCTCGGTAGCGCATCAGTTAGATATCGTGCTATTTCATTGTTTTTCACCAGCAACACGGAATCAAAAGGTTCTCCTTCGCAGGTAAAACCTCCACGAATTGTATTTCCGGTTCGTTCTCCCAGATATGTGCAATTCCAGTTCGGCACAAAAAAGCGAATGGAATTACCGCTAATCTTCAGGCTGTCGATTTGAAAACCGGAATCATAAAAACCATTATCTGTCCAGTAACCTTTTGTGAAAGAACTATCAGTTTCGATAATCTGAACATAGAATTTTTTGTTGGGATCTACGGGATGCGGTCCTTCCCAAAAGCCTGAAAAAGGATCGTTCCCGTTATCGACTGAGCATGCAGCACAAAGCACAACAATTACAAAAATGCGAACAAAGCGGAACATGGCTGTTGAATTTGATTTTATTCAAATTTAGCCCTGTTTTTGGTGGAAAACAACAATGGTTGACGAACTACCCAAAACAATGTATAAAGGACTAAAAACCTTCGATAAACGATAGCTGAGCTTATTCTGCTTTCTGACAAACCACCTCAAACTTAATCCCGTCAGGAGCTTTAAAGAAAACCGCATAATAGTTCTCGTGATACTCGGGATATAAACGTGGTGTGCTTACAATATCAGCATCCATTTCGAGCAATTTTGAATATACATGATCAACTTCTTTACGCGATTCAGCTTTAAATGCCAGATGGTGGAGTGCCCCCGGCCGGCGGCGGTGAACAGCTTCATCCTTTAACGATTCACGTGGAGAAGTAAGTGCGATACAAAGATTGGGATGCGAATATTCAACCACGTGTTTGTCGTGCGAAGCAATATAAGCTGATGTTTTCTTTTCCGGAGAAAACCCCAGTAAGGGCAAAAACTGATCGTAAAACGAAACGGTTTGTTCAAGGTCTTTAACCGTAATTTCAATGTGGTCGATTATGGGTTGCATGCTTTTTATTTACAAAGATTACAATAAAACCTGCACCATTGCAAAGCCTATTCAAAAAAAACAATGCTTCCCGGGAATCAACAACACGAATGAAAAGCTGTCAATATTGTTTCACGCAAAGAAAAGAAGAAGTGCAAAATTCGCAAAGGTATAGAATCTGTTTTGCGTGCTTTGCGAGAACTTAGAGATCTCTGCGTGAACTTTTTGTTTTACCAAAGTGACTTTTAGAAAAAAGCCACCTGAATACAGGCAGCTTTTTACATCTTAATCAGGCGATTATTTCCTTTCCTTATGAGCTTCTTACTCCTCTTTTTTATTCTTTGCTACAATTTCTTCATATTCTTTTTGGGTAATCTTATCTGCCTTGTAGCCTTTTTTTTCGATAGCCGCAGCCAGTTCTTCATCCGAATTTTTTCCGTCTTTGTATTCCACCAAAATGGTATTTGAAACGTGATCAATTTTCAGATCCTTCACCCCTTTTTCAAATTTCAGGTATTCGGTAACTGTTTTCTCACAGTCGGCGCAGTCCATGTTGCTTTTAAAGCAAACCACTTTGTTCTCTTTTTTCTGTGCAAATGTTTCGTTACCGGCAAAACCGATAAACATTGCCATTGTAAATAATAAAATCAGCTTTTTCATCTTTTTAAGTTTTTAGTTTCAAGGATAAAGCTATTCGTTATTACAGCTTTAGCCTTGAAATTTCTATTCATAATTCAAATTAAAACGTAGTCCGAGGTAGATTTTTCTACCCATTGTTGGCCCCCAAATATTGGTTGCACTAAAATTCTCGCCAAACGGATCGTCTGCGCCTTCAATCGGGTTACTTTGTGTAAAATCAGTAAGGTTCTCCACCCCGAGGTAAATATTCCAGTAGCGGAAATATTTGGTTACCTGTGCATTCATAATTGTGTAAGGCGAAAACTCAAAAATATCTCCCGCAATATCTGCCCGATTCATCCACTCTTCATAAACACGCGGGATGCGTCCGCCACCATTAAACTGAATGGTGTAATCGAACATCCACTTCTTCAGATTGGTGGTGTAGTTAAAATTGACCAATCCCTTGTAGTCGCTGGTTAAAGGCGCATCTTTGAGTTCGCCGCCGATGGTTTCTTTAATGTCGTTAACACGGTAAGCCAACAACATATCCAGGCGCTTTACAGGTTGCCAGCGCACATCAAACTGAAGACTATTAGCATACGCCTTTTCGGTTGAAGGCAACAGGTATATAAATTCAGAAGACGTTTCCCTGTCGACCACCAATTTTTGCTGAAACTCGGTACGGAAGAATTCGGCATTGATACTCAGGTCCCGATCCAGTAATTTGTAATTCTGAATAAATGCAAAACCAAAGTTCCAGGCTTCTTCCTGAACCGCATCTTCCGTCCAGCTAATTGGGCGAGAGTTGGCCAGCAAAAATGTATTTTCTGAAATTACATTAGCCGTTCGGTAGCCTTTTCCGGCGCTTGTACGAATGGTATAATGATCGGCAAACTGGTAACGGAAATGCATACGTGGCGTAACAAAATTCCCAAAAATATTGTGGAAATCGGCACGAATACCAGCCATCAGGGTTAGCCTATCGCTGGGTTTAAACGTATATTCCGTAAATATTCCCGGAACTTTTTCGGTGCGCTGTACATCCTGATTGTATAGCATTTCGTTAAAATCGTCGTAAATAAAACTTGCGCCGCTATTTAGTACATGAATTGCCGCTATATCCAGGTCCTGTGTGTAAACCAGGTTGCCGTAAAAACGTGTTTCATCGGCATCGTAACGCGATAAGCCGTAATACGATTTGGTTTCATGACGGGCAAAATTGGTCAAAATTGCCAAGGCACGGTGATTATCTTGCGATACGATTCCCGATTTAAAAAATGCATCTACCCGGTTGGTTTCAATATTAACACCGTACGGATTGTCTTCGGAAGGAATCATATCACTATTGGCACCAACCTGCCCTCCCATTCTGTCGTTCCACAGCAAAGTAAATCCGGCCTGAGCCATACCGCCTCTGTGGTTATTGTATTTCCAGCGGTTGGCCACCTCAAAAGTACTCGAAAGCGGCGAATCAAGAAAACCGTCGTGATTATGGTCATTTTCTTTCGACACATCGCTGGCATGTACAAAAATACCAGTGGTAAGTGTATCGCCTTTTACTTTAATATTTGTGTTTCCGTTAAATTCATAACGGCCTTCGTCGTTGCCAAAAACATTCAGAAAAAGTTTTTCCTCGCTGTCCGGCTTTTTCAGTTCTGCATTAATTTGCCCGGCAATCGATTCGTAACCGTTCAACACAGAAGCCGCTCCTTTCGAAACCTGGATAGATTCCAGCCACGGTCCGGGAATATATGTTAATCCAAAGGTAGTTGCCAAACCACGTAATGCAGGCATATTTTCCACCTGAAGTTGCGAATAAGTTCCGTCGAGCCCCAACAGCTTTATTTGCTTGGCTCCGGTAACGGCATCGCTGTAACTTACATCCACCGAAGGATTGGTTTCAAAACTTTCGGCCAGGTTACAGCAGGCAGCTTTATGTAACTCGGCTCCGCTAATATTTTCGGTTTGTATGGGATTAATCACCGACAAATAAGTTCCCCGATCCTTTTGAATCACTGTCACTTCTTCCAACTCAAGATTGGGTTGAAGCACCACTTCCAAAGGATCGTTATCGCTCACACGAACAGTTTGCGACTCGTAACCAACAAAACTAAAAACCAGCTTGTTTCGTCCCGGTTTGTTTTTTAATGTAAAACTTCCGTCGGGCATTGAGGCAGTACCTTCGCTGGTGCCTTCCCAAACCACATTCACCCCCGGAAGCGGTTGTTTCCCATTCGCCTCGTCGCTAAAAACCACACCTGAAACAGACTGCGCTTTCGTGAGAAACGGAAACAGGATAAATAAAAGTAATATGTATTTTTTCATTATTCTTAAGATTATAATTCAAAGAGTGCGATCTCCATTGAATGCAGAAATGCACAATTTTATTGCTGCAAAAACTGCAGTGTTCTGAGTACACAGAACCAATCTTAAGCTAACGAAGGGATTTTAAGTTGTTGAATATGGATAAGATAGTCGATAGACGATTTTATCCTGGGCGGAGGATCAGCATAATAACGTTTATTGAGGTTGTCCTCCGTATTCGTTTTCAGTTCCCAAAGAATTTCGGCGCTGAACACTTTTAATTCAACCGGCTGAACGGCGACGAACTTTACTTCATCATTAACCGCCTTATCCATCAATTTCATAAAAATCGATTCAGGCGCTTCACATCCGCAGGTATCTGAATGTTCACCTGTTGGTTGGCATTCATGACATTCACCTTCTGAACAACTTATTTCGTTGTTCGACAGATCGTGTTTATGATGTTGATGAAATTCGGTTTCGCAGGTTGCAGGTTTTACGATAATGCTGGTGTAATCCTCGCCGGAACATGCACAATAGCTTTTGTACAAAACGAATCCGGAAGTTGACAACAGAAATATCATTCCCAAAAATAAAACCGCTATGTTTTTTATCTGATTCACCTTACAAATATAACCTTGAATGCACCGAATTTGTTGTTAACGGGGAGTTAAATACGACGAAGAATAAGTTTGGAGAAAAAAGAACCGGGAAGTTTAATTCTTCCCGGCTTGTATTTTTAACCTAATTAATTCATAGAAATGAATTAATTACCCGAAGGGCTGACGAAATAATTAAAAAACAATTATTTGTCAGGGTTAACCTTGACATTGAAAATCGTAAAATATATATTGCCAAAGCACGTAAGGTGCAGATTTTCAATCGTCAACACTTTGTGTGAAAAATTCATGAATTTTTCAGGTTAAAGATCTAAAACTTCTGCTCCCTGTTCAAAAACAATATCGCGCGGAATACTGGCGGCTCCTATCCGGTCGAGGTCTTTTTGAAGTGCTTCGCGAATAAAGCCTTTCTCCTCAATCATTTGTTTGGCAGTTTCGTAGTCGCCATCGCCCTGAACTTTTAGAATAATTTCCGACAGGTTCATCATGGCATCTTTCATTTTTTCGTAATCAACACGATAGGTTCCGGTGGCCTCGTCGCGTGTAAAAGCTCCCATTTCCTGGAAATAGTAAAAACGCATCATGTTTGCTTTACCGTGCGCACTGGCAGCACCAAAACGTACCGAGCGGAAAATGCCGGCCATAAATGTAACAAAGTTGGCCATCATTTCTTTTTCGCCCAACTCGCCCATTTCGTTTAGTTGATAAACACACCACAAGCCCAAAATATCGGCTTTACTTTCTTCAATCGATGTGTAGGCATCTTTTAAGGCTTCACGAACCGTAGTACTCTGATCAACCGTATTTCCTAATCCCAAACCGTGCGCCACTTCATGAAACATGGTATTTTCGAAGAAAGCATCGAATTTTACATGTTGGCGTTGATCTTCAGCAATAAGCAAATCGGCAATTGGTACCAGTATTTTATCGAATTTAGCCTGCATCGAATTTTTCAACTGCAGTTTACGGCTACCTTTTGTTTCGCGAACCTCTTCGTCGTTTGGAAGATTAATGGCGATGGTTTTACTCCCTGCATTACAATCGCCCGCGTAATAAATGGCATCGTAAACATTCATGTCCGAATCAACGCCCGGAGTTTCATTTTTGTATGGCTGCTCGCAAGGCAATGCTTTTTGCAAGCCCGGCAACAATGCTGCATATTTTTCCAGTCGCTTACTCCATTCTTTATCTTTTATCAGGATAAACGATTCGTGTGCGGCTTTGTATCCGTATAGCTGGTCCTCGTAATTTTCGATGGGGCCAATAATAAACTCGATGGTGTTGTTTTTCATTTCCATCCACGCAACATCACTGGTATAATATTCATCAGTGAGCAATGCTTGTGATCTTTCTTCGAGGTATTTTTTCAGTCCGGCATCTTCTGCCAGTTCTGCTGCCTGAAGCAAAAGATCGGCAGCCTTTCTAATTTCCTTTCCGAATGCGATGTGGTATGGTACAGACTTTAATGCGCCGGCTTCGTCGCGTCGTATCAAGGTATACAGGCTTGTTTTTGTTTCATCGTCCCAGGCTTCAAATTCTGCCTTTGTCATATCGGTCGGATAGAAATTAGCACCTGCCGGTTTCTGATCATATCCGGGTAAAAACGGTTTATTGGCATTTAAACGCTCCCACGGACCATAATTCAGCTTTATAAATTTCAGGGTGTATTCATCCCAACTTTGGCTCAGCAATTCGTCTTTATCGCCGTACGCTTCCTGCCAGTAAATGTCGTTCATTAATTTGGCGGCTTCGAGCAGAATCGGCAACATTTGCTTTTCATTTTCGGTAAGTACGCTTAAATCGGTAGTTAATTTAAACGATACAAATTCATCGGCCTTCTTTTTTATTTCCGGATTCACTTCCATTTTTGTGTTTTCTTTTACTTCTTTTTTAGTGTTTGTAGAACAACTAAAGAATAGAGTTGTTGCTATAAACAGTATGAATATTCGTTTCATAGGTAACAGTTTTTATTTGATTTCAAAGCTAAAAAAAGCAGCTGCTATTTGAAAGATTATAACACAGCTTTTCGCGATTATCATTCATATTTTCGAATGTTATTGAACAAAATTCGATGAGAAAAGTTAAAAAAGCAGACTTAACAGCTGAAAAATGATCATTCGTGAATAATTTATTTAAACTGAATTAACTTTGCACGCGTATTTTCATCTGCATGATTTTTATTCGTTCAGATGAATTTCGCTTGTTTATAATCATTGTCGTGTATGCAAATGGCATACTCGTTTCATAAAAACAAATTATGAGTAACAATTTACTAAAAGGAAAAAGGGGAATTATATTCGGGGCACTAAATCCCGATTCAATTGCCTGGAAAGTGGCAGTAAGAGCACATGAAGAAGGAGCCACAGTGACATTATCAAATACCCCGGTTGCCATTCGTATGGGCGAAACAAATCAATTGGGAGAGCAAATTAATGCCGAAGTTATTGGTGCCGATGCAACCAATGTTGAGGATCTGGAAAACCTGATCAAAAAATCGATGGAGGTTTTAGGTGGCAAAATCGACTTCATTTTACACTCTATTGGTATGTCGCCAAACGTAAGAAAGGGACGCCATTACAGTGATTTGGATTATAACTACCTGGACAAAACCCTCGATGTGTCTGCAGTGTCTTTTCACAAAGTACTTCAGGTGGCACGTAAACTGGATGCCATTAACGAATGGGGATCGGTAGTTGCGTTGTCGTATGTTGCCGCACAGCGTTCGTTCTTTGGTTACAACGACATGGCCGATGCAAAAGCATTGCTGGAATCGATTGCCCGCAGTTTCGGTTATATTTATGGTCGCGAGCGCAACGTAAGGGTGAATACCATTTCGCAATCGCCAACTATTACCACTGCCGGAAACGGAGTGAAAGGTTTCGACCGTTTGTTGGACTTCTCGGAAAGAATGTCGCCACTGGGTAATGCAACTGGTGATGAATGTGCAGATTACTGTATCACACTTTTCTCTGATTTGACGAAAAAAGTTACCATGCAAAACCTTTTCCACGACGGTGGATTCTCGAACATGGGAATGAGCCTGCGTGCGTTGGAGCAATACGAAAAAGGTTTGGACAAACATTGCGCCTGCGATGATGACAGACCAAGCGCAGACGAACATCGTTACGACTAAGTAAAACAAAAAGATATTATAGAAAAGACCGTTTCGTTTTGAGGCGGTCTTTTTTTGTGCTTTTCGTTAAAGGTTTCGTTATTTTCATAGCCTTACGAAAGCAGTAAATAGACCTATTTGGTGACATCGTAAGCCTGCGAAAGCACTAAATAGGACTCCGGGAAGCTTTCGTAGCAGTACGAAAGGACTTTTGAGAACACGGTGAGGCTTTCGTAGCCTTACGAAAGCAGTAAATAGAACTATTTGATGGCAGCGTACGGCTTCGAAAGCACTAAATAGAACTCCGGGAAGCTTTCGTAGCAGTACGTAAGGACTTTTGAGAACACGGTGAGGCTTTCGTAGCCTTACGAAAGCAGCAAATAGGACACCGGGAAGCTCTCGTAATTAGCAAGTTAAGCCAATTATAATCTCTAACGTCCTTAACGAATTCAGTAGGTGACGTTTAGTCACCCGCTGAATAAAACAGTCATGCCTCACGGGAATCACCAATTGGAATGAAATTTAAACGATTTTTTGCAAACTCTCCCTCACTCCCTCTCTCGTTCAGAGCGGGACGATTGTGTCGAAGGCACAATCAGGGTGAGTCAATAAAACTTGAAGCAAATTTTGCTATTAATTTTCATAAGACTTTGAGAAAACAAAAAGCCGCTTCAAATTAATGAAGCGGCTTCTTCTATAAGCTTGACTTTTTATTAATGCTCATCTTCTGTAAAACCAGTCTGACGATAACCACTAACCATTAATTTGTCATTAGCAATTCCAGTAGCATCTTCAAGGTCTTCAAACCAAACCTCAAAATAGATACTATCGGCCATTACACCTGAAGGCAATTCAACTGCTGCAGGAAAGATTTGTCCGTTTTCAATCTTTACCTGAATTTCATAACCATCAACAACGCTTGTTACTACCTCTGAACTACCAAATGTTCCGGCTTCAGGGTTGGCAGGAATACGAACTTTATAGCTCCAAAAGTTATCATCGTCTGACAACCATATTTCTTGTCCGTTATCAGCAGCGGTGTTATAGGTATAAACAGGAGTATAACCTACACCAAAAGCGTCAATTCCATATACCTCATGATCATATGTAACATACCAGTTACCATCAAGCGCAACTGTTGAGCTATCCCAAATATCCGGGTCCTCCTGACATGCAAAAAGAACCAGAAGCAGGGATAAACCTAAAATTTTATTTATTAAACTTTTCATTTCTATTTCAGTTTTATCTATTAAAAATTAAATTACTTTGTGCAGGTTGCTGCAAAAATATCGGCTCCGGCATATATCGACTCCCAGTATAATTCTCCGGTTGTTGCGTTATATGTTCCGTTATTAAATGCTTCCAATCCATCACCCCAACCTTGAACATGACTGGTAATCAAAGATAATGTGTTATCGGCATTCAAACTAATATAACCTGTCATTGCATATGCCGGACCATAACCAGCGGCATAGTAATATCCCAACAAACAGTTTACATAGAATACTCCGTTACCTACTTTCGTAATTTCAATACTTGAGCTTCTTGGGCGAGGATTCGAGCCATCTGATTCTGTTCTTACAACACTTGTATTGTATGTACCTGATAAATCCACATCAGGAGCAGCGGGGTCGTATACAACAACTGTTCTTGCAGTTGATGAAGAAAAGCCATCCTGATTTGTTGCAGAATAACTAACCTGGTACACTCCAATTTGGTTGTTATCAACGTTTGATGTAATTTCAACACTTTCACTCACATCGTTTTCACCTTCCATTGCGGTAAATCCCGGTTCTGCATACTGCTCTCCTAAAGCTATGGCAACAGAAGATTCTCCTTCCAAAGCAATATCTACATAATAGGTTATTCTGGAGATATCTTCAGAATCTTTTTCGCAACTCATCAGCGTTCCAATGAGTAGGAATAAACTAAATATTTTATATATATTCTTCATTTCTATTCAATTTAAAAGTTCACTATTTTCCTGACTTCTGATCCCACCAAACTTTCTGTCCCAAGCTTGTTTTTTGCTGAGGCTTATTCGTATTTCTGGTAATAACAGCATTCGGGTAAATTGGAGAAGAAGGTAAGTTACCACTCAATTTACCAAGTCCTGCTACAGAAATCGTAAAATCGCCAACAGGGAAATTAAGGTATACATCGGTACGATCTGCAGGAGTTTTAATCTCCACAGCATTTACTGAAGGGTATTTAGTACGATTTCGCTCGATAAAAGATTCAATGTGCTGAACCTTACAATAAGCTACCCATTTCTGCATTGCAATGGCTTTAATGTTTTCTTCAACAGTTCCTGCAGGCCATTCTGCATATTCTCCAGCTCCGGTAACAGAACCACTTACACCCCAGTAGTCTAAAGAAGCCTGAACAGCAGCATCGTAATAGCTTTTTGCAGCTGAATCACCTGCACGTGCATAAACTTCAGCCAAATAGAAATTTACTTCCCATGTAGACATCAGAATCAGATCTGACTTATTATCAAATTCTACTAAACTGTATTCCTCGTCCTGATCAGCCGTTCCATTTCCATCTGTATCTCCATCGTAAGCAAAATCGCCTTGGATTGAACCAACATAAGTACCTGCAGAAGTAGCTGTGAATAAACTTCCAATTCGCGGATCACTATTTGTGTTCAAAAATTCGATAATAGTTTTACTTGCAATAACGTTATCGAAATAACCCGCATCGTCAAATTCAACCATAGGATGACGTTTACCATCCTTTGGTTCCCAAATTTCACCACTTATTTTAGCTGTTTCAGTTATAAAGCCACCCTCTTTTGCAAATGCAAGTACTTCGGCATTATTATATCCTGAAGTTTCGGATAAACGCAGCATTAATTTAAGCTTCAAAGATTTGGCAAAAGCCACCCAGGCGCTAACATTACCATTATAAATAAAGTCGTAATCATCGCTGATATCTGCACTCGAAAAATTCATTTCGAGCAAAGCATCTACTCGTGCCAGTAAGTCGGCATAAATTTGCTCTTGCGAATCGAATTTTGGAGAAAATAAACCTTCATCCCCTTTCAAAGCCTCGAAATATGGAATATCACCCCATGTGTCGGTAATTACCTGCCATGTATAAATTGAAAGGGCTTCGGCAACCAGATAATGGCCTGAACCAACTTCTGAGTTAGCTTTTATTGCTTTCAAGTCATTCAGTGCGAAAGGCACTAAATTGGTATAAGCAGTCGAGAAACTTGTTTCGTCGTACTCATCTAAAAACTTAAACTGAGAAGAAGTATGGTCTTGAGTCCAGTATTGCGACCAAAGAGCTCCTGCAAATCCCATGTCCCAGCCCATTAAAGCATTTCCGATAGCTAACTGAGCAACCGGCATAACTGCTTCCGGACTTGTTAGTTCACTTAAGTTGTTTGGATCTTTGTTTACATCCAACCATTCATCACACCCTACTAAACTGGTAGAGATTGCAATGAACAACATATATATAATTTTTTTGAATTTCATAATAATTTCGTTTTCGATATTAAAACATTATAGATAAACCGAAGGTATAACTTTGGTTGGTTGGGTTGGCTCCAAATTCACCAAATTTCGCAGAAATATCGTTACCAAATGTTGTGGTTTCCGGATCGATATATTGATTCTCTTTCGGTGTCCACAACAAAATATTGCTGGCAACAACAGATGCTCTTATTTTAGCCACTCCTAAACGCTTGGCGAAACCTGCCGGCAATTCATAAGCAAGAACAATATCTCTTAATTTCAGATACGAACGATCGATAAAGAAATTATCGGTTTGCTCGAAACCTCCTGCACTATAAAATGTATGTAAATCGGTTGAAGCTACAGGTATATCATTTTCAACATATTCGCCGTTTACCAACCTAACCGAGTTTGGAATAACAAATGGTTGACGGTTGTTATAAACAGTTTCAGGACCACTACCTGTCCAGCCCATATAATCTTTCTGGTAAGAATAAATGTATCCACCGTAACGAAGATCAAATGTAGCCGCCAACGACCAGTTTTTATAACTAAAGTCATTGGTAAAACCTGCTCTGAATTTCTCATTCACACTTTTATCTTCCAGTACTACTTCGTCGGCAGTTGCAACCGGCATTCCGTTACCATCGACAACAATGTGCTCTACGCCATCAATAGTAACTGTTTGTGTAACCTGAGTTTTGAACAGTCCCATTTCTTTTCCTTCAACTGCAACAATACCTGCACCGCCAAATCCACCAAGGAAGATTTCTCCCTCAGCAAGCGTTTCAACTTTGTTTTTGTTTTTCGAATAGTTAAAACTCATCTTCCATTCAAAATCTTCGGTACGAACAGGAGAAACAAAGAACAGAGCTTCGATACCTTTGTTACGAACATCACCGATGTTGCTTACAATAGAAGTATATCCTGAAGTTGGATCAAGTGGCTGATTACTAATCAAACCATCAGTAAGTCTGTTATAGTATGAGAAATCAAAACCAATTCTGTTCTTAAAGAAATTCATTTCCAGACCAACCTCAAATTCTTTTGTGATTTCAGGTGCAAGATTCGGACTTCCCAGTTGATTACTGATCATCCAGGAGTTAATGCTGTTTAATGGTAATTCCAGGTCATCAACATTTGGGTATCCGGGGTTGCCAACATAACCTTTTTCAAATACAGGATAAATTACATATGGGGCAGCGTCGTTACCTGTCCAACCATAGGCTACCCTTGCTTTGGCAAAGTCGATAACTCCTAATTCCATATCCATTTTCTTGGCCATTTCAGAAAGCACCAAACTTGCAGTTGCTCCAGGGTAGAAGTAACTATTTTCACCTGCTGGTAATGTAGAAGACCAGTCGTTACGTGCAGTAAGTGTTACATACAAATAATCGTCGTAACCTAATTCAACATTACCAAAAGCACCAAACAATCTTCTCTCCATTTTGTATTGAGATGCAATTGGGTCTGCCAATCCGTTAGTTAGATTATAATACCCAGGAACATCCAATGCCAGAACTTCGCCACCAACACGGGTGTATCCACGTTGGTTAAAGTTAATACCAACTAGTGCATTCAAGTTTAATTTTTCAGATAAATCTTTGGTGTAATTCAGGAAAGCATCATGGTTTGTTTCGTAACGGGTACGTTTATTTACGCTATAATTACCCGGTTGATTTTTTTGATCGTTGTAACTTGGTGCGTCCGTAGGAATATCAATTTTAGCCTGCCAGGCTTCGGTATTCGTACTTTCAAGGTCGGCTCCAAAACGGTAAGTCAATAAAAGCTCATTGGTAATATTAATATCTGCCTGAACTTTACCATACACTTTGTGGCGTACTTGCTCTGATCCATTTTCAAACAATGAGAAATATGGATTAACACCATAAGGAGTAAAATAATTGTTTAAGTTATTAAACTTACTTTTGTAATCTTTTAAGTCAACAATGGAGTAATCCTCCGGTATTTCCCAAAGACTTCTGAATACAGAACTTCCCTGACCTGATGGAACGGCCTTCGTTTTTTCATTACTGTAATTCACTGAAGATGTAAGGTTAATTTTTCCCCATTTATGACTTCCTTTAGTTGAAAGAGTTGATCGTTTGTAGGTATCAACATCCTCAGGCATAACACCATCCACATTGTTGTGCGAGAATGACATAAAATAGGTTGTATTCTCATTACCTCCTGAGGCTGAAACAGAATTTTTATGGCTCAATCCAAAATCATAAAAATCACGAATTCTTGATTCAACAAAAGAATATGGTTTAATCTGTTGACTATTGTCGATAACATAACCCCATACACGGTCACTTCCATCGTATCTAGGTCCCCAGTTACCGTTTTCATCTAAAGCATGATGTCCACTCCATCCTTGACCAAACTCATCTTGTCTTTCAGGAATGCGTCCTACTCTTAACATCGAAACAGAACCGTCATAGCTAATTTTCATCTGTCCATCAGTATTGGTCCCTGATTTAGTAGTTATTAAAATAACTCCGTTAGCAGCACGTGAACCATATAACGCAGTTGCAGCAGCTCCTTTCAAAACTGTCATATTCTGAATATCATCAGGGTTAACAGCATTTAAACCAGAACCAAAGTCAACGTTATTATTAAGAGCACTACCTGTGGTTACCTGAGAGTTTGTAATCGGAACTCCATCGATAACATATAAAGGCTGGTTACTACCAAATGAAGAAGCCCCCCTGATAATAACATTCTGAGTAGCACCTGGTCCGGGAGCTGAAGAAATGTCTACCCCTGCAACTTTACCTTGTAAAGCATTCATTGGGTTTACTACTTTAGCTTCACTAATTTCATCTCCTCCTACCGAAGTAGAAGCGTAACCAATGGATTTTTTCTGCCTTGAAACCCCCATTGCTGTTACCACAACTTCATCAATACCAACTAAATCTGCTTCCATTACAGCATTTACCTCTGATCCGCGGATCTCAATCTCCTGCGTTTTCATACCTACAAACGAGAAGACCAGTATTGCCGCATCAGACGGAACTTCCAGCTGATATACTCCATCAAGATTAGTAACTGTACCAATTGTGGTACCTTTAACACTTACTGAAACACCTGGTATACCCATATCATCTTCGGCACTTGTTACAGTACCAGTGATACTTTTTACCTGTGCTTCAGCAACAAGCACGCCAAACAAGGCAATGCCCAATAGCATTAGCGCAATTTTTTTCATAGAATAAAAATTTAAATATTAGTAAATAACTCACTCACTTTTTAATACTCACATGCAAATTAGTTAAAAAAAACACCAATTAACAAACATTTACATTAAACAATTATTCATTTTCGATTTGTTATTAATGTTCTGTTTATGGCTAATGACTCACATAACTAATTCAACGCCTAAGGATTAACATTTTTTACCCCTTGCAAAATTAACAAACTACAAAACAACATTAGTGACTATTGTCATATATTGCGATCATAAATACTATTAATAACAAAAAGAATTTAACAAATATTAACAATTATGAAAATCATAACCAGTTTTTCCTATTAATATCTGTTTGTTCCACAGTACTCATTTATCTTTTAATGATAAGCACTTAACAAAAAAACATAGCTATTTGATTAGTTCCCTTTTTTCCCGTTTAGTCATTTCAATTCCTAAAATTGTCTCCGGATGATAAACTTTGTAAGGTTTTACAGCATTTAGGATTTCGGTTTTACCTTTATCGTTTACCACAAACTGAGGAATAACAAACGATAACTTTTTAGTAAATAATGAATCGTGGTAGATAAGCACTATCAATTCGCCGTTTTTATTGGCCAACTCCCCTATTTTTTTCCCGGCAAATACTTTTTGCCCAACTACAAGTTGTTCAGAACTGTACTTAACGCCATGATAACAGATCAAAGTTCCGTCGGGTTGCAATAAGGTAATACTGTTTCTCCATGTATGATACCAATAGCGTGATTCTCCGCTTCTTGATTCTCCAACAACTTCTGCAACAATACCGTTTCTGCTGGCAAAAACAGCGTCCCCCGGTGCGGCTTTAAAACCTGTTGCAAACCACGAATCAGGTGTATCATTTCCCCAAAAACCATCAATGCTTTTTACATCGAAAAACGATACACTTTTACCTTCTTCCAAAGGAATTAAATAAGGAAAATCAAGATCTACATCAGCCGTTGGATTTGATCGGAAGGTTTCAATATCATAATTAAACCGCGGGATATCTGCATCCAAATCACGTTGAAGTGTAAAAAGGCTGTTAAATCCCGGTGCGACTTTCTTAATGTAAGGCAAGGGTTCGTTAAATGTGGTATTCTCCAGGTCGGCAAAGTTAATATGCAGGAACATAGGCACTTTTGCATTGTTCGACGCCGTAAAAATACAATCGCCAACCGAATTATAATTTGCCTGAACTTCAACATACTGAGCCTTTGTAATACCAGCAATCAATGTCAACGTTAAAAACAGAAGTAGTTTGCGAATCATAAATAGCGTGTTTTAAGAATTATAAAAGTAAAAATTAAATTTAGTTTACCTTTGGCACATGTATTCAAAAGAGGAATTGCGACAATTAAAAATTGATTTCTGGCAACTGTTTGACAAACGCTGCAGTGTGCATCCGGAATTAAAATACAGGAAACGGAAATGGGTACTGCACAAAACAAAAATCAAAGGGGTGGCACTACGTTTTGATGTCAGTCGCAAGGATGCAATGGTAATTCTCGAACTGGGCAACAAAAGTGAAAACAAAAGATTAAAAGCTTACGAATTTCTGGAAAGATACAAGCCGGTAATTGAAGACGGCTTTGAAGGTGGTTTGCAGTGGGAATTTTTCCATGAGCGCGAAGACAGTGGCGCCGAAGTGTGCCGTATCTTCGTTCGAATGGAAGGTGTTGATTTCCATCGCCAGAACCAATGGCCCGACATCTACAACTTTTTTATTGAAAACATGCTAAAACTGGAACGTAACTTCCTCGAGATAAGAGACCTTTTACAGGAGGAAGTAAAGTAGAATAAAGCATGTAACGCCCGAACAGGCAATTACTGACTGACTAGATAAACAGTTCGTTAAGCGCTCCAAAATAATCTTCATCCCAGCCTTCCGAAATATTGTCAAAAGCTTCGTCAGGAATATTGGTGTGCCGCAATTCAATGCTTGTGCCCTTTTTATGCGGATGTAGTTTTATGGTCACCAGCGACTCCTCTTCTTCTTCACCAAAGAACCACTTCTGAACGATCTTTTTATCCTGCTCAAATTCCACATTCACCCCAGAAATACTACCGCCCCACAACGAAAATTCGGTGTTTGGCTCTAGTGGCATAACAGCTGTCTCACCCGTCCATATTTCAAGCATATTTTGGTTGGTTAAAGCATTGTAAACGTCTTTCGGATCTGCAGTCAATATATAGTAGCGTTTTAAATCTTTCATGAGCTAGTCTTTTTATCAAAAGTAATTCTTTCTTTTCTTAAATGTTTGATTCTACTTACAAAAACGACGACCTACTAGCGAATTCGGTGTGTGCGCATCACTTTCTTGTTGATTTTATACGAGAATCCAATGGTAAAGAACTCTTTTATCTGCAGTTTGGCTTCTTTTCGGCCGGTGTCGTTGCCATCAGCATCGAAAACCGGAAACTTCACATCGTCATCGTAAATAAAATGAAACATTAAACGCATATCGATGTACGAATTTAACTGCATTTTAAAGTTGTTTTCCCAGTTCAGGTCAAATTTTTTGAACGGGTCTTTGTAGTTAAAAAACATCTTGTATTTCGTCTCATACGAAATGTCTTCAGTTATTTTCGTTTTGTAGCCCAGATCGGCGTTTAAACCAGGCTCCCAAAACGCTTTTCTTCCCTCGCTAATACCAAAACTAGTCGGATTAACCAAGGCAGTATCCCGCACATAAACATTTTTCATGGTTAAAGGCGACAAGAATAATGACAGTTTTTTGTTTGGCTTGTAGTCCAAACCTATTTTTAGATAGGTTGTTGATGGGGCAAGAAATGCAGAAAGTACATCAGGGTTTTTAGCTTTCGGGTATTTGTACCCCCTAAATATTTGCGTGTTAAAGTTAAGCTCGGCACTGTAGTACCATTTTTTAAATGCACTTAAACCGTAACGCGATGTGATTTCAAACTTATCATCATTCTTTTGCAGCTCCGACTCATCGCCACCGGGCCTGATCCAACCGTTTCGGAATTCCGCAGAGTTTTCCCATTTAACTTTGCCGTCTTTGCGCGAATAATTTGCAAAACCTTTTAAAACCATAAGTGTTGCCAAAGCACTTTTTCCCCCTTTTTTCCAGTTTTCAAGATAGGTTTGAGTAAGTCCTATACTTCCGTCGCCACCAATATTCCAGGGGGTTTCAAGCTCGTAACTTTTCCCTACACCCCTAAATTTATTGTTGTTGGGCTTCAGGCTTTCAAAATCAAAATCTTTGGTTTGTTTTTCTTTAAACCTTGAAAAGGTAACGCCATCGTCGATCAACATCTGCACTGTACGTTTATCAGTATTTTTTACCATCACCGCCAACGAGTCATTTTGCTCGTTTTTTAGCCAGATTCGCGAATAACGTTCAGAACCGTTTTGCAACAGTATATCCTCCTTTTCTCCATATAAATTTATTAACGACAAACGTGTGGTATCAATGTGGTCGGCATAATCCATCAACACATTTAAAACAGCTTTTATCGAATCGTTTACCTGTGCCACTACTTCATCGTTATAAGCTTTTAAAACGTAGTAGTTATTGAGTTTTACCTCGTCTTTATAGCGTTTTATGCGATATTGCAGGTTTTCATTGTATTTCTCGGCACGATAAACACTTACTATTCTTGCTATGTAGTCGGCTTTAACCGAGTCGTTGTAAAATACTCGTTTCGCTTCAATGTAATCCCTGCGGAGACTATCGCGTCGGATAAGTTCATTAAACATGTCGGGCGAATTTAAAACCGAGTCGGGAATCACTTCCGGAATATAAAGTTCTTCCGGAAAAGTATAAACAGAATCGGTAAAAAGCCGCATTCCCTCTCCTTCGGGCACCTGTCGTACTTCGTTTTCGGCTTCGCGAATAATTGCAGGTGGTACGGTAATATCTTCAGGCTTAACGTTTGCTATGTAATCCGTTTCAATATTCTGAATTTCCTTTTGCTGCTCGGTATAAGACACAAAGCCCGGAACACTCAGACTGTCCTCCACATTTTCGGGCAAACGCATCACATAATTTTCACCAATACGCTGTGTGTCATTCAGATTTTTAATGATCTCATCCAACGATTCGTCCTCGATAAAATGCAGTAGTGCATCAACATCGCTACCCACTTCTTTTTTAACAACATGCCAGTTGTTATTTTCAATAAAATAGCTTCTTAAAACTTCAATATTTTTGCGCAAAAGTTCCTCTTCAGTTACAGAGTTTTGCGCGAATAAAAGTTTTGAGAAGCCGGTAAATAATAGAATAAATAAAAAAACTTTCCCTTTCCCTGAGAACATATACACTGTTTTTAGCTTTCGGATTAAACGCAAAAATAATACCATTGTTATGTTGTCCTTTATTATAAATACCTAAACAATTAACACCTTTCTTTTAATTTACTCAACATCAAAACCTTAGTATTTTACCAGGTTGAATAAGGATGCTCCGACAACCAGGCATTAAAATACCGATGATCGGTACTCACCTCATGAGTTACCCAGTTTGGCAGCTCAATCTTTTCATTTTCATTACTCAATTCAACCTCTGCCAAAACAAGACCCGCATTCATATCTTCAAATACATCTATTTCCCATGTCATTCCATGTATCTCCTCCACGAAGCGCTTCTTCCGAACAGGATAATCATGGCACAATTGCATTAAAATTTCCGCTTCTTTTACCGGAATTTCATATTCCATTTCAATACGTGAAATTCCTTGTGTTTTGCCTTTAATCGTCAACCAAGCTTTATCTCCGTTTATGCGTACCCGCACCACCCGTTCCTTATCGATTGACAGGTAGCCCTGAACAATAGCATTTCCCGAATCCTTTGGGCACCATAAATTAGTATCAACAAGAAATTTCCGCTCAATTTCAATCATGATATTAAGTTTAGTTGTTTTAACCCCGAATATACACTACGAAATTTTATTTCAAACAAAAACGGTTTCAAAACAAAGCACTTAATTTACAAGTACTTGTTTTATGGCATTTTTGCTCTCAATACAACCTACGAATGCATAAGCCGGCTTAAATATATTGCAACGGCGAATTTATCACTATTTTTAATGCGGCGAACATTATTATTCTGAATATGATTACGAGAGACGAAGCACTTGAAATGCTAAAATCGAATGTGCAGGCAGAAAACATGCTAAAACACAGCCTGGCATCGGAAGCAGTAATGCGTGCAATAGCGAAGCACCTTGAAAGAAATGAAGATGAATGGGGCATCGCAGGCTTGTTACATGATATTGACGTGGAAATTACAAACGCCGATCCGCATACACATGGCCCCTACGCAGAAAAGCTGTTAAAAGGAAAAATTACCGATGAAATGCTCGACGCCATTGTTATGCACAACGAGGTGGCAACCGGGAAAGACCGCTGCACCGAATTTCAGCATGCACTGGCAGCCGGCGAAACAATTACCGGTTTAATTACGGCTACAACTTTAGTTTATCCGGATAAAAAACTAGCCAGCGTAAAAACAAAATCGGTAACCAAACGAATGAAACAAAAAGCCTTTGCAGCATCGGTAAAACGCGAGAACATTCTGGAGTGTGAGAAAATTGGTATTCCGTTACCTGAGTTTGCCGATCTGGCAGTTAATGCAATGCGCTCGGTAAGTGATGATTTGGGATTATAGCAATAATACTTTTTAACAATAAATATTTCTACACTATCGTTTTTTTCATTTTCTTGCACATGAAAACAGAATTAAACCATGTATACCCAAAAATTCAATCTATTAAACGGCAGAAAACTGTCAGCTTGTTTAACCTTATTAGTAATTTTTACCCACTTTTTTGCCAACAGTCAGGTGCTCTCCGGACGAATTCTGGATGAACAAAAACAACCTGTGCCCTATGCAACTATTTATATTTCCGAATCGCGGCAAGGCACCACATCAAACACCAACGGAGATTTTAGTTTTAATTTACCAACCGGCACTTTTCATCTTACTGTGCGATCGATGGGCTACGAAAAGCTGGAGAAAACAGTCAATCTGAAAACCGACAGTTTATTTTTACCCATTACCTTGCAAACTCAGAATTTTGAGCTCGCCGAGATAAAAGTGTTTCCCGGAGATGAAGACCCGGCCTATTTTATTATGCGGAAAGCCATTGCCAAAGCACCTTATTACCGCAAGAATATAAAACATTACGATGCTGACCTTTACATCAAAGCAAATTTTGCCTTTAGCAATATTCCGAACCTGATTAAAAAGCAGGAAGTGGAAGACGGCCGGAAATTCAAGGATTACTTTAAGGAGAATGTTACCTATGTTATGGAGTCGCAAAACCGGATTACCTACGATTATCCCAACCAGTATAACCAGCAGGTGATAAGTAAAAAAAGTTCGATTACAGGTTTTGACGAGCCGCCGGTAATGGGCCTGATGACAGCCAGTTTTTACGATGAACGTCCCAACGAAGTGGTTTCTCCGCTTTCGGTCCTGGCGCTAAAACATTATAATTTTGTTTACGAGGGATTTATAACCTCTGGCGATTATGATGTGTTTAAAATACGCGTTACCCCTAAACGAAAAAGCGACGAACTGGTTGAAGGTTTTATTTATATCGTAGACCGGCTTTGGTGCATTTACAACCTCGATTTTAGTTCCAGCTTTGAGTTTTTTAACTACCGTATAAAACAACAATTCGAAAATCTGGACAACGAGAACTGGCTGCCGGTTTCGCACAATATTACAGGCGATTTTGGCATGTTGGGACTGCGGGGCAACTTTTATTATGGTGCATCGGTGAAGTACGACTCCATCGTAAACAACTATTCTAACATTCAATACGAAAGCACTGAAATAGCTGCACAAACAAGTGTAGATCAAGATGTGTGGGAACCCGGTGAAAAAGAAGAACAACTGGTTAGCGAACTAAATAGTCTGAATGCCAAAGAAGAACTAAGCAATGCAGATGTAAAAAAAGTAGCCCGCCTGAACCGTAAAATTTTAAAAGAACAATACAAGGACTCAACTATCGTGGCGCCGGATTACGGCAGTTACCAAATTTCGGAAAATAAAGACTCGCTGCAAACAGCTATTGCCTGGGATACCGTTAGGAGCATCCCCCTAACGCAGGCCGAAATTGAAAGCTACCAAATGGCCGACTCATTAAAGCTGATGGAAAAAGCGGCTTCAACCGATTCAGTCTCGGATAATGAAAGTACCAAACGTTTTTTTAGCCGGCTATTGGCCGGAGCTTATGATATATCGAAAGATTCGACTATTCGTGTGAGTTACGATGGACTGCTTTCGCCCGTGAATTTTGATTTTAACGCCGTTGACGGATATAAATACCGCCAGGAATTTCGAATGCGCTTTTTGGTGGATTCCACAAAACGAATTTACCTAACACCTCAACTGGGGTATGCGTTTAACCGTGAAGCCTTATTTGGCAGTCTGAACGCGCAGTTTGTAAATCTTCTGGCAAAAGGAAACCAGATAAGCCTTTACGCAGGAAAACAAAGCAGCGATTTTAAAAGTGGTCTCCAGGGAATTAGCCCGGCGGTAAACTCCTTAAGTTCGTGGTTTTTTGGCGAAAACTATACGCGGTTTTACGAGAGCGAATTTGTGCACCTGAGTTTTTCTCAGCGTTTTAAAAAGAATTTCAGGTATTATGCCATTGTCAACATGGATCATTTTTACCCGCTGGAAAACAACATTTCGTTTCTCCTTTCGGATTATAAAGATTTTGAGCCAAACATCCCCGGAAACTTAACGACTGACAATCCTGCACTTACCGAGCAAAAAAGTTTTAGTTACGGCCTTGGTTTAAATTTCCACAAATCGCAACGCAAACCGTGGCTCGAAGAATCACCCTTTCTGTTTGTAAATGATTTTTATGAATTTAACCTGACCTACAAACAAGGCGTGCCCGATCTTTTTGATTCCGATTCAGAATTTCGCCGGGTTGATTTTTCCGTTCATCAACAGGCCAATATTTCGCCAAGTTCAGGTATTGACTGGCAGATAAATGCCGGCCACTATTTTTCGAATGAGCAAATGCATTTTTCGCAATACAAACATTTTAGCACCGCTGAAATCCCGGTAATGATGCGGCCTTTTACGCACCGTTTTCAACTGATAAACGACTATGCTTTAAGCACTAACAAAAGTTACTTAAACGTAATGACGGAGTACAGGTCGGAATACCTGCTTCTAAGATACCTTTCAATTTTCAATAAAAGAACCTGGAGCGAAAGCCTTCATTTAAATTACCTTACCACGCCCGAATACAATAATTACTGGGAAGTTGGTTACAGTTTGAATAACCTGTTTTTTGCAGGCAATGTAGGCGTGTTTGCAGGTTTTAGCGAAAGTGATTTTGAAAGTGTTCAGGTTAAACTCAGCATCTCTGCTTTTGATTAAAAGAATCAGAAATAGTAGCTCCTATTCAGATTAAAAGCTACTATTTCTGATGTTCTATTTCTGTTAGTAATCGGTTGTAAAAAGCTCCGGGAATTTTCCTTTAATTCCTTTTTCGCGGTAAAAATCCTTCATGCGTTTGATGTCGTCCTGAGCATTGTCTGAAAGTTCAAAGGGCTCACCAACCGAAATTTCTTTTCGTCCCCAATCAAAATAGCCCAAATACACGGGAATACCGGTTTCTTTAGAAATAATATGAAAGCCGGCTTTCCAGCGTTTATTCAAACTTCGCGTTCCTTCAGGCGTTAATGCCAAATGAATACGTTCTCTTTTATTGATTAGCTGAATGGTTTGACGAATTACGTTAGCTCCTTTTGAGCGATCGATGGGCAAACCTCCCATTTTTCGAATAAAATATCCGATGGGCCAAAAGAAAAATTCCTTTTTTATAAGAATGTTGGCAACTGCACCTTTCGAAGTATAAAACAACCACGAAATAACAAAATCCCATGCGCTGGTATGTGGCACTCCGATAATGATACATTTATTTACCGGTGCCGGCTCTCCAACAACGGTCCAGCCCATCAATTTGAGCAAAAATCTACAAAATCCTTTCATTATATTGCTTGAATAGTTTTTAATTCAAAGTTAGTGGCTCCAACATACTTTTTTAAAAGTTCCTGAGCCTGGTTTGTGGCAATTTCAATATCTTCTGTGCGTTCGTAGGCTATTATTATCATTAAGAACCGCTTTGTCTGTTCGGTAACACAAGTCCTCACCGAATCGCTTGTGGGCGTTCCAAAAGCGCCTTTTACATCTCTGAACACCGGCATAAATTCAATATTCAGTTCCCCCCGCCCAATTCCTTCATACGGTTCGTCTTTTTTGCCAATGCCAAAGGTAACAGCTCCGCCAATCCTGTCGGCATCATAACCACCAATTGAAAATCCGCTCGAAATGGAAACCAAATTCAGCTGATCGACCACATTATTTACCTGGTAGATTTCGCCACGCTTTAAAACCCGCCGAAGTAGCGCTTCAGCAGATAAACGGTAGCGAGCGGGATCCTTTCCACATTTTTTGTAAGCTCTTCGCGATGCAGCAACAGCTGGCATTTTGCTTATTTCTTCCACACGCAGACTTTTGTTTAGCTCTTCGATTTTCGATTGAATCTCGTCCCAAAGTTCGCTGTTTAGATTCTGAAATTGCACATCGCATTCAATGCACGACAAAACCACATCAGGTACTTTTTCGGCCAGTTCCTCGCTAATAGTTATGTTTTGCATGACTTTTATCAGTAATTATATTTTTTATTATTCGGTTTTACTCTTTTTAATTTTTTACAAAAGCCATACTTTTGTATAAAATGAATAAACCGAAATAATTGTACCTGTTAAAAAGAATCGTTGCAAAGAAAAGAACTTTTGTTTTCGATGCCAACTGTTTCTAAAAATACAGTGTTCAATTCGCATCGAATAAGCATTAAAGCGAAATTTTTCAGAAATCATATAAAATGATTTTATTTAGTTAAACTGCACGAAAAGGGATATGTATTGTATCCCTTTTTTCTTTCGTATAATAGGTTGACTTTATGGTATACTTTTTGTATTTTGTAAGGAAAATATGATAGTATGAAAAGGATAATTTTGTTAAGTTTTCTGATTTTTTCAATCGTAGCAGTAAATGCACAAGAGAAAAAACTCACAAGAAAAGAGAAAAAAGCACAGCGCGAAGCAATGCTTACCGAACAAACAAAAAAACTTATTGAAGCCAATACCTGGCAATTTAATGCTACACAAATGCTTCCGTCAGGCGGCCGTACCCGTACATTAACTACTCCATATAATGTTGTATTAAAGGATGGTGAGGTAGATTCGTATCTTCCATATTTTGGCCGTGCTTATTCCGTTGACTACGGATCGACAGACTCGCCAATGATTTTTAAGGCACCTGTTGCCGATTATAGTGTTGAGGATGCAAAGAAAGGTGGTTACACCGTTAAGTTTAGCGCAAAAAATAAAAACGACAACGTGGAATTTACTTTTTCAATAGGCGCAACCGGATCGGCAAGTTTAAAAGTAAACAGCACCAATCGCCAGTTTATTTCCTATAACGGCGACTTGGTTCCGATTGAAGAAACAGAGAAAAAATAGTATTGAATTATGACTATTCACAGCCGGAATAATTAAATATTCCGGCTTTTTTATAGCTCAAAAGGTAGTTTCTTGCTCAATGTAATTTCCGAAGGCGATACTTTTGCCTGCATCGGAAAAATCTCAACTCCGGCCGAGTGAGCCTGTTTTAACAAGCGGGCATACGCCGGATCGATTTCTTTGGCAGGGGCAAATAGCTGCACATCGCTGCGCTGAATAATATAAAGCATAACAGCGCGCATACCCTGATTCTTAACATCGATTAATGTCTTCAAATGTTTTTGCCCTCGAGTGGTTACAGCATCAGGGAATAAGGCGTATTCGTTCGCTTTCATCGAAACGTTTTTCACCTCCACAAAACATTTCTCTTGATCATTTTCCGCATAAACATCAAAACGCGAATTGCCAAATTTGACTTCGCGCTTAACAATTGTAAATTCATCAAGTCCGGGGATTTCTCCGTTTAAAAGGGCTTCGTACGCCAACTTATTCGGGTTGCCGGTATTAATACCTATCCAGTCGACGTCTATTTTTATCATTTCCCAGGTAAACTTTGTTTTTCGTTTCGGATCGTCAACCGGAGTTAAGTACACCTCTGCCCCATTTTCAAGGCAACTTTTCATCGACCCGGAATTGGTGCAATGCGCCACAACAATCTCACCTGTATCCAATTCAATATCAGCCAAAAATCGTTTATAACGTTTTATCAGCTTTCCATGAACCAGTTCTTTTTCAAATTTCAAAACGAGTATTTTCTTTAGAAATGGAGTTTACAATTGAGTTCGTGCAAAAGGAACGGCATCCTGCCCCGCAAATTCTTTATTCAGGTATTTGTAATAGCCGGTAATGGCAATCATGGCAGCATTATCCATGGTGTATTCAAACTTTGGAATAATCAGGTTCCAGCGGTGCTTTTTGGCATTGTCCTGCAATGCATTGCGAAGCCCTGAATTAGCTGATACACCACCGGCAACCGTAATTTCATTAACACCTGTTTCACGGGCGGCACGTTTCAATTTGCTCAGCAGAATCTCAATAATGGTATGCTGCAACGACGCACAAAGATCGGCCAGGTTTTCTTCCACAAAGTTTTCATTCACTTTCAGGTTGTCGCGCAAAAAGTACAGAAAGTTGGTTTTTAAACCACTAAAACTGTAATCCAGCCCAGGAATGCGTGGACGCGAAAATTCAAAACGGTTCGGATCGCCATCCTTCGCCAAACGATCGACATGCGGACCTCCCGGATAAGGCAAGCCCATAACTTTTGCACATTTATCAAAAGCTTCGCCGGCCGCATCATCAATGGTTTGCCCAATCACTTCCATATCCAGATAATCGCGAACAAGAATAATTTGCGAATTACCACCGGAAACCAACAAACACAGAAACGGAAATTTCGGCGGGTTAAATTCTACTCCATTTTCTTTGATAAACAGAGCCAGCACATGTCCTTGCAGATGGTTCACCTCTATCAGCGGAATTTTCGATGCCAGCGAAAAACCTTTTGCAAACGAAGTACCTACCAGCAACGATCCCAATAAGCCAGGGCCACGGGTAAAAGCCACAGCCGAAATTTCTTCACGGTTAATTCCTGCACGTTTCACGGCCAGGTCAACCACCGGGATGATATTTTGCTGATGTGCACGCGAGGCCAACTCGGGTACTACCCCGCCATACTCTTCATGCACTTTCTGTGAAGCCACCACATTCGACAGTATTTCTCCATCGCGAATGATGGCAGCAGAAGTATCGTCGCACGACGATTCGATACCCATTATTATAATTCCTTTCTCAGCCATAAAAATCTTCCCTTTTTTACCTTATTAAAACACGATAAACGGTGCCGGGTTTATATCTTTGCACTTATTAAAAATAAATAGTTAACAAAACGCGCTATCCTTTTCATTTTTATTGATTGAAATGGATTATGTTCGTTCTAAATTTGCAAAACTATTAAAAAAGGCTGGAAAATACTCATTGTTTTGCTGGCAGCATTTATAATGTTGCTGGGTGGTGCTTTTGTGCTAATTCAAAACAGTTGGGTACAAACACAGATCACTCGAAAAATAGCCAAAAATCTTTCGAAAGATTTACATACCAACATTACGATTGGCAAAGTTGATATCGGCTTTTTTAAACGCTTAACACTAAAAGATGTTTTAATTGAAGACCAGCATGGTGATACGCTGATTTACAGCGAGCAAATTAAAGCACGGATTGATACCTTAAAGTTTAAACACAAACAGGTTGTTTTAAAAGATCTTGATTTTGAAAATAACCGAATTTACGTTGCGAAAGACACTGCCGACGTTTTCAATTTTGGTTTTCTGATAGAAGAATTTGGGGCCAATCCTGAAAAGGACACCCTAAATCCGTGGACCTTTGCATGCAGTGCGTTTAATTTTAAGGACATGCAAATTAGGTATGTAGTAAACGAAAACGTAAGCCACCCGATTATAGATACTCGTAATTTAAACCTGAAAGTTTCTAACTTTTACTCATTCCGAGATTCGATTGCATTCCGGATTGAAGATTTAAGCGTTGACGCCGGCCCCAACTTACATTTAAAGCAGGCTGCTGCCAACATTACAAACGTAGGAAAAGTACTCACCGTTGAAAATTTTAACATGGTAAGTAACCATTCGTCGCTTACCAACACCAACATGCGTTTTCAGTTTTACAGCGCCAGAGACTCGATGAACCGTAGCTTCGACATGGACATTCAAATTGCCGACTCAGAAATTGGCATGCAGGAAATCGGAGCTCTTATTCCTTCGCTTAAAGGAATGCGCGAAAAAATAAAACTTTCGGGAATTATATATGGCAGCCTTAACGACCTGAAGGGGAAAAACCTGTACCTGCAAACGGCTAATGAAACCAATGCCTTGCTCGACTTTTATGTGAACGACCTGCTTGATCCGGCCAATATGTACCTGTTTCTCGATTTAAAAAATTCAAATACAACGTTTGAGGATATCAGCAGTATACGCCTCCCCAATAGTGCGGCAAATAGTTACATTCGTTTTCCTGAAAGTTTTTACGAGGCTGGACAACTGCGGTTTAAAGGTAACTTTAGTGGGTTCTTATCCGATTTTGTAACCTTTGGTACGCTCGAAAGCGAAATGGGCACATTAACAACCGATATATTGGTTATGCCCGAAAAAGAAGGACAAATTTATTATCGGGGAAATCTTTCAACGGTAAACTTCCATCTCGGAGAACTTTTTAAACTCGAACAGCTGGGAGAAATTACCTTACAAGGATCGGCCGACGGACAATTCAACAAAACCACCGAGGCTGTTTCGGGTATTTTTAAAGGTACTATCGATAGTATTGAATACAATAACTACAACTACCGGCATCTGTCGATTGATGGAATTTTGCGCGAAAAGATGTTTGATGGTTTGCTCGAAATTCAGGATCCGAACCTCGATTTCACCTTTATTGGCGAGCTTGATTTAAATAATAAAATTCCGCGTTTCGATTTTAACATGAATCTGCGACACGCATACACCGGTAACCTGAATTTTACACAAAACTTTCCGGCAACAAACATGTCATTTCAGATGGAAGCCAACTTTACAGGTGATAGAATTGACAATATTGACGGGATGATCTCGGTGAAAGAAGGTTATTACAGTAACCGAAACGGCGAGGTAAACCTCGAAGGCATCGAATTTCGGGCCAATCAGGAAGATGGTAAGAATAAACTTCGAATCGAATCTGATTTTATGGATGCTGAAATACTTGGCAGTTATAACTTCAAAAGCCTAAAAAACAATTTCTTCCAGTTGGTAAACCACTATGTACCGGCGGCACGAATACCGGTAGATTCATCAACAGCCAACTCAAATAATTTCGATTATAACATTAATGCAAAAGACATAAACCCGCTGGTAAAAATATTTGTACCGGGACTGGAATTTGAGGGGCCGTTTTTGTTGTACGGAAAAATAAATGCCCCCAGGAAAATTCTTAGTTTAAACGGCAGTATTCCGGGAATAAAATACAACGATAACTGGGCGCGCGATGTTTACATTGGTAACAACACCTTGAATGGCCTTTATAACTCCAAATTCAGAATTGGAGAATTGTACCAGCGCAATGGACTTATGCTGTATAATTTTACGGTTGACAGCAAGATAGCCAACAATGTGCTCGACAATGTAATCTCGTGGAGTAATTTCGATGAACTAACCTACAGCGGTGCGATTCGAACGCAATCAAAATTTTCGTATTCCGACTCCACGCAAATGCGCCATATCGATATTTACGGTCAACCATCGCAAATCTATGTCGCCGACACACTGTGGTCGGTCAATCCGTTTTATGCCAGCGTCGATTCAACTTCGATTCAAGTTAAAGGATTTAAAATTCAACATGCCGACCAGGTTTTCGCGATTGATGGCAGTGTTACCAGCAGAAAAGCAGATGTTGTTCGGCTTGAAATGGAAAACATTGACCTGACCTACCTGGATCAGTATTTCGACAAAAAGATTGATTTGGATGGAAAAATAAACGGATATTTTGGATTCTCACGCCTGTTTGACGAACCGGTAATTTTATCAGATTTAAAAATCGACAGTCTTTCGTACAAAAACGAATACATGGGAAATATATCCCTGTCCAGTAAGTGGAACCAGGCCAATTCTGCCATCGATTCGGAGTTAAAAGTAACCCGAAACAACAAAACAAACTTTCACGCTGCCGGCTCCTACACCCCTTCGGCAGGAGATTTGGATTTTGATATAGAAGTTGACAGTGCTTCGTTATTGATTTTGTCGGCTTTTATGCGCGAGAACTTTTCCAATTTCCAGGGCGTAGCATCGGGCAAAGTAAATCTTGGCGGAAATGTAAAAGGTATCCTTCTAAATGGTGCGCTTTATGGCTCTAATGCCGGTGTTACCATCGATGCGACAAAGGTTCCGTATCATTTTTCCGATTCGGTTTATTTTAAGGATAGAAGTATAATTTTCGATAATATCACAGTTTTCGACGACCAGAACAATTTTGCCATTTTTGATGGGGAAATTACGCAGCAGAACTTTCAGAACATGACTTACAATCTGAATTTTCAGTCGAATAAAATAAAAGCACTAAATACCACTCAAAAAGACAATGAACAGTTTTACGGTGTGGTAATGGCCAACGGAGGTATTGAAATTGAAGGGCAGGCAACCCGTGTTAATCTAACTTGTTTCGGAACCACTTTACCCGGCACTGATATTAAAATATCGATGGAAAGCCAGAGTGAGCTTAAACAATACGATTTTTTGGAATTTGTAAAACCGGATGAAGAAAAGGAAGAATCGGGATTTTTCACCAACAGATCGAACCGCGATGCCGGAGGTTTTAACTTAAGTATTACCGTTGAAGCCACTCCCGATGCTCAGGTTCAGCTCATTTACAATTCGCAGATCGGAGATGTTATTCATGCCAAAGGCGAAGGAATTTTGCTTTTTGAAATGGATAATGAAGGCAACATGAGTCTTTCAGGAAATTATAATCCAACCGAAGGCGACTACCTGTTCACCCTGCAAAATGTAATGAACAAACGCTTTTCAATTGAACCGGGAGGTTCAATACTTTGGTCGGGCGATCCATACAATGCTGTTGTCGATCTGCAGGCTATATACAAACTAAAGGCTTCTTTGTACGATCTGCTAAGTGCTTACCAAAACACTTCGCAAACCAATCGTGTACAGGTTGAATGTGTTATTAATCTTCAGGACGAACTGATTAATCCAACCATTGGATTCGACATCAATTTCCCGAATATTGAAGAACCACTGCGAGAAGAGTTGCAACAATTCTTTAAAACCGAGGAGGAAATGAACAAACAAATCCTTTCGTTAATCGTTCTCGGAAAATTTTACACGCCCGAATATTTGCGTGGTACTTTCGAAGCCCAAAATCCAAATATGATTGGTACTACCGCCAGCGAAGTATTCTCGAACCAGCTAAGTAACTGGCTTTCGCAAATTGATGAAGACTGGGATATTGGTATCAATTACCGCCCCGGAAACCAGGTTACCAACGATGAAATTGAGCTGGCACTGAGTACACAAATTTTTAACGACCGGGTGACATTAAACGGTAATATTGGAAATAACACAAACCAGTACGGGAGCAATAACAATAGTAGTCAGATAGTTGGCGACTTTGAAATGAGTGTAAAACTGGTGCGTAGCGGAAAAATCCTGTTCAAAGTGTACAACCGCTCGAATAACAACCTGATTTACGACACCGCTCCTTATACGCAGGGAATTGGTTTGTCGTTTAAAGAGGAATACAATTCGATTGATGAGTTGATTGTAAAATTTGGCAAACTTTTTAAAAAGAAAGAGAACTAGTGTTCACTTTTTCCGGTAAATAAAAAGACTTGTTTTATAATATAAATCATAAAAAAAACTGACCAATTTTCTTTGCAGATATATTACTTAAGATAATTTTGCAGTTCTTAAAAGCTAAAACTTATACCTAAAATAATTTACTATGTTTATATTAATGGTTGTTGTATTTGTTCTGGGCTATGTTGCCATAGCGCTTGAGCATCCTCTTAAAGTCGATAAAGCAGCATCGGCTTTAATTATTGGCACATTATGCTGGGTTGTTTATGTTCTCGGCGCCGAAGGTATTTTGCACCTTGGCTTCAGTCCCACCTGGGAGGCATTCCTCGCAGCTCATCCCGATTCGCATGGATTACATGCTGCGCATGAGTTTATTGTTGAATCGGAAATCATCCATCATTTAGGCGAAATTGGTGAGATTTTGTTCTTCCTGCTTGGAGCAATGACCATTGTTGAAGTGGTTGATCAGCACGAAGGATTTAAAATTATTACCGATAAGATAAAAACCACCAATAAAGTAAAACTACTTTGGATTTTAAGTTTACTTACGTTCTTTATGTCGGCATTGCTCGATAACCTTACTACAACAATCGTTTTGGTAGCATTGCTTCGTAAACTGATCGACGACAAACAAACCCGCTGGTTTTTTGCCAGTATGGTAGTTTTGGCTGCCAATGCAGGTGGTGCATGGTCGCCAATTGGCGATGTTACCACAATTATGTTGTGGATTGGCGGACAAGTTACAGCCGGTAACATCATTGTAAATGTTATTCTGCCGAGTTTGGTGTGCATGGTAGTTCCGTTGGCCATTCTTTCGGTTACCATGAAAGGAAATGTTCAACGTCCGGCAATCGACGAAGATGAAGTAGAATACAGTACCGAAAAAGAGCGAATCCTGTTCCTGGTTTTGGGCGTATGCGGCTTGTTATTCGTTCCGGTATTTAAAACCCTTACCCACTTGCCTCCATACATGGGCATGTTACTTTCGTTAGGTATTTTGTGGGTTGTGGGCGAAGTTGTGCACAAAGACAAACCAAAAGAAATTAAAGATAAACTAAAAGTTACTGCCGTAATTCAGCGCGTTGATGTTCCAACCGTGTTGTTTTTCCTCGGAATCCTTTCAGCAGTTGCGGCTTTGCAGTCAGCAGGTCACTTAAATATCCTGGCCACATACCTTGACGATAAACTGGGGAACATTTACCTTATCGACCTTGCCATTGGTGTGTTGTCGTCGGTGGTTGACAATGTTCCGTTGGTTGCTGGTGCCATGGGTATGTACCCGATTGCCGATGCAGGGGCCGCTGGTTACCAGGCTGCCTTTGTTCAGGACGGTGCCTTTTGGGAATTCCTGGCCTACACAGCCGGTACCGGTGGCAGTATGCTAATTATTGGCTCGGCTGCAGGTGTTGCCGCAATGGGATTGGAAAAGATCGATTTTATCTGGTACCTGAAAAAAATCAGCTGGCTGGCGTTAATTGGCTACCTGTCAGGTGCTGCAGTATACTTTGTTATGTTTGGTCTGTAAACTATCAAAAAACAGTTGTTCATAACTCTGTAAGATACAACTGACAGAGCAAACAAAACGGTTAAAATATTACTTATTTTAGCGAGGTATAATATTTAAGGTTATACCTCGTTTTTTTATTTTAAGAATTGTAAATAATAATTGGATAAACATGTTTAACTTATTAATGATTCAGACTGATCTTCCACAAGAGTTGGAAGCTATGGCGACCGAGCCGGAAGGCATTTCAACAAAATTTATAGATCTGGCTATGAAGGGTGGATGGATTATGATTCCGATTTTATTTTTGTCGGTAGTAGCCGTTTACATCTTTTTCGACCGCTATTTTGCCATAAAAAAAGCCGGAAGATTTGATTCAAGTTTGCTTGAAAAAGTAAAAGTTTATATCACTTCAGGAAAAATAGATTCTGCGGTGGCATTGTGCCGCAGCAACCCAAATCCGGCATCGCGTATGTTGGAAAAAGGAATCAGCCGAATTGGCCGGCCGTTAACCGACGTAAATGCCGCCATCGAAAACGTGGGTAACCTCGAGATTTCGAAACTGGAAAAAGGACTCCCTGTATTGGCATCGGTAGCCGGTGGAGCTCCGATGATCGGATTTCTTGGCACGGTTATGGGAATGATACAGGCATTTTACGATATGTCGAACGCCGGAAACAATATTGACGTTACACTGCTTTCAACCGGTATTTACCAAGCAATGGTAACTACAGTTGCCGGATTGATCGTGGGTATTATCGCCTATTTTGCTTACAATATTCTTGTATCGAATGTGGAGAAAGTGGTATTTAAAATGGAAGCGACCACTTCTGAATTTATGGATCTGTTAAACGAACCGGCATAACCTGTAGTAAATGGCACTAAAAAAGAGAAATAAAGTAAATGCTGCATTTAGCATGTCGTCGATGACCGACATTGTATTTCTGTTGCTTATTTTCTTTATGGTTACCTCTACCCTGATTGCGCCAAATGCTTTAAAATTGTTGCTTCCGCAAAGTAACAATCAAACAGCTGCCAAGCCGATCACAACCATATCGATTACATCCGATTTGAAATACTATATCAACGACGACAACAAGCTTCAAAGCGTAAAATTTGGCGAGATTGAGCCGTTTTTAACCAATAAGTTTGGTTCGGGTAACGACGATATTTTTATTTCGTTACATGCCGATCAATCTGTTCCGGTTAACGAAGTGGTTAAAATAATGAACATTGCCCGCCGAAATAAGTATAAAATGATACTGGCGACTTCGCCTGAATAGACGAGAAATGATAGAGAGAGAGGAATATAGCGAAAAGAAAAAGGGGCTTGTCGGAACGATTGTTTTTCATACAATTGTACTGATATTATTGCTTTTACTTGGCTTTTTCACGCCACTTCCTCTACCCGGAGAAGAAGGAATTCTGGTTAATTTTGGAAATTCAGAAAATGGATTGGGCGACCGCGAACCAAGTCCGGCACGCCGACAACAACAAACCACTCCTCCTCCACCTCCACAAACGGCGCAAAAACAATCTACGCCACCACCGGTTAAACAAACACCTCCGCCTCCGGTAAAAACTTCGGAGCCGGAACCAGCCGAGGAAGTTGCGATGACTCAGGATTACGAAGAAACTGTTGCAATTAAGGCAGCAGAGAAAAAGAAAAAAGAAGAAGAGCGCAAACGTCAGCAAGAGCTGGATGAAAAAAGACGTAAAGAACAGGAAGAAATAGATCGCAAAAATGCAATAGAAGCTGAACAAAAGCGACTGCAAGACATTGAGCGAAAAAAACAAGAAGAAATAGAACGCCAGCAACGCGAAGAGGCAGAAAGAATTGCCCGCGAGGAAGCCGAACGCAAAGCACGTGAAGAAGCTGAGCGCCAACGTAAACTGGAAGAACAACGAAAAATTTCAGAGATAAACTCCAGAACTCAGGGCGCTTTTGCCAACAGTGGTTTCGGAAGCGGCGGCACCGGCAACAGCGATGGAAAAAGTCAGGGAGCAACATTTCCGGGTGGTAACCAGGGCGTGCCTACCGGCGATCCAAATGCAACAAATTATGGCGACGGTGGCAGCGGCGCCGGAAATCAGGGAACAGGCGCAGGTATTTCATTCGATCTTGGCGGACGTTCTGCAATTTCGTTACCTAAACCGGAATATCCGGGCAACGATGCCGGAATTGTGGTGGTAAAAGTTATCGTTGACAAAAACGGAAGAGTTACTTCTGCCGAGCCGGGAGCACGTGGTACAACCATTGCCAATAAAGCATTTTGGGACGAAGCCAAACAGGCAGCATTAAAAGCCAAATTTAACGTCGATCAAAATGCAGCTGCATTCCAGCAGGGAACTATTTCGTACCGTTTCAGACTTGATTAGAATTCGCAATTTAAATCCGATTACATATTACAGATTTTAGTAAAACAGGGCTATTTTACTACCAATTTTTATGATCAATTTTTATTGACAATTATCTGTTTTTTAATCCATTAAAATTGTGTTCTTTTGCGAAAAATTACAGCACGATGGCATTTCTTACAAAGGACAAAATTTTCAGTAAAAAGTGGATTCAGGACAATCTGCTTTTAATTGCGGGTTCATTTACTTTAGCCGCCGCTTTTGTTTTTTTTGTTACACCACATAAAATCGTTCCGGGTGGAGTTTACGGAATCGCCATTGTTGTACACTATTTAACCGAAGGTGTTTTCTCGTTCTGGCCCGACGGAATTCCCGTGGGTACCTTCGCGCTTTTGATCGACATTCCATTGATTATTGCCGGAATTAAAATTCTTGGTCCCCGCTTTGGAATAAAGACAATTACGGGATCGGTGTTAACCGCTGTTTTTACCGACCTGTTAACCATGATGCGCCCGGATGCAAATATTCCGTTGGTTGATGATATACTTTTATCGTGCCTGTTTGGCGGCGTTTTAATGGGATTCGGACTGGGCTTAATTTTTAAGTCGCGCGCTACTTCCGGCGGATCGGATATTATTGCCATGATCATCGCTAAATACACCCACCTACAGATTGGCAGACTGATGATTTATGTTGATTCGGTGATCGTATTTTTTGGTTTGCTCGCATTCCGCGACTGGGCTATCCCACTCTATTCACTAATTGTAATTTACATTTGCGGAAAATTGATCGACACGGCACTTGAAGGCGCCAATTACAACAAAGCGCTTCTGATTGTTTCGCGGAAACATGCAGAAATAAAAGAAAAGTTATTGGTTGATTTGGAGCGTGGAGGAACGTATCTGAATGGCGAAGGTATGTTTACCGGCGAACAAAAGAAAATTATTTATACCGTTGTGAGTCGCCGCGAAGTTGCGATCCTTCAGGAATTTATCAGTAAAATCGATCCCGATGCATTTATTACGGTTATGGATACCAAGGAAATACTAGGTGAAGGGTTTCAGAGCTTAAATCAAAAAGTTAACAATTAGAGCATTTTCAACACTAATCTCCCACTCCTTTTTCAAAATCATAATCAAAAAGGTTTTGACGCATTAAGTTTTGCGAACAATTGCTACAGTTCATTTTCTTTTTATCTTTGGTGGCTTCATAACAATTCTACAAAAAATGATAATAGTTTTTGTTGCCTACCTGGTTATTTTAATTGGTATTGTAGCGTATTCGGCACGTCGTTCAAAAACGAACAACGACTTTGTTCTTGGTGGTAAAAAAATCTCCGGTTTTTCGCTGGCTTTATCAGAACGTGCAACGGGCGAATCGGCCTGGTTACTTTTAGGTTTAACAGGTCATGCCTACGCCGAAGGAATGGCTTCGTTATGGGTGGCCTTAGGATGTGTCAGCGGTATTCTGTTTTTATGGATATTTCTGGCCGAACCGCTGCAAAAACTTACGGATAAAACAGGTGCCTTAACAGTTCCAAGTTTGTTCTCAGCCAAATTTAAAGGTACACAACGCAGTTTCGGAATTCTCTCTTCACTAATTATCATCTTCTTTTTTGTACTGTACATTGCGGCACAATTCAGTGGTGCCGGCAAAATATTCAACGATACTTTTAAAATCGATCCTTTCTGGGGAATGGTAATTGGCTCGGCGCTGGTTACTTTATACACCATGCTGGGTGGTTTTATTACGGTTGTGGCCACCGATGCTTTTCAGGCAGTTCTGATGGTGGTTACCTGTGTTGTGCTGCCCATTATCGCACTCGGTATTGCAGCAGCGAATAATATTCACGTGGCCGAAGCCATTTCGCAGGCCAATTATCTTGTACCTCGAAACATTGATACGGTGAAACAAGCCACCGGTGGTTTGCTTGTTTTAAACGGATTAAGCTGGGCATTTGGTTATACCGGCCAGCCACAGCTGCTTACACGAATGATGGCCATGCGCAGCCAAAAAGAAACACAGCAAAGCCGGGTGCTGGCAATTATCTGGACACTTTTAGCTTATGTTGGCGCTTTTATGATCGGGATTATTGGTTACCAGTTGGTACAAAATGGCATTTTAGGAGATGCAGCAGCTTCGGTAGCCGCCGACTCGGAAAAAATTATGCCGATAATGGTAATGACACTGTTGAATCCGATTCTGGCCGGAATACTGTTGTCGGGAGCCGTTTCAGCAATGATGTCAACAGCATCTTCGCAACTAATGGTCGTATCATCGTCGATGACCGAGGATTTCTATCTGCACGTTACCAAAAAGCAGATTGAAGAAAAGCGAATGCTGTTTCTGAATAAAATACTTACGCTTGCTGTGGGACTGGTAGGTTTTGTGTTGGCTATCACTATGGAAGATACGGTTTACGGACTGGTTTCATACGCATGGAGCGGAATTGGTGCTTCATTTGGGCCCGCAATTGTTTTACTCATTTTCTGGAAAAAATTGTCGAGAGCCGGTGTTTTTGCCAGTTTAATTACCGGTACGCTATCGGCCGTAATATGGAAAACCTGGCTGGTTGATGCCACCGGAATATCAGAACGACTGGCCAGTTACCTACTTGCATTTTCGATGGCAATTTTGTTTAGTTTTATTTTCCCCGAAAAAGAAAAATGGTCAGAGCCGGAGAGAATCTACCAATCTTAACGATTTTTAATTTTGACCCGGTAAAAATAGGCCTTATTCATTTTGTCCGGCTGAATATTCTGTTATCTTCGTGGCACGCTGAAAGTATGGAGTAAATGAATTTTTGGGGAAAGACAATTTGGATTACAGGAGCATCGTCGGGTATTGGCAAAGCGGTGGCTATTGAGTTATCATCGAACAACGTAACACTCATTCTTTCAGGCAGGAAAGAAGAGGCTTTAAAAGACACCGAAAAACTCTGCATAAAAAACGGTTGCCAAACCGTTATTCTTCCTTTCGATTTAGGCAATGAAGAATCGATTGAAGAAGCTGCTCAGTTCATCAAAGAAAACAATATCAAAATTGATGCGCTATACCAGTTTGGCGGTATAAGCCAACGTTCGTTTGTAGCCGAAACCCCGGTCAGTGTCGACCGTAAAATTTTCGAAGTAAATTATTTTGGAACAATTGCCCTAACCAAAAAGATTTTGCCGCAAATGATTAAAAATGGAGGCGGACAAATTGCGGTTACCTCCAGTATAGTTGGTAAATTTGGATTTCCATACCGGTCGTCGTATTCGGCATCGAAACAAGCTTTACACGGTTTTTTCGAAAGTTTACGGGCCGAGAACGCAAAAAACAACATTGCCGTTTCTGTTATCATTCCCGGACGTATAAAAACAAATATTTCGGTGAATGCGATTAATAAAGACGGTAAAACACATGCGCAAATGGATGCTGGCCAAGACAAAGGCATGTCGGCTGAAAAATGCGCAAAAGTGATTTGCAAAAAACTGAAAAAAGAGAAAAAAGAAATATTGGTAGGTGGTTCAGAAGTTATTATGGTACACATCAGGCGTTTTTTGCCGCGTTTGTATTATTACATGGCTTCACGCGTCAAACCACTTTAACTATAAGGATTAAGCAAAATGAAAGCACAAATAAACGGGATCCAGCAGTTAGGAGTTGGTGTTGAAGATCTTCAGGAAGCATGGAAATGGTATCGCGAACATTTCTCGATGGATATTCGAATGTTTGAAGATGAAGCCACAGCAGAGTTGATGCTGGCACATACAGCAGGAAAAACACGCGACAGAAGAGCTGTTTTGGCGCTTAATATGCAAGGTGGCGGCGGTTTTGAGATATGGCAACATACCGGAAAAAAACCTGAACCCATCAATTTTGAGATTCAACTGGGCGATTTGGGCATTAACATCGGGAAAATAAAAACCGAAAATGTACAGGCCGTTTACAATAAATTCAGTGCTTCAAAACTAAATCTGCTCACTCCTATTTCGAAGGATCCGGCCGGAAACGACCACTTTTTTATGAAAGACATTTACGGAAACATGTGGGAAATAAAAAACCAGGAAGGTGTTTTCCGTAAAAAAGAGAAATCGTTGAGTGGCGGTGTACTCGGAACTATTATCGGTGTGAAAGACATGGACATCAGCCTGAAAGTTTACCAGGAAATTCTGCAATACGACGAGATTGTATACGACGAAACCGGCGTTTTTGAAGATTACAAAGGCATTCCGGGGGGCGATAAGAAATTCCGTCGCGTTTTACTTCGTCATTCCGATGTAAAACAAGGCGCTTTTAGTCCGTTTTTCGGGCAATCGGTTATTGAGTTGGTGCAGGCGTTTGATTACGAGCCGAAAGACATTTACGAAGGAAGAATCTGGGGTGATCCGGGTTTTATCCACCTTTGTTTCGATATCAACGGTATGGACCAATTCCGCGAAAAAGCAAAAGCTATTGGTTATCCGTTTACCGTTGACAGTGCAAAGGCGATGGAATCATTCGATATGGGCGAAGCGGCCGGAAATTTTGCCTATATACAGGCACCGGAAGGAACGTTGATCGAATTTGTGGAAACACATAAGATACCGATCGTCAAAAAAATTGGCTGGTACATCGATTTACGAAAACGAGGCTACCACCCACTCCCGAAATGGATTATGAATATGTTCCGTTTTATGCGGGTGAAAGACAAAAAGTAAAAAATAATCCTATAAAAAAGAGGAGATGCAAACTGTATCTCCTCTTTTTTTATGCACATTATTCCTTATTTAACTGAGAACTTGTAGATAGTAGCAGACTTTAAAGTCTCACCTGGTTTTAACAATGTGGTTGGGAAATTAGGTTGATTTGGACTGTCAGGAAAATGTTGGGTTTCCAAACAAAAACCGGTTCTTTTTGTATAAGCTTTTCCAGCTTTTCCTGTTTCAGTGCCTTTTAAATGGTTGCCTGTATACAACTGCACACCGGGTTCAGTTGTTCTCACTTCCATATATCGGCCACTTTCAGGCTCGTAAGCACTTGCAGCAAAAGCAAGTTCACCTTCGGCTTTATTAATAATATAGTTAAAATCGTAACCACTTCCATACTTCAACATAGGATGGTCATTGTCAATTCTTTCACCAATTTTATGCGGAGTAGTAAAGTCCAGGGCTGTTCCTTTGATGTCAGCAATTTCACCAGTAGGAATCATTGCCGAACTAGCTACCGGAGTTGATTTGTCAGCATTAATTACAAGAATATGGTCAAGAATATCACCGTTTCCTTCACCCCGCAAATTAAAATAACTGTGGTTTGTTAAATTAAAATGACATGCTTTATCTGTTGTAACTTCATAGTCAATCTTCAACTCGTTTTCATCGGTTAAAGTATAGGTAACCTGCACTTCTTTATTTCCCGGAAAGCCAAATTCTCCATCAGCACTTTCCAGACTAAAAACAACTGAGTTTTCATTTTCCTTGTAATCCCAAACTTTTCGGTACCAACTATCCGGCCCGGAATGTAAACAAGCTTCTCCATTGTTTACCGGAAAATTATACGTTTCGCCGTCGATTGTAAAACTGGCATTGGCAATTCTATTTGCAAAAGGCCCAACTACAGCCCCATGACTTGCACCATATTCCTGGTACTCTTCAATCGATTTAAATCCTAAAAGCACATCAGCGAACATCCCGGTTCTGTCCTGTGTATAAATCGAAACAATTTTGGCTCCGTAGTTAGTCAGTGCAACCGTCATTCCGCTTTTATTTTTTAAAATAAAAAGTCGGGTTGTTTTCCCGTCTATCACGCTCTCAAAATCGGATTTTGAAAAAGGCATTTCTATTTCTTTTTCCTGTTTACCTGAACAAGATATAAATAGTAGAATCAGTATAAAAAGGCTTAGGTTTTTCATTCTTTTATAGATTATTAAATTAGGCTTATAAAAATAATAAATATACATTTCAATTATAAACTATTGGAAGTTAAATTATAAGTATAAGCCCCGAAACAGGTTTAAAAAATCAGGTATGATTCATTCACGAAAACTCGCAAAAGTCATTGTGGATATCGAATTTGTAGCTTTCATTTGCACAAGATAATTTAGCTAATGGAATCGATAAAAGAAATCTATAAAATAGGCCACGGCCCTTCCAGCAGTCATACAATGGGGCCGAAAAAAGCTGCTGAAAGGTTCTTGTCAGAAAACAAAGATGCTGATCATTTTGAGGTAACCTTGTTCGGTAGTTTGGCCGCCACCGGAAAAGGACACCTCACCGATTATGCCATCGAACAAAGTTTTGGCAACCGTCGGTTACAAATTAACTGGGAGCCGAAAACCTTTCTGAAAAGGCATCCGAATGCAATGTGTTTCAAAGCTTTCGACAAAGCAAATAAGCTGTTGAAAGAATGGACTTGTTACAGCATTGGCGGAGGTGCAATTATCGATGATTATACGGAAACAGAAACCGTTGATGTTTACGAACACACCACCATGGCAGAAATACTGAACTGGTGTAACCGCAACGGAAAAAGTTTTTGGGAATACGTGGCAGAGTTTGAAGAACCCGATATTTGGGATTATCTGGAAGAAGTGTGGCACGTAATGTTCGACAGTATTAAACGTGGATTAAAAACAGATGGCGTTTTGCCCGGAGGATTAAAACTTCCGCGAAAAGCACAGAGTTTTAACACCAAGGGACGCAATTTTGCTACACCATTTAAACGACGTTCGCAACTGTTCTCATACGCACTGGCAGTAATGGAAGAAAATGCCTCAGGAGGAAAGATTGTGGCAGCTCCAACCTGCGGTGCAAGTGGCGTTATGCCAGCAATTCTAAAGTATTTCCAAAAAATTCATAATACCGATAAAAAAGGAATTATCAGGGCATTAGCTACTGCAGGGCTCATAGGCAACCTGGTAAAAACAAATGCATCGATTTCAGGAGCTGAAGTTGGTTGCCAGGGAGAAGTGGGAACGGCCTGTGCAATGGCATCGGGAGCTGCTACACAAATGATGGGCGGCACGATTTATCAGATCGAATATTCAGCAGAAATGGGCCTCGAGCATCATTTGGGATTAACTTGTGATCCGGTAGCCGGATTGGTGCAGATTCCATGTATTGAACGAAATGCATTTGCTGCCGAGCGGGCTGTTTCGCACAATAACTATGCATTACTAACGGATGGCCGTCACCGCATCAGTTTTGATGAAGTGGTGGAAACCATGTATAAAACCGGGATAGATTTGCAAAGTAAATATCGTGAAACATCGGAAGGAGGGCTTGCCATTTTTGATGCCTTACCAAACTGTTGATTTTAACGGTTTGGATAGTTTTCTATTGGTAGCTCAATTTCAACCAAATCGCCCTGTTTCCATTTTTTTGCAATGACACAGTAACTGCCTGGCTGCGTGAAATATTTTACATTTTTTACGATCACGCTTGTTCCTTCGGCCCACTCCGGAATGCGAATGTACAACTCAATGTATTGCCGATCCGTCATCCCGAAATGTAAACGTACACTTCCTGATTCAGGATATGTTGTTTCCTGCCGTATAGTAACATCACCACCTAGCGAGTGCTGATAATTAATTTCTGCCGGTTTAAACAGGTTGACGTAAATATGATCAACACTTCGGGTAAACACAAAAGGCTGTATATAGTCCTCCGTTGTTTTATTTCGGGCAATCTCCTCCAGTTCCTTGGCATATTTTGCATCAGCAGTTAATTCAAGCAACAATCCATTTATTTCAATCCAGGCGGGTAATGCCGGGCGATCATAAATGGTTTCGTTTTTATTGGCATCAAACTGATCGTATTTTGCTTTAAAAACCTGTAAATCAAAGGCTGAATCTTGCGCATCAAACTGTGTTACAAAAGTAAAAAGCCCTTCAAAAGGCCCGTAGCCCCAACTATCTTTCTGTGTTACAGATGTATTATTGACAGAAATACGCTCCGATTTTTTTTCCGGAAACTGATCTTTAAATGTGCACGAAAAAAGCACAATAAACAGGAGAAGAGAATAAAGCTTAGGATTCATTTGTAGTAACTTTTGAGCTTATTAACAGTACTAAATTGGAAGTGTTCAATTAAATAGCGAATAAAAGTTTATTAAAAATTAATTTGTTTTATAAGAATTAATTTCCATAACTTTGTCAAACTCAAATAAAAGAGAACTAAAAATGAATATCTCAATAAATATTACCGTCACCGATTGCCGACCGTTCTAAGGTTGGCCACATGAGATTATTCAATTAGTTTATTCATTTATTTCCATATTTTTATCATGTTACGCAAAAGAGTAAGTGTTTTGTCTTTACAAAAACTAAAAGACATTGATTTAAAAGAACTCTGGATCGATGTAAAAGAAGCAATTGGCGGTACAGAGCGCGATTTCACTAAAAGCAGTCTGGGCAAAGCCATTTTTATTTTGGCAGTTCCGATGGTGCTGGAGATGATCATGGAGTCGGTTTTTGCCGTAGTCGACATCTTTTTTGTTTCGAAACTAGGTGCTGATGCTGTGGCAACGGTAGGTCTCACCGAATCGGTAATGACTATTGTTTACGCTGTTGGAATGGGACTTAGTGTGGCTACTACAGCCCTTGTCTCGCGAAGAATTGGCGAGAAAAACAACAAACAAGCCGGTGTGGTGGCTTTTCAGGCGATGATGGTTGGTCTGATATTTTCAGTTTGTATTGCCATTCCCGGTGTTCTGTTTGCCGGTGAATTTTTAAAACTAATGGGAGCCACCGACTCCATGGCTGCCGAAGGTTACCTCTTCCCTGCCATTATGTTTGGCGGAAATGTGGTAATTATGCTGTTGTTTATTATTAACGCAGTATTTCGCAGTTCGGGCGATGCAGCCATTTCAATGCGGGTAATGTGGCTGGCCAATATTATCAATATCATTCTCGATCCATTATTGATTTTTGGAATTGGTCCTTTTCCTGAACTTGGACTTGCCGGAGCTGCAATTGCCACTACAACAGGGCGAGGTTTGGCAGTATTGTATCAGTTTTACCTTTTGTTTGGCGGGCGTCACCGCATCCGACTGTATTGGCACAGTTTAAAAATTCAGTTTAACGTTATGCTGAAACTGGTGAAAATATCCGGTGGTGGAATTTTGCAAAACCTGATTGCAACATCGAGCTGGATTTTGTTGGTTCGTATTATTGCCGTTTCGGGTCCTGAAGCGCTGGCAGGTTATACCATTGCCATTCGGATAATCATTTTTGCACTGCTTCCAGCATGGGGATTAAGTAATGCCGCATCAACACTGGTTGGGCAAAACCTTGGCGCCAATCAACCCGAACGTGCAGAACGATCGGTGTGGATTACCGGCTATGTAAATATGATCTTCATGGGAGTTATGGGCATAATACTGGCTGTTTTCCCAGAATTCTGGATAAAACTGTTTATTGGCGAAGTGGCAGTTGTTGACAATGGAACACTGGCGCTGCGTGTGATCAGTTTTGGTTTCCTGTTTTACGCGCTGGGAATGGTGCTGATGCAAGGTTTTAACGGAAGTGGTGATACGATTACCCCTTCAAAGATCAATTTTATGAGCTTTTGGTTGTTCGAGATACCATTGGCTTATTTTCTGGCAATTGTGCTGAATATGGGCTTGTTTGGAGCCAGCCTGTCGATCGTAATAGCTGAATCGTTTCTGGCAATAACAGCCTTGTATTTATTCCGAAAAGGCAAATGGAAACAACGAAAAGTGTAAATTTATCTCTTAAGACTTTTTATCATGAAACAACAACTTCCTGTTTCGATTGAAAATTATTCAAAAGAGAATAATATCTCAAGCGCTGAACTGGCGCGGGTTATAACAGTACACAAAGAACGTTACATTGTTCAGAGCGGCAATTCGGTTTTAAAAGCAGAAATAACGGGAAATATTCGGTTTACAGCTCAATCTGCGGCCGATTTCCCTACTGTCGGCGACTGGGTGCGCTTTATGCCAATGGATGATGAGAATGCGATCATTCTTGAAGTTCTGCCCCGTTTCTCAAAACTCGAACGCCAGGCTGTTGGTAAATACGGCGATGTACAGCTTATTGCTGCAAATGTTGATGTAGCATTTATTGTACAGGCCGTTGGTCACGATTTTAACCCGAACCGTTTGGAAAGATACCTGTCCGTTTGTTATGCCGGGAATATCCAACCGGTTTTAATACTTTCAAAAACTGATTTGGTAGAAGAAAGTGAATGTGAACAGCTAATCGTAGAGGTAAAGAAGCGGATTAAGAATAGTAAAATAATTGCCCTGAGCAACGCAACAAAAGAGGGTTTGGATATTCTGAGAAATGAACTGGAAGCTTTTAAAACCTATTGTTTTCTTGGCTCTTCAGGTGTTGGGAAATCAACAATCATAAATAATCTGCTCAACAAAGAAGTACTCGAAACCCGATCGATAAGCGAAAGCACCAGCAAAGGCCGGCATACAACCAGTCATCGCGAGTTGTTTGTTTTGGAGAACGACAGTATTGTGATCGACACACCGGGAATGCGCGAGCTGGGAGTAACCGACTCAGCCGATGCTCTGGAAATAACATTTGATGCGATTTCTGACTTGACTTCCGATTGTAAATTCAGCGATTGCAGCCACACTAACGAAACAGGTTGTGCAGTGTTGGCTGCTGTTGAAAGTGGTGAGCTAAGCGAAGAAGCTTACGAAAACTATTTAAAACTAAAACGCGAGCAAGAACATTTCAGTAGCACGGTTTATGAAAAACGACAGCGCGACAAAGAGTTTGGAAAAATGATTAAATCGGTGTTGAAAGAGAAAAAGCGTTCAAAACCACAGTAGTTAATGAACAATAAGTCTATCTTATTCATTGTTAAACTGAAACCAAAACTTATTTATCGATGAAAAAATTTGCAATTGAAATTAAATGGGCCATTTTGTTTGCTGTCATTCTGCTGGTATGGATGTATGGGGAAAGACTTGCAGGACTTCATGATGAGAACATTGAAAAACATGCCATTGTCACCAACTTCTTCGCGCTTGTGGCTATTGCAGTTTATGTGGTTGCGTTACTGGATAAACGCAAGAATGATTTTAATGGCAAAATGACCTGGATACAGGGGTTCATTAGTGGATTGGTCATCACTTTGGGAGTTACAATTCTTACTCCCCTAACACAATACCTTACCGTTGAAGTGATTACACCTCACTATTTTGAGAACATGATTCGTTATGCCGTTGAAAACGGTTTGCAAACACAGGAAGAGGCGGAAGGCTATTTCAACCTGCAAAGTTATATGATACAAAGTATTATTGCTACCCCGCTGATGGGATTGGTTACCTCGGCAATCGTTGCCATTTTCACCCGGAAAAAATAATGGATAATGCCACAAGCAAAAACAGTTGACGAATATATTCTGAATGCACGGTCGCGACAGGATATTTTAATGGTTCTGCATGATTTGCTAATCGCTACAGAACTGTCGGGAACCATAAAATGGGGAGCTCCGTGTTATACGATTAACGGTAAAAATGTTGTCGGCATAGGAGTTTTTAAAGAACACGTGGCTATTTGGTTCTTTCAGGGTGCGCTGTTAAAAGACGAGGCAAAAGTGCTTATTAATGCACAAAACGATAAAACCAAAGCATTGCGGCAGTGGCGTTTTGTAACTGCCGATGACATTGATGCCGAAATGCTAATTGCCTACGTACAAGAAGCTATTTCCAACGAAAAACAAAATAAAAGAGTTAAAATCAACCGAAATAAGAAGTTAATTATTCCACCCGAATTGGAAGAGGCCTTTAATCAGGATAATCATTTAAAGCTTTCATTTCAGGAATTTACGCCGGGCAAACAACGCGAATTTGCTGATTATATCGCACATGCCAAACAGGAGAAAACCAGGCAATCGAGATTGCAAAAAATTATCCCGATGATTAATAATAAAATCGGATTAAACGATAAATACCGCAATTGTTAATGCTTATCGAGAATTGTTTTTAATTTCATACTATCTAAATTTGATTAAATGAAATTACAGTTTTCCCTAATATTTTTATTTATGGCCAGTCTGCTTTCGGCGCAATCGTCAAAACTCAGCTTCGATGAAAAGAAAGCCGAATACCTTTATCATTTTGCGTACGAGTGTATCGATCAGGAGTACCCGAATAAAACCGGGCATGTTTTGGGCGACGACAGTTACCTTCAGCCTCCGCGTGTAATGCATCCTGCATTTTATGGCTGTTTCGACTGGCATTCATCAGTGCACGGCCACTGGACTTTAGTAAAAATATTAACTGAATTCCCGGATTTTAAGTATCGCGATGAGATCATTAAAAAGCTAAAGAAAAACATTACTGAAGAAAACATATTGCAGGAAGTTGCCTATTTCGACGATGAGCACAACGCGACTTACGAACGCACTTATGGCTGGGCCTGGTTGTTAAAACTCGACGAAGCGTTGCGCGAATGGGATGATCCGGTAGCAATAGAATTACAGGCGAATCTGTCGCCATTGGTTGATCTGCTCTCGGATAAATTTGGCGAATTTCTCGATAAACTGATTTACCCCATACGAATTGGTGAACACAGCAACATTGCCTTCGGGATGTCGTTTGCTTACGATTGGGCAAAAAAATATGATACGCCACTGGCCGTTCAAATTGAACGGAAAGCAAAGAAATATTACGCTGCTGATTGTGATTGTCCGCTTACCTGGGAACCGGGTGGTTTCGATTTTCTTTCGCCTTGCCTGCAGGAAGCATCGATAATGTTAAAAGTATTACCTGAAAAAGAATTTAAAACCTGGCTAAAAACGTTCCTTCCAAAATTTGAAAAACATCCTGAAAAGTACCTCGAAATTGCTGTTGTAACCGACAGAAGCGACGGAAAACTCGCCCACCTCGATGGACTAAACTTCAGCCGTGCCTGGTGCTTGTACGAAATGGGCTATGCCTTAAATAACCAGCAACTGATTGATTTTGCCGATGCCCATTTTAACTACAGTTACGAAAAAATGGATTCGGGCGAATATGCCGGGGCGCATTGGCTGGCATCGTTTGCTACCTATGCGTTAATAAAAAGTCATATTAATTAAATAAGAAGCTCAATCATCGTAGAATGAATCGCACAAAAATTTTCTTCCTGTTGCTATTTTTAAGCAGCGTCGTTTTATCATCCGCCCAAAAACATCAGTTACGTTTTGAAAAAATAGATGTACAACACTACAAGTTCGAAATTCATTTAAACGACACCACAAACCAAATTGAAGGTATAGCTACCATTTTAATTAAATTTTTGCAAACCAGTAACGATATCACACTCGATTTGGTGGATAACTCCGGCGAGAGTGGTATGCTTGTCCATTCCGTAAAAAAGGAGGGCAATGAACTTGACTTTAAGCAAGCACACAATAAGCTTGTAATTCTTTTGCCGAAACAAGCACAGGCGGGCGACGTAATCGATTTCACCATTAACTATTCCGGTGTTCCTGCCGATGGTTTGATTATATCCGAGAACCGCTACGGAGATCGTACATTTTTTGGCGATAACTGGCCCGATCGCGCCCAAAACTGGCTTCCGTGTGTCGATCATCCTTCTGATAAAGCTTCGTTAGAATTTCTTGTTTATGCTCCGGAGCATTACGAGGTGATCTCAAACGGTTCGCTTGTGGAGAAAAAACAACTGGAAAATTCGATAGAATTTACGCATTGGAAAGAAAATGTTCCGTTGGCGACCAAACTTATGGTAATTGGAGCAGCCGATTTTGCTGTTGGAAACGAGCAGGAATTTCAGGGAATTCCGGTCAGTTCGTGGGTATTTGAAGAGAACGAAACAAAAGGATTTGAGAATTACCAATACGGCACAAAAGCCCTGGAGTACTTTTCGGAACTGATTGGCCCCTACCCGTATGAAAAACTGGCGCACGTACAATCAAAAACACGTTACGGCGGAATGGAAAATGCCAGTTGTATTTTTTACCACGAAAATTCAGCCATAAGCGACCGCATTCCGGAACAACTGTTTGCTCACGAAGTGGCTCACCAGTGGTTTGGAAATTCTGTTACCGAACAAAACTGGCATCATGTGTGGTTAAGCGAAGGATTTGCCACCTATCTCACTCATCTTTATGTGCAACACTTTTATGGCGACGAACAATTTAAAGATGGACTGAAATACGATCGTGAGCGCGTTATTGCTTTCTCAAAACAAAAATATGTTCCGGTAATCGATACAACAGTACAGGAATATATTCGCTTACTAAATGCCAATTCGTACGAAAAAGCCGCCTGGTTTTTACACATGCTGCGAAATAAATTGGGAAACGACACTTTTAATGAAGGATTACAGAAATATTATAATGATTTCAGAAATAAAACTGCGCTTACTAAAGATTTTCAATCGGTGATGGAGTCGGTTTCGGGGAAAGACCTTGATCGTTTTTTTAATCAGTGGTTATGGAGTGCCGGGCATCCGGTTATTAAAGTTTCATGGGGAGCGGAAACCTCCGGAAAAGAAATTGACAGGCAACTAATTTGGGTTCAGCAAAAGGGAAAGCAACTTTTCAGTTTCCCGCTGGAAATGAATATTGTGTATGAAGATGGTTCTGTGGATCTGCTAACCGTAATGATTGACACAACAAAACAACGGCAACAATTTGAAGCAAAAACAACTTCCGGGGTTAAAGATATTTACATTGACCCGAATGTGAAGCTGTTATTTGAACTGGCCCAATAAAGGGGATCTATTTAATTCTTAAACCAAAAATCAGGGCATAAAAAAAGTCCTGACGAAAGCGTCAGGACTTCCAATGTATTTCACCTAAATAATAAAGTCTTTATTTTACTTTTTCTACGATTGCTTTGAACGCCTCAGGTTGGTTCATAGCCAAATCGGCTAAAACTTTCCTGTTAATTTCAATGTCGTTCTTTTTCAACAATCCCATGAATTGTGAATACGACATTCCTTCCAATCGCGCTGCAGCGTTAATACGCTGAATCCACAATGCACGGAATGTTCTTTTTTTCGCTTTTCTATCGCGGTATGCAAACTGTTGACCTTTTTCCCAGGTATTTTTTGCAACCGTCCAAACGTTACTACGCGAACCGAAATAACCTCTAGTTTTTTTCAGTAATTTTTTTCTTCGGGCGCGTGATGCTACATGATTTACACTTCTTGGCATACTTTTTACTTTTTTGATAATCGGCGCTCCCCGTCAACCAACGGAAATACTTAAAAGCACAATTATCTGGTTTTTAACTTTTTTTACCTCTCTCAATTAAAAGGTTTAATAAAGATAAGCCCGTCAACCGACGGATTACTTCATGCACAATAAAAGTTTAACGTTGCTTTCGTTTGTCTTATCGATTGTTGTCCAATAAGTCAAATTACGCTTACGTTTTGTACTTTTTTTAGTCAAAATATGACTTTTGTAGGCGTGCTTCCTTTTAATTTTACCACTTCCGGTTAATCTAAAACGTTTTTTAGCACCGGAGTTCGTTTTCATTTTTGGCATAATTCCTACTAATTAAAATGTTATCAAAGAACTTTATTATATATGGTTTAACACCAAAAAACAAGCTTCGTTAACCGAAACCTATTTCTTTTTAGGTGAAATAAACATTGTCATTCGCTTTCCTTCCAATTTTGGCAATTGCTCAACGGTTCCCCATTCTTCCAGTTCTGTTGCCAATCTCAGCAATAGAATCTCGCCCTGATCTTTAAATAAGATCGAACGTCCTTTAAAGAATACAAACGCTTTAACTTTTGCTCCGTCCTGAAGGAATTTTTCAGCATGTTTCAGTTTAAACTGGAAGTCATGCTCATCAGTTTGCGGACCAAAACGTATTTCTTTTACCACAACTTTTGTGGTTTTTGCTTTCATCTCCTTTTGTTTCTTTTTCTGCTGATAAAGAAACTTCGAATAATCAATAATTTTACAAACCGGCGGATCGGCTTTTGGCGAAATTTCTACCAAATCCAATTCCATCTCGTCTGCTAATTTTAGTGCATCACGTAAGGGGTAAACACCTTGTTCTTCGATGTTATCTCCCACTAAACGTACTTGTGGCACCCTGATCTTGTGATTTATCCGGTGTTGCGGTTCCTGCTCTTTACGTGGCTGGAATTTTCTTCTCGGACCTCTTCTTTTAATAGCTATAATGCGTTCCTCCTTAAGTTAGTTATACAATCCTGATAATTGATCTCTTACTTCTTTATTTATAAATTCAGCGAATTCCTGTATGGCCATCGTTCCTTTGTCGCCTTCGCCTTGTCGGCGCACAGCAATGGAATCCGACTCTGCTTCTTTTTCTCCAACTATCAGCAGGTAAGGAATTCGTTTTAATTCGTTGTCGCGTATCTTCCTACCAATCTTTTCGTTACGATCGTCAACGACGGTGCGAATATCGGAAATATTTAGAAGATTTGAAACTTTTTTAGCATAATCGTTATACTTTTCACTGATAGGTAATACTACCACTTGCTCTGGTGTAAGCCACAATGGGAACTTACCGGCGGTGTGCTCAATCAACACAGCCACAAATCGTTCCATCGATCCGAACGGTGCGCGGTGAATCATTACCGGGCGGTGACGGTTATCATCAGAGCCAATGTATTCCAGTTCAAAACGTTCGGGCAGGTTGTAATCCACCTGAACAGTTCCCAACTGCCAGCTGCGTCCTAAGGCATCCTTGATCATAAAATCAAGTTTTGGACCATAGAATGCAGCCTCGCCAAGCTCTGTTACCGTATTTAAGCCTTTTTCTTCACAAGCTTCTATAATGGCTTGTTCGGCTTTATCCCAGTTTTCGGGCGATCCGATATACTTCTCCGGTTTATTCGGGTCGCGCAACGAAATCTGTGCAGTATAATTCTCAAAACTCAAAGCTTTGAAAATGATAAAGATAATATCGATTACCTTCTTGAATTCTTCTTTTACCTGGTCGGGGCGGCAGAAAAGGTGAGCGTCGTCCTGAGTAAAACCACGAACACGTGTTAACCCGTGTAACTCACCACTCATTTCGTAGCGGTAAACTGTTCCGAATTCTGCCATTCGAACAGGCAAATCTTTGTACGAACGCGGCCAGGCTTTGTAAATCTCGCAGTGGTGCGGACAGTTCATCGGTTTCAACAGGTACTCCTCTCCTTCTGCAGGAGTGGTGATCGGCTGAAACGAATCCTTTCCGTATTTTTGATAGTGACCGGAAGTTTTATACAACTTCACATCGCCAATATGTGGTGTCATCACCTGCTCGTAACCGTATTTCTTTTGTACTTTTTTCAGGAAATTCTCCAGCTGCTCGCGCAACTGTGCTCCTTTTGGCAACCACAACGGCAAACCTTGTCCTACCGATTCGGAAAAGGTAAACAATTGCATTTCTTTACCGATTTTCCGGTGGTCGCGTTTTTTTGCTTCCTCCACCATTACAAGGTATTCCTCAAGCATTTTTGCTTTTGGGAAAGTAACCCCGTAAACACGGGTAAGCATTTTATTTTTTTCGTCGCCACGCCAGTAAGCACCTGCAATTGCAGTTAATTTAATGGCTTTAATATAGCCGGTGTTCGGCAAGTGTGGGCCACGGCATAAATCAGTAAAATTTCCCTGGTTGTACAAGGTAATCGTTCCGTCTTCCAATTCGCTAATCAACTCCTGCTTTAGCTCATCGTTCTTTTCAGTGAACTTGGCCAATGCATCTTCTTTCGAAATATCAGAACGAACTATATCGTTTTTCTGACGCGCCAGTTCAAGCATTTTTTGCTCGATTTTTTGCAGGTCTTTTTCCGAAAGCACTTTTCCTTCAGGAAGATCGATATCGTAATAAAATCCTGTGTCAACAGTTGGGCCAATACCAAATTTGGTACCCGGATAATAAGCTTCAATAGCCTCAGCCATTAAGTGAGCTGATGAGTGCCAGAATGTCTCTTTTCCTTCTCTGTCGTCCCACGTGTGCAGTTTAATGTTGGCATCGTGGTCAATTTTCCGCGATAAATCCCAAACTTCGCCGTCAACCGAAATCGACAGCACATCCTTTGCCAGACGGTTCGAGATCGATTTGGCAATCTCTAAACCACTAACAGGCTCCGCAAACTCGCGCACACTGTTGTCAGGAAGTGTAATTTTTATCATTTTACTGTTACTATTTTTTGCTTCAATATTGCTATTGAAATCTATCTGTTATTCTAAATGTTGTAATTCAAATACAGTCAGAAGTTTTCGGTTTTAAAATCTTCTGCTGCAAAGCTAAATTACTTTCGAGCGGCAAAGATAATCAATACATTGATACTAGAAAGCATCGGGTGCCTGCATATTAGGCAATTGTAACGTTTTTTCAACACTGGGCTGTTAAATGCCAGATTCACTAAAAGTTGCCAAGTAATTCCGAGTGCATTTCAAAATCGGAAGCAACTTTCAATTTAAAGCTTTTCTATTCAGATTGTATTTAAATTAATACTAAATGCGCATTTGCAATTATATTTTAATGCATTTCTTGGCATTTTATTGATTTCTTTGTGGGAGACAGCAATAAAAATCAATAGATATTAATTTTTTGAAGTATGGGGTTTAAAGATCCGAAAGATTGTCACTCTCTGGAAGAACTTAGAAATGAGATTGACAAAATTGATGAACATATCATTTTACTCTTTGCCGAGCGACATAAATATGTGGAAGCCGTTGTTCGATTTAAAAACGATAAAGATGCAATTATAGCGCAGGAAAGAAAAGATGCGGTAATTCAGCAGCGCAGAGATTGGGCAGAATCGAAAGGATTAAATGCCGACGTTTTTGAGCAGATATACACGCTTTTGGTAGAGAGCAACATTAAGCACGAAATGAACTTATTAAAAAACAAAAATAACAGTAATGTATAAAGCAGACATAAAAGTAATGGACTGTACAGTTCGCGATGGCGGGCTGATGAACAAATGGCAATTTAGCGACGATTTTGTACGTGGCGTATACAAAGGCTGTGTTGAAGCCGGTGTTGATTACATGGAAATTGGCTACAAAAGCAGCGAATCGGCTTTTTCGAGAGATGAAGTTGGTCCATGGAAATTTTGCGACGATAAAGATCTGCGTCGTGTTGTTGGCGACAACGATACCAAGCTAAAACTTTCGGCAATGGCCGATATTGGCCGTATTGCCCCGGAAGATATTCCGCCGGCAAACGAAAGCCTGATTGATATGATGCGTGTTGCCTGCTACTGTCACCAGGTTGATAAAGCCATTTGGCTGGCCGAACATTGTATGGACAAAGGTTACGAAGTTACCATTAACCTGATGGCAGTTTCGAAAGTTAACGAATCGGATTTGGATGAAGCTCTGGCCACCCTTGCAAAATCGCGAGTACCTATTATTTATGTGGTAGACAGCTTTGGCAGTTTGTATTGCGAAAGCATTGAAAAGCTGGTGAAAAAATATGCTGCTGCCCTGCCCGGAAAAGAATTGGGAATTCATGCGCACAACAACATGCAACTGGCCATGTCGAACACCGTAACATCGTTGATTAACGGCGTTACCATGCTTGATGCCACTTTGCTGGGAATGGGCCGTGGTGCCGGAAACTGCCCCATTGAAATTCTTATCGCATTCCTGAAAAATCCTAAATACCGCCTTCTTCCGTTGCTGGAAGCCATTCAAACGCAGGTAAAACCTTGGCAGGAAAAAATCGACTGGGGTTACCACATCCCATATTTAATTACCGGAGCCTTAAACGAACATCCACGAAGCGCTATGCAATGGATGGATTCGGAAAAGAAAGATGACTTTGTTGCTTTTATGAAAGAAATGCACGACTACGAGCTTTTAGAATAGAAATAGATTTGGATTAAAGCAAAAAAGGATGCATCCGTAACTGACAGCTACGAGGATCGCATCCTTTTTTTATGCTCCGGGTCTCAATTATTGCAACATTCTGCATGTTTTTTTATTGCAGGGCGCCACCGTAAGAAAATTACCTATCGTTTAAATTCTGATATTCTTTAAATGTCATTCATCATTCGATGAACATTTTTCTATTTTTGTTCACCATACAAAAGAAATGACATGAAGAAACTGTTTATTTTATTGGTCACATTTTTAACCGTTTTTACGGTACAGGCGCAACAGCCGCAAAAAATTACGTTAGAAGATATTTTAGTAAAAGGAACTTTTCGGGCACAGTCGGTTTATGGCTTGCGTTCGATGAACGACGGAATCCATTACACTACGATGGAGCAACAGAATCAAATTGTAAAGTACAGCTACCAAACCGGTGAAGAAGTTGAAGTTCTTTTTGATATTACCAAAGTTAAGGATGCCCCTATTTCTTCGTTTTCGGCCTACGAATTTAGTGATGACGAAACAAAAATATTGCTGACAACCGAGCGTAAATCGATTTACCGCCACTCGTACACGGCAGAGTTTTATGTGTGGAATTCGGTTACCGAAGAACTTACGCAACTTTCGGACAAAGGTGCACAGCAACTGGCAACTTTTTCGCCCGATGGTAATTACGTGGCCTATGTACGCGACAATAATATTTTCATCAAAAACCTAAGGTTTGGAAGCACTCACCAGGCAACCACTGATGGAAAATTTAACGAGATTATAAACGGTGCTCCCGACTGGGTTTACGAAGAAGAATTTGGCTTCAACAAGGCTTTTTGGTGGTCGCCCGACAGCAAATTTCTGGCTTACATTCGTTTTGACGAAACGGAAGTGCCTGAATTTTCAATGCCCATTTATGCCGGAGCCGCACCGACGATAAGCGACAATAAATTATATCCGGGAGAATATACTTTTAAATACCCAAAAGCCGGTGAAGCCAACTCGAAGGTAGAAGTTTATTCGTACGAAGTGAAAACCAAAATTGCCATTAAAGTTGATATTGGCGAAAAGACTGACATTTATGTTCCGCGTTTAAAATGGACTCCCGACGACAACGAATTGGTTGTAATGCGTTTAAATCGCCATCAGAACCAAATGGATATTTTATACGCTAATCCATATACCGGCGACTCACGCAACTTCCTGACAGAGAAAAATGACCGCTACATTGCTGAAAATTTTCTTGATGCATTCACTTATCTTGAGGATGGAAGTTTTGTAGTACAAAGCGAGCGCGATGGTTGGTCGCACTTGTACCTTTACGACAAACAAGGATTTGAAATTGCCCAACTTACCGAAGGCGAATTTGATGTTACCGACTTTTACGGTTACGATGCCGACAAAGAACTTTATTACTACCAGGCTGCGGCCGAATCGCCTTTGCGTCGCGAGGTTTATTACGTTAGCCAGGATAAAGAGGAAAAAGGAAAACTATCGACGCTTGAAGGAACAAACAGTGCGGTATTCAGTACCAACTTCAAATACTACATTAATTATTACAGCAGTGCAAAAGTGCCAAATTACATTACCTTGCACGACAATAAAAAGGGCGAACAAATCCGCTTTCTGCAAGACAATACCGTATTAAAAAATACTGTTAAGAGTTTGCAAATTCCGCAAAAGGAGTTTTTCACGTTTACCACATCTGAGGGAATTGAACTGAATGGCTGGATGCTAAAACCCAACGATTTTGATGCCTCGAAAAGATACCCGGTTTTTATGACACAGTACAGCGGCCCGAATTCTCAAAGCGTTAGAGACTCGTGGGGTGGCATTAGCTGGAACGAATACCTGGCACAGGAAGGTTTTCTGGTGGTTTGCGTTGATGGACGCGGAACTGGTGCCCGTGGCGAAGATTTCAGGAAAGTGACCTACATGCAATTGGGGAAATACGAATCGGACGACCAGGTGGAAGCCGCAAAATACCTCACCACCCTGCCTTATGTTGATGCTGAAAACATTTCTATTTTCGGGTGGAGTTACGGTGGTTTTATGACCCTGTTAACGCTTGAAAAAGGTGGCAATCTGTTTAAAGCCGGTATTGCGGTTGCACCGGTAACCAGCTGGCGTTTTTACGACACGGTTTACACCGAACGTTTTATGCGCACGCCTGAGGAAAACCCGGAAGGTTACGACGATAATTCGCCGCTTTCGCATGCAGGAGATATAAAAGGGAATTTATTGATTGTTCACGGAACGGCCGACGATAACGTGCATGCACAAAATACTTATGAAATGACCGAAAAAATGGTACAGGCGGGCGTACAATTCGAAATGGCGATGTACACCAACCGCAACCATGGAATACGTGGAGGTAACACAAGTATGCATTTATACACCAAAATGGTGAATTTCCTGAAGGCTAATTTGATGGAGAAATAAAAAAAGAATGCTATAAAAAAGAAATGGCTGCTAATCAATTAGCAGCCATTTTTTTTACTTCATATAGTTTTTATAGTATTCCGTCTTGTCTTCGTCGCCAAACCGGGCGTATATATTGGCCAGGTAACCCGCGTATTCTTTTCCGGGATTCAGCTTCCACAGCTTATTCAAATAAGGTAGAGCCTTTTTAAAATCGGCAGTTACCAAATCCAGTTCTTTTAAAAGCGTATTGTAGTTTTTACGCGTTTTGTTGGCATTGTATTTCGCCATTTCGCGTTCGTAGCGGTTTTGCCCGGCCCAGTAATATTTTTTTGCATTCCATTCCAAAGCATCCATATGGTCGGGATTTTTATCCAGCAATACTTCAGCCAAACTATCGCAAACAGCTTCGTTTTCCAATGCTTTATTCACCTCAAAGTAATTATCAAGGTTCTCCTCTTTATTTTTCGAAGCACCATCCAATGTTTCCCACACTGCCAAAGCTTTGTCGTTTGCATCAATTTCGGTATAAATAGCCAGTAAACGTGTATTAACTTCGCTATTATCGCTCCCGAAATTTTCGGTGATGTACTCCAGCGCCGATAATTCTTTCGATAAATTATCCTGTTGATTGTATATAGCAGCCAGTGTTTGGTACATCCCGGCATCAGCATAATTTTTATAACGCGCCTGATCGAACCAACTTATCGCCTGTGCGGCGTTGCCGGCTTTAAATGCCGTTTTTGCCGCCTGAGCGAAATCTGCCCCAGCTACCTCCTCAATTGCTGTTGTTTCGAAATAACTCGTCCAGGCAGTCAGTGCCTGCGAATAATTTCCTGTTGCTTCAAAATTTGTTGCTTCAGTTTTTGGGGTAATCAATACTTTTGGTGCTCCGCACGATGCCAGAAAAATCGCCATCACGGCTACCCATAATAATTTCTTTTTAGCCATAGTCTTATAATTTCGAAGGCCAAAACTAAATAAATTATCGGGAAACACCTTTTATGAGCAGGCCTGGCTAAGAATCGTTAACCAGATTTAATTAAAAGCTGTCTGACTGACAGGAAAATCTGCTTAATCGTCTTCCTTTGCCTCAATATTTTTGTTGATGTTTTGAAGTATTTCATCCTGCAGCACCGGATTGGTGAGCAGGTAATCGTGCCCAAGTCCCGACATATCGTGGATAGTGATGATGTCCTTTATATCCATTACATTTATGTAATCGGGTAATTTTTCAGGCGATTTCGGTCCCTTATTCCCCATCCTGTTTTTTAAATGTGCCACACTCGACAATTTTAGCAGAATATCTTTTGAGTTGACATAAACATCAACGGTATCAGCCAATTGATTCAGTTCGTAAAATGCATTTCCTTTCTCAAATGCATCGCGTGGCGCCACACTTCCCACAAACGAAATGCGCGTATAAGTTTTAACGAACGGAATATTTTGCTTTTTCCTGTTCAGTACATATTGTCTGAATAGTTCGTTACCAATCGACGAGAAAAGAATCGAGATCGTTAAATCTTTCGGATGAGTTTTAAAGTATTCATCATCACTAATAAACTCATCCAGCATGTGTTGAAAAATGGCAAAATCGCTGGCTCCGTTTTTCGATTTTCTTACAGCGCGGTAATAGCGGTAAGCTTTATCCTCTGTACCCCACGCAAAAACCGTAATTGATGCTTTATGAAACAATGAATCGCCATAATTAGCCTTTAGCCGACGCATATAACTATGAACCTGTTTATTAAACGACTTTCCGTATCCTCCAACAATAAAATAAAAGTTTTTGATGCCCCGCTCCAGACGTTGATATTCGTAAAGCTGGTAGAAGAAATTATGATCAACTTTTCCCTGCGGATACTTATCAGACATATTAATCACTCTGAAATTTACACCAATGGAATCGGTATCGAAATTATAGTGGCAGAAATAAAGTGTGTTGGTTTTGTCGGTAAAACTATTCTTAAAATTGAAACTACCATCTTTGTTATATGCAATAGGCCGGTTGGTAAAAAACGGTACTTTTTGAGGTTGCCAGTCAGGGTGTTCATTAAAGTAGGTAATTTCAAGCTGTGCTTTTGCCGAATGGTGCAAAAAAACGATAGCAATAAGAAATAAAAAGTGTTTAAAATTGATGTGCATAATCGAAGATTTCTATTTGTATTGGTAAGTTAAGAAAAACCAAAGAATAATCCGAGTAGCATACACAATTTACTCATTCATAATACCATATATAAGTTCGCTGATGAGTTTGCCACGTGTAAGCACCATCATGTGCGAACCATCTTCCACAAGGTAATCGTACTGAACAAAGCGCGGAGGTAGCGTTTTATCAATATCGCCGTGAATATGCACGATTTTATTGCTGTAGCTTTCGCGTTTCCATGTAAGGATCATCGTTGTGGTTCGCTTCAAAAACAGGGGATCCTTATTTCGCAACATACTTTTAAAAGTTGCTTTGTCTTTGTTCCTGTCGGGTTCAACAAGAGGTTGCAGAATACGGGCACCTGTTTTAATTGCGATTCCCGGAACCACCCAAAATACTGGCACTATCTTTTGAAAACGATAGCGTCCCGGAAATTCCTTCCTACTTTTTGCACTCGAAATAACGATTACTTTTTCGGGATGCAGAAAATCGGCCATTTCTGTTGCCAGCATACCTCCCAGCGACACTCCTATTATTGAAAAAGTTTGGGTGGTATCTATTTGTTTGGCCAGTTCCTTTGCAAACCGCTCCATATCCCAATCTTTTTCAGGCGTGAAATATTCGATATTTTTTACTTGAAATGCCGTGTCGATATCCAGGTTTTTGAACAGGCGAGCATCTGCTCCCTGACCGGGAATTAGATAAACGGTATGTTTTTGTGCCAATACTGTGGAGCATACAACAGCAAGCAAAAAACACAGAATCACACTCCTTTTTATGTGCCCGTTTAACGTCATTCGAATTTAAATTCTACCGTCCAAAAGTATTGAAAAACTCATCGGTATCTTTTATTTCCTGCAATCCCAAAATCCAGCAAACTTCCGACAAGTCAGAAAAATCAAGCCCTTCAGCAGCAACTGCTTCATTGTTGTATCGCCCGTCTTTACCGTTATACTTCAAACCAATTTCAACGGCCAGTTGCCACAACTTTAAAAGCTCAGCATCTTTTACTTTAGTTTTCCAATCGCTGTAGCCCGGAGTTCTAAAACCCGGAGTTCCGTTACCTACTGCATTTCCATCAGGAATTTTATGGTAATTACTGTTCGCTTTCGCATAAGCCAGGCTTTCCGGTGATGTAACCTCTTCATTCCAATTACTGTGTTGCACAATATGAATTCGTTCGGTAGTCTTAATTTCAGGCGTATGTTTTTGAATGGCTTTTATAAGCGCCGCCGAAAAATCAGATTGTCCGGCCTCTGCAATCCAAACATTTCCTCCTTTCTGCAGACATTGAAGTGAAACCTCTTTCATTTGCTCAATCGCTTTTGTCCGGTTGGCATGTGCATCGGCCCACTTATCTTTAAATGCCTGCTGAAAAAGCTCGTTTGGAGGCACATACAATCCCTCCTGAATCCCATACGTTCCGGCAACTGCAAAGTAGTTGACTTTTTTAAACTCAGGGCTGGAAAGCAAGGTTTTAAAAGCAGCAGCCGAGTGAATATCGTCTACATCGGTTTTGCAGTCGAACTGCATTACCAGCAAGTCTTTTTCAGCATTAAACCGTTTTTCTTTTTCCGGTTCATTAGCGCATGAAAAACAATAAGTTGAAAGGAGTAGCAAAATAAAAATACAAGACTGTTTCATAATTTGGATTTCTCGTTGGTTATTTGGATTTTTGATAAAGCTACTCAATAAATAAAAATCAATAGTGTTTTTGAACAAAAAAAGCAGCAGTCCATTATTGTTAAAACATATTATGCTGTTTAAACACCTCAATAAACTGGATGGAAGAAATAAACACGATATACCTTTTTGGAGTAAAAATTGATGAGCCGGTTGTAACCCTCACTGACTTGCTTGTTTCGGTATTGTGTTTCATATTCGCCTACAAAATTCACAATAACAACCGGTCTGAAAAAGTATTTACCTATTTCAAACTTTATTTTCTGATTATGGGAATAGCTACAGCTTTGGGTGGTCTGATCGGTCATGCTTTTTTGTATCATTTTAACTTCTACTGGAAGTTACCGGGCTGGATAACCAGTATGTTCTCCATAATGTTTGTTGAACGGGCAGCAATTGAACACACCCGGATTCAATTATCAAAACAGATCGTTAAGATTCTGAGTATACTTAATATCGTTGAGTTTCTGACCTTTCTTACCTTAACCATTGTTACGCTCAACTTCTTTTATGTTGAATTTCATTCGGGCTACGGATTAATGTTTGTTGTGCTTTCGCTGGAAGGATTTTTATACGTAAAAACACGTAATAAAGCCAGTAAATTCATGCTTATCGGAGTTGCTTTTGCGGCGGTTGCAGCTTTATTTTTTATGAATAAAATTTCCATCCATCAGTGGTTTAATCACATTTCGGCAAGTCATGTTCTGATGGCCGTTGCAGCCTGTTTTTTCTATATCGGAGCCAGCAAAATCAACATGAAAACAAGCCCAAAATAACTTACACCACTTAAAAAATCAATTTTAGTTGTAACACTTTTTAATTACTGCAGTCTTATTGAAAAATTGTTTCTATGAAAATTGCAGCTGTCCTGTGGCTATTATTGTTTTTTTGTACAGTATCGGCCCAGGAAAAAAGAACTTATAAAGCGACTACCACCGCTAAACCGGATATTACTATTAACGGTGTTTTTGACGAACCTGAATGGCAAAATGCCAACTGGGAAAACGACTTCATTCAGCATGAGCCTAACGAAGGAGAAGCGCCAACGCGACAAACGGAATACGCTATTTTATACGATGCCAACAACCTTTATGTAGCTATACGATCGTTCGATGATCCGGACAGTATTTCCATGCGGATGACCCGACGAGATGAGACAGATGGCGATCTTGCCGGCGTTTATATCGACTCGTATTTTGACAAACGAACCTCATTTGCATTTATAGTATCGGCAGCAGGAGTACGTTCGGATATGGTAAGTACCAATGATGGCGATAACGAAGACGATACCTGGGACCCGATTTGGTATGCAAAAACATCAATAACTAAAAACGGATGGAACGCAGAAATGAGGATTCCCCTCACCCAATTGCGGTTTGATGAAAACGACGAACAGATTTGGGGACTGAATGTGTTGCGTTATATTTTCAGGGAAGACGAACTTTCGTCATGGCAACCCATGAAACGCGAAACGGCTGGTTTTACCTCGCAGTTTGGTATTTTACGGGGAATTGAAAATATAAAACCACAAAACTCATTGAATGTAACTCCGTATACGGTTGCCCGTACTGAACGTTTTGAAAAGGAGCCTGAAAATCCATTTCTGAAATCGGGAAAATCAAATGGTTTTGATGCCGGTTTAGATGCCAAAATTGGCCTCACCAACTACCTGACGATGGATTTAACGATTAACCCCGATTTTGGGCAGGTTGAAGCCGACCCGTCGCAGGTAAACCTAAGTACTTACGAAACCTTCTTCAGAGAGAAGCGACCGTTTTTTATCGAGGGTAACAATATCCTGTCGTACAAACTTGCTTTTGGCGATGGCGATCAATCGGCCAATAACCTGTTTTACTCGCGCCGTATCGGACGACGCCCCAATCATTCTCCCGATCTGGCAAATGATGAATATGCCGACACACCTGATTTTACACGTATACTGGGTGCAGCCAAAATAACCGGAAAAACAAAAAGCGGTTGGTCGATAGGGGTAATTGAAAGTGTAACTGCTGAAGAAGAAGCTGAAATAAAAGGCATTTCGGGCAACAAAACCGAGGTGGTTGAGCCCTTAACCAATTATTTCGTAGGCAGAGTTCAAAAGGATTTTGACGAAGGTAATACTTATATCGGCGGAATGCTTACCGCCGTTAACAGAAATATAAATGATGAGCATCTCGATTTTCTGCATAAAAGCGCCTACACGGGCGGTGTTGACTTTGTACACAAATGGCACAACAAAGATTGGTTTGTAGACGGTGGAGTATATTTTAGCCGTGTAGAAGGTAGCGAAGAAGCGATTCTTAACACGCAAACTTCCTATTCGCGAACCTATCAACGCCCTGATGCCGATTATGTAACACTCGATTCATCGAGAACTTCACTTTCGGGCACCGGTGGAAAATTCAATATCGGTAAAACCGGTGGGAAGTTGAAGTTTGTTGGAATATTTAGCTGGAAATCGCCGGGTTTGGAAATTAATGACATTGGTTACACACCCGAGGTTGACGAGATTATGCAAGCCTTTTGGGTAGGATATCGCTGGTACGAGCCCTTCTCTATTTTCAGAAGTATGGGCCTTAACTTTAACCAGTGGACTGGTTATGATTTTGGCGGCAATTTATTGGGAGCCGGCGGTAATATTAACGGGCATGCCCAGTTTAATAACTTTTGGCGGGCATTTTCAAGTATAAATATTAACGGCGAGCAGCTTTCGCATTCGGCACTTCGTGGCGGACCGGCGATGAAAACTCCCGGAAATCTCAGTTTTTATGCCGGTTTATTTTCCAACCCACAGAAGAAATTCACATACGGAGCCGATGGAGGAATGAACTGGAGTAACGAAAAAGGTTACTACTCGAGAAAAAGCTTTGAGGTAGAATTCGGATACCGCCCCGTTAAGGCCATGCAAATTGAAATTAGTCCGGAATTTGGCGTAAGCGACAATCAGCTTCAATATATTACGCAGCAAGACCACATGAACGACAAACGTTACATAATGGGAACCATTCAGCAAAAAACGTTCAGCACGTCGATTCGGATAAATTATAATGTAACGCCTGATTTGACCGTGCAATTTTGGGGACAGCCTTTTATTGCAACGGGAGACTATGATGCGTTTAAATACATAACTGATAGTAAAGCAGATGACATAAACGACCGGTTTGCATTGTACTCGGGTGAGCAGATTACTTACGACACCGAGAACAGTGTATACCACATTGATGAAACCTTAAATGGCCAAACCGATTATAGTTTTGACAATCCCGATTTTAATGTAAAAGAGTTCTTATCAAACCTGGTAGTTCGCTGGGAATATCGTCCCGGCTCGATGATTTACCTGGTATGGTCGCAAAACCGTGGCTGTTATGACAACAGGGGGAACTTTGATTTTGGTAACGACTTATCTGATCTTTTTGATGAGAAACCACATAATGTCTTCCTGGTAAAATTTTCGTACCGCATTGGAAGATAGCTCACTATGCGAAGGGTAATTAAAAAAGGCGCAGCTAATAACTGCGCCTTTTATTTTACCAATCGGGGTTTATATTTGATTATTTTAACTACATATGCGCAATTGGATCTGCATCTCCATCAGGATCACCGGATACATATCCATCTGTTGACAGATGTCCGCCGGTTGCCAGCAACAATCCACAAACATGTGGAGCAGCCATTGAGGTTCCGCTCATGGTTGCAAAACCACCACTTTTGTAGCAAGAAAGAATGCTTACTCCGGGAGCGCAGTAATCAACATGTTCGCCATAATTTGAGAAATAAGCCCAGTGGTCATTGCTATCCATTGCCGAAACGGTATAGATATTAACTCCTTCAGTTCTTGCCGGCGAATGGTTTTCGGCATCATCTGATTCATTTCCTGCGGCAAGTGCCACGTATATACCTTGTGCGCCAAGATTGGCAACAGCCAGGTCAATAGGCTCATAAACACCACCTCCTAAACTCATATTTGCTGCATCACCGGGATCGGCATTTGCAGCAACATAATCAACTCCGGCAATAATTACCGAATAAGCTCCGGAACCTTTTCTATCCAGAACTTTAACCGGAACAACGGTTGCGCCTGCTGCTACACCAACAACTCCAATTTCGTTGTCGATTGCTGCAACTATACCTGCACAATGAGATCCGTGTCCATTATCATCTTCCGGCGTTGTAGTTCTGGTGATAAATGTAGCACCCAGCGTTTGATCTACATTCAGGTCAGGGTGATCCATATCGATACCGGTGTCAATTATCCAGGCTTTATTAGTTCCGTTGTATGTGATACCTCCAACCCTTGTAATTCCATAAGGAACAACCTGTGCAGGAGCATCTCCGGGATCGGTTCCCGGCCTTTTTAATGTTACCATTTTGTCGGCGTAAACACCGGCCACACCATCAGCAGATTTCAAGGCATTGGCTTCCTTCTCTGAAATATTTACAACAACACCCTCAATTGCCTGGCTGTACACCATTTTGGGTTCACCCAAATTAATTTGCGTTGCATTGCTTATTTTTAGTGCTTTTGTTGTTACTGCAAGATCTGCTTCAGCTTTCGTTTTATAAGCAGATTTTAAGTTAGAGGATTCGAGCAATACGATATATTGCCCGGGGATTACCACTTCGGAATGAGTTATAAACTCCACCTGGTCGGGGTTTGTTACAGAAATCTCATCCGTTTTTTCACAAGAAACAATTACAATGGCCAGTGCCATTACAATTAAAACTAAATACTTTTTCATGATAATAAAGGTTTTAACAATTAAACAGCGATTGGTTTATTGTAATTTATGACATAATTTCATTATTTCCTATATCACCAAATCTAAAATTCAATTATATGTTCATTATCTAAGCAAATAACCAGCAAAACCAATACTTTTAAAACAGATCATATTTCTCTATTAAAAACTGTTTTTAATAGAAGCATATAAAAAAAGGTCTGCTAATCAGATGTTAGCAGACCTTTTCGATGTTGGATAATTTTCACCCTATTCAATAAAAGTGTTCTTTCCTTTCAATTCAATTGTTTTTGAAATGCCATTTTTCCCTTTTCCTTCAGGCTGACTTCCGCCAACAAAAAGTGTAAAATCTCCGGGTTCGATAACCCGCTTATCATCGGCTCCTATAATTGAAAACTGACGAGGCTGAAGAACAAAATTTACCGTTTTTGTTTCACCCGGTTTTAAAGCAATCCGCTCAAAACCCTCTAACTGATATTTCGGACGTGGTGTTGATGCGACCACATCATTTAAATAAAGTTGCACAACCTCTTCGCCTGCTATATTTCCGCCATTGGTAACTTTTACACTAATTTCTACAGCATCGCCAATTTGGGCTTTTTGAGCCAGTTTTACATCCGAATAAGTAAAAGAAGTATAACTCAATCCGTAGCCAAAAGGATATAGTGGCTCACCTTTAAAGTACTTGTAAGTGCGATTCTCCATATCATAATCTTCGAACGGTGGTAGTTGATCAACCGATTTATAGTAGGTAACCGGTAAACGTCCGGCCGGATTGTAATCGCCCATCAACACATCGGCAACAGCGTTACCGCCCTCCTGCCCCGGATAACCGGCAGTAATGATTGCCTCCAGGTTTTCGTCGGCCCAGTTAACAGCCAATGCACTTCCGTTTAGTAAAACAAGAATTACAGGTTTACCGGTTGCTTCAATGGCTTTCATCAATTCGCGTTGTGTTGCCGGAAGCTTTAAATGTGTGCGGTCGCCGCCTTCAAAACCATCTACTTCCAATTCCATTTCTTCGCCTTCAAGACGTTGCGAAAGACCGAGTACCAAAACAACAGCATCAGCTTTTTGAGCTGCTTCTACGGCTTCCTGTTTAAGGTTTTGGTTCGGCATAGCCCACAACAGTTTTGCATCGCCTTCGCCATGAAAGTTGGCGTACTCATAAACAAATTTATACTTTTTGCCAGCCTCCATTTTTACAGCCTTTTCGTGATGAAAGGCATGATGCTCGGATTTATGACTTAGTAACTTTTCTCCTTCAAACCAAATATCTAGTTGTGGCATTCCCCAACATCCAATCCGGTACTCACCTGTCATCGGAGGAACAATGTAGCCAGTCCAGCGCACACTAAAATTATCATCATCCATTTCAGGTGTTGGCGCGTCAGCTTCCCAGTAAAAATTTATATTTCCATCAATTCGGGTAAACATTGGCTGGCCTTCCAGTTCGGCGTTATTAAAATACTCTCCTTTTACACCTTGTGTACCATCTTCGGTTTGCAAAAACTCTGCAGGAATCGCATTCAGGTTGCTAACTCCTTTTGCCAAATGACTTCCTTCGGCATAAAGTATTTTTGTGTTCGGCAACTTATTTTGCAATCCTTTTAACACAGTAACCGGATTTTTGGCAATACCATTGTAGTTTCCAACCAGCGACTCCCAGTTATCAGCATTTGGGCCAATAACGGCAAGTGTTTTAATGTCTTTTGAAAGCGGTAATGTTTTATCCTGGTTTTTCAGCAAAACAATACTTTTGCGTGCTGCTTCCAGTGCCAGCTCATTATTTTCTTTCGATGTGTTAACCGAAAATGGAATCTGTGCATAAGGCACATCTTCATTCGGATCGAACATTCCCAGCTTAAAACGGGCAGTAAATAAGCGCTTTACGGCAACATCAATTTCATTTTCGGTAATCAAACCGCGCTCAACAGCCTCGATAAGATGACGGTATGAATTTCCACAATTCAAATCGGTACCGGCTTTAACAGCCGCGGCTGATGCTTCGGCAGCATCTTCCGAGAAATCCTGAAAGGTAAAAAAATCGGAAATAGCCCAACAGTCAGACACAATGTAACCATCAAATCCCCAGTCGTTGCGTAAAATTCCAATTAGCTCATCGCTGGCACAACACGGAACTCCCCGAAACTGGTTGTAAGCCCCCATTACTGAATAAGCACCACCGTCTTTCACCAACATGCGGAATGCCGGCAAATAAGTCTCGCGTAAATCGCGTTCGCTTACCAGTGCATTAAATTCGTGACGCAAAGGTTCCGGTCCTGAGTGTACTGCATAATGTTTTGCGGTAGCCACAACTTTCAGGTATTTCGGATCATCGCCCTGAAGCCCTTTAACAAACCGGGTTCCCAAAATTCCGGTGAGGTACGGATCTTCACCGTACGTTTCATGTCCCCGTCCCCAACGCGGATCGCGAAAAATGTTGATGTTAGGCGACCAAAAAGTGAGTCCCTGGTAAATGCCTCTTTTGTCGCGACGAACAAACTCATGATGTTTTGCACGTGCTTCATCCGAAATAGCAACTGCTACCCGGTTTAGCAAATCGGCATCCCACGATGCCGCAATACTTATCGATTGTGGAAAAACCGTTGCGTAACCGGCCCTTGCCACTCCGTGTAAACATTCGTTCCACCAGTTGTATTCCGGCACTTGCAAGCGATCAACGGCTTTTGAAGTGTATTCCAGCTGATCAACTTTCTCCTGCAATGTCATTTGCGACACCAGTAAATCGACACGCTCCTCCAAAGGAAGCGATGGATCTAAAAAATCGAGATTTTCATTTTGTGCAAATACTCCAAACGCACAAAAAATAAGAATTAGGTTTAAAATTGATTTTTTCATCTGTTTATAATTGTTCTATTTTTTAGTTGGCAACAGACATAACACGCATGCACTTTTTTATTCCTTGTGGTTTAAATTTTATTGCGTGCTCGTTTCATTCTACAAATTACTATTCTGTTCTATTCTGCAAAAGATTACAAATATACGACTAATTGAGGGATTTGCTTTCCAAAAAAAGACACTTCTGTTTTAATGCCGGATAAATTTTCCATTTCTTTCACTTTCATTTGATTGCTTACCTTTGCTATTTCAAAAACAATAGAAAAATATGGATTTTACTGCATACATAACATTACGAAATAACATTGACGAATTATCGGAAAGACTGGAAACGCAACACAAAAAACATATGAAATGTAAAGCCGGCTGCGATCTGTGTTGTATGGATTACAGCATTTTTCCGGTAGAATTTTACAGCATTGTTAAAGCGCTAAAAGATCGTAAGGATAAACCCAATTTTAACACCAACAAGGACGAATCAAGTTGCATTTTTCTGAATGACCACAAATGCGAAATTTATGCCGAGCGGCCAATAATCTGCAGAACACACGGTCTTCCGTTGTTATATATGAATGAAGAAAATGGGTGGGAATTATCGGCTTGCGAACTAAACTTTACTGAATTTGACATGGAAGAATTTTCGGAAGAGAACACCTTTCCGCAAGATAAATTTAACAGCAAACTCTATTTGTTGAATAAGGAGTTTATTGCTAAAAATCAATTATCAGATTACTCAGAACTTGATTTAATTCCAATAAAAGAATTGGCAAAACACATCTAAAATCTCAGATTATGAAACGTAATTTAGTACTCGTATTTTTAATCCTGCTTTGCAGTGTAGCAATGGCAACAAACAACAAACCAATGGAGGAAAATAAAAACAAACTGGCAGTGCTGTGGACCAGCGGCGATCCGGACGTGGCCGAAAAAATGGCTTTTATGTACACCTACAATGCCAAAAAGCAAGGTTGGTTCGACGATGTGGTTCTGATTATTTGGGGACCATCGGCAAAATTAGCTGCCGAAAATGAAATGATACAAGATTACATTAAAAAGATGCAGGAAGCAGGTGTAAAAATTGAAGCATGTTTATACTGCGCCAAAATGTACGATGTTGACAAAAAATTAGCCGAAATGGGTGTTGATGTTAAAGGAATGGGAGTTCCGTTATCCGACTACTTAAAAGATGGCTGGAAAACATTAAGCCTCTAAAAAAGAAATAAAAAAAGCATCCGCCATCAGACGGATGCTTTATATACTATCATTTACTTGCTAGTATTCATCTTCGTTAAAAAAGAAATCATCCTTACTTGGATAATCAGGCCAAATATCCTCAATACTTTCGTACATCTCACCTTCATCCTCGATCTCCTGTAAGTTTTCAATTACTTCAAGCGGAGCACCCGAACGTATTGCGTAATCAATTAATTCGTCTTTTGTTGCCGGCCAAGGTGCATCTTCTAACTTCGATGCTAATTCCAGAGTCCAATACATGTGTATAAAGTTTTATGTGGTTAAACTCGATTTTTACTTTGGCGCGAATATAGCAAAAAATAAATACGAAAAAACTTTCCTGAAAAAAAAATATCAATACTGCCAGGTTGTTTCGTCAATTCCTTTATCATGAGCGAGTTTTCGGGCCAATACAAACAGATAATCAGAAAGCCGGTTAATATACTTTATCAGTTCGGACTGAACAGGTGTTTGTTCTGAGAATTCAACGATTCGGCGCTCTGCCCTTCGGCATATAGTTCGTGCCATATGGCACTGAGCTGCTGACAGTTCCCCTCCCGGCAGGATAAAATTCCGCAGTTCGGGCAACGTTTCATGATATTGGTCAATTGCTTTTTCAAGCACTTCGATATCTTCATTTTTAACAATGAGTTGCGCTGTATACTCCTGCCCTTTTTCATCCGAAGCCAGCCGCGAACCGATGTTGAAAAGTTTATGCTGAATCTCCAGCAGTAAATCTTTCACTGCCGGATCAATATCGAATGACCGGATAACACCAATACACGCATTTAATTCATCAACCGTTCCGTAACTTTCTAAACGCAGATCGTATTTTTTAACACGGCTGCCACCAACAAGTCCGGTTGTACCGTCGTCGCCGGTTTTTGTATATATTTTAAATTCTCCTGACATGTAAATTCTTTTGTAAGTGAACAACATAAAAAATCCCGAGATGTTTACCATTCGGGATTTTAGTTAGTAATGTTTTGCAAAGTTAATATATCGGATTCTCATTAATTATATCCGACTCAACTTCTCCGTCTTTTAACCGAATAATACGATGTGCGTGCTCGGCAATATCTTCTTCATGGGTTACCATAACCAGGGTGTTCCCTTTTCGGTGAATTTCAGCAAAAAGCTTCATAATTTCTTCCGATATTTTTGAATCGAGGTTACCGGTTGGCTCATCGGCCAAAAGTAAGGCAGGCTTATTTACCAAAGCACGGGCAATTGCCACACGTTGGCGCTGACCACCCGACAATTCGTTGGGCTTGTGTTCCATACGGTCTTCCAAACCTACGTCAACCAGGGTTGCTTCGGCCATTTGTTTGCGTTCTGCCTTGCGCTTTCCGGCATAAACCAGTGGCAACATTACGTTTTCAAGAGCTGAATTACGTGGTAAAAGGTTAAATACCTGGAAAACAAAACCAATCTCCGAGTTTCTGATTTCTGCCAAACTATCATCCGACAGGCTGCTCACATCATTTCCGTTCAACACATATTTTCCACTGGTTGGAGTGTCCAAACAGCCAATAATGTTCATTAAAGTTGATTTCCCCGAACCCGAGGCGCCCATAATGGCAACATATTCTCCTTTGTAAATATCAATAGAAACAGAACGAAGGGCACGAACTTCCTGCGTTCCAACCTTATATGTTTTTACAATGTTCTCGAGATGAATAATTTTTTCCGGCATAGCTTTATTTTATGTATTTGTAGTATTTTTTTTGTCGCATTACATGTAACGAACGAATCGTTGTTAAAAATATGATTTTCCAGCTGTTCTCAGACTGGAAATAGCATTTTTTAAGATTTATTATCATAAGTAATACCGATGTGAAATCAAATTAAGCTTTATTTCAGATAATTCATCCTTCAGTCGGCATTAACTCCCGAAATATCGGGATAATTTCACCATTTCGCTTAAGGCTCACTCTGAAATACAAATGGTAAAACTTTTCGCTTTATTACAAAAACTGTACCCAACAGTTAATTTCTTTTGAATATTTCGGTATTATTCGCTGTTGCCGCAATTTGTGTGAATATGTATATTTGCTGCATGCCAGAATTTCTCGATCAGGAAATAAAATTTTTACCCGGCGTGGGGCCAAAACGTGCGGAAATTTTATTCAAAGAGCTGAAAATAAAAACCTTTAGCGATTTGATATATTATTATCCGTACAAATACATCGACCGCACCAAATTTTACAATATTTCCGACATTAACACCGAGATGGCATACATTCAGGTGAAAGGCGTTTTGCGCTCGATGGAAACGGTGGGCACCGGAAGCAAACAGCGGCTTGTTGCCCGTTTTTCGGATAACACCGGCACCATGGAACTGGTGTGGTTCAGGGGGATAAAATGGCAAAAAGAGCAACTCCTTATTAACAAAACTTATATTGTTTTTGGCAAGCCGGCTTTGTTTAGCGGCCGCATTAGTGTGGTGCATCCCGAAATGGAAACCGAGCAGGAAATGCAGCTCAAACCAATCGGGCTTTTTCAGGGGCATTACAACACCACCGAGAAAATGAAAAAGCAGTTTCTCACCTCGAAAACCATTAACAAATTTCAACTCACCTTACTGGGGCTGGCAAAGGGAAAAATCAAAGAAACGCTGCCCGAATACCTCACTCGCGAGCTAAAATTAATGCCGCTTGAGCAGGCACTCTCTGCCATACATAAACCTGAAAAACCAATTGAACTTAAAAACGCCACCTTTCGCTTAAAATTTGAGGAGCTGTTTTTTATTCAGCTGAAAATACTGGCGTTAAAACATAACAGAAATCAAAAATTCAAAGGATTTCACTTTGAAAAGGTAGGCTTTAATTTCAATACGTTTTACGAAAAATACCTGCCTTTTGATCTTACCAATGCACAAAAAAAGGTGATCAAGGAAATCCGGCGCGATGTTAACGGAACGTCCCAGATGAACCGTTTGCTGCAGGGCGACGTGGGAAGTGGAAAAACGCTGGTGGCATTAATGACGATGTTACTGGCTATGGACAACGAATTCCAGAGTTGTTTAATGGCCCCAACCGAAATTCTGGCTCAACAACACTATCAATCCATTTCCCGAATGCTGGATGGCATGGGTATAAACGTTGGCTTGCTTACCGGATCGACAAAAGCCAAACAGCGCCGTGAGTTGCATGCCGCACTTCAATCGGGCGAAATGCAAATTATTATTGGTACCCACGCATTGATTGAAGATACGGTTAGTTTTAAACGATTGGGACTTGTTATTGTCGACGAGCAGCATCGTTTTGGCGTGGCACAACGCGCAAAACTCTGGAAGAAGAACGACCTGATTCCACCACATATATTAGTAATGACGGCCACTCCAATACCACGAACACTGGCCATGACCGTGTACGGTGATCTGGAAGTATCAGTGATTGATGAACTGCCGCCTGGACGGAAACCGATACAAACCATGCACTTTTTCGAAAACAGAAGAGCGCAGTTGAACCGTTTTTTGAAACAACAGATCGATAAAGGCACACAGGTTTATATTGTATACCCATTGATTTCAGAATCGGAAAAAATGGACCTGAAAAATCTGGAAGAAGGCTATCGTCATATTTCGGAGACCTTTCCTGATTACAAAATCAGCATGGTACACGGAAAAATGAAACCCAACATTAAAGAAAATGCCATGCAGGCTTTTAAACGTGGCGAAACACAGATTATGGTTGCCACTACCGTAATTGAGGTTGGTGTTGACGTGCCAAATGCTGCAGTTATGGTAATTGAAAGTGCCGAACGTTTTGGTTTGTCGCAGTTGCATCAGCTGCGTGGCCGTGTGGGACGTGGCGCCGAACAATCGTATTGTATTCTCATGTCGTCGTATAAAATCAGCACCGAAAGCCGCAAACGACTGGATACGATGGTACGCACCAACGATGGTTTTGAAATTGCCGAAGTGGATATGAAATTGCGTGGTCCCGGTGATTTGGAAGGCACACAGCAAAGTGGTATGGGTTTCGACCTAAAAATTGCCAACCTCGGAAAAGACGGTGAGATCCTTCAAAAAGCCCGGAACATTGCCAACGATATTCTGGATGACGATCCGTTTTTACAAAAAGATCAAAATCAACTACTTCTTAAAAATCTGTTATCATCAAAGGATACAAGCTTCGACTGGAGTTCTATAAGTTAAATTTTATCCCTAACTTCATGGGACATTGTCACCCGAAAAGTTTAAAATCATGGATAAAGTACAGTTACCCGCATCAGACGTAAAAATTACACCAATTACTTTTGGCGCCTGGGCCATTGGCGGATGGTTTTGGGGCGGAGCCGAAGAAAAAGAGTCGGTTAAAGCCATTGAAGCAGCTATTACAAACGGCATGACAACCATCGACACTGCGCCGGTTTACGGTTTCGGCCAAAGCGAAGAGTTTGTTGGAAAAGCCATAAAAGGCAAGCGAAGCAAGGTTGAACTGCTTACGAAATTTGGTTTGGTGTGGGACCGAAAATCGGGTCATATACATTACGAAAAAACTTTTGACAACCAGGGTAACGAGGTAAGCTTGTATCGTTTGGGCAGCAAAGAAAGTGTAATAAAAGAATGTGAAGACTCACTCAGAAGATTAGGAACCGATTATATTGATCTTTATCAGCAGCACTGGCCCGACAATTCCACTCCGGTTGAAGAAACTATGGAAGCACTGGAAATATTAAAAGATCAGGGGAAAATCCGTGCCGGTGGTGTAAGTAATTACTCCATGAACGAAATGGAGAAAGCTGAAAAATATTTCAAAATTTCATCGAACCAGGTTCCGTATAGCATGGTTAACCGCGGTATAGAAAATGAAGTGGTTCCGTATAGTATTGCCAATGATAAAGCAATTATTGCCTACAGCCCGCTTCAAAGAGGTGTTTTAACCGGAAAAATTACTGCCGGGTATAAATTCGCCGAAGGCGATCATCGGCCAACTACCCCGTTTTTTAAGGAGCCGAACTTGTCGCAAATCAACACATTTCTGGATAAAATAAAACCGATTGCCGAAGACAAACAAGCAACCATAGCACAACTGGTTTTAAACTGGACTATTAATCAACCCGGAATCACTTGCGTACTTGCCGGCGCCAGAAATGAAAAACAGGTATTGGAAAATCTAAAAGCTGCAGAGTTAAACATTTCAGATGAAGAGTTTACTTTCATACAAAATGAACTTGATCAACTTGTTTTGGAAATTTAATCTAAGTCAACTCGAAGAAAAGTTTTTGTAACAAACGTGTTATTTCTCCCGGTTTTCCGTTGCCAACCAATTGGTCTTCGATTTGCACTACCGGACAAATTTCGCTGCCTGTACCTGCGATAAAAACTTCGTCCATTTCGTAAAGTTCTTCTTCGGTGTACAGGCGCTCCTCAACCGGAATGTTATTCGCCGAGCACAGTTTCATAATAACTTTTCGGGTAATTCCCGGTAAAATCAGGTTTGATAAAGGCCGTGTAACCACAGCACCATTTTTCACACACAGTACGCTTGAATGTGTTGCTTCTGTAACCTCTCCTTCACGAATAAGAATACACTCGCCTGCCCCGCTTTGGTGCGCTTCGTTATAAAGCATGGTATTGGGCAGCAACGAAACTGATTTAATATCGCAGCGTTGCCAGCGAATATCGTCGCGGGTAATTACTTTAATTCCGTTCTCCAGTTTTTCTGTAGCCGAAGGCAGATCAAAAGCATAGGCATAAACGGTTGGTGCAATCTCATCAGGGAAATGATGCGAACGTTTGGCAGTGCCCCGCGATATTTGCAGGTAAATTCCGGCATGTTTGTCAGCCATATCGTTTTTCTGAATCAGCTCCATAAAAACCGACTCCAGTTTTTCAGTATTGTATTCAATACCAATCTCTTTTAAACTGCGGTTCAGACGCTCTAAATGATCCTGGAAACGAAAAGCCTTGCCATAATAATATTTGGCTACTTCGTAAACACCATCGGCAAACAGGAATCCACGGTCGTTTGGTGAAATCTTTGCTTCATCGGCTGCTACATATTCTCCGTTCAGATAAACGATATTGCTCATAATTAAAATCGGGTTGAATTGAAACTCAAAAATAGAAAAACTTTGAATTTTGGTCTTCTAAAAAGCAAAAAGGGATTCAACTTAATGAACCCCTTTTCTATATTATCAAAAAATTCTTTTCTGATCCTAGTAACGGTCACGACGTCCGTAACCACCACCGCCACCACGGTTGTAACTACCGCCGCCACCGCCACGGTTGTTGTTTTCGCGAGGTTTTGATTCGTTAACTTTAATGTTACGACCTGCAACCTCAGCGTTGTTCAATTCTTCGATAGCTTTGTTAGCTTCTGAATCGTCTTCCATTTCAACAAAACCGAAACCTTTGCTTCTTCCAGTAAATTTATCCATGATAATTTTAGATGAAGCAACTTCACCATACTCTTCAAAAATTTCTCTCAAATCTTCTTCGCCCATGTTGAAGGGCAAATTTCCAATGTAAATGTTCATTTTATACTATAATTTAAAGTTAATATATCCATCTTACTGATCACCAGAAGAACCAATCAAAATGCATCACGTCCTGGTGTTACTTGAATACAGTATAAAATAAGCTTTATTAACGATTGAAATAACGTCGGGAAAAACACAAGAGAGATAAACTGTCCGGTTTATTAATATCAATAAAAAAAGACCAAAATGCTAATTGCCAGACTTTTCTAAAAATTAACAGCCCAAAGGTAATTCTTTATTCGAACTAACAAACTAAAATTAACATATTTCTTAAACATACATTTATTCCGCAATCAGATCGCGAATTACTGCGCTGGCAATAAAGCCTCCAAACAGTGGTGGCATGTACGAAATGGTTCCTACTGTTGATTTTTTATTCCGGCCTTCCTCGATACGTACGGCCTTTTCATCGATATCCTCGGAAGAGAAAACCACTTTCACTCCCTTTTTAACGCCCAGACGACCAAGCCGTTTTCGCATCATTTTTGCCAGTTTACAATTGTGTGATTTTTTAATGTCGGTGATTTCTATTTTCGACGGATCCATTTTTCCACCGGCACCCATCGAACTGATTACACGAAGTTTTAACTGTAGTGCATGATAAACCAGAAATACCTTAGGCGACAGTGTATCGATAGCATCAACAACATAATCAAAAGGAGCACTGTTTAAGAGTTCGATGGTCTGCTCGTCGCGGATGTAATCATTTACGATTGTCAATTCCAACTCCGGATTTATATCCATAAAACGTTTTGCCAGAATTTCGGCTTTTGGCTGCCCTTTGGTACTTATAAGCGCGGGTAATTGACGGTTGCGGTTGCTTTCTTCCACCACGTCGCCGTCAACAATGGTCATTTTTCCAATTCCTGCGCGACATAATTGTTCTGCCGCATAAGCGCCAACTCCACCTAGGCCAACTACCAGCACATTTGCATTTTTAAGTTTGGCCAGTTTTTCTTCTCCTAACAATAACTCAGTTCGTTCTAACCAGTGCATTACTCTCTAAAACTAAATTTTCGTGGCGCAAAGAAACAAAATTGTGTTTAAATTCTTCCGGGCATCAACGATTTTTCTATCTGGTTAAAGTTGGTCCACACCGCCTTTTTAAGCACCTCAACCGGCATTTCCTTTAAAGCTGCAGCCTGCTCATAAATGGTATCAACATTTAAATCCAGCTCATCGGTTTCGAAGAATATTTTATTTAGTGGCAAATACTTAAATGATTTTACTGCTTTTGAATCCTCCCTGAAAAGATTTTTTCCAAACGAAAACAAAAAACCTTTATCTACCAGTTGTTTTGTAATTTCAACACTACCGTTGTATCCATGCATAATCCAGGGCATAACGGGATTCATTTTTTCGCGGAGTGCAATTACCTCGTTCAACGCTTTCACACAATGAATGATTAACGGATATTGATACTCTTCGGCAATAACGGCCTGTGCTTCAAAAACCCGAAGTTGCTCGATAAAATCGCCGCCGTTAATTTTGTCGAGGCCCGCTTCTCCCACAAAAATTACATGGTCGAATTCAAGTGCTTCCTCTACCATTTGCAGCGCTTCATTATTTTCCTGTTTGCTGCCAAGATGCCAGGGATGAAGCCCAACCGAATAAAAATTGCGTCCGTTGAAAGCCGCAAATCCGTCGCCCGGAAATATATTTTGTACCGTTATCGTTTCAATTTCGTTATGAAACGGATGTGTGTGAATATCGATATAGGGAATTGAACTCATAAACCAGTTTTGTTAGCTAAACTCATCTCAATTACGCCATCTCCAGCAATTTAGCAACCGCATTTGAAGCGCCATCTGCAATTTGTGTGATAGTAGCATCAAGCATATAACAAGGCGTTGTAATTACTTTGTATTTTTCGTCAACCACAATTTCGCCGTGTGTGGTGGTAACGTGTGTGGCACCCAACGATTCAAGCGCATCGGCAGTTCCTTTATCCTGACCAATAGTAAGTTTTACGTCGCCTAAAACTTTTGCAATTATTGCGGGCGAAATACACAGTGCTCCCACAGGTTTTTCTGCTTCAACAGTAGCTTTAATGGCTTTTTCAACATCTGGATTTACCTTACAATCGGGGCCTTCGAAAGCAAATGTGCAAAGGTTTTTGGCAGCACCAAAACCTCCCGGAAAGATAATTGCATCGTAATCGGCAGCTTTATACTCCGACAATGCTTTTATATTACCGCGAGCGATGCGGGCAGCTTCTACCAACACATTACGGGTTTCGGGCATTTCCTCTCCTGAAATATGATTTACCACATGCGCCTGATCCACATCGGGAGCAAAACACTGATAGGCCGCCCCCTGCTGGGCGATGGCGAGTAATGTTAATGTGGCTTCGTGAATTTCGGCACCGTCATAAACACCATTTCCGGCTAATACTACTGCTATATTTTTCATTTTATCTCCTTTTTAATTTTGTATCTCAAAGTTACAAGATAAAAAGTGAATCAGAAAGCCCAACAGTGATCAGTTCTTAACTAATCTGTTCCAGGTCGTAAGGTGTTTCCTGGTAAACGTAATAATTCAGCCAGTTGGAGAACAACAGGTTTGCCGTTGATTTCCAGCGCATAACCGGAGTTTTAGATGGATCATTACCCGGATAGTAATTTCTTGGAATTTCGATGGGTAAATTTTTGGCCATATCGCGTTTATACTCCCCGTCCAGAGTGTTTCGTGAATATTCAGAATGCCCGGTAATAAACAGCTGCCGTCCGTTTTTGGCTTTTACGATTGACACACCTGCCTCCTCCGAATGTGAAATGACCTGCAGCTCATCCACTTTCTCGATGTCCTCTTTACGAATTTCGGTATGACGTGAGTGAGGAATAAAAAAGACATCATCAAAACCTCTGAATATTGGTAATGTATTGTCGGACAGATGATGCTCGAAAACGCCAAACATTTTTTTGTCGAGCGGATATTTCGGCACCTTGTAATAGTGATACAAAGCCGCCTGTGCTGCCCAGCAAATAAACAACGACGAAGTTACGTGATGCTCAGCCCAGTCAAGGATCTCCTTCATTTCATCCCAATAGGTAACCTCCTCAAAATCGAGCTGTTCAACCGGAGCACCGGTAATAATCATACCGTCATACTTTTTGTTTTTCAGTTCATCAAAAGTATCGTAAAACTCACTCATGTGTTGCGATGGCGTATTCTTGGGCGTATGTCCTTTAATTTTCAGAAAGTCGATCTCGATCTGTAATGGTGAATTGGACAACAGACGAAGCAGATCGGTTTCTGTTGAAATTTTCAGCGGCATCAGGTTTAGGATCACAATTTTTAGTGGTCGGATATCCTGGTGCGATGCCCGCGATGAATCCATTACAAAAATATTCTCCTCGCGAAGAATTTCAATTGCCGGTAATTTGTCGTTTATATTTAATGGCATTTTATAGTCGTTTTTTCGTATCAAGAGCACTTGATTCCTTATCTCGTTGCTCCGTTTTTTCAGTTCGCGCAAAAATAACCAACATTATGAATGTTGGAAAATATTTATTCACCTGCTAACCCGAAGTCAGCAGGTGAATATTCATGAATGATTTTCTTATACTTTAGCCAATGCTTGTTCAAAGTCGGCAATAATATCGTCGATGTGTTCCAAACCAACACTTACACGTAACTGCGTAGGCGTTACACCGGCCGCTGCCTGTGCTTCTTCCGACAACTGCTGGTGTGTTGTTGCTGCCGGCTGAATGATCAGGGTTTTGGCATCTCCAACGTTAGCCAGGTGGCTTACCAGTTCAAGCTTATTTACCACACTGTTCGCCGTTTCTTTATCACCTTTTACATTAAAAGACAATACACCTCCTGCACCTTTAGGCAGATATTTTTGAGCATTGGCATACGACGGGCTGCTTTCCAGTCCCGGGTAATTTACACTCTCCACTTTCGGATGTGCTTCAAGCCACTTGGCCAAAGCCAGCGTATTCTCCACATGACGATCCATTCTAAGCGAAAGTGTTTCCAGCCCTTGCAAGAGCAGGAACGAGTTAAACGGACTGATTGCCGATCCAAAATCGCGCAGTCCTTCAACACGTGCTTTTATAATAAATGCAATGTTTCCGAATGGCCCGTCGAAATTAAACACATCCCAGTATTTCAAACCGTGGTAACCTTCAGAGGGCTCGGTGAAACCAGGGAATTTACCGTTGCCCCAGTTGTAAGTTCCGGCATCAACAATTACACCGCCAATGCTGGTTCCGTGGCCGCCAATCCATTTGGTTGCCGATTCCACAACAATGTCGGCACCATGCTCAATCGGACGGAATAAATAACCACCGCCGGCAAAAGTGTTGTCAACAATAAACGGGATATCGTATTTTTTAGCCACTGCTGCAATCGCATCAAAATCGGGAATTACAAACCCCGGATTGCCAATCGTCTCCAAATAAATGGCTTTTGTATTCTCGTCAATCAGTTTTTCGAACGATGCAGCTTCCAAATCTTCGGTTAAACGTGCTTCAATTCCCAGTCGTTTAAAAGTAACTTTAAACTGGTTGTAAGTTCCGCCGTACAAATATGGTGAGGAGACAATGTTGTCGCCAATATCCAGAATATTGTTCAGTGCCAGAAACTGCGCGGCGTGCCCCGATGACACTGAAAGTGCTGCCACTCCCCCTTCGAGCGCTGCAATACGCTGCTCAAACACATCCGAAGTTGGGTTCATAATACGTGTGTAAATGTTGCCAAATTCTTTTAGGGCAAACAAATTAGCCGCATGATCGGCATCGTTAAACACATACGACGATGTTTGGTAAATTGGCACAGCACGCGAGTTGGTTGCTGAATCAGGTTGTTGTCCTGCGTGTAATTGCAGTGTTTCGAAATTTAATTTTTGAGTTGTCATTTTGTTATAATTTTTTGAGTTAGAAACTTGTTGAGTGGCTTTTTTCACCAACCATTTTGACCCCACCTAACCTCCCCAGAGGGGAGGAACAGTCCCCCTTCGGGGGATTTAGGGGGGCATTCCAGCCAAATTCTGAAATAATTCAGAAGAATGCCCTCATTCATTAATTAGAAAAAAGCCTTATAAACTTCTCTTACGCTTTTTTCTTTGTCGGATTCCTGCACCACCAAATAGCTTACAAGGTCGGATGCTCCGGAGCCGCTTAGTATTACATTAATTTTATTGTTAGCCACCGCAGCAAATATCTTTGCCGACACACCGTAAGCCTGTTGCATTCCATGACCTACAATACCAATCAGCGCCACGTCGTTCACCACTTTGATATCAGTAACAGCCGAAAAGCCCAATTTGTGCACGAGTTTTAGTGCTTTTGCACCATTTTCTTTGCTTAAGATAAAATTGATGGACGTTTGCGAGGTAATCACCGACTTAATATTTAGCCCGGCATCGTTTAACTGGTTGGTAACTTTTGCCAGAATACCCGGTTTTAAACCAACGCCCGGTCCGTCGAGTTTCAGCAACGAAATATCGTCGGTGCAGGCTACGCTTTTTACAATCTGCTCCTCAATGTAGGTTTCGGTGTTGATAACGGTTTGAACTTTGCCCTCAGCAGCTTCAGCGCTCAGCACCTGAATCGGGATATGGGCATGTTCCAGCGGTTCCACGGTTCGCGGGTGAAACGAGTAGTGCTCGAAATAGGCCAACTCACTTGCCTCGGAATACGTTAGGCGCTTAATAATCTCGGGATTTTCGATAATTGCAGGTTTGGCCCGTTGAAAATCGTTGTCGAGGCCCCAAAGTTTTAGCGTATCGACACCCAATTCTTTGGTCAAAAAAGCTGCTGTATAATCGGCTGCCGTTTTTCCGGTTCGTGCCAGCTTATTGTTCTCATCGATGCCGTAAGTACCGGGAATCAGGTAAACACCTTCCTCCAGTTTATTGAGTTTATCTGTATCTACCGAAAGGAACGTTGCATTTCCAAAATCGGATGACACCCGTAAATCAATATCTTCGGGATGAATTATACTTGCCTCGTTCCAGAGCGACGACAGAATCTCGACCGACAGTTTTTCCGAAAAACTCAGTACCTGGTCTTTTAAAGCCCGCGAATAATCGCCGATAAGCCCGATCCCCTTTAGTAATCCAACCAACTGTTTGGCTAATTTTGAATACACTTCAGAGGGCTGCTCATCAACTGTACCGATATAAAATCCGTATATCTCGTTCAGGATTTCCTCCTCGTCCAATTCTTGCAGAAATACCTGTTGCAGATTAAACTGAACAAGATCGAGCAATTGCGGAATAGCCGAAACCACCACATAATTGCGACTTTTGCTGCCCGCTAACCAGGCTTTTAAATTTTGTAATGCTATTTGGTTGCCAATATGGCTTCCACCAAATCGAATAACATTATCCGACATAAAAATATTTTTTTGAAATTTTGTTTGCTTAATAAACGCTTGTACGGAATGCCTTCAAACAACGAATAACCATCGAATGAAGGCTATCGCATAGACATAAACATAGACGACATAAACATTGCTCCGCAACGGATTGCTGCGAAAGAAGAAGTAGTATTTCTTTGGTCAATGTTCATTCTTGCCGAATTTGTTTGACGCAAATATAAATTGATTTTTGATAAATGCAAGCTTATCTGGATTGATTTTAGATAAAGTTTACATTGGGAAACAAAGGATCCGATCCTTATTTATTGCAGATTCTACGAATCGGATCTCCTGTTTTGGGTTTACCGCCTACTCGTTATATTGCTCAGGCCCGACAGAAATTTTGGTTATGAACACCCCGTTTTTATCTACGTATTTATAGTTCATGGTTACCTGGTTAACGCGGAATAATTCCATATCGGGGTTGGTTTTTATGTTATTGGTTATTTGCGGAATCAGGTAGGCTTCAAAACTACTGATATCGATCGAGTCTTTTACCAATGTCATTAGCGAATAGTTGTACTGAAAAGTATTGTTGGCCATTGCCACAGTATTATCGAGGCGGGTTTCGGCATCTACCATTAAGGGGCAGGCTTCATTTAATTCGCTGGCGGTTTTCATTAACACCTTATCGAAAGAAAAAACACGCTGCACCAGTTGTTGCACCACAAAAAAGGCAACTACAAAGGATACTACACTAACAAGCGTAATGATCAACTTCTGTTTGGTTGAACCTTGTGTTTGTTTTGCCACCGGTTGTTCTATGGTTTCTTTGGGCTCAACTTTTGGCAGTTCGTAACCACAATAGCGGCAGTATTTGGCATTGGTTTTATTGTCTTCGTTACAATGCGTACACTTAACTAGTTCCATTTTTGTGTTTTTTTGCTCGGTTTGATTTTATTTCTTCGGATACCAAAGTAGTAATATTTTCGATAAATGGTTTTATGTTTAAGGAACATAAAGCCATTTATCCAACACCATAATAAATAAGACAATTCAGATACCGGATAAACAACCATAGATAAGTGTATAAACAGTACCCACTAATTGATTTAAGGGCTTCACAAGGTAAGCCACATATCTATCAGCGCCCTTTTCCTTCCTTCCCCACGCAACAACTGCCCATCGCAAACAGTTAATACACCCTGCCCATAAGGCAAATGCCTGTATAAAACCTGTTTGCCAATGTCCCCATGTCATGGGGAAGCCTTCAAACCGATTTTTTACCTCCACCATGCGGCCGATATGGGTGTAAAACTTGTTTTTTGCCGAGCCCACAACTTAGATCATGGTCGCAAATGGTTTTTACACAGGCATTAAAAACGTGGGCATATAAGGTATTGCCTTTCATGATGCAACCAGGCGAACAACATTCATCAAAAACATTTTTGAAGTAAATAATCGCCTCCTGTTTTAAACAAAAGTTTGCTGCACAACATATATTCAGGCCTTGACTTGACTTAATATATCGTTTAGTTTTGTTAAACACTTAAAAACCACAAGCGTACAACATCCACAAATTCATACACATATAAATAATCAACACACATTTCAATTAAACTCACAAATTCATCATGACAAAAATTAAAAATGTAGTATTTAGTCGTTTCCGCAATAACGACCATTATCAGTTTATAACTGAATTCAAAACCCGAATTGACACGGTCACTCCGGCAATTTTAAACATTGAAACAAAAATGCCCGATTTCAATACAGCATACGATGCAATGGATACGGTATACAAGAAGAGCAACAGTAGTGATTTTACTCCCCTCATTGGAGGTGCCGACGTACGACGCGACCGTTATTGGAGTGCGATATACATGCGTCTGCGGGCAACCCTGATGGGGCCAATCGAAAGCGAGGTTGAGGCCGCTGAAAAACTAAAAGCCCTTTTTGATTTACATGGCAACGTGCGCCAAATGCCTTTAAAAGGCGAATCGGCTGCACTTACCAATCTTATTCAGGATCTTGAAAGCCGTGACTTTGGTGGCTATTGTAACACCGTGGGCATCCTGCCCTGGATTGAGGCATTAAAAACCGAAAATCTGTTGGTGCAAAACCTGATGGAAGAACGTCGTCAGGAATCGGTAAACCAAAACAGTGAAGATTATAAGCTGTTGCGTAAAGCTGTTGACATTGCTTACGAAAATATTGTTTCGCGAATAAATGCACTTGTTGAGCTGGAAATGTCGACACCCGAAATTGAAAATTTTATTGAATTAACAAATAATCAGATAACCGACTACGAAAACGAACTTACGGCCCGTCAGGGACGTCTTGACAGTGAACAGGAAGAAGAGGAGCCAATAACTCCTGCTCCTGATGTAGAAGCATAAAAGTGTAGAATTTGTGGAGAACAAAAGGCATTCTGTGAGGGATGCCTTTTTTGGTAGTTACTGCTTGCTTTTGCTACAATTTTACCTCCGATATATTAGAAACTCTTTAAAGCACATACGCGTAAATACAAGAAGAATTGGTGTTTCTGAATTTATTAAGGCGAAACAGGAACAGAAAACTGGAGGAATTATGGAGATTAAATTCGATCCCTTACGCCGGTTTATAAAAATTAAATCACTGAGCAGCATTTGTATGCTTATGGCTGCCATTGCGGCGCTTGTCGTCTCCAACACCAACCTGCACACTTACTATGAACAATTCTTAGAGTTGGAGTTTTTAATCGGTTTCTCCCGGTTCCACTTATCAAAATCGGTACTGCACTGGATTAACGATGGCTTAATGACCATTTTCTTCTTTGTTATCGGGCTGGAAATAAAACGCGAATTCCTGATCGGAGAACTCAGTTCGGCGCGAAAAGCCATACTGCCCATATTTGCGGCTATTGGCGGAATGATCTTCCCCATTGCCATCTTTTTTTTGATGAACTCGGGGAAAGAAGGTACACATGGCTGGGGAATAACCATGGCTACCGATATTGCTTTTTCGTTAGGAGTACTGGGCATTCTGGGGAAAAAAGTTCCTTTTGGCCTCACCATTTTCCTGGCGGCCTTTGCCATTATCGACGATTTGGGCGCAGTATTGGTTATTGCAGTTTTCTACAGTTCGCTAATTTACTGGCACCTGGTAGCTATTGCATTTGTTCTGTTAATTGGCTTGTCGCTTTTATCGGTAAAAAACTTCTATTCCAGGTATATCTATATTCCTGTCGGGCTGGTAATCTGGCTGCTGTTTTTAGAGTCGGGCATACACCCCACTATTGCCGGTGTGCTTTTTGCGTTTACCATTCCTTCGCATCGTAGAAAAAGGCTTATCGAAGTTATTGGAAAGGGTAAAAATGCCCTTAACGAGTTATCGCAGCTAATCGGGCAAAAAGTAGTTGAATTTAAACATCATAAAACCGCCATTAACATTCTCGATAATATAACCTCCGAAATTCAATCGCCATTGCAACATTTGCAGAACAAGCTTGGCACAATGGTTTCTTTTTTAATTATTCCGCTATTTGCTTTTGCCAATTCAGGCATAAATTTTATTGGCGACGAAGGTGCTTTTACTCCGCTTTCCGTCAGCATTGCCGTGAGTTTGGTTTTTGGTAAAATAATTGGGATAAGCTTATTTTCGTGGCTGGCCATAAAACTAAAGATAGCTGTACTGCCCAAAAACGTCGACTTCCGGCAGATTTTTGGATTATCCTGCCTTGGTGGTTTTGGCTTTACGATGTCAATTTTTATCTCCAACCTCTCCTATGAGTCGGTTCATTTACAAGACTCGGCAAAGTTGGGAATACTTATCGGCTCACTGGTTGCAGGTGTTAGCGGATATTTGGTTATTCGGTATGCGCTTAAGAGAAGTGCACTATCAGCAAATCACCAGTGAATTTAGTCTATTTGTTGTACAAATTGGCTTAAGCATTTTGCGCATCAACTATAACCACAACATTACCTTTTTTATGCCCTGAAGCAATGTAACGATGTGCCTCGGAAATCTTTTCCAACGGATACTGCCTATCGATTACTGTTTTTAAACGGCCTTCTTTAAACATAGGCACAAGTTGAGCAAAAAGATCACGGAGCTCTGTTTCGGAGCGTAGACCTGTTGCCGCAAATTTGGCTTTCTTTTTTGCAAATACTTTTGTCCATAACATTTGCAACAGCAACGAGAATTTTAATATCGGCGACACGTATTGTCCTGATTCAGTGAGAATATTTTTACTTTTTGCATACGAGCTTTTCCCAACAGTATCAAAAACAAGGTCGTATTTTATATTACCTCGGCTGAAATCTTCTTTGTTATAATCAATTACATGATCGGCTCCAAGCGATTTTACCAGCCCCACATTTCGTGTACTGCAAACACCGGTAACCACGGCACCCATAAACTTTGCAATTTGTACTGCTGCCGTTCCCAAACTACCGGAGGCGCCGTTAATCAATACTTTATGGTTTGGCTTAACTTGTGCAATCTCTTTGAGAAAATTCAGGGAGGTTACATGCCCGTCGCCATAGGTTGCTGCTTCGGCATAGGTCATATTATCGGGCATCGGTAGAATTACACCGTCCTCAGGTACTGCAACATATTCGGCATTGGTACTCATTCCTAAAGTCGTCTCACCAAACACCCGGGTTCCGAGAATAAATTTGTTGGTATTTAATCCTGTTTCAACGATATAACCGGCAAAGCCTGTGCCGGGGATTTGATGTTTGGGCTTTCGTAATCCGGTTATTAACCGCCCGAAGTATGGTTTTCCTGATCGCATCATTCCATCGGCTGTTGTTGCCGAAGTGGCTATTACTTTTACCAGCACCTCATTTTCTTTAGGGCTGGGTTTGGGCATACTTTTAATTTGAAGTACTTCAGGACCTCCGTAACCGCTTGCTACAATTGCTTTCATCATTTCTTTCATCTTTTCTGTTTTGTTGTTCTAATTTCTGTTTATTGAAATCATGAAACAAAAGTAGCGCAGGTAGTAATCTCAGTCGTTCGGGAAAAAAAATAGAAGTTCGGAATTATAATTGCGGGCTAAAAAGTCAGGGGCAAACACAGCAGTCAGCTTAAAAAATATATAAATACGACTCATAAGAAGAAAAACACATACAAAGGTTAACTGATTACCCTCGGCATCCATTCGTGCGCAGGAATTTTTATGTTTTTAAAACGGCCGATGCTTTATCAAAACCAACCGTTTCGCGGTAATACTGCGGAGACACTTCGGCATTCTTTTTGAAAAACCGGCTAAAATAATATTCATCGTTATAACCTAAATCGTATGCAATTTCTTTAACCGTTTTATTAGTGAGGTATAATTCTCTTTTGGCCTCAATAATAATGCGTTCGGCAATTAGGTCGCTTAAGGTTTTATTAAAATGCGTTTTGGTAAGCCGGGTTAATGCTTTTGGTGTTATGGCTAAAAGATCGGCATAATCGCTGGCACTGTGTTTTGTTTTGTAGTGCATTTCAATCGCATTTTTCAGGTTTTGTAAAATAAATGGTTCTTCCTCTTTTGCTGTGGTTTGTTGGGCTTCCGTTTGCTGTTCCGTTTTTAGTCGCGATGCCGTGATCAGAAATATCTTCAGGTACGAAATCAGCAATTCATACTGCGCCAGGGCCGGATTTTGCATTTCGGCTTTAAACTGTTCAATCACCATTTCAAAATTTGCAGCAGCTTTTTCATCGATGTAAACAAATGGCGGATTGTAAATATTATTAAACAAAATGCCATGGCATGCAACTTCTTTGTGGTGCTTATGGATACAGAAAAAATCGGGATGAAAATTGATAACCCATCCCCTGACTTCCCCTTCCAGATTGATCATAAAAGGTTGGTAAGGAGAAAAAGAAAGCAGAACATTCTCCCGAAAATTATATTCCGAGAAATCAGCTTTTACATTCCCCGTTCCACTTTCCAGCCAAATCATTGAATAGTGGTTCAATCGTTGAACATCATCAAACGGATTATTTTTTTCAAAGCGAAACAGTCTGAAAGTCTGGTGACCCGTTTGCGGATCTATAAGTGTGAAATCGTTATTCTGTATCATAAGCATGAAATTAGGTCAACGTCCTATCTTTTTCATCAATCATTAAGTCGTTAATACTTGCGAAACGTTTTTGCATCAATCCGTTTTCATCGAATTCCCAGAGCTCATTTCCATAAGCGCGGTACCATTGGTTTTCCGCATCCTGAAATTCATATTCGAATTTTACTGCAATTCTGTTCTTTCTAAAACCCCAAAGCTCTTTCTTTAGTTTATAATTTTTTTCTTTTTCCCATTTTTGGGTTAAAAATTCTACAATTTCTTCCCTCCCGTTTATAAACTGAGTTCGGTTTCGCCATTCCGAATCGATGGTATATGCCTGTGCAACTTTTACCGGGTCTTTGCTATTCCAGGCATCTTCTGCTTTTTGTACTTTTTCAAGGGCAGTTTCCATTGTAAATGGCGGCAGCGGATATCTTTTTTCTTCGTTACTCATTTTGTTTTAGTTTTAAGAAAGGAGAAAACAGGCCTCTGCTATTTCTCCTTTCCTGCGTTGTAAATTAAAGAACTGATGCAATGGGAAAATCCACCGGAACTTTGGTGAGATTATGTAAGTAATTCATGGCTGTTTTATCGCTGATTTGAAGAATCAGATCCACTAAATTTTCTTTGGTATAACCGTGTGCGAAAAAGTCTTCTACATTGTCGGCACTTGCTTTCCCTCTGTTTTCGGTTAAATCTGCTGCCAATTTAACCAGGGCGTTAATTTTTGCATTTTCGCTTTTCGCACGACGAATATCCAATAGCTGCTCGTCGGTAAAACCATTCATTTTACCCAATACCGTATGTGCACTCAGGCAATAAACGCAACCGTTTACCTGGCTAACAACAAGGTTTACAGCTTCTTTCTCTTTGTTTGATAATGATGTTTTGGCATTTTGAAAATCCAAATAACGCTTTAAACCATTATCAGAATAAGCGATTGTTGCATACAGGTTTGGAACAAAACCCAAGGCTTTGTTTAAAGCATCAAAAATCTCATGGTTTGATGCTGATACATCTTCTCGTGTAGGGACATTAAATTCTGTTTTTACTAAGTTTTCCATTTTTTTACTGTTCTAATGTTCTGTGTCATTATCGACAGTACAAAGATGCAGGGTATTCAGCCGCTGTAAAATGGACAAACTTCGTTAGTGGATGGACAATTTTCTCCTTTGATATTTTCGCTCGTATTATTTAAGCATTCTGCTTAAGAAACTCTTTGGGTGTCATCCCTGTTTCTTTTTTGAAATAGGTATTAAACACGGTTTTCGAGTTAAAACCACTTTCGTAAGCTAAACCAATTAATGAAATATGACTGTTTTTGGGATCGAGTGCCAGTTGCTTGAAGTATTCAATTCGGTAATAATTAATGAATTCATTAAAGTTCTTCCCTATCCGTTCGTTTAACAGCCACGAAAGTTTGTTCGGATGAATTTCAACCTGGTCGGCCAGTAAACGTAGCGTTAGATTTGGTATTAAGAACGGCTGTTCTTCGCTAACAAACTTTATAAATTTGTCGCTGTAAACATCATTGGTTTGTTAGCTAATTTTACAGACCATCCATCCAAATTCATAACGAACATGGATGGATGGAAACTGATGTATTGTGATTTTTGAAATCCGGGATAACTTAGTTTTCAGGATTATGACTTAACTCATCAAGCATTTTGAACATGTATGCCCAGATATCAGAAACTGAATCCCGAAACTTTGCCCGCATTTTATCAGTTGCATCCTTACCCTTGGCATTTTCTACCATTTTCCATACACCATCACGTTCAACATCCAATGCCGCAAAGTTTTCAAATGGCACAGTAACAAAATAATCAGGGCTTTCAGGACCTCCTCCGTTAACGCTATACCAATAACCTCTTTTATCTCCTTCTGCCTCAGCAATTATATTAGAAATCTCGTCAACCGTTTCTCTGAAAACAGAGCTATTTTCAACCTGGAAGAATGTAACCCAAATTACCCCCATTTCAGAATCGGCTGCTTTGCTTATTTCGGGTATGTTTTTGGAAAACATATCTACCGTATTTTCTATATGAGGAATTATTTGATCATATATTATCTGCCGACATTTTTTACCAGCTTCATCATCATTATCCAGTTCCGCCCAATTAGCCATTCTTGATGAAATGACATATACAGAACCTTCTCCATTGTATCTTCTCCACATTGTCCATGTCCATTCTCCACCATTTTCAAGATAGCATGATTTCCATGCTTTTACTCCATTTTCAAACAGTCTTTCGTGCCCTTTTTTAATTGTAAATTCAGTTGTTGAAAGAATAAAACTTTCTTGAGCTTGAACAACATTGGTAATTATTAATCCTGCGAACAGAAATACCAAGGTCATTGTCATCCGAAACATTTTTTGCTTTAATTTCATTTTGTTCATTTTTGATTAGTAAATAGAAAAATTCTAACGACTTATGATTCTTTGTCGTTATTTAAATAGCTAGCTAAGAATAAGATATAAACATCTTGTTAACCGCTAATGTTCATATTGAATGAAAACGGTAACAAACAATATTGTAAACTGGTACCACAATACCTTGATTCATCTTTTAAATCTGTAAGAAAATACATGTATATACTTTCCGAATAGACAACTAATGCCTACAACCCCGATCTGATAATTTGATAGTGTTGGGATGGTGATATCGTAATGACTGGCTAAATCATACACCTAAACCCGGTGTCTGCAGTTCGTTGGTGGATTACATAAAAGTATGAGATTGAACAGGATGATTGATTTTGAGCTGGTTTACCAATTAAAAACAAAAAAGGGATTAGACTTTCATCTAATCCCCTATTCTTATTGGTACCCCGGACGGGATTCGAACCCATGACCTACTGCTTAGAAGGCAGTTGCTCTATCCAACTGAGCTACCGAGGCATCCTTTTTTGCGCTGCAAAAGTATAAATCTAATCGCAAATAACAAATACCAACTCTGAAATAATTCAAATTACATAATTTTTCAGTAGTCGGCACCGCTATTACATGCGGTTAAAGCAGGTTAATTCCTGCAGCTTTACACTGTTCTATCATGGCATTGGGCCAAATGCTCGACTGAATTTCGCCAATGTGTGCCTTACGCAAAAAGTACATGCATAAACGCGATTGCCCGATACCGCCACCAATGGTAAGTGGCAGTTCGCCATTTAGCAGTTTTTGGTGCCACAGCATTTCTTTGCGTTCTTCGGCATTACGTATCTTTAATTGCTCAAGCAATGCTTCCTTATCCACACGGATACCCATCGAAGAAATCTCGAAAGCTCTGTTCAGTACATTATTCCAAAGTATAATATCGCCGTTCAGTCCTTTATAACCATTTACGGTTTCAGTATTCCAGTCGTCGTAATCGGGTGCCCTTCCGTCGTGAATTTCGCCGTTTGGCATTTCGCCACCAATTCCTATAACGAAAATGGCACCGTGTTTTTTGGCTTCTTTGGTTTCGCGCTCAAAAGGCGTTAAATCCGGATATTTTGCCGCTAACTCCTCGGTATGGATAAAAGTAATTTCTTCTGGCAATTCGGCTTTAATTACTGGAAATGCTTCGCAAAGCAGGAACTCAGTACGAACAAGAGCCGAATAAATCTTACGTACCACCGATTTTAAGAAATCAAGGTTACGTTGCTCGCGATCGATAACACGCTCCCAGTCCCACTGATCGACATATAACGAGTGAATGTTTGTCAGTTCTTCATCCGGACGAATGGCGTTCATATCGGTGTAAAGGCCAAAACCTTGTTCGATTTTCAGGTCGGCCAGGGCCATTCGTTTCCACTTGGCAAGCGACTGAACGATTTCTGCACGCTCTTCATTCAGGTCTTTCATCGGAAACGACACCGGACGCTCAATTCCATTCAAATCGTCGTTTATCCCCGTTCCCTGTTTTACAAACAACGGCGCTGTTACCCTGCGCAAACGCAATTCGGCAGCTAGGTTCTCCTGAAAAAAATCTTTAATTAATTTAATTGCCTGCTCGGTTTGTTGAACATTTAAAACCGATTGATAGCCTTCTGGTATTGTAAGTTTCATGTCATAATTTTTTTCGAACAAACCATACAATAACACTCATAGTGTTTTTTGCATCGTCTCCTCCACACAATCTCTTGTGTTGTTAATACTTTTAAATCATTCTGTCTGTGTAGGCAAATATATAAATCTGCTATTAGTTTAAAAGCTATTTTGCATTTAATCCGAAAAATTACAACAACACGCTCAAAATAACCGGGAGTAAAAAGTAAACACTATTTTTGCGCCTGATCAAATGACAAACTTCAGTAAGAACATACCGCGCCTTTACCTGATAAAAATCTCGAAATGGTTTAATATGGTAATGCCCATTATGTTGCTTTTTTATAAAAGTAACGGACTGGGATCGTACGAATTATTTGTGCTGAAAGCCATTTATTCGGTTGCCGTTGTTGTTATGGAAATTCCCTCGGGCTGGATGGCCGATGTTTGGGGGCGTAAAAAAACACTTATTCTTGGAAGCATTTTAGGAAGCCTTGGTTTTCTTATTTACAGTTTCTCTTATGAATTCTGGGCTTTTGTTGCCGCTGAAATTGTGTTGGGCATAGGACTGTCGTTTATTTCGGGGGCCGACTCGGCCTTGCTATACGATAGTTTGAAAGCCGATAACAAAGCTGACAAATATACTCGTGAAGAGGGACGAATAACGTCGGCCGGAAATTTTGCAGAGGCTATAGCGGGTATAGTTAGTGGCTTGCTGGTTTATTTTAGTTTGCGAACACCTTTCTATTTTCAGTTTGGAGTGGCGGCACTGGCAATTCCAGCAGCATTAACACTAATCGAACCTAAAGTGCATGCAGTGGAGCATGTGCATTCCATCAGGAAACTGGTTATGAATATCAAAAACACTTTGGTTTCGAATACAAACCTTAGAGTTGCCATATTGCTTTCGGCGCTTACCGGAACTGCCACGCTCACCTTTGCCTGGTTGGTGCAGCCCTTTTTTGTGGCAATTGGTTTACCGGAAGAGTTATTTGGTATTTTTTGGACAGCCCTGAATTTGAGTGTAGGTATTTCTTCGGTTTTCGCTTATAAAGTTGAATTATTTTTGGGAAAACGCCGGTCGGTTTTAATTGTTATTCTATTACTCTCGTTCGGTTATTTCTTGGCAGGAATCTCCATCTCCTACTATGGTTTTGTGTTCCTATTTCTCTTTTACCTCGTGCGTGGTTTAGCTACTCCTATCTTTAAGAACTACATTAACCAGTACACCGACAGCGAAGTGCGGGCAACCATGCTTTCAGTCAGGAATTTTATTATTCGGATGGCTTTTGCCGGCATTGGGCCACTGCTGGGATGGATTACTGACAATGTGAGTTTAAATAAGGCATTTTTATTGGCAGGAATCATTTATATTGTTGCTGCAACAGCTGTTTCGCTGCCGTGGCTGCGAACAAAAAAAGAAGTGTGATGAGCAAATCGGTATTGATATTCGACCTTGATAATACTATTTATCCCGTAAGTTCAATAGCGGAAAAGTTATTTGAAAAGCTCTATGCTATTATTGAAAAAAGCGGGGAATACAAAGGAGATTTTGAGGCAATTAAACTGGAAATACAGCGCACTCCATTTCAGAAAGTAGCCAGCGCATTTTCGTTTAGTGAGCAATTGCTTAAAGAATGTATGGAAGTACACATCAACCTGACTTACGATGATTCGATGCAGTATTTCCCGGATTATGAGCTGGTGCGACAACTTCCGCAAACAAAGTTCCTCGTCACTTCCGGTTTTAGCAAACTGCAGCACAGCAAAATAGACAACCTGGACATCCGCAATGATTTTAAGGAAATCGTTATCCTCGACCTGCAACAATCAAACGAAACCAAAAAGGATATTTTTATCAGCCTTTTGGAGAAACACAGATTCCCAAAAGAAGAAGTTTTGATTGTTGGCGATGATATAAACTCAGAAATTCAGGCCGGGAAAGAGCTTGGAATCGATACGGTTATTTATGATCGTTTGAAAAAATATACCGACTTGAATTTCGCTAACAAAATTGACAATTTTGCACGGCTGACGAAGTTTCTTTAAAGCTCCAGTTTTAATCCGTCATATGCCAGATACACATTCTCCGGCAGTTCTTTCATCACATCGTCGTATTTACCCAAAGCATGGCTAATGTGCGTTAGATAAGTTTGCTCCGGTTTTACCCGGTCAACAATTTCCAGCACCTCTGCCAAATTAAAATGCGACAAGTGCTTTTCTTTTCGCAGGCAATTTATAATCAGTATTTTTGTTCCCTCCATTTTTACCAATTCACTATCCTCTATAAGATTCGTGTCGGTTATATAGGTTAAATCGCCCACGCGGTAGCCATAAACCGGCAATTTATGATGCCAGCAACGGATTGGCACAAACTCAACACCGTCAATAGCGAACGGTGCGTCATCAACCTTTTGCAATTCCATCTTCGGGATACCCGGATATTTAAACGAGGCAAACACATAATTAAAAATTCGTTTGATCGCTTTTTGCACCCGCTCTTCGGCATAAATTTCCATATGGTTTTTCTGCACCCAGTTGTATGACCGTATATCATCCAATCCAAAAATATGATCGACATGCTCGTGTGTCAGCAAAATCGCCCTGAGTGTTTTTACCTTCTCGCGTAACATCTGCTGGCGAAAATCAGGCCCTGCGTCAATCACAAAATTCTTATCGTTTATGTTTAGCAATAATGAAGATCGCAGCCGCTTGTCCTTTTTGTTTGTTGAGGTACAAACGTCACAGTCGCAGGCCACAACCGGCACACCTTGCGAGGTGCCCGTTCCGAGTAAAGTTGCTTTTATTTTTATTGAAGGATTTTCCATTTGCGGCAAAATTAATAAAAGCAGTTGTGAAATAACTATAATCACTACTTTTGCAAAAATCTTTTCACGAATGGCAACACTTTATCTCGTACCGAACGTTTTGGCCGAAGGCGACTGGCAAACAGTTTTACCTGCCCGGGTAGAACCGATTTTAAGCAACACTAAATATTTTATTGTTGAGAATATACGTACTGCGCGTCGTTTTATGAAACAGGTAAACCGCGAGATAAACATTGACGAGTGTACTTTTTTCGAAATTAACAAACGCACCAATGCTGCCGACTTGCCGCGCTTTTTAAAACCTATAAAAGATGGACATGATGTGGCTGTACTTTCCGAAGCCGGTTGCCCCGGTGTTGCCGATCCCGGTGCCGATGTGGTAAAAATAGCCCATCAAAAAGGGATAAAAGTAGTGCCGATTGTTGGGCCTTCGTCAATTCTTTTGGCACTAATGGCCTCAGGAATGAATGGACAGAATTTTGCTTTTAAAGGTTATTTGCCGGTTAAACCGCAGGAACGAGTGAAAGAATTACAAGCTTTGGAAAAAACGATCAGAAACAACCGGCAAACGCAGATTTTTATTGAAACCCCATACCGAAACAACCAGCTGGTAAGCGACGTTTTAAAATCCTGCTCACCGTCTACCTTATTTTGTATAGCTGCCAATATTACCGGAGAGGATGAATATATCCAAACCAAATCTGTTCAGGAGTGGAAAAAAGCAGGTGCGCCCGATTTGCACAAACAACCGGTTATCTTTTTGTTGGGGTAATCGTTTTTCAGATCAATTTGAGTTCCTGAAGCATTCGGAATTCTACCTCGAAATTTGGCGTAAAAACATTCTTGCCCAGGTTTTTCTCCACCTGTTTTTTTGTCCAGAAGCGGAGTTCCTCCACTTCGTTTGACTGGATGCCAAAACCTTTATAATCGTAGGTAGTAAACAGGTAAATCAATTCGGCTTCCACCTCCGACTCCCATTTATATACTTTCTGCAGCTTTGCCGAAAACTCTTTTAAACCGATTTCCTCAAAAACTTCCTTTTTAAGTGCCTGTTCCAAAGTCTCACCGGCCGAAATGTGACCGCCAACAGCGGTATCCCATTTTCCGGGTTGGATGATTTTATTGGCAGGACGTTTTTGAATAAGGATCGCACCTTTATTATTCAGCACATGCAAATGTACCACCGGATGTAACAGCTTACTTCCGTTATGCACCTGGCTGCGCGGCGCCTGACCGGTAACCTTTCCCTGTTCATCAACCAGCGGTACCCACTCTTCGTTTGTAAGCGCTTTTTGTTTCTGCTTCTGACGCAAAAATTCATATAAAAAATAAACACCAAAAATGATGTAGAACAATCCGCCACTGATAAAAGCCCAGGCTTCTTTGCTCATAAAAAAGGCCGAATAAAACACCAAAACAGTATGCCCCAAAAAGATAAAGAACAGGCTCTTCATACTTTTGCGCATCTGCTGCATTTGGGCGGTATTAAAGGCTACATCTTTCATATAGCGCTGCCCCATCAATCCAACTATATTAACATTTGAGAATGCTGAGATGGCCAGAACAGTCACCAGTATCAATTCGATCAGTCCGGGTTTCAGTTTAAAGAAAATATCGTTATCAAGCAGTATGGAAATGCCACCAAGCGCGACCAACAACAAGGTATCAAAAAGTACAAACTTCTCAAAACGCTTTTCTTTAATGGCAATCCAGGCCATTTCGGCCACACCTACTGCGATAGCAACAAAAAGCCCGATTTTAGTCCCCCATATTTCATCGGCAGCGATGAAAACAAACAGAGGAATAAAACCGGGCAGTAATTTTTTAAATAATTGTGCTCTGTTCATAGCAAACAAAGAGCAATGGTTTATTCTTCGTTGGTAGGTGATTCAAAAGGAATAACCTTGTAAATTTCTACCTCCATTAAAACCGTTTGAAAAGCTCCGATCGCATAGCCCGATCCTTGCTGACCATAAGCCAACTCAGAATTGATTACTAAGTGCGATCTTGTGCCGGGCTGCATATAAAGCAAACCTTCTTCGAGCCCTTTAATTGAGCCTCCGGTACCAACAGTAACCTCATAAGGATCGTATCTGTGCCCATCCAAATAACCGTTTGTTTCGTCAACCAATACACTATCCGGCCCTTCAACCAACGACCACGTAGCATAAAATAGCTGAACACGGTCACCAACTTTTATGGTGTCGCCTTCGCCGGTACCCGGTTCATTAAAGTAATAAAGACCAGACGCAGTAGATTCCGCTCCCGGGTGAGCAATTGCCAGGTAATCATCCAATAACGCTAATTCATTATCCCTCATTTTTTGGTAATCAATTCCGTCGTTACAGGCAAAAAAGGCAACGGCCCCTATCATCAATATAATGTATGATACTATTTTCTTCATCTGATCTTTAATTATTTTCTATTGTTTAAAACAGTGTCGTTCAACTTGTAATTTGGTGCAAATTTAATTATGTGGTTTGATTTCTACCATATCTACCAAAAAAACTATCGTAGTATTTGGCGGAATAGTGCCGGCACCGGTTGATCCATAGCCAAGTTCTGATGGAATAATTAAAAAAGCAGAACCTTCTTCATCAATATAACGGGTTGCGTCATTCCATCCGTCAATTAATCCTTCGGCTCCTAATACAAACTCCCAGGTGTTATCTCCGGTTGAATCAAATACGCTACCATCGATAAACCTACCCGAATATTTTACCACACAGGTATCTCCGTCCTGTGGGAAAGTGCCGTTTCCGATCGAATCGATAATGTAATAAACACCCATTGCTGTTGTATCAATATCCAGCCCTCTGTTGGTCAGGGTATCAAGATACTCTGCTAACAATGCGTCCTCTTCGGCTTTTGTTGGCGGAATATATGGTTCTGCCTCCTCAATACACGACGCCACTGCTATTCCGATAAAAATCGCCAATAAAAATTTTGTAACTAATTTCATTTTTAACATTTTTTAAATAGTTGTTTCCAACAACTGATGCTTATACTCAGGTAAAAGTTGCGTGAACTTTAATAAAGTTTTTTCAAAATTAAGTTCCGACTCACCTCCGGCTGCATTCAAATGCCCGCCACCATTGAAATGGCTCGACGAAAATTTGTTGGCCGGAAAATTTCCTTTTGAGCGAAAAGATGCTTTCACATATCCATCTTTTTCGATAAACAAAGCACTGAAAACTATATTTTTAATTGATAGCGGGTAATTTACAAACCCTTCGGTATCGCCGGGCTGAAAATTAAACCGTTTTAATTCTTCTTTACTAATACTTATTACTGCAGCGCGGTACTCAGGAAAAACCTGCATTTTTTCATTCAGGCAATAGCCGAGCAATTTCATGCGATCGGCCGAATAGTTATGAAATACCGATGACTGAATTTTATCGGTGTTTATCTCGTAATCCAGCAATCCGGAAACCACTTTAAAAGTGTTTTTCGAGATGTTATGACTAAAACCTCCTGTGTCAGTCAAAATGCCGGTATACAAGGCTTCAGCTGCTTTTTGCGACAGGTTTTTATTTAATCCGGTAGCTTCAAGTACATCAAAAACCAATTCGGCAGTTGAACTGTACGAAGTTTCGGAAACCATAAAATCGCAAAACTGTGTGGGGTACGGATGATGATCGATCAATACCTTTTTATGCCCGAATTCGAGAATTTTCTTTTCCAGTTTCCCAGCACGTTTCGCTTCGTTAAAATCAACACAGATCATTGCATCGGCCTGATTCAGCCAGCTTTTAGCTTTCTTTTTGTCTTTATCATAAATAATTACCGGAACATCTGAAGAAAACCATTTCAAAAACACGGGATAGTCGTTTGCCGACAGCACTTTAACCTCGTGCCCAAAATCGGCAAGTACCTGCCCCAGTCCCAGAGCCGAACCAATAGCATCGCCGTCCGGATTTTCATGCGGAATAATTACCAGCTTCTTTTTTGAAGTGGCAAGCAATGCCTTAATCGATGTAATAATCTCTATGTCAGTATTTTTCAAAATTCGCAAAAATTAGAATGGGCAAAGATAAAAAATCTTACCTCGCCTGAAAACGCTTATAACCCAAATTTTGTTAATATTGTAAAAGACAAGCTTTTATTAATGGCTTGAACCAATAAACAGACAATAACTACTAAAACTTTTAAAATGGCTGGTAACAGAACCTTTACAATGATTAAGCCCGGTGCGGTGAGAAAAAACTACGAGGGCGCAATTTTAAAAATGATAAACGATGCCGGTTTTAAAATTCGCGCAATGAAACTCACGCGGATGTCCACAACACAAGCCGGTGCCTTTTACGAAGTTCACAAAGGAAAACCCTTTTACGATAACCTGGTTAAGTTTATGAGCTCAGGGCCAATTGTAGCCGCCATCTTAGAAAAAGAAAATGCCATTGAAGATTTTCGCAAACTGATTGGAGCTACCAATCCTGAAAATGCAGAAGAAGGCACCGTTCGCAAGTTGTTTGCCTGCAGTGTTACCGAAAATGCGGTTCATGGTGCCGACAGCGACGAAAACGCAACCCGTGAAGCCGACTTTTTCTTTTCTACTTTCGAACGTTTTTACGATTACGAATAATTTTTACACCGTCTTTTACCTTAGATTTGATTCAACATTAATTAAAGGATATATTGGATTAAATTTGAGAGAAAACCACGAATATTAAAAAGAAAGGAAGCCAGGCAGTAAACTATCGTCTGATATAAGCAATACTTGTCGTCTTATTTAGACTGTCTGGTTTTCTTGAAATAAAGACCTAAATAAGAAATTAGCCTCATTGCTGTTAAGGTTATCAGGATTATTTCAAGTTCCCTTCTTCTTTTTTATTCCTTAAAATCAAAGTTATGAAGAAGTTTTTTATTGGCGTAGATGTTAGCAAATTAAAACTGGATTTTTGTAACTGGCATAATGAGAGTATTGTTGGAGAGATGGTTATTCCTAATCGTCTAACATCCATAAAAACCTTAGATTTGATTCAACATTAATTAAAGGATATATTGGATTAAATTTGAGAGAAAACCACGAATATTAAAAAGAAAGGAAGCCAGGCAGTAAACTATCGTCTGATATAAGCAATACTTGTCGTCTTATTTAGACTGTCTGGTTTTCTTGAAATAAAGACCTAAATAAGAAATTAGCCTCATTGCTGTTAAGGTTATCAGGATTATTTCAAGTTCCCTTCTTCTTTTTTATTCCTTAAAATCAAAGTTATGAAGAAGTTTTTTATTGGCGTAGATGTTAGCAAATTAAAACTGGATTTTTGTAACTGGCATAATGAGAGTATTGTTGGAGAGATGGTTATTCCTAATCGTCTAACATCCATAAAAAGCTATTTACAAGGCCTGCTTTTAGACAATGATGTCAAGGATCTTTTGGTGTGTGCTGAACATACCGGTCAATATACCTATCCTTTATGCTGTGCATGCTCTGAATTGGGAGTTGATCTTTGGCTTGAAAATCCTACACAAATTAAATATCGGTCAGGAGTACAGCGAGGAAAAAATGATAAACTTGATGCGCAAAAGATCGCTATATATGCTTCGCGTTTTAAGGATCAGGCTCGCTTATTTTCTTTTCCCGAAGAAATCATTCGTACTTTAAAACAATTAGTAAGTGAGCGAGACATGTATGTTTGTGACAAAGCCAAATACAAGGGACAACTCTCGGATCAGCAGGACTATATGGATAGGGCAGATTACAAACAGAAAAGCGACAGGATGAAAAGGCTTATTAAAGGCTTAGAGCTGGCAATTGAACAAATAGAAGAAGCGATACGTGTATTAATTAACAATGATAAAACTTTGTCAAGACAGCATCAGCTGTTATGTTCTATAGATGGAATTGGAGAAAGAACAGCAGTAAAAATGATATTGGTAACGAATGCTTTTTCCAAATTTAAGGATCCCAGAAAGTTTTGCTGTCATGCAGGAGTCGCCCCATTTTCTTTTAAATCTGGGAGCAGTCTGCACTCAAAAAACAAACTATCTCATAGAGCTGATAAAAGTATAAAAACGCTATTACACCTTGCAGCATTAACTGCAACAAGATCAAAAGGAGAATTACATGACTACTATAATCGAAAAGTATCAGAGGGTAAAAATAAAATGTCGGTCATTAATGCAATACGAGCAAAACTCGTCTTAAGAATGTTTGCAGTAATACGAAATAATAAACTATACGAAAAGAATTATATCAATCCACTTGCATAAATCATAAGAATAAGGCGGTGTTACAATGTAGTTGAGCCAATTTGATTTTTGAGGATTTTTGTACTTTCTATTTTACAAAAATCCTCAAAAATCTCAGGTATTCTTTTTGTTTTTACCACCGCTCTAAAGAACGGTGCAAAAAATATTTTGAACAGGTTCTGAATTCATTGAAAGAAATCTCGCAAAATTATTTGCGTTATCTTTGCAGCAAAGTTACAGGTATGAAGGAGCGATTATTCGGGAAAACATTAGGGGAATTGCAGGAGTTGGTGGTAGAGCTGGGGCTGCCAAAGTTTACGGCAAAACAAATTGCAGACTGGTTGTATAAAAAGCAGATCAGCTCGATTGAGGAGATGACCAACCTCTCGAAAAAAGCCCGTGAATTGCTGAACGAACGCTTTGAATATGGTTTAACGCCTTATACAAAAGTAAGTGCCAGTATTGATGGTACACGAAAATATCTGTTCCCGACAATCCAGAATAAATTTATCGAAACCGCAATGATTCCTGAGCGCGACCGTAAAACGGTTTGTGTGAGTTCGCAGGTGGGATGTAAAATGGGATGCCTGTTTTGTTTTACCGCCAAACAAGGTTTTCAGGGGCAACTTTCAGCCGGAGAGATTATCAACCAGATAAAAAGTATCGATGAAGTAGAGGAGGTGAGCAACATCGTTTACATGGGAATGGGCGAACCTTTCGATAATCTTGAAGAAGTTTTGAAAAGCCTCGAAATCCTGACATCGGAATGGGGATTTGCCATGAGTCCGCGACGGATAACCGTTTCAACCATCGGAATCATTCCCGGAATGTTGACTTTCCTTGAAAAGAGTGAGGCGCACCTGGCAGTAAGTCTGCACACACCTTTCCACGAAGAGCGACAGAAAATTATGCCGGTTCAGGTGGCTTATCCGGTTGAAGAGGTGGTTGAGGAAATAAAAAGCTGGGACTTTGGCCGTCAGCGCCGTGTGTCGTTTGAGTATATTTTGTTTGAAGACCTAAATGATTCTCAGAAACATGTGGATGAACTGGCCCGCTTACTCAGTGGGTTGAAGTGCCGAATTAATCTGATTCGTTTTCACCCCGTACCGGGAACACCGCTTAAAAGTCCGGGAGAAGAAACCATCCAGCGTTTTAAAGACGCATTAAATAAAAAAGGAATTCTTACTACAGTTCGGGCATCGCGTGGACAGGATATTTATGCTGCCTGCGGTTTATTGTCGACCAAAGAATTGGTGAAAAACTGAACGCAGATGACGCTGATTAACAGATGATCGCAGAAAGCGGCTATCTGAGTTCTAAATTAGTTTTAACCCAATTCTGCTAAGCTGAATTTTGCTTTCAGTTGCACACCTTTTTCTGTATCCTGCACCGATGCACATTCCGTGTAGTAATCGTGTTCAAAAAACAGGATATAGTCTTTTTCGGCAGCTTCTTTCAGAAATTTTCCTTTCTCTTCCATTACTTTAACCGGATCGAGATCGTAAGCCGAAACCCACAGCAATGGAATGTTGGCGGCAGTAGGAAACAAATCGGAGGTATAAACAAAAGAGTGTTTCCCGGTGTGGAGGATGGGCAGCATTTGTCCCGGCGTGTGGCCATGGAAAAACCTTATCTCAAATCCTGGCAGAAAATCACCTTCTCCTTCAATCAGTTGTAATTTTTCTGATTCCATCATAAAATCCAGCACCGGCCGATGGAAAGCTGCCCGCTCCCGTGGGTTCGAAATTTTGGCGTGTTCCCATTGTGTTTTGCTGCTCCACAAAGTGGCATTCGGAAAGGTAAGTTCCAGTTTTCCGTCAGCATTTTTAACGGCTCCGGTGCAGTGATCCCAGTGTAAGTGTGTAAAAAATACATCGGTAATATCGGTGGCTGAATAACCTTTTTCGGCCAACGATTTTTCCAGTTCGTCAACCGAAGTTACTCCGTTGTTTTTGAGGTGTTTTTCGGGGTAGTGGTTTCCAATTCCGGTTTCGATAAGTATTCTGCGTTCACCGGTTTCAACCAGCAGACAACGCAAAGTTAGCTGGGTAAAATTGTTGTCGTTGCACGGATAAACTTTGTTCCACAATACTTTTGGGATGGCGCCAAACAAAGCTCCTCCATCGCAATGAAAATGACCGGCAGAAATCGGAATTAGCTTCATAAAATACTAGTTGGAAGCTGGAAGTCAGAAGACCGGAGTTGTTCCGGTACTGGATCTACCAACTTTTGTTATTGGCTGTAAAAGTAAATGAATTTAACGGGGTGCAAGACCATGATGTTGCTGAAAAGCTGAATCTAACGCAAAGTTCATAACATGGTCAACCACGCCGGTGTAATCTTTTATCCCCGATTTTATATTGTTGTGTTTTAAATACGCATCGTTAAGTTTCGAAGCCGTTTTGTCCATGGTTGCATTACGCAGTTCGTTCCAGTGATCGCTTATTCTGTTGATGTCGGCCTGCACTTCAGGCGAAATTTTGGCAACAAGATCTTTATAGGCCTCCAAACCTCTGGCTTGCCTGAAAAAATGAAATGAAATATACAATTTAGCCGAATACCTGATTTGTTGCGACGAGCTGTTTAAACAAACCAGCCACGCGTAAAAGTTTGCTTCTGCCTCGCTTGTTATGCCCAGCTGGTGCGCTTTTTCGTGTGCCAAAACATAGGGGTATTCAATGGGTAAAATCTTTTTGTTTACATGAACTTCATTAAAAAATGGTCCGAAATAACCTGTGATTCCTGATTTTGCATAAAATCCGCTGAAAGTGATTGTTTTGTCGGGGCGTTTGCCCATCGGATATCCGAATTTCAAAACAGGCGCCAGTTGTTGGTACGATTCTTCAATTAAGCGATCTATTTCAGTTTTGTCAACGGTGTCAAAATCGCAATGTAATTGGTTTAGTTCAGTAATGTACTGCTGCATAAATTGCACAAATTCCCCCGTATCGGGTTCCCGGTCTTTTATTCCGAGTCTTTCGGTTAATGGCAAGCGAAAATAGTTGAATCCCCAAAGCACATAAAACAGGATATATACTGTGGCAACAGTATTCAGCAAAAATTTTCCGGCTGCTTTCCATTTTATACGTTTTGTAAATAGTTGAACGATCAGAACTACAGGCATTAAGATCAAAACCGCGTAAAAACTATCATCAAGTGAAAAAGGAAAAACAAAAGAAATGGTTGAAAGTAGTGAAGCTATAAATGGATAGATTCGCTGCGCATACCAGGTTTCAACAAAGCCGGGATGTTGGCGCAGGTTAAGTGCAAGCGCAAAAACAATTCCTGCCAATGCCGGAAGAATAAGCCATTTGTGTTTTCTGTCTGTTCTCAATTTTTTTCGGGTAAATATACAAGACAAAATTTAAAGATATTCGGGACGGTCGTCTCTTTCACTTTTGCTCGTGGCTGTTAGACATGCAAAACAGGTGGTGGGTTTTTGATTTTTTGGAGCGAATCGTATTGACCAAAATTTATTTTTAATTATAATATAAATTCTTTTTGACAGAATACGGCCTATTATAAAATACATTTGTTATAATTGCTTTCAGTTTAAAATCAAAAAACATTTTATAATGATTAAGGCATATTCTTTTTTGCTAATGGTTGGGGGACTGTTAGCGGGCTTAAATGGATTTTGTGAAGGTAAAGATGGAAAAGCAATGGAAGTACATAAACGTGCAATAACAATTGATACACATTGTGATACGCCAATGGCGCTGTTCGAAGGCAATCTGGATGTGGGGATAGCAAACAAAGCGCCGGGAAGCCGGGTTGATTTTCCGAGAATGGAAGAAGGTGGATTGGATGCTATCTTTTTTGCGGCTTTTACCAGCCAGCGGCCACGCACCGAAGAGAATACGCAGAATGCCTACGAAATGGCGAATAAGATGATTGAGAAAACTTACGAGGTGTGCAAAAAATACAATAGTATGGCCGAAGTGGCCACTACTCCCGGGGATGTTGTTCGCCTAAAAAAGGAAGGGAAACGTGCCATTTACATCGGTATGGAAAACGGATTTCCACTGGGTCAGGAACTCGACAGGGTAGAGGAGTTTTATAATAAAGGAGTTCGTTACATTACACTCTGTCACTCATCGAACAATGATGTTTGCGATTCTTCAACCGACAAAAAAGGGCCTGAATTTAACGGATTAAGCCCCTTTGGAAAAGAGGTGGTAAAAGAAATGAACCGCCTCGGAATGCTCATCGATGTTTCGCATATTTCAGACAAATCATTTTACGATGTAGTAGAGCTGAGTAAGGTGCCGGTTTTTGCTTCGCACTCGAGTGTGCGTGCAATTGCCAATCATAAGCGAAACATGACCGATGATATGATAAAAGCACTGGCTAAAAACGGCGGTGTAATTCAGATTTGTTTACTCGACGACTACATTAAAGATCCCGATACTACCACTGTCCGTTATCAGAAAGAACAGGAAATAAGAAAAATTTTCAATACCCGCTTTGCAAAAATGAGCGAAGAGGAACAGGCAGAAGTGCGGAGACAGTGGCGCGAACTGGATGAGAAATACCCCAAACAATTGCCAACTGTTGCCGATTGTGTAGATCATATCGATCATGTAAAAAACCTGGTAGGAATTGATTACGTTGGGATTGGCTCGGATTTTGATGGCGGTGGCGGACTGGCCGATTGTGCCGATGTGAGCCAAATGCCAAACATCACAGCCGAAATGTTAAAACGTGGTTATACCGAAGAGGAAATTGCCAAAGTTTGGGGTGGAAATTTCCTGCGCGTATTTTCAGCGGTTATTCAAAAGAGTTCAGTTAATTAGCAGACAAAAACGAAAATTATTCTATATTTGACTGATAATATATCTTCTATTTAGTATAATCATCACCGGGGCCGTCTTTCCCCTTTTTTTGATGATGAGGTTTGCACTTTCTTTTTATTAAATAGGCAAGATTAACGACAGGATTAAAATTTATTTTGTCCGTCCGAGTTATTAACATTTCCCAATATGGGAAAATTAACAAAGATAATTCTGAAAGTACTGATTTATTAAGGGCTTTGTGAATATCTTTTTACGCAACATATAGTTGCATTTGTTAATAAATTGTCGTAGTTTGCCATAGTTGTAAAGAGAAAATTTGTATCGTCATTAAAAGAATTGTTGTATTAGGGATATTTGTCTTGCTAATATCACTCAGGTGTGGTGCACAACAAGATCCTATTTTCACCTCATACATGTATAATGGCCAAATCATTAACCCGGCTTATGCAGGAATGTGGGAAAAGATAGGTTTTACCACCTTAGTAAGAAAACAGTGGGCCGGGATTAACCGTTCGCCTCTGACTGAATACATTTCATTTCACTCACCTTTACGAAACGAAGCTGTTGGTGTTGGACTCAACATCATGAACGATACTTTTGGTCGCGAAAAGCGCTTAACTGTACTGGGCGATTACGCCTACGAAGTTTACCTTTCGCGCCGTACACGTATGCGAATGGGCGTGAAATTTGGTTTTACCAACTATAAAAACCCGCTTACCGAATACATTTTATATCCCGACGGAAAGTACGACAGGGCTTTTGATGAAGATGTAGATTTATCATTTCTTCCCAATTTCGGTTTCGGAATATTTATTTACCAGGATTATTTTTATGCCGGATTCTCTATTCCCAAACTTATTGAAAACGATCTGAAAGAGAATTTCCACAACTATTCTACCAGTGCCGAGGTGCGTACCATATACCTGAACGGTGGTTACGTGTTTCCGCTCGACCCCTTTAATTATTTTGTATTTAAACCCACATTGCTGGTTAAGGCAACCTGGGGTACGCCAATTCAGATTGATTTGGCTGCCAATTTTATGATCCGCGAAAAACTTTGGCTAGGTGTTTTGGGGCGTACCGGTGGTGCCATATGTTTTACCGGAAACTGGATGTTTAGTAACAAGTTTAGAGTGGGATTTGCAATGGACATAACAACAAATGAAATATACCCATATCAAAACGGAACCTTTGAGTTTACGTTTGGTTTTGATGTGGACTTTTTTGGACGTAGCTATTTAAGGTCCAGATACTTTTAATGACGAAAGACTCAATTACAAACCCGAAAATGAATGTATAACGGTTAAATTGAAATTTATGTAAAGACGAAAATTATTAAAAAAAAGAATTGATTAGTGACCAAATCGAAACATAACCAGACTTTAAAAACAGCATTCTTTTTGCTGGCTGTTTTTCTGTGTTTTACAGAACCCAATGCTGTGAGTAGTGAGAGCTATGCCTCATTCTCTCCTGCAATAGATTCTGTATTGGGTTTTGTTTCACCCTCAATTTCAAACCAATTACTTTCGGAAATTTCGGACAATCCTGCTTCTCAAGACGATACAACAGGCATTGTTTGTCCGGAAGATATCTCCATATATACCGACCTGAATTCCTGTGTGGCAGTTATCAGCAATGGTTTAGACATTTCCGATCCCAACGGCATCATTTCAACACTCAGCTGGGAAATGACAGGTGCAACCGAAGCCGCTTCGAACGGTTCCGGTATCAACCAAATTGGCAGTTATACTTTTAATCAGGGAACAACAGTAATTACTTATCGTGGTGCAACTCTTTACAACAACTCAATTAACTGCACCTTTACTGTTACGGTTTCAGATAACCAGGTTCCACGGTTAATCAGCTCTCCCGGACACATAACGGTTCGGAACCTGCCCGGGGAATGTTATGCCAATGTAAGTTGGACCGAACCATCTGCCACGGATAATTGTGTACCTCAGGATCAGTTGATTTATACCAGTAATTACAATTCAGGTCAACAGTTCCCTGTTGGATCAACCCTGGTTGAATATCGAATTAGTGATGGAGTAAATACGGCGGTTCATAATTTTACCGTAACCGTAACCGATGCTGAAGCACCGCAACTGATTGCACCACCGGATTCGGAAAGTGAATGTGGACAACCGGTACCGGATGCTTTTACAACATGGGCACAATTTGAACAGGCTGGCGGAAGTGCCAATGACAACTGTTCGGTTAATTACGGAAGTTTTAGGTACGTGGGCCAAACCAGCAGCGGTATAACCTGCCCCTACAAAGTAACACGTACCTATAGTATTTCGGATGATGATGGCAATGTAAGCGAAGTTAAGCATGTAATTGAGGTAACAGGAGAAGGAATGGCTTATGATGCCAAACTTGAATCGACCGAACCGGAAGTACTTTTAGAACCCGGAGCAGAAACGCAGGCCGAAATCTTATTCTCAAAAACCGATGTTAGTTGTAAAGGCAGCAGAACCGGAATGGTTGACCTGACCGTAAATGGTACATCAGGAATCGTAAGTTTTGTATGGTCGACACAAAACGGAAGTGGTATTGTGCAGGGAGCCGAAGACCAAAGCACCTTAAGCGATGGCGACTATACCGTAATGGTTTACGAGGATGGTGTTCGTTTATTGTCCTTTGATTTTAGCATTTTGGTATCCGATAATCAGGCACCGGTGCTAAATGCTCCTGCAGCAATTCAACGAAAATGCGGGCAATCTATCCCGGCTGCTTATTCAACCTGGTCTGAATTTGCCAATGCAGGTGGTACAGTTCGTGACAACTGTCAAATCTATTATTCAAGTTTCCGCCTGGCTTCCGAATCGAAAAGCAATCCGGACTGCCCCTACACCCTCACCCGGATTTATGAAATTACCGATGTAAATGGAAACCGCGGATTTGCCGAGCATGTAATTAGCGTTGAAGCGGATGAGGTTATTTTGAAATCGGGGATGGGAACGGCAGCAACGATAAGTTATTCCAAAACTGATGTCTCTTGTTTTGGGGGTAGTGATGGGGCGATAGATTTATCGATAACTGATGGGAGTGGAGCATATACCTACTCTTGGACAACCTCAGATGGTAGTGGTTTGTCAGCTTCAGCTGAAGATCAGATAGGTCTTTCGGCGGGAACATATAGTGTCACAGTTACGGATGATGGTGATAATAGTACTACCTCTGAAACGATTACACTTACCGAGCCTCAGGAGCTGGTAGCGACAGGCACACCAGCTACATACGCTGGCGGATGGAACATCAGCTGTAACGGAGCTGCGGATGGAGAGAT